>Ga0172380_10000002_pt1 | contig 639760 bp, 545 predicted proteins | sample Leawe162metaG_FD_119747 | JGI IMG/M metagenome (GOLD analysis project Ga0172380, IMG submission 119747) | Leachate microbial communities from a municipal landfill in Southern Ontario, Canada - Leachate well 162 metaG | ecosystem: Engineered > Solid waste > Landfill > Unclassified | place... | reverse complement strand
TTTGGGGAAAGTTGCGAGTTGCAAGTTCTTGCTGCGCAATTCAAAGTTGCAAGTTCTGGACGGTTAGTTTGTTTTGGGGAAAGTTGCGAGTTGCAAGTTCTTGCTGCGCAATTCAAAGTTGCATGTTCTGGGCGGTTAGTTTGTTTTGGGGAAAGTTGCGAGTTGCAAGTTCTTGCTGCGCAATTCAAAGTTGCAAGTTCTGTTGGGTCATAGCTCGTTTGGCAGAAACCGTGTTCAAATCAAATTTCAGGATACCTAAGCGCACAGAACTTACAACTTGAAGAGTCGCAAAGCGGCTCAACTTGCAACTTGTAACTTTTTTAACCCTAACTTTGTAGCATGGAAGAACGTTTGGATAAAATTTTAATGCAACGCGGTTTGGTCAGTACACGGGTGCGGGCGGAACAAATCATTCGTGAACATGGCGTAATGGTGAACGGTAAGATGATCAATAAAACTGGGAAGAAATTTCCGGTGGATGCGAAAATCGAATTGTTAGCGGAAGAAATTCCGTATGTTTCTCGTGGTGCCTTAAAATTGAAACGCGCCTTGGAATTTTTCCCGGTAGAAATTGCTGGAAAAGTGGCCATGGACATTGGAGCTTCCACAGGCGGATTCACCGAAGTTTTGTTGGAAAATGACATTCAAAAAGTATATTGTGTGGATGTTGGTTCCGATCAATTACACGCTAAAATCAAAGCCGACGAGCGAATTATCAATCTTGAAAAAACCCATGTACGCGAACTCAACCATCGTTTGATTCCAGAAAAATGTGATTTGATTGTGATTGATGTATCCTTCATTTCACTGGAAAAAATATTCCCTTTCCTTCATCCTTTGGTGAATGCTGGCGCAGATTGTATTGCTCTTGTAAAACCGCAATTTGAAGTCGGAAAAGAAAATGTTGGAAAAGGCGGCATCGTTAAAAACAAAAGTCTGTACCCTGAAATGTTGGAAAACGTCAAAAAAACAGCCAAACTAAACAATTTCAGTTTTGTAGATTCGATCGATTCCCCGATTTTGGGTGGCGATGGCAATCATGAGTTTTTAATGTGGTTGAAGAGAGATTAAAACTTTACTATTTCTATAGAATTGCTGACACCTCCCTTTGTCCCTCCTCAAGGGGCGATTGAGGGAGGTGTGCAACAGAATTTAAAAAATGTACCTCAATTAATTCCTGTTAATTTTCCATATTTAGAACCATTCAAAATAACAACTATTCTTATCTTTGTACCCTTATGGGAGACAATCCAAAAAAAAGCTTCAATGTTCGTGAAATTCGTGAGCAATTTCCTTCACTTCGTCAGCAAGTGTATGGCAAAAACCTCATCTATTTTGACAATGGCGCGACGTCACAAAAACCCCAATTGGTTTTAGATGCCCTCCATCATTATTACTCAAAAGAAAATGCCAATATTCACCGTGGTGTTCACTATTTGAGTCAAATGGCGACGAATGCCTACGAAGAATCGCGCAGAACCATTCAGAAATACCTCAACGCTCAAAAATCAGAAGAAATTATTTTCACGAAAGGAACCACCGATGCCATCAATTTGGTGGCCAATTCCTTTGGTGAGTTGCTCTCAAAAGGAGACGAAATTTTAATTTCTGCCATGGAGCATCATTCCAACATCGTTCCGTGGCAAATGCTTTGTGAACGAAAAGGTTGCGTTTTGAGAATCATACCGATCAATCAAAAAGGAGAAATCATTCAGGAAGAATATGACAAATTGCTGAATGAAAAAACCAAACTGGTTTCAATTACCCACATATCAAATACATTGGGAACCATCAATCCGGTTCGCACCATGACAAAAAAGGCACATGCCGTGGGTGCTCGTGTTTTTGTAGATGGCGCACAAAGTATTCAGCACAAAAAAATTGATGTAGTCGACATGAATTGCGATTTTTTCGTGTTCTCCGGTCACAAAGTATTTGGTCCGACTGGAATTGGCGTTCTCTACGGAAAAGAAGAACTTTTGGACCAAATGCCACCGTACCAAGGTGGTGGTGATATGATTGCAAAAGTCACTTTCGAAAAAACGACGTACAACGAATTGCCTTTCAAATTTGAAGCAGGAACTCCACACATCGCTGGAGCTATTTGTTTAGGGAAAGCCTTTGAGTTTTTGAATGGAATCGACATGGACGCTGTGATGGCTTACGAAATGGAACTGGAAGCTTACGCCCAAGATTTACTAACGACTTTTGAAGGATTAGAAATCATCGGGACGGCGAAAAAGAAAACGAGTGTTGTCAGTTTTACAGTCGATAAAATTCACCCTTTTGATATTGGGACTTTGCTCGATAAACAAGGAATTGCGGTTCGAACAGGTCATCATTGCACACAACCCTTGATGGATTTTTATCAAATTCCAGGAACCACCCGCGCTAGTTTCGCGTTTTACAATACGAAGGAAGAAATTGACACCTTCATCACAGCTGTGGAAAAAAGTATTTCCATGTTAAGCTAGAAAACATGACAATAGAAGAAAAACAACAAGAAATAATTGACGAATTTGCCATCTACGACGATTGGATGGAGAAATACGAATACATTATTGAATTGGGAAAAGATTTGCCCCTGATTGCCGAAGATTTGAAAACTGACGATCGATTGATTGAAGGTTGTCAGTCGCGGGTTTGGTTGGCAAGTCACATCGACGAAAGTCAGAAATTGCGTTTCACAGCCGATTCCGATGCGATTATTACCAAAGGAATCATCGGTTTGTTGATCCGCGTGATGGACAATGAAATACCCGAAAATATCGCTACGGCCGATTTGCATTTTATTGCGGACATCGGTTTACACGAACACTTATCTCCTACTCGTTCCAACGGTTTGGCGAGCATGGTTAAAAAATTAAAAATGTCAGCCTTGACAGAAATTGCAAAGAAATCATGATGGAATTAGAAAATACCATCGTAAATGTGCTCAAAACCATTTACGACCCCGAAATTCCGGTGGATATATACGAATTGGGTTTGATTTACGAAGTGAAAATCGACGCCGAACAAAATGTGACCATAGAAATGACCTTGACTTCACCGAATTGTCCGGTGGCGGAATCCATGCCAAAAGACGTGGAAGACAAAGTTGGCGCCATTGAAGGTGTAAAATCTGCTATCGTGAACATCGTTTTTGATCCAGCTTGGGACAAAGACATGATGAGCGAAGAAGCGAAATTAGAATTGGGTTTTTTATAAAATAGACCGCTTCGCTGATGGAGGATAGAACGTTCGCTAAAGCGAACTGATAGAGCGCTTCGCTGCTGGATTAATCCAGCAGCAATGCGATCCATAATCCAGCAGCGTAGCGATCCAGACTCCAAAAAATATGAGAAGAGTAGTTATCACAGGAATGGGTGCTTTGACACCAATTGGAAATGATTTGAATAGCTTTTGGAATGCCTTAAAAAATGGTGTTTCAGGAGCAGGACCCATCACCAGATTTGACACCTCCTTATTCAAAACAAAATTTGCGTGTGAGCTAAAAGGATACGATCCTAGCGCACATTTTGATGTGAAAGAAGTACGGAAATACGATCCTTTTTCCCAATATGCTTTGGTCGCGGTGGCAGAAGCTGTTGAACATGCGAAAATTGATTTCGACACCCTAAACAAAGACCGAATCGGTGTAATTTGGGGTTCTGGAAATGGCGGCATCACAACCTTTGAAAATCAAATGACGGAATACAATCAAGGCGACGGCACACCCCGTTTTACGCCTTTTTTCATTCCTCGAATTTTAGTAGACATCGCCTCAGGAATTATTTCCATCAAATACGGTTTGCGCGGCGTAAATTTCTGTCCTGTTTCCGCTTGCGCCACTTCGAATACGGCCATGATTGAAGCCTTCAATTATATCAAGTGGGACAAAGCAGACATGATTGTAACCGGTGGTTCTGAAGCCGCTGTTACAGGTTCTGCCATTGGTGGTTTCTCTTCTGCTCAAGCGCTTTCAAAAATGAATGATACACCCGAAAAAGCATCTCGCCCCTTTGACGTGAACCGCGATGGTTTTGTGATGGGCGAAGGAGCTGGCGCGATGATTTTGGAAGAATACGAGCACGCTGTAAAACGTGGCGCGACCATTTACGGAGAAGTTGTTGGTGGAGGAATGGCAGCAGATGCCTATCATTTAACCGGAACGCATCCGGAAGGCGACGGAGCTGTTTTGGGCATGGAAGAAGCGTTGCGTGAAGCTGGCTTAAAACCAGAACAAATCGATTACGTGAACATGCACGCGACATCCACTCCGCAAGGAGATTTATCGGAATTAAAAGCCGCCAAACGTGTTTTTGGTGAAAACAAAAATCTTTCCATTTCTGCCACAAAATCCATGACAGGTCATTTGTTAGGAGCCGCTGGTGCCATTGAAGGAATCGCTTGTGTGATGGGCTTGCGTGACGGAATTGTTCCCCCAACGATCAACACAGAAACAATCGAACCGGAATTTGCTGATTTGTATGACTTCCCGTTGGGCAAAGGAAAAGCAAAAGAAATGAATTATGCCATGAGCAATACCTTTGGTTTTGGTGGACACATTGCGAGTATTATTTTTAAGCGTTTTGAGGAATAGTCTTTAGGCAATTTCTTCGATTTTCATCTGAATTACAATATACTTGTATTTTTATTAGTAGATTTCTTTTTATCTTGTCGGCCTAATTTAGACCTAAAGTTATTTACATGTTTTTACCTCCAAAGAATTACCAATCACTAGGTAGTATTAAATTGACATTCAAAAAATATCATTTTAAATTTTTAGTGGTTTTGGCTTCTTTTTTTCTTTTGCCAGAAAGTTCTCTCGCTCAACAACCCAATTCATTTGGTTTAAGCTTAGGAGAAATACCCAAGAAAATTTGTTTGAGCAATGAGCAGAAAAAAGAACTTTTTGAAAGCAATCTGCTCGAATCAAAAATGCCTGCGCTTAAACAAAATGAAACGGTAAAGGATTTTGTTCAAACGACGGTAGATCGGTATAATAGTGACATTATTAATGGTAAAATAATCTTCGGAACAGAAGAAAACAACTACTTGGATTCGATCGCTAAAAAAATCATTTTAGCTAATCCCAATTTAGGAGAAATTGACTTGGATTTCTATTTTGAGCGAAATTACCAAGTGAATGCAACCTGTCATTATCACAAAGAAATCCGCCTGAATGTTGGCTTGTTCAGTTATGTGCACAATGAGGCTGAACTTGCCTTTGTTGTGGCACACGAAATCTCCCATTATGTATTATTTCATACCGCCAAATCAATTGTGAATCATGAATCACTTTATTCAAAAAAAGATAAACCCATGGGCAAAATTGCCCTTTTAAATTCGTTGGAAAATTCTCGAAAACATGAATTGGAAGCGGATTCATTGGGTTTGATTTTGATGAGAAATGCAGGTTACGATGAAATTTTTGCATTGAATGCCCTAAAAGTTTTGTACAATTCAGACCAATCCTATATACAGTCCAATTTTGATATCAATAGTGTTTTTGAGGAGAATTATTTTATTCCTAAACTATTCTCTTCTCCTGAAATTATTGTTGTACAGCGTGACGATGACTATCTTGAACAATATCATACCCACCCAAGTATTCAAACGAGAATTGACAAATTGTCAAGTTGGATAAGTCTGGATTCAGTCGCGACGAATGGTTTCCTTATTTCTAAGGAAAAATTTGATGACATTCAAGAAAAAATGCGCATCCTGCAACTAGAACTACTATTGGTTGAAAACGATTTTACGGAAGCCTTTTACAATTCCTATTCTTTGCTTGAAATTTACCCTAAGCGAATTCGAGAATTAAAAATAATCATGGTCAAAGCACTTTACGGCATGACGAAGTTCAAAACAGGCAACCAAATAGGCGCTATTATCCATCCTATTAATCGTACACCTGGACAGAAACAAAAATTAATTCATTTTTACAAAGAATTGGACCAAAATCAGATGACCGGTATTGCGTTAAAATTTCTATTTGAAAATCAAGCGTATTTTGAAAATCCAGCTATTCCAAAAGCTATGATTCAGTCCCTTTATTCTGATCTGAAAAAAAGTGGAAAAAGTCAACCGGTTGAATTCCGGGTTGATCGACCCGATTCTGCTTTCCTCAAAAAAGTTGAACAAATTACCAATGATTTATCGAATAAAGAAAAATTCGAACTAAGAAAAGAAGTGGCTGACTTTTATTTATATGGATTTTCAAATTCAAACATTGACTTTTTGAATTCGCTCGATGAAAGGAAACAAGTAAAAGAAAAAATAATGCTTTTGCAAGTTGTAATCAATCAAAGCAATGTGAAAGATAAAAACATTCAAAAATCGCTTGAAAAAACACACGCGCTTGCATTTTTAAACTATGACAATTCTATTAAAGAAACGTTCTATAATTTACCGTTGAATACCGAAGCTTATAACAACCAAGTGAAAGTGGTAAATTGGCTCAATGAGTTATATAATAGCCAAGGATTGTTGCAACCACTTGTTTATCAAGACTTCATTAAGATTTCAGCAGAATACAAGCAAATAGTTCACCTGATAATCATCTACAACAACGGAAAAGAAAAGTCATACAATGTGCGCCAAACATTCTTACTCCTCGATGATTATCTAGCAGCCAATAAACTGGATTTTGACAATGTGCATGTCAATGTCAATTTTAATTTTACAGATTTTTACACAAAACAACTAAATAAACTAGCCAATCTTTAGTATGAAACAGAGCATTCTATTCTTCCTTATTTTTCCGTTTTCCAATTTAGTTGGCCAAAATTCAAATGTTCAAATCAATCGATTTGCCTTTGTGAAAGGAGACCCTGAAATCGTTCATGAAACGGATAGTTTTTTATATGTGGATCAGGTCAATTTATCAGGGAGTTATAAGCACGATCACTATATGATCAAGAAATCCAGTTTAAAACAGCACAAAATTTTCCATCTTGGGTACAATATATTATTCTCGGGTAGCGATATTCTCGAAATAATAATGAAAAAGCGAACAAAACAGGAGTCCAGAGAAGTTATCGTGTATTTACATAATTTTGAAAAAGTAGGATACATCGCCAAGAAAGTTACTTTAGATTTAGGTGATCAGATAGAAAAGCGATTCATAAACCTTTCCAAAGCTGTTTCACCAAGTGGACAATTTTTTCTCGTTTCTGCCAATGCGAATTCCAGCGAGGATGATAAAAATTTGATACAGTATTTTGTATTAAATGAAAATTTGGAAGTAGTTCATCGCTTTGAGGATTATTATCTTAATACGAAAGATAGAATTGTAAGCATCGATAATGATGGGAGTGTATACGTGCTTTCTAACAACAACATACTAACTGTGTACAATGCACTAAAAAATTACGAGAAATGGGAACAATCATTTTTCCCTACGAATTCAAACTATTCTCAAGGAAAATTTCACGAATTTAAAGTCGTTCAACAGGGAACTACTATGAGCTTCAAGTGTATTTATGAGTTAAATAATTACGTCGTGTCACTTACGATTCCGATCGATTATTACACCAAGGAAGTAAATAAAATACAGGAAAAGGATTTACCCTGGGCGAGCCAATATCTAAATAATGGCAAAATTCTTGAATACGAGTATTTTTCAACATTTCTTACAAGTTATGCTTCTTCCTTTACGCCAATTTTTTCTTCTAAACCAAGAAAGACAAACATACTAAGATTTAACTCAAAATCTAACGCCGGTTCTGACATGGCCACCGTGGTTGTCAGTACTGAGAATTCATTGTTTATTCCGTACGCCGTTTTTGGGTCGAAAATTGATTCGAGTGCACTTTACATGTTGTTTAATGTCCATAAAAAAGACGCAAACAAACCAGAAGTGTACAAAAATGATAGTTTGACGATGGATTTCCATTCTAAATTGAAACGAACTAGAAAAAGCGTAACGCTCTTATGTGTCATTGATTTAAAAACAGGAGCGCTATTGAAGAAGGAAAAGGTCTTCACTCGTTTAGAAAACAAAAAGTACAAAGCATTTCCTTTACCAAAGACTATTTGGCTTTCTAAAGACGGCAAAAACATCTACTTTATAGCTACAAAGCCCAGATTGAATCCAATCAATCAATGCATTGTAAAATACACCTTGCATGATTAATTGAAAATAATTTATTGAATCACTCTGCCTTATTAATTTTGTCCTTATCCGTACGTCCAATACAAAATCCTAAACCAGTACTGATATGAAAAACTTTTGCTCCAGCAGGATTCAATGCGGCTAAAATGTTGTCCGTCGCTACAAAATAAGACATGCCTAAACCTTTTAAAGCAAAGCCGAATCCTATATTTTTCGCGCTACGAGCCGTCATCGAGTAATTCAAATTGACAAATAGCCAATTCTTCACGTGCAACGTGCCTGTTAAGGAAAGTGTCGGTCGGTATTTCTTGTTGGCAAAATCAGAGAACCAAACGGCACCGACGCCAAACAAAGAATTGATATCGTAGTTCCCGCCCAAAATGATTCTTGTCGGCAACGCGGTTCGGTAACTTTGGCTATTTTTATCCAAAAGAAAAACATTCTTTAAAGTATCTTGAATATTTTGCAAGTAATTTGAATCGTTCAACGCTTGATTGATATCCGCCCCTTTGAATGTATAGGTGAAATCAGTTCGATTGTAATTGTGCACGTTTTGCGTCCATTTGATACTTCCTACATCCAAAATACTGGCGGTTATTTTTAATTTTTCAGAAACAGCATACGTCGCCCCGAAATCAAACGCTGTTCCATGATTTTTAAAGTTGTAGGCACCCGATTGATCAAATTGCTGAGTAGAATCTGGAATACCTGAAGTACGCAAATCCAAGGCGCCATCGATCGTTAAATCAAACGTTTCTTGGTCCGTTGTCAAACCCAAAACACTTTTCTTGGTATGAACATTCGCAATTCCCGAAAGCAGTTTTGCGCGCACGCCAACTTTCAACTTGGCATCCAAAAATTCGCGATTAAAACCCACTCCATATTCCATGTAGCTATTCATGTTCAGCCCCAAACCGTCCATATTTGCTCGCTGCCCAAGCAATGAACCGCCATTTCCTTCAAAGATGAGTTTCACAAAATCCTTTGGATAAGCAAAACTAAAATCAAAACGATTGATTACCGCAAAACTGAAGTAGTTTTGTTTCACTTTTATACCAAATCCAAGCAATTCATTCTGTGCAGTAGCTGACAAAAAATTATTTCGGGCCATTTTATCGATGGCACCCGCCGGTGAAATCACCAAGGAATCATCTTGCGGACGAGCAACCAAAACATCCTTCAATGCAAAACCACTATTGGAAATTCCAACACTGTGCATCCCTGTTCCAATGGAAAAATAGAGCTTGTTTTTGGCATTCCAAGAAGGATTGTAATAATGTGACTGAGGCAAATTCTGCATGCCGTTATAATATCCAAAGTTCTTCTGCGCTAGCACATTGGACTGAATTCCAAACAGAAACAGGAAAGCAATCAGTGCGAATTGGTAATTCTTCATCATAATTGCCCTTGTTTATATTTTTACTTTGCCTTGCACCTGCAATCCCAATCGCAGACTCAATTTATACGAATCATAAAACTTCACGACGGTTCCTAGATTGCCATCCGTCGTTTGTCCACCCACTTCAAAAATAATGTACGCCGTGTTTTTCACGGTTGGCAATTCCGCATTTGTCAACGTAAAATCATTGATGGCTTTGGCTGATTGTGTTACTTTTCCAGTTCCATCCACAGGTGCCGCTTTTATTAAATCCTGGTAACCGTTCGTTAAGTCTTTCAAAACGTTGTAGTTTGCATCAACCAATAAAATATGCACTTTGGCTTCTATGGGAAAACCGTTGTCGATGTTCAACCGAATCATAGCCGACTCTATAAATTCATTGTCTAGGTTAACGGTAGCAGCGATTGTATCTCGCATCACAAAACCTGTCGCGTATCCTTCTAAAGGCAAAGTTAACGTTCCCTGCAAATTGATTTTGCTATCATGAGCGATAAATTGGGTGCCAGCAGTCGGAATTGAACCACCAATATCATAAATCAAAATTTTCGGTGTGGGTGAAAGTATGTCCTGAATATTGGCAGAATTTTGATCAGAAATCATTAAAGTAGATGTGGCCACTTGTCCAACATTTGTTGCTTGCGCCAACGAAAAACTAGCCGGAAAACCTGTCAGCGGAAACTCCGCACCAGAGACCAATTCTTTGGTTTTTATGGAATTAAAATTGATGTCGACAGGAAGTCCAAAACTATTTCCAAACTTAAATTCCATCGTAGGATTGACAATGGTAAAAGTACCTTGCGTCGTATTGTTGAACAATTTTAGTGCAATTGTATCCATGGCATTCGGGAGAACCAAGGAACTAAATTCGCCTGTGATCAAATCGAAATCCAAGTTGGACAAATTGAGGTCAAAATTCGCATATTCAGTACCAAATATCGGATTACCCGAACCGGTTATCGTCAAATCCAGATTGACTCGTATTTCATTGGAACCACCCGAACCATTGGTCAAATCCAAGATGGCATTGTTTAAATTGACTGTCGTTGTGCCAACCTGTGGAGTACTCCCGTTGTAAACCAAGTCGATTGTTCGGGTAACAGGGATTCCATTTTCCAGTAAATCTGGAAAAATAAAGTCATACTTCAAGGAATGCATTAAATTGGTCGCAACATCAATATTTAATATCCCAGACTGAAAATCGATTGTATACAAACTTCCTCCAGCAGCATTGTTTAGACTAAACGTTTGGTTGGTGGAAACCGTTTGTGTTCCGCTAAATGATGGAACAATTGGCACACCGTATGAAGCCATAGACGCACTGTAGTTGAAGTTTTGATTCGGTAAATCAATCAAATCTGCAGCGACCAGAATATCTTTGTTTTCAGAATACAGAATCGCCAAAGAAACATCTTGACCGACAGACAATACAGAAGAATCATTACCGGACAACACATCGTATACCCCAAATTCTCCAATAGCCAATGGAACCGCTAAATTGGGAGACCACGCTTCTGTTGCAATTTTATTTAATTCCAATTTCTTACACGACGAAATAATCAAAGTCGCTAAGATGAAGGCAAACGCGATTCGCTTATTATTCCTTGAATTCTCCATAATTACTGTTCAATTTGTAAAGCGGTAGTGCAATTGTTTTTGGTTCAACCTGAAAGACTATTTAGTTTCGTCAACAAATCGTCCTCGAGAAATTACTTCCACAAAGGTTGAATTTTTGCGCGGTCTTCGTACAAATTCCAACTATTAATGGCAAAAAAGAGGATGGCAATTGGCATTCCAGACGGTGCAACAAAAATGTGGGTAAGTACAATTCCAACGATAATTGGAAACAACATCACATTGGCCAAAGCACGGTACTTTTTTGTCATACCCAGGATTCCTCCAAGAATTTCAACAATGGCGAGCAATGGCATGATCCATCCAATAGTTTCAAACGCCGCAAAATTCTGCGCAACTTTTTCGGGCATGTCTTCGGGCATGGGTGCGTAATGAAAGAATTTGTTCAATCCCGAATTGATGAACATCAATCCATATAAAATATTTAAAACCAGTAAAATTTTGCTTTTCATAACCAATTTAGTTTTCGTTTAACGTATAAAAGTTGATTCCCTTGTCAACTTTTATACCTTAAATATACTTTTTTTTTACCAAAGCTATTTATTCCTATCAAGATAGGAAAAACTAAGGAAACAGCTGTTATTTGGTTTGCCAAATTCCTTATAAATGGCCTTTGCGGTTTCGATGCTAACAAAAAGAAGCCTACAATTCGCTTTTCAAATACCTCGCTGTATGCGAAACCTTTTCAAATTTCTTCACGACTTGCTCAGGCGTTCCCTCGGCGATAATCATCCCGCCGCCTTTACCGCCTTCGGGACCAATGTCGATCAAGTGATCGGCGACTTTTACGATGTCCAAATTGTGTTCGATGACCAAAACGGTATTGCCTTCGTCGACCAAGCGTTGGAGAACTTCCAGCAAAACGCGTATGTCTTCGAAATGCAAACCGGTACTCGGTTCGTCCAATATGTACATTGTATTTCCTGTGCTGCGTTTGGACAATTCGGTGGATAATTTCACCCGTTGGGCTTCTCCACCGGAAAGAGTTGTAGATGATTGCCCCAATTGTACATAGCCCAAACCGACGGAATTCAGCGTTTCCAAAACCCGACTGATTTTCGGGATTTTCTCAAAGAATTTGGCGCCGTCTTCGATGGTCATTTGCAAAACATCGCTAATGGATTTACCGCGGTAGCGTACTTCCAAGGTTTCGTCGTTGTAGCGTTTTCCGTTGCAGGTTTCGCATTCTACATATACATCGGGCAAGAAATTCATTTCCACCACTTTCAATCCACCACCGCTGCAGGTTTCGCAACGTCCGCCTTTCACATTGAAGGAGAAACGACCCGCTTTGTACCCGCGAATTTGCGCTTCTGGCAAACTGGCAAACAAACTCCTGATTTCATCGAAAACTTTGGTGTACGTCGCTGGATTGGAACGCGGCGTTCGACCAATGGGACTTTGATCGATTTCAATTATTTTATCAATGTTGTCAATCCCTTCGATTTTCTTGTAAGGCAACGGTTTTTTGACACCATTGTAAATGTGTGCCAACAAAATAGGATACAAGGTGTGGTTGATCAGCGAAGATTTTCCGCTGCCTGAAACACCGGTTACACAAGTCATGGTTCCCAAAGGAATGTGCAGATTCACATTTTGTAGATTGTGTCCAGTGGCGCCTAAAAGCGACAATTTCTTGCCGTTGCCTTTTCGACGAGTTTTTGGAACCTCAATTTTCATTTCGCCACGCAAGTATTTGGTGGTCATGGAATCATGCGAAATCAATTCTTTGTACGGCGCTGCGTTGACGATTTGTCCACCGTGTTTTCCTGCGCCCGGACCGATGTCTACAATAAAATCGGCCACTTCCATGATTTCTTTGTCGTGTTCTACCACCAAAACAGAATTTCCAGCATCGCGCAAACGAAGCAAAGAATTGATGAGTCGCGTATTGTCGCGCTGGTGTAAACCAATGCTCGGCTCATCCAAAACGTAGAGTACATTGATCAATTCTGATCCAATTTGGTTGGCCAAACGAATGCGTTGCGCTTCACCTCCCGAAAGGGTTTTGGAAGAACGATTCAAGGTCAAATAATTCAAGCCTACTTCCAAAATAAAACTCAATCGTGCGTTGATTTCTTTCAAAATCTCAGTACCGATTGTCATTTGGGAAGGAGAAAGTTTTTGAGGAACTGCATCAAAAAACACTTTCAATTCACTCAAATCCATGTTGGACAATTCGCCAATGTGCTTCTCGTTGATTTTAAACTGCAAGGCTTCTTTTTTCAATCGAGCACCTTCACACGTTGGACAAGTTACCTTGTTCATGAAACTTTGTGCCCAACGTTGAACACCCGCCGTACTTTCTTCTGAATGTCTCGTTATGAAATGAACAATTCCTTCAAAAGCGACAAATTGTTGTTTTTTCGAGCGCTCAATTCCGTCGTTTCCATAGAGCAAAACATTGATAATTTCATCTGGAAATTCCGACAAAGGCGTCGTTATCGACAAATCTTCTGTGCGTAAATACGATTCTATTTTATCAAAAATCCAGGTGCGTTTGTATTCCCCCAAGGGCTCCAAACCACCATTTTTAATTGATTTTTGCGGATTTGGAATGATTTTCTCTAAATCTGCTTCCGCTACTTCTCCCAATCCACTGCACGTCGGACAAGCGCCATACGGTGAATTGAACGAGAACAAACTCGGCTCAGGTTCTGGGTAACTGATGCCCGTTGTTGGACACATCAACGTACGGCTAAAATGACGGACTTCGTTGCTTTCAAAATCTTGCACCATCATCGCTTTGGAACCGTGTTTCATCGTTATGAGCACGGAATCGTAAATGCGTTTTCGGTCTTTTTTATCAATCAACAATCGATCTATCACCAATTCAATGTCGTGGACTTTGTAACGATCCAAGCGCATGCCTTTGGTAATTTCCATCACTTCGTTATCGACCCGAACTTTGGTAAAACCCATTTTTTGAAACTGCTCAAACAGTTCGCGGTAATGCCCTTTTCTCCCTTTGATTTTTGGCGCTAAGAAAATCACTTTTTTACCTTGGTATTGCTCAATGATCAAGTCGACAATTTGTTCATCGGAATACTTGACCATTTTTTCGCCTGTGTTGTAGGAGTAAGCATCGCCAATGCGAGCATACAACAAGCGCAGGAAATCGTAAATCTCGGTAATTGTTCCAACGGTCGACCGAGGACTTCTCGAAATGGTTTTTTGTTCGATCGCAATGACCGGGGAAAGTCCATCGATTTTATCTACGTCTGGTCGTTCCAATCCGCCCAAAAATTGACGCGCATACGAGGAAAATGTTTCAATGTAGCGTCGTTGACCTTCTGCATACAAGGTGTCAAAAGCCAAAGAAGACTTTCCACTTCCACTCAAACCCGTAAAAACGACCAATTTATTCCTTGGAATGGATAAATCTACATTTTTAAGGTTGTGCTCTTTGGCACCGTAAATGTCAATACTAGAATTTTCTTTTGCCATTATTTGTTGCTGTAATTGCCGTATTGCGCGTTGTCTTTTGGAAGCAATATTTTGTATCCACTCGGTTTTGCTTTAAGCACATTGCCGCTAATCCAAGGATTCAATTTCACCAAAATTTTGTAGTTGCTACCCTTGTCTTTTGCCCAGCGAGCCAAATCCTTTATTTCGGTATTCACTTCCGCTGTTCTTGTTTGAATAACAGGATACAATTCGATTTGTTCCAAGTCATACCCATAACTTTTCGGATTCTCGAATATCAATTTGATCGCCAAGATGCGAAACACATATCGACTGGTTTCACTGTTCATGTAGGTATCAAAATAACTATCGACATATTGCCAACGCTGATCTTTTCGAACTCCCGCTACTCCTCGATTGTAAGCAGCAGCCGCCTCTACCCAACTTCCTAAGGTATCTTTCGCTTTCGTTAAGTATTTTGCCGCGGCAGGCGTGCTTTTTTGCAAGTCTTGACGTTCGTCGATGAATTCGTTCACCGTTAAACCATATTCTTTGGCAGTCTGCGGCATGAATTGCCAAAATCCATGGGCACCGCTTCCACTTTCTACATTTTCATAACCCGATTCAATCAAGGCCAAATACTTGAAATCGTCTGGAAGATTATTTTCTTTCAGCAATTTTTCAATTTCACCCATGTAGCGATTTGCCCGCTTGAAATAGGGAATAATTAAATTGTGGTAGAATACGATACCGTGTAATTCTTTGTCCAAGCGCTCGCGAATATCGATATCTGTGAGGTCAATTTTTTCTCCCGCGAAAATCATTTCGGATGGCAATTTTGGCATATTGAAATGACCGAAGTCGAAACTTGCTGTTTGTTCGTCTTTTTGGGTAGAATCTGTTTGGGCTGTGCAAGCAATTAATGTACTTGCAACGACAAAAATACCGATGACTTTTTTAGTATTTTGAAAGAATGTTATCATGTGATAACAAAGTTAGTCATTCAAAAATATTCCTACGCTTTTTGTTTGAATTTGATTGTATTCCGATACAAATACCAGAAAATCATGAGAAAATAGAGTAATCCAGCAAAAAACGTCAGTAAAGTGGAGGTTTTGGCCAAAAGAAAAAGTAAACAAGTAACCAACGTTGAAACGGCTCCCAAAATCACAAAAATAGACCAAACTTGGTTATCATTTTTACCAGAATATACGAGATGATGCGTCGTATGATCTTTCCCTCCAACCATGGGTGATTTTCCGGCTTTCAATCGATTTATAACCACTGTCAATGTATCTGCCGCTGCAGGAGTTAAAGCAACCAATGCTAAAATAGGGCCCAACCAAATGGTTGAACCAATGGCTTCATTGGCATGAAAAAGTGTTTTTACCGTAAAAAAAGCGACAATAACACCAATGAACTGGCTACCGCCATCTCCCATAAACATTTTAGAAGGATGAACATTGTACTTTAAAAAACCTACCATGGTTCCTATGCACGCTACAATGAGCAAGGACCAAACACTTAAGAAAAAACCAACGCTTAAAAAGTAGACCAGCAAACAGGAAAGTAAAACAAATAAGGTAGTGGTTCCAGTGATTCCGTCCATATTATCCAGCATATTGAGAGAATTCATTAAAATTACAACCCACAAAATGGTCAAGCCCCCGTCTAAAATGAAATGATGAAAAAATTCTATACTCGTGCCGGAAATGACAAAAATAACTCCACATAATATTTGAATGGCCAGTTTAAACCAAGGCCGCGTATCATACGCATCATCCGAAATTCCCATAGCGAAAGCCAACGAACTAGAGATCAGCAAACCTAGATATTCCGCTTGAAACAATTTCAGTTCTTCATTGAACAATAAGGAAACGAGTAGTCCACTCACTATAAAAACTAAAAACATGCTAACTCCACCGAGGGAGGGTTTTGATTCATTGCTCCAACGAACTGTGACATCATTTTTATTTCGGATGCCCAAGGTTCTGGCAAAACTAAGAATCAAACTATTGACGACCAAACTGATGCCAATGCTTACGGAGAGTACAAGGAGAAAATAAGTTATAATCATTTTAAAAAGGGGTGCTAAAATCTGTCCATTTTTTTCCTAATTTGTCTTTTTCAGAAACAAGGGTTTGTTCAAGCTGCCAATCGATATTCAAATCGCTGTCATTCCATAAGACGCAATCTTCGCTCGATGGTTGGTAGAAGTTAGTGCATTTGTATTGAAAAATAGTTTGATCTTCCAACGTTGCAAAGCCATGAGCAAATCCAGGTGGAACCCAAAATTGCTTTTTATTTTCAGCTGAAAGTAAAATTGAAAAGTGTTTCCCATAAGTTGGAGAGTCTTTTCGTATATCCAATGCTACATCCAAAACAGATCCTTGTACAACGCGCACCAACTTACCTTGATCAAAAGGTGGCTTTTGAAAATGCAACCCCCGAACTACATTTTTACTGGACAAGGATTGATTGTCTTGAACGAAAAGATACTCCTTTCCTATTTTCTCATTGAATTCTTGTTGATTGAAGCTTTCGTAAAAATAACCTCTTTCATCTCCAAAAACTTTTGGTTCAAGGATGAACAATCCTTTCAATTCACATTCGGTAAAATTCATATTTTAAAAATTCGGGAAAGAAATGATTTTGGCGCTGGTTCATCCGAGTAATATTCATAATTGTAACCATAGGATCTTCGGTTTCGAATTTCGCCGTTTAAAATAAGATTTAATTTCGTGATATGCTGTACGTCAACTAGTTCTTCTACTCGCTCAGCATAACTTCGTTTAGAATAATTCGCTTTGAACACATAAATTGGAATATCCGCTTTTGCCAACAACTGAACACCGTCCGAAACGACGCCAACTGGTGGATTATCAATAACAATTACGTCATATATCGTACCTAATTCCTCTAATATTTCAGCCATTTTTTTGCTTAAAATCAATTCTGATGGATTCGGAGGTACAGGACCTGCTGTTAGAAAATGTAAATTTTCTACATTCGAGTTTTGAACACATTCTTGCCATGTTTTTTGATTGACCAATGCATTGCTCATCCCAATTTTGTTGGACGCTTTTAAGGCCAAATGAATTTTGGGTTTGCGCAGATCTAAATCTATTAAAACGGTCTTTTTACCAGACATGGCAATAATTGCTGCTAAATTCAAACTCACAAAAGTTTTTCCTTCTCCTGACACAGAAGAAGAAATTGCGATTGTTTTGTAATCCGGAAAAACAAAACTCATGTTGGCCCGAATATTACGCATAGCCTCCGAAATAATTGATTTTGGACTGTCATACACCAACAATTCAGAATAATCCATCGATTCTTTCAAAAGCGGAACCGTACCCAAATACGATAAATTGGGAGGTAATATTTTCTTTAGATCGTCCACACTATTCACTTCATTGTACCGAACGTACGCAATGAAAAGGATGATAAATCCGAAGAAAAAGCCAAACCCTATGAATGCTCCATAAATTTGATTTCTATTGGGATTTATGGGATTACTCTGCACCATAGCCTTACTCAAAATTCGATTCGAAGAGGAATAACCCGCATTTGAAATGGCATACATTACCTTTTTCTCTGTAAGTAAACTAAAATACTTATCATTTAAGTCTTGAATATTTTTTAAACGACCATATTCCATTTTCTTTTCAGGAATCTTAAAAATATCATTTTGAATGCTTCCAATTTTGGATCGCAGAACATTCGCATTTTCAGCCAATCGATTCTGCAAAAAGACAATTGTTTTGCGAATTCCTTCAGTTTTCATGCTGATTCGCAAGGTCAATGATTTAATTTCTGGGTTTTCTTCTGTAACGCTGTATAACAAATTTTCTTTTCGTTCCAACATTTCGTACAACTCCTCAATTTGTTTTGACAAAGACAATTGGTAGCTTTTACCTAACATTTCAGGCAAGAGACGATAAATTTCAAGTCGATTCGGTTCCTTGGTCAATTTAGAGGCCACTTTATTTAAACCATTTAGCTCATCTTCAATTTCGTACAACTGATCTTGTAATTTAATTACATTCTCCGTCAAATTAGAACCAATAGCTTCTGGATCCGCCAAATTCGATTGTCGTTGAAAAAATACCAAACTGTCTTTCGAATTTTCAAGTTCCTGGCTTAAACTATCCAATTGCTGATCAATGAATAACAAGACATTCTCGTTTCCTTTTCGTTTAATATCCAGTTCGAAATTAAAAAAAGTGTTGGCCAACGAATTCAATAAATCTGCGCAAAAGTATGGGTTGTATGCCGCAAAACGCAACTCTATCGTTTGTGCATTCGGATCCATAGGATTGACCGAAAGATTAGAGGAAAATTTTGAAGAAAGCGAACCAATGCTGTTAAAAGCAAAAAATAACTTGTCATTTTTTAAAATCTTTTCCATGGTCGCGCGATCCATCACGTTCAAAACAACATCAAAATCCTCGTTTACGAGATGTCCATTTGCGAATCCTTTTACTCGCTTTGTTTTGTTTTGAAAGTCATATGTAAGTTCTAAATTGTTACCCTGAAGGTTTACATATATTGGAATATTAATGAGAGATGAATCTTTGAGTTGAACAGTGCTGACATTAAAACAACTCGAGGTATATTTTTCCTCCGTTAAAATTTTTCCCTCTTGAAACAAACTTACGTGCGCATTCATTTTCTGCAGCGCCCTTTCAAAAAGCAACTGAGAACGAAGAAGTTCCAAATTGGCGTTAAAATTCGAATTGGTTGAGTTGATATTTTCAATATCCAATAAATCCCTGGCTTGATCACTGTCCGCTAATTGTATCAGCATAGTGGATTCATAAACGGGCTTTGAGTACCGCAAAATAAAAAAAGCAATTCCCGTAAAAGTCAATATAGAGACAAGAAGTACCCACCATTTTCTTCGTAAAACGGTTTTGACGACTTGCGCATCGAAATCTTTGGTTATAAAAAAAGAATCTCCAGCCACGTCTCTATTAATTGATTTTAGTAATAAATGTAATGATAATTAAGGCACTTGAAAGCAGTGACATGATTGGAGCGATTTCTTTAATGATTTCTTTCGCCAATTCTGGGTTTGGTTCAATGTAAATATAATCGTTTGCTTGGACAATTAAATCTGTATATCTCAAACCATCAATGGTACTTAAATCGATCGTATAGACCTTTCTTTCCCCATTCACTTTGCGCATTAATTTTATGGTATTCGCTCTACCTCTAGTCGGAATTCCTCCAGCCTGCGCTATGGCTTCCATCAAGGTTGTGTTGCTACTGGTCAAAGGTATAACCATCGCATCTCCTCCATTGCCTGGAAAAACGATAACCCGCTGATTGGATACTTTCACTTGTACAAATGGATCTTGATAGGTTTTTGAAAAACGTGTTTCTAATAAATGTTCGCATTCCGGAATGCTCAATCCGGCGACTTTTACAAAGCCCAACACAGGAAGTTCCACCAACGAATCTTGACCTACCAAAAATTCAGGAGAGAAACCTGTTGAACCAGCTTTTTCAACGACATTCGATAAAGATTCGATCAATTTCGTTCCATCGTTGGTGGCAATTGAAAATACAATTTTATCATCCGGACTGATCAGATAACGTTCAGAAGGTCGCAGTGGCAATGAGTCCAGATTGGCATATTCACCCTTGGGAGATTTTAGCATGATGCTACTATTCACACCACAACTAACGATAAAGCTAATTAGGAAAGAAAACGCAATCCATTTTATCCAATTATTTTTTTTCATTTTTCTGATTCAAATCGATATACAATTGATTCATGTTCGCCACCAAAGTTTGGTAGTTGAATTTATCTCTTACGTAGATCCAGCCATTTTGTGACATTTTTTCACGTAAATTTTCATTTTCTATTAGTTCCAACAATTTTTCAGCAAACAATTCAGGTTGGTTGGAAGGAACCAAAAACCCCGTTTCGCCATCTAAAACCACGTCTCTCACACCACCAACATTTGTTGAGACAACAGGTACATTTGCTGCTTGGGCTTCAATTAAACTGACTGGAGTTCCTTCATTCAAAGAAGTCAAACACAATAAATCCATTCCCGCATTGAACGTCGCAATATCCTTTATCCAAGACGTGAAAATAATTTTGAAATTTTCATTTTGAGGAATACTTCGACTAATTGTTTCCAATTTTTCCCTTTCCAAACCATCGCCAACAATGTAGGCATGCACCTTCTTGGTCGTATTCTTTTGAATGATTCTCAGTGCATCCAAAAATAAGGTGTGATTTTTTATTGGCGCTAAGCGACCAACAACGGCAACGGCAATTGTATCCTCAGTTAGGGTATAGTTTAATCTCGTCTTTTGACGATTCTCTTCTTTTTCGTTCTGAAATTTCTGTAAATCAAACCCTAAAGGAACGATGTGAATTCGATCCTCAGAGGTGATTTTATACACCTTAGACAAATCGTTTTTTTGTTCTGACGAAATGGCAATGATTCCACTTGAACGTTTTGCTAGCCAACGCTCAATGAAGAGAAATATTTTTGTTTTCCAGGGAGAGAAATAACCACTAAAAACATGACCGTGAAAGGTATGGACAATAATCGGCACTTTGGAATGAATGGCTGCCAATCGGCCAATTGCGCCTGCTTTTGCAGCATGCGTATGAACGATGTCTGGTTTGAATTCTTTTATGATTTTTCGCAAAGCTCGATAGGCTTTGATATCGTCGCGGAAATTTGGTTCTCTCTTCAATTCAGAAAGAACGCGTGGCTGAATTCCTAATTCTTTCAGCACATGCAATGAATCGACTTCTCCAACATCCGGCTCTCCACCGACCAACAAAGTCTCATATTGTTCTCCCAAATACTTCGTCAAATAGGCAACATTGTAGGTTGGACCTCCAATATTAAATCGATTGATAATGCGAAGAACTTTTGGCATTGATTTCTGCGTATTTAAAGTACGAAGTTAGGTGAACAAATCAAAATACACACATTTTAACCTATTTTTTGGAACAAAATGGTGAATACAGAGTAAACAATAAAATTGGGTAGTTTAAATTTTAATTGTTACGCCCCCATAACTATATAAGAATACTCTCTACGATGAAAAAACTTGTTTTCTTTCTGGCTTTAACTGCTCATTTTGCAATTGGACAAAATATCGTCCAAAATGCCGTTAATACATTCAAGGATTACTGGGCTTTTAAAAATGCATCAATTTCAATATCCGTAAAAGATCTGGCAACCGGAGAAACCATTGCACAGCATCAAAATTTGCTGGCATTGCCACCTGCAAGCACCGTCAAATTATTTTCAACGGCTTCCGCTTTTGAACTATTAGGCTACGATTACCGTCCATCCACCTATTTTTACTCCGATGGAGTTATCAACCCAAATGGAGTGTTGAGCGGAAATCTTTATATCAAAGGTGGAGGTGATCCTACTTTGGGTAGCAAATATTTTACTACTCAAGGCAAAGAAAGTGCGTTCTTAAATGAGTGGTTACAGGAATTGGTTCGTTTGCGTATTCACAAGATAGAAGGAAAAATTATCGTGGATGGATCTTCTTTTGGTTACAATGGTTGTCCGGACGGTTGGACATGGGGAGATATGGGGAATTATTATGGAGCTGGACCTTCTGGAATCGTGTTGCGCGATAATATGTTGAACTATTATTTTAAAACCGATGAAATAGGAACCGTTACAACCCTCTTGCGAACGGAACCGGAAGTGAAAAATTTACAATTCCTAAACGGAATAATTGCCGCCAAGCAATCGGGCGATGAAAGTTATATTTTTGGTGCACCCTATAGTTACGAACGATTCGGTACGGGAACATTGCCGTATGGCAGAAAGGAATTTTTGGTTAAAGGGTCATTGCCCGACCCAGAACAACAATTGGCAATTGAATTTTATGACAAATTAGTCGCTAGAAAAATTCATGTAGAAGGATACGATTTTGGTCGGAATTTCGTCCTTAAAAACAAAACACTGCCAGATGTGAAAAAACTCAATCTCATTTTCAAATGGGAAGGAAAAAGTATTGAAGAAATTTGCCATCATACGAACATGAAAAGTGTAAACCTCTTCGCAGAACAGCTCGTAACATTAATCGGATATGAAAAACGAGGACTTGGAACCACCGAAAATGGTTTAGACGAAATCCTTTCTTATTGGCGTAACAAATTTGATATCAATGGCTTGAACTTAAAAGATGGAAGTGGGCTTTCTCGGTCCAATTCGGTCAGCAGCCAGCATTTTGTAGACTTGCTTTACTACATGTCAAAAAGTGACAAATACAGTATTTTCAGAACCTCGTTGCCTACAGCAGGGCAAAGTGGAACCTTGATAAATTTGTGCAAAGGACAAGATGGTGAAGGCCGGATTTTCGCTAAAAGCGGAACAATGTCTAGAATTAAATCCTACGCAGGCTACGTGAAAACAAAATCAGGAAAAGACCTAGCCTTTGCGATTGTTGTCAATAATTACAATTGTTCCAACTCAGCAACAGTGGAACAAATGGAGAAATTGTTAAATGCAATGGTCAATTATTAAACTAACTCACAGGCTAAAATTTCCTGCCAAAACTGATCAATGGTTTGACCATTTTCACGAATCATTTGGGGAACAATGGAAGCGTCCGAAAAACCAGGCGTTGTATTCACCTCAATCACATAAGGAACATCTCCAACAATCATATGATCAATTCGAGCAATGGATTTTAAACGCAACAATTGATAAATCATTTTGGTCTGTTCTTGCACTTTTATTTTTATTTCATCGGAAACGCGTGCCGGGGTGATTTCTTGAGATTTACCCAAGTATTTTGCGTCATAATCAAAAAATTCACCTTCGGAAACAATCTCCGTTAATGGCAAGGCTTGGATGCCGTGTGCGTTTCTGTAAACTCCACACGTCACTTCGGTTCCGTTCAAAAAACTTTCTAAAACCACCGTTTCGCCCTCTTCAAATGCTTTTTGAATCGCTGAGGACAAATCGCCCATTTCTTTCACTTTAGAAATGCCAAAACTTGAACCTGAATCTGCTGGTTTCACGAAAATAGGCAAACCCAAGTCAGCAACTATCGCTTCAGATGAAAGATCTGTTGGTGTATACAAAAGAATCGATTTCGCAACTGGAACGCCAAATGCACGCAGAAATTGATTGCAATACCATTTATCGAAACTCAATTCCGAAGCCAATGCCCCCGAATTGATACACGGGATGTTTTTCATTTCCAAAAAGGCTTGAATCTTTCCGTTTTCTCCAGGATTTCCGTGAATGTAGACCAAACCAATGTCTATTTTCTCTTTATTCCCTTCGAATTGAAAGGAAACATCGTTTAAATCCAACAAAGTCTCTATTCCTTTGTAATGAACCATCCAAATACCACGCTTCACAACAATTAAAAATGAATCGTAGGAAGTTGGTAAGTTCTTCAAAATTGTATTGGCGCTTTTAACAGATATGTCAAATTCAGAGGAAAAACCTCCGCAGAAAATTCCAATTTTTTTCATAGATTCATTAATATTCCCCGAAATTAAGGAGAAATCAGGTTGCTATTTTTCAACGCCTCCAAAAGTTTTAAGCAACAAAATGTAAAAAGCAAAGTGTTCAAAATAAGAAGTTCGTTTTAAAAATTTAAATTTACAGCCAATTCTGTCGAAATATGATGCGATTTTTATACATGTGTATGTATGTTTCCTTGAAATATGCCATCCGCATTTATTTTAAAAAAACAGCTGTTGTGAATGCACCACCCGAAATTTTCGGTAGCACCATTTACGTTTCCAATCACGCTGCGTCTTTCATGGACCCATTGACAATCGCTTCTTTACGTCGACCGATTACCTTTTTCATGACCCGTTCCGATGTTTTCACCCCTCTTTCTAAACCTTTTTTGTGGTCGGCACACATGTTGCCTATTTATCGCCAACATGACGGGGAGGATACTAAAAATAAAAATGAAGAAGTTTTTGATAGATGTGCAACGATTCTGAAATATGGCAGAAATCTCTTGATTTTTGGAGAAGGATTTACGGATGACGTTTTTATTCGCAGACTAAAACCTGTAAAAAAAGGAGCCGTTCGGATTGGTTTTTCCGCGCTCGAAAAATTAAATTGGGATAAGAAAATATACATTGCTGCTGTCGGAGCCAACTATAGTAAACCGAACATGACCCGTAGCAATGTACTAATTGAAACATCCGATAAAATTTGTTTAAACGATTTTAAAGAAGCTTATTTGCTCAACCCTGGAAAAGTCATTCACGATCTCACCAAAGAAATAGAAAAACGTATGCAAGCGTGTATTACACACATTCAAGTTGCCGAAGATGCCCCTTTTCACGAGAACATCATGCAAATTACGCGCAAAGGAATGCATCCAACGAGTGTGAATGATACAATAAGTTTAATCGAACGCCATCAGTATTCTCAAAAGTTGGCACATTTCTTTAATGAACACCACGAGTTGGTTCAGAATGGACTTAAAAGTTTGCGTGAAAAGCTCGTTGAGTACAATTTACAATTGAAGGTAGCTCGGATCGATGACATGGATGTCGTGGAAAAAATTGAATCAGGAAAAGTAAATTTAACGAAAGACGTGTTGAAATTGATGGTGCTTTTACCTTTCACACTTTTAGGCATTTTACATTGTGGTATTGTGTATTGGATTGTGAAATGGTGGGTTGAAAAAAGTTTTAAACGAAAAGTTTTTTGGGGATCTGTAAAATTTTTGATGGCCATGATTATTATGGGACTCGTGAACATTCCGGTGATTTTCCTTTTCTACAAATGGATCTATCCTAGCTACCTTTTAGGATTTATTTACTATTCCTTCATTGGCTTGTTTTTTCTTGCAGCTTACCTATTTAAAACGACCGTTACTTCAATCATGAGAAAGAGAAAAAATAACCCAAATAAATTGGCTGAATTAGCAGAAACAAGAAAATCCTTGTTGATTGAAATTCAAAAAGAAATTCCGGTAGCTTAATATATTAGGTATCATTTTCTACTTATTTCAAGAACAAATAACCGCTATTTTTACCGAGTATGTTGGCATAACTAATCCAAATTACCTAGGCATAAAATACTACTTGATTTGCTCTAGTTTTGTACTATTTTTTAGTTTTTTTGTAACCATCAAACTGTTTTTGCATTTATAAAAAAGACTTGAATCTTTCGTTTTATAAACCAACACCCGCACTATGCTTCGAACAACCATTTTTTTTCTTTTAGCAATCGTCTTTCAGCAGCCAATTTTCAGTCAAAGTATTATTAAAGTGAAGGAACGTTTTCGTTTTAGAGATACGGTGACTGTGGACCGTTATGAAATTGAAAAAAATGGTTTCAAAGCATTGAAATTAAAAGTCGATGTAGCAAATTACCGAATTCTTAACACAAAAGATGTTGATTTTCTTTCTCAACAAACCATCACACAAATTGACTTGGTTTATACCGATTTTCCAGCAGGTGAAGATTTCACCGAATTAACCAGAAAACGGTTGTTAGAATTTTACATTCATTTTCCAGAAACAATGAATAGTTCGGTGATTGAATGGCGAATCGTGAAACAAACCGGACCGAAAAGCGCTAGTTCAGTAGGGAATTATTTTCACGGTTTTGTCGTTTATTATCGTGAAATGCCCAGCATAGAGGAGGAAAAGAGATTGATCATGGTGCAAGTTGAAAAAAATCAAATGACAGACTCCTCCGTTTACAAAATTTTGGAAAGAAATCGGACGTGGAAAAATACGTTGGTCGTTTGCGATGTAACAGGAAGCATGGCTCCATATACATTGCAAATATTGATTTGGCTCAAAGCAAATGCCAAACTAAATACCTTTGATCAAGTGGTGTTTTTTAATGACGATGAAGAAAAAAGCAACGACCAAACATCAAAACTGGATACGGCTGGAATTTGGGATATTGAAAGCAAAAATGGTCGAAAAGTTGTAGATCTTGCCATTGAGGCCATGAAAAACGGAAATCACATTGAAAATAATTTAGAAGCTGTTTGTTATGCCATTAATAAGTACCCGAATAACTTGAGTAACATCGTGATGATTGCAGACAATTGGGAAAATCCTTGTGATATGGAATTGTTGAATTTTTTGAAAAAGAAAGGAGCAAAAATTCACGTAGTAGTTTGTGGTGTAACCGATCGACTCAATACGGTTTATTTAGACATCGCTTATGCCACGGGTGGTTCTGTTCATACCATGGAACAAGATTTAGAAATCACGTCAAATATGGGGGACGGAAGAACAATCAATCTTGGGGACATGAAATTTAAAATGGTCGGAGGTGCATTTACTCAGATAAAATAAGTTCAATCCTTCATTTTATCGAAAGCCACCAAATCGACCCAACGGCAGTTACCACCGAAACAATCAGATAAAGCATTGCTTGCAACCAATTACCATTTTGAAGCAACAATACCAATTCGTTGCTAAAGGTGGAAAAGGTGCTGAAACCTCCGCAAAATCCTATGACGAAAAAATAAGGCAACCACTCGGCTGAAGATTTATTCGGTAATTGATAGAGAAAAAAAGCTAGAAGTATACTCGCGATTACGTTGGACAACAAAGTTCCAAATGGAAACGTTGCGCTGTAGGTAGCCAATAATCTGGAAATTCCGAATCGAGTAACACTTCCCAAACCACCGCCAACAAATACCCAAAAATACATCATAAGGCTTGTTTTTTTAAGCGTGGCAAATAAATGAATCGGTAGACCAAATAACTAATGAAGATTCCCCAAGTAGCACCTCCAATCAAATCAGATAGGTAATGAACACCGAGATACAAACGACTAAATGCGACCAAAATAGCGGCAAAAAGCATCACGTAAACAAACCATTTTTTGGCTTTCCAAAACAACACCACCACCCACGATAAAATGGCGAAAAAGTTGGAAGCGTGGTTGGAAATAAAACCATAATTGCCACCTCTATAAAAAGTGCCAGGATATTCCTCGTAAAAATGCAATTGATCCATCAGCAACAAATTATGAGATGGTCTGTAGCGCATAATCACATCTTTGAAAAGGATTTTGGCTGTTACATCGGCTATTCCAATAGAAGCCAAGGCACAAAATAAAAAAAGCCAAAAGTGATTCCTGCTAAGCGATTTGTAGGCGTAATAAACGAACAACAACCAAATGGGAAACCAGGTTAACTTGCCTGAAACAAACCACATGATCTCATCCAGCCAAGGTTGATGCCAACCGTTCACAGCTAAAACAATGGCTCTGTCCCATGCTTCGAGTGTTTCCATTTACTTTTGCAATTCGCGCCAGACTAAATCTTTCATTTCTACCAAACCTTGTTCTGCAACAGATGAAATAAACAAATGAGGAACCTTTTTTGGTAAATCTTTTTCTATATCGGCTTTCAATTCATCATCCAACATATCGGATTTTGTGATGATCAAAATTTTGGTTTTCAGTAAAAGCTCTTTGTTGTATTGTTTCAACTCGTTCAACAGCACTTTGTATTCTTTGTGAATATCATTACTGTCGGCCGGAATCATAAACAAGAGCAGAGAATTTCGTTCAATGTGTCGCAAGAAACGCAATCCCAATCCTTTCCCTTTGCTCGCACCTTCTATAATTCCTGGAATATCCGCCATGATGAAACTTCTTCCATCTCGGTAACCGACAATGCCCAAATTGGGACGAATCGTCGTAAACGGATAATCTGCTATTTCAGGTTTCGCCGAAGTGATTACAGACAATAAGGTGCTCTTTCCAGCATTCGGGAAACCAACCAAACCAACATCGGCAAGGATTTTCAATTCTAGAATGTACCAATCTTCTTGCAAAGGTTCGCCCGGTTGGGCAAAACGTGGCGTTTGATTCGTCGAAGACTTGAATTGCGTATTTCCCAATCCACCTCGACCACCTGGAACCAAGATTTGTTCTTCTCCATTGCGGGTAATTTCAAAAAGGACTTCACCCGTTTCAACATTTTTAGCCAATGTTCCCACTGGTACATCAATGTACGTATCATTTCCTTCTGCACCGGTTTTTAACCCGCCACTGCCTGATTTTCCATGCTCTGCCTTGAAATGTTTGTTGTATTTCAAGTGAAGCAAGGTCCAAAGCTGGGAATTTCCACGCAAAATAATGTGACCACCACGACCGCCATCGCCGCCATCAGGACCGCCTTGCGGAATGTATTTTTCGCGACGAAAATGCGTAGAACCAGCGCCTCCGTTACCAGATTTGCAGTGAATTTTTACGTAATCGACAAAATTATCGGATGCCATTGGGGAAATTCTTTAGTGTCGATTTTACAGCGAATCGATCGCTTGGAACAAAAGTTCCGTAATATCATCAATAGAACCTAAGCCATTAATTCCCACAAATTTGTTTTGTGTTTGGTAATAGGCTTTTACAGGCTCCGTCTCATTTTTATATACATTCAAACGATTGGCAATAATAGCCGGATCTGCATCGTCTGCTCTTCCACTGCTTTCTGCTCGTTTGATCAATCTCGTTTTCAACTCTTCGTCTTCGACTTCCAAAGCCAACATAACCGAAATAGAAGAATTCATTCCAGAAAGCAACTCATCCAACGCTGCAGCTTGCGCATTTGTTCGAGGGAAACCATCAAAAATAAAACCTTTGCTACCTGGCTGTTTCATCACCTCCGCTTGCAACATTTTAATCGTTACTTCGTCCGGCACCAAATGCCCTTGACTCATATAGCTTTGTGCCAATTGACCCAATTCTGTGTTGTTTTTAATGTTGTATCGAAAAACATCGCCTGTAGATAAGTGCGACAAACCATATTTTTCAATCAAACGCTCCGCTTGCGTTCCTTTTCCTGCCCCGGGAGGTCCGAATAAAACGATATTCAACATATTTCTTGGTGGATTAGATCCCTCTTTTAATTGATAAATTTCTCCTAAGTTTCGCCCCAACTCGTCATAATCCAAACCGTAACCGACTACAAATTTGTTGGGAATTGAGAATCCGATAAATTTAGGAATTTCTTTTTCTCGAAACGCATCCGGTTTGAATAAAAGTGTACAAACTTCTATTGATGAAGGCTTCTCCAAATTCAAAAGGGTTTTCACCTTTTCAATGGTCGTTCCTGTATCAACAATATCTTCTAGAATAATGACGTGCTTATTTTTTATATCGGTCGTCAAACCGATAATTTCATCCACTCGACCCGACGATGACATACCCACATACGAACTAACTTTTATAAAGCTAATCGCGCAGGGCAAGGTAATTTCCTTGAACAAATCAGAAGCAAACATAAAAGCACCGTTCAAAATAGCAATGAATAAAACGTCTTTGCCTCGGTACTCTTCGTTTAAGCTCTTCGCTAATGAAGTAACTTCGGCCTTAATTTCATCTGCTTTGAGAAAAGGAACGAAGGTTTTGTCTAAAATTTGAATCACGTCTGCCATGAATTGAGGTGCAAAATTAATGAAAACTTACGAATTTATTGACCTTTTCATTGACTTTCCTTGAAGTACAATCTGTTCAGAAGATTTATATCTTTGCAACATGGAAGGAAAATGCTACGGTAAAAATTTTCGTTTGGGTATGCTAGGTGGCGGTCAATTGGGCCGAATGCTTATTCAAGAAGCGATGAATTATGATGTTCACGTTCATTGTTTGGACCCAGATGTCAACGCACCTTGCTCTACCTTAGCGGCCAGTTTTCAAGTTGGAGATTTAAACGATTTCGATGCGGTTTATGCTTTTGGAAAAGATAAATCCTTGGTAACCATTGAAATTGAAAATGTCAATATTGCAGCATTGGAAAAATTGGAAAAAGAAGGAATACTTGTTTTTCCGCAGCCACATGTGCTTTCCATGATCAAAGACAAAGGCATTCAAAAACAATTTTACGCTGATAATAAGATTCCAACAGCTCCATTTCAATTGGTGGCAAACGCTGAAGAAGCCAAGAAAAAAGCACAGGTTCCCTTCGTTCAAAAGCTGAGAACGGGAGGATACGACGGAAAAGGAGTACAAGTGGTTTCAACAGAAAACGATTGGAGCAAATTGTTTGACGCTCCTTCCGTTTTGGAAAACAAAATTCCGTTTCAAAAAGAATTGTCTGTAATTGTTGTTCGAAATCTCAAAGGCGAAACGGCCGTTTATCCTTCTGTAGAATGTGAATTCAATCCAGAAGCCAATTTGGTTGAATTTCTATTCTCTCCCGCTAACATCACTGCCGAAATAGAACAAAAAGCACAAGAATTAGCCATTTTGGTGGCAGAAAAAATTGGAATCGTCGGTATTCTAGCGGTTGAAATGTTTTTGACCAATGACAACGAATTACTGGTCAATGAAATTGCTCCTCGTCCACACAACAGCGGACACCAAACCATTGAGGGAAATGAAACTTCTCAATTCGAACAGCACCTTCGTTCCATACTGAATTGGCCATTGGGTTCTACTAAAATAACGCAGCCTGCCGTCATGATCAATTTGCTCGGAGAAAAAAATTACGAAGGAAGTGCGATATATGAAGGGTTGCAAGAGGCGATTTCCATGCCAGGAGTCCACATTCATCTCTATGGAAAAGAAACCACCAAACCCTTTCGCAAAATGGGTCATGTTACGGTAACCTCATCCGAAATTGAAACCGCCAAAAAGAACGCCCGAATTGTGCAGGAAAATCTAAAAGTGAAGGCTTAATTTAAAACAACCACATCTTTTAAAAAAATTTTAGGGCCCTGTAATTTTAGCCCTATTTTTTTATTGAACCAACATTTACGGCACTTTCTCCTCCTTTTGCAATCGAATTTCATGTGTTAATCTTCTTTTTGCCTTTTGCCAAATTATGTGAAAATATATTTTGTTTAACTTTTTAATAGAAAAGTTAAACAAAATGATTTACATTTGTCCTGTAAACAATTTTTGAAGATATGTCAACATTGGAATTCAATTCAGCCTTGATCGATTTGGAATCGTATTTAAAGTCATTTGCTTATCAATTCACCAAAAATGAAGATGACGCAAAAGATTTGACACAAGAAACCATGATGAAGGCCTTCATTTATAGAACTTACTATACGCCCAAAACAAACTTCAAAGCGTGGGTTTTCACCATTATGCGGAATATTTTCATCAACCAGTACCGCAGAAAAATGAAAGCCAAAACGATTTTTGACAATTCGGAAGAGAGTTACCTTTTAAATCAGGCTAGTTCGAATGGAAATAGCCCTGAGAATTTGCTCATTGCTCAAGAGATACAAGAAAAAATTACTAATTTGGACGAGGAATATAAAAAACCCTTCGAAATGCACTTTCTTGGATTCAAATACAAAGAAATTGCAGAAGAATTAACCATACCCATAGGAACCGTGAAAAGTCGAATTTTCATTGCCCGACAAAAATTAATGAACAGTTTACCTGAATACGAAAACAACTAATTTCTCATGCCCAAAAAAAAGGTAATCATTGTAGGATCGGGAATATCTTCCCTTTCTGCCGGAAGTTTTTTAGCCAAAGAAGGCTTTGACGTCACGATTCTTGAAAAAAATGATTCCGTCGGTGGTCGTGCGAGGGTTTTTGAAGTGGACGGTTTTCGTTTCGACATGGGACCAACTTGGTATTGGATGCCAGATGTTTTTGAACGATTCTACAATCAATTTGGCAAAACAACGGCTGATTTTTACGATTTAAAAAGAATCGATCCTTCTTACCGAATTTACTGGCAAGATGGACTGCATGATGATATTCCTGCCGACATGGAGGAGCTCAATCAATGGTTCGAAAATTTAGAACCCGGTAGTTCAAAAAATTTAGCGAAATTCCTGAAGGAAGCAAAATACAAATACGAAGTAGGTATGCAAGACTTGGTTCACAAACCAAGTTTGAAATTGTCCGAATTCGCCGACATGCGAATTTTGAAAGGTTTGTTCAGCATGCATATCCTTAAATCCTTTTCCAAACACGTTCGAAGCTATTTCAAACACCCAAAAATTTTAGAATTTCTCGAATTTCACGTGCTATTTTTAGGTGCAACTCCTGCCAAAACGCCAGCTTTGTATTCTTTGATGAATTATGCTGATATTTCATTGGGAACATGGTATCCGATGGGTGGAATGTACAAAATCATCGAAGCTTTTGAGAAAATCGCGTTGGACCAAGGAGTGAAAATCATTAAAAATACAGAAGTACTCTCTTTCACAACCGCCAACAAAAAAATCACCACAGTAGAAACGAATGTGCAGCCTTATGCGGTCGATATCGTTATTTCTGGAGCCGATTATCACCACACGGATCAAAAATTATTAGGCAAAAATGCCAATTATTCTGAGAAATATTGGGACAAACGAACCTTGGCTCCTTCTTGTTTGATTTTTTACGTCGGCATCAATCGTCGTGTGAAAAATTTAAAACACCACAACTTATTTTTCGATACTGATTTTTCGATTCATGCAGATGAAATTTACGAAAATCCAGCTTGGCCAAGTTCACCATTGTTTTACATGTGTGTTTCTTCCTTAACGGATCCCACAACGGCACCAGAAGGTCATGAGAATTTGTTTTTCTTGATGCCCATTGCTCCTGATTTGGAAGACAGTGAAGAAAAACGAGCGGCGTATTTTGAATTGCTTTTGAAACGATTGGAAGCCAGAACAGGTGAAAAAATTCAAGACAATATTGTTTACAAACGTTCTTTTTGTTTAGACGATTTCAAAATGGATTACAATTCGTTCAAAGGAAACGCTTATGGATTGGCCAATACATTACGCCAAACAGCCATCTTGAAACCCAGATTGAAAAGCAAGAAATTGACGAATATGTATTACTCTGGTCAGTTGACCGTTCCGGGCCCAGGTATTCCGCCAACAATTATTTCTGGTGAAGTGGTAGCGAAACAAATAATAAAAGATTTAAATTAGTCGAATTAAATGAAAGCATTTTTTGATACCCTTTCTTACGACATCAGTGAACTGACCACCAAAAGGTACAGCACGTCATTTTCGTTGGGTATTCGCTTTCTGAGCAAAGATCTACACAGACCGATTTACGGCATTTACGGTTTTGTTCGTTTTGCAGATGAAATCGTTGACTCCTTTCATGGTTTTGACAAAAAAGAATTGCTCAAAGATTTTAAAAATCAAACCTACAAAGCGATTGAGGACAAGATATCCTTGAATCCTATTTTGAATAGCTTTCAATGGTCGGTCAATGAATACAATATTCCATTGGACTTGATTGAAACATTCCTGAATTCGATGGAAATGGATTTGGAAGACCGCGTTTACAGCCAAGCTGAATACGAAAAATACATTCTTGGTTCGGCAGAAGTAGTTGGTTTGATGTGCTTGAAAGTTTTCGTTCGTGGAGATGAAAAAGAATACCTACGTCTAAAACCAGCCGCCATGAAACTCGGCTCCGCCTTTCAAAAAATCAACTTTCTACGCGACTTGCGGGCTGATTACAAAGAGCTTGGCAGAACTTATTTTCCTGGAATTGATATTGCTGTTTTCAACGCGACCATCAAAAAAGAAATAGAGGAAGACATTGAAAAGGATTTTCAATCCGGCTACGAAGGCATTAAGCAATTGCCTAAAAACGCTCGATTTGGGGTTTACATGGCCTATAAATATTATTACAAACTGTTCCAGAAAATAAAAGGAACTGAGCCTCATAAAATTCTCAACCAAAGAATTCGGATTCCTGACAACAAAAAATACCGATTGTTTGTTACATCTTATGTTCGACACAATTTGAACCTTTTGTAATGACGCAGTCGATAAATTATAACGAAGTAGTTTTAGTTGACTCTTTTGACAACGTATTGGGCGCAATGGAAAAACTAGAGGCGCACGAACGAGGTGTGTTGCACCGTGCATTTTCGGTTTTCTTGTTCAACGATGAAGGAGAAATGCTGATTCAAAAAAGAGCCGATTCAAAATACCATTCAGCTGGACTTTGGTCAAACTCTTGCTGCAGTCATCCCGCGCCGAATGAATCCTTGGAAGAAGCCGCAGAACGAAGATTAATGGAAGAGCTATCGCTAAAAGCAGTGGTTCAACCCGTTTTTTCATTTGAATACAAAGTGATTTTTGAAAATCATTTGATTGAAAACGAATTGGATCATGTTTTGGTGGGTAAATCAAATGAACTTGGTTGGCTCAACCCGGCAGAAGTTTCTGAATTGAAATTTATTACTGTTCCGGAATTAAACAAAGAAATCGAAAATCATCCTGAACAATTTTCAGCCTGGTTCAAACTAATTATGCTCAACCATTGGGAGAAAATTTCCACCAATTTAGAGCAACACAAATTCCAAAAAGCATGAAAGTAGCAAGAAGAGAAACCTTCAATGCGGCACATCGATTGTTCAAAAAAGAATGGTCGGATGAAGAAAATCTAGCCTTTTTTGGGAAATGTAGCAACCCCAACTACCACGGTCACAATTATGTGATTGAAACCTGGGTAGATGGACCCATCAATCCAGATACAGGTTTTGTCATTGATCTGGGTTCGTTGAAAACAATCATTCGATCCGAGGTAACGGATAAATTTGACCACCGCAATTTAAACTTGGATGTCCCAGAATTTGAGGGAATCAATCCAACAGCTGAAAACATTGCGAAAATTGCATGGGAATTGATCCGCGAAAAACTACCTGCCTCTTTGAAATTGACCATTCGACTGTGGGAAACGGAAAACAATATTGTAGAATATTCGGGAGAATAACCCATGAAAAAAGCCCTTTTTTGGCATCGCCGCGACTTGCGATTTCACGACAATGCTGGTTTGTATCGTGCGTTGAAAGAAAACGAAAGTGTTCAGTCGGTTTTTGTCTTTGACAAAACCATTCTCGACAAATTGCCTACCAATGATCAACGCATTCTTTTCATTCACAAGGCCATTCAAGAATTAAAATCCGTTTACCAAAATTTTGGCAGCGATTTAAAAGTAATTTATGGAAATCCAGTCATTGAAATCCCCAAATTGGCTGCGGAATTGGATGTTTCAACCGTTTATACCAACCGAGATTACGAACCGTATGCGCAACAGCGCGACAAAGAAGTTTTCGATACCTTAAAAAATCAAAACATCGATTTTATCGGAGCGAAAGATCACGTGATTTTTGAAAAAGCGGAAGTCGTAAAACCCGATGGTTTGCCCTACACGATTTTCACGCCCTACAGCCGCAAATGGAAGGAAAAATTGACTGATTTCTACCTTTCCTCCTACCCAACGGAAAAATACGCTGCGCATTTGAGGATTTCGAAAAACCCATTCGACTTACCCAATTTGAAAGAAATGGGGTTTGAAGAAACGGAATTGCATCCCATTCCTGCCCCGAAATATGCAAGTAAATTCATGGCAAATTATTCCATTTCCAGAGATTTTCCTGCGGTTGAAAAGGGGACGAGTCACTTGGGTGTGCATTTGCGTTTTGGCACCATCAGCATCCGAGAATTGGCGCGACAAGCCGCTCAAACGAACGAAACCTTCCTCAATGAACTCATCTGGCGAGATTTCTATCAAGCCATTCTGTTCCATTTTCCGCATTCGGTAACCGGTTCTTTCAAAAAACAATACGACGCCATCCTTTGGCGCAACAATGAAACCGAATTTCAAGCTTGGTGTGAAGGAAAAACCGGTTACCCATTGGTCGATGCCGGCATGCGCGAACTCAACGCAACAGGCTACATGCACAACCGTGTACGCATGGTCGTAGCCAGTTTCTTGACAAAACACTTGCTGATTGATTGGAAATGGGGCGAAACCTATTTTGCCGAAAAACTCCTTGATTTTGATTTAGCCAGCAACATTGGCGGTTGGCAATGGGCTTCTGGTTCTGGCTGCGATGCCGCTCCTTACTTCCGTGTTTTCAACCCAACTGCCCAACTCGAAAAATTCGACAAAGAGCTGAAATACGTCAAAAAGTGGGTGCCTGAATACGGTACTGCCGCTTATGCTCCACCGATTGTAGAACACAAAATGGCGCGTGAACGGGTTTTGGCAGTTTACAAGGAGGCTTTGAATTGATGTAAAGCCTATTTCTCCACCACCAATCGATACGAACTCGAAATACCTAGTTCATTCTCCGCAACAAGCAAATAACTTCCAGAAATCAAATCCAAGTTCAAATGAGCAACTCCACTCTTGAAATATACAGATTCGCTGAGTAATTTTTTGCCTAACAAATCATAGATTTCAACGCCGACGGTTTCATTTCCCTTTTGCTGATTGACCAAAGTAATATTGCCCGAGCTTGGATTCGGATAAATCGAAAAAGGCTGATTTGGTTTTTCCGCAACAGATAGATTATTTACAAACTGATTCATCGTTGTATTCGTAACCACCGCAGGATTGAAATCGAAGAAAATGTGTGCTGTGTTTTCGATGGCAGTTCCAAGCGGTAAATTGGCTTTTGGTTTCACTTGGTATTGCACAAAACCTTTGGATCCTTCTGGATTGCTGGCGCTGTCCGCTAACATAATATTTGGAAAATAAACCGTCAACAAATCTCCAGATAAATTATACGAATAATTGTGACTCGCATTGATTACCCGAAAAGTGGAAAAATCGAGGTTAGCATCCAAAGTGTCTTTTATTTTGATGTTAAACGCTGGTGCAGAGCCCAAATTTTGAAAGTGAACCGTGTACGTGAAATAGTCATCATAACCCGGTAAAACATACGTCGGATTCACCTCTTTCATATTCGGGTCGTAAGAATTTACAACGTTGTAGGTATAGGAAAGAAAATTATTTGTGGAATCCAGATCTGTAGAATTGGATGAAATAGTTGCCGTCACTGTAATGACATCGCCCGATTGTGCTGTTGTGTCGGTTACGAAATTTAAAACGAAAGATTCACCAATGGATAACAATCCGAAATCGCTAACCGCATAGGAATAGGTGTTTCCGCTAACAGTTGGTGCAAGTGCTGTACTTGGATAACCCGTATACGTTACCGGTCCATTTACCGTCAACTGAACATTGCCGCCAATTCCTGCCGCACAATTCAATCCAACATAATTCGATAAATCACCAACAAAAGCTTTTACTGCGTGTGGTTGACCCGGAAAAACGAATCCTTGTTGAACTATGGCTTCAACACCAACATCTACTCCCGCACATTGAAAGCCAAAATCACGGTCGGTGTAGGATGAATCTGGTAAAGCCACAACACTATATTCACCCGAAATTGGACAACTAATCATGATTGAATTAGAAATACTGGACGAATCGATACGAACCACATAATTCCCTGGTTGGATCGTGAAATAGTAATTATCATCAAAACTGGATGATCGAGATTGCAAGAAATTGTTTTGATCGTCGTACAAATGGAAGGTAGTTGCTGTTGTCAAATTTGCATTGTTGATACAATCGTTGTTTGCGTCATAAAAAACAGCGCCAGAAATAGAGTTGGTAGTAATGCAGCCGTTTGGGTTGTTGGCTTGGCAGAGGGGAAGACTTGAAGACGGTAATGACGAGGGATAATTTGGCAAACAATTAATGTAGTTAAAAGTGAAGGAAAGATAGCCCAAATTTTGCGGGAGCAATGGCAAACATGAAATGTCATTATGGTCACAAATTAAGCTTTGCAAAGAATTTGGCAGATTGGGCAAATCCGTTAAATTATTATTATCACACATTATGTAAATTAAAGAATTTGGTAAAGGAGGTAAAAATGATAAATTATTAAATCCGCAAGCTATATTTTCTAAGGAATTTGGTAATGGTGGTAATGTGTCAATATTATTAAAATCCAAATTAATAAAAATTAAATTTGGAGGGAAAGAAGGAATTGTATGTACACCTTTATTTGGGAGTTGAAGGAAAAGTAAGTTCGGCAAATATTGAATTCCATCCAAATTTTGAACATTAACACCGTAAAAACTAGTAGTGTCTAAGGTATTTACATATAACAAATTAGTAAAAGTCGTATCCAACTGATTACCATTCATCGCAGTAGGAAAATGAGCAGTAAACCAATTCACCATTGCAGGATCCGGAATCGTCACATATTGTGCCTTTGCACTGGAAATCAAGAAGAAGAAAAATAGGAGAGTTGTGAATAGTTGTTTTTTCATTGGTGTAAATTTGATTAATCTAAAGTAGATTAAATCTTTGAAAAATCAAACTATTCTATTAATATTCATCCTTTTAGATGAGCTATTGGATTGGAATTAGCTTTATCACTTCACATAATCCTGCTTCTCTACCAACATATACTGGTCGTTGTCCATTTTTAAGTAACCTTGGTCGTAGCAGAAATAGTATTTCGCACCTTTTTGAGTGGAATAGATATTGGTGAAATAGTGAAAATTGAAGCCTTCTTCGGCCAATGAAATGGCATCCACGGTGGCTTTGCCTTTTGGGTTTAGTTTTTCTAAAATCCGTCGATTTTTTCGCAAAATATTGTTCACGCGGCGCACGTAATTGTTGGCGTCCTCGTGCAGGCGATTGTTGAACGCATTCCGGCAATAATCCGAACAAAACTTCTGGTCTTTTCTACCTTTTAATTCGGTTTGGCATTCTTGGCAGTTTCGTTTTTCGTTCGGCATATTCTATTGTTTAGCGATTTAAATATAGAAACTTTTTTAGTATTGGGTTGGTCAACATGAAGGGATGAAGGTTGGAAGAGTATTAAGGACAATGTTTATTCAATTTACAATTTGTATAGAAGAATAGTGTATTTAAAATCTAGGACAATTATTTGTCGTCTTCGAGAAGATTGTAATAATTATTCACCAGCGGTTTCATACTTCTAGCTATGTTGTCTGTGAAGAAATTGATCAATAAACCTTGTGGTTTTTTTAAGAGTTTCATATAGGTTAAAAGTTGAGCCTTATGAACCGGCAAAAGGCTATCCACAGCTTTCAATTCAACCACAACTGTATCGTTTACTAAGAGGTCAAATCTCAATTCTGAGTTAATTACTAAATCGTCGTAATGGATAGGAATTATCTGCTGTTGACCAACATTCAAACCTGCATTCTCCAATTCATATCGCAAGCATTTTTCATACACACTTTCTAGTAAACCAGGACCAAGCTTTTTGTGGACTTTTATAGCCAAACCAACAATTTTATAGGACAAATCGGTACATTCTTTTTTCGTCATATTGAACTTTTTCTATCTTAATTTACAAAAAAAAGAACATTTGATTTTCACAAATTCACTTCTTTTTTTTTGATAGAACAAACTTTAAATTCACTTCAATAAACCATGAAGAAACGGAGGAATTAAGAACCATTAAGTTAATTTGTTCCACGTAAATACACAAGAACCTTCATTTCCTTCCAACCTTATTCCCTTAATGTTCCAAAAACCAACAAACCAAAACCTTCATTCCCTTCCAACCTTATTCAATTCATGTTCCAACAGCAATTAAACTTCAATAAAACATGAAGAAACAAAGGAATTAAGAACCATTAAGTTAATTTGTTTCACGTAAATACACAAGAACCTCCATTTCCTTCCAACCTTATTCCCTTAATGTTCCAAAAACCAAGCCTTCATTCCCATCCAACCTTATTCCCTTCATGTTCCAAAAAAGAAAATAACAATATTTAACGCCCGCCAAGCCGCAATCCGCCAAATCTTTAGCAACTTTGCTTGTTACATTTTGCACAATAATGATTGAAAACGAACAAAACAATATTCAGCCGGCAACGGTCTTGCAGATTTTAGGTGAAAAAGTAAGCGTAGAAAACGAGAAGGTGAAACTCCTCAAACGCGAAATCGGAAAAGTAATTATTGGACAAGAACACATGGTGGATCGCTTGCTGATCGCCTTGCTGTGCAATGGACATTTGCTTTTGGAAGGGGTTCCGGGCTTGGCGAAAACTTTGGCCATCAAAACCCTTTCGGATGCCTTGGATGTTTCTTATCACCGAATTCAATTTACACCCGATTTATTGCCTGCCGATATCACAGGAACGCAATTATACGATCAAAAATCTGGTGGATTCACGGTTCGAAAAGGACCTGTTTTTGCCAATTTCATCTTAGCGGATGAAATCAATCGTGCACCAGCGAAAGTACAAAGTGCCTTGTTGGAAGCCATGCAAGAAAGACAAATTACCATCGGCGATGAAAGTTTTCGTTTGGATGAACCGTTTTTGGTCTTGGCAACGATGAACCCAATCGACCAAGAAGGAACGTATCCGTTGCCCGAAGCACAAGTGGATCGTTTCATGATGAAAGTGGTGTTGGGTTACCCAAGCAAAGAAGAAGAAAAACAAATTTTGCGCTTCAATGTGCGGCCAGAAGGTTTCCCGACGGTCAGCAAAGTGTTGAGCAAAGCAGATGTGCTTCGATTCCGTGATTTGGTCAAAGAAATTTACCTCGACGAAAAAATCGAACAATACATCATCGACATCGTTTTCGCCACGCGAACACCTGAAAAATACGGTTTAGGTTTCTTGGAACCTTTGATTTCTTTCGGTTGTTCACCACGAGCCAGTATCAATTTGGCATTGGCCGCAAAAGCACATGCCTTCCTTCAAAACAGAGCCTTCGTAATTCCAGAAGATGTTCGTGCCATTGCGCCCGATGTGATTCGTCACCGAATTGGCTTGACGTACGAAGCCGAAGCTGAAAACATGACAGCAACAGATATTTTAAGTAAAATCATCGGCCGAGTTCAAGTTCCGTAAATTCAACCATGGACGCTAAAGCGATTTTGGAGAAAATCAAACTCCTCGAGATAAAGACGAAAAGCCTTTCCAAACAGGTTTTTTCGGGCGAATACCATTCGGCGTTCAAAGGTCGTGGTATGACTTTTTCTGAGGTGCGCGAATACCAAACCGGCGACGAAATCCGAACCATTGATTGGAATGTGACGGCCCGATTCAACGAACCTTTTGTCAAAGTTTTTGAGGAAGAACGCGAATTGAATGTGGTGTTGGTCGTCGATGTTTCTGGTTCGCAAAACTATGGCATCCACGAAAAAAGCAAAAAAGAATTGGCACTGGAATTGGCGGCCGTTTTGGCCTTTTCAGCCATTTCCAACAACGATAAAGTAGGCGCGATCTTCTATTCCGACAAAATGGAAAAATACATTCCTTCCAAAAAAGGACGGAAACACGCCTTGGTCATTTTGCGGGAATTGTCTGAACAAAAAACAGAAGGCAAAGGAACGAATGTGGTGGAAGCCTTGAAATTCCTTCGAAATACAGAAAAAAAACGGTCGATTGTTTTTGTGATCAGCGATTTTATTGATGAGCATCCGTTTATCGAAGCGCTTTCCCACACGCGGAAACGACACGATGTTGTCGCCATAAAAATTTCCGATCCGTTGGAACAAGAATTGCCGAATTTAGGCATCGTACCCTTGCAAGATGCGGAAACAGGCGAATGGAATTGGTACAATACCGGCAGTGCTGAGTTCCGAAAAGAATTCAACGAAATACAAGAAAATAATCGACTGAAGTTCTCCTCCGATTTGCGCAAACGGGGCATCGATTCCATCGAGATTTCGACCCAAGACGATTATTACCGCACATTGGTTCAACTCTTTCACAAACGAAAACCATGAAAAATAACTTGATTTTTTTCGTGGCGTTTATTATCCTGGCTTTCCCAAGTTGGTCGCAAACGGCTGAAGGAAAATTGAGTCAGAATACGGTTTTTGTCGGGGAAAAATTTGAATTTACCTTGGAAGTTCCTTGTCAAGAAAACGACAAAATCAACTACCAGCCCGAGAAAAAAGCACTGATCGCTTTGCGAGCGAATGTTAAAAAAACAACACCGGATAAGCTAAAATTAGAATTGCTTGAACCTTTTGTTTTCTCGAAAGAAAAAATTCAAGGAAAGTATTATTGGCAAGGAAAATACAGTTTAATTTGTTTTGATACAGGTTATTTTGTTCTTCCTCCTACTACCGTAAAACTGAATCAAACGACCATCGAAATTTCACCGGCACTTTTGCGCGTGAACTTGATGGCAAAAAAGAAAAACATCGATATTTACGATATTCAAGAAAATTTCGCCCAGCTTCCAGCGGATGAATTGAATTGGAAGACCTTGGTGAAGGATTATGGGTTGTGGATTCTTTTAGTCGCTGCGATTGTCGCTACCCTCTATTTTGCCTTTTTCTACAAAAAGAAAAAACCAGAAGAAATTGCCCCTGTTATCAGCCTTACTCCTTTCGATAAAGCCAAAAAGGATTTGAACGAATTGATGGAGAAACAAATGTGGCGAAATGACCTGGAAAAAGAACACTTCACCGAGTTATCGCTTATTATTCGAAACTTATTGAATACGCAGTACAAAGACCAATTTGTCGGGAAAACAAGTTTTGAAATTCAATTGATTTTACGAAAAGAACATTTTTCGGCACAATTGCTCACCGATTTGGGATTGATTTTGAATGTTTCCGATATGGTGAAATTTGCTCAATCATCAGTTCAAGAGGAAGGAATTCAAGCGATTTATGCGAAAGCAGTCGATTTTGTCAACGAAATGGAAAAACGGTAAATGCTGAGCAATTGGAACATATGGCCTTTTTCGTACACGTATTTGCATCCGTATTGGTTTCTGGCGTTGTTGGCGTTGCCAATACTTGCTTATTTTTTATTCAAAAAAGAAAAGCAACTTTCATTTTCTGCGCGCATCACGCAATCCGCCAATCCTGAAAAAAATGCCTTGCATTGGGTTGGAACCTTTCGGAAAGCAACTATTTATGTAAAATTATTGATTTATACCTTGCTGGTTTTTGCGTTGGCTGGTCCTTTTTCGTGGAACAACAACGACGGACGGCAAGAAGATTATAAAAACGGAATTGACATGGTCATTGCCATGGACGTTTCCCTTTCCATGTATGCACGTGATTTCCTGCCCAGTCGTTTGGACGCTGCGAAACGTGTAGCCATGGAGTTTGTGCAAGGCCGAAAAGGCGATCGAATTGGTTTGGTCGTTTACGCTGGAGAAGCCTACACAGCCTGTCCTCCAACATTGGATTACAAAGTACTAATCGAACAAATTGCGAAAGTTTCAGGCGAATACATTGACGGAGGAACGGCAATTGGTGTTGGATTGGGAACCGCTGTCAGTAGAATGCGCAGCGATTCCAAAAGTTCAAAAGCGATCATCCTTTTGACAGACGGAACCAACAATGCAGGTGATTTATCACCCGAACGAGCCGCGGAATTAGCCAAAGCGCTCAATATTCGCGTGTACACCATTGGTGTTGGAACCAATGGAGAAGCTTTGTCGCCTGTGATTACGCCTTTTGGGGTTCGGTTCGAAATGCAACCTGTAGAAATTGATGAGAAAACGTTGAAAAACATTGCCGACAAAACCGATGGCCAATATTTCCGTGCAACGGATGAAGAAACCTTGATTGAAATTTACGAGAAAATTGAAAAATTAGAAAAAAATCGGTTTTTGGACCAAGTCTACCAAAGCGAATCACCCGCTGATCCATCTGCATTTCTGCTGTGGGCCATTGTCTTAGCCTTGTTGGTGAGTATGTATCCTCTTTTACTTTTCAAACATGCCGCTTAAGTCGACCAAATATCATTCCTTGCAGAAACCGCTTTCGTGGGTTTTGGGAGCTGAACTATTGTTTTGGGTGGCTTTTTCTTTGCTGGTATTGATGGTCAAATCGAGTTTTCCATCTGAATTTTATTTCCGCTACCCAAAAGTTTTTTGGCTGAACTTGGCCGTGGTTCCACTCTACTTCGTGTTGTTCAAACAACGCTTGGATTTGACTAAAATACTGGAAGTTGCACCCAAAAATTTGCGCGATTCTTTTTTGACTTTCACCTCCGACAAAGAATTTTGGTTGAAATGGATTTCCTTCCGTTTTGCGATTTTATTCTTTATTCTTGCCTTGGCACAACCATTATTTGGCTCTCAAAAAGCCATGAGTATTTCCAAAAACAGTGAAGTCGTATTGGCATTGGACGTTTCCAACTCCATGAATACCAAAGACATCGACAAAGAACTCTCGCGGTTGGAAATTGCCAAACGCGCTACGATACAGTTGGTCAACGGATTAAAAGGTGAACGATTGGGCATTTTGATTTTTGCTGGAAATGCTTTTGTACAATTGCCGATTACCAAAGATTACAATTCGGCCAAATTGTTTGTAAACGAGATTGAAACCAAAATGATTAGCAACCAAGGAACGAACTTCGAAGCAGCATTGACCAAAGCCACTGAAATGTTTTCAGAAGGCAACGGTGGCAAATGTATTTTGATGGTGACGGATGGGGAAAATCACGAGGAAATACCGGACAAAACATTGACTGAGCTACCCAAAAACAATATCTATTTAGCCGTAGTGGGTTTGGGAACAAAAAATGGTGGCTTGGTACCCAAAGATCCAGATCGACCGTATGCAGGTTATAAAACCAATGAAAAAGGTCAACCCGTACTTTCCAAAATGGATGCAAAATTGGTAAAACGTTTAGCGCAAAAAGCGCGCGGTATCGCAGTGGTATCGGACAATGCATTTCCGAATCTTTCTGATTTATTAACAGAAATTAACGGCATAAGCAAGGGGAATTTAAGAGATTTGGACTTGGATATCAAAAAAGCATATTATCACTGGCCGTTGCTCTTTGGAATTATTTTTTGGATATTCGCAATGCTTTTACCTTTTAAAAAGGAAAAACAATCATGAATAGCGGTTTAAAATATCTTTTGTTGGCCTTGATTTTTCAAGCAAATTTGGCGTGGGCGGCAGCGAGCGGAGAAGATCCGAAAAATCGGGAAGATTGGCGCAGCATGGTCAATTTAGCTCGAGAAGCCTATCGGACGAAAGACTATCAAAAAGCCATTCTCTTTTACGAAACAGCTGTTCCCGTTTTACCAAAAGGAATCGATCTTTCTGAAGAAATTGCACAAACGCAGTATCGATTGAAACAATACGAAGCCGCTGCTGCAACCTATCAAAAGAAAAGTAAAACAGACGCACCATCCGCGGCACGTTCTTTTCACAATTTGGGAAACATTGCCATGGAAGAAAAAAACTACGGAAAAGCCATTTCAGCGTATAAAAACGCGTTGAAAAAAGACCCTTCCAACGAGCAAACGCAATACAATTTATCCGAAGCCATTCGTCGTCAAAAGGAGGAAGACAAGAAAAATCCACCGCCAAAAAACGACAACCAAAAAGATAAAAAAGACAAAGAAAAACCGCAAGACAACAAAGACCAACCCAATCAGGATAATCCGTCTGCTTTGAACGATCAAACCGTTCAACGTGAATTAGAAAAACTGATGAAAAAAGAAGCCCAAACCAAACGTAAAATTGCAAGCGGTAAAGGCGATAATAATGGAACAAAATCTCAGAAAGATTGGTGATGACGAAATACATTGGCATATTGTTTTCTTTGATGACTGGCTTTTTTGCATCAGCACAAAAACCGTACGTGGAATTGATTGTTCAACCAACCGAGGTGGAAGTAGGTCAAGCGTTTAATGTTATCGTGAAATCCAATATTTCAGGTGATATCAACATTGATTATCCAGCCGGTTTTGAACAAGGTTACAGCGTCATGAATAGCATGGAGCAAGAATTCGATGGTAATACTGGCGAAGTAATAACGTATTATTTTCACGGACGAACGGGCACTTTGACCAAAGAAGGAAAATTCTCAATTGGACCGGCTTTTGTGCGAAAAGGAAATAAAGTCTACAAATCAAACAAAGTACAGGTCATAGCAAAACCAAAAGGCTGTGGCATGAATGAATCCATCGACGCAACACTTTTCAAAAAACCAGCTTGCGGCTCGATTGTTTTGTCCAAAGACAAAGTGTACGTGGGCGAAGCAGTGGTTATTGAATCGAAAGTTACTTCGCGCTTCAAGCCTACTCATTATGATTCGTACCAAGGTTATATCATTGCTTCCGGTGCCGACCAACACAAAATTAACGGTCCGCAAGAAGTTTTGGTTCGCAACGAAAATAAGAACAACAAAGAACGCTTTGTTTTTGAACTCGACAAGCAAGTAGTATTCTTCAACAATCCTGGCAAGGTTAAAATCGATCCTTTCGAAATGACACTTCAGTCTGGTTTTGACGGATTCGAACTTACTTCGAAGAAAAACGATATACGTGTTGTTCCATTGCCTAAAAATGCACCGCAATGGTTTACTGGCGGTGTGGGCCAATTTGATGTAAAATGTGTGGTAAACAAGTCCGATTTGAAACAAGGTGAGATCGTTACTTTGACCTTAGAATTGTCGGGATATGGAAATCTTCATGATATCAGTGATCCAAAATTGAATTTACCAAAAGAATTGCAACTGTACGGTGACCCCGAGCGCAAGGAGAAATTTTCATTTACAGACAAAGGTGCTGATGGTACCATTACTATCTATTACCACTTGCGGGTTTTGGAAAGTGGATCCATTACAATTCCGGCGGTGAAATTTGCCTATTTCGATCCACAACAAGAGAAATATGTTACCAAAACAACTCGATCCAATTCACTTTCAGTGGAAAATGACCCTTCATTCGTGGTGGCAGACAATACTCAATCAGAATATGGAGCTGGCAATACAATTGAACGGTTCGACACAAATGAAACTGCTTCCAGTGGATTTTTCAGTAATCCAGTAGTGAAATGGGTTGGTATTTCGACTCCTCTCTGTTTGGCTTTTTTATTCTTTTTTGCACGTGCCCGAAAACAAAAAGAATCAACAAAAGAAACCGTTACCAATAAACAATTGGCTGAAAATCAGGTCGAAAAAATAAATCCTGACGAATGGCTTTCCTTGTTGGCTCCGCATGTGGCCAATCAAAACACAATTCCGTTCTTCACGCAACTGTCCAAATATTTGCAAAATTCAGTTTCTCAAGCCGCCAGAGGAGATATAAATTGGGTTTTATCAAAAGATGAAATAAAAATCTTTTTTGATCAAAAAAATCTAGACACAGATTTTCAAAATGAATTTTTCAATTTGCAGCAAACATGTGAATTGTCCCGTTATGGGTGTCAAGTTCCAACGGACAATTTGGAATCCTATGCAGCCAAAGCACAATCCATTTTCTATCGATTGGATTCCATCACCAGTTAATTAGAAAATATTACACATCGAATCCGCTCCCTGTTTGGTTTCCAATTCCATCCATCCTAATTCGTAATTCACTACCTTTGCATTCGCATGTCTGACAAAAAAATAAATATCCGGGATTTATCCATTGATGAAATCAAAACACATTTGATTGCTATCGGTGAGAAACCATTCCGAGCAGCGCAAATTCATGAATGGCTTTGGAAAAAAAACGCGCACAACTTTGCCGATATGTCGAACCTAGGTTTGGCCTTACGTGAAAGTTTAGAAACCAGTTTTTACATTGATCACATCGTTTTAGACGACCAACAGATCAGTAGCGACAAAACCATAAAATGCGCTTTCAGAGTGGGAGAAACTCAGGTAGTAGAAGGCGTCTTGATTCCAACCAAATCTAGGATGACGGCTTGTATTTCGTCCCAAGTAGGTTGTAGTTTGTCGTGCGCTTTTTGTGCGACAGGTCGACTGAAAATGATGCGGAATTTGTCGCCTGGTGAAATTGTTGATCAAGTAGTTTATTTGAACAACCAAGCCGAAGAGCGTTACGGGCAACATTTGACCAATATCGTTTACATGGGCATGGGCGAACCTTTGTTGAACTACAAAAACATGATTCGTTCAACCGAATTGTTAACCTCTGAAAAGGGACTGAACATTTCGCCGAAAAGAATCACCATTTCAACAGCCGGTATTTCCAAAATGATTAAAAAAATGGGCGATGACGGCGTGAAATTCAACTTGGCCCTTTCGCTGCATGCCGCCAATGATGAAAAGCGAAACAAAATCATGGACATCAACGAAAGTAACAATCTAGCCTCTTTGGAGGAAGCATTGGTTTATTTCCATGAAAAAACAGGCAACAGAATCACTTTTGAATACATCATTTTCAAAGATTTCAATGATGAATTGGAAGACGCACAAGAATTGGCGCGATTCGCTCGATGCGTTCCCTGCAAAATCAATATCATCGAATACAATCCAATCGATGATGGTGTGCTGAAACAAGCCGATTCCAGAAAAGTAGACGCCTTTGCTGAATATTTAGAGGCGCGAAATATGATCGTCAACGTTCGACGAAGTCGTGGGAAAGACATCGACGCAGCGTGCGGCCAATTGGCAAACAAAAACAACGCAATCTTAAAAGAAGAAAGAATTTTGAAGTAAATTTTCGCTGGAATTCGTTTTTAACTTCTATTTTTAACTATGCGGAATTTTTGCCTTTTCTTCCTGTTGTTTGCTGGGTTCAATCTATTCGGACAAATGCATGTTGAGCAGGGCGAATGGTCCAACCACCAAGACAAAGGAATACATCAAGGCTTTGTCATGTCGGATAGTTTACATATTTATTCGATCGATTTCAAGAACAACAAATTCAGAAACGAGCAAAGGTTATATGCCAATGTGTACGACAAACAAAAACTGACTCTGAAAAACAGTTTTGAAATCACACCTGAAAACAAAGAAGGAACACAACTTGATTTGGTCCAAATTTTCTCCGTTCAGCAAACCATGATTTTAGTCATGGTGGAAAGTGAAATTGAAAAATCCATTGACAAACGAATCGTTTTACAAATCATTAATTCCGATGGAACCAGGGGAAAAACAGTTATTGCCGACACCTTGCCTTCTCAACAAAATGTAAACGAAGACTTTCAAGTCATTGTAGATAAAACCGAAACAGGATTTGTTATCTGTACCAATTATCCCGTTTCGTTGGAAGAGAATCAAAAATTAAAAATTACCGCTTTCAATGCCAACTTGAGCCAAAAATGGAACAAAACCATTGAATTTCCCAACAAAGAAAAACAATTTATTTTCTCGGATTGGCGCTACGATGGGGACCAGAAAGTTTTCTTTTTGGCTCGACACATCATTGACTTGTTTCAATCTGAAATGGAGTTTACAACGCTTACGCACAATTCCTTTTTTCTGTGGAGCTTTGATAATGCCAAAGATAAATTGAAAGAAATAGAACTAAGTCTGAATCAACGTTTCATCCACAAAATCACGTTGGAATTGGACGCAAATCGATGGATTTTGGCTGGTATATTTTCCAATGACAAAAAATTCCATTCAGACGGTGTTTTTAACTTGATTTTGGACAAAGACGCCAAAGTGATTTCACATACAATCCACAATTTCACAGTAGAAGAACAGCGGCTTTTCAACGTTTTCGATCAGCCAAAAATCAACAAAAAAGGAATTGACGAGATACAAATGAAAAACATTCAATTGATGCAAAATGGTGAGTTCGTTTTGGTGGGGGAAGAATTTTACAAAGAAATTGAAGAACCCAATGATGGACGCATGTCACCGACCAATTTCACAGAAGTATTTTACTACCAAAACATTGCCTTATTCTGGTTTGAATCAACCGGTGCCTTGAAAGGTACTTACAGCATTCCGAAAAATCAAATGTCCATCAATGATCATGGAATGTATTCTTCGTTTGCTCAAGCTCAAGACGACTCGCAACTCTACTTCTTCTTCAACGATCATCCAAAAAATTTATCCATTGACAATCCAACCGGTTCATCGATAAAACCGATATCGAGTAATCGAAAAACCTATCTGAAAGGAATTCAAATTGACAACAAAGGTGTGATTCGTAAAAAGGTTGTTCATGCTCCTTCCAAATCTTCCCGAATTCAAGCCAGTGCAGGCGCGCAGTTATTGGATGGTTTTACCTATTTTCTCGTTCAAAAACGCCGAAGAAAAGCCATTTTAAAAATAGAATTCCCGTGAGTTTACACGTGTATAAACCGTTCAAAAAATCATTTCTTTTGTCCGTTCAAAAGGAGCCAATCTTGTTATATTTGTATCGATGATGTCTGTGAAAGAAATTATGGCTCCTGTAGAGGAAGAAATGGCACTATTTGATATTCGCTTTCGTGAAAATCTACAGTCTAAAGCCGCCTTGCTTGATAAAATCACCAACTTTATCGTAAAAAGAAAAGGCAAGCAAATTCGCCCCTTGTTTCTATTGCTAACGGCAAAAATGTTAGGAGAAATCAACGATAAAACCTACGAAGCGGCATCCTTAATTGAAATCTTACACACGGCCACACTTGTCCACGATGACGTAGTTGACGACGCCAATGAAAGACGCGGACACTTCTCCATCAATGCGTTGTGGAAAAATAAAATTGCGGTATTGGTCGGCGATTATTTCTTGTCGAAGGTATTGTTGCTTTCCATTGAAAAAGACAATGTGGACATTCTCAAAATTGTAGCCCGCGCCGTTCAAGAAATGAGCGAAGGGGAATTGCTTCAATTGGAGAAGGCACGTCGTATGGACATCACAGAAGAATTGTATTTTGAAGTGATCCGACAAAAAACGGCTTCTTTAATCGCTTGTGTTTGTGAAGCTTCTGCAAAAAGTGTTGGACGCGATGACATGCTGGATAAAATGCGCCTATTTGGTGAATACATCGGTATTGCATTTCAAATTAAAGACGATATTTTTGATTACGGAATGCCCGACGACATCGGAAAACCAACGGGAAATGACATTCGTGAAAGAAAAATGACTTTGCCGTTGATTTATGTACTCAACAATGGTCCGAAAGAAGTTCGGCAAGAACTCATCAACATTGTGAAAAATCACAATGAAAACAGTGCGAAAGTGAAACGAGCAATCGCTTTAGTGATCGAACACGGGGGAATTCAATTTGCCCATGGAAAAATGATGGAGTACAAAAACAAAGCCTTGGAATTAATACAAGATATTCCGGATTCGATAGCCAAAAAATCGGTTATTGGATTGGTAGATTACACAACTGAAAGATTAAAATAAGACCATGAAAAAATTCTTTTTTGCACTTATTGTGGCAATTGTTGCCTTCTCATGTGGCGAGGGACCAGAAACTGATAAACCGGCGGTTATCGAAGATACGCAATTAATTATTGATGAAAACGGCATGCATACCGAATTTTACCCCGGTAAAAAACAAATTAAAATTCAAGGAGCAACGGACGACAAAGGAGAACGAAATGGTCGTTGGGTCTTTTTTTCGCCCGAAGGAAAACAATTGAACTTTACCATGTATGAACATGGAAAAAAACACGGACATACCTACAACGCGTATGCAAATGGCGCACCCTATTATTATGGAGAATATTGGAGTGACACGATGATTGGCGTTTGGAAAACCTACGACTCCAAGGGAAATGTTACAGTAAAAGATTACGGATTACCTGAAGGATATTAAATGGCAATGATTCCCCCGCATATCGTCGAAGACATCATGCAAACCGCTCGTATTGAGGAGGTGATTGGGGAATTTGTGAGCTTGAAGAAAAAAGGATCCAGCTACATGGGTTTGAGTCCTTTTACGGATGAAAAAACACCCTCTTTTTCTGTTTCTCCTTCCAAACAAATCTTTAAATGCTTCTCAACGGGTAAAGGAGGAACGGTCGTTACTTTCCTTATGGAAAAGGAACACTATACGTATCCTGAAGCTTTGCGCTGGTTGGCAGACAAATATGGCATTGTTCTCCCAGAAGAAAAAGCACCTACAGCCGAAGAGTTGGCAATGGTTTCTGAACGAGAAAGTTTGTTCATCATCAATGAATTTGCGAAAAAACATTTCATTGAAAACTTACATGAATCAGACGAAGGGAAAGCCATTGGTCTCACGTATTTCGAGGAAAGAGGTTTTCGTCCCGACATTGTCCAAAAATTTGATTTGGGCTATTGCCTAAATGTAAGCGATGATTTTACCAAAGCCGCCCTGTCCAAGAATTACAAACTAGAATACCTAGAAACGGTTGGGTTGGTGAAAACCAAGGATGATCGTCACTTCGATTTTTTCCGCGGTAGAGTCATGTTTCCCATCCACAGTATCAGTGGACGGATTCTAGGTTTTGGTGGACGAACCTTAATTACCGACAAAAAAGTAGCAAAATATTTCAACTCGCCTGAAAGTCCAATTTACCACAAAAGTGATATTCTTTACGGACTTTATTTTGCAAAAAATGACATTATAAAATACGACAATTGTTTTCTTTGCGAAGGTTACACGGACGTCATCAGTATGTATCAAGCGGGAATTCAGAATGTAGTTTCTTCCTCGGGAACATCGTTGACAAAGGAGCAAATCAAACTCATTCGCAGGTACACACAAAACATTACAATCCTGTATGATGGTGACAATGCGGGTATCAAAGCCTCTTTCCGTGGAATCGATTTGATTTTGGAAGAAGGCATGTCAGTGAAAGTGGTTCTTTTTCCGGAAGGCGAAGATCCCGATTCTTTTGCGAAAAAGAATAGTTCGTCGGTTTTAGAAGCGTATTTAAAAGACTCTGCTCAAGATTTTGTTTCGTTCAAAACCGAAATATTATTGAAAGACAGCGGTGGCGATCCATTAAAAAAAGCCGAGTTGATTCGGGAAGTTGTTGCATCCGTTGGCTTGATTCCTGATTCCATCATTCGATCAGTTTACACCAAAGAAATTGCCGCCAAATTTGATATCAGCGAGGAAATTGTCATTACTGAAATTGCCAAATACCGCTCGAAAAATATAGAAAAACAACACCAAGAAACACAGCGGGCGTTCGACGTTGAACCAGATTTTCAACCCTTCACGGAAACACCTGTTGAGATTTTACACCCAAAAACAGATCGCTTCGACGCGTCAGAATTTTCTTTGATTCGCACACTTATAAAATACGGCGTTTTTGCGGTAGAAGTCCCGAGCACAGACCCGGATGGGAAAGAAATTGTCGTTGAAACGAGCATAACAGAATTGATTTGTCATGAACTAGAGAAAGACGAATTAACCTTTGACTTTCCACTATTCAATAAAATTCATGGGATTATCACCCGCGGATTGAGTGAAAACACCTTTTACCAATTGAGTTTTTTTCTCAACAACGAAGACCAAGAACTGGTGAAACTGGTGTCTGATTTCGAAAGCAATGAATACGAACTCAGTCCAAAATGGTTTGAGAAACATAAAATCGTTACCCAAGGTGAACAAGAGCGCTTGCCATTTCTAGCCATGAGTTCCATTTATGCTTTTAAAAATTACAAAATCGAAAAGCGAATCAAAGAAATTCAATCCGAATTGGGTAATTTGTCGGATGAAAATTTTGAACAAATGACGGATTTAATCAGCGAACAAATGCGTCTGGAAAATGTAAAAAAAACACTCTCATTAAAACTGGGAAGAATTATTCTGAAATAAATGCTGAGCTACACTCTCTTTAAATTTGGACCGTACGAGGTTTGTTTGTGGAATTTGATATTTCTAACCATCATCATTTTCTTTTCTATTCTATTACGTCGTGTCATTCACCGAAATTTAAAACGCTTACTCAAAAATCAAAATATCCGTGTGGAAGGCCGAAAAGCAACGGTTCTGCGTTTGATGAGCCAGAGTGTTTATATCCTTTCATTTTACGCTTGCATTTATAGTTTTGGAATTAACAACCATGACGTAAGTTTTGAGAATTTCTTGAGTTACAAAATTATTAAATCCGACTTTTTAACGATTTCCTTTGCCCATATTTTAGGAATTGCCGTCGTGATTTTTGGAGCCAAAATGTTGGTGAATTTCGTGAAATTGTATTTGACGAGACGTGTGAAAGGTCGAATCGATTTGGATGCAGGTTCCGAATTTGTATACATTCAAGTAGCGAAATATGTGATTTACGTCATTTCCATCCTGCTTTGCTTGCAGATTTTACAAGTGGATTTAAAGTTGTTGATCGGAGGATCTGCCGCTTTGCTCGTTGGTTTGGGACTTGGTTTGCAAGATGTTTTCCGAGATATGTTTTCGGGCTTTGTCATTCTTTTCGAAGGAAATCTGCGCGTCGGCGATATTGTGGAAATCTACAACTCAGGCACGACGGAACCGGTCATTGCTAAACTGATTAAAATCAATGTTCGAACCACTCAAATTGAAACCAGAAATGGAAATGTCTTGATTGTTCCGAATAGCCGCCTCACGCAAGAATACGTTGAAAATTGGTCGCACGGAACGCATCTTTCTCGCTTTATCATCGATGTGAGCATTGCCTACGGTTCCGATACCGAATTGGTCAAAGACTTGTTAAAAAGAGCCGCCATGGGTCATCCTATCGTGAACAAAAAAGAGCCTATTCAAGTACGTTTGAAAGATTTCGGAGACAACGGTCTGGATTTAGAATTGGTTTTTTGGGCCGAACAAAGTTGGGATGCGAATATTTACAAATCTGAAATTCGTTTTGAAATTGATCGACTCTTCCGCGAACACAAAGTTGTCATTCCTTTCCCGCAAAGAGATGTGCGTGTACAACCGTAATTTGCACAAAATCTCCTATCCTTTCTCTCTTTTGAAATAATACAAAAGATAGGCCGCCGTCATGATCAGCAGAAAATAGACGATTGCGTATGCATATATATTAAAATCTCGTTGCAACGGGAAAACAATAAAAATGGAATAAGCATAGGGACTAATAAAAATTTTACTCCAAGTCATTCCAATGAGTGACCCGATCAAACCCATCAACCCAATTCCAACGGGCACCAAGAAGTTTTTAAACTGCAAACTAATCAGATACTGAATTGCCAAAAGAGGCAAACAGGTGATCAAAAACTTGCCATTTCCCTTTAGAAAACCCCAGTAAGGAATGGCTTCTTTGGGCCAATGACCATCGTAAATCAAGCAAGGAATGATGCCACTTAGCAAAATGCCAATATTGAAAAAGAGGAAAAACTTCATTGTCATCAAAACAATCACTGAAAATTTAGAGAAGAAAATGGTCGTAAAGCTTTGAGGAGTAGCGTGGACTTGTTTCCAGGTGTTGTTTTTGTATTCAATTTGGGTAATCAAACTTGCTGCCAAAATAAGGCCCATTGGCAATAAAAATACCGCCATGTTGTGCCACAAATCATTGAAATGTTTTTGCCAAATGTGATCCGGCAAAGCATTGATACTTGTTTTTTGATAAAAAAATCCTAGCATAGAAATCAACGGAATAAAAAATCCACCGATGATGCACAACCAAGAGGCTGCACTGCGTTTTGTTTTCAGCCATTCGCTGCTCAAACTATTTAAAAAGACCATTTTTGTTACACTTTTGTTAAATCAATAAAAATAGATTCCAAATCATTTTTGACTTGGGCAACCTGGTAAACCGAGATTCCATTCTCAACCAATAATTTAATCATGGCGGCTACCTCGCTTTTTTCCAGTTTTGGTAAAATCACTTTCTCCCCTTTTACAATTCCTTCAAAGCCTTTCTCCTGAAAAATAGACTGTGTTTGTTTCAAATCGCTGGTTTCAAACTGTACGGTTGCATTTTGCGTTTGCATGATGTGCAACTCCTCCAAGGTTCCTTGAAAAAGCAATTCGCCTTTGTTGATAATACCAATATGAGAAACCAATTTTTCGATTTCGGCTAGCAAGTGGCTTGAAATAATAATCGTCGTCGCATTTTCTTTGTTGATTCGTTGCAACAATTCGCGAATTTCGAGAATTCCATTGGGATCCAAACCATTCGTTGGCTCATCCAAAATCAACAAATCAGGTTCTTGAAGCAGGGCAAATGCAATGGCCAATCGTTGTTTCATTCCCAACGAAAACTTACCCGCTTTTTTCTTGCCGGTCTTGGCCAAATCCACCACTTCAAGCACCTCATCAATGCGCTGTTTGGGGCATTTGTAAATCCGTTGCCATACTTGCAGATTTTCTTTGGCTGTTAATTGAGCATATATAGAGGGAGATTCTATTAATGAACCGATTTTACCCAATATCTGAATACGATTGGACGCAAAGGATTTGCCAAAAAATTCAATTTCTCCTTTTTGGTTCTTTAGTAAACCGAGTATCAATTTTAAAGTCGTCGTTTTTCCCGCCCCATTTGGTCCTAGAAATCCATATATAGAGCCTTCCGGAACTTGTAGGTTGATGTTTTTGAGTACCTGTTCTTTTTCCGTGAAATGGTAACTCAAATTTTTGGTTTCAATAGTATACATTCGTCAGATTCATAAATAAGTCAGTAAAAAGTCACTGGCTATTTAACGAATATAACGTTTTAAGTTAAATAAAATTTGTTTTGAATAAATTATTGCAATTCACGTAAATACAGCTGTACGGTATTTTCAATTCCGAAATAAAGGGCATCGCCTATCAACGCATGACCAATAGATACCTCCAATAAACCATCGATATTTTCTTTGAAATAAGCAAGATTCTCCAAACTCAAATCATGTCCAGCATTGATTCCTAGCCCCAATTCATTGGCCAATTTTGCCGCTGCCACATACTTTTCAATCGCAGTTTTTGGATTTTGGCTGTAGTGTTCAGCAAAAGGACCTGTGTACAATTCAATCCGATCCACTCCCGTTTTTGCAGCCGCTTCAATCATTTTCAAATCCGTTTCTATAAAAATAGCGCTACGAACCCCGATGGCTCGGTATCCAGCTACCAATTCTCTTAGCAAATCTTGGTGCACAATCGTATCCCAACCCGCGTTGGACGTCAAAACATTGGGTGGATCAGGTACCAAGGTGGCTTGCGTGGGTTTCAAATCGGAAATGATTTTTTGAAAACGGTCATCTGGATACCCCTCTATATTGAATTCCGTTTTGACCAACGACTTCAAACCATAAACATCCTCCAAGGTAATATGGCGTTCATCTGGTCGTGGATGAACCGTAATTCCCTGAGCACCAAATCGCTCACAATCTTGCGCAAATTGCAATACATTCGGACTTTTTCCTCCACGCGCATTTCGCAAGGTGGCAACTTTGTTGATGTTTACACTCAATTTTGTCATTTCACTTATTTTTGCAGTTCAAAGGTATAAACTTCGTAAGGAATTTACTACTTTGGCTTTCCAATGACAGCTGTAGAATTAATCACAGAAGAAATACCTCCTTTATTGCACACCGACAAAGGCGACAAAGCCTTGGTTTGGATGGACGAGTTCAAGGTTTCTCATCTTCCCGTTTTAAAAAACGGAAATTATGTTGGCATCCTTTCCGAGTCCGCTTTGATGGACATGGAAGATTTGGACATGAGTTTGGACAAATTGTTTCAACATTTGCCGCGACCTTACGTGTATTCCGGTGCTCACATTTATGAAGTTTTAGCGCGGATTTCGGAAAATAAAATCACCGTGCTTCCTGTTTTGGACGATCAAGAAAATTATCTAGGTTGCACAGATGTTCACCACTTGCTTCAGTTGATTGCCAATACAGGTAGCATCAAAGACATTGGTGGAATTTTAGTGCTGGAAATGAACGCATCGGATTATTCCATGGCGCAAATAGGACAAATCGTAGAGAGCAACAATGCGAAAATTTTGAGTTCCTTCATTATGTCCTCTTCTGACACAACAAAAATTGAGGTAACTTTGAAAATCAATGAAATTGAATTGGATCGCATTATCCGAACATTCGAACGATATGATTATGTTATCAAAGCTTCTTATCAAAAAGGACGATTCGATGACGATGTTCAATTTCGGTACGATGCCTTGATGAATTACTTGAAAATGTAATGAAAAATATTGCCATATACGCAAGGAAGGTAACCAAGCAAAACTCAGCTATGTTTGTTGAGTTACTCGCCATTATACGTGACTTGGGCTGGACCCCTATTCTATGCTCAGATTTAAAGGAACAATTGATTCGTAAAGTAGGTATCGCTGAAAATACAGAAGAATTCAAAACGCACCATGATTTCAAAAATGGCATTGATTTAGCCGTAAGTGTGGGTGGAGATGGAACTTTTATTCAAACGGTTAAATTTATCCGTGATTCCAATGTACCGATTTTAGGTGTCAATACAGGAAGATTGGGTTTCTTGGCAAATATTTCAACAGAGAATTTATTGCAAGCGTTGGAATCGGTGAAGAAAAAGGAATTTGTCTACCAAGAGAGGTCCTTGATTCGGGTGGAAATGGAAAACAATCCGTATGGGGAAGACAACATTGCCTTGAATGAAATTACCATCCATAAAAAAGATACAGCTTCTATGATTACGGTTCACGCCAGTTTGGACAATCGTTACTTGAATTCCTATTGGGCAGATGGCTTGATTGTTTCAACCCCAACGGGATCAACTGCCTACAATTTAAGTTGCGGTGGTCCGATCGTAACACCTGGATGTCAAGTTCATATTCTCACGCCCATTGCGCCGCACAATCTGAATGTTCGCCCTATGGTCGTTCCAGATCATTTTGATATTTCACTTTCGGTTGAAGGAAGAGAGCGTCGATTTTTGATGTCGCTGGATGGAATTCCTCACAGCATTCGCCAAGGTGAAATCATAAAAGTGAAAAAAGCTGAATTTTTAGTCAATGTAATTAAATTTGAAGACAATAATTTCTTGGATACCATTCGAAACAAAATGATGTGGGGCATCGATAAAAGAAATTAATTCGAAGCTTCGGCACGGTTTTTCGTTCGTTAATAGAAAATAATTTAAACTCAAACAAAATAAAAATGAATCGTTTAAAATTAATCGCCAGCTTGTTTCTGGCAGTTGGAATGAGCTTCAGCTTACAAGCAAAACCAAAAAAACCAAAATTAGAACCCGGTATTTATGCTGAAATCACAACCCCAAAAGGAGTGATTCTTTTGCAATTGGAATACGAGAAAACACCGATGACCGTTGCAAATTTCGTTGGACTTGCCGAAGGGAAATTAACGGTTTTTGATAGCATCACGTACGACAAGCCCTTTTACAATGGATTGAAATTCCACCGCGTGATCAAGGATTTCATGATTCAAGGTGGTGATCCAGATGGAAATGGTTCGGGGGGACCAAAATACCGTTTCTTCGACGAAATTGATCCAAGTTTAAAACACACTGGTCCAGGTATTTTGTCCATGGCCAATGCGGGTCCAGGAACCAATGGAAGCCAATTTTTCATTACGCACAAAGCAACTCCACATTTGGATGGACGCCATACCGTTTTCGGTCATGTCATTTCCGGACAAGAAGTGGTGGATGCTGTTGCACAAGGCGATGAAATGACCACGGTTAAAATTATTCGCGTCGGCAAGGCGGCTAAAAAATGGAACGCTAGTAAAGCCTTTATGGAAACCTACAAGAAAATGGAAGTCGTAGAAAAAGACAGAGCGGAAGTTCAAAGAAAAGAGCGTGAAGCACAAGAAGCACGATACCAAGCTGAACTAGCAGAACAGCAAGTTTACATTGATAAAATCAAAGACTTAAGCGAAGCGGAATATACCAAAATGATGTTTGAAGAAGTGAAAGCTAAATACCCAACAGCTCAGTTGTCACCATCCGGATTGGTTTACATTATTGAACAAGAAGGTAAAGGCGAAAAACCACAAACAAGTGATCAACTTTCTGTTCATTACAGAGGTACGTTTAGAACCAGTGGAAAACAATTCGATAGTTCATATGATCGAAATCAACCCATGGATTTTGTTTACAAAGTAAATAGAATGATTCCGGGTTTTGAAGAAGGCGCTGGTATGATCGCTAAAGGTGGTAAAGGAAAATTTATTATTCCCTATTTCCAGGCGTATGGAGCCAATGGACGTACGGGAGCCATTCCTCCTTATAGTGACTTGGTATTTGATTTAGAAATGGTCGATTGCCATCCAGCTTCGACACAAGAATAGAATTTCGCCTTTAATAATAGGCCGAATTAAAGAAACACTTACTCGGTTTGCCCAAACGAATCGTTAAGGACATACCTACAAAAGCATACCAGTCTTTGGTGGAAGCGTCTCCACGAGCGCCATACCGAGACTGGTTTAAGCTTTTATTCCCCAAGTTAGCCGCAATTTGACCACTAGCAGCTGCCAAATCAGCGGAAGCCAAATAACTATTACTCCCTACGTCATCTATATAATCCGTGAACGTTTTCCGGATGCCGTATTCAATACCAAACGACATTTTTTTCCCCAAAGAAAAACGACAGCCCAAACCAATTGGCAAGGAAACCTGTGTGCGAATGTACTTGTTTTTAGATCCTAGCGCCGTTCCTTGACCTTCTGTCCCAACTTTTTGCAATACCACTTCTTGTCCATTGTAGATCGTCTTGGGGTTAAAATGAAAAGCAGCGATTTGAATCAAGAAATAAGCCGTGCCTTTGTAGCGCGGATGCCCAATTTGAAATGGCCAATAATTGAATTCCAATCCTCCGGCAACCTCCCAAATATCACTTTTAAAATTTAAATTGCGATTTCGGAGTTGTGAATACCTGGAATCCTTATCATCTGCCTGAACTGATCCATACATGGCGTTAAATCGCAAAGCCAAACGAGAATGAATATTAAACCGATAAAGCAAAGCTCCAGCAGGATCCATATTCTTAAAATGCCCAAACTGGTTCAAGTCACCAATGTAATAGGTTCCACCTACCATAAACCCTAATTCTGAACGAGACCGATTGTTCGCACGTTGAGCAATTAAAATTTCAGGGAGTAAAAGAAATAAAAGAAAAAAATACCGCACTTTGCTTTCTGCTTTTCGACTTGAAGAACGCTAAATTACCAATTTTGTTGCAGCAAATCCAAAATATTGATTGTTTAAAATTTAACATATTATTATAAATTTAACATGGCTACTTTGTTGTAAGACTGTACCTTTGCAGAAAAAAAAGAATGACACGCGAACAATTGCTCTCTGCAGCTCACGAATTTGGCACGCCAACCTACATTTACGATGCGAATAAAATACGATCTCAATACAAGCGACTCGAAAATGCGTTCGATAAATTGCCCGTAAAATTGCATTATGCGATGAAGGCACTGAGTAATATTAATGTGCTCCGTTTATTGAAAAATGAAGGCGCTGGATTGGATGCTGTTTCCATTGAAGAAGTTCGTTTGGGTTTACGTGCTGGTTTTGCATCTGCTTCAATCATGTACACACCGAATTGCGTTGACTTTGAAGAAATTCAAGAAGCTGTAGAAATTGGGGTTCACATCAACATCGATAACCTTGCCATTTTAGAAGAATTTGGTCATTTGTATGGTTCAACAGTTCCATGTTGCATTCGAATCAATCCGCACATCATGGCCGGAGGAAATAGCAATATTTCGGTGGGTCACATCGATTCTAAATTTGGTATTTCCATACACCAAGTTCGACATATCAAACGCATACGAGAAAATTACGGCATCCGCGTGAATGGTTTGCACATGCACACGGGGAGTGATATTGTTGATGCACAAGTCTTTCTGCGGGGTGCCGATTTGTTGTACGAAGCCGCCAGTTCATTTCCAGACCTTGAGTTTTTAGATTTTGGATCTGGTTTCAAAGTTGCTTACAAAGAAGGGGATTACGTGGCTGAAATTGAAAAAATTGGCTTCGAAATAGCGCAATCCTTCCGTGGTTTTTGTCAAGAATACGGCCGTGAACTCGAACTTTGGTTCGAACCAGGCAAATTTATTGTCAGCGAATCGGGACAATTCTTGGTGAAAACAAATATCATCAAACAAACGACCTCAACTGTTTTTATTGGTGTAAACAGTGGTCAAAACCATTTGATTCGCCCCATGTTTTACAATGCCTATCACCAAATCGAAAACCTCTCCAATCCTGAAGGTACGCCTCGTTTGTATTCGGTTGTAGGATACATTTGCGAAAGCGATACGCTGGGTTACGATCGATTGATTCCGGAAGTGAATGTTGGAGATATATTGACCATCAAAAATGCGGGGGCCTACGGTTTTTCCATGGCGAACAATTACAATTCACGTTTACGACCGGCAGAAGTGTTGATTGATGGCGACCAAATTCAATTGATTCGCAAGCGAGAAGTTTTTGAAGATTTGATTCGCAATGAAATTGAATTGGAAAACTACAAAGCTGCCGAAGTAGAAGCTTAGTTTTTTATTGTACTCACAGCGATTTTTGCCGAAAGCAAACAAAGTGGAATGCCTCCGCCTGGATGCACACTTCCACCTACGAAATGCAATCCGTGGACGGAAGAAAAATTCGGGTGACGGAAAAAGGCGGCCATTCGGTCATTCGAACTGGCTCCATACAAAGCTCCGCCATGACTGGACGTTCTCTCTTCGATTCGAATGGGATCTAAATAGTCTTCTTCTTCAATGAAAGATTCGACATCCGTCTTTAAAATCCGAGACAATTTCTTCAAGGTATTCGCACGGATTTCCTGACGTAATTTTATCCAATCTTGACCTGAATTGGCGGGAACATTGATCATGACAAACCAGTTCTCTCCATTTTCGGGCGCATCATCCGTTTTTATTTTAGAACTAATGTGAACGTAAATGGTAGGATCTTCATGCACCGTTTTTTGGACGAACATCGCTTCAAATTCCTCTTCGTAGTGGTCCGAAAAAAAGATATTTTGAAAATCCATTTCTGGAAATTTCTTTTTCATTCCCCAATAAAAAATCATCGCAGAACTCGAAGATTCTTGGTTTTTCACTTTTGAAGAAAGCTTTTCAGTGGGTAATAAATACTGATAAGCCGGACGAATATCAGCATTGCAAAACACCACTTCCGCAGGAAAAAAGTCATTTTCACTGCGCACACCTTGCACCTTTTTGTCTGCTACAACGATTTCGTCTACTGGACGAGAAAGCAAAAATTCCACCCCCAATTCTTTGGCCAAAACCACCAAACTTTCGGTGATTCCATTCATACCTTTCAACGGATAAAAAGTACCGATACCATGCTCCAAATGCGGAATCACATTTAAAATTGCGGGCGCTTGATACGGGTTCGAACCGTTGTAGGTAGCAAATCGATCATAAATTTGCACCAATTTTGGATGGTTCAATTTTTTTGTATTCGTTTGATGCATGGTAGAAAACAAACCCAATTTGGGAATGGCCAAAATAGTTTTTAAGACGTCCTTTGAAAAGAAGTTTTTCGGAATGTGGAGCGATTGTTCCAAAAAGGTTTTGTGCGTTCTCTCATAAATAAAATCAGAGCGCGAAAGATGTTTGTCCAATGGACCTGGATCTACTCCCAATTTCAATTTCACCTCTTCCAAAAGCGCTTCTTTGTCGGCGCGAAAAGGTAAAATGGTGCCATCTTCAAAAAAATACACACAAGCGGCATCTGATCGCACATATTGAAAATAATCCGTGGTATTTTTTCCTGCCAATTCAAACAATTCCTCCACAAACTGAGGCATGGTAAACAAGGAAGGCCCTGCATCGAAGCGATAATCACCCAAGTGTAAATATGTCAATTTACCTCCAACATAGGTGTTTTTTTCCAGTACTTGAACGGCATAACCTTTCACTGATAGCCGAATTGCCGAAGCAATGCCAGCAATGCCACTGCCAACTACAATGGCTTTTTTTTTCACGTTTAATTCTTCCATTTCTTATGAAACATAAAAATAGACGAACTGGTTCAATTAAAAAGAAAAAAGAATGAGAATAGCTCGAATTAGGCCATTTTGTCTAGAAGAGGTTCGATATTTGGATTGTCTACCAAATGATCATTGCCTAAAAAAAGCAAATTTTTGCAAGCGTTTCTTTCCACCCAAAGAATGAAATGAGACGTGATTACTTGTTTGGTTCCATTGATGTCGATTTTGTGAATCGGCTTCATTTTTCGCTCGAACAAATCACGAATTTCGCTGCTAGAATCGTCCAAATTGTGGTCTTCATGGAAAATGACCAAAGAATCAATTTCTTCAAAAGATTTCTCTTCTTTTTCTAGTGCTACAAATTCGAAATTCTTTTCTGCACACCATTGTTCGATGCGGTCAGCAAATTTGGATTTACTTCTGGTGTATACTTTATTGATCGTCATGAATACTTAAGATAGTATCGTTAGAATTCTCTATTTCGGAGGACAAAAGTAGTGTTTTTAGTTGGTTTAATTTTTAAAAACGCTTATTAATTTTAATACCCCAATATTTTTAAATAATCAGCCGCGGTTTGCTCTTCTGAAAAAACTTCGGTCGTAATTTTACCTTCTTCGTCTCGCTTAATAATCACGTGTTTTGGTTCTGGGATTAAACAGTGTTTCAATCCTCCAAATCCACCAATTGTTTCTTGATAAGCACCGGTATTGAAGAAACCAATGTAAAGCGGATTTTCTTTGTCGAATTTCGGCAAGTAAATTGCGTTGGAATGCTGCTCAGAATTGTAATAATCATCACTATCACACGTCAGTCCACCGAGCAATACCCGCTCATAATTTTGATCCCATCGATTGATGGGCAATAAGATAAAACGCTGGTTAATTGCCCAAGTATCAGGCAAATTCGTCATGAAAGAAGAATCAATCATATTCCATTTTTCTCGATCATTTTGTTGCTTTTGGTGGATGATTTTAAATATCGCTCCCCCACTCTCACCCACGGTAAACGAACCAAACTCCGTAAAAATATTTGGATCTGGAATTTCACTGTCGGTACACATTTTTTTAATCTGCATCAACACTTCCCGAACCATGTAAGCATAGTCGTAATCAAATGCCAACGATTTTTTGATTGGAAATCCACCACCAATATTCAGTGTATCTAGGGAATTACAGATTTTTTTCAAATCACTGTACACCCGCAAACATTTGGTCAACTCATTCCAATAATAGGCGTTGTCGTTGATCCCTGTATTGATGAAAAAGTGCAACATTTTCACGTTCACTCTAGGGTTGTCCTTTAGGATCGATTTGTAAAAAGGAACAATTTCACGGTAACGAATTCCCAAACGAGAGGTGTAAAATTCAAATTTTGGATCTTCCTCTGAAGCGATTCGAATCCCGATGTTCAAAGTAATACTGGGGTCAGTCGCATCCAATAAATCTTGAAGCTCTTTGGTGTTATCAACGACAGGAACCACATTTTCATGACCCGAATTGATCAACTTTGCAATGTTATCGATGTACTTTTTCGGTTTGTATCCGTTGCAAATAACCATTTTAGAAGGCTCTAATTTGCCCGTGTCCAATAATTTTTGAACAATGTCAATATCAAATGCCGAGGATGTTTCAATGTGCACATCGTTTTTCATTACCTCATCCAATACATAGGAAAAATGAGAACTTTTTGTGCAATAGGCATAACTGTATTTGCCGTTGTACCCTAAATTATTGATCGCTTCTCTGAACCAACCTTTTGCCCGCTGAATATTGTTCGAAATCTGAGGTAAATAATTGAACTTCAAAGGTGTTCCATATTCCTCAATCAACTTCATCAAGTCGATTCCGTGAAACACCAATCGATTGTCATGCAAGTTGAATTCGTCTTGCGGAAAATCGAAAGTTTGGTCAATTAAATCAATGTATTTGGTTCTCATACGGCTTTAAAAATTTGCTTAAAAAGCTTAAAAAAGTTGTTCTATATTTTCCAAGGGTCGAGCAATGACTGCCTTGTCTCCCTTTAGTACGATGGGACGCTCAATAAGTTGCGGATTTTCCGTCAAAATTCTAATCCATTCTGCTTCTGAAAAACTTTGGTTACTGTATTTCTCTAAAAACAATTGTTCTTTCTTGCGAACCAAGTCAAAGGCTGACATTTTCAATTTTTCCAATACTTTTTTCACGTCGCTTTCGGAGATTGGATTTTTCATGTAGTCTACCCATTCCGCCTCTCTTTTATTTTCGGCCAGCCACTTGAAAGCGTTTCGGCTTTTTGAGCAACGTGCATTGTGCCAAATTTGTATCAAATCCTTCATCGATTAGCTTCCGTAGGTCATTAAGTAACTTTTGAGAAAATCTTTGATTTCCCCATCCATTACGGCATCCACATTTCCGGTTTCGTGACCTGTTCGTACATCTTTCACCAATTTATACGGATGCATGACATAATTTCGGATTTGAGACCCCCACTCTATTTTCTTTTTGTTGGATTCAATTTCATTTCGCTTTTCCATGCGGGCGCGGTACTCCAATTCATACAATTGTGATTTCAACAACTGCATGGCTTTTTCCTTGTTGCCCAATTGCGAGCGAGATTCGGAGTTTTCAATGATAATTCCTGAAGGTGCGTGACGCAAACGAACCGCGGTTTCCACTTTGTTTACGTTCTGACCACCGGCGCCACCGGATCGAAACGTCTCCCAACTGATATCGGCTGGGTTGACATGAATTTCAATCGTATCGTCCACCAAAGGATAAACATATACCGACACAAAAGAAGTATGCCGCTTAGCGTTACTATCGAAAGGTGAAATACGCACCAAACGGTGAACCCCATTTTCTCCTTTTAAATAACCAAAGGCAAAATCACCGTCAATTTCAAGTGTGACCGTTTTAATACCGGCTACATCACCTTCTTGGAAGTTCAATTCTTTAACAGCGTAGCCACTTTTTTGCGCATACATAATGTACATCCGCATCAACATCGAAGCCCAGTCACAACTTTCAGTTCCTCCTGCTCCAGAGGTAATTTGCAATACTGCACTGAGTTTATCCTCTTCGCCAGAAAGCATATTTTTCAATTCCAACTCTTCCAAGTCAGCAATCAATTCCGAATAATGGGTATTTAAAGCAGGTTCTTCGCTCGGGTCTTCCTTCGCAAATTCAAGCATAACCACCAAATCCTCAAAACCAGTTTTCAATTTTGAATATGATTCCACCCAATATTTCAAACCTTGGATTTCCTTCATTTGAACCTCGGCTGCTTTTGGGTCTTCCCAGAAAGTTGGGTCTTGCGTTTTCAGTTCTGCTTCGTGCAAAGCCAAACGCTTTTCTGGAATTTTAAGGTAAATTTCTATTTTAGAAATCCGCTCTTCTGTCTCTTTTATTTGATCTTGGTTAATCATGCGGCTGCGAATTTACGAAAAAAGGGATTTAGAGGAAGGTTTCCATTGTGGATTTCTTAAAAGAAAGTTCAAAAAAAAATGACCTCTGAGCCAAAGAAAAGAAAGGAAAATTATACATTTGCTACTCTAAAAAAACAAAATGAACATTCCAGCAGAATTAAAGTACACAAAAGACCACGAATGGGTTCGTGTGGAAGGCGATACAGCAATCGTAGGTATTACAGATTTCGCTCAAGGCGAATTGGGTGATATCGTTTACGTAGAGATTGAAACAGAAGGTGAAACATTGAATGCAGAAGAAATTTTTGGTTCAATCGAAGCTGTAAAAACGGTTTCTGATCTTTTCATGCCAATATCAGGTGAAATCATAGAGTTCAATTCTGGTTTGGAAGCAGATCCAGAAGTGGTAAATTCAGATCCTTACGGAGCTGGATGGATGGTGAAAGTAAAAATGACCAATCCAAGTGAATTGGACGGACTTTTAACTGCTGACGCTTACGCTGCATTAATCGGTTAATCGATCCATCGTGAGTTTGCGGTTTTTTGGTGTAACGCTAGCTTGGTTGATTCTATTGAGTGTAATCTTATTAGGTATCAATTTTCCATCTTTAAAACATGGAACCAGTTTTCTTCCCAAATTTGCCTTTCAATATTTTTTCAGCTTTACAGCCTTGTCATTTTTTGTCTGCTCTAGTCTGAAAAAACAAATGAAAAGCAATCTTTTTAGGAGAAGAGCTTTCGAGCTTTCAGTGATCATTTGTACCGTAATAATCGTATTAATTGAAATCACGGCTATGTCTATTTATCCCGATCGATCCTTTCAATGGTTTTGGAGTTTTAGTGGATTAATGGGAGTTGGTTTAGGCATAGGGAGCTTTCGTTTATTATACGATGCTTGTTGTTGATTTTTTGGAATACTATTTGCAGTTAAAATTATTATATTTACAATCTAATTTTTTAAGTCATGGAACAGAAGAAAAATGATAACGCCAACGTAGACAAGCTGAGATTGCCGTTTGTGATGATTGGTTTTCTTTTTATCGGAAGTCTAGTGCTTGCCTCATTTTCATACACCGCAGGTGTTGTGAAAAATGATAGTAATGCCGGTCAAAAAGCGGTTTCACAAGTGAAATTTGAGCAGGAAGTGAAAAAGGAAGACGAAACTCCTCCACCACCCACTCCTCCTCAAGTGGATGCACCACCTCCACCCCAAGAAGAAATTATTGAAAAGAAAAACGAGGAAAAAGAACCCGTAGTTGTGGTAGCACCACCACCACCACCCATCCCCAAAGGACCTGAAACGAAAGTGGAGGTAAAAGAGGAAATTATCGAGTTCCCAGATGTGGAAGCTCAATTCCCAGGCGGTATGGCTGAATTGCAAAAATACATTGCAAGCAACATCAACTATCCTCAAACGTCCATTGAAATGAACGAACAAGGTAAAGTTTACTTGTCATTCGTTGTTGAACCAAGCGGTGAAATAAGCAATATCGTTGTTGAACGTGGTGTTTCTGCCGATTTGGATAGAGAAGCGAAACGCGTTGTAAGAGGTATGCCGAAATGGACACCGGGTGAAGCGGGAGGTAAAAAGGCAAGAACACGTTGTCGTTTGCCGATCAACTTTACATTGAATTAAGGATTTTAAGTATACAAAATATACAAAACCGTTTGAACGAAAGTTCTAACGGTTTTTTTTATGCACCAAAAATTTTAGCTTTGGACCTACCATGAACAAATCCATTTTTAAATTGGCTTACAGTCCCCTATTTTGGTTGGCGTTAATCCTTGCATTTTCCGTTTTAACAAAGAATGGTTCGTCCGATAACTTAAAACAAGTCATTCGTTCAGACGGGCGTGGATATTATGCTTATCTACCGGCTTTTTTCATTTACGACGACCCAAGTTTCAGCAAAAGTTCTGAAGCGGAAAAACGAATAACAGGTTCCGACGATCAATATTATCTTTTTAAGGATGGTAAAGGCAAAATCCACAACAAATATTTCCCAGGAATAGCGATTCTTCAAGCACCATTTTTTGGCTTAGGATGCACCGTCTCCTGGCTGATGGGAAGAGAAATCAATGGTTATTCAAATTTGTTTCAATTCTTTTTCCTTTTAGGAAGCTTGTTCTATTCTTTGCTGGGAATGTATTTTTTTCAGAAATGTTTAAAATCATTATTTCCTGAACATCTTAAAAAAATTCCGTGGCTTATACCCATTTTCTATTTTGCAACCCCACTTTGGTATTATTGCATCATCACACCTAATTTCACTCACCTCTACTCCTTTTTCCTATTTGGTTTATTTACCTTTTTGCTACTGAAAATCAAAGAATCGAGCCATTGGCAACAAGTACTGCTTTTAGGGCTGGTCACCGGTTTGATAACACTTGTGCGCCCCACCAACATTCTTGTGATATTCGTGATTCCTTTCATCCTAGGAAGTCCTGAAAAACTAAAATCAGTTTGGAATGAAATTATCTTGAACAAAGGTTTTAAAATAGCGTGCGCTCTATTCGCCTACAGTAGTGTGATAATTTTTCTTCTTTTTATTTGGCGATGGCAAACGGGGGAATGGTTTGTCTGGTCCTACAAAGGTGAAGGCTTCAATTGGACCCAACCACATTTTTGGGAGAATCTTTTTAGTTTTCGAATTGGCCTTTTTGTTCATACACCTCTTTTACTTCTGGCTGTGTTGGGTTCTTATTTTTTATATAAAAAAAGTACATTTCAATTCGTTTTTTGGTGGATCTACTTTCTGTTAAACATGTGGGTTATTTCTGCTTGGTGGTGTTGGGATTATGAATCGCCATTTGGAAATAGACCAACGACGGAACATATTTTCTTCTTGGTCATGCCTTTGTTTGAATTATTTGATAAAAATAGAAGATGGCTTTGGGGTGTACTATTATTGTTGAGCTTGCTCGGAATTTATAGATTCCAACAATCCGCTAGTGGTGCATTTACCGTCCAACGTTTTACTGCTGGAAGCTATTTCAAAAGTCTTCAGTTTTGGAAAAGCTATCCTGTTTCTCGGTTTAACTTTACGCTCTCACCCGAAGTTTTCGGAACCAAAATTTCGGAGGATCTACTTTTGGATTTTCAGAATGAAAAAGAAATCCGTGCCGAAGAAGAATTTCCTTTGGGAAGTGAAGCCAAATTAGACTTGCCGAGATCATTTGAACGATATGGCTATCGTGTGGAATTGGATAAAAAAATATCAGATGATTTTCTGGATGGCGTGTATTTAGTAATGGATGCGAGCGATGAAAACTTGAGCCACCGGCACTATGTGGCTACTGCATTATACAATGATTGTTTCGAAGGGAAAAAAGAATGGAAACATTTGGTTTTTGAAGGGATTATCCATGATAATCTTCAAAAATTTGACCGGGTAAAAATTTACATTTGGAACCAAAATCATCGGCACCTTTGGGTGAAAAATGTCAAAATTACCTTGTGTGAATATTTAGCCGATTAATTACAAATTTTTACCGCTTTCCAAGACTTTTTGCTTCATTTCCTCCATGAAAACTATGAGTTTGGATTGAATTTCTTTGTCCGTAGAGCCTAAAATTTTGGCCGCTAAAATACCCGCATTTTTTGCGCCATTCAAGGCAACAGTAGCAACAGGAATTCCGCCCGGCATTTGCAAAATCGATAAAATACTGTCCCAACCGTCAATCGAATTGCTGGATTTTACAGGAACACCAATAACGGGAAGTGGTGTTAATGAGGCCGTCATTCCTGGTAAATGTGCGGCTCCACCTGCTCCAGCAATAATAACTTCCAATCCTCGCGTGTGTGCAGTTTTGGCATAGTCGTACATCAATTCGGGTGTGCGGTGAGCAGAAACAATATTGACTTCATAATCAATGCCCATTTCTTTTAAAAAATCCGCTGCTTCTTGCATAACCGGTAGATCCGATTTGCTCCCCATGATGATTCCAACTTTTACCATTTTCTTTAATTTGGGTTCAAAGTTACGCAGAAACTTTTTACCAGCCCAAACGCACCTTCAATTCAGGTAATGCATTTCTGCTAATGGGCAACCGGACACCGTTCATCAACAAAACTTGATACCGCCCTTTTTCCGCACTTTCAATTTTCTGGATGCGATCAATTGCAATAATGGAGGATCGATGAATTCGGGCAAACGACTTAATAGGAAGCGTTTTTTCGTAATGTCCCATGGTTTGTTTTTTGACAAAACGTCCTTTTTCCGTGTGCAGTTTTACGTAATCGTCGTACGCTTCAATATAAATGAGGTCGTGCAAGGGAATGATATGGATCGTTTCTCCGTCTTTGATTACGATTCTATGTGCTTCATCCGGATAAGAATAAAGTTGGTCGTTGAGCTTCGCTTCAAAAGATTCGTCCGTCGAAAGACACTTTTCGACTGCTTTTTCAAAACGCTCGAACAAGAATGGCTTCAATAAATAATCCAACGCATTGGCATCGAAGGCCTTCACGGCGTACTCATCGAAAGCCGTGGTGAAAATGACTTTTGGTTGATGCTGGATCAATTCCAACACTTCAAAACCATTTAATTTTGGCATTTGCACATCGAGAAAAATCAAATCCGGTTTTAATTCATCAATCATTTTAACAGCGTCGAATCCATTTTCGCATTCTCCAACAATTTCGATTGACGGAAGTTTCTCACAGTATTTGCGTACAACACTTCGTGCTAAAGGTTCGTCATCAATTAGTATCGTTTTCATCTTCAATCGGTATTTTTAGCGTAGTTAGAAAAATAGTGCCTTCTCGATGTGTGGTGAGCAAATGGTTTTGAGCGTACAACAAATACAGTTTTTTTCGCAATCCACTCAAGCCGAATCCGGTTCCTTTTTTGTCGATTAAGTCCTCATCCACTGGATTCGATAATTCCAAATGTAGGTAATGTGAACTTCGGTAACAATTCAATTCAATCAAGGTTTCACCCGTCTGACCATACAGACCAAATTTGATGGCATTCTCGAGTAAAGGCTGTAAAATCATGGCTGGAATTTCGAGGGAATCATTTTCTTCGTTGTGCTTTAATACAAATTTCAAGCGGTGGGAAAAACGAATTTGTTCGATAGCTAAATAGCGTTCAATTTGATTCAATTCTTCTCGCAAACTGACAAACATCTTTTGATTTTTCACCACGGAATGTCGCAAGAATTCTGACAATTTCACCACCATTTTTTGCGCCTCTTCTGGCTCGGTTAATGTCAAGGCTGAAATGGAATTCAAACTATTGAAAAGGAAATGAGGCTGAATATTTTGTTGAATATTTTTGATTTCTGCATTTTTCAAATCTTCTTGCAACAAGAGTAATCGTTGGGTATTCTGCTGATTTCGAACATCATTTTTCAAAAACCACCATTCGTAAAACAAAATACAAAGTGCAAAAAAAAGCAACAACAAATGAATGGAGAAACTTGGTAAATACATGAGTGGTTTCCATGCAAAGGGTAGATTTTTAACCAACAGCGCAACCAAAAACCCAATTACACCTGTCAGTAAAATAAGAATAGAAAAAGGGACAAACGAAAAAGTTTGCTTGGGCTGAAAGTAGCGAAATACATTGTTCAGAACCCGCGCGGCTAGAAAGATTTCAAGTAAAATAAATAATCCTGCCCAAAGTGCTTTTTCCCATGAATAGGCCGAAAGGAAAAGACACAAAGCATACAAACTACCTAGACTAACAGCCAAGATAATTTGTATGCGCAATTGCTTTGATTCGGAAATCCCGATTGGTTCCATAAGTAAAGTCTAATAGCTTTTAATTTCAACTCCGCCAAAAACGCAAGTTCCTTTTAAAATTAAGACTTTTTCGCTATTCTCATCAGAAGCTTTTTTAATTCGGTTGTCTTCCAATCCGCCAAAGATGGATGTCATTTCTGAACGAACCGACCAATCTGCCGGAAGAATAATCTCGGCTCCACCAAAAATTGTCGTCATTTCAATCAGAGCTTTTCCTTGAAAATCAGCGTACATCAAGTTGATTTCTGTACCGCCAAAAAGAGTAAACAAATCGGCTCCTTTGAAATTCTTCGTGGTCACTTGCTTTTTGATACTGCCAAAAATGGATACAGCATCTACAAAATCTTCTGGTGAATACTCTATGTCACCGTTGCCGAAAAAATCACGTTGCCCGGCCATTTTCTTCCAATTTTTAGAAGGTCTCGAACCAAATTTAGCTTTGTAAATCATGGAAGCACCAAAAAAGATAATGACGATTGGCCACAGAATTCTGTAATTGATCAGGTCGGGATAAAAATCATTCAACTTGGAGATGACCCCAATGGCAATCAAAATATAACCTGAAAGTCGTTGAAATTTATGTCGAATTAGTAGTACGATACCGATTCCAATAAGAATCATTTCCCAACTAAAAACCCAACGTGGAATATAGAGACCTAATTCTCTGAACAGATACAAGAGTCCAAAAAGTATGATTAAGGTTCCTGCAATTAATTTACCTCTGGTTCTTCCTTTTTCCCAGGATAAAAAATCATGTTGATCTTCGGGTGCTAAACTTCGCTTTGCCATTTTTGTTAGTTTTAATTACGAGACAAATCTGTCGATTTACTTTTGATTGCAAAAGAAGATATCGGTCAACGGTTTTAGATAGTCGGTGAATGAAGAAAAAGTTGGGTCAAAAAAAAGACGAAGGGTAAAAATTTCGCCCTTCGTCTTTTCGATAATCAATTATGCTCCTATTAAAGTGTTCCTCGTTTTTCCTGTTCTCTTTCGATACTTTCAAACAAAGCTTTAAAGTTCCCAGCGCCAAATCCTCTTGCCCCCATTCTTTGAATGATTTCGAAGAAAAGTGTCGGTCTGTCTTCCAACGGTTTCGTGAAGATTTGAAGTAAATACCCTTCTTCATCCGCATCAATCATGATACCTAAACTTTTCAGCTTTTCAATATCTTCATTCAATTCATGGCTATGATTTGCCAATCTTCCTGGTACGGCTCGGTAATATTCTTCCGGAGGGGTAGATAAAAACTCAATCCCTCTCGCTCTTAATTTACTCACCGTTGTAATGATATCATCCGTTGCCACAGCAATGTGTTGCACCCCAGGACCATTATAAAAATCGATGTATTCTTCAATTTGAGATTTTTTCTTTCCTTCCGCTGGTTCATTGATTGGAAATTTAATTCTACCATTTCCATTGCTCATCACCTTACTCATCAAGGCGGAGTATTCTGTTGTGATTTGCTTATCATCGAAAGAAAGGAAATTCACAAAGCCCATTACATCTTCGTACCATTTCACCCAGATATTCATTTCATTCCAACCTACATTTCCGACCATGTGGTCAATGAATTTTAATCCAGTTGGTTCTGGATTGTAATCCGATTCCCATTTGACATAGCCCGGTAAAAATTCTCCTTTGTAATTTTTACGTTCTACGAACATATGAATGGTTTCTCCATACGTATAGATTCCTGCTCTAACTACTTCACCGTGCTCGTCTTTTTCAACGGTTGGTTCCATGTACGATTTGGCCCCTCTTTTGGTGGTTTCTTCCCACGACTTCTTCGCATCTTCTACCCAAAGTGCAATCACCTTCACGCCATCACCATGTTTCGCAATGTGATCATTCATCCAAGAATCCTCCTTTAGAGGTGTCGTTAAAACGATTCTAATTTTGTCTTGTTTCAGAACATAAGAAGCATAGTCTTTACAACCTGTTTCCAAACCTTTGTATGCGTGCGATTGAAACCCATATGCCGTTTTGTAAAAGTGAGCCGCTTGTTTGGCATTCCCAACAATAAACTCTACGTAATCTGTTCCCAAAAGTGGTAAAAAGTCTTGTGCGCCTTCAAATATTTTTTCTAATCCGTATTCTACGTTTTTAATTTCTGTTGCCATAATTATTTTTTTAATTTTTTCTATTTTTTCAAAAGATTCAGGATTTAAGGACTTTAGGATTCATGACTTCCTAATCAAATTCTGCCATTCTGAGTTTTTATCTTAAAGTCCTGTGTCCTTGAGTCCTGATTCCACTAACCTTTTAAAACAACCAACTCGTTTTGTAGGATTCATCCTGCATATCGACTGCCACTTGGGTTAATTTTAATGGTTTGAACGTATCGACCATCACGGCCAATTCCAAGGTTTCCTTTTGACCGATGCTTCTTTCGTAAGCACCCGGATGCGGACCGTGAGGAATTCCACCTGGATGCAAGGAAATGAATCCTTTTTCAACATGATTTCGACTCATGAAGTCGCCATCCACATAGTACAAAACTTCATCTGAATCGATGTTGCTGTGATTGTACGGTGCCGGAATGGATTTCGGATGATAATCGTACAAACGCGGCACGAAAGAGCAAATCACAAAATTGTGCGCTTCAAATGTTTGATGTACGGGAGGCGGTTGGTGAACACGACCGGTAATGGGTTCAAAGTCGTGAATAGAGAAGGCATATGGGAAATTGAAACCATCCCATCCCACAACATCAAATGGATGTGATGCATACACCAATTCGTGTAGAACATTCTCTTTTTTGATTTTGATCAAGAATTCGCCTTTTTCGTTATGTGTTTCCAATTCATCAGGTCCTCGCATGTCTCTTTCACAAAAAGGTGAATGTTCCAACAATTGACCAAAATCATTTCGGTACCGTTTGGGTGTTACAATCGGTGAAAACGATTCCACGATGAACAAACGGTTGTCGGTCGTATCGAAATCAATTTGGTATATAATTCCGCGGGGAACGACCAAATAGTCTCCATAAGAGAACGTAATATTCCCCAATTGCGTTCGCAATTTTCCGGTTCCTTTGTGGATAAAAATCACTTCGTCGGCATCCGCATTTTTGTAAAAGTAATTTCGCAATGACTCTTGTGGTGCAGCGCAGGCAATGTTCAAATCATTGTTGAACAACAAAATCTCTCGGCTTTCCAAAAAGTCTTTTTTCGGAGCCACATTCATGCCTTTCAACATACGAGAAGTGATGTTTTTGTCAACGGCTGGCTTTGGTGAAACATCCATTGGTTCACTCACGGATTTCACTTGCGTGGGTGGTGAAACATGATACAACAAAGATGAAAAACCATGAAATCCTTCCGTTCCAAACAATTGTTCGTAATAAATTCCGCCAGTTGGGTTTTCAAATACCGTATGACGTTTGTGTGGGATTTTGCCTAATTTATGGTAAAATGGCATACTGATAAAGGGTATTAAAATGAATAAAATGTTGATTTAACGAATTGCTAAGCAGCAGCACCATCACTCTGGTTTGCGCTTAATAAGGTAATTCAACAATAATTTTAATTCAGTCCACATAAAAACTGTTTCATACAAATATAGAGAAACCCACGAAATGTAGGAAACGCAATTACCCACATCTCTATTTTTTTCACGGATTTCACCTGTTGAAAATAAATTATTCAATTGTCTTATTCAACACAAAGGAAAGAGTAAATTTGTAGCAAATTCAGTAGAAATGAAGAAAGTTTTGGTGATTGGTGCCGCTGGGCAAATAGGGGTTGAATTGACTTTGGAACTTCGTAAACGATTTGGAAAAGAAGCCGTTGTTGCTTCCGATGTTCGCGAAGAATGTCCCGATTTAATCTCCGATGGTGCATATGTCAAATTGGACATTCTGGATCGGGAAGGTGTGCGCAACTATATAATCAATGAATCCATCACCGAAGTTTATTTGTTGGCTGCCTTGCTTTCCGCTACAGCGGAAAAAAATCCAGATTTCGCGTGGAAACTGAACATGGAGGGGTTATTTACAATCCTGGATTTGGCAAAAGAAGGTTATTTAAAGAAAATCTTTTGGCCAAGTTCCATTGCTGTTTTTGGACCGACCACACCAAGAGAAAACACACCACAATATACCATTATGGAGCCAACCACTGTTTATGGAATTTCCAAACAAGCGGGTGAACGTTGGTGTGAATATTACGCGAACAAATTCAATGTCGATGTTCGAAGTATTCGTTACCCAGGATTAATCTCATATAAGAGTTTGCCTGGAGGCGGCACGACAGATTATGCTGTCGACATTTTCTACAAAGCAAAAAATCCAGGTTATTTCGATTGTTTCTTGAAAGAAGACACTCGTTTGCCCATGATGTTTATGGACGATGCCATTCGTGCAACGGTTGAATTAATGGAATCACCTGCTGAAAACATCACGATTCGATCTGCCTATAATTTGTCGGGATGTGATTTTACTCCTGCTGAATTAACCACAGAAATTCAAAAACATTTACCAACATTTAACACAACCTATTCTCCTGATTTTCGTCAAGCGATTGCTGATAGTTGGCCAGATTCAATTGACGACTCATTCGCACGCAAGGATTGGGGATGGAAAACATCTTTTGATACCACTAAAATGGTGACGGAAATGTTAGAAAATGTTCAAGCGTAAAAATTAAAAAAAACTGTGTCTTTACTCAGTTGTTAATAATTTAACGAAATTATCCCTCCAATTTAGAACCATTATAAAAATTAATCGTATTTTTATAGAGTAGTTAAATAACAAAGACATGTACAAGAAATCTTTATTTCCTCTCCTATTTTGTCTTGCTTTCACTTCAAATTTCGCTTTCTCCAGCGATGAAGGAATCTATCAATCTGATGAAAGTAAGATTAATCAAAAGGATCGCAACGGCCTAAAACAAGGTTTTTGGATTTATTATGGTAAAGACAGACCTGAAGCCGGAATTCCTCCAGAAGGAAAAATTGAAGAAGGACCTTACGAAGACGATAGACGCGAAGGAATTTGGACAAAATACCACAATGATGGTGTTACTCCGCGCATCAAAGGAAACTATGTGAACAACCGTCCACAAGGTGCTTACACAAAAATACATCCGAACGGAAAAATAAAAGAAACGGGAACATTTGAACGTAATTCATACCGGGATTCATTGAAACGATTTCATGAAAATGGGGTCTTAGAATATGAAGCAAAATACAACGAATCGGGACAAGAAACTGGCACAGTGAAATATTACTATGCCAATGGGCAATTAGAATTTGAATACAAATCTGTCGACGGAAAACCGTTTGGAAAAGCAACACGTTATTACGAAAACGGTGATTTAAAAGAAATCATTGAATACGGTACTGACGGACGCGTTGTGAGTTCGATTGAAAAAGAGATGGTAAAAGCCAATGTATCTGTATCTGATCCAGGAGCCTCAAAAGAAAAAGCGCCTCGTGTAGCTAGACCAAGAACAAAAGGAGCGAAATTTGCCATCAATGGTTACAACAAATGTTACAACGATAACGACGAAATTTGGCAAGATGGCGAATTCCGAAACGGAGAATTGTGGGATGGTAAAGTTTATATTTACGACAAAGACGGAATTTTATTGAAATTGAAAATTTTCAAAAATGGTGTCTATCACTCAGACGGGCAACTGTAAAAACGATAACTGTAATTTTAGAAGGCTCTTAGGAGCCTTTTTTTTTGACCTGCGAAAGCGATGAAAACAAAAAAGAAAAACCTAAACGAAATCGTACTCAATTCTCCTTCCTTGGATAAAGTTGGTGTGGAAGAACGATGCGCTCGTTTTCAAACCAGAAGTATCAAAAACGAATCGAAATGGCAAGGCATGAACCTAATTTTGAACATGATCGATTTGACGACATTGGAAGGAAAAGACACGGCTGGAAAGGTAAAACAAATGTGCTACAAAGCGCATCACTTGCATGATTCAATAGAAGGTTTGCCGCATGTGGCGGCTGTTTGCGTCTATCCAACGATGGTGAAGTTAGCGAAAGCAGAATTATTGGGTACCGATGTAAAAGTGGCTTCTGTTTCCTCTGCTTTTCCTAGCGGACAAGCACCGATGTCCGTCAAATTAGATGATACTAAATTTGCAGTAGATAGCGGAGCCGATGAAATTGACATGGTGATTTCCCGTGGGAAATTTTTAGCGGGAGAATACAATTTTGTATTCGATGAAATTGCAACTATCAAAGAAGCTTGTGGTAAAGCGCGATTGAAAGTAATTTTGGAAACGGGTGAATTGTCGACCTTGGACAATGTTCGTTTGGCCAGTGATATCGCGATCTACGCTGGAGCTGATTTTATAAAAACGTCCACTGGTAAAATTCAACCCGCCGCAACCATGCCCGTAACGTATACCATGTTGCAAGCGATTCGTGACCACTTTGTAGCAACAGGTAAAATGGTCGGCATGAAACCCGCAGGTGGTATTTCGACATCCAAATTGGCATTGCACTATTTGGTCATGGTGAAGGAAACATTGGGCGAAGATTGGCTGAACAATACGTATTTCAGGTTCGGAGCGAGTAGTTTGGCCAATGACGTATTGATGCAAATTCAAAAAGCCAAAACGGGCATTTATTCATCACCAGATTATTTTTCAATTGATTGATCATGAGTAAAAAAACACAAGAAATTTGGTCCTATGCACCAGCACCTGAAAGCTCGAAAGTTGTTCAAATCAAGGAAAAATATGATTTGTACATCGATGGAAAATTCGTAAAACCGAGTTCAGGGAAATACTTTAAAAGCATCAATCCCGCGGACGAATCGGAAATATGTTCCATCGCTTACGGGAATGAAAAAGACGTAGATTTGGCTGTCAAAGCCGCTCGGAAAGCCTACGATACGGTTTGGTCCAAACTTTCGGCAGCCGATCGTGGTAAATACATTTTCCGCATTGCGCGCATGATGCAAGAACGCTCCCGCGAATTGGCCGTGGCTGAATCCATCGATTCTGGGAAAACCATTCGCGAAGCACGCGATATCGATATTCCTTTGGCGTGCAATCACTTTTTCTATTACGCCGGCTGGGCAGATAAATTAGACGAAGCTTTCCCTGGAAGAAAACCAAAATCTCTCGGTGTTGTTGGACAAATTATTCCTTGGAATTTCCCTTTGTTGATGGCAGCTTGGAAAATTGCTCCTGCCCTGGCAACTGGAAATACCGTTGTGATCAAACCTGCTGAAACGACTTCACTAACCATGATGATTTTAGCGGACATCATTCACGAAGCTGGATTACCAGCCGGTGTTTTCAATGTAGTTTCTGGATACGGAGACACTGGCGCCTCCATCGTCAACCATCCTGACATCAATAAAATTGCCTTTACTGGCTCAACCGCCGTTGGAAAAATCATACAAAAAGCTATAGCGGGAACCGATAAAAAATTGACTTTGGAATTGGGCGGGAAATCGGCCAATATTATTTTCGACGATGCACCAATCGACCAAGCCGTGGAAGGAATTATCAATGGAATTTTCTTTAACCAAGGTCACGTTTGTTGTGCCGGTTCGCGCCTTTTTGTGCAAGAAAATGTAGCGGAAAAAGTGATTGAAAAATTAAAACACCGCATGGCTTCTCTACTTGTTGGCGATCCACTGGACAAGAATACCGACATTGGTGCCATCAATTCAAAAGAACAGTTTGACACGATTCAACAGTACTTAAAAATTGGTGTCAATGAAGGGTCAGAAATATACCAAAGTCCATGTAATTTACCGAAAAAAGGCTATTACATGGCGCCAACTCTTTTCTTAGATGTGGCGCAATCCAATACCATTGCACAGGAAGAAATTTTTGGACCTGTTTTAGCGATTCAGACATTCCGGACCATCGACGAAGTGATTCAAAAAGCCAACAATACACCATTTGGATTAGCGGCTGGTGTTTGGACAGACAAAGGAAGCCGCATATTCAACGTGAGTTCGCAATTGCGTGCAGGTGTTGTTTGGGCAAATACGTATAATAAATTCGACCCGGCTTCACCATTCGGCGGTTACAAAGAAAGTGGATTCGGCCGCGAAGGTGGTTTACATGGATTGATTCCTTATTTAAAATTTGATTAAAATGGAACGTTTGGAAGTTTTAAAAACATACAAGATATACATTGGCGGTGCTTTCCCCAGAACAGAATCTGGAAGAACGTATCCCATTCATTCTAAAAAAGGGGATTTACTCGCCAATATATGCCTAAGTTCCCGCAAAGATGTTCGAAATGCCGTGGTTGCCGCTCGAAAAGCTTTTGGCGGCTGGAGTGAAAAAACAGCCTTCAACCGGGGTCAAATTTTGTACCGCATCGCTGAAATGATGAAAGGAAGAAAAGGACAATTGATAGAAGAATTGGTTTCTCTAGGATTAACGAAAGTATCGGCAGAAAAGGAAGTGGTAACATCTATTGACCGCTGCATATATTATGCCGGTTGGTGCGACAAATACCAGGCTCTTGTGAGTTCCGTAAATCCTGTAGCCAGTGCACATTTCAATTTTACAGTCGCTGAACCTACGGGAGTTGTGGCTTTCATCGCAGATGAAAAAACAGGCTTATTGGGTCTCATTTCGCTGCTTTTACCGATCATCGCGGGTGGAAATACGGCGGTCGTTTTGGCTTCCAATTCATTGGCTTTGAGTTCAATTACTCTGGCGGAAATCATTCATTCATCCGATGTTCCGGGTGGTGTCGTAAACATCCTAACGGGCGATTTGAATGAATTGGCCGAAACCTTCTCCACACACATGGACATCAACGCACTTGCACTTTCACGTCCAACTGACTTAAAAAAGAAAATGGCTGAAAATTGCACGGTAAACGTGAAACGTTTCTTCTCATTTGATCAAAATTGGTCGGATACAAAAGCGCAAGGTTTGCATTTCATTTCTGATTTTCAAGAGTATAAAACGACTTGGCATCCGATTGAGAAGATTGGTGGAGCTGGAGGAGGATATTAGTAGAAAGTTGTTTTACGCGTAACCGTATATACTTTCCCTTCATTCCTCCAATTCCTCACAATGAAGTCCTCGCATATGAATGTACGTCATGATGTCTGTTTCATGGGAACCATCTGAAATTTCAATTCGCAAAACATTGTCCACATCCTGCAAATCAACATTCCACCGCAAGATGGCCGGATGTTCATCGAAAAAAGGCTGGAGCATTTTGACGCGTTTTTTCGTGTTGATGTCCGTCCGATAAATCAATAGATGATCGAATTGAACAGGCGGAACGAGTTTGGCTGAAAAATTAGGCCTCTGTGCTATCGCTTCCATTGGTTCGTTTTTTATAGTTTTCGTAAGCGACTTCTCCTTCTTCTTGCCAGAATTTGTCGTACAATTCCCATTTTGAAAAATCGTTGTTGACGTGTCTACTGGAACATTTTCCGTGGTTTTTATGTTGGTGTTTTTTGCCCGATCCGCCGCCAAATCCGCCAAAAAGCAATTTAGAGAGAACGAATAATCCAACGGCTTGCCAATAAGTAATTGCTTGCAATCCAAATATTTCTGGCATGAGTGCATTCCACAACCACATCAGCACAAATCCAAATAATATGGCCAAAGCAGTGATGCCAAGGATGCCTAAAATAACCCAACCCACAATAACGGCTGGATTTTTACCTCTCATTTTGTGTTTAAAATTGTTCATCTTTTTACGTTTTTAAAATGTATTTTCTTTTTTTAATTGTTTGTTCAGAATGGAAAGTGCTCGGTGCCGCCTCGACATGAGGGTTCCTTCTGGGATACCTGTTTGTTCTGATAAATCCTTGTAACTAAATCCTTCAAAATCTACCGCAAGGATAATTTGTTTGTAATGCGGTTTGAGCTTTGCAATGGTTGCAATCAACTCTTCTTTAATTTGTTCGGAGTAGGAATTATCCGCCTTGCCGTAAAACAATTCCGCAAAATCAAGCAAGCGCGCTTCGCTTTCATCTTGGATACTGACACTCGGCTTTTGTGTACGCATGGCGTCAATAATTTTGTTTCGAATGGCTCGGTAAACAAATCCCGCTACATTGGTTATGGGTGAAGTGCTGTCGGCGCGTGAAAATAATTTCAAGGCCACATCTTGAAGAATGTCTTCGGCATCTCTGTCGACACTATCATCGATTTTCGAGTACACAAACGACCGAAGACGATCGTATTCGTTCACGAAAAACTCGTTGAGCTGGGTTTTGTTATCCGTTTCCGACATCGACTAAAAGTACATTATCTGCTTCACATCTATAAAGACGATGCTTTTTGAAATCCTTGCATTTTTTTGAATAATTTTTTGAATTGTTGGTTTTTACCCGAAAGAAGAGCGAGAAGGTGAATAGAAAAAATCCTTTCCAAAATATTCATTTCTTCTTCTTTGAAGCTTTTGCTTTTGGGTTGTATTCCAAACATTTGTCGATCCAAAAATCAAGGTCGGATTCCCGATCTACTCCTTCCATTTCTACAATCAAAAAACCAACCATTGGTCGCTGAGCTTGCATCATTTGGCTGGTGTATTCACCTTGCAACAAATGCTCCGCTTCTTCTGGGGCAACGCGCACCATCAAACCATTTCGAAAGGATCCGAAACACATTTTGTCGTGTACCATAAAACAAATCCCGCCAAACATTCTTTTTTCGTCCCAGTCCAAGCCTCGAGATTTCAGTGCGTTTTGTAGTCGTTCTAAGAAATACGAATCGATTGCCATACACGGTATTTGTTTTTTCTTTAATTCAAGTGTAAACCGAAATTTAAGTATTTTTTTACAAACCACTTAAAACACAAATGAAAACAATTAAAACATTGATTAACATTCTATTAGCCAATTATCGAACTAAACTTTTAGTCTTTTAAAATTTTAAAAGACTAAAAGTTTTAAGTAATTGACTTCTAGCGATTTGAGCAAACATCACGTAAAGAATGGATATTGACCATCTATGAAAAATACGATCCAAACCTTTACCTTCCGTAGCTTATTTTTTTGAGTTGAATTTAAAACGATTAACCATTATTCCGAAAAGCTTTTCAGCAAACTTCGGTAATTTTTAAGAATGGTGGATCGACTAATGAAACCGATGAATTTTCGGTCCTCGTCCAACAATGGTAACTGCCATACATCGGCTTCGTCAAACATTTTAATGACTTGCATAATGGTATTTTTTTCGGTGATTTCAAAAGCAGCACCGATAGTCAATTTACTCACACTTGTTTCGGAAGTATCTTTGCTTCCCAGCAAGAAAGGGCGCAATTGTTCACGATTTAAAATTCCCCAATATTGATTTTCAGCATCCAACACCGCAAAGGTATTTTCATCACTGTTTCTGAATTTCTGTAAAACCTCATCCATTGTTTCATGAGTAAAAACGACGACAGTCGAGCGATTCATGCAGGAATCCAATGTGATTTGAGAGAGAATATTTTGGTCTTGTCGTGTGGTGAAAATTTTGCCTTCTTCCGCTAATTTTGTGTAGACTGGGTTGATCGGTGAAAAAGAACGATTGATGGAGGAAGAAATAATGGCTGCGGTCATCAAAGGAATAAACAAATCATAACCACCACTGCATTCGGCAATTAAAAAAATGGCAGTTAAAGGCGCGTACAAAGCACCAGACATCACACCAGCCATGCCCACGAGCATTAGATTGGTAATCGGAACATCCTGAAAACCAATCATGGTGAGAACATAGCCAAAAAGGTAACCGAGCATACCTCCGGTGAACAAAGATGGGGCGAAATTTCCTCCATTTCCACCTGAACTGAGCGTGATGCTGGTGGCAAAAGCTTTGAACAAAATCGCCATGATTAAAAAGGCAACAATCAACCATTGCGAGGGTTCGAAATAACGAAACAAACTTTCGTGCAGCATCGTGTCGATTTTCCCTTCATTCAGCATGCGAACATTAATATACCCTTCGCCATACAAAGGAGGAAAAACAACACACAGGACAGAAAGCATCAATCCACCGACAACGGCTTTTAGTAGAACTTTTTTGCCAAAACGTTCAAAAAAACGATGCACCACCTGACCAACTATTAGAAAATAGCGCGCATACAATCCGGAAATAACCCCAAGGACTATGAAATATGAAATGTTGTTGTAATCGAACAATTCTCGTTCATTGAAACTAAATAAGGCTCCATCATTTAGCAGAACTCGAGAGAGTAAACTGCCGCTTACTGCGGCAATGACTAGAGGAATAAAATCCGTGAATACCAAACCCGTGAGCAAGATTTCAAAAGCAAACATGACACCTGCAATCGGTGCATCAAAAGCCGAAGCGATACCCGCTGCTGCTCCAGCTGCCAAAAGCAAGGTCCGTTCTTTGAATCCGAGTCGGTAGCTTTGCGCAAAATTGGAACCAATCGCAGAACCTGTTACCGCAATTGGAGTTTCCAGACCGGCCGAACCACCAAAACCGACAGTCACAGCACTTTGCAAAATCTGCGAATACATTTTGGTAGATTTAACTTTGCTATCGTTTTGCGAAATATCCCTTAGAATAAATGAAAGTTCTTTGTCTTCATCGGAACGAAACAAATATTTCACGATCATGGCGGTTAGTGTAATTCCGAGCAGTGGCAAAACGCCAAAAATTACAATTCGACCTTCAAAAGGAATATCGTTGTGGATAAAATGCTGAATTTGGTGAACCAATTTTTTCAATAATACACCGGCCAAACCTGCACTGAATCCTACTAGAACCCCCGAAAGAACCAAGAATTGCGAACGTGAAAGCCGACTCTTCATCCAAAAAATGAAAACCTCTGCCAAATTGAATTTTCGAAATGGATAATTCCGAAATGTCTTGCGAAAGCGTAAAAAACTGATGTATAATTTTTTGAAATTAATCTTCACGACGGTTCAATTCTATAACAAAATGGATTGTTGTCAAAGATACATAAATTCTAAGGGATGTATTTTTGACTAGTCGATTCCAAATCGAGATTCTTTCTAAAAGAAACCGAGTAGAGACTATCGCTCATAATACATCACGATGGATGCTTTCGCCAAAGTGTTTTGCCACAGATAAAATCCGACAATCGCAGGAATGGCATTTGCATCCAAACCCAATTTGTCTGTTTTCAACGCGTGAATCGTAATAATATACTGATGACTTCCGTGCCCTTCTGGTGGACAAGGACCGCCGTAACCCGTCATACCAAAATCTGTTTTACTTTGGACCACACCTTTTGGCATTATATTCAGACTTCCATTTCCAGCGTTGGAAACCAATTCATGGATGTTACTTGGAATATCAAAAACCACCCAATGCCAAAAGCCGCTTCCAGTTGGGGCATCTGGATCGTACATTGTAATGGCAAAGCTTTTCGTTCCTTCTGGCGCGTTTGCCCAAGTTAATTGTGGAGAAACATTATCACCCGAACAGCCAAAACCGTTGAACTCTTGTTTTTTAGTCGATTGACCACCAACGTCATTACTACTTAAGGTAAAAGTTTGTGCTTGAAGCGAAATGGAAAGCACCAAGCCAAGGAAAAGTGTATATGTTTTTTTCATGGATAACTTTGTATGATTAATCTATCTAAAGATACTGTTATACCTGAATATTTTCAAATCCACAAATCAAAAAATCGAAATTCTATCAAAATTCAAATCATTTTAACTGGTTAATGCCTAAAAATTGATATGCCGAGAATAGGAAAAGCTGCACGTGAATTGCTTTTTTTTAAGCGCAACCATAATCTACTGAAAATCAAATTGCTTCACACTGCAACAATTAAATAATCGGAAGTTAAAACACCATTATCGTTGGGTTTATCAACAGAAGATTATCAATTGGAAATAAAATTGTGAATAAAAATCGAATCGTTTTTTGTTAAATTTTAACAGTCCGTATACAATCCTATATTTTTTTTCATAAATTGGTCTCCCGTAACGATGGTAAAACACATCGAAAACGCGAAAAAGTTGAAAGATTGCAACTGTAACTATGAAATAAAAACGTCCAAGATCACTCTTGGACGTTTTTGTATTTAGTAAAAATCAAATTTCCTGACCAAACGTCAACAGGTTATTATCCGGATCAAGCAACGAAAATTCTTTTATTCCCCATGGCTTTTGTTGCAATGGCCCGCCCGGATGAATTTCCACCTTGGAATCGAGAAAGTTTTGGTATACTCGATCAATTTCATTGGTTCGAATGTACACTTGACCGTAATTTTCTTTCGGATTCAAATCTTTAAAAAGAAAAAAATGCAGTTCAATCGTGTCTTTTTTTACTAACAAATAATCACCATAATCGCCCAATTCAGAAAATCCTAAACAACTAATATAGTATTCCTTTGTTGCGGCCAAATTGCGCATCGGAAGTTTCGGGTGAACGGATGTCAGCATTGATATAAAATTTTCTTACTAAAATAATCATTTGGCTTTGAAGTAGTTCAACAAACGCTCATGGGTTTTCGTATAGACTTCATTGAACACATTGCGCACGGATGAGAAATAATTTTTGTAATCCTTTTTCAAATCTTCGTCTTTGGTGTTTTCAATGTTCACGGAAATATTCGCTGCTACCTTATCAAATTTCTTGCGTTCATTTTCAATGTTTAAGGCCGTTTGGTTGGTCAATTCGTACAAATCTTTTAACTCCTTGGCCTTGCTTTCATGCTGCAATTGAGCGCGTAAACTATCCGAATAAGCGCCATTGGCATGTTCCGTTACCACTTCGTTTTCCGTTTGTCGAAATGTGAGTGTTTTGTGAATGACACTGTCTCGAATAGCTTCGTATTCGCCGTAGGGTGTAGCAACTTTCATGGTGATCGGTAAGATGTCCACGAAAATAAAAAACAACATGATAAAAAAGGCTACCCACCAAATGTGACCTCCATTCACCTCATCGGCTTGCAATTGAGAAAGCATTTTTACCCGCGACAAATAATCAAAACTTTTGTTGTTGGACGTGGATAGTTTGTCTTCATTCCGTTGTTTTTTCAGGTCGGAAACCAATGAATCCACTAAAATTTTCTCCAAGACAATTTGAGCACCCAATTCATTTATTTGAGTACCAATTTCAGCCGTTCGCCGACTATTCCCCGGAATACCTGAGGAAGCACCACAGGGCAATTCTTTCTTGAATCCACTTTGCTCGTATGTCAACAAACTAGCTTTGCAATTTTTCAAACTCACTAAGCTATCGAGCTTTATGCTTACCGTTAATCGCTTTGCTTCAAAAGTAGAGTCGATTGCACTTAATTCATTGCGTTTTTCCTGAACGATTGCTTCTGTAATTCCTTCGTTGAACCACAAAAGGACCATGGGATGTGCCACCGCAATTCCCACAATGAGGGCAAATAAATACCGAACCATGGTGGCGGCCAAGAAGTTGGTTTTGTTTTCCAATCTCGTCTTATATAAGGTTGAAACAATAAATTTATCGATGAACAAAATCACAAAAAACCAAACTATGCCGCCCGTTACGAAAAGCGGTGTATTATCTGTTATGGTTGACAGTGCATAGGTCATTGAGAAAAGACCAACAATTGCGGGAATTAACACCAAAGTACCAAATCCCGAGATTTTATTTCTTTCGGCATGTGAAACCTGATTTAAAACGGATTGGTCAGCACCAGCTAACCATTGAAAAATATTCATACGCCCTATTTTGCTGTTGTAAGTTCGGTTTTGTTCAAGCAGAAATATCTGCTATTCAATCAAATATAGAGAAAAATGAAAACCGTTACGAATCAACGCAAGAATTTAGGATTCTTTGGGAAAAAGGCAATTGGTTTGATCGAATCTACTTCTTTTCTTTTTTGAAAATACTGAACAACAAACCACCCATCATGGCGCCGTACAAAGTACTGTTTAAGGGCTTTGATGTTATCGCACAAGTGCCACTAGAACAACCAATGAAATGATAATAAAGATACCCTCCAACTGCACCAAGGATGATCCCGATAATGGTTATTTTACTCATATACATGGATTTCATAAATGGAACTCTTTATTCAATCGAAAAGGAAAAAATCGACTGGTGGTTAATTTGTAATTTGAATAATCAACATAGGTATTGGACAACAATCGTTCTTCATACGAAGACTTAAAGTAAAAAAGTATCCAAAGAATCATGCCAATGGAAAGTTGCCAAAGACTTCCTGTAAATAAACCAATGCCCATGGTTGACAGAATTATGCCACCATAAATTGGGTGCCGCATGTATTTGTACAAACCGACTTGAATCAGGGTTCCGTTGGCTTTCGGTGTTGGAAAAGCAGTCAGATTGGTTTTTAATTGGATCAAGGCACACAAGACAATCCCAATTCCACCAGTGGCCAAAAGCAAAGCAAAGAACTTAAGTATTCCTGTATGATAAAGTGTCAAATCCCAAAATGGAAAAAAATAAATGCCCAATAAAAAAAACTGAACCCCTACAAAAAGTAAATCTTGGGTTGGTACTTTTTTCATGATTGAAGGTTGAATGATTTCTGCAAAGGAACGATTCCACCGACAATTTCTTGGTGACGCTAGTTACACAAATGCGAAAATTAAACTTTTTTAGGATGGACAAGCGTTGACAGCGTAAATTCCTTTATACTCCTATAATACAAGTAAATGCTAACCATCAAAAGCACATGGCTGAAATCGTTTTTATCAAACCAAGGGTGAATGTTGATTTTGAGTCCTTGAAAAATTGCACTTGGCAACAAAATTAGTGCGCTTATCCATAAAAAACGAAAAGTAGGATCAATGGTTTTACTGTAATGATAGCCTAAAAACCCTAAAGATAGCCCCATTCCAATTACTGAATTTGCAGTTGGTACGACCAAACCTATGGCGGGACTAGAAACCAAATCCGCCGCGAAAAAAATCCATAATTCAACCATCAAAGCTATGATCAATTTGGATTTAGAAATCAGAACAAATCTTTTCTTCCAGTGTGGATTGGGATGTATGGAGAGCATTGCTTGTTCGATAAAAAATACTGCCACAATTCCAGCAATCCAGGAAGTCAATTTTCCAGGAACACCCGTGTAATTGTATACCAAATGACCAAAACCCCCGACAAAAAAGCCCAAACCAAACACCATGAAAAAACGCCACCAGTTCTTGTGAAATTCTGAAGTTGTACCGAGGTTTTTAATTTTCATCGCCAAATACATGGCTAATATAAAAATCAAAACATCTCCAATAAAAGCGTTGGGTTCCAACAATTGGAAATTGGCAAAATCAAATTGTATTTTTTCAAAATCACTTCCTATTCGCATGTTGCCCTTCACTATTTTGACGATTCGGCGAAGATAGCATCGATTTCCAGGAAACGAACAAAATGATTCAATCCATTGCCATTATTTTTCGCCTATTTTTTTTCACAACGGTTAAGGCAAGGGCCGGAGAAAGTCGATAGATAATGTGCACCATTCTGCCCTGAAAAGAAGAATAAGCGCTGAATTTTCTTTTTTCCAATTGTTGAACAATCTTAGCAACCGTTTTATCCAAAGATTCCACTTTTACATCTGTTCGTTTTTTCATGGTGACGACTTCACCAGAAGGGGAAATATTCTGCTTAGCACTGTCGTTTTCAGTAAACCCAGGATAATTCACACCGACAAAAACTTGATCATCGATCAACTCATTTTTTAAACTTTCTGCAATGCTAATGATGGATCTTTTCGTGCAGGAATAGGCCAAATAACTTGGTAAACCAACAATTCCGGCCAAAGAAGAAATGAATAAAATTCCGCCTTTGCTTGCTTTCAAATGAGGCAAAAAGGCCAAACTAGGATAAATACTTCCCAACACATTTACGGAAATCAATTTTTCGAAAACAGCCGGAACGGTTTCTTCTAATTTTCCTTTTGCCGCCAGTCCTGCATTGTTGATCAGGTAATCAATTTTGCCAAAGTGCTGAATGGTTTCTTTCGCCAATTGTTCGCAAAAAGCAAAATCAGAAACATCACCCGCCGCACCAAACACCTGGTATCCTTTGGCCCTAAAATCCAGCACGGTTTCATCTACTTTTTCCTTGCGCCGCGCGTTGATCACAACTTTAGCACCGCGCTGAGCCAACATTTCAGCTGTTCTTTTTCCGATTCCTTGAGCCGAACCTGTAATTACAATTACTTTGTCTTGAAACATATTAAGCCGTTTTTATGTACTTATTTTCAATAAACCAATCGTAGCATTCTTTGATGGCCGTATCGATTGGTGTTTGGGGCATTTCCAATTCTTTTCTCGCCTTTTCAGCTGAATAATAATGCATTTCGTTGGAGAGAATTGCCAACTCTTTCGTCACTTTCGGCTGAATTTTTAAAATTGTAGCGACCCGAGAATTGAATTGACCATAAAGAGTACACACTGTTTTTGGAATTTTCAGTTTGAGTGGTGAAACCCCTGTTATTTTCGCAATTTTATCGAAAGCTTCTTTGAACGTCAAATTCTCATTTCCGAGAATATAACATTCTCCTTTTTTTCCTTTGGTGATGGCATTAACAATGGCGACTGCTGCATCCTTTGCGGCTACGAAATTTTTTCCACCAACGGTGTAACCGGGAATTTTCTTGCCATAAACACCCAAAATCATGGCTCCTGAAGTGGGTCTCGAATCGTATGGCCCGATCATAAAAGTTGGATTGACAATAACAGCATCGAAATCTTCATCCTGTACTTTCTTCAACACATTTTGTTGTGCTTGGTATTTGGAATCCATGTAATCCAACCCATACCGGCCAGCCTCGTAATGGTTGCATTCGCTTCCCAACTTTTGTAAATTACCGGATGCAAATGAATTGGCGGTTCCCACGTAAATCATTCGCTTAACCTTGTTCTTTTGACACGCCTTCACCACATTGGCCGTCCCCTCAATATTCACTCGATTCACTACGGTTTGTCGAGCAGGAAACATACTGGTATTTGCGGCACAATGAATAACGACGTCCATACCAAAGGCGGCATCCAAGAGATCCGCTTCATTCAATAAATTACCGTATATTTTTTTCATTCGCAGACCTTCTATTGTCGGCGAGGCTTTTCCTGCTTCGCAAAATCCAGTTACTTCATACGCACGGGAAAGTAATTCTCTAACCAAGTTACTTCCCAAAAGGCCATCGGGGCCGGTGACTAAAACTTTCATACTCATTTGATTTTAAATCAAATGTAGCAGCCCAGTAAGCCATCTTTCAATCGAATCAAACAACAGACTAATGACTAGTTGCGAATTTCACAACCAAACTGTCAAAAATGGAGAACAACTTCTTTGTGTTGTGTTTTTCGCAATAAATAAATCCGTAATAAATTGATTCGCGTTTTATTTCAAGGACTAATCCCCTCTATACCTTGGACGATCATGGCTTAAAAGCCTTGAATCTTATTAAAAAAACAATTAATACAGCAAATAACGTGCACGAATAATTTTAAATTCGACCAATTCCTGTTGCCAAGTAGCTCGAATTTTGGTTTCCGACATTCCCTCTTCAATCTGTTTCATCAGTTGATCATTGCCAATCAATCGATTCAAAAACGGAGCGTTCGTTACAAACGTTTCCCCATTCAATAATTCGTAGGCTTCCATGAAATAATGTAATTGAAATTTTTTCGGCCGTTTTCTTAAGGACTTTCTTAAATCATACCCATTGCAAACTTGATTTTCCCAGAGCGGTGAAGTGGCTCCTTCTTGACTTTGGGGAACAAAGGTGTAATCGCTTTCTGGAAAAAGTGGATGTCCATAAATCTCAAAAGGTGAATCCGTTCCTCGTCCAACACTCACACTTGTTCCTTCAAAAAAACACAAACTAGGATAAAGATAAATGGAATTGTTGTTGCGTAAATTAGGTGAAGGAGGAACGGGTAAAATGTACTCGGTCTCACGCGAATAATGAGCCAAAGGAATTATTGTTAAATCACAATGCACACTATCAGACAACCAATTTTCACCATTGATCATTTGACCGTATTCACCGATGGTCATTCCATATACGATGGGCACAGGGTGCATTCCTACAAATGAACGAAAGGCCGTGTCCAACACCGGACCATCCACGTAATTTCCATTCGGATTCGGGCGATCCAAGACAATCAAGGGAATATTTGCCTCGGCACAAGCTTCCATCACATAATGCAAGGAAGAAATAAAGGTATAAAATCGCACGCCTACATCTTGGATGTCAAAAATGAGCACATCCAATTCACTCATCATTTCAACCGACGGTTTTTTCGTTTTTCCGTAAAGTGATACAATGGGCAAACCCGTTTTTTCATCGAATGAGGACGATACGTGTTCACCAGCTCCTGCTTTGCCTCGAAAGCCATGTTCTGGTGCAAATACTTTTGTAACGTTTATTCCAGCACTCAAAAGTGTATCGACCAAGTGTGTATTGCCTATCATTCCCGTTTGATTAGAAACAACACCCACCCGTTTTCCTTTCAGCAAGGATAAATACAACTCCGTTCGCTCAATACCCAATTTTAATTTCTTTGGCTCAAAGGATTTGACTTCTTCTAATTTTCCATTTCCAGAATTTTCGTTGTTGCTGATTGTTTCCTTTGTCGAACCAGCTCGGTTTTTTGGTTTGGCAATTATGGAACAACTAAAAAGCACCATCACAAGCAATAATCCTGACAAACTCATTCGTTGCTTCGACACCATAAATGTCGTGCTCTTCGTTATTCCAAGTTGTGTTTTACTCATGATTTACTTTTTACTGTTCTCGAAATTAATTGAAATTAGGTCTGTTTGAATTCAACCTACAATTACTATTCCACGATGCCATGTGGACGGAAAGAAAATGGAGGCGAAAGTGGGTTATTCTTGAAGCAATGAAATCTTTCCTTATCTTCGTTGCGTAAAATTTACAATCCTTGTCGCACGAATATTTTATCGCCAAAAAGATCTTTTTAAAGGAAACTGAAGGGAAAAAAGTTTCCAGGCCCATCGTGCGCATTAGCATGATTAGCATTGCTTTGGCGATAGTTGTAAATCTCCTCACTGTTGCTGTGGTGATTGGTTTCCAAAAAGAAGTGCGGGAGAAGGTTTCTGGGTTTTCCTCCCATGCTTTTATCCTGAGTGCGGGCGAAGGCAGTATTTACGAATGTGAACCCATTCGCAAAAATCAAACGTTTTTTGCAGATTTAAAGAAGAATCCAGCCATTGCTCAAATCCAACCGGTTGCTTTTAAACCGATTTTACTGCAATCCGAAAAAGTGGAAAGCAGCATAAAAACTGTAAAAGGAAAAGATTCAACTGTCTACCAACAAAATATACAAGGGGCGCTATTGAAAGGAGTCGATGAAAGTTTCGATTGGTCTTTTTTCAAAGAAAATTTGGTGGCTGGTAAAATTCCCTCTTTTCAAAACGATAAAATATCCGATGAAATTATTTTATCCAAACGATTGGCGCGTGATTTGAATTTCAAAGTAGGTGATTCCATTCGTGCTTATTTCGTGAAAAATCAACCGGTAAAACGATTCTTTCGCATTGCAGGTATTTACCATACAGGCTTGGAAGAATTCGATAAAAAAATGGTGGTGGGCGACTTGCGTCAAGTGCAATTGCTCAACGACTGGGGAATTCAAGCAAGTATCGAGGTTTTGGATACCCTTTCCAACGGTTATTTGGTTTTAAAAGCAAATGTTCAAGGCGGAAATGGCTATTATGAATATGATTGGGGAAAAGGTTTTGGCCAAACGGTTGGTATAAAAATCTGCCCAAGTGTTGATACCTCCTTCCGTTTAATTGCCCGAGATTTTGGCGCGAAAATAGGCAATGAAACCCTGCAGCTTTCGCTGGCTGATACGGCTTACTTGCAAATAAAAGTGTCGGGGGCGGGCAGAACACCTTGTGATTTCAAAAAAGATCAGGAAGGCTTGTTGGTTAAAAATTACAGCGACAACAGCGGTCTCAAATTCAGCTTGAAAACACCTGAAAAAACCATCTATATTGAAAAAAAAGATGGCAAAGGCAGTGCAGACGCCTATGTTGGCGGCTATGAAGTCAATTTCAAAGTTTGGGATGAAATTGACAAGGATGTTAGAAATTTGAAAGAACAATTGACCTTTCTGCCCAATGAGCACGGTGAATTGTTGCAAGTTTCCGGTATCAAAGAAAATCAACAAGAAATTTTCCTTTGGCTTGACTTTTTGGACTTAAACGTCTACATCATATTGGTGCTAATGGTTTTAATCGGTATCATCAATGTGGGCGCTGCTCTTTTGGTGCTGATATTAGTGAAAACGCACTTCATTGGGATGATGAAAGCCATGGGAAGTTTGAATTGGCAAATCCGAAAAATCTTTTTGTTACAGGCGTTCTTTATCATTGGTAAAGGAATGCTGTGGGGAAATGCAATTGGTTTGGCCATTTGTTACCTTCAGTACCAAATTGGCTTTTTAAGTTTGAATCCGGAAGTGTATTACCTCGACCGAGTGCCTATCTCCATCAGTTTGGCGCAAATTTTACTTTTAAACCTCATCACCTTGATGGTTTGTCTGGCTGCCATGATTGTGCCAAGCGCTTTGATTAGTCGAGTTTTGCCAACGAAAGCTATCAAATTTCAATAATTGAACTGTTCTCAATCCGATGTTTTCCACATCGCTTAGTCGGCGTATTGCGTGAATTCCAAAATGAAAAAAGTCGACCCGGAGAGATCGACTTTTTTACTACTAAAAACTAAAAACCCATTATCAAACAGTATAACCAGTAATTGCTTGATACTGTAATAACGAAACCTTGTTGGATTTGGTTGGTAAACGAATTGAGAACAAACGTTAAAAGATTTTTTTAAGGTGATTAATCCTCTAAACAGTTGCACGGCAGATCGAACAATATCTTGGTATCGGGCAACAAAAGTCGCCAGTTTTCCTGAAAATTTTTCCCGTACAAAATGCCTTGTGCATCCAGTAATTTTAATTTTTTCAATTCCACCAGCGTACCCGGAAAACTTTCAATCAAAGTTTCAAATAAATCTAACTCCTCCAACTCCGTTAAATATTGAATACACTCGGGGATGCTCGTCATGGGGTTTTGGTACAACTTCAATACTTTCAAAGTCGGAATGGAGCAAATGACAATCGGACAAAGCGTCAATCTATTTTTACCCACATTCAATAGTTCCAATTGCTTAAATTGATTGATTTCTTGAGGAATAGAGGCAAATTTGTTTTTGGAAACGTCCAAGTATTTAAGATTCTTGTACTGATAAATTTCACTTGGAATTTCGGTTAATTTTCGCTTGGTTATTTGCAGTCCAAAAACCGAATCTTTGTCCACTTTACGTGCCTCTTCCAACGAATAAATACGAAAAGAATAAGTCGATTGCGCTAAGCTAACTTTAAGCGTTGTGAGTAGTAAGAAAGCGGCGAACCAATATTTCATCTTGCTTTATTTGTTTGATTAATTCTTCTTTATTTGCAAACGTTTTTTCATCCCGCATGCAATTTAAAAATTGCACACAAAGTGTTTGACCGTACAAATCTTCATTGAAATCGAAAACATTCACTTCAATGCTCAATTGTCCATTTTGGTGAATGGTCGGTCGTGAGCCTATGTTCATCATGCCCTGAAACATTCGGTCGTCTCCGACTTTCACTTGAACTGCATAAACGCCAATTTTCGGAATTAATTTTAAATCCGTCATTAAATCCAAATTCGCGGTAGGAAAACCAAATTGCCTTCCGAGACCTTCTCCGTGAATTACTTTACCATGAAATTCATAGGGCTCCGTTAAGAAAGAATTGGCCAATTCGATATCACCTTCTAGCAAAGCCGATCTAATTTTCGTAGAACTTACATTTACATCATCCAATTCTTGAACAGGAATTTCAATCACTGAAAAACCAAATTGTTCGGAAACAGACTGAAGAAATTCAATGCCTCCTTCCCTGTTTTTTCCAAATTGATGGTCATAACCAATGACCAACGTTTTCACTTTCATTTTTCCAACCAAAATATCCCGCACAAATTCCATGGCTGTTAAATTGGAAAACGCGCTGGTAAAAGGATAAATAATAAGATTCTGGAGGCCAAATCGTTCGAGTTTAGCAATTTTCTCCTCTTGTGTTTGAAGCAACTTTAAACCCGGCCCATTTGGATTCAATACCACACGTGGGTGCGGATGAAAAGTAAAAAGACACGATTCACCACCGATTTTCTCTGCTTCGTTGATGATTCGTTGAAGAATTTTTTGATGACCCAAATGCACCCCGTCAAAGGTTCCAATGGTTACCACTGGATTTTTGGACGAAAAATCATTTTCCAAGCCTTGAAAAACCTTCATTGTATTTTTTCAGCAAAGGTAATCAAGACTTTTTAAAAAAATGCATATGATTATTCTGCCAGACATTCGGCAATTCCATTCGCTAAAACTTCGTATTGCTCCGGAAGATACTCGTACTTCTCTTTCAATTTCGCCAACAATTTCGGGCATTCACCAGGTGCCGTTTTGCCTTCATATTGCCGGTTTTTACAATCGCAATAGGAAGAGGCATCAACATTCACTTCTTTGTATTCGCAAGATGAAAAAACCACCAGAGATGGCAAGACCACGCGTATAAATGCTTTTTTCATGTATCATTTTATTTAGTAACCAATAAACGGTGATAACATATTTCGTTACACTCGATTATCGGTGAGAAAAATGATTTATCTTTGAATAAACTAACATTAATTAATTATGAAAAAACTCTACTCATTTTTTATCTTTTCTTTTGGTTTTGGGCTTACTTCACTAGCTCAATGTGCTCCAGGAGAAGTAGATGTAACGGTTGATGTGATAACAGACAGCTGGGGATACGAATGCTATTGGGATCTAACTCCCGCAGGAAACGGATGTGGAAACGGAACACTCTACACTTTTGGTAATATACTAGAAGTAAATTGTGCGAGCGGTGGAACACAAGTTGCCATGAGTGGCGGTTACGCTGACAACTCAACTACAACAGAATCTGTCGGCTGCCTTACCATTGGCAATTGTTTCGACATCAACTACGTAGACGATTACGGCGATGGTGGGGCTACTTTCATCGTGAAATTTAACGGTGTTGTTATGTACACTTTTGTGACAGACCAAACGACGGTTTCTGCAACTTTCAGCTTTTGTGCTTCTACTCCACCTGCTTTTGATGCAGCCCTTACGGCCTTGGCGCCCTATTCAATTGTACCTCGTTCTCAAGGTGGTGTCATGATCGCTCCAGCAAATATCCAATCAGCGGGAACCAATACTATTACTGGAACTAAAATTGATGTAACCGTTTTGCAAGGTTCAACGAATGTTTACACTGCATCTTCTGCAACACAATCACTTCCAAGTGGCGCTAATTCACTCTTCAGTGTGAATCCTTTTTCGCCAGTATCCTCAGGTACTTATACTGTAAATTATACAGCCACTATCAATGAAACTGAAGAGGTTCCAAGCAACAATACAGCCACTTACAACATTGACATCAGTGACACTGTATACGCATTAGACGATAACGCATCAGTTGGACTTTTGGGTCTCGGTTCTGGAGAGTTGGGTTATTTAGGGAATTTATTCGAAATCGTTTATCCGATAGATGCCACTTCAATTTCAGCTTATTTAGGAAATGGAGGTGGAAACTTTGTGGATAGTGTCTTTAAACTACACATATTTTCGACCAATCCATTGGGAATTCCTTCGTCACTCATTGCTACAGCAACCGGCGTTTTGGAAAGTACAACTGAAAAATGGTATACGGTCAAATTTTCAAGCCCCGTATCTTTGGTACCAGGCAAATACATGATTGCTTTAGAAGAAGAAAACTATCAACAAGAATTGGGTGCTAGTATAAGTTTTCACCCACAAACTTCATTCGTCTATTCTTTGACGCAAATTCCTTGGTCACCGGTAGAAGATTTTGATTTCCCAATTTCATTTCTAATGCGACTAAATCTAGCTCCGTCTGGATTGGGATTGTTTGAAAATAGTCAAGCCGATTTAGGTTTATTTCCAAACCCAGCATCCAATAAATTAACGATTTCTGGAACTTCATTTGGTCATGATTATTCTGTCTACAACCAAATGGGACAAGTTGTTCAATCTGGGACAACCCGCGAAGGAATGACCGACTTAAATATTGAAGATTTAACGCCTGGAATTTACACCATCAAGACAATGTCCGCTGACAAAATTGGTGTTGCCAAGTTTGTAAAACAATAAAAAAAATCCTTTTTAAAGTCGCACTTCAAATGGAAGTGCGACTTTTTTTATGCCTAAACTTTTTCCCGTTTAGAAATATTAGAGTCTTTTAGGTTAAAAAGTTTAAAATCCTGCGTTTTCTGTTTGTCATCTACCATAAAAGTGGTATTTTTGCGGTGGATATTTGCTCTATTTAGATTAAATATAAATAAGCAAAGTTTTAATCAGATTATGATAAACGTAACAGAAAGTGCAAAAACACAAGCCATCAAATTGATGGAAGAAGAAGGCAAAGATGGTTATTTCATCCGCGTTGGCGTGCAAGGTGGCGGTTGCTCTGGGTTAATGTACCAATTGGATTTGGACAACCAAGAGAAAGAAGACGACAAAGCATTCGAAGACAATGGAATCAAAATCGTAGTGGACAAAAAGAGCTTTTTGTACTTAATTGGTACCACGTTGGATTTTTCAGGAGGTTTGAACGGCAAAGGATTTGTATTCAAAAACCCCAATGCAGATCGAACTTGTGGTTGTGGGGAATCGTTTTCTGTGTAGATTCTGGACAAGAGGACTCAAGACTGAAGGACTCAGGAATTGATGATAAAATATCATGTAAGTCTTAAAATCCCGAATCCACAAAAAATAAAAGAAAAAATAAAAATGGCAACATATACAGAAAATGAACTAGCCAAAGATTTAGAAAATCAGGAATACAAATTTGGTTTTGTTAGTGATATCGAATCGGAAAAAATTCCAATTGGATTAAACGAAGACATCATTCGCTTGATTTCGACTAAAAAAGGCGAACCGGATTGGATGCTTGATTTCCGTTTGAAAGCCTTTGCTGTTTGGAAAGAAATGACAGAACCCAACTGGGCACATGTGCATTACACCAAACCAGATTTTCAAGCAATAGCGTATTATTCAGCACCAAAACAAACGAAAAAATACGAATCGTGGGACGATGTGGATCCGGAAATGAAGGAAACCATGAAGAAACTCGGTATTTCCATGGAAGAACAAAAACGCTTAACGGGTGTTGCTGTTGATTTCGTGATGGATTCCGTTTCTGTGGCCACTTCCTTTAAGGCTAAATTGAAAGAATTGGGCATCATCTTTTGTTCTTTCTCTGAGGCCGTTCAAGATCATCCTGAGTTGATTCAAAAATACATGGGATCGGTGGTTCCTACTTCTGATAACTTTTACGCTGCCTTGAACTCAGCTGTTTTCACGGATGGTTCTTTCTGCTACATTCCGAAAGGCGTTCGTTGCCCAATGGAATTGTCTACCTATTTCCGTATCAATGAAGGCGGGACAGGTCAATTTGAAAGAACATTGGTCATTGCTGACGAGGGTTCGTACGTTTCCTATTTGGAAGGTTGTACTGCCCCGATGCGCGATGAAAACCAATTGCATGCTGCGGTGGTAGAATTGATTTCATTGGACAATGCTGAAATCAAATATTCTACCGTACAAAACTGGTATCCAGGTGATAAAAATGGTGTTGGTGGCATTTTTAACTTTGTTACCAAACGAGGAATCTGTCACACCAACTCAAAAATTTCTTGGACACAAGTAGAAACGGGCTCAGCAGTAACTTGGAAATATCCTTCTTGTATTTTGAAAGGTGATAACTCCATTGGTGAATTCTACTCGGTAGCCGTAACCAACAATTACCAGCAAGCCGATACAGGAACGAAAATGGTTCACATCGGTAAAAACACGAAAAGCACCATTATTTCAAAAGGTATTTCGGCAGGAAAATCCAACAATAGTTACCGTGGATTGGTCCAAATTCAAAAAGGAGCCCACAACGCAAGAAATTTCTCACAATGTGATTCACTTTTGATGAATGACACGTGTGGAGCACATACGTTCCCTTATATTGAATGTAAAAATAGTTCGGCAAAAATCGAACACGAAGCCACTACATCCAAAATTGGTGAAGATCAAATTTTCTATTGCAAACAACGGGGAATTGGCGAAGAAAAGGCCATTAGCCTAATTGTGAATGGATACTGCAAAGAAGTCCTGAACCAATTACCGATGGAATTTGCCGTGGAAGCACAAAAATTGTTGACCATCAGTTTAGAAGGATCCGTTGGATAAAAATTTTCCCTCCTTGAGGAGGGATCAAGGGAGGTGTTTCCTTGAAATTTAAAAATATATTTCGCTTGCCTTCGACTCCGCTCAGTCGGCGCTTGGCAAAAGAACAAAGAATAGATAAATGATAAAAATAAACAACTTACACGCCAGTATCGAAGGCAAAGAAATCTTAAAAGGACTAAATTTAACTGTTAACGCTGGTGAAGTTCATGCCATCATGGGACCCAACGGTGCCGGAAAAAGCACCTTGGCCAATATCTTGGCTGGACGTGAAGAATACGAAGTGACAGCTGGTTCTGTTGATTTTGACGGGGTAGATTTGTTGGACATGGACACGGAAGACCGAGCACGTGAAGGCTTGTTCTTAGCGTTTCAATATCCGGTAGAAATTCCAGGTGTTTCAAATATCAATTTCTTGCGAACGGCGTTGAACGAAATTCGTGAATACCGAAAAGAAGAACCGATTTCTGCCAAAGAATTCATGGCGCGTGTGAAAGAAAAATCGGCGATTGTAGAATTGGATGCAAAATTGGCTTCTCGTTCTGTCAACGAAGGTTTCTCGGGTGGTGAAAAGAAAAGAAATGAAATTTTCCAAATGGCCATGTTGGAACCGAAATTGGCGATTTTGGATGAAACAGATTCTGGTTTGGATATTGATGCCTTGCGAATCGTAGCGAGCGGTGTGAATAAATTGAAAAGCGATAAAAACGCAACGATTGTGATCACACACTACCAACGTTTGTTGGATTACATCGTTCCCGATTTCGTTCACGTTCTTTTCGATGGTAAAATCGTGAAAACGGGTGGCAAAGAATTGGCCTTAGAATTAGAAGAAAAAGGGTACGATTGGATTAAAGCGGAATTGGTTTAATTACGAATTTCAAGTTATTTAATGATGAATTAAACCACTTCCCCCTTTGGAGGGGGAACGAGGGGGAGGAAAATTGAGATTACAAAATGAACGACACTCTTACGATAGAAACTGCAGGAACTTTCGCCCAAAACTGGACCGAAACCAACTTGCCGTTTTCAGCCAAAATACTTTCTGAAGCAAAAACAGTTTTGGAAAACACGCCTTTCCCAACGACTCGAACGGAAGCTTGGAAATACACACGGGTAACCAAAATTAGTAAGTCAGCATTTCAAAATAGCGCTTCGACTCTGGCGAATGTGGCTCCATTCAACGTTTTGACCGATGCCATCACCTTGGTTTTTGTGAACGGTCATTTTCAAAAAGACCTTTCCTCCAACGAAGTTTTGGACGGATTAACGATTTCCAACCTAGCCGCTTGTTCAGATGAACAATTGGCTACTTTGGGCGAGATTGTACCCTTGGAAAACGAAGTCTTTTCTGCCTTGAATACTTTGTATGCAAACGATGGGGTTTTCATTCATGTACAGGCGGGAAAAATTCTTTCGAAAAGCATTCAAGTCTTGTTCATTCAAGACGGAGACAGTCAACAAGGGCAAATTCGGAATTTTATTTCCGTGGAGAAAAATGCGCAAGCACATGTTGTGATGGGTTATTTTTCTGCCGATGCGACCGACTGTTTTTCAAATAGCCTAACCGAAGTACATTTAGCCGACAATGCTAATTTGACGATTGATAAAATCCAATTGGAAAACGAAACAGCGTTGCAAATTGCCACTGAACAAGTGAACCAAACACGCGATTCTATTTTCACAATTAACACCGTTACTTTAGACGGTTTGTTGGTTCGAAACAACTTGAACATTGCGGTAAACGGACAAAATTGCAACACGCATTTGAACGGAATTTACTTGACCAAAGGACGCCAGCATGTCGACAATCATACAGTGGTAGATCATCGCGTGCCGAATTGTGAATCCTTTGAATTGTACAAAGGTGTGATGGATGAAAATTCAACAGCGGTTTTCAACGGGAAAGTTTTCGTTCGAAAAGACGCGCAGAAGATCAATGCCTTTCAATCCAACGGGAACGTTTTGTTAAGTGACAATGCCACCATCAACTCCAAACCCGAATTGGAAATTTATGCGGATGATGTTAAATGTTCGCACGGTTCTACAACAGGACAATTGGACGAAGAAGCTGTTTTCTACCTCCGCGCACGAGGAATTTCCGAAAAAACGGCTCGCCATCTGATGATTTCAGCCTTTGTTGGCGATGCCTTGGAGAAAATTGAAAATGAAGAAGTTTTAAATTTTGTAGAAGGAATTTTGGCGACAAAATTTGGTTTTAGCCTGCACTAAAATTTTAATCCTCTTGGCCGAAAGGCAAATAAAATAAATTGAATAGGAGCTCGACAGGGTTCCTTTTTTTGTTGTGTGAGAAATTTAGTAGATTAGGGTTGGATATACTAAGGGAATAATAGGAAGGTTCCTATTATCCAATGGTTATAGCACATTGATATGCAACCCGAAATAAAGTACATAGAATTGAAGTCTGGCTTTTCCGATGATGGACCGGCTTGGATTGGTTTAGTCGAGTTTTCAAAATCCGGACGAACTTTATATTTTGACGACAAAGCATTTCGAAGTTTAAAGGGAACAGGAATTGAAGCTAATTACTATGATATTGAAACTGGAGACGAATATTGGATTTCAGGCATCAAGAAAAACAAACAAGACAGACATTGGGCAGGAAACGGAATAATCAATGTTGACGATCGGATTGTTGAAGATTACATGAAAATGATATACGGTGACAAACTTGATTCTAAAAATTATAAAGTTGTAAAGGTTAATGACAAAGTACCAACAGAAAGGATAAAAGAACTTGAAAACGAATCAATAGAAGACAAAAACACTTTGTCGGGTCATGATTTATCTTTTAGACAGCCCAATGAGTTACTAGACGAGGAATTGCAATTTGTTATTGAGTACTTATCTAACCAAGAACAGACGACAAAATATAATAAAGCCAGACGGAGTTTTAAATCGAGTAGAATTCTGTTTGAGGAAGAACTTGAAAAAAGAAACGTGCTATAACACCAAATAAACAAAAGCGCCAAAAATACTATATTTGAGAAGGCGCCTTTGCCTATAAGGAAACCGTTATAACTCATTGCCGCGGACAGACCGAAATAAAATAATATCGTCAGACAAATGAATCCAGTAAAAGAAATACTTATCATCGAGCCGACGGTCGGGTATATGCTTAAGGTTTTAAAATCGGGCAAGACAATTACTCATTTCAAAAATGAGTTCGGACACATCAGACACGGTAATTACCTGGACTTCCTTAATTTGGTTCAAGGACCAATTCCAGAAATGGTAACTTATAATGCTGGACATGTTACAAACGAAAATACACCTCGTAAGACTGACTGCGACTTCGGACTCCTAATAAAGGCTGGACCTTCGTTACTTATTTTTTACAACAATTGCACTAAAGTATACGGACAAATTGCAGACGGTGACATTCCAGACGAAATTTATTTTAAAGTTGTGTTATTTGAAATTGGTTTACGTATGCACGCTAATAACGAAGGACTACTCGGCGAAAGAGAAAACTTAATTGACGTCATTAATAAATTATGCTCACATAAACATATCTCACAAGTAGACATTGATGATCTTCAAAAAGGTCGAGTGTTTATAAATATGATTAAACATTTTAAAAATCAATTTCCCACTTGGTCAGACGGAATTTCAGCTTTTAAAAAAGCATATGAAATAATTGAAAAGCACGAATTCACAATCATTTAATAATTCTTGGCGACCATTTGAGCGAGACGCACCTGTGAGGCGGCAACGAGTTATAACAGCAACTAAAAGTAATTTGCGCGGACACGCATAAATGTGTTAATTTGGACTAGCAAACTACTTTTAGTCGCTATACATTAAACAAAATGAAAACCCTCCATCCTCTCATCCTTTTCCTCCTCGCCGCCCCATTCGCTTATGGACAAAAAAACGACGACGCTAAAATCGCTGAAATAACGCCACCCATTCAAGTGGTTCAAGCGTATTTTCATCCTTCAAAATTAGACTCAGCATTCGTCGTTCAAAACAAAATTTCGGCGATTCGTTTGAATGAATTGCGAATCGAGCATGACACCGTACGCTATAACAAACCGATTTTGGATTACCGCTTTGATGCCAAAGGGAAACGGACACATACGGAAAACAATGTTTGGAGTGCAACTGGCGGCGCAACTCGATTCAGTGACGATTATGGAGATAGTGTCAAATCTGTACAGCACGAAAAATATCAGCTTACAGATGGATATCTTATCGATTCCAAATTTTGTCAGAACAATTACCGCATCAACGATACGTTGACAAGAATTGTCCGAATGCGTTACCATTTGGATTCCTTGATGGGAATGGAAGATTTTATTTTTGACAGTCATGCGGAGAAAAGAGAAAGACAAAAAGCGATTGAAAAAATAACAGATACCAACACACAAGTACAAACCGTTGTCGTTATCGATCGGAGTAATCAGCGAGATTGCATTATTCCATCGGAATATCCAGTGTTTCCGCAAGACCCGAAACCAGCAATTACGAAAGACAAATTGGGCAGAATTATCGAGGTTTTTTCCTCTACTTTTGTCAACATCGACGAACAATTGATACTCGTACCTTCAAAAAGCACCGCCTACACCTATTATAAGGAAACCAATATTCTCGTCAGCTGTAACACTTATCTTCATTTCAATTATGAAAAATTCAAAAAGGCATTGAACGAGAAAGTTTCTGAAGATGCGAAACCCATTTTTCCAACCTGCTTTTTACCCGAATGTCGTTCGTATCAATTTCTCGCTGAAAACTTTACGGCCGGAATCCCTGAAAAAATAACCGTTACGAACCACAACGGCACAAGTAAAACGAATTATACTACAACGTTTACCTTTCGATAAATATCTCTTAATTTCCATGTCCATCGTTAAACCTCCTGCGGTAAGTAGAATAAAACAGCAAATTTATTTTTGTAATTTTTTCGAAATAGTATCTTTACCAACGTGAGAAATGGTGTCCCTTTCCTGTCGTTCAATCGGTTGTTTCTTGTTAGCGTGCTACTCCTATGTTCTGCTTTTAGCGCCCAAACAAAAAAAAACACGAAATTATCCTACCAAAACCTGGGTGATAGCATTCTGCATTATCAATCTAAAAATGCAGAAAAAGCGACTGCTTGGATCGATCAATACTTTTCCAAGGCCCGTTCTGAAAACAACACTTTAGAGGAAGGAAACGCTTGGAAATACGCCGTCAATACAGCTTATTATGCAAAAGAAATTGCCAAAGCACGAAGGTTGACGGAAGATTATTTTTCCTGGGCAAAAAATGCGGGTAACCCAGAAGTATTGGCCAATGCCTATCTTGTTTTAGGAGAAATCCAATTGATGAGCAAAGAGTCGAAGCAAGCGCTTTCAAACATGTACAAAGCACTTGAAATTTCAAACAAACTGAAAGAAAGCAATTTGCAAGAGTTGGTTTTGAGCAAAATTTCGGCGTTCCTATATATATCTGGAGAATACCAGGAAGCCAATCGTATTCGAAGAAAAATCCTACTCGTTTATGAGAACAAACCTTTGGATTCTGCTTTCTCCAAAAAAGACCGGGGAATAAAACTGATTTACACGCATGCTGCCTTGGCGGGTGCCTATCGTAAATTGAACGAAATGGATTCGGCGATAATTTGTGAACACAACATCAAAAAGTACCTAAAAGATGTTGATTCTTGCACGAAGGCCATCTATTACCTGATGCAAGCTGAGCGTTTTTATGATCAAAAACGATTCAAAGAAGCCAAACCACTTTATCAAAAATCGCACGAAATGTGTCCGGCGGAATTGCCTTTGATGCAATTGAATTACGATTACCAAACCGGGAAAGTAGAATTAGGCTTAAAAAACTATTCCGAAGCGATTCGAATTTTGCAAGGCGGCTTGGATGCTTATCAGGTTCTTCCTCAAGAAGAAGGTTTCATGGATGATTACTACAAATTGCTGGCCAATGCCTACAAGGAAACGGGCAATTTTGAAAAAGCCAACTTTTATTTTGAGAAACACATCGTGTCGAGTGCTGAATTTTCTCAATTAAAAGGCGATGCCAGCAATGCCTTTCGAGACAAAGCAATGAAAGAATTTTCAGCGGAATTGTTAAAAATGGAAGAAGACAGAAAATCGCAGAGTCGATTCTTGAATTTCATTTTGGCCATCTCCTCCCTTTTTATTCTCGCATTGCTCCTGATTTTATTGCGCTTTTACCGCATTCGTAAAAAGAACGAAATCCGATTCGAAGAATTGCTTTCAAAACTCAATTCACCCAACACACTCATTGTTGATTCCAAAGATGTGGCCTTGGAAGAACTTTCAACCAACGATGTCGCTCCTGAAATAACACACCAAATTTTAGTCGGTTTAAAGGAACTTGAAACGAAGCTTTATTTCTTGAATTCTGATTGCAATTCATACAATGTTGCCAAGAAAATAAAAACCAACACAACCTACCTGTCAAAAGTAGTCAACCAAGAATTTGAAAAAAACTTCAATACGTACATTAATGACCTGCGAGTCAATTATGCGATCGTGAAATTAAAAGAAGACAAAAAATTTAGATCCTTTTCGATCCAATCCATCGCAGAAGAATTGGGGTACAAAAGTGCGGATTCCTTCACGAAATACTTTAAAATCCATACGGGATTGAATCCCTCATTTTACATCAAGCAGTTGAATTCTTTATAATTTGAAACCCGATTATTTACCCGAAATTTATAAATAGTGGGAAGTCGGAATTTAGTGCGTTTTTTTTGCTCAATAATCACTCAATACACTCATTTACATTGTTTTAAATCGTAAATTACCGACCTATTTTTCGGTATATCGGCATGCTTTTGTTTTTTAGCCGGGACAATCATCACATATTTGTCTTGTCAAACGAGACAAACAAATATTCAAAAGTTGAAACAAAATGTGCAGCCAATGGAAACGCAGAAAAAATCAAAAACTCTTCTAAAAATCTACTTTGTGAAATTTGGAATTTTAGTCATCAGCGGATTGCTGGGTTATTATTTAGTGAAATTACTTTTAACACTTTAAAACAAACGAAAAATGAAAACAAAAAACAAATTAATCGTAGCAGTTGGTCTGATTCTCCTGACAGGATTGACCAGCTTTGCCCAAGATTTATCGGGCGCTTGGAAAGGAACGATCGCTGTTCAAGGAATGGAAATCGATCTCATTTTTAATTTATCCGAAGACAAAGGACAATGGAAATCTACGTTGGATGTTCCGATTCAAGGAGCGACGGATATTCCCATGGACAATACCGCTTGGTCTGGAAATGAATTGGTAATTTCGGCGAGCAAATTGCAATTGAATTATGTAGGGAGAATTGAAAACCAGCTCATTTCTGGGACCTATACCCAAGCGGGTCAAAATTTCCCATTAATCTTAAAGAAAACTGTGAAAACAATCCCTGGAAATACCGCTTTACCTTCTTCAGAGGCAGATTTATTGGCCTTGGCAAATTTAGAAACAGGAAAATTCGCTTATTCGGTGGAAGATTTCTTCAAAAACCCGGAAGCTTCCAACTTCAAACTTTCGCCGAATGGTCAATACATTTCTTTCTTGAAAAGAAACGAGGAAGGAAAGAAAACCTTAATCGTAAAAGAAGTTGCTACGGAAAAAGAGATGGAGGTTGTAAAAGATGGAACCGATATCATCAAAGCATACTTGTGGGCCAGTGACAACCGAATTCTTTACATGAAAGACAACGGAGGCGATGAAAACTTCCATTTCTTCGGAATCAACATAGATGGTACCAACGATCGAGAACTAACGCCTTTTCCGGGTGTAAAATCGGATTTACTAGAAACACTGGAAGAAGACAAAGATCACATTGTTATCAGTCTCAACAAAGACAATGCGCAACAAGAAGAACCGTACAAATTAAATGTAAATACAGGCGAACTAACAAAACTATTTACAGTGCCAGAAGGAGGTAATCCTGTCGTGGGTTATTTGTTTGATAAAAGCGGAGAACTGCGCGGCATTACCTACGTTGTAAATGGCGTGCAAACGCAAATTCAGTACAAAATAGATGGCCAATTTGTGGAATTGATGACTTTGGAATTAGGTTCTGATTTTTCTATACTCGATTTCAATTACGCCAGCAAGAATAGAGACGAAGTATATGTTGCCACGAACTTGAACAGTGACAAGACGGAAATTATTCTTTATGATTTAAGAGCGAAAAAAGAAATCAGAAAAGTCTATTCGAATGATACATACGATGTTTCAAACATCAATTTATCCGAAAAAAGAAAATATGAGTTAGACTACATCTTGTTCAACGGTGAAAAAATGATCGTGGTTCCGATGAGCGAAACCTACAAAAAAATCAATGCTCGTTTGAAGAAAGAATTTGGCAACAAAGATTTCTACACAACCTATCGATCAAAAGATGAAAGCGTGATGTTGGTGGTGGTAACCAGTGATAAAATGGTAGGCGAGTATTACAGCTACAATACCAAAACGGATAAAATCAAATTGTTGTACAAACTACTGCCACATTTGAAAGAAAGCGATATGGCCGAGATGCGTCCTATCACCTTCAAAAGTCGCGATGGAAAAACAATTCACGGCTACATCACTTTACCGAAAGCGGCGTTGAATGGTCAAAAAGTCCCGATGATTGTAATGCCACACGGCGGACCACAAGGAATTCGGGATAGTTGGGGATTCAATCCTGAAAATCAATTATTTGCCAGCCGAGGCTACGCCACTTTGAATATCAACTTTAGAATTTCGGGTGGTTACGGGAAAGAATTCATGATGGCCGGATTCAAACAAATTGGTCGAAAAGCCATGGATGATGTAGAAGACGGAATTGCCTATGCGGTAGAACAAGGTTGGATTAACCAAGATAAAATAGCCATTTACGGCGCAAGTCATGGTGGATATGCGGTATTGCGTGGGTTGACGAAAACACCCGAATTGTACGCTTGTGGAGTCGATTATGTGGGCGTTTCCAACTTGAATACCTTCATGGGAACCATTCCTGCCTATTGGGAGAAATACCGTGATTTCTTGTATGAAACATGGTACAACCCAACGATTCCTGAAGAAAAAGCAATTATGGACGAAATTTCACCCGCTTTGCATACCGATAAAATTCAGAAACCATTGTTCGTCGTGCAAGGTGCCAACGACCCGCGCGTAAACATTGATGAAGCGGATCAAATCGTTGAAAAATTGCGCGCCAGAGGCATTACGGTTCCTTACATGGTGAAATACGATGAAGGTCACGGTTTCTACAAAGAAGCGAATCGATTGGATTTGTACAAAGCAATGATGGGTTTCTTTGCGGAGAATTTAAAATAATTCAAAAAAAAAGGAACAATGAAAAAGGAGCTCAATTGAGCTCCTTTTTTTTATTAAACTATTTCCTATTAATCGTCTATTCCCCAATCGAAATCTTTGATTAAAACAGCAATATCACTGATGAGTCCATCGCGGGATTCGTCTTTGCCCATTTCATTTTCAAGGTATTCTTTCAAATACAATTGTGATTCCAAGGTTTGACTTTCCTCAAAAGGTCCTTCCATGTTCTCAATCACCGTTAAACATTCGAATGTTTCCAAAAAGGTTCCTTCGCAAGCTATCGCAACAAAATCAGCCAAAAAAGGAGAGAAATCCAACTTGTTTTGCCACATCGCATTCAACAATTCTTGACGAATAGGAGATATTGCTTCATCACGAAGAATTTCAATCATCACGGGCGTAGCAGATGAATCACTCAATTTTCCTAAAAACTCAAGAATTTTAGTATTGATTGATTCCAAATCATTTTCCAAATACAACTCACAAAGCGGTCGCAATACATGCTCATCTCCATCCGCTTCTAACAAGGTAATGGTTTTCAATACCTTCTTTTCATCTTTTGAAAACAAATCTGCAATGAGTTGTTTTACTTTTTTACTCGGTGCTTTTTCTCCCGACATCTTTTTTTTTCGACAAAATTAGGACAATTGTCCGTTTATTGCCGTCATATCCCGAAAGAAAATATCTTTGTAAGTGAAATGTTGTTGCGAATAATCATCATAGCTGTATTCAGTCTCCTTTTGCTATCCAACTTCGGTTGCGTAGAAAAGGCAAAAGTAAATTCTAGTCAAGTTATCCATCTGTACACGGATTTACCCAATTCTTTGGACTCGACTTTGTTTGATAATTTTAAAAAGCAAACGAAAATTCGGGTTTTCGTGCACCATGCATCGGCAAAATTCATCCTTGATAAGTTACTGACTGAGAAATACGAATCACAGATTGACGCTGTTTTGTTTCGCAATGGCCTGAGTTTAATTGAACTGGCCGATACCAATGTGTTAATGAAGCACGATACGAATTTTTGGCAACCGCTTTTCAGCGATCCTTTTGTTTTTGTTTTCCCACTTGACTCGGTTTCCCTTTTCAGTAGTTATGGCCAAATTATCCGAAGTGATCGTGCACGAGTAGACCCAAGTTTGATAAAAAATTACAACCAATGGGGTAATTTGATTCCTTCGCTGAAAAAAAATTATCCGATTTACTCAATGAACGAAATTCAAAATAAAATTCTTTATTCCGATTCGCTGAGTGGTGAAGAGGTTCAACGGGTTCAAATTGTTCCGTACAGTTCAATTAAAAATCACAAAAATTCCGTTTTCCCCGATCAATTGTACAAAGGTGCGATTGGTATCATTGGTGGTATTGGCGTCATCCGTCAATGTGCGAATAGAGCCAATGCACTTGAACTGTATTATTATTGTCAAAATGAAACTTGGAGAAAAAAATTGGCCAATAACTTGCATCTTTTCCCGATTCTCTCACCTGAGGAAAACAAGTCGAATACGGTTATACTTTTTCAAAATCCACCGAATTTTAAAAACATGGAAAACTTGGCAGAATAATTTTGTCAACAATAAAAACCACTAACAAAATATATACGTATATTTATTAAAACTATTTCTACATGGCACCTTTGACAATCACAAAGAAAAAAAAACGATTGCAACTGTTCCAGATGATGGCATTGTTATTTTTATCTGGATCTATTGCAATTACTTTTTTTAGTACGTTCAATTTATTATCCCTTTATCAGTTCGCTTTGCTAGCAGTTATTCTTGTTTCAAGTCATTTTTTCTTGCTAAAACAAGTTTCGATGCTTTCTGAATGTCGGATTATGGAAACTACCTTGATTTTGAAAAATTCTATTTTCAAAACTCAATTGTTGCCCATCGATCAAACTCGAATTCAGCCGGTATTTACACGTGACTTTTTTACCTTGGTGAAAATTCAATTCTACATCGATGGTATTTACCGTTCGGCGTTGGTGGTTACCAACAAAAAGAATTTTAATAAAATGAAAAAAAGGCAAGCCATAAGCCGGGTTCTGTGATCCACTTGCGTGAATTGTCTATCATTTATCTAGATCTTCCATCACTGGAAGGTTCAATCGATCTACCCTCCAAGCCTCGATTTACATCGAGAGAGCGAGCAACCCTCAAGACTTGGTTTACATGATCTTTCAGTCCGTAAGGTTTACCTTGCGCGCCTTGTCACCAAAACACCGGTAGGCTCTTACCCCACCCTTTCACCTTTTCCGCCGACGAATCGGAGGTAGTTTACTTTCTGCTGCACTTTCTGTTCCTGGTTGCCCAAGACCTTCCCGTTAGGAAGTACGGTGCTCTATACTGCCCAGACTTTCCTCTGACGGACGAACCGCCAGCGATAGACTAGCTTGCCTTTGTGCAAAGATAGTGAAATTAAAAGGGATTAGTTTTGAATTGGAATGGCGAAAAAGGAATTGAAACTCATGTTCACCGTATTCCCTGATTGTAAAGACTTTAATTTGGCATCGACCTCCGCATTGATTCTCACAACGATTTGTCCTTGCGCATTTGTTTCAAAGATACTCATCTCTTTCACCACCAATTTGCTTTTGTAATTCGCGACTTCAAAACTGCTGAATTTTTCCCCATTTCTTGTGACCTCCAAACCAACTCCATAATCCCAGTTTGTCCCCGTAACGACTAATTTATTGATGTCAAAATCCTCCACAAAATTCCCGGAAAAGGTTCCGTCCACAACAATATTCTTTTTCAATACCGCCCCGTTGTGGTGATGGACAATCGCTGAAATTTCCCGTTGATTGGCTCCTATATTTCCAGAGAAATTAGGTGAACACGCCACCAACGAATCATCAATATACCAGTCTACTTGATCAAAGTTTTGCAAATCACCGTCCAACCAAAGTTTCACGTCCCCGTTGTCAGCAATGAAATGGCGAATAGCAAAATTCAAATCCTGCTGAAAGCCCAAATACATGGTATTGCAAACGTTTCTGGAATCTCCATTGCTAAAGGTGAAATTTCCACAAATTTCATAAACACCTGGTTCATCAATGAAAACTTGGTTGGATCCTTTGAATATTCCATTCACATACCAATCAACATTCGAAATGCTCATGTCATTGGCAAAATTACCTTTCCACAGATTGGCTAAATTTTCTGTGAATTTAGAAGACATGTAAAGTGTGTCGCCAATTTTAATGTTCCCTGCGAACGTTTCCAACGCCACATGCCCATCAAACACACCTAGTTTGATGGAATTCAGACCATTTGTAATTTCTCCAAAAGAATAGTGTACACCATTTCTCGTTTCCGTTCCATAATTCATCACCATTCCGTCGTCGCCGGCAGTGAAGTTGATGTGTTGTCCTGCCCACGTTCCGTCCATGTAAAAAACAGGCGTGTTACTTTCTGGGATTGTTTCAATCTCCTGCTTTTTGCAAGACACTAAAAACAATACAACCGCTAGTATAATTCTATATTTCATAATTCTTTATCGAATGGTTCTGCGAATAAACAACTGCCCCGAAATTGGATATCGGTTGATATTGTTTACCCAATTTTTCTCCAATTGGTTGATTAACTGCACTTGAAAATTTGCCCCAATGGTCGTGCTTGGGAATAAGTTGTAGCCATAGCCAATATTGGTTTTTAAGCCGAATGTTTTCCACCCTTCCGTGTTCCCAAATCTCAATTCGTCTCGTTTTAAATTGTCGTTTTCAAAATAAGAATAGTTCAATTTAGTCCCTAGCAAATACGTTGGCGTCACTCCAACTTGAACGACATGTTTACCCAGCGTATAACCCACAGACAAAGGTACGAGTATTCGGAACATTTCTTTGTATGAAAATCTATTCTCATAGGTTGTAGAACTGGTTTTGTACACTTTAGAACGCTCACATAGTTCCAACTTCGCTTTTTCCCATTCCAAGCCAACACCTGCTTGAACAAAGAAACGCTTGTTGGTATAACGAGCTCCTGCCGTTAGATTCATCGCTTCCGTATGTCCAATTTGCCCTGCCGCGTATGTTTCACCCATGCCAACTCCGATTTCCGTGAAAACGGAATAGAAAGGACGTGCGGAGCGATACCTCAAGGTCGTTGGATTCAAGGCATTGTCTACTGTAAATAAAGAAATCAACGCTATCGGTAACCGATCAATTCCAACTTGTTCCTCCTCCACTTCTGCAGCTGCTTTGGAAATCGATTCCGTTGTGACTACCGCTTCATTTCGACCATTTCTAGATTCATTCTCCGGTTTTTCAACGGCACTAATCAATGCGGTCTTGTCCGTTTTTTCAACCTCAGAAGCAACCCAGTTATTCGGTAATTCCTTCGCTGCAATTGCCATTTTTTGAACCCCTTTTTCATTTGTTGGGTTCAATTGAGGAACCGAAATATTTCTTCGTGCGTTCGGTAAATTTGTGGAATTTCCTTTTTCTGTTTGTTCAGCACTAAGGTTTGAAAAATTGGAGGACGTTGAAACCGTGGATGGAAGGTTGGCAGCACTTGTATTCCCGCTGTTGTTTGTTGATAAAGAACTATTTCCTGTAGATGCCAACGAGGCAAATTCCATCGTTTTGGCTCCGTTGGATACTTCCAAAATGGGTGAATCTGCCAATTCATAAAAAGCCAAAACACCTACCACAGGAATAAGGGCCAACATAAAAATGGGCCATTTTCGTTTCTTTTGAACAGGCAGCATGGCTTCCATTTCAGTCCAAAATGAATCCTCGTATGCAAAGGTTTGATTGGCTTCCGCCTTTCTCGCCAATTCATCCAATTCTTTGTCCGTCCAACTCATATTACCATTCGTTTAGTATTCGATTCTATTTTTTCTAATTTCTCCCGCAACATTTTTTTTGCTTGAGAAAGGTGCCATTTGGAAGTTCCTTCCGGAATATCCAACAATTCGGCAATTTCTTTGTGCGGGTATCCATCAATAACATATAAGTTAAAGACTTGCCCCGTCATATCAGGAAGTAATTTGATTAACTCCAAAATGGTCGATTCGCCCATATTGGAAAGTGCTGCATTTTTATCACTCTCTGCGAAATAATCCAACTCACCTTCTTTGTCGGTAATTGAAAACCGATCGTGGTGTTTCTTGGATTTCCGGTATTCGTCAATCAATGCATTGTTCATAATTCGTTTCGACCAAGCATTGAAATTAAACGATTCAAAATCGACATCTTTCAATGCGCCTATGATCTTCATAAAGCCAATATTTAGGGAGGATCGTGCGTCTTCTTCGTTCTTGTGAAAACGGTGACAAATGGGCATTAATAATTGGAAACAGTATTTGTACAACTGCTCCATCGCCTTTCGATCATCCTTGATGCAGGACTCCAGAATTTCCTGATCGACTTTCATCCAATTGTTTAACGCTACTATGACAGCATTTGTATGCAAATTACGAAAATTTAATCACTTAACTTCTTGCTCATCCAAACGTTGCTTATTGCAAATAGGTTGGTAAATTAGTAAAATAAAAAAATCAACTCATGAAGCTTCATTTGATTCGACACGCTAAAACAGAACAGTTTTCTCCTACTGAAAAGGATTTTGATCGCCAATTGATGAAAAGAGGCAAATCACAAGGCAAAGAACTCAGCGAATTCCTGCTAAAAACTACCATTTCGGAAAGTCATGTACATTGTTCTAGTGCCGCAAGAACCCGAGAAACATTGGATTATTTGATGGACAATTTTCAATCCTCACCGATCTTGTTTCACAAGGAGCTGTATTTGTGTTCACTTGACACCTATTTAAAATGGATTTGGTCACAAAATCACGGTTCCGATTTGGTACTCATCGGACACAATTTTGGGATTTCCGATTTGGCCAATTATTTTTTAGATACAGTCATCGAAATACGGACCGCTGAATACATCTGCATTGAGTTTCCATTTCATTCCTGGAAAGAAACCTCCCGCGCTACGGGCGTTTTGACGAATCAATTTCGTCCTTCGGCGGAATAATCGGTTTATTTTGTTGCGGTAAGTAGAAATAAATGACTTTTACAGGCGCGCTTATACTCAACGATTGAATCCGTTCTTTTTCTTGGTTTTGATTCTGTAAGGCCTTCATTTTGGCCAAATACATCCCTTCCAGGTCAGGCGGCTCAATTCCCATTTCTTTCTCAATCTCATATTGGTATTTGGGCGCAACTGGACCTTCGTTCACATAAATCAACGCCAAAATGTAGCCAATCACCATTCCCGACAAATGTCCTTCCCAAGAAATCCGTTCGGAGGTTTTAAAAACACCCCAAATCATTCCTCCATACAAGAAAGCAACGAATAGCGCCAAGGCTTGCAAGGGTAAATATTTCCTACGCCATCCGCTGACAAAAATAAAGGTTGCCAACGCGTAAATAACACCGCTAATTCCAATGTGAAACGAACCTCGATCCGCAGCAATGATCCAAACGCCTAAACCCGTCAAAACCCAGGAATAAACGAAAACTTTCAAGGCAATATCTCGGTAGAAATACACCAACGCAGCCGTTAAAATTAGGATGGGTAAGGAATTATTAAGCAAGTGACTGATGTCGTTGGGAGCATGAATGAGTGGCATAAATAAAATGCCTATCAGACCTTGCGCCGTGCGCGGATACACCCCAAAACGAACCCAATTGATGTCAAACAACTGTTCGGCGCCATACATCAACCAAATCGTTACCAACAAAATGGCTGGGTAAATAATGGCTTCCAAGGTGGAACCAAACGGATGATTTTTGCCGTTTTGCATACCGCTAAGAGTCAAAGATTATGCCCGTCTTTTTTTGCGGACAGATTGTCAGATATCATTCTATTATTCCTTCACCAACACCAATTTTCTTTTGGGATAGTCGGTGGCAAAAAGTTGCAGCGTATCTCGTTTCGACCAATCCACTCGGAAAATCTCCATTTCTTCGTTGATGAAATACAAAGAGTCCAAGTTTTTGGTGCTCCCCCACTTTTCAATTTGCATAATTTGGCCGGAACCTACTTTTTTTGGGGTAATTACATGGAGTTCATTGCCACCTTTAAAATCGTAAAAAGTTTGGTCCAACATGACGGACTGTTTTTCAAGAATGGATTCAAAAAAGGTTTTTTCTTCTCCTTCCAAGGTTTCAAGATGTTCTGAATAATCGATTGCCACCAAGCGCCATTTTCCCAGAAAGGATTTCTCCTGTTGACAAGAGAACAACAAGAAAAGGAATAAACCAATTGATAAGCGTTTCATATCTTTTTTCTCAAAGTTAGAAATCTGCTCGTATTGTCTCTCCCATTTTTTGACAAATTTCGAGCGGATTGTTTTGAATTACTGTACTTTTGTTTTTATGGAAGGAATTGTCAACAAAGTCCAAGAAAGTGGTTTAATTTCAATGGATTTGGCAAAATACAAGCCAAATTTGGGGATTTTTGAAATTGATCTGAGCGCACAATTGTGGCAAGGATTGGTATTGAAAGAAAAAGATTTTCGACTTTGGATCAAAGAAAACGATTGGGCAAAATACCAAGGAAAAGCGGTTTTTGTTCACTGCAGCGCTGACGCCATTGTTCCCACATGGGCGTATATGTTAGTCGCTTCTGTCTTAACCGGAATCGCTGATTGTTACATCATCGGTTCAAAAGACGAGTTGACAAAAAAAATCATTGAGAAAAACATCGATGCACTGGATTTGGAATCGTATCAAGACGGTCGCGTCATCATCAAAGGTTGTTCCGACATTCCATTCCCAGATTTCGCGATGGCTTGTTTGGTTGAAAAACTGCAACCGGTTACGAAAAGTATTATGTACGGTGAACCTTGCTCAACCGTGCCCATTTTCAAGAAGAAATAAGTTCGAATTCAAGGTTTTTCTCTTGAATAACGGCCAACAATTGTGGGAGTAATTCTTTCACCCTCGCTTCAAAACGATCATTATCGTGCAGTACAAGAATTTGTCCGCTACGGATTTGTTTTCTGGCATTGGAAAGAATTTTATCTATCGAAACCCTTGTATCGAAATCGTAACTTAGCCAGGACCACATGATGATTTTGTATTCTTTCGCTAATTTAGCCGAAAGGTGCATGCTCAATCGGCCATACGGCGGTCGAAACAATTTGTTTTCCACCAAATTTTCCGTTTCCAAAATGGATTGTCGATAGGCTTTCCAAGGCGTTTTTGTTCCTTTTTCATGTTGCATCGTGTGGTTGGCAACTTGATGACCTTCTGCTTTGATTCTTTCAAACAATGCTGGATAAGTTAAGATGTTGTTCCCAACGCAAAAAAACGTGGCTTTGATTCCTTTCTCTTGCAACAAATCCAAAATCCAGGGCGTTAAAATGGGGTTTGGACCGTCATCAAACGTTAGAAAAACGGCATTTTTAGGCAAAGAAAAACCCCACGTTCTTCTTGGATACATCCAATGCAGATACCGTGGGGTTTTAAAAAGATTCATCGAACGTCTATTGCCCTTGCAACATTTGGTCCAAATTCATGTTGCCAGAACTGGCCGCTGGATCCTTCATTAACCCGTAATGAATGGCCATTGCTTCCATTTGATCTTGCACGTTGAATAGCATTTTTGCATACATTCCAGCACTTGCCGAACGACGCGTAGATTCTCCGTTGTCCTCCGCTATAGATTTCAATTTTGCATACTGTGCTGGCAAATCTTTGTTGTACCACGCATCCATGTTGGCTTTCGTTCTTTTCGCCAAAGCTCCGTTTTTATCAAACTCAATGGCCGCTACCGAAATTTTGAAGTAACTATCCATGGCTGCATACAAATCATCGATGTTGCCATCTGAAAAGGCGATACCTGGATTGCTTTTTAAATAATATTGGATAATCGATTCCAATTGCGGCGCTAACTCAAGACCTAATTTATTGGCCTTGTCGTTCGCTCCAGCTCGGAACAAAATTTCCACGTAACCGTGTAAACTTCCGTCGGAATAACCTTGGTATTGTGCTTCTCCCACACGGTAAACATCGCGCGAAGGTTTTGCTTCACCGTGGTCGTACACCAAATTCACCGGCATAATTTGAACCGATTTCTGGATCAACGCAACCGCTCGTTTTTTGCTTTCTTTGATGATATTATCTGCGTTTTTCAAAATGTATTCATAACGCACCGCGTTTTGCATTTGGTTGTTCGCTTTCAAGTTCTCAATGTATGCAGCACCCAATTTTTTCATTTGTTCTGCTTCGTCCACTTTGCGCAAATAACCATCCGCCAATACTTCGAAATGTTGTCTGTATTTCTCCGTCTCACGACGTGTATAGTAATCGGTCAACACACCTGGTTTGTCCATTTTCCCCCAATGGAAATTCTCCATCAAGTTCGTGTACATTTGATCAAATTTGTACGGAGCGCTGTGATCTGCCAATGGGCTAATCTCATAGTTCATTCCGGTTTGTTTCAAATATTGACCTTCGTACAAAGCCATTGGAACCGCTGCTCCACCTGGCGAAGAGAAATAGATTCCTCGTTTCCACTCGTTGTTGGCCATAATATCCAACATCATCGCTTGTTCTCTGGTAATGGCATTGTCCTTGAACGTGAATTTGATAAATGGCAAACATTCGTCTTCTTGTCCTTTTTGAATGGTTCCGGCTTTCACAGCATTCGCTGCGTTCACATCCAAAATAAATCCACTACTTGGGAAGACTCTTATTTCGCCTCTTCCTTCCACCGTTAGCATGTTTGCATCGTCGCGCACAAAGGCCATGGCATCTTTCAAGTTGGTATAACTCCATGGTTTATCAAATTCTGAAATCGCTTTTTGGAAAGCTTGCGCTTGATTTTCCGATGTCGCTTTGATGGTTCCACTTTGCATACCCGTCAACAATTCCATTGCCGCTGTATATTTGGAACGAATCGTTTCGGCCATGGTTTTACCCAAATCGGTTGTCAGGACGCGTTTCAACGATTCTAAACGTGCCGTTGTATTAGCATCAGCAGCGGTGAAACCACTTACCAAATTACCCATTTGACCATTCAAAGCTGCCAAAGCAGCAATTGCTTCCGGGCGATTCATTTTCAAACGCAAGTTGATTACTTTGTTGAACAAGTCTTCACTCGCATTTTGGTAATACAAATCAAACAAGCCTAAGAAATAGAATTGATCGGTATTCCCTGCTGACATCAAAATTTGATCTTCTCGGAATTTGATCGGCAATGGATCTGATTCGTAGGCTTTCATTTTCATTTGATCCGTGTACCAATCCGTTTGCATCAAGGATAAGTTGGCAACCCGAACATCCGTACGAACACCTTCTACTTCTTGCATGTACCACAATGGGAACGTATCATTGTCTCCTTGCGTGAACAAAATCCCATTCGGTCCGCAAGAATTCAAATAGTTGTAAGCCAAATCATGCGCCGATGTTTTGTCGCTACGATCGTGGTCATCCCAACCTTGCATGCCCATGATAATGGGAACGAAAAGCCCCAAAGCAAGCGCAATTACCGCTCCTTGACTATCGGATTTCAAGACTTTTTTCAAGCCCATCATCAACGCGATAGCGCCACCACCGATTGCGAGCATAATCATCCAACTCATGGCGTTTGGCCAACCTCCATCGCTTGATTTGTCCAAAATTAAACCTCCCAGAAGTCCAACACCCGCTATGATTCCAATTTTCTTCCATTCTGCTTTGGTAAAGTTCATGAAAGCATCGTACAATCCTAAAACTCCCAAACCAATCCACATCGCAAAGAAGTAGAACGAACCAGCATATGCATAATCACGTTCACGTGGTTCAAACGGTTTTTGATTCAAGTAGACCAAAATGGCCAAACCTGTAAACATGAATACCAACAGCAAGACAAATGCATCTTTTGGTGCGCGGTAAAAATGGAAAACCAATCCAATCAAACCTAAAATCAAAGGCAAGAAAAAGAATTTATTGTTCGACGGATTCTCCGACGTAAAATACGGTGCATTTTCACCTTGATCGCCCAATCGAGCGTTGTCAATCGCGCTGAAACCAGAAATCCAGTTGCCACGCATTTGGTCACCGTGACCTTGTATATCATTTTGTCGTCCCGCGAAATTCCACATGAAATAACGCATGTACATCCAGTTCAATTGGTAACGGAAGAAGTAACGCATGTTTTCGCCAAAGGAAGGCAAACGCTGACCATCGCTTCCGATTTCGGTTCCGGCATCTTCTGACGGATCGTAACCCGACCAACTTTTGTATCCGGCTACTTTTCCATCGTCGGTAGCACTCCAATACATTCTCGGGAAGAAAACGGTTTGTTCGTAGGTTGGCTCTTGCATCAATCGACTGTCTGCATTCGCTTCAAAATATTTCTCTTCAACGGTTGCTCCTCCACCCAATTGGTTGGCATACGCTTTCGCCGCTTGTTCGCTTTTGAAACCTTTGATATCGGTATCACCTTTGATTACCGTAAATCGGCGAACATAGAACGGAGAACGATCTTTCCATTCGGTTTGAGGATTCATTTTTGAATTCCATTGTTGCCCAAAAAAGATAGGATTGGAACCGTATTGCTCCCGTTTCAAATACGCGTGCAAGGTCACCAAATTTTCTGGGTCATTTTCATCCAACGGCGTGTTGGCATTGGAACGAATTACGATCACCGCAAAAGAACCGTAACCAATCAACAAAAGAATCATTCCCATCGTGATGTTGTACAACATCGTATTGCCTGTTTTTCTCGCACGGCGAATTAAATACACCGCCAAAAAGATGATCAAAGCAAAGAAGAAAATGGTTCCTGCGTAGAAGGGCAAGCCCAAGGAATCTTTGAACATGACTTCGAAAGAAGAAGCGATCGCTACCGTTCCTGGAATCACACCTTCTTGGATGAAACCCAAAACAACCACCGATATAATACCTGTCAGCAAAAATCCTTTTACCGTCACGGTTTCTTTGTAACGGAAATAAATAACATAACCAATGGCTGGCACCACGAGGATTCCCAAAAGGTGCACCCCAATCGCCAAACCGAGTAAAAACAAGATCAACAACAACCAACGGTCCGGGTAGATATTTTGCGCCAAACGACCGGCATGACTAGCGCCCATTTCTTCGTCCCATTTCAAAATGGCCCAGAAAATAACCGCTGTAAACAAGGACGCCATAGCGTACACCTCGCCTTCAACTGCCGAGAACCAGAAGGATTCAGAAAAAGTATAAGCCAAAGCGCCAACGAAAGAACTGCCCAAAATAGCAATTTGATCGCCTGTGGAAAGCTCCGATTTACGCGCTAAAAGTATTTTTTTGCCAAAAAGTGTAATCGACCAAAACATAAACAAAATGGTCAAGGAGCTACTCAAACCACTCAAGCGGTTGATCCAAACGGCTACATTTTCGGGAGCAGCAAAAAAGGAAAACAAACGTCCCAACACCATAAACAACGGTGCGCCGGGAGGGTGACCGACTTCCAATTTATACGCTGCTGTAATGTATTCTCCACAATCCCAAAGACTTACTGTGTCTTCAGCTGTCATAAAGTAAACCGTAGTAGCAATCAAAAATACGAACCATCCTAGGTACGTGTTCCACTTTTTAAATGTCATAGAGTTGTTTTTAATCACGCGGGCAGCTTTCAAATTTTTACATAGCTCTGCCTGCGCATCCGTTTATGCTATGCGAATTTAGGAATATATCCCGTGGATGAAAACTTTTCCGCTTCAAAAAAAGCCAAAAATTTAAAAATCAGCCGATTAAAAATTTATTAAAAAAAACTCGTCACTTTTTTGGTCAAAACGTTTTTTGTTCCTAGATTTGCGCTCGCTAATTGGCCCATGGTGTAACTGGCAACACGTCGGTTTTTGGTACCGAAGAGTCTAGGTTCGAGCCCTAGTGGGCCAACAGAAATGTGAGAGAAAAGGTGAACAGAAATGTTCACCTTTTTTCGTTGGGGTACGTTTTTCTTGGAATTGGGGAAAGGAGATTTTGTTGGTGGGGACGGTTTTGGGGACGGGAATGGTTATTTAAGCGCTAAACCCGCTTTTTGGTTATGATCCGGCAAACGCCTGTTAGCGGGTCGTTGTTTATTATTTAGTTATCCAATTTCACAAAATATTGGCATATGGTCACTATACTTAAGCCATTTGTCGGCTTGTCCAATTTCAAGTTTCTTTGTGGATTTAGTTAAATTTTCAGGTCCAAAAATGTAATCAATGTGATATGGCCTTGTAATTTTTCGCTGAAAATATAATGTAGGAATTGATTCTTTTCCATGTTGTTCTCCTTTCAGTTGATGGTAAATGCTTTCAAGGCCCAATTCTTTTAATTCAATAACTACATCTGAGTGATTCCACCATCGATCCCATTCGTCCCAAATCGCATTGCTGTTAAAATCCCCAACGATTAAAGTTCCGTTTAGTTTATCTTTGTTTATTTGTAAGTATTTCCATAGTTGACCTATGTAACCAAAGTTTGGTGAGTTGTTTCTATGTGTCCAAACAGCAAGTAAATCAAAGTCATCATTTACTTTACAAGGTAAAAAATGTTTTACAGTATGATTTTTGAAATTATTTGACCAATCTAATTTTTCAAGCTTTATTTCTGGTTTTGCAAAAACACCAAGTCCTTTGTTTTTTGTATCGCCTATCCATAAATAATTTTCAGCCCAAGATTGGTAATCGTCATGATTAGATTCAGCAGGATTTTCACATTCTTGAATTATATGAATGTCTGCATGATAGTCTAATAGACTGTCAAATTTCTTTCTAAAAGCTCCATTACAATTCCAAGTTACTATTTTCAATTTCGTGTCGTTTTTTTATAAAGCTCGATAACGGTATTTACAAACGGTCGTTTTAATGGCGTTTATACATCGTTCTAGCTAGTTTAAAGTTCTATTTGTACTGCTTTATTTTCCAGTAGGGATTTGTATTGTTGTTTCATTGAATTACTTAAAAAACTACTTTGAATGAATTTGTTCCATTCTGGAATTAGTTTTTTATACTTTTTGAATATGTTGTCAATAACCTTTGGTTCCAAACCAGCACCCTTCATGGCTATTTCAAAATCTTTCTTTGTAATCTTTTTCTTTTTCCCATTTAAGTTCAAAGCAAGATCTTCATCATCTCCTTCGACCACTAATTCTGAGGCAACTAAATCATAAGCAGGGCATAGGTCATATTCGGAATTTCTTTTTAGTAAAGAGAAATTTTTCAGGTGCATGTCATTGTTTCCAGTTAAAAAACTAAACAGCACTAATTCAAAGAAATCGGTGATATTTAAACCTGGATTTGCGGTATGCTTTTTTATGGCTTTTGCTATTTGCTCATAAGAGCCATTGTATTTATGCTCAGTCATTCTTTCAGTTATTTGACACATGTCTTCCATGTGAAGCTTACTTCCATTTTTCCGGTCAATTCTTTTTGTTATGTAAGCTAATTCTCCGGATTTCAATCTGATCAGTGAATGCTCGACGGTTTTTAATTTGCTGATCTCGGCCAAGTGCATTGTCAAATCTTCAATTTCAGGTAAACTTGAGTATATTTTTGTTTGGGGCTTTAAAATATAATCACCCCTTAGACCTACAATTGTAAATCGCTCAGGTTCTGATGAATTTTCCGATAAACCTAGGGATAGTTTGGGTTGAACACCTGTTACCGTTTTTTGACTTTTGATTACTTGTTCAGCTAACTCTAGGATTTGGTCTTCTGTAAAATTCAATTCTGGAGGATTAATTGTACCAAAGAATTTCTTACTACATTTTTCATGATAACCTTTTGCGCCCGCAGTAAAAGTTAACTCTTCTAGCCCAATTTCCTTATAGCAATACAGACATTTATTCTCCATTTTCTTCCTGTGCTTGTATTGATACTGCCCCTATGCAATCATGACAAGTTTTTAATAATATGCTCATTCTATCCCGTGGATCTAATTTCCAGTTTTTTTGTGCGATATCTAATAACCACCCTTCTGGAATTAACCCATCAAAAAACGGGAATAGAATTTTACTTTCATATCCACTTTCTGTAAGTGGAAACGTCACACTTATTTCTTCTGAGTTCGGTTGGTCCAGATATGATTTTTCATATTGAAAATGATAACCATCTTCATCTTCCGTTAAATTTCCGGCCCATTTATCATGCATATAAACTTTAGCTATCTTCATTTCTTTCCGTTGGTATTGGTCCAAGTTCATGGCCAAATAATGATAAGACTTGATTGACTTTATCAATCATTAATGTTTTTTTTCCTTGCTCTAGGTCGCGCACAAATCGTAATCCAACGCCTGCTTTAAACGATAGGTCTTCTTGTGTTAATCCGAGACTTTTACGCCTTTCTTTTACAAATTTACTTAGCTTTTCCATAAAAATTTATACCCTTTCGGGTATAAATATACTAAATAAATATTAAAATATACCCAATCGGGTATAAAAATATGATTTTCGATGTGAATTATACCTGTTCGGGTAAAAATAGGTGTGTTTCTACAAGAGGTATACCTAATCGGGTATAATTTAATTTGCTACAATGGTTTCACGCTTGGTGAAGAAGCCGATTTTTAAAATTAATATTATTTGCGAACCAAAATCTAATGATTCTATGTTAATCGTTGTTCGTTACCAAAATTTCGGCTTTTTTGCTAAGCGTGTGTTAGTGGCATTTCATTTTATAATATCAATTAACGAAATGGATTTCTTTTTTGTTTGCTTGTTTTCAGTTTGATATTCCAATTTTAAATCATTTCCTGTAGTATATATTGTGTCCATTTGACCGTATTGCATCCAGTTAATGTCAGGGTTTTGAATTATTAATTCTTTTCCATTCTTAAAATTGTGAATAATCAACTTTTCGAATTCTTCATTTCTTAAATGAGCTATTAAATTTGGATTGTTAGAGACTTTTTGTCCGTAATCAAACTGTTTCTTTTCACGGCCATCTGTAAAAACAAAAACTTGCGAATAGCATGGTCCACCACACGCAAAACCAACAACTACGTAGTCCTTTTCACAATAGTTAATGGAACTTCTGTCGGCAGGCACATTTAATATTTCACTTTTATCAATCGCTTTACCTACTTGATTGATCCTGATTATGCACGAATCGTTTCCTTTTGTTTTATCTTCTTCTAATACAGCGGAATAATTAGAATCATCACAATGATCAATCAGAAAGATAGTTCGGTTTGTATTGAATGTTGCAGAATCTTCAATTTCCTTTTCTTGATTAACTTCAGAAGTTGTTTTCGTTGATTCCTTACAAGCAAACAAAAAAAGAGTACTGGTAATTATAATTATTGCTCGGTTCTTCATACTCTGGTTATTGCCACTAACTTACTTATACCCCTCACAAACCTTATCTTAGCCAACAACCATATGCTGTATAACCGCCATAAATATGCGAGATTATTCCGAAAGGTAAGAATTATTGTTGTTTGATATTCCTGTTTCAAGAAGTTACAACTATTCAAAATGGCTGCTACTTTTTCACGATTAAATCTAAATAATATTTCCAGTCAAACGACCATTTGTCAATACTATCTTGTAATTTTCCCTTGCCTCCTCTTCCACATGGCAGAATTCTAACGAGAATTTTAACACATTTCTTCCTTTAAAAACTATCCGCAACAACCAAGTGTTCGTCTGGCATGCAAAGCCCAAGATGAACGTGGTTTTGTTCGCTACAGTTTTTTCTTCATTTTCAAATGTGGTATACCGTCTTCGTCAAAATAATCTCCGTCTTTTTCGTAGTGATTTTTATAGTAAAAGTTTACCGCTGTATCTCTTGCATGGCAATAAATAAGCCTAAAATTTCTGTCCACGGCTAATTTCTCGCAGAAAATCATCATTTCCGAGCCAATGTTTTTATTCCTGAGGCTATCTATAACAACCACTCTCTGCATTTTTATGTTTTCTCCATCAGGAACGAGGACGACGGTTGCAACCAATTCATTGTCCAAAAACCCTGCTATCTGAATATGACTTTTCTCCTCTTCAAGTTCCTGGTCTGTAAATTTACTTCCAAGTGGTTCCCTGAGAACTTTTTCTCTTAATTGAACGGCCTTAGTCCATTCTTCACTCTTATATGCGATCTCCTTAAAGTTCATTTTTTTAAAATTGTAGATAACAAAACACGCCACACAATTACGCAGATTGCTTTTATATTTTCCAAATGCAATTACCACTTTTTTCAAAAACACCTAATAAACATCACTGTCAATCTAGCATTTTTCAACACATAGCTCGCGCGGAAGGAAATCTTGGAACGATCTTATAAAGCTTGATTATGACCCTAAAAATTCATGAAAAGCGACAATTTCGCCCCATACAGGTTGAAATCGGTTTTGGGCGCGACGCTAACGGGAATTTTTAGGTTTTGAGACAATATGAATTGTTTAAGCAACATGAATTCCAAGGAAAGGGATCGTTTATTTTTTAGGGCGAAGGAAACGCCTTGACCCATATTTAGTTCCACTGCGTTCAGCGTAACTTCGGCATTAAAATCGGTCGGCCAAGTTTTACCGTTATCGGTATAGGTGGTATCGTTGTATTGATACACGTAATAATCGGCTTGATAGTGACTAAATTTTAATTCTGCCGGGAAATAGAAGGTTGAATTTTTGTTCGGGTTGTACAAATATTGGAACCGAGCTCCGATGTTAAAATAAGTGTAGTTCGAACCCATTAATGAATATTCTGCTGTCAAACCTGCTGAACTGTTCTTATTCAAATATTTATTTGCGCCGATTTTAATACAAACGGGCAAATCTCCTCCTCCCGTGGTTCCTCCAACGTAGTTTTCGTCTTGCTGAAACCCGGTTGGTATATTGAGAATGCCGCCACTCAAACCTACATGGAATCCGATTCCTGCATCTTTTCGGGGATTTAACACCTTTTGTTTCTTGATTTTCGTGGTGAATTCTTTGTCGTATTTGAAATATTCATATTGCGTACTCGTGAAGGAATACATTTTCCCGTCCCTTCCTTGAAACGTAAGCAATCCCGTGCTTTGGTCATGATTCAGGATTTTACCTTTTAGCTCAGAAGTATAATTCCGGGTGATGCCTCGCGCATCCACATGTGACCGGTAAACGCCAACGACATCGAAAATTTCAACGCTTGCATTTGGCGTTGTAGAAAGCGTGTCGTTTTGAGCGAACAGTGCCGTGTTCAACAAAGCAATCGCGATGAATGTGATAATAATTTTCATGAATACAAAGTTAATGGGTTGTCAAATAGATTGTTCAAACGCCTATTTTTTCGACCGCTAAAATAAAAATTATTTCCAGAAAAATCTTTGCTTTTGAAGAGGATCCCTGTTCAACCAAAATTCCAATGATTGCTGGTTGGTTGAAGGTATTCCATAACATTAATGCAAATAAAGGCCAATTTCAACGGAAGGGAAAAGAAAAGAGCGACCCAAGCCTTTCGGAGATTTTTCCGGCGGTGAAGGGGATCGTACGCAGCGGCTTTAAAATGCTTCAAGAATTGGGCATACGGAATAAAGGAAGTCAGCGCGACCAAAGCATAGACAATCGCAAAAGCCGGACCGATGAAGATCAAACCAAAAACATGTCGGGACAAGTAGGTGGTCAATAGAAAAAGGAGATAAACTGCCCAAAAAATTCGGATTGCTTGGTGTTTTTGATTCATCATTGCTTTATTTTTTCAAATATACCCATTCTACAAATCGGTAACTCTTTTTCCAGGTGGATGTATCCAGCGGATTGGGAACTTCGCGTACTTCCATTCGCGCCACGATGGGATGATTGTTTTTGGTTTTGGTAATTCCCGATTCTTTGGGTTTTAGTAACGTAAGTTCAAAGGAACTTTCGGCATCCGTTTCATGCAAACGTGCTAGATAATACACCTCATCGTTTTTCAAAAATATTTTCTTCTCGATAAAGGCGAGAACCGGTCTGCCCGTCACGGAACGATTGGGGGAAACAGAATGCAAATACACGTACTCTTCGTAAAACTGCGACAAATAAATTTCATTGTAAGAAGCGCCTTTGATGCGAATACTGAACGGCTGAAAACCTTCGTACAAGGATTCGGATTTACCTAAAAACTGAAACGGTAGTTCCAATTTGATTTTGTTCCAACGATCTTCAATTAACTGGAAACGACTCATGCGCAGAATGGAAATGATGACAATAAAACCGGTGGTGAAAATCGAATACAGCAGGAAAATTAGACTGGTCCCAAAGTTTTCTTCGACCGAAACCAATACGAGTTGTGTCGCAAATACAATGGCATAATACTGCAACATTCGTTTGGACAATCGATCGATATCGATGACTTTTTTGTAGGTAAACTGACCGGAGTTGTTGATGGCATTGTTGAGAATCGTAGCGAAAACCGAAATCGTAATGAAAAAGAAAAACAAAGTGACCAAAAAGCCAAATTGAATGCCTTCATAAATCAACCAAAAATCGTAAATGCCATGGGCAAGCGCCGCCAACAACAATCCGACAAAGATGATCAAGGGTTTGGACTTGAACTCCGGATGAAAACGCACCAACACGAAACTATAGGCAACAATCGCCGAATCAAACATGTGGCTGATGGAGCACAAAATAGCTCGTGAAGAAATGATGCCCGCTCCATGGGTTTGAAAATAAAGTACATTTTCGGCCGCTGAAAATCCCAATGCGGAAACGCAAATAAAAGCGATGTAATCAATCGGTTCTCGTAGATGTTTTTTGAAAAACTGATGAAAAAGCAGAAAAGGCGTCAACTTGGCCACTTCTTCCACCAAACCGATACCAAAGACTGAATAGGCAAATTGGTTGAGAAAACCGCCGTTCAATTCCCAGCCGGATGGGTCCAAAATAAAATTTTGAATCAAAAGGACAATTCCTACGGAAGCTGCGCCCAAGAGGAAAATGAGCAATACATAGCCCAAATTGTTTTTCTCAAAAATATCAATCAAGCGAAAGTAATCTACCCAGATCCAGGCAATGAATAGTGCGACGACAATGTAAAAGGCAATCATTTTTTAAATGTAGCTTTTTTTGCGCTGAAATGAATTGTGGAACCGAATATTATCCTCGTTTCAATTCAATAACCGTAATTTCCGGCCAAATGCCAACGCGACCTGGATAGGCTAAAAAGCCAAAACCACGGTTCACGTGCAAAATCTGTCCTTTTTCTTCGTACAAACCGGCCCAACGTGGGTAGCGCCATTGGACAGGACTGAATTTGATCCACCCAGGAATTTCGATGCCAAATTGCATACCATGCGTATGTCCAGCCAAAGTCAAATGGAAATGTTTGTCATCGTTGATCACTTGCGCGTCCCAATGCGATGGGTCATGACTCATCAATATTTTAAATTCTTCTTTGGAAAGTCCGTCGACCGCTTTTTGCAAATCACCGGCTTTTTTAAAACCACCTGCGCCCCAGTTTTCAATACCCACCAAAGCAATTTTTTCGCCATTTTTCTCTAAGAATCGGTGTTCATTCAACAACAACTCGAAACCGATTTCTTTTTGGATGGCTTTCAAATGATCCAGATTGGCTTCTTTGGCCGCTTCACTTTCCCAAGGAATGTAATCGCCGTAATCGTGATTGCCCAAAATGGAGAAAACGCCTTCGGGTGCTTTTAATTTTGAAAAAGTATCCATCCAGGGTAACATTTCCGTGGCTTCGTTGTTCACCAAATCACCCGTAAACAAGATGACATCGCTGTTTTGCTGGTTGATCAAATCTACGGCATAAGCTATTTTCTCAGGATTGTCAAAACTACCACTGTGAATGTCAGAAATTTGTGTGATTTGATACCCGTCGAATGCTTCTGGCAAATCTGGAAAAACCAGCGAATGTTTGATAACGCGGTAATTGTATTTTCCTCTGATCATACCGTAAATCATACCCGCCATCGGCAAGGCTGCCATTCCGAGGGCAATTTGACTGATCATTTTTCGTCGGCTTGGAAAGAAGGAAGTAGAATTTTCGCTGGAGAATATTTTTCTACCAACACCGTATACCAGGCGATACAAATCTTCCCCGAACAAAAACAAGATTATCACGAGGTCAAAAACCAACAAAGTCATCATAAAACCAATCGCATAACTCCGCATCGGCGTTAGATTTTGCGATTTTGGTCCCGCATTGAATTGATACGTCATATTGGCAACGACCAACCCACAAAGAATCCAAAAAGCAACATACACCCATTGCTGTTTGGTAACCGTTCGAATCGCTTGAAAAGCATACCATTCGAAAAGCAAAAATATTAGAACAATTATTATCTGACGCATATGAAAAAGGAAACAAAGGTAAGAGGTAAATGTTTTGAAAAACTGGTTTTTGCGATTATTAACAGCTACGACCGAAATGACTTGCATAACGCATTACTTTTTCACATTTAACACAAATTTGAAAAGCGTTTCAACAAGATTAAAGTATATTTAGACTTCTTGAAATTTACACCATGCGCCTAGAAAGAACTGCACAGATTGCCATCATCCTCTCCTTCATTGGCGTTGTGATCATTTTGGCAAAGGATTTATTAATTCCAATCGTATTAGCTGTTTTCGTTTGGTTCATCATTCGTGAAATACGCATGTCCATGGGCAAAATCAAGTTCCTTCAAAAAAGGATGCCTCGTTGGCTCGGGAATCTTTTATCGTCTATCTTTTTGTTTTCCTTTTTTGGATTGGTGATTTCCATCGTCAGCACCAATATTTCCTTGCTCAGTCAAAAATTACCGATCTACGAGGAAAATGTCAGCCAGGTTATTCGCTTGATCAATGATACATTTCAGATTGATTTATTCGACAGGTTCAAAACCTACTCTGGGAATTTGGAATTTTCGACTGTACTCAAAATGGCGTTGAATTCCATTACTAGCATTTTTGGCAATGTGTTTATCATCTTAATCTATATACTCTTTATGCTGCTGGAAGAATCGGGGTTTGGCGTGAAGCTGAAAGCCATTTATCCCGATATAGAAAACCATGCCAACACCGTAAAAATTTTGGAGAAAATCGATCATTCGGTTGGTCGGTACTTGCTGTTAAAAACCTTGATGAGTATCACCACCGGACTTTTGAGTTTTATTGTCCTTAAAATAATTGGTGTGGACGCGTCCTTTTTCTGGGCATTTCTCATTTTCGTGTTAAACTTCATTCCGACCATTGGTTCTTTAATCGCTACGCTCTTCCCTGCCGCGTTTGCCTTGCTTCAATTTGGTGAACTGGGACCGGCCATTTGGGTTTTGGTGATCATCGGTGCGATTCAAATGTTGATTGGAAATTTATTGGAACCCAAAGTAATGGGAAATTCACTAAATCTGAGTCCCTTGGTGGTTTTGTTGGCACTCGCTATTTGGGGTGCTTTTTGGGGAATCACCGGAATGGTGCTCAGTGTGCCGATTACCGTAATCATGTTGATTTTATTTTCTGAATTTCCGAGCACGCGTAATATTGCGATTCTGCTATCGGACAAAGGAAAATTGAATTGAATCATTCTTTATAAGATTCTCGATTTTCTCATCAAGCTAAAAAGGACTTATATTTCGTTATTCTGAGCCCTGTCTTGAAATTTAACGCCATAAATGCTTGATTTTTAGAACTCGTTCGTAAATTTGGGAATTCCCAAATTCCCAAATTCCCAAATTCCCAAATTCCCAAATTTTGTTGGGAATTTGCAAAAACGAAGAAAGGAGATTTCATCTACTCAACAAAAAAAAACTCCATTTCAGCTCATTTTTTTACGAATTCTTCTCCCCAATTTTCGATTCCATTGTCCAGCGAAGAACAGCCACTTTTTGTTTGGCCAACGTTACATTGTCCCCTTCGAAAAATTCGTCGAGTGTGGCTTCAAACAGGTCTACCCAACGATCAAAGTGTTCTTTTTTCAGCGGCATGCGCAAATGTTTTTCGATGACATTTCCTGTGTAGCCTGCTTCGTCCAACAAGGCAAACGACCAAAACTGAACCATTCGCGGCATGTGTGCAGCCATATCAAAATGCGTAAAAAAAGGCGCCAGCGATTCGTCTTGCAAAACTTTCCCATAAAATTGGTCGATAAGGAAAGTTAAATCTTCTTTGGTTTCAATGGGTTTCATGGTGCAAAGGTAAGGGTTTTGCCAAGTTGAAATACAAAAAAAAACCGCCTTCGTTTCCAAAGGCGGTTGGCTGATTATTCTTATTTCTTGGCAATGTAATCTTGCAAATCGTTGTAATTACTAGCGAAGGCAAAAGCTGGTCGCAGCACAAAATAACTGCCTGGATTGTAACAGTAATCGTAGGCGTATTTCGCCCATTCCAACCGACTTGAATCAAAAGAAAATGTTTCAGTTACGGCTTTCACTTGGTCCGCAGACAATCGGTTGGTTTTCGCAAATTGTTTCGCAGATTTCAATCGAGTATTGTCGAAGCTTTCATTTTTTAGTTGATCTACAAAGTTTTGAAAATCTTTCTCATTCAACTGATTCCAACCAGAATTCGTTGGCAAATTACAGCCATTTCCATTGGGTTGAGGAGGAAATGGAAATTGATTTCCCGCTTGGGTGTATTGTGTATACCAATTGATATAGCTCACTTGTTCAGTTTGAATCAATTGAAACTGACCATTCCATCCAATTTGTCCAATTTTGCGCAGATTGACGGGAACGGAAACATACACATTCGCAATCAATTGTCCTGTGTTTTGGTTCTGAATGATCAATTGCCCGTTGGAAGCTGGCAAATCGAAGAAACGGAAAATCCCCGTTTGATTGTATTGAACTTGCGTTCCGTATGTGGCGTAAAAAGAACCTGTTTGATTCACTTTTACAAAAAGTTCACCGGCCATACCGTTTACAAAAAATAGGCCGATTGCTACGAGAGTACTAATGCTTTTCATGGCTTTCTATTTTTAACGTTCAAAAAATGAAATCCAAAAGTTGCGCCAGAAAATTCGTTTTGAGAGAAATTAGGAAATATTTAACGTTGTGAAAATCAATTCAAAAAAAAAGCAGTGAGAAAACCCACTGCTTTTTATTACACTAAATATGAATTATTCCGTTTTAATCAATCGTGTTTCAGCAACACCTTTATCACTTTGTACTTGGATGGTGTAAACACCGTCTCCAAATTCGGAAAGGTCGGTTGTGAAGATTGGACTTGCATTTAATGAAATATTTTGCTCGAGTACTTTTTGTCCCATGTGATTGTATATCATCACTTTTGATTGGGTTGAATTGGCCGGCAACTGAATGTGAATTTCTCCAGTTGTAGGATTTGGATAAACCACCAAATTCGCCAATTTTTGCGTCTCTAATCCCATGAAGCCTGAAACAAATATCTCACCATTGTCAATCAAAAAATCCAAATCTGTTAGCTCGGCGGTATGGCTAGTGACTCCAAAATTGTAGGAAGAAATCTGAGCATATCCGGGTAAATCAATGACAATTTTATAATTCCCGATTTCTACTCCTGCAAAAGAATACGCTCCATTGGCATTCGTCGTTGTTTGCGCGTAGGATGAATTATCAGTATCCATCAAAAAGACTTCTATTCCTTCTGCAAAAACAACATCCAAGCCTGATGATTTGGTGAATCCACTTGGTCCGTAACCAATCGAGCCGTTTACAGTGCCGCCACCTGACAACCACAAACTACTCACGGGCGTAATCAAAGCTCCTGTAATTGCTGGGGTAGAAATGGTGCTTATCTGCGTTGCGGTTGTCCAAGAAACATCCGATGGATAATAAGTTGCCACCACGTTGGTTACCCCAATGGGAACCGATCGCACATAATAATTGGCTTGGGCTATATTCGAAAAGGAATAGACATTGGAAAGAACCGGTGAACTGGATACTAGCGAATAGGTATAAGGCGATACATTTGTATTTTCCTGGTACAATTCTACAATTCCATCGTAGTTGCCTGCATAATTTAGATTACCCGAAATGGAAGTGGGTGACGTTAAAACCACCGCACTATCATCATAGAAGTATCCATCAAATGAATTGCTGCAGTACGCATCGAAAGTAGTTCCTATCGCATAGCCAGTAAAATCAAATTGAGCTTTTAAGTGACTGTTATTCAAAGTAAAAACTGTTCCTGGCACTGGAAACAACATGGTATTTGTACCTTGTTGCATTAGAAAAAAACTAGTATTGGTTGCTTGTGAAAAGTGAGCGTTATCAACGCTAATCGTAATCGGTAAGGTTTGATTGATAGCCGCATTTTGTGGCGTCGTTCCAACCAAAGTTACCGTTTGGCTGTTTGGTAAGACGGTAAATCCAGCAGGTAAATCTAGCATCCCGCCTACATTTTGATCAAAAACACTCACCGTGTAATTTCCCAAGGCAGCGCTGTAAGGTATTTGTATATCGCAACTTACGGAAGTGGGTGAAACACTATTGATATTTGTAACTTCCAATTCCATAAGCGTGGAGGTTCCTTGACTGAAACGCACCAGTGTTGACGTGGCATTTGAAAAATTCGTGTTCGAACCTGAAATTACGACGGGCAATTGAAAAGTTCCTCGTTCACCCGAATTAGGTGCAACCGATGAAATGGATTGTCCAAATACCATGGCTGTAAAAAGTACTGAGGTGAATGCCGTTAAATAGCGAAGCATAGTGATTGAATTTAAAATTTTGAACCACTAAGATACTGGATTTCAAAGTGGCTTCCAAATAAAATTGCCTTACTTGGTTTTTTCTTGCTTCATTTCCTCCCGCAACTCCATTTCATAACTGCGCCCGCTGATTCTTGCTTTCTTCGAAATTTCATACAGGAAATCATCATTGTTTACTGTTGCATTCAGGTAATTTTCAAATTCGGGTTCGTCATACAGTTCAATCATGGATTGGTATTTTGCTTTAGCAATGGCAACTACGTACATGCTGTAATTTTCAGGTTCCTTGTGTGGAGGAATAGACAAAATTTGATCCAACGCGCCGTTGATGTCGCCCGTGTTAAACAAAAAGGAACTGTAATTCATCACGGTTTCCAAAAAATTCGGATTTAATTTCAGTGCTTTTTTGAAATATTCTTCTGCCTTTGGTTTGTCGTTTAATGCGTAATAGCAACTACCAATGTTGTTCAATATATGCACATGATATGGATTGTATTTACGCGCGACCAAATAAGTTTCCAATGCTTTTTCATAATCGGCCTTGTTGTAATCCTCATTCCCTTCGTGCCAAAAAAGCGGCGTGCAAGTTGGATCAATCGTGTACTTATTTTTATTGATTTCCTCCAAGGCTATCGTGTCATTTTCAAACTTGAAAAGGAAATATTTTTTCTCCATTTGCAACCAATTCACCGAAAGTAGTAGCAAAACAATCAGCACACCCACTGTTCCAAATTGGATTGCCTTCTGCCCTTTTGGGTTGTTTATTGGCTTTAATCCGGGTACCAAAAAAAGGAACAACAAAATTAGTAACTCTACTTTTTCAATGGGAAATGAAAAATTGGAAATGAGCAGATAACCGACGATTCCACTTACCAAGAAAATTTTTACAGCTATGCTGATTTCAGATTTCAAGAGCAAAAGAATCCCGACGACAAAAAATGAGACAAACAGCAGCCAACCTATAAGACCATTTTCCACTGCAATTTGGATGAAATCGTTATGGGCTCGTTGGTAAAATACTGTGCTTTCGCTCGCTTGGGTTTCCTGCAAGGGCGTTCTTAAAATTTCTATTTTCCAATCTCCAGAACCTGAACCAAAAACTGGTTTTTCCTGCCAAAGATCGACGGAATTTTGCCAAATGTGTACCCGTTCACTACCGCTACCATAACCCGTTTCCAATAAATTTTTCACCACAGGAATTTGCTTCCGCATCGGACTAGCAACCAGGATTAGTCCCACAAGAATGGCACCCGCCAAACTTAAAAAACCATATTTCCGCAGTGGGTTTTTCAGCCTTTGGAGACAGAAAATTAGCAATCCAACAGGATAAACACCATAGAGAACCAACAAAACAGCTCGGTTGAGCAAAAGGGTTCCCGTCAAATAAAGCATAACGATTCCTGCGCCAAACAAAACCTTTTTCCACTTTTTTTCAGCAAAATAAAATGCCGTGGCAAGTAATGGAACCAGCAAAGCAATCAGTTCTGCGTATTGATTACGATTGCCAAACGTGTAACGGAAATCGTACGTAGACAAGTGCGTGTATTCGCCATTGATTGCCAAACCGATGATTTCTGCAATTGTCAGTATAAGAATAGGTGAAATTAGAATAGTTGCCGCTGTGGCAATTTTTGTGAAAAATACTGACCAGTCGTTTTCCTCTCGCCTCAGCAAAAGAACGACCAGCGGAGCCAAGATCAACGGAATAGACCGAACGATGGAATCCCATAAATTGTAGGAAGCAAGACAGCCTACTAAATACTGCAAAACAAACGCCAGCCACAACCACATGCCCAAAGACCAATTCATTCGTTCTTTGAATCGAACAATCGACACAACCAAACCAAAAACAGCCAGATACACCCATTTTGGTGTAGCCGAATAGTTTTGAAGATGGGGATAATACAAATAAAACATCCCAACAAAAAGCACGAAGGAATAAACCAACAAATTAGACGATTTGGATGGTATGGTTTTTGGGTTCTTCATGATTCAAAGATAATTTTTAGAATAGTAGATTCACTAAACATCGTTGAAAAATCTTTGTTATTAGATTTGCGAAGTACGGAAATCTAAATTTATTTTCGAAATTTAGATTCGCCTTTGTTAACCCATTAAGAAAAACTCGTTATTCACCCAAATGAATCAAGATCAACTAGTATACTGGAAATGGAAAATCGTATTGATTTTTTTATTGATATTCGCACCCAATTTATCCATTGGTCAAGCCACTACTGAAAATATTGAGCTGATTGCGCCAAAAGTTCCGTATGCAAAAACCTTGAATCCTGAGGATTTGGCTGAAGCGCTTACCGCTGGAAAAATCAGTGATCGAGAAAAATTTGATGCGATATTTAGTTGGGTGGTAAACAATATTCACTACAATACGCGCTTATCCAATTCTGGAAAAGCCTTCTCCTCCAATCGTTCGGCCAGCAAAGTACTTCGGAATCGAAAAGGAATTTGTTCGGATTATGCCAGCTTGATGGACATTCTTTGTGATTACGCTGGAATTACAAATACTACAATAACGGGTTACGCGAAAGAAATGAACTTTGATGTGGGCGATCCTATCTATTTTGACAATCATGCATGGAATGCCGTAAAACTGGATGGAAATTGGCATTTGTATGACGCAACTTGGTCGTCAGGGCTTTTTTCCTATGAATACACTCGCTGCTCGAAAAGAAGAATGAAATGGATCGAAAAATTGTATGAAAAAGAAAAGGAGGTTACCGTTCATCTCAAACTCAACAAGAAAGGCAAATACAGTTATTGTGGTTTACCGAATAATTTTGTCATCCATTCTGTGACTATTCGAAAAGTTCCATTTTTAGTTAGGGCCTTGATTGCGTTGCTAAATGTACGTAGGTTCCGTGTCAAAGAAAAATACAGAGCGGTTGTTAATTTGGACTACTACCTCACGTCGCCGGAAATTTTTGCAATCGATCATTTCCCTTCCGATCGGTTGTGGACGTTGGCCGCAAATGTTACTACAGTAACTGAATTTTCTGACGATAAAGCCTATTACTTTCGGACTGGTGCTGAATACGAGAACATGAGTCGAATTGGACAAACTTGTATTGCCTGCGACGATTTGATCATGCTGGATTCGATAGAAAAGATCAAGCGACACATCTCGAGTAATTTGGTTAGCAATAAAAACAATCATTTCTTGCCTGGCGTCGCAAATCTCGAGTTGGCACAACTTTTTTATCAAACCATGCTTCAAAAGGAGGATTCCTTGCAGAAAATCAGCTACATAGATTCTACATTGCAGTATCTCGAAGAGAGTAAAAAAGAATTCATCAAAAGCAAACCAAACAACAGCAAAGTATTTTCTTTCCAGAACAAAAAGAATCGAACGAAACTGAACCTATTACTCCAAGAAAACAAAGCTTATTCTTTCTCTGCAAAAAAAGTTTGGAAAGAGGTGGACAAGCGAAAAATAAAATTCAACTCGTTAGTTTATAAAACAAAATCTTATAGCAAAAGAGATTACAACCAAAGCAAACAACTCAGCCGCGCATTGAATTACAGATTTCACTTGAAAATTGTGAACGAAAAAAGAATTGAAAAATTACAAAACAAATTTTTTAAAACGGAGCTGAAAGCAGAGGAATTGACCCAAGAAATTGCTGTTTTGCAAGACAGTTTAATCGTCCATTTTACCAATTTGTGGGGCAACCTTTACGAAGAATACAACTTGCTGTATCCGCTTTTGGGAAAATTTAGACAGGACAAAAATCTTCGCTCCGCCCAACTACTCGACAATTATGATCGGCAGATTCTCGAAATTCGAGACAGCATTCGTTTTTACCACGAATCATTTGTCAACAATGTCGATGAAAAAATCATACAACTAGCCGACAAATCCTACGCCGAATTCAAAAAAATGAACCTTTTGATTAAAAACCGAAATGTTTTGTATTTAAAATCGGCCAAAACACTTTCTGAACTTTACAATGGAGGAGCAACGGCAAAAAACAATCTCGATGATTTTGAAACAGAAAAACTACAAATCATCAAAAATGATATTTGCTGGAATGCTGACAATGAATTTTTAATCAATAATTTGGTAAATAATTTCAAGTCTTTCAATGTGGATAGTCGTTTGTTTTTCAGAAGTATCAACCACGATAACCAAGCAGAGAAAAAAAGATATGAAATCTTTAAAAAACACGATTTACAAAACAAAGAAAGAATTGTCAATGCTATAAAAGGCAACTCATACATCAATCAAAAATTGAGAAATCGAGTTTTGAAATACCGCAGTAATTACCTGAAAAAGTTGAAAGAAGAGCGTAAAAAGAAACCCGATTAAAGTTTCCATTTCAGAATTTTACTCCTTAAACCATCCCGAATATTTCACATAATTGTTCGCGATGCGCATCACTTCCCCTTCAAACAATTCGGGTGAAATGTCTTTCACTTTTTTGGCTGGAACACCTGCCCAAATCGAACCTTTGCCAACGCGCGTGCCTTCCAAAAGTACCGCGCCCGCCGCAATGATACTGCCGGATTCGATGTAGCAATCGTCCATAACGATGGAACCCATGCCAATCAAAACGTTGTCTTCCACAGTGCAACCGTGCACCAAGGCGTTGTGACCGATGCTGACATTGTTGCCCAAAACAACTTTCGTTTTCTCATAGGTGCAATGCAAAACTGCGCCATCTTGGATGTTTACTTTGTTGCCCATGCGAATGGAATTCACGTCGCCACGCACCACGGCGCTGAACCAAACCGAACATTGGTCGCCCATGATCACATCACCCACAATCGTTGCATTGTCTGCAAACCAACAATCCTGCCCATTTTGAGGAGTAAATCCTCTGCATTCTTTAATTAAGGCCATATTTTTATTTCAAATGTTTTAAGGCTTCGCGTTTGGCCAAGCCTAGAATGTTTTCTGTTTCCACAAATTCTTTTACCAATTCAGGTTCAAATTTAGCATATTGCCGCAGTGACCAACCGATGGCTTTCTGAATAAAAAATTCTTTGTCGTGTTTGTTTTCAATAATCAGGGATTTCAGCAAGTCAAAATCGGTTTTGTCTTTGTATTTTAATTGATGAATGATGCAGGAGCGGCGCAACCAAAAATTATCCGACTCTCGCCATACTTCCAGCCAAGTATTTCTATTTTCCGGAAATTGAAAATTGTATTTTCCCAGCACATTGGAAGCCAAGGCATCCACACTATCCCACCAAGATTGATTGGTCAAAAGAAAATGAATTTCATCTATATCAGATTTATGATAAGTTTTCGGTTGGAAAGTATTGATCCAATCGATGGCAAAATAAATGCATTCTCGCTGTGGTTTTTCCCACAATTCGCGCACCAATTCCCAACGTTGTGTTTCATTCAATTCAAGGTTCATTCGAGGAAAAAATTCCTTTTGAAGTGCTTTTCGCTCTTCCGCCATCAAACCAAAGTACTCAAATTTGTGCCGCATGTAAGCCGACATTTTCTCTGCGAAAACGGGGTTTTCACGCTTTTGAAATGCATCGATAATTTCTGACATCATAGAGTAAAGTTAAGCAAATCCACATTGTTTACTTGGCAATTGATTAACTTATTCGATCTAGAATTATTGAAAAAAGCCAAAGATGCCGAAGATTTTCTCGGATGAGCCTATTGAAAACCCGGATTAAACGGATTTTTGAAAGTAGAAAAATTGCATTCCGATAAAACAAACATAGCCACCCAAAATGGATGACTTTGATTACTCGATATTCGCTAAAAATCAAATATCCAATTGATACACTTCGGAGAGCTGAGAATTGTTTTCAAAATTCACGCCCAAATCGCGCACCAAACCATCTTTCACATCATACACCCATCCATGGATTTGCAAAGGTTGGTTTGCATTCCAAGCCGATTGTACAATGGAAGTTTTGGCTAAATCCATCACTTGTTCCATGACATTCACTTCTACAAATCGATCAAATTGCTCTTTTTCATCTTTGATAGCACTCAATTCTTCATTGTGGAAACGGTATACATCTTTGATATGACGAATCCAGTTGTCAATCAATCCAATTTGTTTGTTACCCATGGCCGCATGAACCCCACCACATCCATAATGTCCGCAAACAATCACGTGTTTTACTTTCAACACGTTTACGGCGTAATCCAATACACTTAGCATGCTCATGTCGGTATGCAAAACCATGTTGGCAATATTCCGATGAACGAAAACTTCACCCGGTTGAGCGCCAATGATTTCATTCGCTGGTACCCGACTATCGGCGCAACCAATCCATAAAACTGGAGGTTGTTGACCGTTCGCTAATCTGGTAAAGAAATCTGGATCATTTTCCAAATTCTTTGCCACCCATTCTTTGTTATTTTCTAAAAGTGTTTCATAATATGTATTCATCTTCTTGGCTATTTAAATGTTTTCTAAAGCTTTTATTTTTATAATTTCTATTTTAATTCCGTCGGCCTTGGCGGTTCTGGAGACGAATTCTTTCAATTCCTCCAGTACATCGTAGTCAATGGATCGACATTTTGAACCATCAATGCGCAAGGTCGTATTGGGCTTGATCCTGCGGAGTTCTTCCATGATGCCTCCTTTGTTTAAGAAACTCACTTCCTCTGCCAATTCTATGATTCGGACATTTTCATCTGTGGATATTTCGAAGTCATTGTGAAAGTTTCTTTTTAAGATAAAGAAAATGGCCACCGCCATTCCCATGCCTATTCCGGCCAACAAATTGGTAAACAACATGCCGATTACCGTTGTGATAAAAGGCAGAAATTGCTCCCAACCCAATCGGTATTTCTTTTTAAATAATGCCACATTGGCCAGTTTGTATCCCACGATAAATAGGATCGCTGCCAAGGAAGCCAAGGGTATTTTATTTAAGATTTGAGGAATCATACCCACCAAAACCAACAGGAAAAAACCGTGTAAAATGGCGGATAATTTTGATTTCGCTCCAGAATTAATATTCGCAGAACTTCGCACAACGACTTGAGTAATTGGTAAACCGCCGATTAAACCAGAAACCACATTGCCAATGCCTTGAGCGCGTAATTCTCGATTGGTTGGGGTAATGTGCCGATTCACATCCAATTTATCTGTTGCTTCCACACTCAACAAGGTTTCCAAACTTCCAATCAAGGCCAAGGTCAAAGCAATGCCATATACTTGAGGATTTAACAAAGCTGTAAAATCGGGTGTTTTGAAAAAAGTGAGAAATTCTGGTAAACTTTTGGCTACCGGTAAGGCAACTAAGTGTTTTTCACTTAGGTATAAACTTGGCAAAAATAGCTGAAAGAGCGCATTCATTCCAAGTCCCAAAATTACCACAAACAAAGAACCTGGCAGTATTTTAAAAAGTGAAAATTGCTTAAAAAATGGTTTTTCGAATAGTAACAAGATGATTACCGATAAAACGGAAATGATAATGGCCCCCAATTCAAAAGCATTGAACGCATACATCAATTCCGAAAATGTATTGTGCCCGTCCAACTGAAAGAATTCTTCGTCGCCGAAAAAATCTTTGTCGTAACCGAATGCATGGGGAATTTCCTTCAGTATAAGCGTGATTCCGATACCGGCCAACATGCCCTTGATGACCGAACTAGGAAAATAATTCCCTATGATTCCTGCGCCTATGGAACCCGCGATAAATTGGACAATTCCTGAAAGCACAACCGCCGTTAAAAAGGCTTCGTAAGATCCAAGGGAAAGTAGTGCGGCTGATACTATAGTAATCAAACCTGCCGCTGGACCCGAAACTCCTAAGCGAGATCCACTAAAATAACCGACAACAATGCCACCAATTACGCCCGCAATGATTCCTGAAAAAATGTTCGAAAAATCTTCATGGCCCGCAACGGAGGTAGACGACAATCCAATACCCAAACAAAGTGGCAAAGCCACAAAAAAGACGACAAAGCTGGCGGGTAAATCCTGCTTCCAAGTCTTAAATAAAAGTTTCATGCAAATGAATTAAGACAATTAAAAAAAAAACGATGTTCTTTAAAAATTAACTGAATTCGGGAGGGGAAAAAGGTACAGTCCTAGTAATGACAGGATACTGTTTTTCTGGATGAGAACAAAAAAGTACCCGCTCAAAATTTTCTTTCAAATGAATTGAGTACGCGTGAAAATGAATTGGCTCTGCATTTACATCCGCAGATTCAACCGCTAATTCGAACGTTTCTTGTTCCTCCTCCACTAAACTAATATTGTTGGAATCTTCTGGGTCGATAAGCGAACATTGCATACTTGTCATGACCAAAAGGCCAAGGAACAAACTGAAAAATAGGTATTCGAAATGTCTCATCACTTGAAAGCAAAAATAGCGAAATCAAATTAGAATTATCTTAAATTCTGCTTAAGATCGAAATGTTTCTCAACGAATCAAAATGGATCTTCCAGAAATTATGCAGAAATTATATTTTTACCCATCTTTGAAATGCGTTATGAGAAAAAATCTATGAATCATTTGGTCAAAAATTTCGTTCTGTTCAGTATTAAAATATCAGGAACGTTATTTTTAGTGGTGGCGTTCATCGTTGGTGGCATTTATCTCACCACAAGGATGTATGATTTTCCACCTTCAAAACCATTTTCCGGCGAATTCTTTTACAATCCTTACGCCTCTTGTACAGACAAAACCCCAACTCTCAGAGCAAATTTTCATGCGCATACAGTGGCATGGGGAAATGTAACTTATGGACACAACTCCGATCAAGAATTGTACGATGGGTATGTAGCAAATGGGTATGACATTGCCGGTATTTCAAATTACCATACCATCAGTTCATACGGGAAAGGAAAGTCCTCGGTTTACATTCCAATTTACGAACATGGTTACAACGTATTCAAATCCCATTGTCTGGCGTTGAAGGCCAAAGAAGTTTCCTATCTGGATTATCCCTTGTTTCAATCCACTTCACACCAGCAAACCATTATAGAAAACATCAAAAAAACGGGAAGTTTGGTGGCCGTTGCTCATCCAAATTTAGTGGGCAGCCGAACAATGGAAGACATGAAGTGCTTGGTGCATTACGATTTTTTGGAAGTCCTAAACCACTACCGCAATTCGGATAAAGAATGGGATGCAGCGCTTTCCAGCGGTCGACTTTCCTGGATTATCGCCAACGATGACACGCATGATGTTACAGACGAAACAGCCATGAAAATTTGGAATGTCATTTATAGCAACAGCCGCAATGCAGATTCCATACTCACCAACATGAAGCGTGGTATGCATTACGGTGTGAAAACAGAACAAGGAATCAACAACAATGAATTGGTCTCTTGCCAAGTGGAGAACGACGTAATCCGCGTGAGTTTCAAGAACCCGGTTCTCCATTTTGATGTCATGGGTCAAGACGGGAAAATGATTGATTACCAATATTCCAACCGCTATTTCGAATACAAAATCAAACCAACTGACACGTATATTCGTTTCGTTGCCAAAAGCCACAAAAGCATCATTTTCATGAATCCGATTGTTCGATACGATGGAAAAAACTTGCCGCTGACCAGCCAAGTTGCGCCATTGCTCAATGTCCCTAAAACGTTTATCGTACGAGGAATAATTGCATTGTTCTTACTGGAAATAGTTCTTCTTTTCGGAAAATTATGGAAACCAACTTCGAAATCGTGAATGGCTAAAGGCAGGGATGGAGTTCTTTTGAAAATTAATTCCAAACAATGCACAAAGCAACAAAGTTAATTTGCGAACAAGGTGTGAAAAAATCGACTTTTTAAATCAGTTTTAACTATTGATTTACGATTGTTTAAACGGTAAAAATTGGCGGATTTTCAAATTCGGGAATTCGGGAATTCGGGAATTCGGGAATTCGGGAATTTACGAACGACGCTGAAATATTGATCAAAAAAACATTATAATCAGATGAAAAATAGCTATTTGACCGTTTAAAATACGGGGATTCGGGACCGACGCAGTCAGAAGCGCAGCTAATTCCCAAATTTACGAAAAACATAGGGAAAATTAATAAAAAACGACAGCAATCTATTAATAATCAATTATTTGCCCATTTAAAATTCGGGAATTTGGGAATTCCCAAATTTACGAACGCAAACAAAATCCCCATTTAAAAAATCAGATTATTAAACTAAATTTCAGCACGTTAAAAAATAAATCCCTACGCAATCACCTTCAACTCTTTCCCCACTTTAATAAACGCCGCTATCGCTTTGTCCAAATCTGCTTTGCTGTGTGCTGCGGAAATTTGCGTACGAATACGCGCCGCACCTTTTGCTACTACTGGGTAAAAGAACCCGATGGCATACACGCCTTCTTTCAACAACAAATCGGCAAATTTTTGGGATAAAGCTGCATCGTACAACATGATGGGTACAATCGGTGAATCACCTGGCTTGATATCAAAACCGGCTTCAATGATTGCTTTTTTGAAATATTTCGTGTTTTCTTCTAAGGTATCACGCAAAGTAGTCGTAGAACTTAAAATGTCGAATACTTTGATCGACGCGCCAACAATGCTTGGTGCCAATGAATTGGAGAACAAATACGGTCGTGAACGCTGACGCAACATGTCGATAATTTCTTTTGGACCTGTTGTATAGCCACCCATCGCACCGCCCAAAGCTTTGCCCAAGGTTCCAGTAACGATGTCAACACGATTCGAGCAATTGTGGTATTCGGGCACACCACGACCTGTTTTTCCAATAAATCCTGCAGAGTGACATTCGTCTGTCATTACCAAGGCATCGTATTTATCCGCCAAATCGCAAATTTCATTCATTTTGGCAATGTCGCCGTCCATGGAGAAAACGCCATCGGTAACGATAATTCTGTGTTTTTGCGCTTGTGCAGCAATCAACTGTTGCTCCAAATCTTCCATGTTGGAATGCTTGTAACGGTAACGTTGCGCTTTGCAAAGTCGAACCCCATCAATGATGGAAGCGTGGTTCAATTCATCGGATATAATCGCATCGTCTTCACCAAAAAGCGGTTCAAAAACACCTCCGTTGGCATCAAAAGCGGCTGCGTACAAAATCGTATCTTCGGTTCCGTAAAATTCCGCTATTTTTCGTTCCAATTCTTTGTGAATGTCCTGTGTTCCACAAATAAACCGAACGGAAGACATACCAAAACCATGCGAATCCAAGGCATCTTTTGCCGCTTGAATCACTTCTGGGTTGGAAGAAAGTCCCAAATAGTTGTTGGCACACATGATCACCACATCTTCGCCCGTGCTCACATGTACATTCGCGCCCTGTGGCGTTGTGATGATGCGTTCGCGTTTGTAAATTCCACCTTCTTCAATGGATTTTAATTCTTGGGCCAAATGATCTTTGATTTTTCCGTACATGTTTTTGAGCTTTCGACAAAGATAATTGTTTCGAGAAAGAAATGAGGTTTCTTGAATTTGAATTTTGAGGAAGAAAACCGAGAACACGTTTCTATACAATTTCCATCACAGAAAATAAAATCCAACAAAACAAACCAATTCATTCCTCTTAAATGACAACTAAATTGATAAATATTTGCCATTCAGCTTGTTAAATTAATTAACAAATGATTTTTTTTAATGGATTCTCAGCTGGTCCTTGCTAATTTTTCGTTTTTTTGTTTTAGCTTTAATCTCTTCCTTTAACCGTTTTACATGAAATATTTACTTCTTTTTGTTTTGTACTTTCCCTTACAGAGCATTGGACAATACAATTTGGTTCCCAACCCCAGTTTTGAGAATAAATCGTCTTTTGCATATGTAGTTCCAAGTATTTCAGGGGGGGTGGGGGTTTCAAATTGGTATAATCCTAATACCAGCACACCAGATTACTTCAATGAATGTGCTTTTCCTTTGGCTCCCTTGCAAGTGCCTCATTCGGATAGTGCGTATATAGGTCTCGCTACTTACGATTTACTTGGGACGAATTCGAGAGAATATGTTTCTGTAGTGTTACTAGAAACTTTGCACGCAACGAAGTCCTATTGGGTAGAGTTGTATTGCAGTGTGGGCGAATATTATTCTTGGTATGCATCCAATAATTTGGGCATCCATTTTAGCGATATGGCTCTATTTTCCACAACGCCTTACTATTTTAACGTAAACGCCCAACTCAAATACTTCAACAACGAGATCATTGATGATACGCTCAATTGGGTAAAATTCAGCGGTATATACCAAGCCATTGGCGGCGAGCAATTTATCACTTTGGGCAATTTCAATACCGATGCAGAAACCACACAGGGAATGTATTATTCAACTGGTGGTATTGGCCAAACCTATTTCCTTATCGATGATGTATCTGTCATTCCGTTGGATAGCATCCCTGGTGGCATACCTGTAGATGCGGGGCCAGACCAAACTATTTACATTGGTGATACAGCGTTTATTGGTCAGAAAATCAGCAACATGCCAGATATTTGGACGGAGCTAAGTGGTATACCTGTGGCGAGCAATACGGCGGGAGTGTATGTTTCTCCATCGGTGAATACAACGTATGTGGTTACCCGCAACCTAAATGGTTTTTATTCTACAGATACCGTAACGGTGTTTGTATATGGCTTAGGGCTGGGAGAAAAGAAAAAAGAGCAGGTTAGCATCTACCCTATCCCCAACCAAGGTTCATTTTACCTGAAAGGTAAGTTGGAGAGCAGCTATACCATTCAAATTTTGAATACAACAGGCAGTCTAGCAAGTGAAATAACAATTCAAGAGAACTGCCAGGAAAAATTCATACAAACCAATTTGAGTTCAGGCACGTACCTTGTGGTCGTTAAAAATACCAGCGGAGAAGAAGTGTATCGAGAAAAAATAGTGGTGATAGAATAACTAAAAATTATACTTCATATCCCTCAAATTCAGGACAGCAAAAGAAACTTTCCAGGTGGCTTGTGGGGAAATGTGGTTTCCATCCGAAAGCGCACCGTAAATACCAACGCGCAGTTTGCGTTTAGAGAATTTGAAATTCCGCTCCAATCCGGCCAGCACTTCATAATGCAACCAATCAAATTCTTTCACATACAGAATGCCAGCGCCCATCACTAAACCAATACCTGTTTTTTTCATGAACGGAATTTTATTCAATATGGCGCCGTTATCGTGGTGCACGATGTGGCCTTCGTAAAATATTTTCCGTGAAGGAAGCGAACTATCCAAATCCTGAAAAGAATACAACGGGTTGGAAAACCAAAATGGATCACTTCTTCTATGGAATTTGAAATCCGCATCGTACAAGGCTTTGGCCGAAAGAAATTGACCCGATTTGATGTGGTAACTCGAGGTTCCAATGGTTCCAATTTTAAAGGTTTGAGTAATACCTCCAAGCAAATATTCATGGTTGATGTCGCTACCAAAAAGTTTGGGAATTCCTCGCTCATAGGTCGCGTAAATCGATGGCCATTTGGAACCCAAACGCACTTTTCGATTGGGTTCTCGCATGAATTTTTGACCCGGCGTGTACGACAAGGTAAAAACGCCCACCAAAGCTTGATACGTCTGAAATTCATTCGGATCTTGGTTGGGGACAGCTTTGTCCAACAATTTCACAAATTTATATTGGTCCACCGACCTTCTTTCAGCAAAAGTGAAATTAATGTCTGAATAAAAACCATTGAACAATTCCCGAAAATGATCGACGGATAAGGAGGTGGTCTCAATAAAATTGCTTCGTTTGTATATCTGGGTTATCGCGTCATAACTTCTGATAACATCGAAATCATGCCCAAAATTTGCTGAGATATTGCCAAAATGGAAAGGATCGTAGCGATAGGAACCATTGATATTTCCTTTTACATCCTTATTGAGCAAGCCAAATGTTATCTCTGCATATCCATCAAAATACTTTTCATTTTTCCATTTCTTGAAATAATTAAAACCAGGCGCCAAACGAGGCCCAGCAATGTACAAGGGACGCACAAAAGCCGCTACTGAATTAATACTCCACTGTGTTTTATTGGTTCGGTTTCGGTGATCGACGCCAAACCACAATACTTTTAACGCCGTTACCTTATTGAAAATTTGGTCTACAGAATCCAAATATTCTTTTTTGTTATGGGCAATTTCAATGCTGTCTTTCACGAATATATACCGTTGTTCCTGGTCCGTCAAAGCAAACCCTCTTTGCGTGTTCCAAAAGGTGGTGTCTTTGTCGAACGCTTCTTGTTCCGTTACTGAAACTTCGTTATTGAAAAATTTAGCTGGGAAATTTGGCTGAAAATTGTAGCTTCTGAATTGAGAATTGGTGACGCATTCCGAAACGTCATTTTTGTATTTTACCCCATAGGTCAATTTTTGATTCGTCAAAACATTCAAGGTATCGCCGTAATTGTCGTATTCTTGATACACCGTGAAGTGATCGTACATGTGCAAATTGCCTTTTTCCATCGTCAATTCCAGCTTCTGAATCATCCAAATGGAGTCAATCACCCAAATCGTTCCTGACAAAGTAGTAGTGGCTGTATTTCGCGCTATAATCCTTATTTTGCTGATTTTCTGACCATTTTCTTCGTATTGTTCCTCCAAACGGTATTTGTAACTGAGAATCCCTGGTCCAGAAATCGGTGAACTGACAGGGGTTTCGTGCAAATCATCCAGGTGCAATAGGTTTTCAAAAAAATTGAAATTGGATTTGACGGTAGTCGTGTAATACAGATTTTGCTTGTTCCCGCGCACTTCATACGCATTCCGAAGTTCTTTCACGTCTCTTGGTGGACTGTAATTCCGCGTTAATTGCACTTCTACCAAATTCATGCTACTGGTCACTTTCGACAGCTCTGCTTCTTGTGCTTTTTTCTCCGCCGCAAAAGGATCTACTTCCGTTTCCTCCGAATTTTCAGTTGGTTTTTCCTTTTTCTTCTCTTCTTTTTTGGTTTCTTTTTCGGTTTTATTCGCCGCATCCTCCGTTTCTTTTTCTTTGGATTTTTGGTCTTGGCTAATTTGTTCAGTGGCCCGTGTGTAGACTTCTACTTTGTGGGGATAATTCCATGGGTTGATTTGTTCGCGTCTTTTTACGACCTCCAACATAATATCACGACCCGGATTGGATTTTTTAGCCGATACTTCGATATCATAAATATCTTGAATCTTGGTAGGTACGAGATGAATATCATGTTTTATTGGCAAATCCGCCATCGGCAAATAATATTCTTGGTTTTCATAACCGGTGAATGTGATAATCACATAGTATTCACCCGGCATCAAACGCATTTCGAAATACCCATTCAAATCGGCAATCGTTCGAAAATCATCCGCATTTTTAACATACAACTTGGCTTGCGGTATGGGAATGTTGTTTTCATCATACACTACACCCGAAAAAAGTTGCTGCGCAAGAAAATTCCCACTGCTCAAAAGGAAGAAAAGGACAAAGACAATTTTCATGTTATTAGTATAGACCCTAAGTGATTAAAAAAGTTACACTATTCCTTGAATAAAATGATAACTTTTCCAGACTAAACTGGTTTGCATCCAATCGTGAAAGGATTTTTCAGATCGTAAAGTCTGTTTTTCCCAATCCAAAATTTGAAATTCTTGCAGTGGTGCATCAAAAAGAATCAGACCGTGAAAGGAGTTATTTGGGTCATGAAATTCTACAATATCTTCGGAATAGATGGCTCTTCTATTCTTATCAAAATAACCTGTGAAAGGATCCTGAATTTCAAATGCCAATTCTTGTCCATTCCAAGCATATTGGTCTTTGGAGTAAAAGTCAATTTGGTGAATTTGCTTTTTAAAACCCACAATTTTATCCGCTATGCGCAAACGATAACGTAACGATTCAATCGGCATTGTTTTGTTGCTCCTCTAAATATTTTAGGTGGTGTTTCATGCGGCGCATCATCCACGTTTTCATCAAAAACATCAATAAACTGATAAAGGTAAAAACGTAATAGTAAACCCAGGTTTTGTACCCTTGCACAATGCAGAAATAGGTAATAATCACGAACGAAGCGATGGCCATTCCCAACCAGAAAAAGCGCATTATTTTATTATAGGTTTCCATGGAATTCAGTTGTTGTGGTTCAAAGATAAAAGATTTTCCTCTTACAAGGTTTATTTGTCCATATTGATTTGACCCGTGGGACGCATAAAAGTAAACGTGCTAAAATCTTGTTTGGTACGAACACCTTGTCCATACATGAGTCCTTTTGGCGATTTTACAACCACGCTTTTTTCTGTATAAATCAAACTATCTTTTTGGTTCCAGATCAATTCTTCCGTCTCCATTCGTTGGTCTTTTTCGTAGTTAAACAAGCGTACTGAATCACGCACAAACATAGTCCCTTCTTGCAAGCGCACCTCACCATACAAAGCGGTTAACGTAGAGACTATTTCACCACTTTCGTCATAAAAATCTACTTTAACACCATCCTTTAATTTGGTCACTGGAACCGGGAAAGAATAGGTCTCTGCTAGTTTTGCATAGATCCGTACTTTGGCATAGCCACTATCGGTGTAAAACACCTCCATGTCTTGAATTACTTCTTCGGGTGCTTTGGGATCATAGGTTACGCGACGAATTTGATCCAAATCGTTCACGCATGAAAAAAGGAATCCTGCCAACACAAGGCTAGCAGGAATTCCAAAAATTTGTTTTATTTTCTTACGGTTGAACATTAACGAATGGTCACGTTCACACCCCAGCATGATAAGTTTACACTTTGTCCTTTGGAATAGCCGTTGTCAAACAATTCACCGTCTGTAGGGAAGTTTCCAGCATATTTTCCAGAAACGCCTGCTCTTGCATACAATTCAGAAGCATAATAGTAATTGAATTTACGGTCAACAGTACTTGTACCACAACTGTTCGCCAATTGCGCGACACATTGACCAGCCATTTTCAACGCTTCGTTTTTGTTTTTACCAGAAATTCCCATCGCTGTTCCGTATGCTGCTTTGTAGCTGCCTTGTGCAAATTGCATTTTCAAAATTTCATACTCAATATCTTCTTGTGCTGCAGCATCTGGCGCCAAAGGTTTCGCATCGCGGTACACTTCCATGGCTTCGTTGTATCGTTTTTTAGAAACCATCAATCTTGCTTTCACCAACATCGTTTGGAAACCTGGATTGATTTTAATCAAGGTATCAATCAACATTTCGTATTCTTTGCTGCTCTCGCAGTTTTTGCTTTCCAATAAACCAATGAAATTGTTTACAGTAGACAATTTCGCTTCTTTGTCCTGTGGCAAAGTAGTCATGAACCCTTTCAATTCTGGAACGATATCATCACATGTTTTTACCACATAGTTCAAATACGTATTCAAAGTCTCCAACGTCGTCGCGCTCATTTTTGCATCGGTAGCTAGCTTAGACAATCGGAAGTATTCACTGATGTATCTTTTCTTCATGGCTGGTTTTTTATCAGCTGCTACTGAATTTACCATGACCAATAAATTGTAATAATAAAGTGTTACGTAGGCTTCGTCCAATTTCAAACCAGCAGCGTCCATTCCTTTTACAAAGAAATTATCGGCAACGTCATGGCGTGGTTTGGTAGAAGACAATTCATATTGTGCTCTCAACAAATAAGTTTCCGCTCCAACGATAGTTGCTTTTTCAGCACGATCATAAACCGCCAACAAAGTATCGGTATAGGCTTTCACTTTTGCCTCGTCTTTTTCTTCAGAGATGGTGTTGCGCAAAGAACCTATCAAACGGTCGTAATTCGCCTTGTCATACCCCCCGCAAATTTTCTCCCCTCTTAAGTAATAAGTTGATGCACCTGCGAAATTGTTAATTTTCAACTCTTCACCGGCCAAAAAGCGCATTCTAAGACATTCTCTCTCTGCATCAGATCCCTCCTGAGCAAACGCTCCAAAACCAACAAGTAAGGTCAACGCTAAAAAAATTCTCTTCAATTTCATCATTTCTATTTATTAATCCAATTTTACTTTTCTAAACCATTTGTCGCCGCGCATCGGTGACAAAATAACTCCGACATTTAAACCAATGTAATTTCCATTTATCGCACCAGTTGCCGTATTGGTTCTTTTTCCCAAATCCACTCCTATATTGATCGAAGAGAATGAGTAATCCATCACCAACGGTATACCAATTCCAAATGTTGTGCCAAACTGTTTGTAATTGACACCTCCGAACTGATAAGGCAATACGGTTGAATAGGCGCCTACTCGGTAGATCATTCTATTCCAAAAACTTACGGTAGTTGCATTGTTGTAATAATCTGTGTTAGGGGTGTATTGAATCCCCAAAGAATATCGTGAAAAATCACTCGAATAAGGTTTCAATACGGTGGAATTAAATTCTTGACGATAATCGGAATAAATCGTTTTTTGATATTCTAGAACATAGTGAAGATTCGAATTGAATTCTCGATTCTTTCTAGAGATTCGGTGAAAGGTTTGTGTATAGTTTAAACCCAATTTCAAGGCGGGCGCTGAGATTACTTTTTCTGAACTTTCGGTTGTAGAAACGATTGATGTGGAATTGGTCCCATCCTTATTCGTTTCGAAATAATACAAACTTTCACTAGTACGAGCATTCAATTTTTGAGATGGGTCATAATAAGCACTGAATTGAAAACTATTCAATTTATTCAAACGATAAAATACCGAAGCAGAAAGGTCATAATGAAATGATTTTAATCGATCGGTATGAATAAAAACGCCTCCGGATGATTCCCCAACAAATGCGCTCGTTTTTGAATTGGATGTCTGACCGAACAAATAACCCAAATTTGACCCTACAGCAATTTTTAAATTCTCTTTTTTAACAATATTCGCCGACAAGGCAACAAATGCTTTGGTTGAATTTCCCTTGCCTTCGTAATTGAACTTCAAAGAATCTCCACCAACAATGGAATAAGACGAAAAGTTATATCCTCGTTTGGAATAAGGTGATAAACCGAATGCAATACCCAGTCGGTTGGCAAAAGGAACAGCAAAATACAAATGTTCCAAGGTGAAAAATTGACTCGTATTTTTAACAGCTCCTTCCGTTTCTTGCGCGTATCGTCCATTTAGTGAAATGGACAACAACGGATTTCCTTTAACGAGTGAAGCATGTGAAGCAGCGTTGTAATAGTTAACCATCGTAGAATCTGAATAGGCAAAACTTGAACCACCCAAAGCACGTTGTATGGGATCACTCGAGTTCGACAACTCGCCAATTCCGTAAAATGAATAAGGGTTAGAAAGCGTTACCTGTGCCGAAAAATACAGAGGAGCAACCAAAAAAATTAAATTCAGGAAAATTTTACCCATTCCGTTTGTATATGTAATTCAACCCAAAGAGGGTTAGATTTTCGTGTGCAAAGATGTTATTTTTCGAAGGGAATTCAAAGTATTTCATATCTCCACCTGTCACAAAAAACGTTAAGCCTTGATAATCTTGCGAATAGCGTTCCATGAATTGGCTTATCTCTCCCTTCATCCCCAACATAACGCCGGAATGAATTGAATCGTGTGTATTAGTACCAATAATAGTATCTGGTTGATGCGCGTGAAGCAAAGGCAATTTCCCGGTGAAGTGATTCAATGCTTCATACCGCATGGTCAAACCAGGTGAAATTGATCCGCCAAGGTATGCACCATTTTCATTCACGAAGTCAAATTTGATACAAGTCCCTAGATCAATCGCCACTTTATTTCCTTCCGGCTGCAAAATTTGAATAGCGGCAGCATTCGCCAAACGATCCAAACCGAGCGTTTGAGGCGAATCGTAGGCGATTTTTATGGGTAAATTCAAATTTCTTGAAAACAAAAGGTATTTTTTTTCATTCCCCAAAAAATGATTCAAATCATCATCGGAAAGCACAGAGGAAACAAATATTGGCGCATCCTCAAACAGGGCCAAAAATTGATAAAACGCTTGATTTTGATTGACTTGAAAATAATCGAGTCGAATAATTTGGTCGTCAAGAAAGGCAGCTACTTTGATTCTAGTATTCCCGGCATCCACCACAATTACGTCTGCTTTTTTGCTCAACATAGCACAAAGATACGCTAGGAAAACAAAAAAAAACGTTTTTTAGTTTGAAGTTTAAATTAAGTTCTTACTTTTGCCCTCACAAATTTAGGTCGGTGATGTAGCTCAGTCGGTAGAGCAAAGGACTGAAAATCCTTGTGTCGGCGGTTCGATTCCGTCCATCACCACAAAAAACCCTCAAAAGCGATGCTTTTAAGGGTTTTTTTTTAGAATAAAATTCGTTTTGATTCAGATCTACTATTGCTGCTTTTTATCCTGCCGCTTGGAATACAAATAAAAACTTTCCACTTTGTTGCGAGCCCAAGGCGTTCTACGCAGAAATTTAAGACTGGAATTCATGGTTGGATTGCTTACGAAACAGTTGATTTTTATTTGCTCACCCAATTCAACCCATCCATATTTTTCAACGAGATACGTCAGAATATCGGCTAGTTTGATGCCGTGTAAAGGATTGTTGGGTTGCTCTTCCATTTGACAAAGTTAGTTTAAAAAGATACTAGTTGGAAAGTTTCGAGTTTCAAGTTGCTAGTTACAAGTTTTGGGTAGTTATGGCTAACGTAAAATTGCGTTTTCGACTTAGTTAGCATGCAGAAAAATGAAATAACTCAACTAACCGATCAGAACTTGCAACTCTGAATTTGCGAAGCAAAGAACTTGTAACTTGTAACTTTCATTGAAATTTCAACACAACAATAAGCGCCAAGAACTTGCAACACCGAATTTGCGCAGCAAAGAACTTGGAACTTGCAACTTTACATTGAATTTTCAACACAACAATAAGCGCCCAGAACTTGCAACTCCGAATTTGCGCAGCAAAGAACTTGTAACTTGTAACTTTCTTAAATTATTTCAACTGGCCAGCGATAAATCCTGTGGTCCAAGCCGCTTGAAAATTGTAACCACCCGTAATTGCATCAATATCCATTACTTCTCCAGCAAAATATAAGTTTTTCACAACTCTACTTTCCATCGAGCTCAAGTTTATGTCTTCCAAACTGACACCTCCACAGGTCACAAATTCTTCTTTGAACGTTGTTTTACCTTTTACTTCATACGTATCGTTGGTCAACACTTCAATCAATTTATTGAACCCTTTTTTACCCAATTCCTCCCAGCGTTTGGTTGGTGCTTGTCCGGCTCTTTCCAAAAGATGCAACCACAAGCGTTCCTTGATTCCGTAGGGTTTGAAATTTGGCAACAACTTATTCGGGTGAGCTTGAACGATGCTTTCAATTTCAGCCATGACTTTATCCACTTTCGCTTCATTGGTCCAGTTGACTAATAAGTTGAAATCGTACCCTCGTTCGCCCAACACGCGTGCACCCAGAGAAGAAAGTTTCAAAATAGCAGGACCGCTCATTCCCCAATGCGTAATCAATAAAGGGCCATCGCCTTTCAATTTGGTGCCTTGAATGGTGGTGATGACTTCTTCTTTCACAATTCCCATCAGTTCCTTTACCTTTTCATTTGGCATGTTGAAGGTGAATAAGGATGGTACACATTCCTCAATCGTGTGACCTAAATCTTTCAGCCAATCCAATCCACTGGTTTTTGGAGAACCGCCTGTGGCGATGATTACTTTGTCGAAATGAATCGCTTCATCCTTGAATTGTAATTCGATGCCCTTCTCTTTTGGAACGACTGCTTCTACTCCTTTTCCTGTTTGAATAACGATTTTATTTCGCCGACATTCATTCATCAAACAATCAATGATGCTTTGTGAATTTTGAGAAACGGGAAAATAACAGCCATCATCTTGCAAAGTCAAAGGTACATTTCTGTCCTCAAACCATTTCACGGTGTCTGTGGTATTGAATTCCTTGAAGGCCCATTTCAACTTTTTCCCACCGCGCGGATACGCTTTGATTAATTCATCGATATCAGAGCAGCCATTGGTTACGTTGCATCTTCCGCCGCCTGAAACTTTGACTTTGGCAAGGACTTTTTGCGATTTTTCGAAGATCGTTACAGCTGCCTCTGGATGATGCTGCTTCACAGACAATGCCGCAAAGAAACCCGCTGCGCCGCCACCAATAATGGCTATTTTATTTAAGGAATTATTCACGGGGTAAAGATACATTGTTTAACCACAAAGAGCGCAAAGAAGGCACGGAGGACGCAAAGAAAAATGAACATTCATAGGGATTTTAACACAGAGCTACGCAAAGGTTTCACAGAGGAAGAGGTGTTTAGGATAAAAAAATTACAAATCACCATTAATGACCCTTTTTATTCCATTTTTTAGCAGCGGAACGTTGAAATTGATTAACAAACCAAGTTTATAATTACCTGATTTCAAATAAGTTAATGTTTTAGCTAAATGTACTTCTTTGAATTTCTCGGCACTTTTCAATTCTACCACAACCTTTCCAGCAACAAGTAAATCCATTCTATAACCTATGTCTAGTACTACTTCCTCAAAAATGACGGGCATTGGTTCTTCTTTTTCCACCATAAAACCTTCTTTTTTAAGCTTATAGAATAAACATTCCTAATAAACATTTTCCAATAAACCCGACCCCAAAGCTCTGTGCACTTCAATTGCGTATCCAATAATTATACTCGAAATTTCATTTTCATCCATCCTAAATAAGTAGGTTCCTATCTAAGATACAAAAAAAAGGAAACCTATGAATCTTGTGTCTGAAAAAAATCTTCGTGAAACTCCGTGAATCCTTTGTGAAACTCCGTGAAGTCTAACCTTGTTTTTAGTTAAGTTTTGTGGTTAAACCAAAACACTCCCCAACCATCTTTCCATTTCCTCTCTCGCCACCCCTTTTCGATCTGCCAAATCATGCACTTGATCTAAATTGATTTTCCCCAATCCAAAATACTTTGCTTGTGGATGGGCAAAATACCAACCTGAAACAGAAGCCGTTGGAAACATCGCCAAACTTGAAGTTAATTCAACACCCGTTTGGTTGGTGGCATCCAAAATTCGGAACAAATCGATTTTTTCAGTGTGATCAGGACAAGCTGGATAACCGGGTGCCGGTCGAATTCCACGGTATTTTTCCTTGATCAATTCTTCGTTGCTCAGGCCTTCCTTTTCATCGTAACACCAAAATTCTTTGCGAACTCGCTCGTGCAGGCGCTCGGCAAAAGCTTCTGCTAAACGATCCGCCAAGGCTTTTAAGAGAATGGAATTGTAATCGTCATGATCGGCTTCGAATTTCGCAACATGCGCATCTATTCCCAAACCAGTTGTCACCACAAATCCGCCAATGTAATCTTTCAATCCGCTTGATTTTGGCGCGATAAAATCAGCCAATGCGGCATTGGGAGCACCTGCGGTTTTCTTGCCTTGCTGACGCAAACTACGCTGTGTGTGGAGTATTTCTGTTCTTGATTCATTCGTATAAATCTCAATATCATCACCAACAGCATTGGCAGGAAATAAACCGATTACGGCTTTGGCTTCCAACCATTTTTCGGTAATAATTTGGTCCAACATCGTATTCGCATCTTTGAAAAGCTTGGTTGCTTCTTCTCCAACTACCTCATCTGTTAAAATATTCGGGTACTTTCCATGCAATTCCCAGGTTTGAAAAAACGGTGTCCAGTCGATATACTTCCGCAATTCTGATAAGTCATAGTCGACGAATGTCTGCGTGCCGATTTGTTTCGGAACCGATAAATCTTCTGGTTTGAATTCAATTTTTAAAGCATTGTTTCTGGCTTCTTCTAAAGTCAATAGTTGCTTCGCGCCGCGGTGTTTTTCATGATGCTCCCGGACGCGAACGTATTCTTCTTTCAAATTGGAAACAAATTCCTCCTTTTTATGCGTCAACAAACTTTCAACTACCGTCACGGAGCGAGATGCGTCCAAAACATGTACAGTTTGTCCCAATGTATAATTCCGGTCTATCTTCACGGCGGTGTGTACTTTTGAAGTCGTCGCTCCACCAATCAAAAGAGGAATGCTCAAATTCGCCCGTTCCATTTCTTTCGCCATGTGCACCATTTCATCCAAAGAAGGCGTAATCAAACCACTCAATCCGATTACATCTACGTTTTCTTCGATCGCTTTTTGAATGATTTTTTCTGCTGGCACCATCACGCCCATATCGATGACTTCGTAATTGTTGCATGAAAGCACAACTCCAACGATGTTTTTACCGATATCGTGCACATCCCCTTTCACGGTTGCCATCAAGACTTTGCCCGAAAATTCGCGTTTTCCGTCTTTCTCTGCTTCGATAAATGGCAACAAATAAGCGACCGCTTTTTTCATCACACGAGCCGATTTCACGACTTGTGGAAGGAACATTTTTCCGCTACCGAACAAATCCCCCACCACGTTCATTCCAGCCATTAACGGTCCTTCGATGACTTCGATTGGTCGCACAAATTGATGGCGACACTCTTCCACATCTTCATCAATGAAATCTACGATTCCCTTCACCAAAGCATGCGTCAAACGACTGTTCACATCCGTCTCACGCCAAGATAAATCGACTTCACGTTTTTTACCATCTCCTTTTACGGTTTCAGCGTATTCCAGCAATCGTTCTGTTGCATCTTCACGACGATTCAAAATCACGTCTTCAATGTATTCCATCAGCGTTTTGTCCACATCATCGTATACTTCCAACATCGTTGGGTTGACGATTCCCATGTCCATTCCATGTTGGATGGCATGATACAAAAAGGAGGCGTGCATGGCTTCTCGTACTTTATCATTTCCTCGAAAAGAAAATGAAACATTGGAAACTCCTCCACTCACATGTGCGCCAAGTAAATTTTGGCGAATCCATTTCGTTGCGCGAAAAAAGTCCAAAGCATTGTTGTTGTGCTCCTCCATTCCCGTTGCGACCGGGAAAATATTCGGGTCAAAAATGATATCGTGAGGATTGAATTTTACGACATCTACCAAAATTCGGTACGAGCGTTCACAAATTTGAATTCTTTTTTCATAGGAATCTGCTTGCCCGTTTTCATCAAATGCCATGACGATTACTGCAGCTCCGTATTTCCGGATCAATTTGGCTTGTTTGATGAAGTTTTCTTCGCCTTCTTTCAAAGAAATGGAATTCACCACTCCTTTCCCTTGAACGCATTTCAATCCGGCCTCGATGATTTCCCATTTGGAACTATCAATCATAATTGGAACACGCGCAATGTCGGGTTCAGCTGCTATTAGATTAAGAAATTTCACCATGGCTTCTTTGCCATCGATCATTCCCTCATCCATGTTAATATCAATGATTTGAGCGCCTCCTTCCACTTGATCTCGCGCTACTGCCAAAGCAGCTTCATAATCTTCCTCCTTGATCATCCGAAGAAAAGCGCGTGAACCCGTGACATTCGTTCTTTCACCTACGTTGATGAAATTGCTTTCTGGCGTTACGATTAATGGTTCTAAACCGGAGAGTTTTAGTGTTGCTTTTTGCATTTAAGTATATTTTATTTCCCCCTTTTGAGGAGATTTAGGGGGAGGACGGTCTGTTATTGAAAATATCTTTTTTGTTTTAGAATCGCGTATCCTCCCTCTTGGTCCCCCTCCAAAAAGGGGAAGAAATGCGCAATCTTATTTTAAATCTGCGTCGAAGCCTACTTTTCTTGGTTCATAGGCATGCGCCAAATCCGCGATGGCCTTGATATGTGCTGGAGTCGTTCCACAACATCCACCAATTACATTGATCAAGCCCTCATCCAAAAATTCTTTGATTTGTTTGGCCATCATTTCAGGTGTTTCGTCGTATTCACCAAACTCGTTGGGAAGTCCAGCATTGGGATGTGCACTCACACCAAACGCTGTCTTTTCGCTTAAAACTTGCAAATAAGGACGCATCATCTCGGCGCCTAAAGCACAATTTAATCCAACGGTCAACAGTGGCATGTGCGAAATGGAAATGAGAAATGCTTCCGTAGTTTGACCGGTTAAGGTTCGTCCACTTTGGTCGGTAATCGTACCTGAAACCATTATAGGCGTATCCAAACCTCCTTCCGTCAAGATATTGTCGATTGCGAAAAGTGCGGCTTTTGCATTTAAGGTGTCAAAAACTGTCTCCACCAAGAGAATATCAGCACCTCCATCCAATAGTGCCTTGGTTTGTTCTTCGTAGGCATTCACCAATTCGTCGAAAGTAATTCCGCGAAAACCTGGATCATTCACATCTGGTGAAATGGAAGCCGTTCGATTGGTGGGCCCGATGGAACCTGCAACATATCGTTTTCTCGCTGGAAATTGCGCATTGTACTCTTCACATGCTTCTTTGGCGATTTTCGCTGAATGAAAATTGATTTCATAGACAAATTTTTCCAATCCGTAATCGGCTTGTGCAATCCAAGTTCCTGAAAAAGAATTGGTTTCAATGATGTCGGCTCCCGCCTCTAAATATTCGCGATGAATGCCTTTGATAATATCTGGTCGGGTTAGAGAAAGCAAATCATTGTTCCCTTTTAAAGATTGTTCGTGATTTTCAAACCAACCGATGCGAAAATCTTCTTCTTCCAGTTTGTGCCGCTGAATCATGGTTCCCATTGCACCATCTAATACGAGTATACGACTTTTTAAATCTTCTTGGATTGTCATTTCTGTTCCGTCCTATTATATTAATACCACTGATACAGAAATATGGAACTGAATTCCCAACTTATCTTTACCCTTTTCGGGATCGGAATTGGCACCATTGCATATATTGCCGGTTGCCAAGGTTTCATAGGGCCTGTCCCTCCACCTTTCTGTATAAGTTCACGACAAATTTACAAAATGCCTTTGAATTATTCTAGTGTAGTTTCTTGTAATTTTTAACTTTATCCTCAACACCCAAGCGTATGAAAAAACTAGTTCAATCTTTTCGATTTGCTTTGAACGGATTTATCAAGAACATTCCAACAGAAAGAAATCTTCAAATCCACCTGGTCACTTTCTTGTTTGTTCTTGCGCTGGGATTTTACTTTTCCATTTCACAATTTGAGTGGCTGACTATTTTCTTGATTTCAGCTTTGGTGATTTCATTGGAATTGATCAACTCGGCCATCGAGAAATTGTGCGATTTTGTTCAACCAGATTTACACGAAAAAATTAAAATCATCAAAGATACAGCGGCGGCTGCGGTATTAGTAGCAGCCGGGATCGCATTAGTTGTTGGCGGGATCATTTTCCTACCCAAGATTTTATAATTCCTTTCGATTTTTTCCTTCGCGTTTTGTCTTATTTAAGTGGCCACTCCATCTAAACATCACCATTTTATATGAGCATGCTGAATGATACTATATACTTGAATATTTTCTGAGGAATTGCGCAAATACAGAAATATAGAATTGCTGTAAAAAAAAAGAAGGCGACTCGGGAGAGTCACCTTCTTTTAATCTAACCTAACCTAACCACTATTCACTGAAAAAGATTTTAAAATCTTTTGATTTTTCTTATTTGTTTAACAAAGATACCATCATTTTTTAAAATACAAAACAAAAAATTAAAATAAACATTCTGTTTCTTCCAATTTTAAGTTTTTTTATATGTTGCTCTTAACTTTCATGTTTGATTTCCCAAAAATCCAAATCTTCATTTTAAAAGTCAAGAGATACAAAGATGGGATTACTACCAAGGTTAAAAATGTAGCAAACGTCAATCCATAAATAATTGTCCAAGACATCGGTCCGAAAAATAAGGTGTTGTCTCCTCCAAAATAAATTTTAGCATCATACGAGGATAAGAAACTGATAAAATCAATGTTGAAGCCGATTGCCATCGGTATCAAGCCTAAAATGGTCGTAATGGCAGTCAACAAAACCGGTCGCAAACGTGTTTTCCCTGCTTGAATGGAAGCCTCAATAAAATCATCGACTGGCAATACTTCGTCTTCTTCCAAATTCAATTGCTCTCTCTTCTCCTTCAATAGCATATTGGTAAAGTCAATCAATACGATCGCGTTGTTCACTACCACACCGGCCAAAGAAATGATACCAATCATGGTCATAATAACCACGAAGTTTTGTCGTGAGATTACCAATCCTAACAATACGCCAATCAAACTCAGCACTACTGTTAACATAATCACCGCCGGAGCTGAATAACTATTAAACTGCGCCACAATAATCAAGATGATTAAGAAAACAGCAATCATCAAAGCTTTACTCAAAAAGGACATTTCCTTTGCTTGCTCTTCTTGTTGACCGGTAAATTTATAGTTTAAGTTTTCATTCAATTCACCTTTCTTTTCAAAATCAGCCAGCTTCAGTTTCAAATTCTTTACCACGTCGTTGGCATTGAACCCTTCCGTTACATTGGATGTTACAGTAACCAATGGCATTTGATCTTTGCGCACTACGGCAGAATAAGAAGACATTTCTTTAGGATCTTCCACAACAGAACGAATGGGAACTTTTAATAATTTTCCTTTTGAATTTCGGAAAATCAAGTTTTGATCCAAAAGCGCATCCAGATTGTCGCGGCTATTTTGTTCAAATCGAACGACGATATCATACGATTCTTCGTCTATCGTGTATTTTGAAATATCCTGTCCTAACAAGGCTTTTCGAATTGCATTTCCGACCATAGCCGTTGAGGCGCTCAGTTTTCGGACCTGATCTCTGTCAACGATGATTGGAATTTCTGGTCGATTGGTTTCAACGTTTAATTTCAATTTGTCAACACCCGCAACTCCCGAACGATCCAAATAATTTTTAATTTTCATTGCTTCTGCAATCAATTCTCGGTATTCTCCTTTTCCAGAAACCTCAATGTTGATAGGCGCACCTTGTGGTGGACCGTTGGAATCTTTGTCCGCAGAAATCTCAATATCCGCATTGAATTTCCCTTTGATTCCTTCCTGAATTTGCGTCAAGATTTCACTCGTTTTGATATCCCCTCGAAACTGAGATTCCGCAAAATTTATCGTTATCCGCGCTTTGTGAGGGGTATTCCCCATCGAAACGCCTTGTTTTGAATCGCTCGTTCCTTCACCTACTTGTGCAATGATGGAAGTGATGATTCTCTCTTCTGAATCTGCTGGCAATTTAGCATCTGAATCCAAATAGGGTTTCAAAATTTTCTTTACCTCAGCTTCCAATTCTAAAGAAGACTGGTTCGTCACCATAATATCCGTCCCTATTGGCTGCTCCATGAAAATATTCACATAATTCGGCTGATTGACTGGGAAAAAATCCACTTTTGGTGGGAAAACAGCCATAAGTCCAAAGGAAAATATCAGCAATCCGATTGTTCCAAATAAAAACCGTTGAGGGTTTCGCCCCTTCATAGCATAACTTAAAAAGTTTTCGTACGCTTGCTCCAATTTCGGCAAGAAATTGTTCTGGAAATTTTTGGCTCCTGGTACAAATACATACAAATTAAGGATTGTCAAAATTGCCAATACCAAAAGTAGATTTCCTACTGTCATGGCACCACCCAAAACAAGTGCCAGTCCAACGATAAATAAGGCAATCGCAATGCGGAAAGCATTTTTCTTCTTGGGTTGTTTTTCTTCCAACTTCATGAAAGCAACCGCCAATACTGGGTTGATAACCAAAGCTACGAACAACGAAGAACCCAATACGATAATCAAAGTTATCGGCAAATATTTCATGAATTGCCCCATGATGCCTGGCCAAAGTGCCAATGGAATAAAAGCAGCCAATGTTGTGGCGGTTGAGGCAATAATTGGCCAAGCCACCTCACCAACACCTTGAATTACGGCATGTTTTATTTTCATGCCATCACTGAGATTTCGGTAGATGTTCTCAACAATTACAATCCCATTGTCGACGAGCATTCCCAGCGCCAAAACGAGCGAGAACAATACCATTGTATTGAGCGATACTCCCATCGCATTCAAGATCAAGAAAGACATCAACATGGAAAGCGGTATCGCGATACCCACAAACAAAGCATTTCGCAGTCCTAAGAAGAATAACAATACGCCTACCACCAAAATAACACCAAAAATGATCGAGTTTTCAAGGTTCGAAACCATGTCGCGCGTTTTGTTGGATTGATCATTCGTAGTAGAATAAGTTACACCTCTTGGTATGGTGCCATCTGCTCTCGCCTCATCCAATAAATCGTAAATTTTCTCGGAGGCCGCTAAAAGGTTTTCACCACTTTGTTTTTTAACATCTAGCATCACAACAGGCTCGTCAAATTCGCGGGCAAAAGAAGTGGTATCGGAGTTGCCAAAATAAACTTTCGCAATATCTCCTAGATAAACAGGCAAAAACTCATCGTCTTTCACTACCAATTTTTTCAATTCATTGGCATCTTTGAACTCACCATCGATTCGAATGGTTTTTCGCATGCCATCCATCAATAATTCACCGGACGGAATGACTTGATTTTCTGCTCCAACAGCATTTTGAATATCGTCCAAGGAAACATTTACAGCTTGCGAACGAATGGGATCCACATCTATACGCATTTCTTGCTCTTGCACCCCTCGAATATCAACTTCGCTTATTTCAGCCAATTCTTCAATTTTCTTTTCTAGATCTTCCGCAATACTTTTTAGAAGGGCGGCATTGGCTCCGCGCAAATTGATATTCATAATCGGCATTTGAGAAGGATCCATCTCGAAAATATTCGGTTCAACCGGCAAAGCTGGAAAATCCGATTTTGCTCGTGCTTTGTCCACCGCATCTTTCACTTTTTGCAATGCGTCTGAAACCGACATTTTGAAATCAAATTTGACCCGTACCGTTGTGTATCCATGCACAGAATTGGAATTAATTTCGTCCACCAATTTGATACCGCCTAACTCTTTCTCTATCGATTGCGTAATTTTTTCAGACATGTATTCCGGAGAAGACCCTGGTTTTGCAATTCCGACATATATTTCTGGAATTTGTATTTCTGGAAACGTTTCATTCGGCATACTGGTATAGGCCATCAAACCACCAAAAAGGATGATAAAGGACACCAGAAATATTGACTTTCGATTGTTTACAGCCCAGGTTGACAACCCAAAGCTGTATTTATTTTGTTCTTCCATTTTTAATACCCTTATTTGATTCGAACGATGTCTTGATCTGTAATTCCTTTTGCGCCATCAGTTATCACCAATGACCCTTCTTTCAACTGACCACTAATAACTTTGATGTAAGCCTCACCTTTGTATTTTTGAATCACTTCCACAACCACTTTACTTAATGAATAGTTATTTTTCGCTTTTGGAGTGGCCACATATACAAAGTCATTGTTATCTTGATCTTTCATGATACTTTTAGATGCAATCACCAAGGCATTTGGCACTTCTAAGTCGGTAATATTCAATTCTGCCAACATATTCGGTAAGAAATCTTTGTTATTCTTCAAACTTGCTTTGATACTAAAAGTACGGTTGATGGGTTCAATGTATTGTCCTACATTGTTCACCACTAAGTTAACTACCGTGTCTTTATAATTGGGGAAACTTACTTCTATTGTTGTCCCAACTTGAATCGCTGAAAAATGTTTTTCGGAAATATCCGCTACTACATTAATTTCAGAATTGTTTACGATTCGAATCAACGGGTTTTGAGGTCCTACGACTTGTCCATCTCGTGCGTAAACTTGATCAATTACTCCTGAAAAAGGCGCGCGAATACTTGATTTACCTTGTTGTGTGTTCAAAGAACCCAAACGGGATTTCAAACTATTTACCTGACTTTTAGCCGACTCATAATCGAATTCAGTACCTACCCCTCTTTTGCGTAATTCCTCTTGTTTTCCCAACATATATTCCGCATAAGTAAGCTGCGTTTTTATTTCATTTGCATTGGATGCCAACACAGATGCGTCTAAAGAAACCAATACCTGACCAGCACTAACATGTTGTCCTTCTTTCACTAAAACACGCGTCACGAGTCCGCCCACTTCAGCATTCAACATTACGTCTTGATCCGTTTCTACATTTCCTTGAACAGCTATTTTGTGTTCAAATGTTTTTATTTCCGCTTTTTGGATTTTGACTAAAGGCAAGAATACCTCTTCCTTTTTTACTTCTTCTTTGCCACCGCAGCTTTGCAAAACCAAAAGTGCTATGAATAAAAACCCGAACCCGTATGTAAATTTATTTTTCATCTGTATTAATTGTTGCTTGTCAATATTTGGTTGTATAATTTCTCTAATTCCAATTTCGCTGTGAAAACGGCAATTTTAGCAGCGGTATATTGCGCCTGTGCCATCATCAATTGGTTGTATTTTTGGGTAACTGAAATACTTGTCTCTTGTCCAATATTTTCTCGGATAATTGCATTTTGGTAAATTCTACCGGCCAAATCAATATTGGCTTGTTGCATATCCAATTTCATCATTGCACCCGACAAATTATTTTTCGCTTGGGCCTCTTGAAAACTCAAGCTTTCTTTTAATTGAATCAAAGTGTTGTCGTTTTCTTTCAAAACAATTTCCGCTTGTTTGATGCGAGCGCCTCTACCACCTCCAGAATAAAGTGGAACGACTAACTGCAATCCCCAGAATGTTTGTGGATACCATTTCTCATTGGCGAAAAAATTAAATTTGTTTCGATACGCATTGTAGGTTTGCTGAAACGAAGCATTCAAAGAAGGCAAATTCGCTGCTTTCAAGTTTTTCAAATTGTAGGAATTCAACAACCTTTGTTGCTCTAGCACCATCACATTTATATTGTTATCCAAACTCGAGTTCCCAGAAGAAATATTGCTTTTCAACATTAAACTAGCGCTATTCTCTGTTATTTCAATGTTTTGATCCATGGGAAAACTCATGGTCATTTTCAACATTAACAACGCATTTTGATATTGAATTTGCGCATCATTTTGTGCGTTTTTTGCTGTTAAAAGAGAATAGGTCAATTGATCCATATCGTCTTGTTTCATCAAACCCAATTCCAAATAATTTTTTTGCTTTTCAACCAATTTTTGGGTCAAAACCAACATCGAATCTACAAACGCAATGTTGTCTTTTGCTACTGCCGCAATTTCGTAAGCTTGAATCACATTGAAAGCAACCGTTTCTTGCGTTTGCGTCTCCAACGTTTTTTGAAAATCGACAAATAATTTAGATACCTGTAAACCCACTAAATACGAGCCGTTGAACAAGATTTGAGTTACCTGTAAATTTCCCGCAGCGTTGAAATCCGTACCAGCTCTAAATGATATCGTTTCTCCAGCCGGTGCATTTGGATTGATAAAATTGGCCGAAACCACTTGAACGGGCAAATTAATGAATTGGTTGAAACTGCCTGTGATATTCGCTTGTGGCAAACCAATTGCTCGTGTTTCAATTTTTCGTTGCACGGCATACTCTGTTTCCAACGAAGCGTTCAAGGCAGTTGGGTTGTTTGCTAAAGCATACGTTTTCGCTTCTGCTAAACTGAACGCCGATTTTTCTTGACCAAAAGCCAACGTGCAAAGCAACATAGGCAGTGCGACCGTGAATTGTTGTACTAATTTATTCATGTGTGATGTGTTTTCTTATATAATTTTTGCCTTCTCTTGTAGACATTCCAAATAGAATGAACCGCAATGATTCTTTGAAAATTTCCGTAATGGTTGAATGTGTGCTACCGATAATGGTTCTTCTAAAGATTGAATCGTTGACACTCACATAAATTTGCGCAACGATTTCAGCATCGAAGTCTTTTCGATAAAAACCTTCTGCTCTACCTCGCTCAATATTGGCTAAAATCATGGGTAAAACATATTCTTTCTCATGCGTATCAATCATGTTTTGCGCATTCGGGTGGTATTTGTGTAAATCATAAAACACCGAGGGATGAATCACATTCATGTTTTCTGAAACAAACTGTATCACTTGATACAGTTCTTCAATGGCGTTGTCACAAACAAGGTGCAACTGAACACAGCCACCTTCAATGTGCATCATCTTTCGGGCTACGACAGATTCCACTAAAACATTCTTATCGTGAAAATACGTGTAAATGGTTTTTTTGGAAATGCCCATTTCACGAGCCAAGTCGTCCATCGAAACACTTTTTATGCCAAATCGCATAAAAAGCTCTCCGGCTTTCGCTAATATTTCTTCTTTTTTGTCCATTTCGGAGGCAAATATAAGCACAAAAAAACTTTGGAAACTATTTTTCTATTAAAAGTTTCTTGCGTTTTTAAGAAATTTTGGGAACTCTTGTATTATCTTCGTTTAACAATGATGAAAAGCATTAAAATTTATACGGATGGCGCCGCAAAAGGAAACCCTGGACGCGGAGGTTACGGTGTGGTTCTAAAATTTGGTGATACCGTTAAAGAGGTAAAAGACGGTTTTCGACTGACAACCAACAATCGGATGGAATTGCTGGCCGTTATTGTGGCATTGGAAACACTAAAAAACAGCAACCATCCAGTAGAAATTTATTCTGATTCGAAGTATGTGGTAGACGCAATAGAAAAAAAATGGGTGTTTGGCTGGAGACAAAAAGGATATGCTGGAAAAAAAAACAAAGACCTTTGGGAACGCTACATTCCCTTGCACATGAAATTTAATCCGAAAGTAATATGGGTAAAAGGTCATGCTGGTCATCCGGAAAACGAACGTTGCGATGAACTCGCTGTCTCAGCTGCGGAAGGAAATAATTTGAAAATCGATGTTTTTTACGAAGAAATCACCAAAGGCGATCAGGCTAATTTCTTGCCGTTGAGTTGATCAATGGCGCGGCTGGCTTTCATAAACGTGTAAATCACAGGATGCGGAATTTCACGCGTGGATGATATTTGAGGGCAATTGGCCATCGCCAAGAAAAAAGGATGGTCCGTTAAACTAATAATTTCTGGCTCCTCCATTTGATTGAAAGCTTCTATATCGATGATTCCATTCATCAAGGCTTCAATCAATTTTGGATACATGCTGTAACGCGATGAAGTCAATTCCAGATGAGAATGATTCTCGTATAATTTTATCATCGCCTTAGAATGAGGCACGACGTGCACACTTTCAAACTGATTGCCTTCCACCAAATTTTCAGAAACCAATTTTTCGTTCTTGCCATTCAGCTGGTGTTTATTGATGAGGATTTCAATAAAAGCACGATAACCTTCACCTGTAATCAAAGTAGGGATATTTAGTTGGGTCAACGTGTCAACAATAGAATTTAGGAAAAATACATTTCTAAATGGTCCAGGTGCCAACCAAACACCATCATACCGCTCGAAATTTTGCATTTTAAAGTAGGCGGCCTCTTCAACTTTTATCCAATAATAGCTGATTTCTTCTTCTAAAAAACGGCTAGCATGGTCTATTGCCAAGTTGGTAGCTTGGTGTGAGTTATACGTAAAGTTATAATCTCCAATGACCGCTATTTTCAGATTTTGGCTCATTTCTTCAAAAAAAAACCGCCTTAATTAATTAAGACGGTTTTTCGTGAAATATTATCTTTTAAAATATCCAGTCAAAACTGCATTTTGAATGTATGCGGTTGACAATACCGAATCGGTTTCTGGCAACAAAACTGTTTTACCCCAATGCTTCACCTGACAAGAGAACGAAACCTCAAACTGACGATATTCGCCTGCATTGTCTTCTTTATCTACATAATTTGTAAAAGAAACCGTTCCTGGTACCGTCTCATCTGAGCGGAACAATCTTTTATCTTCATCAACATATCTAACTTCAAATCCCATAATTGCTGAATCCGAATAAGGAGGTGCAATGGTCGTAGAAGGCGGCGCATAGGGCGCTAAAAAAGCATCCATAAATGAGTGAAAAGTATCCAAATTTGGACTTGTGCCCAATGTAGCATCCTGTTGTAATGAACCCAGAGCAATACTAATACTGCTAAATTTAGTAGAAGATACCATTCCGCAAACATAAGCCAAACGGTTCATTTGCATTCCCGAAGAAGGGTCGTTATAAGTCGTAATCCATTTTCTAGCGTCTACAGCATAACCATCCACATTCTTTGTCCATTCGACATCCGAACCATTGATTACTCCTTGAAAATGTATTTTCAAATCGGCTTTTTTATCTGGAGCAGGAATTACCTCTGCCTTATTGCATCCCACAAACGGAAGTACACTTAAAAGGAGAGCTGAAACAAGTATTTTTTTCATTTTTTGTTTGTCAAGTGTTATTAATGTAGCTAATGTACTATATTTTCAACCATTACACCAAAACTATTTTGTGAAAATTTACTTCTTACGCTCTAATTTGTTTGAGCTTATTGGATGAAAAATGGATTTCGTATACGAATTCACTCGTATCAAAAGTGGAGAAATCAAAAATGTAATGTATTTCATTTTCAGACCATTGCTCCACTTTCAAACAGTCATTCAAATCCAAATCGACATTCTGTTTTTGCAAATGAGACAGTAATTTATTCAGTTCTGACCCTGGTAAAACCAAGGTGCTGTTGTAGGAAAAAATTCCGTTTTGAACATCGCAGGTTACCAGCATATCGCTGTGGTTATTTTCCCAATCTATTCTTTTTACAACTAGTGTATCTGTCAATTTTTTCATAACTTGTTTACTTTGATGATACAAATGTCTATGGGCAGAACGTAATCGTTTTACGTGCTAAAAAAAAAGCCAATTTTAGCCAAGGATTCCTTCAAATCACATTAATTCAGTAATTTTAAAATTCATAAAAAAGATACCCATGAAATACGACCGCATCTCAAAAGAATTATACATTAGAAATCGTAAAAAATTCACTGCTCAGATGATGGAAAACAGTGTAGCTGTTTTTAACTCCAATGATATTTACCCAATTTCCGCAGATAGCACTATGCCTTTTCAGCAGCACCGTGATATTCTTTATTTGTCAGGCGTGGATCAAGAAGAAAGTATTTTGGTGCTTTTTCCAGATTCAAAAAATCCGGATCACAAAGAAGTATTGTTTTTGAAAGAAACCAATGACCACATTGCGGTTTGGGAAGGCGAGAAACTTACAAAAGAGGCAGCTTTTGAAACTGCTGGCATCAAAACCGTTTATTGGTTGAACCAATTTGACACCATTTTCAAACAAATGATGGCCGAAGCATCAACAATCTATTTCAATACGAACGAACACTTAAGAGCCAGCACGGAAGTAGAAACGCGTGAGAACCGTTTCATTACTAAAACAAAATTGTTGTATCCAGCACATCGCGTGGCGAAAAGTGCGCCAATCATGCACGCGATTCGTTCCGTGAAAGAAGATTTCGAACTGGAATTGATGCAAAAAGCTTGCAACATTACCGAAGCAGGTTTCCGCCGATTGTTGAAATTTGTTAAGCCATCTGTTTGGGAATATGAAATTGAAGCTGAATTGATGCACGAGTTTTTACGCAATAAATCCAAAGGTTTTGCCTACACACCGATTATCGGTTCCGGACCTAGTGCTTGTGTTTTGCATTACATTGAAAACAATAAACAATGTCATGCTGGCGACGTAATTTTGTTAGATGTGGCAGCCGAATACGCTAATTATTCTTCCGACATGACAAGATGTATTCCGGTAAATGGCCGATTCACGCCGCGTCAAAAAGAAATTTACAACGCGGTTTTGCATGTGAAAAACGAAGCGGAGAAAATGCTGGTTCCAGGCACCATTATTCCTGAATACCAGCAAGAAGTTGGCAAAATCATGGAAGGTGAATTGCTGAAACTGAAATTGATCGATCAAACAGACATTAAAAACCAAAGCAAAGATTGGCCAGCCTATAAAAAATACTTTATGCACGGCACTTCTCATTTTATCGGTTTGGATACGCATGATGTTGGCTTTTTCCAAGAACCGATTCAAGCGGGAATGGTCTTCACTTGTGAGCCCGGTATTTACATTCCAGAAGAAGGAATTGGTATCCGTTTGGAAGACAATTTGGTCATTCAAAAATCAGGTCCTGCGTTCAATATGATGAAAAACATTCCGTTAGAAGCGGATGAAATTGAGACCTTGATGAATGAGTAATTCGGGGGAATTATTGCCGATTGAGATTGCTGGAAAAGGTCCTTTTTTGGTTCTGATTCATGGTTTTTTGGAAGCCAATACCATGTGGGAAAATCTTGGATTGGAAAATCATTTTACCACCGTAAAAATTGAATTGCCGGGTCATGGCAAAGCACCTTTTATTTGGGAAGAGCAGACTATTTCCTATGCCGCAACACAAGTGAAAAAAGTTTTGGAGGCAAATCAAATTCAGGAATTTCACCTCATGGGGCATTCTTTGGGCGGCTATGTTGCGTTGGAATTTGCATCACTCTTTGGTTTGCCCGAAAAATTGATTTTGATGCATTCCAATTTTTGGCAAGACGATGCGCAAAAACAAAAAGACCGTGAACGCGTGGCTAAAATTGTAAAAACGAACAAGAGTTTGTTTCTTCAAGAAGCCATACCCGCCCTATTCTTAGAGCCAAAAAAACAGTTTTCGGCGATTAACAACTTGCTTTTGGAAGCGAAAACCATAAAAAGTCAATCGATTGCCAATTGCTCCATCGCTATGAAAGACCGGAAAGACCATACGCAAACTGTCGTGAAATTTCGTGCTGAATTGTTGATCATTCAAGGTGAAAAAGACAAATTGGTACCTGCCCATAAAATGTTGAAAATATGTGCTGAACTGAGTCTGAATGTTACTGCTGTAAAAAATTGCGGGCACATGGGTCAACATGAAAAACCGCTGATCATTCAAAAAACGATTGTTGGATTTTTAAACCCAAAAAGCGGACACAATTAATGCCCGCCGTCAATAAAAATCCAGATTCGTTGAATTTTTGGGAGTAGTGTTGTATTCATATCTTACAAGTATTAAATGATGAATTTCTTTCGAGAAAGTTACAACGAAGTCGTTAAGAAAAATTAACAAAAACCTAAAATGTAGTTCCTTTTTATTCTAGTGTAGTGAATTTCATTTCAATTGCAGTTGAGAAAGATTGAATCACACTAATTTTCCAATACTGTACAAGATTAAATGCTAATTTTAGTTGTAAGAATTGCGAAACGAAAACCTGAAACAATATGAATCTAAAAGCGCTTATAATCGATGACGAAGAATTTGCTCGTAAAAACTTGCAAATTTTGTTGGAAGAACATTGTCCTGATGTTGAAGTCTTAGGCGACGCCGATGGAAAAACCGAAGCCTTGGAAAAAATCAAAGCGCTTCAACCCGACGTTTTATTTTTAGATATTCGAATGCCTTCAGGTTCCGAAGGGTTTGAGTTATTGGAAGAAATCGAAGACATGAAGATTTTAGTGGTTTTCGTCACCGCTTTTAAAGATTTTGCCATTCGTGCTTTCAATGCCAATGCAGTATACTATTTGCTCAAACCGATTGATATTGATGAGTTGAAAACGGCGGTTGAGAAATTGATTGAATCTCGTCGAATATTTTCTGATGATCCCGAAAATTACACTACCTATTATCGCTCGTTGAAAAACTTGTCGGATACTTTTTTGCGCAACAAACCCAACAATCGAATTGCGATCAGTCATACCAAAGGCTTGAAAATCGTAGAAGACGATTCCATTATCAACTTGGAAGCCAGTGGCAATTGCACCATGCTTCATTTTCAGGATGGAAGCCGTTATTTGGATACCCGAACCTTGAAAATCTATGAAAACTTGTTGGACCCCACTAAATTCTCAAGAATCCACAAATCCCATATCATCAATTTGAATTACATGACGGATTACCTCAATGAAGATGGTCATTTCGTTGTTTTAAAAAATGGTGAAAGAATTCCTGTCGCCCGAAACCGAGTATCCGACTTTGTAAAAGGTCTCAAAAACTAAACATGAAATTCGCTTTTCTTTTTGTCTTTTTTATTTCGTTTTCGACGTTTGCTCAACGCTATTCTTTTGTGGAATATTCCACCGCTCAAGGACTGCCGCAATCGCAAGTAACGTCCATTGCGCAAGATGATGATGGTTATTTGTGGGTTGGGACATTGGGTGGATTGGCAAAATTCAATGGGAAAAAATTCAATTCCTATACGCGAGACAATGGATTGGCTTACAACAAAATAACCTACTTAAAAAAGATTGAGAAAGAAATTTGGATTGGACACGAAGGCGGTATTTCCGTTCGTAAAAATGGCGAATTTCAACATTGGTATTTACCCAAAGAATCCAAAAATATTCGGGTTACGGGTTTTGCCAAATTCCATCATTCTATTCTCATCACAACGAACGGAGATGGTTTGTATCAATTGGAAAATGAAAAATTAAAACGGGTTGCATTTTCTCAAAACCAAGACCAAAAAATTCGAGATATCCTGCAGTTTGAGCACCACTACTATTTGGCTACGCGCGAAGGCTTGTACAAAACAAGAGATTTCAAAACCTACCAACTCATTCCGAAATCAGAAGATCTAAGCATTTCAGACATTGCCATTCGAGCCTCTATTTTGGTTATCACGACCTTCAATGATGGGGTTTTCTTTTATAATCCGAAAAAAAATCAATTTCTCCGACAAGATTACATCGACCCCAATTTATTCCCGGATGGTGCTTTTAGTGATCATCGCAACAATTTGTGGATCAATACATCGGAAGGACTATTAAAAATCAACGAACAAAACCGTGTGGAGCTCATCAATGACTCCAAAGGATTGCCCCTGGTTCAAATTGAATGCATTTTTGAAGACAATGAGCGAAATTTGTGGCTGGGTTCAGGTGGCAAAGGGCTCATTTACTTTCCTGGGGAACAATTTGTTTATTACAATCAATCCTCCGGATTGCCAACGGATTTAATTCTGAACGTCAACCAAGACAAACGCAATCAATTTTGGATTTCGACTCTAAACAAAGGCATCGTTCTAAAAAAACAGCAAACTTATTTCTCCATTTACGAGAATATTAAAACCATATGGACATCCGCCTTCAACGTCGATGGAATGAATTGGTTTGGAACAGAATTGGGATTGGTTTCGTTCAAAGGTGAAACGTTCAATAAAACGTATGGCAAACAGGAAGGTTTACCCAATGATAAAATCACGAGCCTTTTACGTATTTCCGGTTCAAAAATGTACATCGCTGGTAAAGGTGGACTTGTTTTGTACGATCATGGTAAATTTATATTGCTGCACAACAACGAAACGTCCAAAGACATCGGAACCATTCGGGATTTGGAGATTTTCGACAAAAAACTGTATTTGGCTACGGATAAAGGGCTTTTTATCTATGATGACAATCGAATAAAGTCGGTTCAAGATTTTACCAACACCTCTTTCTGTTTAGCAAAAGATGGAAAAGGACAGCTTTGGATTGGAACTGAGGAAGGACTTTTTACACTGGCTAAAAACAAAATTGAAAATCGAAATTTTGCCAGTGAAACCGCCTCGCGTTTCGTCAATTTTTTAACCTATTCAAAGAACAAATTATTTATTGGAACCAATAACGGCTTGTACATTTCACACTTAAATGAAATAGGAAAAGAACAGAAAATTGAACATTTTGGTATTCAAGAAGGCTTGGTGAACTTGGAAACAAATCTAAATTCAAGCTATATCGACCTTGCTGGAAATTTATGGTTTGGAACAGCATCTGGGTTGGTGGAATACCGAAATCCATCGGATAAAAAAACCATGTACAATCCGCATTTGGTGCTACAAAACATCCTTTTAAACTATCAAAAAATTGTTTACACCCAAAATGACTTGGATGGAGAATTGTCCATGCCTTCTTCAAAAAACAATATTTCTTTTGAGTTTGATGGGATTTCCCTGTCGAATCCCGACGAAATGTATTACCAATTTTGGTTGGAAGGGGTGGAAGATGGATGGTCACCGAAAACCAACAACTCCAAAGCTACCTTTACAGGATTGCGTTCTGGTGAATACATTTTGCACGCAAGAGCCGTTGGAGGGGAGAACAAATTCTCCAAAGAGATTACCATTTCCTTTACTATTCGACCTCCTTTTTATTTTACTTGGTGGTTCATTCTACTTTTAATCGCCATTTTAAGTCTCTTGATTTACCAATTTTTCAAATTCCGTATTCGCTCTGAACGGGAGAAAAATGAAAAAGAAACCATGGTCTTCAAAAACAAATTGATGGCCTTGGAACAACAGTCTCTCAATGCGAGTATGAACCGCCATTTTATTTTTAACTCGTTGAATTCGATCCAATATTTCATCAACACCCAAGATAAAATTTCTGCCAATAAATACCTGACCAATTTTGCTCAATTGATTCGAAAGAATTTAGATTCCTCCTCTTCCGACGGAAACTTGTTGCCTCTATCAAAGGAATTCGAACGATTGGATTTGTATTTGAGCTTAGAGTCCATGCGTTTCAAAGGTCGTTTTGAGTACGAATTTATCAACACAGTCGTAGATTCTGATCAAATATTGATTCCTGCCATGTTGCTTCAACCTTTCGTTGAAAATAGCATTGTGCATGGAATTTTACCCAAAAAAGAAGTCCTAGGAAAAATAACCGTGAAAGCCTGGACAGAAGAAAATATATTGTTTATTTACATCCATGATAATGGCGTAGGTATCAGTCAAAGTATGAAATCCAAAACTCATTCAGATGGCGATCATCGCTCGCAAGGAATGGAAATTACGGCCAAAAGAATCTCCTTGATCAAACAAATGTCAAACCAAGGATTTGAAATTGTAGGCCCAAAAGATAGTCTGGATGAAAACCGTTTAATCAATGGAACAGACGTTTTACTAAAAATTCCATTCGATTATTTGGATAACTAACTCAAATGGCGTAAGTTTGAGTATCGAAATGAAGTTTTGTATCATGTTGAGTAAAAAATACATATTGGTTGTCGGTTTGCTATTGTTGGTTTTTTCTTGTCAAAAACAAGTCTTTACCCCGAATGCAGATCCAAGTGCTACGGTAGTTGCAGATGATCGAAACGAACCAACTATTTTAAAATCCTCTCATGGAAATAATGGAACTGGTTACCGTTCCTTCAATGATGGTGACGACGATGATTCGTCTGGCGATGGTAACATCACAGATCCGAACAACGACGACGATCGAAACAAGAAGAAAAAAAATTAAAACATACGTAAAACTCTTTCAAAATTGAAAGAGTTTTTTTTTGATATCTATCCAGATTAATCAATAAAATATACACTTCAAAAGAAGGTCTGAAATTTCCATTTACCTTATTGTATATTAGCTTTATATTCACTTTGACTCAAAAAAATATACATGTCTAGTAAGGTAAATGATTTTCTGCACGAATTGATTCATTCGTTATCAAAGTCCGAAAAGAGATACTTCAAATTGCTTTCATCGCGCCATACGATTGGTGAAGAAAACAATTACATCGTACTTTTTGATTACATCGAATCGCAAGATCAATATGATGAGCCAACGCTCATTCGTCATTTTTCTGGACAAGCATTTTTGAACAAACTTTCCATTACAAAAAAGAGATTGTACAACCATATTCTGGGCGCCTTGGATAATTTTCATGCACAAGCCAATGTCGAATCTCAAATTTTCAAAATGATTCATAGTGCCGAAATTTTGAGTCAAAAATCGTTGTACGATCAGTCCATTAAAATTCTGTTGAGTGCCGAAAAATTGGCGAAGAAAAATGATTACACCAACCTGCTGATTCACATTCGTTCCAAAATCAAAGCCTTAATAGAAAAAAACAATTACTTGGATATACAGTCGGTGGAATTGCAATTCATTTTAGATACCGATCAAGAACTATTAGCACAATCCCGCGAAGAAATTACCCTTTGGAACTTAAAAAGCCACCTTTTTCAGCACATGGCCTTTCATGGAATAGCCCGAACGCAAGAGGAAAAAACGAAATACGAAGCCTTTTATTTGAAGTATTTGGAAGCGCCCGTAACAGAAAAATCCAGCGCTGAATCCAATTATTTAGCGCTCCACTTGCAAAGTGCCTATTTTTTCTCCGTTCAGGATTCGGCCAATAGTTTGCTGAAACTACAAGAAAATCTATCTCTTTTTCAACAGGATGAGCGCTTGATGAAGAAATTTCCAGAACGCTATTTTTCGATCCTGAGTAATTTAATTTATACCACCGAAAGTTTGAATCAAACAAAAGCTTCGGATGATTATTTGACCGAATTAAAGCGCTTTGAAAATGAAATCCAAAGTCAATCCAATGATATCGACTTACAATTGAAATTGTTTACTACCGTGGCGAGTATTGAAATTAGTTCCCTCACGCGCAAAGGAGAATTTCAAAAAGCCTTGCATCAATTGCCTGAATTGGAAAAAGGATTGCTCAAAAACCGAGACAAAATATCCCCCATTCGCAACGCATTTCTGCATTACAAAATGGCAACCGTCTATTTATCCACGGGAAAAGTGCTCTTAGCTCAAAAAGAGGTTCGAAAAATTCTGAACGACACCGAATTGGACAAAAAAGAAGACATCGTTGCTTTCTCGCACCTTTTGGAGCTTTTCATTCAGATTGAAACCGGCGACATGGAATTTTTGAATTACTCGTGCCGGTCTGCCAAACGATTTTTATCGTCTCGCAAACGGATGTATGGCATGGAACAAGAATTGCTTTCCTTTGCCCAAAAATACATTTCTGTCAAGAATACTTTTGATGCAGAAGAACGTTGGCAGAAATTGTACGCCAAACTTTCTAATTTAGCCAAAGATCCTTACCAAGCCTCCGCTTTGGAATATTTTGATTTTCTCACTTGGGCGCTAGCCAAAGCCAATAATGGGTCTTTTGAACAACTCAGCAAAGAGAAATTCAACAAAGGATTTTCTTCGGCGGCGTAGGGTTATTTGCTAAAATGATTCCAACCTTGTGCTGTCAATTCCATCACGGCGCCTTGGCTGTCGATTAGGTAATTTCCTTCGCCTTGGTGACCAACGTAACCAATGACCGTGAAATTTGGATTGGCGCCAATAGTTTCGTAATCTTTTTGAGAAATGGTGAACAACAATTCGTAGTCTTCACCGCCGTTGAGTGCGCAGGTATTTGGGTTGATGTTGAATTCCAAGGCCATCATGGATGTTTTGGCATCGATGGGCAATTTCTCGTCGTACACATGGCAACTTACTTTGCTGGCTTTGGAAATATGCAACACTTCGGATGCCAAACCGTCCGAAATATCGATCATAGAGGTTGGTACGACTTTCAATTCCTTCAACATTCGAATCACATCCACACGTGCTTCGGGTTTCATTTGTCGTTGCAAAATATAATCGTGTCCATCCAAATCGGGTTGAATGTTGGGATTTGCTTTAAAAACCTCTTTTTCTCGCTCCAACACTTGCAAGCCCATGTACGCAGCTCCCAAATCGCCTGAAACAACAATCAGGTCATTTTCTTGCGCACCAGAACGGTATACAATTTCGTTTTTCTTCACCTTTCCAACTACGGAAACATTGATGACCAAACCCGACAATGAACTCGTGGTATCTCCGCCCACCAAATCAATATTGAATTGGTCACAAGCATGCTGAATACCTTCGTACAATTCTTCTAACGCTTCCAATGGAAATCGATTGGAAACGGCCAAACTTACCGTGATTTGTTCCGCGGTACCATTCATCGCACAGATATCCGAAACATTGGTGGCTACTGCTTTGTAGCCCAAATGTTTCAAGGGCATGTACATCAAATTGAAATGCACACCTTCCAACATCATGTCGGTTGAAATCAGTGTGAAATGTTCCTCATCTCTTTCCAAAACAGCGGCGTCATCGCCAATACCAACATGGGTGGACGGAACTTTGTTGACAAAGGAACTGGTCAATTTTTCAATTAATCCAAATTCACCCAATTCACTCAATTCTGTTCTTTGCTCTGACATATACCTGATTTTGTCACAAAGTTAAAAACTTGAGGCCAATTGTTCCTTATTATTTCTTGCAGAAGGGATTTTTTTGAATTTCTTTAACGAACGACCGTCACGAATCCTTGTGTCGACAATTGTTTTTTTCAGATTCGAAGAAGCGACGACCTTTACTCGTATGGTTTCAAAAGAATTTGTTCAAAATAAAACTACAAATGAATCGATTCTGCTTTTACATTTTCACCATAAAACAAAGACGCTTTTTCTTCGAAAATTTCAACGGTTTCAGTGGTTAAAAAATGAATCTTTCCATTTTTACAGCACGCCGTTTCTATTTCTTGGTGACGCATTAAATAATCCTTTAATCGCTCCGCTACAATTTCACCTTGCGAAATAATCTGAACATTTGCAGGTGCGATTTCATTGAGGTAATCCTTTACCAATGGATAATGGGTGCAAGCCAAAATGACCGTATCAATCGCGCGATCTTGTACAAGTAAATTTTGAAAATCTTCCTGTAAAAAATATTTCCCGCCTTCGCTGTCGTGTTGATTGTTTTCAATTAACGGCACCCACATCGGGCAAGCGTATTCTGAAACTTGAACCGCCGGAAAAAACTTGTGCATTTCAATGGCATACGAATGTGATTTTACCGTGCCAGGAGTCGCTAAAATTCCAATGTGTCCTGTTTTTGTCAAATCACCCATGTGCTCCGTGCTCGGGCGAATAACGCCTAACACTCTTTTATTCGGAGCCATCTTCGGCAAATCATTGATTTGAATACTGCGCAGTGCTTTGGCCGAGGCCGTATTGCAAGCCAAGATGACCAAAGAACAGCCGCGGGAAAACAATTCCTCCACCGCCTGCAAGGTAAATTCATAGACCACTTCAAAAGAACGTGTGCCATACGGTGCTCTAGCATTATCGCCCAAATACAAATAATCGTATTCGGGCAATGATTTTTTAAGTTCTTTCAAAACCGTTAAGCCACCGTAACCTGAATCAAAAACACCAATCGGTCCCATTTGTTGAAATCTATTTAAAAGTTAAAGCTACAAAAAAAGGGTGTCAACCTTTCGGAAAACACCCTCAATCCTTTATTTTGATTCTTATTTCGTTTCTTCTTTGTCCAAACGCAACAACTCAATCATCACTTCTGGTGTCAAATCAACTCCACCTGCAAAATACAACGTTGTTGTTTCATCAATTACGTAAGACAATTTCTTACGCTCTGCAACAATTTTCACAGCACGTTGAATACGATCTAAAATAGGCGTGTTCAAATCTTGACTCACCGCTTGCATTTCACGGTTCAAAGATTGCTCTCTGTCTTGCAAAGATTGTTGCTTACGCATGATTTTTTCCTCTTCTATTTTTTGGATTACTGGTGACATTCCATTTTTTTTCACGTCATAATCGGAGTAAGCTTTTTCCAAATCAGCTTGCATTTCTTCCAATTCTTTGCTTCCATCTATTTCGAATTTTCTCAAGGTTTCAATAGCCGCTTTTCTGGATGGCATTGTATCCAATAATCGTTGAGAATTAACGTGTCCAAATTTTTGTTGCGCCATGGCGCTGGTGCTTACTACAACCAATAATGCTACTAATAACTTTTTCATTTTTCGTTTTCTATTTGTTTTAATTATTTGATATCCAGCTCTTTCAAAATTTCATCACTGATGTCATATTTACTATCTGCGTATACCAAATTACTTTGATTCGCTTTGTCAAAAACGAAACTATAATTTCGTTTTGTTGCTACTTTTTGCATAGCATCGTATACTTTATCTTGAATTGGTTTGATCAATTCTTGTCGTTTTTGAAAATAATCACCTTTCACTCCAAATCGCAACTTTTGCATTTCCAATGCTTCGGTTTCTAATTTTTGAATTTCTTCGCTTCTTTTTATTTTTTCCTCTTCTGGCAATAATACTTCTTCGCGGGCAAAATTGTCTTTTTTTAATTTGATAATATTGTACCGATCCTCAATTTCTTTGGTCCATCGATCTGCCAATTTATCTAATTTTTCTTTTGCTTCCGTATATTCCGGCATTTGATTCAAAATAAAATCTGAGTCAATGTAACCATACTTCTGACCAAAGGCAAACGTTGTGCCAAAAATTACAAGAGTAAGTAAAATAAGCTTTTTCATGATATTATATTTGACAAGCAAAACGGCGAATATAACGAATTATTGTTTTATAATTCACCCAAGTTGGCTCCAATTGTGAAGGTTAGTTTTCCTGTGTATCCTTTTCTCAGTACATCTTGGTTGCCCGTTCCACCAAATCCTTGTCCCCAAGCATCTACGCGATCGAATCCAAAACCGTAGTCAATACCCAACATACCAAACATAGGAAGGAAGACACGAATACCCAAACCAGCCGATCTTTTCACATTGAACGGGTCAAATTCACGAACACTAGGGAAAGTATTTCCTGCTTCACCAAAGGCTGTAATAAAGAAGGTTGCAGAAGGATTTAAGGAAATTGGATAACGCAATTCGAGGGTATATTTCGCAATCAATGGATCTCCACCTTGTGATGACAATACGCCATCATCGTATCCACGCAAAGCAATAATTTCTCGACCACCCAATTGATTTACCCCTGTTAAACCAGAACCACCCAAGGTGAATCGCTCAACTGGTATGACCCCTTTTCCTTGTGCATATGTCCCTAAGAATCCAAATCCAACACGTGGAGAAAGGACCAATTTTTTATCTTTCGTTAAAGGAAAATACCATTGACCTGTAAATTTCAATTTGTAATATTCCAAAAATTTGTATTTCTGCTGATCAGAATAAGTTGAATAATCCTTCTCCCCATCAAAAACAGAATACGGTGCACTCGTTTTAGCCGTAAAAGTCATGTTGGAACCACTTTGCGGATAAATGGGTGCACTAATTGAACTTCTTTGAAGGACATATTTCAAACTGATGTCATTCGCAAATCCTTGTCCATTAGCAAAAACTGGGAAAATACTATATTTTCTGATGTCGTAATATTGGTATGCCAATTCGTAATAGGCATTGAAGAAATCATCTGGAACTTTCTTTCTTCTTCCCAAACCAACACCGCCCCCACTTATGGATGCACCTGTAAAATTATCATTTGACTTTAAAGTTCCCGAAGAACTAATCAAAGTATGACTGGCATACATCGTTAATGAATTCGGTTTTTTACCTCCTAACCAAGGTTCCGTAAAGGAGAAGTTGAAACTTTGGTAGTAGCGCCCATTGGATTGTGCACGAATCGAAAGTCGTTGCCCATCGCCAGCTGGAAGTGGCGCCCACGCTCCTGGTTTGAAAAAATTCTTAGTTGAAAAGTTATTGAAGGTCAATCCCAAGGTTCCAATAATGGATCCTTTTCCATTGACACCTACCCCACCGTAACCACCAGATAACTCAATTTGATCAGAAGATTTTTCTTCGACGATGTATTCGATATCAACGGTTCCATCTTGTGGGTTAGGCAAAGGTATAATTTGTATCGCTTGATCATTAAAGTAGCCTAACTGGGCCAATTCTCGTTGTGTACGAATAATGTCGTTCTTGCTGAATAAATCTCCTGGTTTGGTTCGGATTTCTCGACGCACGACATAATCATTCGTTTTTGTATTTCCTTTGACAATAATGTTTTTAATGCGCGCCTCTTTTCCTTCGATGATGCGCATTTCATGATTGATGTGGTTATCGGTTACGTTTGTCTCGACGGGAGTGACTTGAAAGAACAAATATCCGCGATCCATGTAAAGTGACGTTACATCACGTCCATCTTGACTTTGAAACAAACGCTGATCAAGTAATGGTTTATCGTAAATATCACCGTATTTAATACCCAAAAGTGAATCCAAATAAGAAGATCGGTATTTTGTATTTCCTACCCAATTTACATTTCCGAAATAATATTTCTCTCCTTCGGATATTTTCATTTTAATCACCAAGTTTTTCTTGTCGAATAAAATAACGGTGTCGCTAACAATGGCGGCATCTCGTAATCCGATCGCATTGAACTTGGATAAAATCGCTTTTTTATCCCGCTCGTAGGCCGCCACAGTGAATTTAGACCGTTTGAAAAAGCGCCAAAATTTCTTCTCTTTTGTATCTTTCATCGCCATTTTCGCTTTGAAATCAGTGATGGACGCATTTCCTTCAATGTCTATAGACCTGATTCTGACTTTACTTCCTTTGTCAATATCAATCAAGAAAATTTGAGAGTTATTGATCAACGTATCGGTTTGTCGGTTGATTTTTACGGAAGTGGCGTAATAACCTTTCTCTCTAAAATAACCACGGATTTTGCTTTCTGTGGTATAAATCAAGTTTTCACTGATGGTTTTACCCGCAAACAAACTAATTTCTTCACGCACTTTGTCTGCTTCTCTCTTGTTTATTCCTTTGAATTTGAATCGAGATAATTTTGGACGTGGCGTCAATTTTATCGCCATGTACAAAACTCCAGCTACTTCTTTTTCTGCAATGATTTCAATGTTGCTAAACAACTCTTCTTTGTACAAATTTCGAATCGCCTTGGAAACTTGATCTCCAGGAATCGTTATCTTTTGACCTTGACGCAAACCGGCGATGAGTCGGATGGAATTGTGGTCAAAATTGTCGGCACCATCAATTCGAATGGGACCGATTTCGTATTCTTTCGGTGTTCGGTAATCTATATCCAATCCGCCGCCCAACGTGAAAATATCTTTGTGTAATGTATCCTCTTGTGCAACAATAAGTTGAACAAAAAACAAACTCGTTAGAAAAGTGAAAAGGGTTATTTTACTCATAAAGTTTTTGAAATTTGTTCGGACACCATTCCGAATCTTCTCTCCCGAGATTGGTAATCAATGACTGCTTTAAATAAATCTTCGCGTTTGAAATCAGGCCAAAGCACCGGTGTGAAGTGTAATTCACAATAGGCAATTTGCCAAAGTAAAAAATTACTGATTCGGTGTTCACCACTGGTTCGAATCAACAATTCTGGATCTGGAATTCCTTTGGTGGTTAAGTTGTCGGAAATTAACTCGTCGTTGATTTGATCAACGGAAAGTTCATTGTTTTGAACAGCTGCAGCTATTTTTTTGGCTGCATCTACGATTTCGGCTCTTGCGCTATAATTTAACGCTAGCACCAAACTGATATCTGTATTGTTTTTTGTTTTTTCGATGGCGGCTTGCAATTCGATATTGCAATCATTCGGTAGACCTTCCAAATCACCAATGGCCAACATACGCACGCCTGAAGCATCCAATTCGTCTACTTCTCCTGCAATGGTGCGAACCAGTAAATCCATCAAACCATCCACTTCTTCTTTCGGACGATTCCAGTTTTCAGCCGAGAAAGCGTATAAGGTGAGGTAATCTAATTTTAATTCTTTCGCTGCTTTCAAGACTTCACGAACCGATTCAACGCCCGTGTTGTGGCCAAACAAACGCATATGCCCTTGTTTTTTAGCCCAACGACCATTGCCATCCATTATAATAGCGATGTGCTTTGGCGTGTTATTCAAATCTATTTTGTCGCGTAAATCCATTTACTTTTTTCGATAACGAAATTAATCAAAGCTTCGTACATTCAAAATAATAAATTCATCCTTAACAAGCTTTAACGAAAAAGAGGGAAATGGAAACCCAAATCCCTCTTTCAAAGATGTCTAGCTAATTACTCAGCTAATACGATTATTTTGTTGTTAAGCATTTCGATCACCCCGCCTTTGATGTCTACAAGAATCGCTTTGTTGTTCGATTTATCTTGTTTGATCAAATCACTTGTTTTTTCTTCGCGCTCAAAAACTTCTGTCAAGTCAATTTTCACCTGTCCTGCTGAAAGCGCAGAAATAATGGGTGCGTGATTGTTGAGTACTTGAAATGAACCGTCTAATCCTGGCAATTGCACCGCAGTGGCTTCGCCGGAGAAAACTTTAGATTCTGGTGTTACGATTTCCAAATGCATTATCCTTCGATTTAAGCGTTAGCGCCTGCCAACATTTTGTCTCCAGCTTCAATTACATCTTGCAATCCACCTTTCAAGTTGAAAGCTGCTTCTGGATATTTATCCAATTCACCGTCCAAAATCATATTGAATGCTTTGATCGTTTCTTGAATATCCACCAAAACTCCTTTCAAACCTGTAAACTGCTCCGCTACGTGGAACGGTTGGGAAAGGAATCGTTGAACACGACGTGCTCTGTGTACGATCATTTTATCTTCTTCAGACAACTCATCCATACCCAAAATCGCGATGATATCTTGTAATTCTTTGTATCGTTGTAAAGTCAATTTCACACGTTGTGCACAGTTGTAGTGCTCCTCGCCAACGATTTCCGCTGTCAAGATACGTGAAGTTGAATCCAATGGATCTACCGCTGGGTAAATTCCTAACTCAGCAATTTTACGAGACAATACCGTTGTTGCATCCAAGTGAGCAAATGTGTTTGCTGGTGCTGGATCGGTAAGGTCATCCGCAGGTACGTAAACCGCTTGTACGGAAGTAATGGAACCTCTTTTTGTAGAAGAGATACGCTCTTGCATGGCACCCATCTCTGTTGCCAAAGTTGGTTGGTAACCTACCGCTGAAGGCATACGACCCAAAAGTGCCGAAACCTCAGAACCTGCTTGCGTAAATCGGAAGATGTTATCAACGAAGAAAAGGATATCTTTTCCTTGACCTTCACCATCACCATCACGGTAATATTCAGCCAATGTCAAACCAGACAAGGCAACACGCGCACGTGCTCCAGGAGGTTCGTTCATTTGTCCAAAAACGAATGTCGCTTTAGAATCTTCCAATTCTTTCAAATCGATTTTTGTCAAATCCCATCCGCCTTCTTCCATCGAATGCATGAAAGCGTCACCGTATTTGATAATGCCTGATTCCAACATCTCACGCAACAAGTCATTTCCTTCACGTGTACGCTCACCAACACCTGCAAATACAGACAAACCTGAATAAGCTTTCGCGATGTTGTTGATCAATTCTTGAATCAATACAGTTTTACCTACACCGGCACCACCAAACAAACCAATTTTACCTCCTTTTGCGTAAGGCTCGATCAAGTCAATTACTTTGATACCTGTAAACAATACTTCAGTCGCTGTAGACAAATCTTCGAATTTCGGTGCTTCACGGTGGATAGACAAACCTCCTTCGTTGCTCACTTCGTTGATTCCGTCAATAGCTTCCCCAACAACGTTGAACAAACGACCTTTGATTTTATCACCAATTGGCATTTTGATTGGATCACCTGTTGAGGTAACTTCCATTCCACGTGTGAAACCATCCGTTGCATCCATAGAGATTGCGCGGATATTGTTTTCACCGATGTGAGACTGAACCTCCAAAATAACTTTCGTTCCATCTTGTTTGTAAACAACCAATGCATCGAAGATATTGGGTAATGAAACTCCTTTTTCGAAGCTTACATCGACAACGGGGCCGATTACCTGAGCGATTTTTCCTTTAATAGCTGACATGTATTGCCTTTTTATAATTAAATTCTGAATTTGGGCGCAAAGATAGGTAATTTAATCTAAAACCCCTAACTATCTGAGAGAGAAAATTTCTGTAGTTTTTTCAACAAATGCTTTGAGGTTTGAACAATTGGTAGGTTGGGGGGAATTGGAATGCTGATGACTCAAATTTAATAGGATTTTCACAGGATTTTTTTGCCATGACAGCTAAGTACCAACGAAGTTAACACACGGAAAGGTACGAATAACGTTGTGAAACTTCCTGAATTCTATGTGCAGCTTCGCGGTTGAATCACGAAACCTTCCACCTATTCATTCCTCCTCAAAAACTTCGCCGGCAAATAACTGGCTAAAATAGAAAGTACGGAAACCATAGTGAAAATCATCAATCCGTCACCAAATGTTATTTGCATCGGGAAGGGTTCGCCTGCTGAATTGGGCATTACTAAAAGCTGACCATAAATCTGAACCAAACAAACGCCGTAACCCAAGAGTAATCCAAAAACGATGCCTTTGAAAGAAATCATCAATCCTTCGAGAAAGAAGATTCTGAAAACGAAACTCTTGTCGGCGCCCAAGGCGTAAAGCGTTCCTAGATTGTCTTTTTTCTCAATATAGAGCATGGTTAAAGCCGCTACCAAGGTGAATGCAGCAATAACAAAAATGAATAATAGAATGATAATCACAATAATCTTTTCCGACTGACTGGTTTTGTAAATCAATTCGTTTTTTTCGTAATTGGTTTTCACGACGAAATCACGGCCCAATTTTTCTTGCAAAGCTTCTTTGACCTCGTTAACGTCTCTCGAATCGTTGACATCCGCAAAAACAACGGTCGACTCTTTTTTGAAATCCAATAATTTCCGAGCCACTTCAATCGGTGCAACGATGCATTCCGAGTTGACTTCTCGGTTGTAATTGATTCTGCCAGAAACTTTTACCAATTGAGTTTCAAACGGATTGCGACCTAATTTCATTTTCATATCGCGCTTGGGCGAATAGATAATCAGCGTTTCATAATTCATCGAAGGAATAAATCCTTCCAACTTATCCAGCAAAGTGGCACCCACCAAAACCAACTCCTCTCCCTCTTCTTTCAAAAGTGGAAGACCATCCACCATGTGTTGGGACATCTTCGAAATTTTCAGGAAGTTATCTTCTACACCAATCAATTTGGCATTGACCCATTTGTTTTCATGCTTCAAGACAACGACTTCCTCTATTCCTTGGGCAATCGTTTCAATTCCTGGCATAGATTGAATGGCGTTAAAATCGATTTGATTTTCGAAGAATGTTTTTCCTTTAGCGCTGCGAATGGTAATATCGGGATCGAAATCGGAGTACAATTTCTCCACCATCTCTTCAATTCCATTAAAAGCAGACAATAAAATCACCAACGCGGCAGTCGTTACTGTAATTCCAACGACCGAAACGCGTGTAATCCAGTGTATGGCATTTTTCTTCTTTTTGGAAGACAAATACCTACGGGCGATATAAAAAGGAACTTTGATGGCTTATTTTTTAAGCAACTCTTCGATTTCTTGCGCATAGTCCAAAGAATCATCGATAAAGAAAGCCAGTTGAGGCAATTTCTTCATGTTTTGCAGGCGTTTACCAACTTCACCACGAATTTTTCCTTTGTGCAATTCAATGTTTGCGATGACTTCTTTTGCCGGTGGTCCAGCGAAAATACTCAAGTAACAACGTGCTAAAGATAAATCTGAGGTGATGCGGACCGTGGTAACACTTACCATGGCACCTAAACATATTTCACTCGCATTGCGCTGAAACACGGTGGCTAATTCTTGCTGTATTCCAGCTTCGATTTTACTTTGTCGGATTGAACTCATGGTGCAAAAGTAAGAAATGTTCTACCGTCTCCATCGCATAGATTGACAAAATCCTATCTTTGTGTCGCATGAAGAATTTTAGAGAACTCTATCGATACACATTTAAGTACAAGATGTTGGCCATTATGACCATCGTTTATAATTTGTTGTATGTCATTTTCAACCTACTATCATTCGCCCTTTTTATTCCCTTTCTTCAATTGATTTTCAACCCTGAAAAGAAAGTCGTGGTGCCAACAGAGCCGATTTGGGATGGCGGATTCGTTTCCTTTTTCAACTACTGCAAAGAGCTTTTCAACTATTCCATGGAATCCATGGTGCAAAATGACCCCAAAAAAGCGTTATTATTCGTTTGCATTTCTGTTTTCATTACTTTTTTCTTGAAAAATTTGGCGCGTTACGGAGCCATTTGGCATCAATCGCAGTTGAGAATGGCCACTGTGCGTGATGTTCGAAACTTGATGTATTCTAAAATTCTTCGTTTGCCACTTTCTTACTATACGGATGAACGAAAAGGTGATTTGGTTTCTCGTGTCAACAATGACGCTTCTCAAATTGAAATTGGTGTAATTGCCGTTTTGGAATTGGTGTTTCGTGAACCAATTGCCATTCTCATGTACATTGGTTTGCTGATTTATTGGAGTCCGCAATTGACGTTGATTTCATTTGCCTTGCTTCCTATTTCCGCTTTTGTCATTTCTCGCATCGGAAAAAGTTTGAAAAGAACAGCCAAACAAGAAATGGAAGAATTTGGTGCCTTGAATTCCAATTTGGATGAAACCTTGGGGGGCATTCGCATCATTAAAGCTTTCAACGCGTTGAATCAAATGCGTAGAAATTTTGAACGCACCAATTTACGTCACCAACAATTTACGACCAAAAGTTTCCGAAAAAGGGATATTTCGTCTCCGTTGAATGAAACATTGGGCGCTGGTGTCATGCTATGCATCGCTTGGTTTGGCGGTAAAATGATTCTAGATTCTGTCGGAAAAGGCGGTTTGACGGGCGAAGAATTCATCGCTTTCATCGTTGTTTTTTCACAGTTGCTTCGACCAATTCAAGGCGTCGCCAGTTCGATTGCCGTTTTGCAAAAAGCTTCCATTTCGCAAGACCGAATCAACGAAATCTTGAACAGCGACGAGAAAATATTTGAAGCAGAAAATGCCGTGGAATTAAAAGAACTCAAAACAGGTGTTCATCTAAAAAATGTGACATTCCGCTACAACGATACCAATGTAATTAAAAATGTTTCCTTCGACATTCCGAAAGGTAAAAAAGTGGCTTTGGTGGGCGAATCTGGAAGTGGAAAATCTACCTTGGCAGATTTGGTAGCGCGCTTTTACGACATCAATTCAGGACAAATCACCTATGATGATATTCCCGTTGATCAATTAAAAACGGATGATTTGCGCAGTCACATTGGAATTGTCTCGCAAGAATCGATCTTGTTCAACGACACGGTGGCCAATAACATTGCTTTCGGTATGGAAGACCACAATCGAGAAGAAGTGATCGCTGCTGCAAAAATTGCGAATGCACACGATTTTATTTCGCAATTGGAAAACGGTTATGATACCAACATCGGCGAACGAGGCAACAAACTTTCTGGTGGACAAAAACAACGTTTGAGCATTGCTCGAGCAATTCTCAAAAATCCAAGTTTATTGATTTTGGATGAAGCAACCTCCGCTTTGGACACCGAATCAGAAGTATTGGTTCAGGAAGCCTTAGAACATTTGTTGCAAGGGAGAACTTCCTTGGTAATCGCGCACCGTTTGAGCACAATTAAAAATGCCGACAGCATTATTGTTTTATCCCAAGGTGAAATCACAGAATCGGGAACGCATGATGAATTGATGGAAAACAGAGGTGTTTACTATAAGCTCTGCACGATGCAAGGAATTATCGGTTAAAATCGCATCAAGGTTTCTGGGTCGATTGGTTTTTGTTGAAACCACAATTCAAAATGCAAATGTGGGCCGGTTGAGTTTTCACCGGTATTTCCAGCAATAGCAATAGGATCGCCCAATTGAACGCGTTGTCCAATTTTCTTTAAATTGATTTTGTTGTGTTTGTAAATCGAAATATAGCCGTTGCCGTGCACAATTATCATAAAATAGCCGTCATTTTTTGAATAGCCTGTGTATAAAATGATTCCTTCCAAACACGCTTTTATCGTAGCATCCTTTTTGCAGACAATGTCTACCGCAGGATGACGTTCGGAGGAAAATTTTTCAGAAATGAATCCTTTTACAGGTGCATCGAACAAACTATTGGTAATCGATTCATTTTCTTTGACCTGCTTGGTGCGCATATCATCTTTTACTTTCTTGGCCAATTTCCCCTCATCTTTTGACGTTTCGATTTTGACGTCTTTCATGTCAAAGGCTTTTATTTCTTTGGGTTTTTTGGATAAAGAATCAGGCGCTACTTTTCCCAACAGAACATCTTGAATGTCTTTAATGAAATTTTCTTGAGCGGTTAGTTTCCCTTCCAATTCCTTTACTCGTTTATCTTGTGCTTCCAATTTTTGTCGCCCAATGCTCACGTCATTATTGGTAAACCACGATTTCGTTGGTCCTAAAAACAGAAAGGCTGCAAAACCGACTGAAACAACCAACAGGAGAAGAGCCAACAGTGAAAGTAAGCGAATTCTACTACTGTTAAATGACCAATTGGTATCATAGGTTTTCGGGTTTCCAAATGAAACCGTTATATCCTCTTGCAATTTATCGATGAACTTTTTCCAAAAACCCATTTGTAACTATTCTTTCCTCAAAAATACAGTTTCGAGCGAGAATGAGGGTTTTGGTTGTTAAAAAAGCATTAAATTTTAAAGGGAAATCAATTAATTTTGTAAATTGAGTCAACTAAATCAGTTAATTTACGTTTAGTTAAAAAAGCTGTATTGTTTAAGTACCTATTTCATATTGCCTTATTTTTACTTTCCGCCGATTCCTTCGGCCAATTGGTGACAAGCACGGCCCAATCCCCGGCTCAATTGGTTCAAAACGTGCTTCTTGGACCAGGCGTTACAGTTTCCAATATTACCTTTACTGGTTCTGGCGCAGCAATCGGTTCTTTTACCGCGATAGGGACAAATCTCGGTATCAACAGTGGTATTGTTTTGACGACAGGAACGGTAATAAACACGGGGCAGGGACCACAAGGTCCGAACAATAAACCCAATGCAGGGATTAACAATGGTTCGGGTGGAAGCGCCTTGCTAAATGGTGTTTTGGGGGCTGGAAACCAAACCTTCAATGCTTCCATTCTTGAATTTGATTTTGTACCCTATTCCGATACTGTGCGTTTCAAATACGTATTTGGTTCAGAAGAATATCCTGAATTTGTAGGTTTGCCCTATAACGATATTTTTGGTTTTTTCATATCAGGACCTGGAATTATTGGCCAACAAAATATTGCTAAAATACCTGGAAACGGTGGTATCATTTCAATAAACAACGTGAACGATGGTCCAAACAATAATGGATCTTGCTCCAACTGTGGTTATTATACCAACAATGGGATTGGAAATAATGCTCCCTACAGTACCTCCACCAATTATATTCAGTATGATGGTTTCACAGTGCCGCTAGAAGCAGTATCAAGGGTACAATGTGGACAAACCTACCATCTAATTATCGCTATAGCCGATGTAGAAGATGCCATTTATGATTCTGGAATATTTTTACAAGCCAATAGTTTGACTTCCAAAACGCCTGTTGAAGTAACCTATACCATGACACAACAAGCATTTACCGACCCTAAAATTATGGCGGAAGGCTGTGTTACTACCACAGTAAAACTCACACGGCAAGGAAATATTTCTGGCAGTCTAAACATACCGCTTACGGTAACAGGAACAGCCACACCAGGTTTGGATTTTAGCCCAATACCGGGCTCCGTTACCTTTGCTCCAGGACAAGCAACTACTCAATTCACTTTTTCTGCCTTCACAGATGCAATCGTTGAAGGAATAGAAACTGTGATTTTAAATTTTCTAATGACTGACCCTTGCGGGAATCAAACTCCCCTAGTTGTAAATCTTGGGATTGATGACGTGCAACCAGTAGCACTCATACTAAATGATACCACCGTGCTTTGCTCTGGTGACGATGTTGTTATACCTTCATTTCCGTCAGGAGGAGTTGGCCCGTATACCTACTTATGGAGTACCGGAGAATCCACGAATTCCATTACTGTGAGTCCAATTAGTACAACCAATTATTCGTTGACGGTTACGGACAATTGTTTGCTCCAATCTGCCACGGAAAATGTTACCGTTACTGTTCCTGTTTATAGTCCAATTTCCTTAACAATCACTCCAGATATCACGGAAATATGTCCTTACCTAAAAGATACATTAAAAGTGGTTGCAACCGGTGGAACCGGAATTTATACCTACCAATGGACAAAAGTCGGTGGTTCAGGATCCGTGCTAGGCAGTGGTTCTTCACTATACATTCAGCCCAATCAAACAACGGTTTATCGGGTTATTGTGCGAGATCAATGTACCATGATTGATTCTGCCTTCGTTACCTACACGATTTTGAGTCCACCGCTATTGATAACCATGTCACCAGATATAGAAATTTGTCCTGGCGATGAAGCGTATCTTTCCGTAAGTGCTACCGGCGGATTTGGTGCTTATTATTACAGCTGGATCGAAACAGGTGAAACAACACCAAACATTACTGTAAATCCTTTTAATACAACGACTTATACTGTTCATGTTTCGGATGATTGCCAAACTTTTTACGTAGCCGGATCAACGAAAGTTGTAGTTGTAAAACCAAATGCTCAGTTTCAAATTTCGAGTCACACTGTGATGCAAGGTTTGCCTATCACCTTCCAAAATTTAACCTTGAATGCTGTCACTTATTTATGGGATTTCGGAGACGGACAAACATCCACTTTGGTGCATCCGAATAATACGTATGCAGAACCAGGATATTATGATGTTTGGTTGGTGGCTACCGATGCGAAGGGCTGTGTGGATTCCATCAAATTGGGTGTTCAAATTCAACAAGAAGTCTATTTTTATGTTCCCAATGCCTTTACACCGGATGCTGATGAATTCAATCCCGTGTTCAAGATATCCTCTATTGGATTAATTGATTTTAACATCAAAATATTCAATCGATGGGGTGAAATGATTTTTGAAGCATACGACCCCGATTTCACTTGGGATGGAACGTATTCCAACAATGAAATCTGTCCGGATGGCGTGTATACGTATGTCGTAAAATACTCAACGCCCTACGAAATTGATACCTCAAAAGTTGGGCACGTCAATTTGATTCGCTAAGCAACTTTTACAAGGATTTCGTTCGGCCTCCGTCTACAGGAATATTAATTCCATTGACATAAGAACTCATCGGAGAGGCAAGGAACAATATAGCTTGAGCTATTTCCTCTGGTTCAGCAATCCGTTTCATAGGTGATTCTTGTGCCATCGCTGAAAATATTGCCTCGATTGATTCCGTCGTTAAATTCGATTTGTTTTCCGCTATTGCTTTTAATCTTTCTGTATTGGTAGCGCCGGGCAAAACGTTATTCACTGTAATATTGTAGGAGCCCAGCTCGTTGGCCAAGGTTTTGCTCCAATTCCCCACCGCCCCACGAATCGTGTTGGAAACACCCAATTGAGGCAATGGCTGCTTCACGGAGGTAGAAATTACATTGATAATTTTTCCATATTGATTCTCTTTCATGTGAGGAATCAATTCTTGAACCAAAATATGATTGCAAATCAGGTGTTGATTGAAAGCTGAAATAAATTCATCTATGGAAGCATTCGCGATGGAACCACCTTTTGGTCCACCTGTATTGTTGACCAAAATATCCGCGTGTTTGCCAGAAGAAACCCAAGCATGCACAACTTTCTGTAATTGACTTGGATTGGAGAAGTCGGCAACTAAATATTCATGTACTTGACCGTTTGAGTTATCCAACTGCGCACAAACTTCTTTCAATTTTGTTTCATTTCTCGCCAGTAAAACGACCGTCGCACCGTTTTTTGCCAACAGCTCTGCTGCCGCCTTACCAATTCCTTGTGTGCTTCCTGAAACGAGCGCCACTTTGTTCATCAATGAAATTTCCATAGTTCAAATATTGTTGTGAAATTACGACTTAAAAGTTTTCGCCTGATACAGAAATCAAAATGATATTAGCCAAAAGTTGTTCAAAAACTCAAATTTTAAAGTCGACTTTCTCAATTCTCAAGAATTGTATTTACTTTTAACCAAATATCAAATTATGTTAGCACCTTTCAATCTTCAACAGTGGATAAATGACAACCGCGATTTACTAAAACCACCTATCAGCAACAAAAATCTCTATGTTGAAGCAGGCGATTTCATTGTCATGATCGTTGGAGGACCCAATGCAAGAAAGGATTTTCACTACAACGAAACTGAAGAACTTTTTTATCAAATTGAAGGTGATATTCTCGTGAAAATTCAACAGGATGGAAAAGTGGTCGATGTTCCAATCCGTGAAGGAGAAATCTTTTTATTACCTCCAAAAACCCCTCATTCACCTATTCGAGGAGCGAATACGGTAGGGTTGGTAATTGAGAAAGTTAGAAGAAACTCGGATTACAAAGATGGGCTGATGTGGTTCTGTGAAAAATGCAATACTCCCTTGCAGGATTACAAATTCAATCTAGAAAACATTGAAGTAGACTTCCTTTCTCGATTCAAAGCATTCTACTCATCTGAAGAAATGCGTACCTGCAAAAATTGCGGTCATGTGATGGAAGCAGACGAAAGATTTATTTAAAATCATTAATAGCGTGCTTTTTTTCGCTATTTTAGATAAAAAGTTTATTTATTAATTCTTATTACTTATGAAAAAACAAGTTATTTATAGCTCACTAATGTTTTTAAGTTTGGTGTTTCTTTTTGGAACTGCCACTTCTTGTAATCGAAAAGGATGTACTGATAGTGCCGCTGAAAACTACAGTTCGAAATCAAAAAAAGATGACGGTTCATGCACATATGCCCGAACTAAATTTTTAGGTACTTATGCAACCAACGAAAATTGTTCATCAGGAACGGATTCCTATTCAATATCTGTTACGGAATCATCTACGGGTAAAGCGCTAATTGTTATTTCTAATTTTTACAATATTTCTGTTACAGTTACAGCAACAGTTACTGGTAGTACTTTTTCATTCAATGAAACTAAGAGTGGAATTAATTTCTCAGGTTCTGGAAGTATTAGCGGAAGTGCGTTGACAATCAATTTTACTGCATCTGCAGGAGGTGCTACAGATGTTTGCACGATGAATTGTATCAAACAATAAGCTAACAAAATTGACTGAATGGGACTGTTTTTAAAACGACAGTCCCATTTTTATTTTACAATCGTTTTTCTTTAGCTGAAACCATATGTCGGTAATTTCCAAATAATAATGAAGGAGGGAAATCGACTACTATTGTTAGTAACGGTGAAGGAAAAGTGTCCAGATTTCAATTCTTTTCATGCTATCGAACTAAATTGACGTGGCCGACCACGGTATGGGGTTTTTCTTTTTTATCGTAATACACCATTTTCCAAGAATAGACGCCGTCTGGACAAACTTGATTATTCAGATAGGTACCATCCCAATAATTCGCATAGTCCGTCATAGTATGTATTAATGCGCCCCAGCGATCATAAATATCCAATTGGAAAGATTTGATGTTGACATATACAACTGAGAATAAGGGATTGAATTCATCTTGATCTGGAGTAAATGTGTTCGGAACATAAATAATTGGTTCATATTTAATTTCCGTGCCTCCAATTGCCTCACAGCTATTTTCATCTACAAAAAGCACCGTGTAGAGAAAATCAGCATCCGGATTTGCTTCTGTAGTCGCACAAATAACACAACTTAAATAGTCAGGAGGTGACCAATAGAAAGTTCCAGGTAAGGTACTGGTTGCCGTTAATAAAACTGGTTCCCCTATAAATCCTAAATAATTCGACTGCACATTTACAGTCGGTCGTGGGAAAACATTTACAACTGCCCAGGCCGTGTCTTTGCAACCATCTGAATCTGTTCCAACGACTTGGTACGTCGTATTTAATATAGGGCTTGATAAAACTGTATTTCCAGTAGCTTCTGAGAGCGTCGTCACGGGTGACCATTCATACGTTATTCCTCCAGTGGCAGTTAAAACCGCATTATCATCAGGACAAATGGTTGTGTCACCATAGGCATTAACATCTGGGTAAAGAACATCTGCAAAAATACTATCCGGCACTACCCCGCATGAATTAATAAAGTCGCAGTAAAAGTACATATCACTAGGTGGGTTGAGCGTAACAGTAGAGCCGATCCACGGTGTGATAAACGGACTTGAGGTCCATTGATAGGTGTCCCCACCTGAAACCGTTATAGTTTCACTCGTATAAATACAAACGTTAATCGTATCATCGATTTCAGGAACAGGTGGATTTGTAAATACGGTTACCAAAACTGAATCGACATAAACACAACCCGCCACGGTGGTTCCCGTTACGATGTAATTGGTAGTTTGTGTTGCTGTACAAGTGGGATTAGCACTTGTTGGATTACTTAAAAATGTTGTTGGTGACCAAGAATAACTGACCCCTCCTGTTACGGATAAATCGACTGAACTTCCTATGCATAAACTCGTATCATTCGACGCTGTAATGGACTCATTGTGCACATTTAGTGTGCATGTCAGTGTATCAGCTCCACATGAATCGGAAATAATTACTGTGAAAAGCGTTGTGGATTGCAATGTTGCAAATGGATCACTACTCGTTGAATCATCCAATAATGAAGCAGGTGACCAAGCATAGGATCCTCCTCCGGTGGCGTGCAATTGATAGGTGTCACCAATGCAAATGGTATCTGTTGGTTGAATCACACCACCTTGAAAATCTCCAACTTCAATAACGAAACTTGAGGTATCTGCTTGATAACAGCCCAAGACATCTGAGGCGATAAGTGTCACTGTGTAACTTCCTGGCCCAGGAAATACGTGGGATGGACTCTGAGTTGTATCGGTGGTTCCATCACCGAATGTCCAATAAAACTGGTCAGCATTCAGCGTGTTATTTTGAAAAAAAACCGGTTCGGGATAACAAATCAGCGGGTCTAAAACTGAAATTAAGGGTACAATCACACTCAAATCAAATTTAAATACGGCCATGTTGCAATTGGAACTATTGTTTGTGGCTGACCAAGCTCCAGGCGTTGATGTGAAACCGGTTGCATTTCCTCCACATGCTGCGCACACCGCGTGATACACCCTTCCTTGTTTATCGAAGCGACTGGTGCCTCCGTCTACATGTTTAGGTGTTGAGGTTAGTCCTCCAAAAAAAGTAGCATATTTTAAACTCGATGCATTTGTTCCCAATACGGCTAAATAGAAATTATTGCCCAAGGTGGTGGATTGAAATGCATCCGAAGTCACTGGAAAACCAGACGTTGAAGAAAAGGGTGCTTGCCCGTTTGAGGCATTCAAAGGACCTCCCCAGCCTGCTAAATAAATGTCATAACAATCAGACACCAGGAAAGCAGTAGGTGAAAGTTCAACATGCCCCGATCCAGCACCAATCATCGTTGTCCATTGAATGGTTGCCAGATTAGCCGAGTATTTTCGAATAAATTGCCCAGAATTAGCATTTCCATACTTTCCAGGCGTAATGGTATAACTGCTCTCTGTTTGTCCAACTACATAAGGATCACTTTGAACATCAGTTTGAATTAAATAGGCTTGGTCGTACTCATTTTGTCCGATATAAGTGCCGTTGATTGTTTGCCCTGTCAGTGGATTCAATCGAATTAAATAACCATCCGCACTTCCTCCATTGAATGACATACTATTGCCCGAAACTAGGTTGAGGTTTGTAGAAGTAGTGCCGCCCACCATGAAAACATTACCATTGTAGGCTACCTGAATCGAATATCCTGCATCCATCCCTGAACCACTGATGTATCTTGACCAAAGCATCGTATTCAATGTCGAATTCATTTTGAAAGCAACCGCACTTTGAGTACCTTGCATTCCTTGTCCACCTGATCCAACCAATGGAAAATTGCTAGAAGTGGTCGACGAAGCAACATATACATTACCCAAAGTATCCAAGGTAATTTCCCCTCGATAGGCATCTCCATAGTTGTATTTGAGCACCGAAGACCCATTGTACCCATCATTACCTGAACCACCAACAAATGTTGATGATAATAGTGCGGTTCCATTGGGATTGAAACGGGCAATAAAAATATCTGAACCAGGAATATTACCAGAACCTCCTTGTGGTGAGAAAGTGATTCCACCATTAAAAGAGGCGTCATAGGGAGCGACGGTTGGAAAATCAGAAGACCCGGTCATTCCCATTACGTACAACTCGCCATTCGCATTGCAGATCATACTGCTCGGAAATTCATTTGAACTGGCTCCGCCCAAATAGGTAGAGAATAACAAAGTAGAACCGGAAGAATTGAATTTCATGATCCCAACATCAAAATTTTGATTAAACGACGTTACCCCGTTAAAAGACTGATCATAAGCCCCTACTGATGTAGGAAATCCAGATCCAAAAACGATGCCGCCACCAAAAACATTCCCTTGATCATCGGGAGTAGCAGTCGAACCCCAATTATCAGCGGTTGAACCACTAAACGTTGAGAAAGTCAAACTGGGATCAATAATCAACTCTTTCGTAGAATCATAAACGCCCAAATCATATGTAACTTCACCATTTACCAATTGAAATTGCACCTCGACAAATACTTTCTCACCATCAACCATTTGCCAAGCGATGGGTTTTTCTTCTGAAATAGAACCAAAGCTGTGGGAAATCTTTAATGCTCCTGCCGATTCCAACGCTACGTCGTCAGCACCTTCATAGCGTGATTTGATTTGATTGGGATTGATCCCTGGGGCAACCAAAAAGGAATATTTCAAACTTCCCTCTTCAGCAACGTATTCCATATCGATTCCTGGGTAGAAATTCTTCAGAACCGATTTGTGGTACGAGCGAACAAAACTTTTCCATTTCGCTGGATCATTTCCGATGTAGTAGTTGCTGTAGAAACTGGAAGCTTCCGAATTTTCCAATGCCCCAGTCCAGCTAGAACCTAAAAAATAATTGCGGATCAAATGCCCTTTAAAATTATGATTCTCGGCATTTTCAAGCACTCTATTTTCTTCGTTATGATCACCATGCAAGCCATCGTGAAAGTGAAAAATCATTCCTTTTTCAGCAATGTACATTTCCCCATTGTCCAGTTTCACTTGGTGCAGAAGTTCTTTGTCCCATTGCCCAGCATTGGCATGAAGCCATACCTTTTCAGTTTGACCGTAGATCACACCAAAAAAGAAACTGAAAACAAGAAGAAGCGCTTTTTTATTCATCCTACACAAACATAAGGCTTTTTGACCAATTTTTCAATTCAAATTCACCTGAATAAAAGGCTGTATACCTTTCTTTTAAAACTCAAAAACAGCGTTTTAGTTGCCTCGGATTTACCATTCTCCTAAATTATTGTTAAAGCCGCGCTGAAAACCCATGGATTCAACCTGAAATTCCATAGAATTAATGTAATTTTGCAAAACATTTTAAAAGACGTTTTTCGATGAGTGATGCAATAAAACACGAGTGTGGAATAGCTTTATTGAGGTTAAAAAAGCCACTGGAATTTTACCTTGAGAAGTATGGAACCGCATTTTACGCGTTAAACAAAATGCATCTTTTGATGGAAAAACAGCACAACCGTGGACAAGACGGAGCTGGATTGGCAAATATCAAATTTGATATGGAACCGGGAGAGCGATACATTTCTCGCCATCGAAGTATTGCCAAACAACCAATCGAAGATTTATTCAATCACATCGGAGAAAGACTTATCACATTGGAGCAAGAAAATCCATCAGCACTGGCGGATGTGAATTTCTTGAAAAAAAATATTGGCTTCACAGGTGAATTGTTCCTTGGGCATTTGCGTTACGGAACCTTCGGCAGAAATTCCATTGAAAGCTGTCACCCATTTTTACGCCAAAACAACTGGATTACCCGAAATTTAGTGGTTGCAGGTAACTTCAACTTGACGAATGTCGATGAACTTTTCAAAGTTTTGACGAAACTAGGTCAACACCCAAAAGAAGTTTCGGATACCGTAACCGTTTTAGAAAAAATTGGTCACTTCCTCGACGTTGAAAACGAAGAAATGTATAACCAATTGAAACCTCAAGGCTATACCAACGAAGAAATCTACGCTAAAATTGCGGAGAAATTGGATGTGGTTAAAATCTTGAAAAAAGCTTCCGAAGATTGGGATGGTGGTTATGCCATGGCTGGATTAATGGGACACGGAGATGCCTTTGTATTGCGAGATCCTGCTGGTATCCGACCTGTTTCTTGGTACGAAGACGATGAAATCGTAGTGGTTGCATCCGAACGTCCTGTTTTGCAAACAGCTTTCAATTTACGCGAAGATCAAATTAAAGAATTAACACCGGGCCACGCGTTGATCATCAAACGAAATGGGGTGGTCAGTGAAACTGAAATAAACGCACCGACTGAAAGAAAAAGTTGTTCATTCGAACGCATTTATTTCTCCCGTGGTAGCGACAAAGATATTTACAAAGAAAGAAAACAGCTAGGCAAAAACATTGTGCCTCAAGTATTGAAAACGATCGATTACGATTTGGACAATTCTGTTTTCTCCTTTATTCCGAATACAGCTGAAGTTTCTTTTTATGGGTTGATCAAAGGTTTAGAAGACCACTTGAACGACGAAAAATACAAAGCTATTCTTGCTTTGGGTAATTCAGTGACCCCAGAGAAATTGGAAGAAATTATATACCGAAGAGCCCGGATTGAAAAAATTGCCATCAAGGATGCAAAGCTTCGAACTTTCATTACCCAAGATGATTCACGCGACGATTTAGTCGCACATGTTTATGATATTACCTACGGCTCTGTAGTAAGAGGAAAAGACAATTTGGTCATCATAGATGATAGTATTGTTCGAGGTACGACGTTGAAACAAAGTATCCTCCGAATTTTGGATCGATTGGACCCGAAAAAAATCGTGGTTGTTTCTTCTGCTCCTCAAATTCGTTACCCCGATTGTTATGGAATAGACATGGCCAAAATGGGCGATTTTATTGCTTTTGATGCAGCCATTTCCTTATTGGTTGAGCGTGGAATGACGCAATTGATTGATGACGTTTACCTCAAATGTTTGGAGCAAAAAGATTTGCCAAAAGAGCAAATTAAAAACTACGTGAAAGAAATTTACGCGCCTTTCACGGATGATGAAATTTCAGATAAAATCTCCGAATTACTAACACCAAAATCGGTGCGTGCAGAGGTGAAAATCATTTATCAAACAGTAGAAAATCTTCACTTGGCTTGTCCTGAAAACTTGGGTGACTGGTATTTCACAGGAGATTACCCAACCCCTGGAGGAAACAAGGTCGTTAACAAAGCATTCCTCAATTGGAAAGAAGGCAAAAATGTTCGAGCCTATTAATTGAATAAATCTTGAAACGGAAAACAGCCATATTTTTTTATCTCTTAGGCGGATATGTGCTGTTGCAATTTGCTTGGTGGGCATATCATTTGGTTGAATTGACGCAAACACATGGTTTTGCCAATACCAGTGTTTCCAGAAAAGTTTTTATGATTTTGAGTGAGGGAATGGTGTTTTTTCTCATCATTCTAATTGGACTTTGGCAAATTCGCAAATCCATCAAGCGTGAACTCAAATTAGCCGACCGACAGCGCAATTTTCTTTTATCGGTGACGCATGAATTAAAAACGCCGCTCGCTGCCAACAAACTGTTCCTTCAAACCCTGCGCAAAAGAGATTTCGATGTAGAAAAACGCAATGATCTATTGGACAAAGCAATTTCTGAAAACGTACGATTGGAAAATATGATCGATAATATCTTGAATGCAACTCGATTGGAACATCAAACAATTTATCTCAATCGCGAAAATTTCAACTTAAGCGATTTACTCCTTAAAATTATTGATCGATTTGAAAAAGTATACCAAGTTCACAATCTTCAAAAAAACATTGAGCCAGAATTGAACATCGTGGCCGACTCAGCTATGATTGAAACAATTGTAGTCAATCTAATTGAAAATGCTTTGAAATACGCGGGTACTGATGCGGAAATACTTGTATCTTGTCGTAAAACAAATTCAGGAGTCTCCTTTTCCGTTGCCGACAATGGTCCAGGAGTGCCCGACAATTTGCAAAAAGAAATTTTTGATAAATTCATGCGGTCTGGGAATGAAGAAACCCGAACAAAAAAAGGAACGGGCCTGGGTTTGTTCATCTCTAAAGAATTTGCACAGCTCAACAAAGGTGTTATTCTGTATAAAAATAACACGCCAAAAGGAGCCATTTTTGAAGTAAATATAACACAATGACAAATAAATTCGGATTGATCATTTTGGACGGTTGGGGTCTTGGTAAAAAAGACAACAGCGATGCGGTATACCAAGCAAACACGCCCTACATGGACAGTTTGATGGCAAGCTTTCCAAATACTCGCTTAACTACCTTTGGAGAAGCCGTTGGGTTGCCTGAAGGTCAAATGGGTAATTCCGAAGTGGGTCATTTAAATATTGGTGCTGGAAGAATTGTTTACCAAGAACTTACCCGTATCAACAAATCGATTCGCGAAGGAGATTTTTTCCAAAATGAAACTTTGCTGAATGCCATGAATTTAGCGAAAGAGAAAGGACGTAAATTGCATTTGATGGGCTTGGTTTCTCGCGGTGGCGTGCACAGTTCGCAGGAACATTTGTATGCTATGTGCGAATTGGCTGAAAAACTAGGTGTTAAGCATGTTTACATTCACGCATTTACGGACGGACGAGATTGTGATCCAAAATCGGGTAAAGCTTTTTTGGCTGAATTGGAAGAAAATATTGCGGATAAAAGTGCCAAAGTTGCCACCATTATTGGCCGCTATTACGCCATGGATCGGGACAATCGTTGGGAACGAATCAAAGAAGCCTACGATGCAATGGTCAATCGAATTGGAACACCCTTTGAAAATTCCAACGCCGCTATCGACTCTGCTTACAACCAAGATATTACTGACGAATTTATTCCTGCTAGTATTATTTCCGTTGGAGAAGGAATTGACGCTTCGATTGCGAATGATGATGTTGTGATCAGTTTCAACTTCCGAACGGATCGACCGCGAGAAATAACGACGGCACTCACGCAGACTGCTTTTCATGAACAAAATATGCACCCGTTGCAGTTGCACTATTTTACCATGACGCAATACGATGAACATTTCAAAAATGTCCACGTTATTTTTGAAAAGGACAATTTGCAGAATACCTTGGGAGAAATCATGTCCAAATTGGACAGAACCCAAGTGCGTATTGCTGAAACCGAAAAATACCCACATGTTACTTTCTTTTTCTCAGGCGGACGTGAAGAACCGTTTGAAGGGGAGTCTAGAATTCTAGTCAATTCTCCAAAAGTTGCGACGTATGACCTACAACCTGAAATGAGTGCCATCGAGGTGAAAAACAAAATCGTGGAAAGTATCCAAACGGATGCACCTGATTTTATTTGTTTGAACTTTGCCAATGCAGATATGGTTGGACACACGGGCGTTTTCTCAGCTATCGTGAAAGCTGTTGAAACCGTTGATTCCTGTTTGAAAGAAGTCGTTGAAGCCGGCAGAGAAAAAGGCTATGAATTTTTGGTTATCGCGGACCACGGCAATGCCGATTTTGCGATGAATGCCGATGGAAGTCCCAACACGGCACACAGCATGAATCCAGTGCCCGCCGTTTTGGTCACAGACAAAAGAGATTTGCAATTGCAGGAAGGCATTTTGGCCGATGTGGCGCCGACTATTTTGCGAAGAATGGGTATTGCTGCTCCATACGAAATGGATGGAAAATCCCTGATCAAGTAATTATTTAAAATTGATATGGGGAACAAAGCAGCCAAAATTCAATTTACTTCCTACCAAAAATTTGTCATCGCTATATTAGCCATTGTTCAGTTTACAGTGATTTTGGATTTTATGGTACTTTCCCCTTTGGGAGCAATTGTATTGGAGAAATTGAGCATTACCACTCAAGAATTTGCACTCGTTGTTTCTGCCTATGCTGTTAGTGCTGGAATTTCAGGTTTGGCAACTGCTGGTTTTGCTGACAAATTTGACCGAAAGAAGATTCTACTTTTCTTTTATGCTGGATTCATCGTTGGTACCCTACTTTGTGCCATCGCCCCGAACTACGAATATTTATTAGCCGCTCGAATTTTTACAGGCGTTTTTGGTGGTGTAATGAGCTCCATCAGTTACGCGATAATTACCGATTTGTTCCCCATAGAAAAACGAGGAAGCGTCATGGGATATGTTCAAACGGCTTTTGCAGCTAGTCAAGTATTAGGAATTCCTTTTGGTTTATACGTCGCCAACAAAATCGATTGGCACGCTCCTTTTTATATTATTGTTGGCTTCTCCGTTTTGGTAGCCGTTATTGTTGCTTTTCGATTGAAACCCATCTCAGATCACATTGCAGCCAATAGAGATCGAAAACCCATCGCACACATGCGTCAAACCTTGTCCAACAAAAACTATTTAATTGGATTCACAGCCACCATTTTACTGTCAACTGGAGGTTACATGTTGATGCCTTTTGGAAGTGAGTTTGCCAACGAAAATTTAGGGTTATCCTTGGATGAATTGCCTTTCTTGTATATGGTAACAGGATTGTTTTCCATGTTTTTCGGACCGTTTATAGGTCGTGTGAGCGATCGAATAGGCAAATTTAAAATCTTCATTTTCGGGACCTTAACAACCATATTATTCGTGGCGATTTACACGAATTTGGGCATCACTCCGCTGTGGCTAGCAATTTTATTAAACATCGTGCTTTTCATCGGTATCAATTCCAGAATTGTTGCCTCCTCCGCATTGATTACAGCCGTTCCAGAACCACAAGATCGTGGAGCCTACATGAGCATCAATTCTTCTGTTCAACAAATTTCAGGTGCTTTTGCTTCTCTTTTGGCTGGCGCCATCGTTTACCAAGCGCTCGATGGAAAATTAATGAATTACCCCTTGTTGGGTGGAACGGTCATCCTAACGATGGTGATTTCCATATTTTTGATGCAACGGGTGGATAAGATGATTAAAAAAAGGTAGGATCAATAATATTCGTACTCTTTGATTCGAAGAATGATTATGTTGGAACTGCTATTTTCTTCCATCAAAATAGCCGACAAAAAGCCTGTTTTTTCGTTGTAGATGAATTGAGTTTCTAGTTTTAATGTACCCTCAACACTCACCTTTTTTTCCATTAAATTCCCTCCAGCATCATACGAAAATTGAATTTTTTCCTTTTCAATTCCTTGTTTTGATGTCTCGGTTTTTTTTAAAAGCAAATTCCCTTGCGCATCAAAAGTAAACTGTGTAATGATGCCTTCCTTGGTCGAAATATAGCGATCCTCGGTTCGGTTGATTTTTCCTTTTGTATCATAGAAATAGGTTTCTTTGGAAATAGGTGAGCCAAAACCATTTATTTTAGTTTTTATGGTTTTGCCATCTTTTACCTCATAGGTATATGATTCTTTGCTTTTTTCCTTGGTGCTCAATATTCCTTGACTATCTTGTCTACGCTGAAATTCTTCCAAGGAAGTAATGCGATGATCTTGATCGTACACTGTCGTCAAATAGGTTAAATTTTCTTCGTTGCCAACACTTTTGTATATCAGCCAACCTTTGTCGTTGTAAAAATAATGTGTCCAAACCGTATCTCTGGTTCCGTCATCTTTTCGCGTTTCATACGATCGATGGATTCGACCGAGTGTGTCAAATTCAAAAACCTGCCAATAATTTGTTTCTCGCATGGGAACTCCTTTGAACTTAAAGGTAAATCGACCATTGATGCTCTTGATATGATTTGCTCGAATAAAATCCGCATTGAAGACCCAATCTGCCGCTACTTGTTCCCCTTCCTTATTTGGGAAAATTTGCCCAAACAAAGTAATGGGAATGCCGATAAGTAAGAGGAAAAACAAAATTCGCATAGTCAAAATTAAGATTCTCTTTTCAAGAATGAGGCCAAGTTTTCGGTTGTTCCCCATATTGAATTGTTAAAACTTAACGGAAGTTGACTAAAAACGTAACATAACGCGTTGATCACACGTTACAAGCAAAAGAAGGATTTAATCATAAAATGTCAAAAAAAACAATTTCTCGGCTATTTAAATGGAGCAAATGGATTTTTGCATCCTTGGTATTGGTTTGCTTGCTCATAACCTTGGGTGTGTATTTGCTGCGCGATCGAGTTGTTGGCATTGTTGTCGGTGAAATCAATAAAAGTTTGAACGCACCCGTAAAAGTTGGGGATGCTGACTTGACTTTTTGGGGCTCTTTTCCAAATATCAGTGTTGATTTCAACGAAGTATTTGTGCACGACGCCATTCCTGAAGCAAAAGAAACAGATACACTTTTCTACTCCAAAAAAATTCGTTTAAAATTCAATCCGATTGATATCATCCATAAGAACTACAAGGTTAAAAAAATCGAAGTTTTTCCGGGTTACGCGCACATCAAACATTTTGCGGATGGTCGGTCCAATTTTGATATTACCAAACCTAGCAACGATTCTGTACCGTCCAATTTTGAATTTACACTGCATGAATTAGCCTTCGAAAACTTTCGGTTGGATTATTCCAACTTCAGTGCGAATCAATACCATTCTACGGTATTAAATGAAATGGTTTTGTCCGGTGATTTTACGGATAAAGTAATCGACTTAAACGCAGAAAGTGATTTGAAAATCAACTATGCTCAAAGCGGTGAAGTAAAGTTGGTTCAAAACAAAACCGCTTATTTCAATTTAAATTTACGAATTGATCAAGAAAATGGAATTGTCCGTTTAGCGGAAGCTCCAATAGAAATCGATCATTTGCCGTTTACTTTTGCGCTTGAAGTGCATGAAAGTCTTATTGATGTGCGCTTGAAAGGAAAGGATTTGCAACTCGTGGAGGTCGCCAAAAGTTTCCAGCACCAAAGTACCGAACAAATCGCTGAATTGAAAGGAGCCGGGAAAGTAGCATTTGATTTTCACTATTTCAACCAACGGAAAGAAAATGAAACGGGCAAAATAGAATGTAATTTTGGTATCGACAATGGAACCATTTTAGAACCTTCCCAAAAGCTTCAATTGTCGAATATCAATGTAAAAGGATTCTACGGAAACACGGATGAAAAAAAAGGCGAACACCTGGCCTTGGAGCAAGTAAGTTTCCGAACCGTTGCAGGACCTTTCTCTGGTAATTTAGTGATTTCTGAGTTTAGTCAGCCGCATTATCAAGGGAAGGCCAATGGTCGTATTGACTTGGCTGTGCTGCACGCTATTTTCCCTTTGCCAAATGTAGAACGAACTTCTGGAAAAATTGAAGTCGACACCAAATTTGACGTGAAGAGCAACGCTGCAGGTTATCAAATTCGTGATTGTGATGGCAACTTGGATTTTGTCAATGTGCAGTGTCAATTACAAAATGACAAACGTTATTTTGATCATATTACAGGTCGGTTTTTCTTAAAGGACAATACAGCCGGGTTAGAAAAAATAAGTTTGACTGTTGGCAATTCAGATTTGGCTTTGGATGGTCGCTTTGATCAGATCCAATCCTACTTGAATAATAGTGGTAACCTCATCGCGCAGGTGAAAATACGAAGTGCGTTCATTGATGTTCAAGATTTTTCTTCTTCTAGTAAAGCGGAAGAAATAGCGAACGGTCGCAATTATGTTCTACCAAATGATATTGAAGCCAATATTGACTTATTGGCCAATAATTTGACGTATGAAGCGCATCAATTCAAAAAACTGAGCACTGAGTTGCAAATTCGAGATCGCAATCTGCATTTCAAAAACTTAGCACTACAAAATTCTCAAGCAGATATTCAAGGCAGTGTTTTAATTCAAGAAAAATCGCCCGAAATTTTCACCATTAGTACAGATGCGCACTCCGAAAATATTTCTTTTCAGCCTGTTTTTGCAGAATGGAACAATTTTGAGCAAAGCGTCATTACTTCGAATAACATTAGCGGAAAAGTGGCGGTAGACATGCAATTTACTGCGCCTTTTGATTTGCGATCTGGCATTAAAATGAAAGACATTGTTGCCACCGTGAAATTGCGCATTGACGAAGGTCGATTGAAAAACGTCGAGGCTTTCAAATCGATAACCGCTAGTTTAAGTGAATCTTCGATGACCCGTATTTTGTTAAAACAAAATAACATTCAAAACTTTGAGAAAAATCTATTGGACTTGAAATTTGAAAGTCTAGAAAATATTTTCACCATCAAGGGTGGTAAGTTGAACATTCCAAAAATGACAATTGCGTCAAATGCCATGACGGTGAACCTCTCAGGTACGCATGATTTCGATAACCAAGTCGATTATCATTTTGATTTTAATTTGCGTGATATTAAAAAAACGCAAACCGTTACAGAATTTGGAACGGTCGTAGAAGATGGAACGGGACTTCGCTTATTCGCTCACATGTTTGGCCCAATGGACGATCCAACGATCAAATGGGATCAACAAGCCAAGCGTGAATTAGCCAAAGCGAATATTGAAGCGGAAAAACAAAGTACCAAAGAAATGCTAAAAGCTGATTTTGGTTTATTCAAAAAAGATACCACGGTTCGAGCGTTTCAAGCAAAAGAAAAACCGAAAGAAGAAATTCAAATTACTTTCGGCGGTACGAAAGAAATGGAAGTCGCTGAAGAAGTGAAAGTCAAAAAAGACACTAAAATCACCAAGGCGCTTCAAAAATGGAAAGATGAGTCCCAGAAGGACAAAGACGGCAACATAAAAGTTATTTCTCAATAAAAAAGACGATTCTTTCGAATCGTCTTTTTTTTGCTTTAAAATTTTAAAAACCGAAAAATATGACTAAATTTGTCATGAATAAATTTGTCAATAATGAAAACATTTTTGAAAAATGCAAGAATCCAAAAAGGATTGCTCATCCGAGAATTGGCTCAGCTTCTTGGCGTAGATCAAGCATTGGTGAGTAAATTTGAAAGTGGGAATAGACTGCCAACAAGAAACCAAATAAAAAACCTCGCCAAACACTTGGATATTTCCATGGATGAACTTCAGGTACTTTGGTTGAAAGAAAAAATTCTAGCGGAGGTTGGCAATGACTATTTAGCGACAAAAGCTTTGCAAATGGTTCAAGAAGAAATCGCCCAATACAATCGAATACCTTCCATCCAAATTTCAAATGATTTAGAAAAAATTCTTCAAGATATCGATCAATTAAAAAGCGAATTAGACAAATTACGCGCCTATGATAGCTACCGAATTGCGCAAGCGCTTGAACTTGAATACACCTTTGAAAGTAACCGTATAGAGGGAAATACACTTACACTGCGCGAAACAGATTTGGTAATCAATGAAGGATTGACGATTTCAGGTAAAACCATGCGGGAGCATCTGGAAGCAATCAATCACAAAGACGCTATCGATTACGTAAAAGATTTGGTTGTACGTCGCATACCGATTAATGAGCGAGAGGTGTTAACGATTCATAACCTTATTTTACGGGGTATACTTCCAGAGAATGCAGGTGTTTATCGAAAGGTACAAGTTATGATTCAAGGAAGTGCACATGTGCCTCCTCAGCCATTTTTAGTTCCAAAACAAATGGAAGAATACTTCGATTGGTTTCAAATCAACAAAGACCAGCTACATCCAGTAATTTTGGCTGCAGAAATGCACGAGCGTTTGGTCACCATACACCCGTTCATTGATGGAAATGGGCGTACATCGCGGTTAATCATGAATATGATTCTCCTGAAAAATGGTTACGTTATTGCCAATATCAAAGGAGATAATCAAAATCGTTTTAGCTATTATGAAGCACTCGAAAAAGTCCAAACAGACAAAAGTAAAGATGCTTTTCATCTACTGGTCGCTAAGGTCGAAAAAGAATGCCTTGAACGTTACCTTTCGATTCTACGATAAAAGAGAGCCCTGATTTTGAATAAAATCAGGGCTCTTCATTTAGTTCTTAATGATTTTAACGTGTGAAGTTTTGTTTTCGTCAGAAACAACTACAACGTACAACCCATTTGGGAGATCTGAAATATCAATTTTCCCCGTGTAAACTCCGAACTCTGTTTCGATATTGGTGGATTTCACCATTTTTCCCAAATTATCTACTATCGAAATTTTCACGCGACTATCAAATTTCCGCAAAGAAATATTCAATTCATCATGAGTTGGATTGGGATGAACTGCTAACTCTGGCAAATTGTTTATTTCTTCATAGGACAAAGGATAATTTACCGTAAAGTTGTAATGGATGTTTTTTCCAAAGTCTCCTAGAAAATTTTTGACAGTCGGTCCGGCCACTTCTTGAAATTTTGTGTATCCAGTACCATCGTTGTTGGCCCAAAACGAAATTCCGTCTTCATCTGAATCAGTCACATTATAGGTGAAACAACCCAATGGTAAAGTCAATGTATCTCGATACAAAGTATTGGCTGTCATGTTGCTTCTAGAGAACACAACATTGTCTTGGTCATCCAGGATTTCGTAATAATTTTCACCTGGGAAACTGTTGGTTCTAAAATGAATAATCAAATTGGATGGTACAACATCTGGTATTTTGAAAGTGGAAGAATAACGATTGTTCAAGGCATAAACATCTGTGCCATTATTCGGCTCAGCCACTTCAGCATAAAATGTGTTGGTAGAACTGGAAGAAATTGACGACCACAGACTAGCAGGCGAAGGCAATTCCACTTCTTCTGTAATGCCACTTGCCAAAGTTCCCGTCCAATTGTAAATCTCTGGTGTGCTTGCTGAATTTACCCAATATTTGATTTTCACCTGGGTCAAAACAGTTGAACCCTCATTTTTCAGTACGACTTTCGGCGAATGGCAAATCGAATTTAAACGCGCGAATTCCACTCTTTCTGAAGGTTGAGAAACTTCAACAATCGCTGCATCCAAGGTTTTGTTGATTGCACCATAGGTGACCAATTGGTTACTTACTATGTAGTTTGAAGCTCCAGCTGCTGTTATGAGACCATAGTCCAAATTCACCACACTTCCAGGTGTTACCAAAGGAGTGATATCGTTGTGTTCCACTTCAGTTGGAGCTCCTGGACACCAGCCAGCGCGGTCATAAATCCAAGTTCCTCCTTGTGGGTAAATCGGATTGTCCGCACACCCTTTCCAAACTTGCCAATCGAATTCCGTCGCTCCTCCATTCACATTTAAAAAGTGATTTCGTGGAATAAATTCTCCTTCTTGGCCATGACCAGAAATAGAGGTTCTTACTTTGAATGCATTTCCAGTTGGCAAGGTTGGAACATCAATTGGCTCGAAATATTGATCACTCATAATGGAAGTATAGGATCTTGATTCCGTTCGCCATACTTCTCTAATATCCAAAACATCTCTAAAGGGTGTTCCGACGATAAACAAAAATTGAATGTCCATGTCTTCTTGCCATTGTCCTCCCCTTTCCATGGTAATTCGCTTGTTTCCTTTTAAAATTGGCATATAATCAGTCATGTCAAAAGTCCATGTTTTACCATTCGGCCCCAAATTCAGATTAATCCCATAAGGTGTTACAAAGGACATTAATTCAAATTTCATTGGATAACGACGCATATAATTCAATACCGTTGGCGTAACAGAGCCGTCAATTGAAACGGGCACCGTTCCGATAATTAATCCGGTGGTCGCATCGTAAATGTTTTGTGGGATAGCCGCCCAAACTTGCTGTGTGTTAATACTCAAAACCTCATCGTTTTGCAAAGTCCCGATGTGGGGAACAATGGTGAATTCTTCGATAGTATTGGGGGCCAACTCAATAGAATCCATAGACAAAACTGTCGTTATTGTCGTATCATAAATTCCGTTTAACAAAGTGATATTAGGACGGAAATTCGTGTTAACAAAAAATCGACTCAAATCCTCTCCACGAGTGGATTTCCATATTGAAAAAGTAGTAGCCGATGCAATAGCTGTATTTACTGATGCATCATAAATCGAATTTCCTGTACCTTCATCAAATGGGTAATAAGCTACCAAATGAGCATATTGAGGATGCGCATTCGTTAATGAAATGTTTTTCCAGCCTTGTATATCTGTGGCTGTAAGCGCTTTATCCCAAATGCGCAATTCATCAATACTGCCTTTGTAGTTGTTTGTGTATGAAGCACTTTTTCCAATGACAAATTGAGCAAGCTCTATTGGCTTTACTTTTCCTGTCCCAGAATGCCACAAGGTTCCATTGAGATAAATTTGCATCACTCCAGTAGTCGCATTTTTTACAAATGCCCAATGATTCCATTGGCCTTCGTATTCATATACGGCAGCCGCTTTGTTTATTCGGTCATACCCTCCAACATTGCCACAATCCCAATAAATACTTCCATCTGACCAAGGTAAATGGATATTCAGTTCTCTTTCTCCATTTGAACCTAGTCCTTCCAAAATGGATGTATTTGCCGGAAGTAAATTTGCATCCCCAAAAGCCCAAAATGAAACGGTTACTTCGTTATTTATGGTAGACATCGCTGTTACAGGAACGTCTACATGACCACCACCTGCAAGATTGAGATAATACCCATTGTTGGCGGTCAAGGATAAATCAGGTGTTGATGATGTACCTTCTAAAACCACCGCTGTTCCACCAGATCCTTGTGTAAAAGAAAATTCTACAATCAAATTATCGATTCCATTCCATACAAACGGCGTATAAAATTGAATTCGGTTAGAACCTGTCAAAAATGAATAATGATTGAAATATACCTCGGTAAAACCCGCTAGATCTAAATTGATTGCTGACAAAACAGTGGCACTTGTACCTTTGATCTTGACTTTTAAAAAATTAACATTTCCCCCATTTAGCGCATTTACCAAGAATCCGTCAATATTTCCGGCGGTGAAACCTGCTGTATTTAATTCCGCCGCAGTATAAATAAATTGAGATTTTCCAGAAAAATTTGAGGCATTTAAAGCTTGAGGCATCCCTGTCGACCCTGTCAATAATGGATATTGACTTTCACTTACTATGTTGTTTAAATTCACTTGTTGCAGTGAATACTGATAGTAGTCATACGCCGGAGAATTCGAATAATTAAAGGTTGTTCCGGTAAATCCAGAAATAATATGAGAAGGTTGTGTGAAAAGCACAGAATCCACTCGAGTAGAGTCGTGTAAATACGTATTGCAACTATAATCCCATTCTCCACAACCCAAATTCGTGTTGCTTCCAGTTGAAATGGAACCGTTTTTGCAACGCATATTGTACCGCATTAAAATCTTCTCATAGGTCACACCAGAAATATCAGGAAATGATATCACCGTGTCTCGGATGCCTGATCCATAGGTCATGCTGTAATTAAAGGTGTTGACTACAATTGTATCTCCAGGGACTTGCGCCACAAAATTGTGGACAGTAAATAATAGAATCAAGACCAAGGCAGAGGTTTTCAATAATTTCATATATTTTGTTTTTGCAATGCTGTATTTCAAAAGTAAAATTACATGAAAAAAGCAGAACTCGTTTTTGATACTCAAAATTGAGACAATCTTACTTTTCTTCGTTGAAATTTTCACATTTGCTTTCACTTTAAAATCTAATTTTAAAACTCGATAAAAAGTCGGTACTTTTGCAGTCGAAATGGTTAAAATCAGAGATATTGAATTGGGCGAATTTCCGCTCTTGTTGGCACCGATGGAAGACGTGAGTGATCCACCATTCCGTGCGCTTTGCAAAAAGAATGGTGCTGATTTAATGTATACTGAGTTTATTTCATCCGAAGGTTTGATCCGTGATGCTGCAAAGTCGGTGATGAAAATGGATATCTACGAATACGAAAGACCAGTAGGAATTCAAATTTTTGGGTACGACATCGACAGCATGACGCAAGCCACCCAAATCATCGAGCGGACGAATCCAGATATTATCGATATTAACTACGGTTGCCCCGTAAAAAAAGTCGCGTGCAAAGGAGCTGGGGCTGGAATTTTGCAAGATATTCCCAAAATGGTGCGAATGACAGAAGCCATCGTGAAAGCAACAAAATTGCCTGTTACCGTAAAAACGCGTTTGGGTTGGGACGACAGTACGAAATTTGTTGTGGAAACAGCCGAGCGATTGCAAGATGTTGGGATTGAAGCAATCTCCATTCACGGAAGAACCCGAAAACAAATGTACAAAGGTGAAGCAGATTGGACATTGATTGGGGAAGTGAAAAATAACCCTAGAATGAAAATCCCTGTATTCGGCAATGGTGATATCGATTCTCCTGAAAAAGTAATCGAATACAAAAACAAATATGGTGTGGACGGCGTCATGATCGGTCGCGCCAGCATTGGTTATCCTTGGGTTTTTAACGAAATCAAACATTTCATGAAGACTGGAAAGCATCTTGAGGCGCCAGGCATTACCGATCGTGTTCAAATTGCTAAAGACCATTTAAACATGAGCGTAGATTGGAAAGGTGAAATCTTAGGCGTTGCCGAAATGAAAAGACACTATTCTAATTATTTCAAAGGCATCGCACATTTCAAAGAATACCGAACCAAATTGGTTACTTCCTTTAATTTGCAAGAAATAATGGATACATTGGATTATATTGAAGCCAATGCTGACCAATTTGAATTAATTGTTCAATAAGGTTATTTCCCTGTTCTACCTTCCCCTTTTAGTTTTTGATTATCTTTAGACTTCAAATTTTTAAAGTCAAAAAATGCAACGATATCAAAGCTATGCCTTAGGTCAATGGATCGATGGTGAAGGAGTAGAAACCAATTTATACAATGCAATTACGGGTGAACATTTCGGTGAAACTTCCAGTGTTGGATTGGATTACAAGGCAATGATGCACTATGCCGTAAAAAATGGCGGTTACAAGTTGCGAAAAATGACATTCCAAGAAAGAGGTCGAATGCTCAAAGCTTTAGCGCTTTTTCTAATGGACAATAAAAAGAAATATTACGAAGTTAGCGCATGGTCCGGTGCTACCAAAGTAGATTCATGGATTGATATAGAAGGTGGAATCGGCAACCTTTTTGCCAACGCGTCTTTGCGTCGTCAGTTTCCAGATTTACCGTATTACGTGGATGGCGTAGCTGCCCCACTTTCCAAAGAAGGATCTTTCATAGGACATCATATCATGGTGCCAAAAGAAGGTGTTGCCATACATATCAACGCATTTAATTTTCCTATTTGGGGAATGTTGGAAAAAATCGCTGTGAATTTAATGGCGGGGGTTCCAACCATTGTAAAACCATCCGAATATACTTGCTACCTTACCGAAGTCATGGTACGTGACATCATCGCCTCGAAAATAGTACCGGAAGGTTCTTTGCAACTCGTTTGTGGTCTAGGTCGTGGAATTTTGGATTTTGTTGATTCGCAAGACACGGTTACTTTCACAGGAAGTGCTCACACCGGAAAAAAACTAAAATCATTGCCTCAAATCGTTGAAAACAGTGTGTCTTTCAACCTTGAAGCCGATTCACTCAACGCCAGCATATTGGGTAAATTTGCCGCGCCAGGAACGGTTGAATTCGATTTATTTATCAAAGAAGCTGCAAAAGAAATCACCGTAAAAGCTGGTCAAAAATGTACTGCCGTTCGTCGGATTATTGTTCCTGAAGAATGGATTGACGAAGTACAAAATGGAATTTCTGCCCGTTTGGCTACTACTAAAATTGGTGACCCAAGTATGGAGGGTGTGCGCATGGGTGCTTTGGCAACTCGCACCCAAGTGGAGCGCGTTACGGAATCGGTTAACCGATTGAAAAAATCGCAAGAAATCGTTTTTGGAGACTTGGAAAATTTTGAAGTATATGGTGCTGATCGCAATGTTGGCGCCTTCTTCTCTCCAATTCTTTTTCGAAATGATGACCCTTTTCACAAAACGGATTGTCACGATATTGAAGCGTTTGGACCCGTTTCTACGATTATGCCGTACAAAACAATGGACGATGCAGTCGAATTAGCCAAAATGGGGAAAGGTTCTTTGGTTTCGTCGATTGTAACACCGGATGATCGCGAAGCGAGAGAATTCGTCGTTGGAGCAGCAAGCATGCACGGACGAATCTTGGTTTTGAATGAATCTTGTGCCAAAGAAAGTACAGGACACGGTTCACCCATGCCGCTTTTAACGCACGGTGGCCCTGGTCGCGCCGGCGGTGGCGAAGAAATGGGTGGAAAACGTGGAATCTTGCATTATTTGCAGCGAACAGCGATACAAGGACATCCGACGACCATCACGCACATTACACAACAATTCCAAGTTGGCGCGAACATGCCTGAAGCGAATCCTCATGTTTTCAGACAACATTTTGAAGAATTGGAAATTGGTGATACCGTCTTTACACACAAACACACCGTTACTGACGCCGATATTGTGAACTTCGCCAATGTTTCCGGAGATAATTTCTACGCACATATGGATGCTACTTCTTTGGAGGGAACCATTTTTGAAGGAAGAGTTGCCCACGGTTATTTTATCCTTTCAAAAGCGGCCGGTTTGTTTGTTGACCCGAAAAAAGGTCCTGTTTTATTAAATTATGGTTTGGATGAAGCGCGCTTTGTAAAACCTGTTTATCCAGGCGCCACCATTGGTGTTCGTTTCACGGTAAAAGAGAAAATAGATCAAGAGAAAAAAAGCGAAGAAGATATAGCCAAAGGAATCGTGAAATTTCTGGTAGACGTTTACGATGAAACTGGAGAAACTGTAGCATTGGCTACGATTTTAACCATGGTTAAAAAAATAAACCAGGATTGATGTAACTCTCTTTTCATGATTCGACCACTACTTTTTTTCATTTTCTTGCTCGTTTTTACGAGTGGAAATGGCGTGGCTCAGAATTACGATACCTATTGGAATTACGACATATCCGATGGGCTTCCTACGAATTCAAATTATGATTTGATGATCGATTCCAAAGGGAGAATTTGGTTTGGATCCGACTTTGGTGTTACCTGTTATAATGGTCAAACATTTCAAAATTACACAACCGACGATGGTTTAAATGATAATACTGTACTTCGCTGTTTTGAAGATCGAAATGGAAGAATTTGGTTTCATCACAACAATCGATTGCCGAGTTATTACGAAAATGGCGAAATCTACAAAATAGAAGGACCCAAGGAAAAATTAATCATAAATTCCTCAAGTGAATTTGGACAACTTGAAAATGGGGAAATCTACCTCGGTTGTGCAAATGGCTACCTGATGCTGGACAATAATTTGAAAGCAACTTACTTTAAATTGAATTCCAAATACCCTAGAAGTATTGTGTCAGGTAAAAAAAACGAATTGTTAGCATTTAATAATTTGAATGAAAAGTTTCATGTTAAAGTGATTAATCTGACATCATTTTTGCCTTTGGCAAGGAAGAATTTTTACAATCTATCCACCTGTCTCAACAGGTCAATAGAATATACCTTGCAAAATTATCAAGAGAATGCAAACCACCTCAAACTGAATCGGAATCTTGGAAATTATGACTACGGTCAACCTTTTTACATTCAAAAGTTCAAGTCAAAAATTTATTACTGCACCTCAAGGGGTCTTTACATTTTTAAAGAAGATAAGGATCACAACCTAATACTCCAACAAAAGTTATTAGATGGTCAAAAAGTGGTGTCTTTAAAATTTGATTATCAAGGCAATATGTGGTTGTCTTCCGTTGATAAAGGAATCTATTTCTACCCAAATAATGAAATTAAAAAAATTGAATTACCCCCGAATTCAAAAATTAAATCACAAGCCAAATACAGGAACGGAATTCTTTATGGGCTTGACAATGGCCAAATCGTTTCGACTGCCGGCAAAGAAATAAAGAAATACTTGCAAGTTTCCGATCAGAATGCATTTATTCAAAACGTAAGTTTATTTGAGGATGGAACACTTATTTATGATACTGGTGAAAAGCTAGTATATCATTCTTCAACCGAAAACTTACGTTTCAATTTCACCCATTCTTCGTATAAAACAATCTTTTTATCGAAAAATGCGAAGTATTACATGACTAGTCATAGTGGCCTAGTTGTTTTAGATCCAACTAAAAAAAGTCTTCAAATCCTTTATCGCGATGTTTTAGGGAAAACACGCAAACTAATTGAATACCACGGAGAACTATACATAGCTACACAAACAGGATTGTATCGAATCGTTAATGACTATCCTGAAATCGTCTATCTAAAAGCCATTGAAAACACAAGAATAAACGACTTGGTTGTTTACGATGATAAATTATTCATATCCACGGGAAGTGAAGGCATTATTGTTTTTGATGGAAAAAATACAACCCAAGTATCAGAAAATTCAGGATTACTCAGTAATCAAGTAACCCTTTTAAGGAAGACAAATAGAGGTACAATCTGGATTGCCACCAATCTTGGCCTTCAAGAAATCGAACTGAAAAACGGACTTTTAAAAGAAGTTAATCGATTTGATCTAAAAACCAATTTATTGACCGCTGAAATTGTGGACATGGACGACATCGGTGATTATTTAATGATCACTACGGAAAACAGCCTTTTTTCCTATAAAAATAACGTCCACCAAAAGAGATTGAAATTACATCTATTTTTAAACGAATTTCGCATTAATTCAAAAAAAATAAAAGACACCATTCTTGAAGCACATTCTGGAGACAATTTAAAAATTACAACCGCTGTTCCTAATTTCACAAAGCATCCAACAGAATATTTTTATAGAATAAACAAGGAACCTTGGGTGAAAAACAATTCAGAAATTTTCTCGTTTTTGAAATTGAGTCCGGGAGATTATGAACTCGAAATAGTTGCAAAATCTCCATTTTTCCAAGATAGTGACGTGCAAACCATCCGTTTTTCTGTTTCTGAAAAGTGGTATCAAAATCTTTTCGTTTTGATTAACATTTTCTCTTTTGTCATTCTGATTCTAATTCTCTTTTTTAGAAGACGAGCTTTAAAAAAAGCTGAACACAAACGAGCTGTTTTGAAATCTGAGCTACTCTCACTTCAATCCCAAATGAATCCACATTTTACGTTCAATAGTTTGAATTCAATTCAAAGTTATTTGGGCTCACACGATCAACGGTCGGCGCAAATATATTTGGCCGATTTTGCTAATTTGATGCGAACAATCCTCGATCAAGCCAAATTACACCTTATCTCATTGGACAAAGAAGTGGATTTTCTTAAAAATTATCTGGACCTTGAAAAAAGACGTTTGGAAAACCAATTTGACTATCAAATAATCATTGATGATGATATCGAAAGTCAAAATACTATGGTGCCAACTTTGAGGCTGCAACCTTTTGTGGAAAATGCGATTTGGCACGGTGTTGCTGGACTAGATTACCAAGGCAGCATCACCATTCACTTCAAAAAAGTAGCATCAAAAATCGTTTGTGAAATCATTGACAACGGGCAAGGATTTGAAAAATCCAAAAAAGCAAACACTAGCCGACCTTATCACAAATCTACTGGAATAGTAAATTGTCGCGAAAGAATTGATTTGTTCAAAGAAATCTATCATCATACCATAACATTAAATTTTCTCTCACCCGATACGAAAACCACAGGTACGATCGTTCAAGTATCATTTCCACACCTTAATTTAAATGAGTCTAGAATCTAAAAATAGAATATTAACGGCTATCATTTTGGATGATGAAAAAACCGCATGTCAATTATTGAATTCAATGATTGATCAATATTGCCCAACGATTGAAGTCGTATTGGTTACGCAAGACCCATTTCTCGCGCTTGAAAAAATGGAAGATTTAGAACCAGATGTTTTGTTTATTGATATCAATATGCCTAAAATGTCCGGATTTGAATTCATTGAAAAAATGACGGATTTTGAAGGTAAAATCATTTTTACCACAGCTTATGACAACTATGCTATTCAGGCTTTTAAATATGCCGCTTTTGATTATTTACTGAAACCAATTCATGTGGAGCAATTGGAAAATACCGTCAATCGACTATCCAAACTTTCACCACCCAAACCAGCACCAGCATTCAATCAAATCAACCAACTCCTTGCCGCGCTGAATGTTGAAAAAACAAAATCTTCAGAAGTATTGGCCGTTCACAACAACGGTGACCTTCAATTCATAGATAAAAACGCTATTCACTATTTTGAAGCATCGAGCAATTATACGCTTATTCATTTCAACAATGAAAAACACCTAAGTTCAAAAACACTCAAAGAGTTTGAAAACCTGTTGGACGAATCCGTTTTCATACGCGTTCACAAATCATTTATTGTCAACGTAAAATTCATCGAAAAATATTCTCCAAAAGAAGGAGGGTTTGTCACGCTAAAATCTGGAATGCAAGTACCTTTTTCCAGAAGAAAGCGCCATTTACTAAATCAATTTTCCATTTAATAAGGGATTTGACCGTTTACTCATTCCTTTTCACATTTTCAATTTCCTCAGATAAGGCTGGGTAAATAGGTCTACTTTTATGTCTGAACAGAGAGAAATAGGAAGCAAACTATTTTATTTCTCTCGCCTATTTTCACTGAAAAAATTGTCTTTAGGGCAATTGAAAAGATAAGTTAATAACTTAAACCGCTGTTCAATGAACCGTTTTCAATAACCGAAAACGGTTTTTTTGTTTTCTAAAACTGGAAGTAAACAAAGGGTTTGCTCACGTCTGAAATGGCTTGGTACATCGCAAATAACAAAACGGTCACGGCCATTACTTTACTATAGATAGACAACTTTTCGAAACGAAATTCCCAGCCATCTTTTATTCTTTGAGGCAACCAATGCACCAAAAAACCGAAAATCATCACGATGAAAACCGAGGCATAAGTTGTAATCACCTTACTGAAAACAGGCCATGAAAAATCAAAATGATGCGCGATTTGATTGAGCATTATCAGCGGCTGTCCATCGTCTTCCAAGCGGAACCAAATCCGGGTAAAAGTGATGAAATTAAAGGTTACGAAAATTTTCCAGAAATGAGTAAACCAACCAGTTTTTGTTTCATATGGGCTGATTTTTCGCCAATAGTTGTACAAAATCAATGCTGCACCGTTCATGGCACCCCAAATCACGAAATTTGTGCTGGCACCGTGCCAAAGTCCACCTACAACCATGGTAATCAACAAATTCAAGTCGCGATGAATCAAACTTTTAAAGTTCTTGATAAACAGCACGCCGTAGATGTAAATGATCATTAAACCAAAGTAGACGAAAATTAAGGCGTACCATTTGGTAATTAATATCAAAAAGATAAAAACGATAGTCGAAGCGATATACGTTCCGATTCCACCTGTTCGATTTCCACCCAATGGGATGTACAAGTAATCTCTCAACCAAGAACCCAATGATTTGTGCCATCTTCGCCAAAAATCGGCTACACTTGTGGCTTTGTAGGGCGAATTGAAATTTTCCAATAACTTGAATCCCATCAAACGAGAAATCCCGATGGCAATGTCGGTATAACCAGAAAAATCGCCGTAAATCTGTAAGGAATAACCCCACATCGCTAAAATGGAGACAAAACCTGGATAGGATTCTGGAGATTCCGCTACCAAGTCGATAAAATGAATCGCGATGTAATCGGCCAAAATGACTTTTTTCATCAAACCTTTTACGATTTGAACGATTGCCCAGGAGAAATCTTTGTTGTCGAGTTGAAATGGCTGATGGATTTGAGGAATAAAATCCCGTGCTCGCACGATCGGACCAGCCACCAATTGTGGAAAGAACGTGACAAAGAAAGCATAGTCGAAGAAACTTTTTACGGGCTCAATCTCCTTGCGGTAAATATCTACGACGTAAGAAATACTTTGGAATGTAAAAAAGGAAACTCCAACGGGCAGCATGATCCTTTCAGAGAATGAACCTTCACCCCAAAACCCATTTGCCCAGCGCGCAAAGTGATTGAATACTTCGTAATTGGTATGAAAAACCTCGTTGAACGATTCCGTGAAAAAATAAGCGTATTTGAAATACCCCAGAATTAGAATGTTGAACAAAGCCGAAAAGGCAATGATCCATTTTTTTCGAAGCGGTGTTTCGGCCTTGAAAATCCATTTGCCCATGAAGAAATTCACGACCAAACTCAACCCTAACAGCAAAACAAACAATTCCGACGATTTGTAATAGAAGAATACACTTACGCCAGTCAAGAAAAAACTGCGCACCCAGAATTTTTCGTGAAAACGAGAAAGTAAAAACACGGCGGCTAAAAATAGTAGCCAACAATCGAAGGACGATAATTGAAGCGCAAATTTCCCTTGCATCAATCGCCATGTCAAATAGGCCAACGCCGCACCATTGACCAGACTAAAACCTAGCCATTTCTGCCACTTTATCGCGAAAGGTTCTTTGAATAGAAAATAGTTGAAGCCAATGAAAAACAAAAGGGTCGAAGCGTCGTGAAACTGAAAGAAAGTTAATCCGACAACGGAAGTCGCGAAAAAGGAAATCAATTTTACCCGTTTCGATAAATCCAACAAGGTGAATACGCCAAATACCAAAATGAAAAATACCCAGAAATTTAGCTGAGTAAAACTCAACGGTGACGCAGGGTCAAAAGCAAAAGAAAATACCGAAGTCAAGCGTTCGAAAGCCAGCATACTATTTCATATTATCGTTTGGTACCATTCGTTGATTAAACTGAATCAAGAATTTTTGAAAAGCATCGTAGTACAAATCTCCAATTAAATGATAGCCCTCCGCGCTAAAGTGAACCAAGTCGGAACGCATCAATTGATGACGATGCCAATGCTTGGACGAACCCAATTCGCCCATAATTCCATAAAAATCATACACCGGTACTTGATATTGTTCTGCCAATTCACGAATCACGGTTCGTTCTCGGTCGATATTTCGGTTCAAATGAATTTTGTGGTAGTATGAATCATTCGGCACGGTCAAAAGAATGGCACATTTCGGATTCGCCCGCAAAACGATTTTCATCATTTTCTCCAAATTGGACTTGTACACTTGCGGATCAAAATCGTCATAGGGAACATTTCCGTCATTTGTACCCACAGAAAAAGCAAAGAAATCCGGCGGTAAGGTCCGCAATTGTTCCTCAAAATTGATGCAATCCAAATAGGTATACAATCCAGCACCATTGATACCAATTGCTGTGTAGGAAATCCCTGGCGAATCATTCAATAATTGAAAACCATAGATTTCCAAAGGAATCACTTCTTTTACGCAGCGCTCAATCTGTAAATCAAACGAAGTCAACGGTTCCATGAAAACCACTTCGGTATACCCGACAACCGTATCGATTGATTGTGTCCACCATAATATTTCATCACTTCCCCAATTGAAATCAAAGGGAAAATCGCCCTGGTTGTGGAAAATTCGAATTTTTGTAAACGGTGATTTTACGTCGGTTTTGTCGTATTTGAAGAGAATATTGGTGATGGAATCACTGCACGTTATTTTTGCCCCTAAAAGGCCATAATCTTGATCCCGCTGGGCACTAACCACACTTCGATAGCTTTGCCACTGGTTGGGGGATGAAAATTCATAATTCCAAGGATTGTTGGTCATGGCCAAATCAAACGGAAATACCCAGCCTCTTTCTCCCGGGATTTCGGACCAGCGTGTTTGCAGCTTCGTCCGAACATCATGGGTATAAATATCTGCTTGCAAATGGGAACCGCCAATGTGGTAAAAATTGAGTTTTTCGCTTTTTAAGTTCTCCATTTTTTGGAGTTTTTGAGCGAGATATTCCCAATTTGGACTTTCAGCAGAATAAAATTGAAAGTAATTCAAATCAAAATTGACCATAGGGAAGTTGGCCATGAAATTCGTATCAAAATCAATCGATTTTTCTGGATGAAAAGCAGAGAGCGAGTCTTTTACTTCAATCACCTGCGCTTTCGAATCCATGCTTACTAAAACACAAAAAGCAAACAATAATAACGTGTTTTTTAGCATCAATTTTTTCCCATTTGTAAAAATTCAGCCATTAAAGCATCGTAAAAAAGTTGCGCGGCGAAACTTGCTCCTTTGATACTGAAATGTGTATAATCCGATCTCGCCAAATCTTTTTCGACCCAAGAAGGCATACTGTTCTTTCCGCCCATCGCGTCGAATAAATCCCAAAATCCGATATTCATATTTATACTCGCTTTTTTCATTTGCTCAACACAGTAAGGCAACATTGGATATGTTTCGTAGGTTCCGTTGATCATTTTCGACATGTCACTTGGGCCAATCACCATGATAGCCAAATCTGGTTTCAATTTACGCAAGGTTCGCAATTGCCCTTGAAAATAATTGACATAATTGCGCACCGAAGCACTGTCCTTCATGCCGGGCATCGAATTTCCACCAAATTGCATAATCACCATTCCCACGTTCAATTCGTTTAACATGTTCGCAAACGATGGTTGATTGATTGCGCCAAAAAACGTGCCACTTGAGCCGCGCATTCCGATGTTGTCCACTTGCAGTCCATAATCTCCTTCCAAAGAAAATCCGTTGATATTTGGACTGTATTTGCTCTTGAAAACATAGCGCAACGAACCGGGCGTTGAACCAAAACTAAGCGATAGCGTGTGCGCCGCTCCATCGGTCTTCAACTCTTCTTCGTGAATTAAATTGCCGCCTTGGTACACTTTTACATTGCACGGCTCCACACAACTGTTGTAAAATAGTTTCACATTGTTGTACGTTTTTGCACGACCATACGCTCCACTTCCAGGACGAATATCAATCCATGCCTCCACATCGTTGACCATTGAAGAATCTCTCGTCTCCGGAGTGAATCGAGCCGCTGAATTCAACACACCATATTTGCGATTCGATAGTTTCGGCCCACCAAAACAGGTGTATCGAATAAAATTGGCGGAATAACTTTGCTGAAATGCCAAGGTTGGATAAACATTGTTGGCCGGAATTAGACCTGGTCCGTACCCGCCAAATTGCTCTTGCATGCGTTGACGAATAAATCCAGTCATGCGATCGCCTTCAATTTGCGAGTCGCCAAAATGCAAGATTCGAATTTTCTTTTTGCTGTTGGGCAAATCCTTTAATTGCTCGTAAAAAGCTTGCAAAAATTTCTTGGCGCCACTGGAAGATTTTACTTGGGTTACATTTTCTACATCAAAATTGGTCTTACCCGGCGCTCCCAAATCACCTTTGGAGCCGTTTACATGTAAAACCTTCTTTTCTTCTCGGACCACGCTCGTATCCAAACTTTCGATGATCTTGGAAATGTCTTTTTTCTCTTGTTTCACCGGTTTCAATACCTCTTGGGACGACATGAATTTCAATCGGGTGAAACCCACATCCCAACCTTCATCTGGCACAATAGCCGATAAACCGCCCATTAGAAGCGCCACACCAACGAGAAAACCCAGAACTTGATGAAGTTTGATATCTTTCATATACGTGCACAAAAATAAGTAGGAGATTGATTCTAGAACCATTTACTAGCAGGTTTCTATCCACATTGAATTGAGGATTGAATCAAATCCCTTTTTTACCCAAAGAAAATCAAAAGGAAATAGGCGTTTAATCTTTGATTTAGGGCTTTTTGCTTAACTTTGCGGTTCTAAAAAATTGAAATGAGTTTATTGACAGTTGGAAGCGTTGCATTTGACGCAATTGAAACACCTTTTGGGAAGACAGATAAGATTATCGGTGGAGCAGGAACCTATATTGCTTTATCAGCCTCTTTCTATGAAAAAAATCAGCGAATTGTTGCCGTGGTTGGTGAGGATTTTCCTCAAGCCATGTTGGACCAATTGAGCTCGAAAGGCGTTGATCTTGAAGGTCTTCAAGTGAAAAAAGGTGAGAAAACATTCTTTTGGTCAGGGAAGTACCACAATGACATGAACTCACGTGATACCTTGGTGACAGAATTGAATGTATTGGAACATTTCGATCCGATTATTCCAGAAAGCTACCAAGCAACAGATTTTTTGATGTTGGGAAATCTATCTCCACAAGTTCAAGGTTTGGTAATCGACCGTTTGGCGACTCGTCCAAAATTGATTGCAATGGATACCATGAATTTCTGGATGGACATCGCTTTGGAAGATTTGAAAAAAACCATTGCAAAAGTGGATTTGTTAATCGTAAACGACGAAGAAGCACGTCAATTGTCAGGTGAATACAGCTTGATGAAAGCGGCAAAAGTGATTCGTGCGATGGGTTGCAAATACTTGATCATCAAAAAAGGTGAACACGGTGCTTTGTTGTTCCACGAAGAAAATATATTCTACGCTCCAGCGCTTCCTTTGGAAGAAGTATTTGATCCAACCGGTGCAGGCGATACGTTTGCAGGTGGTTTCATGGGTTATTTGTCCAGCACCAACGACATCAGTTTCGAAAACATGAAAAGAGCCGTAATCGCTGGTTCAGCCTTGGCTTCTTTCTGCTGTGAAAAATTTGGAACGGAGAAATTGACGACCATTACCCGTCAAGAAGTGGAAAACAGAATAGAAAAATTTGTTGCCTTGTCGAATTTCTCGATGGGTGAAGCAATCGCTCAATAATTCAAGATGATGAATAAAATTGAATTTTTAGAAGAACTAAAGAAGTTAACGGAAACGACCGAATACTTGAAAGTAAGTCGTGAAGTAAGTGAATTGAAAGGGAAGTTTGAAGATTTCTTGATCGAAGAAGAACGTCTTCGCCAAGTGGCGCTTTTGGAGGCGGGTGAAGAAGTTACTTCCAACACAGAATTGGATCCAATTCGGGAAGAATTCAACGAAATTTACCGCATTTTCCAAATGAAACGGAAAGATGCAGCGGATTTGAAAAAGGAAATTCAAGAAAACAATTTGAAAGCCAAACGTGCTTTGATTGCAAAATTGAAAGACATTATTCAAAACGAGGAAAACATCGGTGCGGCCTTTGGAAGTTTCAAAGAAATTCACGATGCGTGGAAAGAAACGGGCGATATTCCTCGTGAAAACCGCGATGACGTACAAACGGAATACTCAAAATTGCTCGAGAGTTTCTTCTACAACATGAAGATTTATCGTGAATTGAAAGAACACGATTTGCACCGAAACGAGCAATTGAAACTGGAGTTGATTGGCAAAATTCAAGCTCTTTCAGCCTTGTCGTCTATAAAAGAAACAGAATCTCAAATCAAAACCTTGCAAAACGAATGGGACGAAATTGGTCCGGTTGGAGAAGGTGTTTGGGATAGCATGAAAACCAGTTATTGGGAAAGTGTGAAAGCCGTTTATGCAAAAATCAATGTGTTTTATGACGAACGACGCCAAAAATTAGCCGGAAACATCGATGCAAAGAAAGCGTTGATCGAACGTGTGAATGCTTGTGTTGCTGATCTAGAAGCCTTGCATTCTGGAAAAGATTGGGACGTTAAAACGGCCGAAATCATTGCCTTACAAGACGAATGGAAACACATTGGTTTTGGTCCAAAACAAGAAAATGAAGAAGTATGGAAAAAATTCCGTGCGGCGTGTGACATTTTCTTTGACCAGAAAAAAGTGTATTTCGAATCGCTTCGTGAAGAAGGCAAACATTTGGTAGATGCCAAACAAAAATTGATTGACCGAATCAAAGAAATCAACCATTCGGAAGATTGGAAAGCGACCGCCGACCAAATCATCCGCCTGCAAAACGAATGGAAAAAAATCGGCCACTCTGGACAAAAAAGCGAACAAAAATTGTGGAAAGAGTTCCGCGGCGCTTGTGATGTATTCTTCAATGCACGAAAAAAACACTTTGAGGAAAAAGACAAGCAAAATGAGACTAATTTGTTGGCCAAACAATCCATCATCGATAAAATTTCAACGTATGAAGTCGGTGAGGATAAAAAACAGGCTTTAACGGATTTAAAAGCGTTTGCATCGGATTTCAATGCCATTGGACATGTTCCAATGAAACAAAAAGACACGATCTACAACGCTTTCAAAACGGCAATGGATGGTCATTACTCGAAATTGAAATTGGAAGGTTTGGAAAAAGAAAAAGTTCTATTCCAAGCGAAAATGGATAATTTCAAAGCGAGTCCAAATGCAGGTCGTTTGATGGACAAAGAGAAATCTGATTTACAGCGTATCATTCAAACGATCAAAGCTGAAAACACGCAATACGAAAACAACCTTGGTTTCTTCGGTCGTTCAAAAGGAGCGGAAGAAATGAAAAGAGAGGTTGAAAAGAAAATTGAATTGAATAACCGAAAAATTGAAGAGCTAAAACGCAAACTCAAGTTGATTCCAAATGAATAAAATCACAAATATTCTTTTGCTTTTGGTGACTTTTCCTGTTATGGGCATCTGCATTTTCATCGGTCGCGATTTACCCATTGAACCTTTGCGCACAACAGGTGGACAAATTCCGTTTCAAGATTTGATTTTTTGGATATCGGCCAGTATTGTTTTTATCATCATCGGTAGAAGAAGCGTGAAACGATGGACCGGTATGAAACTCATCAGCCAAACCACTAAATTTGTTTGGAACGAGGAAGTTTGTTTAGAGCGTAAAAAACGTGTTTTACTGTATAATTTATTGGAGACAACTGTTTTTTTATGTCTTAGCTTTGGCTTGTATGAAATCTGTCCACAAGGTTGGCCCATCGCTTTGGCTTACGGCACCGGCGTGGTCGATTCATTGATGTTTAGTCTAATCGGTTGGTTCCGAAAATCCTGGAGAATCGGATTTACTAAAAAAGCACTCATATTAGCCGATCGTGATATTCGTGCCGTTTATTTTCTGGGCTTGCGTAAAATCTATATCCACCAGGATAACTTGCATTTCGATTTTATCAAAGATTTGCAATTACACGTTCCTTTGAGCGCTGTGGAAAACAAAGAACAATTCATCCAAACACTTTGGGCCAATTTGGACCAAGACAAGGTGTATGCAGAGGAAAGCGTGAAAGAATACTTGAAGAAATAATCGGATAGTACGCGAAGTTAAAACAGAGTATCAAAAATCTCCTTTATTGGTTTAATTAGTGAATTATTCATTTGACAAAGATGAAACCTATGTTTTCATTAATTCATCTAAAGTGCTGATTTTCAATTGTCGTTCGTAAATTTGGGAATTCCCAAATTCGGGAATTTTCGAATTTCAGCATAGAGCACTAGCAATCAGTCATTTTTATTGATTAGTGGGGTTTTAATCTCCATGAAATATTGAACAATTACAAGTAGATTGATTTTCACACAAACCAAGCTGATTCCGAACTAAAAATTATTTTAGTATTGTTTTTCGACTTTTCGTGATTATCTAAATAATCAAAACTTATAACTCAACAAGCGTAATTCTTGCTTCAAATTGTTTTGTGCATCCGCCAATTTATCGATTGGAATATAACGTCCTCCCCCTTTTTGAGCTGCTTCTATCATTTTCTCCTCGTCTTTGTCAGAGTTTTTGATGCCCACAACCGATAAATTAACGCCTTTCTTTTTGTATTTGCGAACGTATTTGATGTAATCTTCCGAACTGCGGTTGAATGCCCCATCCGTGATGATGATGACCTGATTTACGCCTCCAGGAATAAACTCTTTCATGTTTTGCTTGTATCCTAACTTGATGCCTGCTCCGCCAGCCGTCAAACCCGAAGCTTTCAAATGATCAACTTTCTGGTTCGCTTCCCCTTTCTCATTTCCCGTCGCGGCGTCCAGAATAACCCGTGCATGTGTGGAATAGGTAACCAGGGAAATTTTGTCTTGCGGTCGAATGATGGCCACCATTTCGTTCAAAGCGTATTTCATCAATTCGATTTTATCTTCTTGATTCATGGAGGAGGAAACATCCAATACAAAAACCATGTTTACAGGATTGAAATTTTCGTCCGAAAAATCATTTGGATCCAATTTAGCGAATTCCACAGGCACTTCTTTTGGCAAAACGACTTCCGTTTCCAATTCCTTCTCAATTTCAATGACAATTTCCTTCGGATCTTCCTTTGGTTCCTCTTTTGGCTCTTCTTTCGGTAATTCCGCAATTTCAATCGGTTCTGGGACTTCTGGTTCCACTAAAATCGTCGGATCTTTTTCCAATTCTAACACTATGTAATTTCGTTTGAAATTGACATATGTGCCATATTCTACTGGTAAATAGGTTTCGTGTTTCGCATAAAAATAGGTGTAGCCCAAAGGCACTTTTTCTTGCACTTTACCTACTTTATTGGTTTTGTAAGCACCAATGGCTCGGCCGTTTTGCAACAATGTCACAGTCGATTTTCCCAACGGTTCGCGGGTCAATTTGTCGATTGTCATGACAGTTAATTCAAAATCCAATGGATTGGCGGAAGATCGTTGCCCGAAAGTGGGGCAATTTTGAAATGCCGCCATATTATCACGCGGAACGTTCAATAAATTTCCTTTCAACGTAATTTTTGTTGCTTCATTTTTGCCGGAGGTAAAAATATCTATTGAGTAGTTGAAACGCCCTTTTTCTTTGGGATTTACCTGCAATCGAACGAGCAAACTACTGTCTTTTTCCATGAATTGTCCACTCACAATGTAAACGACTTCAGCCGGTTTTTTCACACTGAGGATGTACTCTTTTTTCGGGCCTTTGTTGGTGATTTTAATGTCTATAAATCGGTCGGAATATTCCTCCAAGTTGCCAAAATCATGGGAACGCGTGCTAAACTCCGTTTGACCGAAAATCAACCCAGAAATCGAGATCACAAGAAATAGGAGAAAGTTCTTCATACTACGAACATAACAAAATACCTGCCGAAATATTGTTTTAGCGCAAACAAAAAGACAAAACGGCTTCGATAAATTCATCTGGAGCTTCGGCATGAACCCAGTGTCCAGCATTTTCAATGGTCATTAATTGCATGTCTGGAAATTGGTTTTCCAACTCGTCGATGTCATCGTCTAAAATATAATCTGATAATGCTCCTCGGATGAAAAGTGTTGGTAAGAAAACTTCGTCTTTTGGAAGGCCCAAAAGAATATTGCTCATTTCACGTTCCAAAACGGGAATGTTCATGCGCCAAGCCAGTTTCCCTTTTTCCTTCCAATACAGATTTTTCAGCAAGAACTGACGAACACCATAGGAAGAAATAAAAGGTTCCATTTGCACTTCCGCCACCGAGCGACTCGACAAATCGGTTGTATCCACTGCGTGCAAACCTTGCAAGATTTGATTGTGGTGAGCCGGATACGTTTTTACACCAATGTCCACGATCATCAATTTTTCCAAATCTTCTGGGTAACGCTGAGCATAGCGCATCGCTGTTTTTCCGCCCATGGAATGACCCAATAACAAGATTTTTTCCAAGGACAAATCGTTGACCAATTCCTTCAAATCGTCTACGAGCAAATCGTAGGTAAATTCTTCACTCCAATCAGAATGACCGTGGTTTCGTTGATCTACGAGAATAACTTGGTAATATTCAGCCAGTTTTTTGGCATGAGTCTGCCAATTGTCGGAGTAACCAAAAAGTCCGTGCAAAATAACGAGCGGCTGCCCTTCTCCTAAAATTCGATGGTGGATTTTCATGAACTGATTTGACCTTGAGCGGTCGAAAGAAACTTCTGTTTAAATATGACTTTTCGTTTTGTCTTCCAAGGCATTGGGAACATCTTGAATCGTCGTTTTGATGTTGATAGAAATATCACCGGATTCACTTGCGCCAACTTTAAATTGACCGTCGTTCATTTCCGTTACAATTTTGATAATCTTTTCAGGGGATGTTTTTTTCTCATCGAATGAAACGGTCACTGTATTTTTTTCGCGTCCTTCTTCGAAATCAAACTCGCATTTTTCAACGGCATTCGTCTCTGCCAATTTGGAACGAATGCTTCCACCGCAACCCATTACACAAACCATTCCTTCAATTTCAAAGGTCAGCATTTTGTTGGCTTTCACTTTTGTTTTTGGCGTTTGGGAAGCCAATTCATTTTTTATAGTAGCTGGCTTTTCGCCGCAAGAAGTTAAAACAAGTACTGTAGAAAGGAAAAGGATAATAAGGAATTTCATACCGTTGGTTTTTTAGTAGTACAAATATTACAATTTTATTAGAACATTTGAAAGTTTTAAACGCAAGAATTGTCGAATTATTGAAAAGCTTCTACCCTTTCTTTCTAGGTTTCTTAACTTTGTGAAAAATTGAAGTCATGATTATCAAAGAAGCTGTATTCGTTGTTTCCAATACCGACCATAAAAAAGGACCACAAGATGGGAAAGCAGAGTATGCGTTTATCGGCCGTTCGAATGTAGGGAAATCTTCTTTGATCAACATGCTTACCGGAAACAAGAAGCTCGCTAAAACGTCAGGAAAACCGGGTAAAACGCAATTGATTAATCACTTCTTAATCAACGAAGAATGGTATGTAGTGGATTTACCAGGATACGGCTACGCCAAAGTTTCAAAATCGGCTCGGGTAAACTGGGAAAAATTCATTGTCGAGTATTTGACCGAGAGCGAACAGTTGATGAATCTCTTCGTTTTGTTGGACAGTCGCTTGGAACCCCAAAAAATTGATTTGGAGTTCATGAATTGGTGTGGTGAAAAAGGAATTCCATTTGCGATGGTCTTTACTAAAATCGATAAATTGTCGAGTACCGCTTTGCAGAAAAACTTAGCGAAATACAAAAAGGAAATGCTGAAACAATGGGCCGAATTGCCGCCTGTTTTCACCACCTCCAGCGAAAGTGCGTTCGGGAAAGAAAAAGTACTGAACTACATCGCCAACATCAACGAATCCTTTGCTGAAATGAAGGCTTCCAAAAAGAAATAAGATTTGTACAACTTGCTAGAATATTGTACACTTGTGTATCTAAAATTGAAAAAATGAAAAAAATTGGACTCTTTATTTTCGCATTGACACTTGGTTCTTTTGCCATGGCACAAGAAAAAGTGAAAGAAGAAACGAAAGTGGAAATCACGAAAGAAGTGAAAATGGTGGAAGAAAACGGAGAGAAAACCTTGACGATCACCACCACTGAAAACGGTGTTACGACGGAAGAAATTTTCAAAGGCGAAGCAGCGGACAAAAAAATGGCCGAAATCCAAAAAGAAGAAGCGAAAGACCCTGCGAAACGAGAAGCCGCCAAAAAAGAAATCATTCGAAAAGAAAAAATGGCTGCCGAAAGCGGTACGAAGAATATTTAAACAACTAACAAAATTGAAAAATCCCACTTGAGCAATTGAGTGGGATTTTTTTTATTAAGTTCCTTTGTTCCGCCACAGATTACACGGATTTATGGGATTTGTAAAAATTAAACACTGTAAACCAGTCTTTTATATTCCAAACTTCCTCGCGAAAAATTAATTAGCAATGCTACATGTTTACCTGAAGCTTTAAGATAATTGATTGTTTGAGCAATGTGTTCATCCTTAATTCTTTTCACACATTTAATTTCAATTATTATTTCGTTCATTCCAACGAAATCTGCGATATAGTAATGTTGCAAACAATTCCCTTTGTAATACACTTCGTATTTTTTCTCTCTTTCATATTTTATAGCTCGTTTATCAAATTCTATTTCAAGAGCATCTTTGTACAAGGCTTCAAGAAAGCCATGTCCTAATTTCGTATGAACTTCCATCGCTGCATCCAATAAATCCTTTAATCTGTGGTAGAAATAAACTATTATCTAATGAATGATGCCACAGATTGCGCAGATTTATTGGATGCAGCGTTGATTACAAATCAATATATTCCTAACAAAACAAAATCTGCCAAAATCCTTTAATCTGTGGCAAAAAGACAAAACAATTAGTCTCAAACTGCCGCGGATTACTCGGATGTATTGGATGCAACATGTGAATAAAACATGAGCCTAGAAAAACAAAATCCGCTAAAATCCTTTAATCTGTGGCAAAAAAAGAGGTCATTAACCTATAAACCCACTCTAAATCCAATTTTAGTCCAAACAAACTTTACATCTTCCTAGGTAAATTCTACCCAACCAATTGCCATTTATCATTTTACAATTACCTTTGCGCCATGGAACAAAAGGATGATTTTTTAAAGGAAGTTATTTCGCACGCGAAAGAGTATGGATTTGTTTTTCCTTCATCAGAGATATATGATGGATTGAGCGCTACGTATGACTACGGTCAGTTGGGCGTTGAATTGAAAAATAACATCAAAGACTATTGGTGGACTTCCATGGTGCAAATGCACGAAAACATTGTTGGAATAGACGCGTCCATTTTTATGCACCCAACGACTTGGAAAGCATCGGGACACGTAGATGCCTTCAACGATCCTTTGATTGACAACAAAGATTCCAAAAAAAGATACAGAGCGGATGTTTTGATCGAAGAACACATCGAGAAAATTCGTCAGAAAATAGAGAAAGAGGTAGAAAAAGGAAAAAAACGTTTTGCCGATGGTTTCGACGAGGCTCAGTTCCGCGCTACCAATCCGAACGTATTAAGAAACGAAGAAAAAATTACCGAAATTGAAAACCGCATGCGCGAAACGTTGGAAAACAACGATTTGGTTGGGGTCAAACAATTGATTGAGGATTTGGAAATCGTTTGTCCCATTTCAGGCTCCCGCAACTGGACGGAAGTTCGTCAATTCAATTTGATGTTCTCCACCGAAATGGGTTCCGTGGCGGGTGACGCGTCTACGATTTATCTCCGTCCAGAAACGGCGCAAGGTATTTTCGTGAATTTCTTGAATGTTCAAAAATCAGGCCGCATGAAGATTCCGTTTGGGATTGCTCAAATTGGGAAAGCGTTCCGAAATGAAATCATCGCGCGCCAATTTATTTTCCGCATGCGGGAGTTTGAACAAATGGAAATGCAGTTTTTCGTTCGACCAGGTGAAGAAATGAAATGGTACGAATACTGGAAAGATTACCGTTTGAAATGGCACAAAGCGCTTGGATTGGGCGACGGAAATTACCGTTTTCACGATCACATCAAATTGGCCCATTACGCCAACGCTGCTGCAGATATCGAATTCAATTTCCCTATGGGTTTCAAAGAATTGGAAGGAATTCACTCCCGTACCGATTACGATTTGAAACAACACGAACAATTTTCCGGAAAAAAATTACAATATTTCGATCCAGAGTTGAACCAAAATTACGTTCCGTATGTGGTGGAAACTTCCGTTGGATTGGACAGAATGTTCTTGTCTATTTTGAGTGCTTCTTTGAAAAAAGAAGTGTTGGAAGATGGTTCAGACCGAACGGTTTTGAAATTGCCTGCTGCCTTAGCTCCTTACAAAGTGGCCGTAATGCCATTGACGAAAAAAGATGGCTTACCGGAAAAAGCAAGAGAAATCATCGACAATTTGAAATTCGAGTTCAATTGCCAATACGACGAAAAAGATTCTCCAGGAAAACGATACAGACGTCAAGATGCGATTGGTACACCATACTGTGTAATGGTGGATCACCAAACTTTGGAAGACGATACAGTAACGGTTCGTGACATTGATACCATGCAACAAATTCGTGTGAAGATCTCGGAATTGGATGGCGTAATCCGTGAGAAAACGTCTATGAAAAGTCTGTTGAAATAGGATCTTTTAAGTGAACTTCGGTTGAGAAGCGTTTATTGTTTATTGTAATCCGTCACAAAACTCGCAACTTGTTGTAACTTGCAACTTATTACCCATTAAACAACCATCATCAATTTCTTTGATTTTTTCTTGGAGCTTTTCTTGTTGGATTTTTTATCCTTTTTCGACTTCTTTTTGTCTTTTTTGGGTACCCCCTTTTCAGACTTTTTCTTTTTCGATTTGGACTTCTTTTTTTCCACTTCTTCACCCGGCCGGGTAGCGTATTTATAGAAAAGATTCGCGTACGGCGAATCGATACGGACGAAGGTAATATCTTTGTATTTTATGGAAACAGGTTGCTCATCAAATTCACCCAATGAATTGAAATAATCCATTTTCATTTTGTTCTCTTTCACTTGAACGATGGGCCCAATCTGAAATGAATCTTCGCTTCCGTACAAACATTCCACAATGACAGGAAAATTCTTTTTGCGCAATTGCGCGAACATTTCTTCCATTTCGCCAACGCGGAAGCCTATTTCACGTTTCCGGAGACGAATGTTGCGAATGATTTTTTCCTCTTTTAAAATTCGGTTGAAGAATTTCTCATTGTCGCTACGTTTGATCTCAGCAACATCCGTTTTTCGAACGATTACAAAACCATCGTAATTGAAATCTGACAAATCACACATGTAGATAAAATCCTCATTTTGATTGAAAATAACCCCTTCAAAATGCGTCAATATTTGTTCTCCGTTGTCGGTGATATACACCTTAACAAATTCCAATTTTTCGATGTGCTTGTCTATTTTTCTCATGCGCCATTCTTGAAAAATCAACTGATTTTAGTTTTCAAGAGCAACAAATATAAGGTATGCAGGCTGTAAAAGAAAAAATAAATACCAAAACTTAATAACAGCTTTTTTTAGGCTTGTGGATTACTTTCGCTTTTGGAAAGCTTCCGTTTGCTGATGGATGAAATCGCTTGGGAACTTTTCTACATCTTTGAATCCTAATTCAATGTCTCTTCCGTCGTAGGGCACATAATACGTCCCAAAAAGGTAATCCCAAATGCTCAACGAAATCGCAAAGTTCATGCCTTTTGGGTGACTAACAGGCAATTCTTTCGCGTGATGCCAAATGTGCAAACGTTGATTATTGAGCAGGTATTTGAGCGGGCCGTAATTCATCGCTAAGTTGGCGTGATTCAAGTGTCCGATTAAAGTCGTCGCAGCGTATAGCCAGAATAAATTGGGCAGTTTAAAATGCAGTAAATACGACAAGGCCGTGTACAAAAACAAGCGGTAAACGATATTTTCCATGAAGTGATACCGCAGGTGCGCTGCAAAACCCATTTCGGTCACCGAGTGGTGAACCCGATGAAACCGCCAAAGAAATGGAATTCGGTGCAACAAATTGTGCACGCCCCACTGGATGAAATCATACAAGAGGAAGAAAACGACAATCCGCAACCATTCTGGCGATGATGCCATAAAATCAAAGACATATTTTCTCGGCAAACCAATGGATCCCATTGCGTCTGAAAACAAAGTTTGTGTAGCGGTTGACAAAGCCGCGTAAATCAACAAATTGAAAAAGAAATAATTGAAAAACATGTAAAATCCATCCAACCAGAAATCTTTTCGGATGATTTTTTGATTTTTCCGCCACGGCCAAATGATTTCCAATAGCCAAACAAATAGGGAAACCAAGATTAAGAAATAAAAGCTATTTAGTCCGTTTTCAAAAGGGTGAAAAATCATTTTACCCAAGTACCGGGCTTCATTGCTGTAAGCGTTTATTATTTTATTGAACCATTCCATCCAAGCTTCTTATTTTAACGATATGAGCCAAAATTAAAGGAACTCCCGCTTTTCGAGTGTATCATTTGTAACAGATAACAATTTTGCCGACGAACTGTTTTACTTCACTGGAAATTTCTCACCTTGTGTATTGGCTGTAAACGTAGGTGCATAATAACACATCACTTTCGCTGGCCCCACGTTAAATACACCTTTTGCAGTCACTTTCACATCGTATTCATACTGACTGGTTCCTTTCATCAAACTTTCGATAAAAAACGCTGTTTTGCTATCGCGATTCGACAAATAAAAGGGTCCGTTTGCATATTGATATCCGGACAAGGCATTCATCGATTCCCACCCTGGCGCTTTTGGATCTTCGATGTACACGAAATCCATCGTTCGATTGCTGACCAATTTTATTTTCACCCGAAGAAGATCGCCAACCTCCAGATTTTCTCCGTTTTCAACTTTAATTTCCTTTCCGCTTTTCACTTTGTAATAAATCCGTTCCACTTTGAAATCACCCGAAGTTTTTTGAATATTGGCTGCTTTATCTGAATACGTTACTTGCATGTTGGCAAAAACTGGCTCATCCATTGAAATATCCAAAGTAACTTTTTGCTGCACGGTATTCCAATTGATGTTGTCAGGTTTCACAGTAGTTGTCACTTTTTCGAATGGAATTGCAATACTGGCCTGACCCGGAATCTGCAAAGTTACACTTCGATTGGCATTGGGTTCATCATCTTTGCCAAAGGAACTCAAAGCTGTGCAAGCAGCTGCTGTGGATTTTTGAGATTCCCACATTTGTGTTCGTTTTTGCTGAAGCAACCACATTTGCATGGCACGCACATCTTTTGGATTTTGCCCCGCTTTTTGTAAAAATTCAATGAGTTCCACTTGTGTTTCAATATTGTTTTCAAACCAATAGGAACTGCAGGTGTTTTCCAGCCAATACATACCCATTTTTTTGTCGTGGCGAGCTTTGTCGTTGAAAGATGCTTTTAATTTTTCAACCATTGCTGCATCCTTTTTTCGCAAAGCAATTAAACCGATTACGGCTTGATTTGACAAATTGAACGTTTTCCAGTTTTTCGCAATCAATCCAGCATAGTATAGAGTAGCTGAATCTTCTGCGTTTTTTGTGAATGAACGAACGTATAACCAATGCAAAACATCCGTGCTCAATCCAAGTCCTTTTTCTTTGTCTACTTTCGTCAATTTAGCAAATCGTTGGTGGTAATAATTTTCCAAAGCATACATCGTTTTGTCAAAAACTTCTTGGTCTATTTTCACATTGTTTTCTTTCAACCATGCCATTCCATTAGCAAAATGCTGCGTCATGTACCAATTTGTTCGTTCCTGGCCAATCCATGACCAAGTTCCGTCTGGCAACTGAAGTTTGATTAATTTGCTCCATGTTTCTGTGGCAAAAGCGTTGAGTTTGGAATCATCTAACAACTGACCCAAATAGCGCAATCGTTGCGTTTCGGATTGACCTTCTTGCAACCAATTTGTTTCTGCCAAAACCAAACTTTTCAATTCTTGATTTTGTTCCAACAGACTTGTCAAAGCATCCTCATCCACTTCCATCCAGGTTTTCAAAGCACGTTTCATCTCTGGATTTTCCGAAAGAATTTTTTGTGCCAAACGAGCCGAGAAATATTGCGTAAAATACGTATCGTTCAAGTCGTTGGAAGGTTGTAAAAGCTGCGCCAAACTCAACATGGTTCCCCAAAGTGGTTGCGGTTGCACCTGAATTGTATAGGATTGCAATTTGGCTTCCGCCGATATTTTGTTCAAATCTGTCAAACTCAATTGATAGGTACCTTTTTCATCAAACGTGAAATTTTCTGCCATGGTGACTGTTTCGGTTCCACTCAAAATTGGAGTCGTTTTCCGAACAATGTCTGAAAAGTCAGTCGTGGTGGCTTCAGCTTCAAAATTTACCAAAACCGGTGCGTTTTCTGGAACGAATAATTTCCATTCTACTGCTTTACTTTCATTGGGTTTCAGTACCAATTTTTGATTCTCAAAAGATCCAAATAAATCCGAAATATCGTTTTCATCCAGCGGATTTCTGAAGCTCAACTTCACTTCCACCGCTTGCTCTTTTTCTGAAAGATTGGTTACTTTTCCTGTCCAAATCAAACTGTCGCCTTTCCGCCAAAATCGGGGTTCAAAGGTTTCCAACATCAGTTCTTTTCTAGCTTCAAACGATTCTGAGAAATACTCGTTTTTCAAATCTTTCGTGTGCGCCAAGGACATCAATTTCCATTTCGTTAAGGCATCTGGTAAGGTAAACGACCATTTATAATTTCCTTCCGCATTCACATGAATTTTCGGTGCAAAAAAGGCCGTTTCATTGAAGTTTTCGCGAATGGATTTTACGGGTTCTTCTGTTGACGCATCTATTTTTGGATCAGCGCTATTAATCTTTCCAAGTGCATCAAAACCTCCTGAGCCACTCCCTGAGCTAGTACCTTCTGCATAGCCCCAACTAAAGCTTACTGGTGCCATTGCTTTGTCCATGTACATTTCTGACTCTTGAAAATAATCGCCCCTACCGCCTCTGAACATAATATTGTTGTTCTCAACATAAAAAGAGGGCATTAGCCAAGAATTTCCTTGACCGAGAATAGCACGCTCCGTACTTCTACTCCAATTGGCGTAAATGTATTTTTGAGGAATCAAATTTGCTTGCCAAGAATGACCCAAAATCGCATCCAAGGAAGCATCGTACATACTGGCCAAAACTTCCGCATTTTCTACGTTTTCGCCCGATTGCGTGATTTCTAGTTCCCATGTTTGCTCAGAACCTGGTCGGAGTGGTTGTTCGATACTTTTTAGCTTCAACTTCAAAATTCGAGTTGTATCAAGTGGGTAAAATGGAACTTGATGCTCCGAAACTTGACCGTCTTTCACAATGCTTGCGTACAAGGCCAGACCATTTTTTGCTGTTTCGTCCATTTTTAGTTTCACTACTTTTCGTGTTTTCAATTTCACGTATTTTGAAGAAACTAATCCTTTTTCGTTGTACGTCGCGAGATACAATTTTGCTTTTTTATGCGAACTTCCGATGATTATACTTACTTCTTCACCCATATTTGGACTAGGATTGAGTGTTTCCACCCAAAATTCTTCTTGGTGCTGATCTTTTTTCGATTCCGGATTCCAAATGATAAAATCGGATTGGGTTTCTACCTTTTCGTCGGCTTCGTTGTTTAGTGAAAATCGAATTCTAAAACCTCCTGCTCGATTTCCCAAAATGGCTTTCAAATCAAATTTTTCGCCACTTGTCAACTCACCATTTCGCAAGATTGCAAATGAATCTGTTTGCTGGTCTTTGAAGTAACGCAAATCTGGCTTCCATTTTTTCAGTTCGGCTTCGGAAAAAGATTTGTATTCTGCTTCATCGCGCGAAGTTCTGTACCAAATATCTTTTTGCTTCTCAGAGATTTCATAGCGCAATTTCATCCCTTCTTGCTCAATTCCTTGCGAATTTTGAACGGTACATTTCACTTCCGTTTTATCGTCGGTTCGGTATTTGTATTTTACATCATCCGACAAAGTATAGGCGCTTTTTCCTATGAACATCGAGTAACTGGAAGTTTGTGTTTCGCCCGTAATATCTAACACTTTTGCGTCGAACGAATAAAAAACACCATAAGAATCTTTCGGTTTTTGCGGTGCAAAGTCAAATTTGAAAACGCCTTTTTCGTCGGTGAGCACGGTTATCGTGGTGTCATGTGAACGATTTTCATCCAACACGACACACCAACGAGGGAAATAATGAATTTCTGAAATGTTGATTTCGACTTCTGCATTGGTTATTGGGTAACCCGCATAAGCCATCACTTTTCCCTGCATTTTTACCGTTTCTCCCAAGGCAACTTTTTCCTTGGGCGTATCAAAGGAAACTTCAAATGTAGGTCGTTTGTATTCTTCTACTTGCAGATTGTCGACGTATTTTCCATCCATGTAGATGGCAACATTTCCTAGCGGAAAACCTGATTTTGGCAATCCAAACGAACCGCCGATGGAACCAAATTCGTTGGTTGTTGCTTCGTATTCATAAAGAATTTGATCGTTGTTGTCTTTGAAAACAATCTTTGATTTTTTACCTCCCAAAACTTCATACCCTTTCTCTTTTTCGTCGTACCAAAGCGTTTTGAAGTGAACAATTTGTCCAGGACGATAAATACTTCTGTCGGTAAAAACACGCACTTGATTGATTTCTTTTTGACCTTCTGGATAAAAATAAATGAAATCAGAAATGCTATCGTTTTTGTGATAAACGGTTACTTTGAATCTTCGTCCTTCGGCTAATTTTACCGATCCGTTTTCATCTGTTTTCAATTCTTTCAGGTAAATTGGATTGTTACCGTATTCTGCCTTTTCAACGACAACTTTGGCTCCTTTTATCGGTTTTCCTGATTGAATATCATTGATGATTAAACGAATTCCATCTTTTTCGCGGCTGTGGCGCATCACCAAATTTGACAGTGAAAGTACTTCGTAGGCAATGTTTGGAACTTCGTATAATTTTTCTGCTTTCAAGGCATTTTCCCAATCGCTTCTGGTTGCCGCTGCCATGACCAAGTATTGACCAGTTTCAGAAAGTTCTTCTAAGAGGAAATCTTTATTGTGGCGCAAATGATTGTCATCGTTTTCAAAATTCAAAGTCGTATTGCTGATTTCTTTCAACTTTAAATTTTTCAATGGATTTTGGTTATTTGCCAATTCATCCAAGCGTTTTTCTATCTCAAAAACCACAAAATTTGCCGAAGTAAGATTTCGGTAATTAACAGCCATAAAATTTCGTTCGGCTGGACGAAGTTGATTGGTAAATTCCAGTTGCAAACTTGGCTCTAAGATTCGTTTTTTCAAGTCCTCCAGCTCATCCCCAAACTCAGATTTGGCATGTTCTGTGAGTGCTTGGTCGATAATTTCTATTGCTTTGTTGAAATCATTTTTGTGCATTTCAGAATTGTGCCAATCATACGAATTGCCTTGTTCTGCATACATTTCAGCTCGGCGATAAGCAAAACGATTGGATGCTGGAAAACCTTTTAATTCATTTTGAAATTTTAGAAAAACTGGTAAGAGATTTTCGTTGGTCAATTCACTTTGATCGCAATTTTTCAATCGTCGTTCCAACCAAAAAGCATACGCATCCCATCGTTGGTTTGTTTTGTGCAATTGTTCCAAATTGGCATAAATTCTTTGATTAACCGACAAAGTATCCTGCGAAAAATCAAAAGTGCTTTCCCAATGACATGCTTCAACAATTTCATCGTACCCAAAAGATTCCAAATAGTAATTGGCCAAAACATCGTATAGTGTTGGTTGGTATTCCAACTCGTTTGTATCAAAAATCTGATTAGCAGCAATGCGCATCAAATCGGTTTCATTCTTTAAAAGCACTCTTTTGTATTCGTTTGACAAAGGTGAAATGTCCTGGTTTTTCAATCGAGTTGGTTTTCCATTTATCGACCATTCCAAGCTCTCATCGTCAAACGAAAAATTGTTGCGGAATTGCCAAAAATTACAATGCTCATTTAGGTTAAGTGCCAAAAGGTTTAAAATGGCACCAGTCGTTTTGGTCAACAATTGGTGTTGTGTGAAAAACAATTGCTGGATTTCATTTGCTTCCATACCTCCTTGCGTCGTCATTTCTAACAAGCGCTCAGTGCTTTGCTGAAAATTGAAGAGATTTTTTTCTTGAATTGCTCTCTCTTGAATTTTAATCAATTCTCCTACTGCTTTGTTGGGCAAACCATCTTCCTTGTATTGATTAACGAGTTTAAAATCGTGTTGAGCAAATTTAATTTTGCTATCAATAGGTGGAAAATTTTGTGCGTTACTCACTGCAGAAAGTAGGATACTGAAAAAGCCTAAAAGGATATTAATTTTTTTCATGTTGTTTGTTTTTCAGTTTCCCCAAATGAACTCTGTAGGCAATCAAAACGGGAATGCCAATCAAAAATACCGCCACCATAGCGTAACCAAAAGGCAATAAATAAAAGCTTTTTATATTGACCATGTCGGCTGGATCATATCCCAATCCAATAAAGTAGGATAAACTCAAAGGAGCTTTGATGACGCTGTGTTGGATACCAATTTGATACACAATTTCTCCCTCAAATAAATTAATCGGAAAAATAAAAAGTGGCAGGGCAATTGCGACGAATGCAATGAGTAATGTTTTATAAAAGGTAGTTGACATATTTTTTCTGTTCTAACTCCCGAAGATAGCAAAACAATTTTGAGAAATTCTTTGAAAGTGATTTCAACCGATGAATGACTTCCATTTTCTGATTATTCCTTCCGTTAAAAATAAATCAACTTGTTAAACTTAACTAAATATTAAGGAAAAAATACACTTAATAGACTCTAATACAATTATTTAAATTTTTGGCACGTCCTTTGGTTTTCATCATGTATAACCAATTAAATTTTAATAATATGATCGCGAAAAAAAATTCTAGGTTCGACCTGGAGAGCAAAAGAAGTGCCTTTTTTCAACTGGGACTTTTCGTTACTGGTTCACTTACATTAGCTGCTTTTACCTATTCTGACCCCATGATGCGGGCGGATTCTGGTAAACACGTAGCCAGTGAACAAATTCAAATTGACTGGAATCAGCAAGAGCAGCCAGACAAACCAAAGCCAGATCCGGTGGATCAAGTGCGCGTTGAACGACCAGATCAACCTTCAACAGTTACAGACCCTGGTCAAATCAGCCAAGACATTCGTTTGGCAATCAACACCAGCACACTTCCTGATCCAAATGTATCGGGTGATTTAAATGGTTTGCCAACCGGACCAAAACTCATCATAGGCGGTGGAACATTGTTCACTTTCGATGATGAAATTTTTGATGAAATTGTCGACAAAGAAGCTGAATTCATTGGTGGCTATGCCGAATTGCAGAAATTCATTGGGTCCAAAATCGTTTACCCACAAGAGGCTATCGAAATGGGTGATGAAGGAAAAGTATATCTTTCTTTTGTTGTTGAAAAAGATGGAAGTGTTTCGAATGTTGTGGTAGAACGAGGTGTTACAAACGCTTTGGATCGCGAAGCAAAACGTGTAATTCACGCCTTTCCAAAATGGATACCTGGTGAAGTGAAAATGCAGAAAGTTCGTACGCGTGTTCGCTTACCGATCAATTTTGTTTTGAGCAAATAATTCCGTTTTGTAGCCAAAAAAAGGTCGACTTTCTGTAAAAGAAAGTCGACCTTTTGTGTTTTGTCTTGGTTTGAAATACGCGTAAATTTTAAGAAGCCAACAAATCCATTCGCGGCCTAAACTTTTAGTCTTCGCGAATTTGCGAAGACTAAAAGTTTATTCAATTTTTGCTATTTCGTATTTAATAACCCAAATGAATTTATTCGTCGTCTCGGATCAATTCATCTCACCAATCATTTTCGAAGGATCCACAATCAAATCGTATTCTTCCGAAGTTACGTGACCTAGGCCAACCGCTGCCTCTTTCAAAGTCGTTCCGTTTTTATGCGCATATTTTGCGATTTCTGCGGCTTTGTAATACCCGATTTTCGTATTCAATGCCGTTACCAACATCAAAGAGTTGTTCAGGTGTTTTTCAATCACCGGACGGTTGGCTTCAATACCTATTGCACATTTTTCGGTGAAGGAAACACACGCATCACCAATCAATCGAGCCGATTGCAAGACATTCGCTGCAATGACAGGTTTGAACACATTCAATTCAAAATGGCCATTGGAACCAGCAATAGAAACGGTTACGTCATTGCCCATTACTTGAGCACAAACCATTGTCAAGGCTTCTGGTTGTGTTGGATTTACTTTTCCTGGCATGATAGACGAACCTGGCTCGTTGTCTGGGATAATAATTTCACCAATTCCACAACGTGGACCTGAAGATAAAATTCGAACGTCATTTCCGATTTTCATCATCGAAACGGCAGCTCTTTTCAAAGCACCCGATAATTCAACCATGGCATCATGCGCCGCCAAAGATTCAAATTTATTTGGTGACGTGATGAAAGGTAATCCTGTTAAATCAGCAATTTTTTTCGCTACTAAAGCGGCGTAACCGTGCGGTGTATTCAATCCTGTTCCAACTGCCGTTCCACCTAATGCCAATTCAGCAACCGGCTCCAAAGCATTGTTGATGCAACGAATCGAATGATCCAATTGAGAAACGTATCCACTAAATTCTTGACCCAATGTCAGCGGTGTCGCATCCATCATGTGTGTACGACCTGTTTTCACGATATCTTTAAATTCTTCTACTTTCAATTGCAACGCATCGCGCAGTGTTTGAATGCCTGGAAGCGTAACATCCACTGTCATTTTGTAGGCAGCAATGTGCATGGCTGTTGGGTACGTATCATTCGACGATTGAGATTTGTTTACATCGTCGTTTGGATTCAATACTTTTTGTTCGTCTGTTAAGACACCACCAGTCAATACATGCGCACGATTGGCAATTACCTCATTGCAATTCATGTTGGATTGCGTTCCAGAACCTGTTTGCCAGATGACCAATGGAAATTCCGCATCGTGCTGACCAGTTAAAATCTCATCACAAACAGTTGAAATCAAATCTTTTTTCTCCGCTGGCAAAACACCCAATTCAAAATTTGCTTGCGCTGCCGCCTTCTTTAAATAGGCAAAAGCATGAATGATTTCCTTTGGCATAGAGCCTTCTGGACCAATTTTGAAGTTGTTTCTTGAGCGTTCTGTTTGGGCTCCCCAATAACGATTTGCTGGCACTTTCACCTCGCCCATCGTATCTTTTTCAATTCTGAATTCCATTTTGTTTGTTTGTGAGAATTATTTACTTAATTTTACCTCGTAATTTTGATACAAAAATAATACATCTCATGAGTTTTTTCGGATTAGCATTGTTTCTTTTTATTGGTGGAATGGCATTTTGGATGCTTTTTTTCTTAATGGGTTTTATTCTTCCTTATTGGATTACTTTGGGTGTCTTTCAACAGTTGCAACCAAAAAGAATTTTTGAAGACGAAGAAGAAGAGGCGAAAGCATAATTTCAGTGCTTTTTCAACCATATAGTATTGCCTAACGATTTTTTCGTTAGGCTTTTTTTGTTAAAAACATAACTGATCAACGCATCCTTTTCTCAATGGAAAAACCAAACACATTCAATAGAGCATTTTGGCTATAGTTGATTAGTTTTCTTATCCAGATAATAGTAACCGAAATAAAGGCGTTTCATGGAATTATTTTTGCCAAATATCATCCCTACTCCTTCAACTACTATTTTTATGTATTAATCGCATTTTTTATTTATTGTTGGTTCTTACTGCAAATTCGGAAAGCCAAAGATTGGGCAAGAATCTTGCTACTAATTTTTTCGATAAGCTATTTCATACTCTATTTTTATATTTGGTTTACTACAGAAAGATCAGAGAAAATAACCACCGATAGAATAATTGGATATTTAACTTCATTGCCTCATTGGATCCTAATGACCTACTCTGCAATTATAGCCTTTTCTAAAAAATCGTCGGAGTACATCAATTATCAATACGAGTTGAAATTAAATTCAAAAAAACAGGAAAGTCAATTTTAAAACAGTTCGATTTTAGTCCCACTAATATTTCAGGAATTTTTCTTGAATCGTTTCATTGTTTAAGAATAGGCGGACAACGTGCATTCCTGCCGCAAGAGATGACACATCCACAATCGTATTTTCTTGGGTTAGATTTATTTCTTTCACCATTCTTCCAGAAAAATCAAAAAATTGCGCTTTTGCTGAATCGGTTGTTGTGCCTACATGAATCGTCAATTCTTTCGCAGAAGGATTGGGAAAAATTAAACCCTTTGAACTTGTATGAGGCTTTAGTGAGTAACCAAACTTGAGAACATAGGCCCCAGAACCATATTTGGGAATAAAATATGACAAATTCGGATTAGGATCAAAATCAACTGGGTATTCTTCTTGATTATTGCAAAAGCCAGCCATAATTAAATTGTGGTTCTTATCTATTTCAATATCATTAAACCTTAGGTTACCTCCATCCATTTTAACTGATCTAACTAATTCTCCATTAGTATTTACCTCAAAAATTAATCTATCCGAAAATGAATCGCCTAAAAATATCGAATCGTAATAAATTGAATCAGCCAAAACGCCATTAACAAAAGCACCAACCAAAATATTTTCAGCATCGTCAAAAGTTGCCACTGGATTGCCATCGCTCCCAATTCCTCCAAAATTATTCGCCCACTGAAAATGTCCACTTTCATTATACTTTGCAATAAATCCATCGCTAGTATTTAAATATGATCCAGGATAGGTTTTAAAAAAATCGTCAATAGTTGAGGGTGAAAAACTTATTCCATTTGTAAAATTTCCCAAAATAAAAATATCGTTTGTAGAGTTACATAGAACCTCATTCATATAACAATTCACCCCAATTATATGCTTTACCCATTTGCATTTGCATTGGCCATTCTGATCATACTTCAGAATCAATTGATTATTTGTGGGCCACAATACAGGTGAAAAAGTGGTGTCCAAATAAATACTCGTGATAGAAATCGTATTATAAAAGTAACCTGATACGATAACATCATTATTGTTATCAACTGCCAATGCAAACAATTCAGATTCATTGTTAATACCATTCTCCAAAACATTTGCCCACACAAAGTCTCCATTCATATCTAGCTTCACGAGAAAACCATAAGTTTGTAGCGCATAATACGTTGTATAAATCATTGAATCAGGTCCTGGATTTAAATCTACCTTTCCAGAAAATTTACCAGAAACATAAATTTTGTCTTGCAAATCAATATCAAAACTAAACGCAGTGGAATTACCATATACCGAAGAGTTGAGACTTTGAAATACTTTGCACCAAATAAAGTCGCCGTTTTTGGAAAGTTTAAGAACAAAAGTTGAGGTACCATTTGTCGATATCAATTCATAGTTATTTTCCGAAGGGTCAAAGTCTACAGTGCCATGAAAATCGCCAACACATAGAATATCTCCACTGGCTGAAATTTTAATCTTTTTGAAATTTATTTGCCCAAAATTTGAACCTATAAAAGCCTTGCCCCAAACGAATTCGCCAGCAGAAGTTATTTTAGAAATGTATGAAAATGTTTCTGAACTTTCAATGACTGGTTTGGTAAAGTCCATTTGACCTTCATTTTTCAAGGCTCCACATTGATAAATATTATTTACTGCATCGACAGCTATACCTGACACTTGAGTATATCCACCACCAAGACTTAAATGAGCCCAATCTAAAACTAAAGGAGTTTGACTAAAACCAATAGTGTAAGTGATTAAGAAAAATGATGTCAATAATAATTTAGTCACGAATTAAAGATATAAAAGATTTAGTATCCTTCGACTTTTAAATGAATTTCTTTTGAGTAAGTAAAATACTCATTTCTACTTGTAATTTCATCGCCTCTTCTTTCGCTTTTTCAGCAAAATCTGCACCGTTTGACGCATAAAGAATTCCGCGGGATGAATTGACCAACAAACCACAATCGTCGTTCCAACCGTATTTCACTACGTCTTCTAATGAACCGCCTTGTGCGCCAACTCCTGGAACCAAAAAGAAATGATCCGGCACCAATTTTCGGACTTCACCAATGCCTTCTGCTCGGGTTGCACCCACTACATACATGGTATTTTCTGGAGTTCCCCAAGTAGCTGATTTTTTCAATACTTTTTCAAACAACTTCTCGCCCGCTGCGTCTTCCATCATCTGAAAATCCAAAGCACCTTTGTTGGAGGTTAAGGCCAACAAAATCACCCATTTATTTTGGTAAGTCAAAAATGGCGTCACGCTGTCTTCACCCATATACGGCGCCACGGTAACTGAATCACAATTCAAATTTTCGAAAAAAGTTTTGGCGTAATACAACGAAGTATTGCCAATATCACCTCTTTTGGCATCCGCAATGGTAAAAATGTTTTGGGGGATGTATTCCAAGGTTTTACGCAAAGATTCCCAGCCTTTGGTGCCGTGACATTCGTAAAAAGCGATGTTGGGCTTGTAGGCTACACAATAGTCTTTCGTAGCGTCAATAATTGCTTTGTTGAATTCGAAAATTGGATCTTCCATCTCCAAAAATTGAGCAGGTATTTTCTCCAAATCGGTATCTAAACCGATGCACAAAAATGATTTTTTCTCTTTGATTTGCTGAATCAATTCGGCTCTTGTCATGCTTTTCGTTTTCTGTTTTTTCTATCTAAATCGTAAATAATTCCATCTGACAAACCTATTTTCGGCACGAGGATTTGACGACATTTTAAATCCCGCATGATGCGTGCAAAAATATCCATCGCTGGCACCAATACGTCCGCTCGATCGGGTTTCAATTGATATCGTTCAACGCGCTGCGTAATGGTCAAAACATCCAGTTCATCGCGTAAATCTTCAATTTTCTTCAAACTAATGGGCGCATTTTGGAATCCACCCACCAACTTGTGGGCTTTGTTGATGTTTCCACCCGTTCCATACAAAATGTGATGCGCCGACATCTGAACATTATTTTTCACCCAACTGGACATTTCTACCCAAGCATCTGGTTTTATTTTGTCTTTTAAAATACGAAGAGTTCCAATTTCAAAAGATTTGGCGGCTACACGCGTTCCATTTTCAAAAACACTGACTTCTGTACTACCTCCACCCACGTCAATTACAACATAAGGAATGGCAACATCTAAGCGGAACAAGGCGAACGTTCCAAAAATCAATTCGGCTTCTTCGTCACCCGATATGGTTTCGATATTTACTCCAGTTTCCTTGAGGATGAGCTCTTTTATTTTTTCTCCATTTTTTGCTTCACGCATGGCCGATGTTGCACAAGCGCGTAATTCTTTGACCTCAAAAATTTCAGAAATCAATCGGAAAGCTTGAATGGTTTTTACAAATTCGATGGATTTCTTTTTTGAAATGGTCCCCGAACCGAAAACATCTTCCCCCAATCGAAGTGGAATCCGCGTATACGACACTTTTTTGATGAACGTGTTTCCTTCTTCCGTCGTCAATTCTCCAACTAACAAACGGGCGGCATTCGTTCCTATATCAATGGCGGCGTATTTCAAAATTCAGCGTTCACTTGTTTTTCAATTGACTTTAAATGTAACAAAAAGACAGCGATTAATTTATTTTCTACGGAAGAAAATCTTAATCGGAACCCCTTGAAAATTGAACAATTCGCGCATTCTATTTTCCAAAAATCGTTTGTAACTATCTGGTATGTATTGCGGTAAATTACAGAAGAAAGCAAAAGCTGGAGCATGCGTTGGCAACTGTGTTACAAATTTTATTTTCACATATTTACCTTTCAAGGCTGGCGGTGGGTTGGCCGTTATGATATCCAACATCACATCATTCAATTCTGAAGTAGGTATTTTCTGAATACGGTTGTGGTATACCTCCATCGCTTTTTCAAGCGCTTTGTGGATTCGTTGCTTGTTTACAACGGACGTAAATATGATTGGCACGTCATTGAAAGGAGCCAATTGCTCTACCAACTTCTCTTCATAGGCCAACATAGTTTTGTGGTCTTTCTCCACTTTGTCCCATTTGTTCACCAATACAACCACCCCTTTCGAGTTTTTTTCTGCCATATAGAAAATCTGCAAATCTTGTTTTTGCAAACCTTCTTCTGCATCCATCATGAAAATACACACATCTGAATTTTCGATGGCATTGATCGAACGAAGCACGGAATAGTACTCGATATCTTCATGGACTTTGGCTTTCTTGCGAATTCCAGCCGTATCAATCAAGACAAAGTCGAATCCGAAAGCATTGTAGCGCGTATTTACGGTATCTCTTGTCGTACCAGAAATATCCGTTACGATATTGCTTTCTTTACCTGTTAACGCATTGACCAACGAAGATTTTCCAACATTTGGTTTACCAATCACGGCAATTTTTGGAAGGTCGTCTTCGATTCGACTGGACGTATCCTCCGGATCGAAATCTTTCACCATGTCGTCAAGCAATTCGCCTGTTCCACTTCCATTGGTAGCCGACATATCGTATACATCACCCAATCCCAATTGGTAAAATTCGGAGGACAAACCAAAACGATCGGCACTATCCACTTTATTGGCAACAATGAAAACTTTCTTTTTGCTTTTACGCAACATTTTGGCAACGACCTCATCCAAATCGAGGATTCCAGCCATAACGTCCACTACAAAAATGATGACTTTTGCTTCATCGATGGCAATTTCCACTTGTTTGCGGATTTCACCTTCAAAAATATCTTCTGATCCGTTAACGTAACCACCTGTATCAATTACCGAAAATTGAACTCCGTTCCATTCTCCTCGTCCATACAAACGATCGCGCGTAACGCCACTTACTTCTTTTACGATAGCTCTTCTTGATTCCGTCAATCGGTTAAACAGGGTTGATTTCCCAACATTTGGCCGACCGACTATCGCTACTACATTTCCCATTTTATTCAATAGTTACAAGTTTGTAAGTTGCAAGTTGCAAGTTTTGGGCTCTTTAAAAAACTTGCAACTTGTAACTAGTAACTCCTAACTCTTTTCAATATCCGTATTTCTTCAATTTTGAATCAGACGTTCTCCAATCCTTATCCACTTTCACAAAGGTGTCTAAAAACACTTTTTGATCGATGAATTTTTGAATTTCGATTCTGGCCTCACGACCAATTCGTTTCAGCATTTCGCCACCTTTTCCAATGATAATACCTTTTTGCGTATCTCTTTCCACGATGATCACGGCCCGAATCTTTGTGATTTCTGGCTCTTCAATGTATTCTTCTACTTCCACTTGCGTAGCGTAAGGAACTTCCTTTTTGGTATGCAAGAAAATCTTTTCACGGATAATTTCGGATACAAAAAAGCGCATCGGACGGTCAGACAATTCTTCTTTGTCGTAATAAGCTGGACTTTCAGGCAACAAGGAAACAATTTTTTCAATGATTCCTTCCATGTTGAAACCGTGCAAGGCTGAAATAGGAAATACAGTAGCATTGGGCAATTTTTCGCTCCAATAGGCCAATCTTTCTCCTACTTTTTCTTGGTCGCCCAAATCCATTTTGTTCACCAAAACGATAACCGGAACTTTCATTTTTGAGATCTTTTCCAAGGTCTCTGCGTGATTCATTTCGTTTTCGTAAATATCTGTGATGAACAACAACACATCCGCATCTTGCAAGGAAGTGTTGACATACGTCATCATGTGATCGTGCAATTTGTAGGCAGAATTTACTACGCCAGGCGTATCAGAGAAAACGATTTGGTAATCCTCTTCGTTCAACATACCCAAAATTCGGTGACGCGTGGTTTGTGCCTTCGATGTCACGATCGACATTTTCTCGCCCATCAACTTGTTCATCAAGGTTGATTTACCAACATTTGGACTTCCTACAATATTTACAAAACCTGCTTTGTGTGCCATTTTAATTATTCAGGGTGCAAAGATAGGGAATTACGAATTAATGCATTCGGATAAAATAAATTAAGAATCGGAATTTGTAGAATCTTGTGAGTTTTCCTTACCTAGAAATCAAGAACAAGTTTGCATTCTGTGATATCCTGAAAACCAAAGGTTCAATTCTTCGAACTCATGCATAAATTGAGTCGTAAATAGTGGCTTTGAAATTTTCCTTCAATACCTCCAACAATAACTGGAGACAAATTGTACAAATAATCCATTTGAATGGCAAAATTTCTTTTTTTGACGATGGTTTTATAACCTACACCTGCCCTTGGTGTGAACGAGGTTTTGGTTTGCAAAGGAATTGAATTTGTTGGTTGAACTTTGAGGGTAGGCGATTGCGAAGAGGGGCCGTAACTTGAAACGAGCCCCGAACCACCCGCAACCAAATTTAAATCAATAGAAAATCCGATTTGACAATAAAAACGCATGGATTGGCCAAAGTTGCGGCGGTAACTAAACGGCAAATCAATGGCTAAAACACCCGCTTTCACATTTTTGTAATTTGCATATTTATCTTCGGAGAAGGTCGGTGATTACGTTGAAAAACTGTTGATCTCCATTCCAAAAATAAAATTTTCATCCGTTTCTTTGAAGGCAACGTGGGCAATTCCCAATCCAGCACCACCGCCCCAAAAGTTGTTTTTGTATTGAGGAAAACAAACATTGGCGTTGAAATAAAATTCGTTGAAAAAAAACTTGTCTCGTGTTGGTTCTTGGGCGACTCCCAATTCCATTCTGAAAACAGAAAATAGGACAAAAAATGAATAGAGGTGTTTTTTCATGATCCTAAGGTAAATCATTTGATTTTCTTGTACTAAAAAAATTTACTTCAATCTAATTTCGCCTGGACTTTTGCAGGGAATTCGTTTTTACCGATTTATCCTTTCAAACTGCATTTTTTGTAGCCTTTGCAATTTATTCAATTCGGAATATTCTTTTTATAAGCCGTAAGGCAGTTTTATAGTATAAAAGTTCAATCAGTAGAATTACCTTTGTCCTAAAATCAATCGTTTGACGTCAAAAAATTGCTTCACCCCCTTTTCAACTCCCATCGAAGGATTTGCTTTGCCTGAAAAATTTACGTTTCCGTTTTATTATGAACCTCATCCTTTGGCTAAATTCGCGGTGGATGAATTGCAACATCATTTGATGACCCAAACGGATTGGGTACACAATTTTGGTCAACCGGATGGAAACGACCCGGAAGCCATTGGGAAAATGTTCGGCGTTTTGGTGGTGAAAAATTCTGCTGGCGAAGTGGGATTTTTAGCCGCCTTTTCAGGAAAAATAGCCGATAGCAATCACTGGCCAAAATTCGTTCCACCGGTGTTTGATATTTTGCCAAAAGACGGTTTTTACAAAATCGAAGAGCAAGAGGTGAATGAACTCAATCGTCAATTGGAAGTTGCATTGACCAACGAAGCACTTTTGGACAAACGAAAACAATTCTCCGCCATTGAGTTGGAAGCGGCAGAAGATTTGACGGCTTTCAAAAAACTAAATTCTGAGAACAAGAAAAATCGCAAACAGCAACGAACCGATGCTTCAACGAATCTTTCTCCCCAAGAATTCAAGCAATTAAATGAACGACTGAACCAAGAAAGCAGTCAAGATCATTTCAAATTAAAAGACAAAACCAAGGATTGGAAAATTAGAATTCAAGCCGCAAAAGAGGAACTAATTGTAGAGGAAAACAAGGTGCTCGTCTTGAAAGAAAAACGAGGAAAACGTTCGGCAGCCTTGCAAAAGAAAATTTTTAACGCTTACTCTTTTCTGAATAAAAAAGGGGAAACCAAATCCTTGCTGGATATTTTTTCGTTTCTCGATCCGCTTTTTCCACCAGCGGGTTCGGGTGAATGTGCGGCGCCTAAATTGTTGCATTACGCGTACCAAAATAACTTTGAACCCATCGCTTTGGCGGAATTTTGGTGGGGACAATCGCCGAGTTCGGAAATTCGTCAACACAAAAATTTCTATCCCGCCTGCAAAGGAAAATGTGAACCGATTTTGGGCCATATGCTGCAAGGTTTGACTGTCGATGAAAACCCTTTGCTGACGAATCCTTCCTACGGAAAAGTGATTGAAACAGTTTATGAAGATGGGTTTTTAATTGTCGTCAATAAACCGCAAGAGTTTTTATCCGTGCCTGGCGTTCATTTGACGGATTCAGTCCAAACGCGCATGAAAGAAAAATATCCAGACGCAACCGGTCCCATGATTGTACATCGCTTGGACATGTCAACCTCTGGATTGCTGCTCTTGGCCAAAACCAAAGAAGTTCATAAAACTTTGCAAAGTTTATTCATCAAACGAAGCATGAAAAAACGATACGTGGCGCTTTTGGAAGGAATCATTGAAGAAAACGAAGGTCACATCAACTTGCCTTTGCGCTTGGATATTGATGATCGTCCGCGGCAAATGGTTTGCTTTGAACATGGAAAAAGCTCCCGTACCCATTGGAAAGTCCTAGAACGAAAAAACGGACGAACGAAAATTCAATTTTTCCCCATCACAGGACGTACACACCAATTACGCGTGCATGCAGCGCATCCGCAAGGATTAAACACCCCTATTGTTGGCGATGATTTGTACGGAAAAAAAGACGACCGACTGTTCTTGCATGCCGAGCGGTTGGAATTCATTCATCCGATAACGAAAGAATGGATCGAAATAGAAGTTCCGGCTCCATTTTAACTATTTTATCGAATCACCACTCTTTCCATTCCTCGTTGGCCATTTTCCGTTAATTCTACCAAATAAGTTCCAGCGCTCAACTTCAAGTCGATTTGTGCCGCCGTTTTACTGATCGTTTCTTCATAAACCACCTTTCCATCCAAGGAATATATTTTGACAAGAGGTGTATGTAAATTGTGGTTAATGAATAATTTTCCGTTGCTTGGATTGGGGTAAATTTGGAAGCTCAGTTCGCTGAATTCTTTCAATCCTAAATTGGTACTTACGTTCACATTGTCCAAATAAAAATTATTCCCGAATGCATTGATTCCGACAAAACGAATCATCACTTCTTGCCCTGTGTATTGACCAATATCAATCGCGTTGCCCAAAGACCATTCATTGCAATTGGCAGGTTCCCAAAAATTGGACTGGTCTGGAACCGTTTCTAAGTTGTTCCCATACGCCAGAAATAAAGTGTCGTAGGTTGCAAAACAATCGGTAGAAATATCAATGCGCAATCCGTCTTGATAACCGTCGCCGTATTGAGCATACGCATAATCATAGGTCAATTCAGCAGCAGAAACATTGGTCAAATCAAACGCAGGTGAAATCAATTCTGCTTCGTCGCCCACAGCATTGATATCATAATGATTGACCCACGCCACGCTTGTAGAAGTGCAATTGGGTCCGTTTGCAATAATTTTCTCCGACCAAGAAAATGAATTGTTGGCATTCCGCTGCGTCCACTCCGATGAAATTCCATTTTCGAAATCTTCGACTAAATTGGGGTTGGAATTGGGTGCTGTAACTTCTATGAATTGCGAGTATGATTGGGAACTTGTCCCGTAATCATCTGTAACGGTCAAGGAAACGGCATGAAAACCAGGTGCTGCAAACGAAACAACTGGATTTTGAAGCGTTGAGGTACTCGGTGTTCCACCTGAAAATGTCCATTGCCACTGTGGATTATGATTGGAAAGAACCGAATGGTCAACAAAATGAACCAAATTATCCAAGCAATTCAACTTAAATTTATCGGCTGAAATTTGAGCAATAGGCAAAGATGGTTCATAAAAATCGACGGTATAAACACTTCTACTTGTCGCATTCAATAATTGCTGCGTATTGTATTTTGCTACCAGTTTTGTAGAAGGTGTACTGAGTGGCAAAGCATTATTAAACAAAGCCCAAGAAGTCATGGAATTGTTCCGGTAATAAACGGCTCTTCTCGTGCCAATATAAACGCCTCCATCCGTTCCTGCTTGGTGAACGATATTGGTAATCCATTCGCCATTCAAATTTGGGGAAGTATACAAGAGCCAGGAATTTCCGCCGTTAGTAGATTTGTAAACATTTTTATTATCCAAATTGGGGTAACTACTGTATTGCGAAGTTCTAGCCAACCAAATTTCATCGGCATTGGTTGCGCTGACAGCAATATCATAAGGAACCCATTCATCGCCACCCAACAAAGAAGTGGGAGGTGTGATTTCTGTCCAAGTTACACCTGCATCCGTCGTTCTCCATACTTTTTTCAATCCCCACCAATCTTGGTAGGTGGTCACATAAATTACATTCAAATTCGACGGAGCCAATTCGACTGCACAAACTTTGTGTGCGAATGTGTGCACGATGGAATAGGTTTGACCGTTGTTTTCCGTTTTCAACAAATTTTTCCCTCGTCCCAAATAAATGTGGTTGTAGTTTCGTGGGTCCCAAGCCATGTCGCTTGACTCACCAAAAATATAGGAAGCATTCGGCAAAGAATCGAATTGAAAACCTTGAATGGCTGTTAATCGATTGCCGGGTAGATTTCTTCCTTCGTAATCGTCGTAAGCCATGCGATCATTCCCGAAATTCACGAATCCTCTAACTCCATCACCGCCACCCGTGCAAATCCAACCGTTGTCGTAGACGTTGTTATCCTTCAAAAGTGTTCCGTTGTGATACGCTCCACCCAACATGACATCGCTTTGCGGACTAACGCCGAATCCCCAGAAATCTGATCCCTCAATCCCCAACATGGATCGATTGACCGTGTTACCATTATCAGTAGATTTAAATACGCCACCATCGCAAGCAAACCACAATTCACCATTCAAGTAGCGAATGTCATGGATATCGGCATGCACATAACCCGGTAAACCAGGTTCCGACCATTTGGTAGGACAAGTCCAATTCACCCCTCCATCCGTTGAAACCCAATGATTGACTCCGCCTAAATGAATCATATCTGCGTTCAAGGGATCAACCGCTAAAGCTACATCGTAGTAATATTGTCCGCCATCATCTTGCCCTTGCTTGTCCCAACCCATCATATTAATATTGGTTGGTGAGGGTGGCCCGGCAGGCTGAGTTCCACAACACATAAATGTCCAAGTCAAACCTGTATCCGTGGATTTATAAATCCCGTACGTCCCACTTCCTCCATTCGCTTTTCCTGTTGCATTTGCATAAATAATTGCTGGATTTGCTGGCGTAACGGCAATTTCAGTCCTTGCTTGTTCATCGCTAGCTCCGAGCGGATTTGGCCAACCGTTGGTTTGTTGAACAAACGTTAATCCGTTATCCGTAGATCTCCAAAATTGGGTTCTAAAATTAACTACTTTGATGGTGTAAATCAGGTTGGCATTGGCTGGATTGATTTCAATCTCTTGAAATTCACCTGACATTATTTGACTAAAATTATTGCCGCCATCTGTCGAACGGTAAAAGCCGTAATCCGTATTTAAAAAAAGCAGGTTGGCATTTACAGGCGAGATTACGATGTCTTGAAATTCATGGTTATTTGATTGAAAAGCTGGGTCACCCATGACCGACCAACTCGTTCCTCCATTGGTTGTTTTGTATAATTTTCCGCCGCTCCCGAAATACGCAATGTTTGCGTTGGTTGGATCTATTTCGATTGCAAAAATGGAATTGACCATCATGTTTTTGGTTACAGAAGTCCAACTGGCGCCGCTGTTGATAGATTTCCACAATCCTGCCGTTGCGGTTCCGGCAAATAAAATTGCTGGATTACTCATTGAACGCTCCACGGTATACACATGCGCTGCTCCCGGTGCGTAACTGTGACTAGCTGCTTCTTTATCAAAATCGAACGGCCCGATACCACTCCAGGTCGAATTAAAATCTTTTTCAGCGGACAAAGCTTTTGATGCGGTAACATAATTCTGAACCGTTTCATCGTTCAAATCAAAAACCGTTGGTCGACTAAACGTCCGGAGCCATCTTTTGTAATACTGTGTATGTTCGCTTTTAACGAATTCATGCGTTGCGTAATAAGCATCATGCAACTCGATAACCAAACCAGGGTTGGGGGTTTCACGGTACATTTCTTGAATCCAATCCGGGGTGTTAATGGTGCTGTATTTCTTTTCGATTTGGGAAAAAAGTGAAAAGGATATGGTCAAAAGGATGAAAAAGAAAAGGCCCCGCATAGTATTCTATCTTTAAAATGAAAGATTAAATATAGGATATTAGAGCGATTTAGCGGGTTGAAAAAATAAAAATAGGAAGAATTGCATCTTTTTTTTTGCAAAACCCAAAAAAGTGGGTATCTTTGCACACGCATTTGGAAACGACCAGTGTTTGAAACAGAGATAAAAAGCAATAAAGATATATTGCGGGGTGGAGCAGTTGGTAGCTCGTCGGGCTCATAACCCGAAGGTCGTCCGTTCGAGTCGGGCCCCCGCTACCATTAGAGACTCATTAGGATTTTTTCTTAATGAGTCTTTTTTTTGCCCTTCTGTATCCTTTGATAAATATGGGATTTTTGCGAAAATTGAATTTATCTCCTTGGTTAGATATTGTCTTTTTTTTGCATCTATCAACAATCCAGACGGAAAAACCAATTCTTGGATTCGCAATTTAGTTTCTATCTCACATTTGCCCCAGTATTTACTCAGGTTTTTAGAAATATTCACACATTTTTCTATCAAATTTTCTTGGTTAGATATTTTTGAGCCCAAATCACTTACTTCCTTTTTTATTTGAGCCAATTCGATTTGAAGTGGGTGTAAATATTTGTGATAAGTTTCCAGAGGTAGGTCTCCGAAAATATGCTTTTCTTCTAGTTTGTTAATTTTTAATTCAATACTTGAAATTTCGGTTTTTAATTTTTTTTCTAAAACCACACTTTCATCATTAAATGCTATTATAGATTGTCGAAGCTGTAAACGAAATACATCTTCAAACTCCTCATGAAGTTCAAACTTTTGTAAAAATTTTATAAAACTATTATTTAACCCTTCTGTAAGCGCTTTTGGTGTGCTTTCAGCATTCATTGAAGAGCCATTGCACTTATTTTGGCAAGTGTAGTAATGTAATTTTTTTGATTTAACTACATATCCAGTGAGTTTGCCTCCGCACTCTAAACATTCTAAAAAACCCACCAATGGGCGATTAGGATGAATTTTTGAAACTGTATATCCAGAATTATTGCCCTCAAGTATATTTTGCACTTTAAGAAAGTCTTGATGTGATACCATCTTTTCCCAATTCCCTTGAACTACATCGCCTTTTAATAACCTGTGAACATTTATTCCAGCATAAAAAGGATTCCTCCAAATGACGCTGAGTTTTTGTTTTGATATTTTAAGACCAAGAGGTTCGAGTTTTTTCTGTATTTGAAAATCTCGAACCCCTTCTAACTTCCACTTCCAAGCTAATTTCAATAATTTTCCAGTTTCATTGAGTATGATTTTTTGTTCTCGACTTATCTTACTCATGTCTTGAACACGAGGACCATAATGGTCATATCCAAATGGAGCTTTTCCCAAACAATTCCCGTTTTTTAGAAATCTAATCATCCCTGGAACCGTAAACTCAAGTCGAACAATATTTTCTCTCTCAGCTTCGACTAATCTTTCTAATATATTGTTTTTACCTCTCGAAGTTTCAGTTGTTAATCCTGAAGAGGTTTCAATTAAATGTACTCCTAAGGCCAATAAATCATGCACTTCCTTAATCCCTCCACTTCCTGAGCGAGAAAATCGACTCATCATATATATCAAAATTGCATGAGGCTTCCTTTTGGACAATTTTACTAGGCGAATCATTTCATTAAATTCTTTTCTCGTAAAATTTCCCTTTGCACTTTCATAGGTACCACCGAACTCCTTCGAAATTTTAAAGCCATTTTGTTTTGCGTAATCAGTGGCATATTGCTGTTGGTTTTCGAGACTCTTATTATTGTCAAATTGTTCTTTTGAGGAAACCCTTGTATAGCTCCAAACTTCCTCTTTTTTTAATTTTTCAGGCTCGTAAGAGCTAAATTTTTTAAAAATGTCTAAATTCATAATTGTGAAATGATTAATGTTATTAAACTCAGTTTATATAGTGAATCTATTACAGAATCAATTTCCTCATCTGTCTTTTCTAAATAACCGTTTACTTTTCTCACAAAAGAAGGAGAAAGCCTTTTTATTTTTAGCTCTTCAGAAAGAGTAAAAATCTGTTCGTTTAAGTTATTTTGTAAATTATAGTTCACTTTTGTTCTTTTTTACAATGTGTTTTTATATTTAATTAATTCCAGATGAAGTAACGAGGAAAAATTTTCCCGTGCCAGTGTAAATGTTTTTATTTTCTCCCTCTCCACAAATTGTAGAAGAGAAAAATTTTACAACAAATAGCTCTTTCATAATATGTTTTGTGCCTGAAAAAACTCTCGAACGACCATGTCTGTAGGGATTGACTGAATTTTGTCAATTTGTTTAAAGAAATACGGGACATTGACAGACTTGCAGTTGTGCATCATTAATCTGGCCCAATCAGTATTGAATGGTCTTCTCTTATGTCCACTTTCACCTCCTTGTATTACCCAGTCTACCATTTTTAACAATGGCTTACCATCAAATTCTGTCATTAAATCAACAACTTCAAGCTGAGGCTCCACTGAGACAAATCTTAGTCCATTTACTTTGGCTAACTGCAGTATTAGCATGTTAGCGGTTTTTTGATTTACTGGAGAAGTGCCAAACATTACATTTTTCGGGGGATTAACTTTCCAGTCTTCAGGGATGTACTTATTTATGTTGGATGGTCTTTTTGTGAGTAGCAAAAACATTAAGTTTGGTGAGCTTGTAACCACTTCATTGAAAAACTTGTCTCTTAATTGTCCTGTATGCCAAAATTCTGCATCTCCTTTAACCAATTGTTCACCTTTGCTGTCCACAAGTGACATTGGCTTTTCGAAAATATCCATCATACTTCCGACAAAAACTCGATGGATTTCTCCCTTCTCAAATGCTGTTTTTTGATATTTCTCAAGCATTTTCCAAACATTTATTATTTGTCTGCGTGGTTTATCCGCTCCCCAGACTTCAAATCCATATCTTTTCGACTGTGCAAGGGCATAGCAGTTATCACACCCCTCATGAACCTTCGTGCAACCCCACCAAAGATTTGCAGTGTGATGGGTCCATTCTATTTTACTATTTTCCATAATATATCTGCTGTATTGTAAGCCCCAGCTGGGTTTTGTTAATGATTACGTTACAAAAGTTTAGGCATTAGAATTCCATGCCTTAAAAAAAGCAATTTCAAAAATCCTTACATCTTTTGTTTTTTTGCCTCCAGAAATAGGAGGTCTTTATTGTAGTATTTAGGTTCAGGTTTAGTTGAACATCGTCTGTTAATTGGTTGGTCCTCGAATATTTCTCTTCATAAATTGTTTTTTACAGGTTAATACATTGCCATTAAGCCATTTTTATGGCAGTTAAAAATTATGTTTTCATTTTTTCTGTGGAAAATTGAAACTTTTATCCTTTAGAGTCGTTCAAGAAGTTGTACAGTTTCTTAAACTAAAAAGATTACTATACGAAAGAGGGGTTAAAATGAATTTAATACTCTGACGCTTGTATTGTATATACGACTCTGAAAAACTTTTGTTTCAGACTTTTTGACTTATTTTTTAGGCGCACTCCAAAATTCTTTCTTTTTTTGTCGCCAAATATCTCTTGTAAAGCCTATGAATGCTGGTACTATTGTGCATTTTGGCATTGGCTGTAAAAACTTTCAATTCATTCAGTCGAATTGCAATCCAATCATAACTTTTTCCCTGCTCACGGTATTCAATTGTCAATTTTGTAGCTTGAATATTGTTTGAATTGCTCCTTGCTTTCTCTCTTGTTGCTTCAACTCCTTTCATTTTTGCTTCAAATGTCAAATTCGCTGGTGTTCCAAGAACAAATCCTCTCTTCTTTTTTTCTGCTAAAGCATTTTTTGTTCTTTCGGAAATCAACTTAGCCTCCATTTCTCCAAGGGCAGCGTAAAGATGAATCGTAAAATTTGTTGCCTGAGGTAGGTCACATGCAATAAATTGAACTCCAGCCTCCATTAAAGAACTAACAAAAAACACATTCCTTGCAAGTCGGTCAATTTTTGCAATCACAAGAACTGCATCATTCTTTTTTGCAAAGTCAATTGCGTTGAAAATTTCAACTCGTTTTTTCTTGTTGGTTCCCGTTTCGATTTCGGTGTAACTTCCAATCAAAATTCCATTATTGTTGAGAACGTAATTCTCAACCATTGTTTTTTGACTTTCAAGTCCAAGACCTGACCTTCCTTGTTCCAAAGTTGATACTCTAAAATATGCAACGAATTTTTTCATAATTGTAGTTTTTTATTCATTTCCAGCGGAATCTAACCGAGTGTTTAAGTTATGCTGGGGAAAACTGCTAAAAAAAACCTTACTTCTTTCGAATAAGGACGTAATTTTATAACGAATGGAATCAGAAAAGTTACAGCTCCAAAATTGTGTTGTTTGAACTCAAGAAGCCATTTTCATTGGCATGAGTTTATCATAGTCTTCAAGGGTAATGTCAAAAATGGCAAGTGTGTTTTCCAAAATAACAAGAACTCGCTGAGAAGGATTTCCAAACATATTTACATGGAACATCATATAATGGAATTCATAGCATTTCCCTTTTTTCATACTTCCAGCTTTTAGCATTTTACTTGTGTAGAATGTTCTGTTCAGTTTTTGCTTTACTGAGTTTTTGTTGAATTCAATAAATTGTTCTGTGGTGATTGTCATTTCATTTTTCATAATCGCTAATTTTAGTTGGTTAAAATCTATTCCTTAAAAACGATTGAAATCAGAAAAGTTACAGCTCCCAAGCTCCGTGAGTGAACCACACCGCACCTTTCATAGAAAACATTTTAGCTCTGAAAAGCCCATGAATAGGGCGTTTGGTTATTTTGATTCGTATTAATAGGTAAAAACCCAGGGCGGAATTGAAAAAGCTATCTATTTATTTAAAACGATAAATAGAATGATACCTAAACAACAAAACGGGATAAATGTCCTGAGCCTATTCGATGGCATCAGTTGCGCCAAACTCGCCTTAAAAAAGAACGATATTCAAATTTCCAACTACTATTCTTCTGAAATCTCTGAACCAGCACTCAGAATTCAGAACTATAATTTTTCTGGAGATACAACTTTTCATTCAGTTGGAGATGTCACCAAAATCAATGGAGCCGACTATGCTCATTGCCATTTGGCTATAGCAGGTAGTCCTTGTACCCAGCTCAGCTCGGTGAATTCAGTTGATAAAAGCGGTCTTGAAGGGAAAGACAGTTCTCTTTTCTATGAATTCGTTCGCATCATTAAGGAGATTAAACAAGCAAAGCCTCAAGGTGAAAAGCTATTCATTTTGCTTGAAAATGTAGCTTCAATGCCGTCTAAAGAAAAAGAGAAGATTACAGAAGCACTATCCGAAGCGATGGGAGAACCGATTGAGCCAATCAAGATTCAATCATCACTCATTGCTCCAGCAAGTAGGTCAAGGTTATATTGGTCAAACTTAACAGGCTTGACGGTTCCGCAACCTATTCAATCTGATTTTCAAGATGTCCTTGTCAACGGATATACCGACAAGAAAAAAGCAAATGTTGTGCTATCCAATAACGTGACCCTCACAAATGGAATATATCGACACTACAAAAGAAGCATTGGAAATATTGTGTATCAATATGAGGACTTTGCAAAGCTCCCAACTTTCCAGAAACTCCTCGACCATCCAGCAATTCTTGAAAAATCAGAGTATAAGGGACGGGCTGGTTCCGCTCAAGATGAGTATTCATATCCAAATGGATGCTATAGATTAACAAGTATCTTGGAGGAAGAGCGTATGATGACCATTCCAGAAGGACATGTGAGTTGTGTGTCTGATGTATCAAAGACAGAAAAACACAAAGCAATAGGCTTGAGCTTCACAGTTGATGTTGTTGCTCACTTAATCAAAGATTTACCAAATCAATTAAGACAAAATGAAAGATAAAATAATACGACCAATAAATGGCAAGGACTACCTAATTGGATATACATCAATGATGGCTCCAACTGCACACAGAGAAACAAACAGAGTGTTCAAGATGCTTCGCTTAGTGCCAAAGGATAGCAACCTTGAAGGTGATATTTTCTTTTTTGAGTTTGACAACGATGAATGGATTTTACTTCCTGATTTTGGGTTTGTCAATCTACAGGACCCACATGAGCTTATTAAACTTTACAGCGACATTTCACACAAAAAGCGAATCACCTTTGATGCTTTTATAAATGAGTTAACCAATAAACACTAAAGAATGTTCGGGGATTTCATCTGCGGTAATTCAATTTCATTTACTTTTTTTTAAGAAAGTTCAGGTTGGAATTTGATTTCTTAAAATCAAATGCTTAGATTTTTTTATAATCAAAATTTACACATTAAAATGAAAGAAAACTTTACACAAGTGCCAAACGAAATTCTGGATAATGACATGCTATCGTGGGATGAAAAAGGAGTGATTGCAACTTTCTTTAGAAACAAAAGAGACTGGAAGGCATACAAAGATGAATTTATTAGTAGGTCAACTGATGGCAAAACTGTTATCAATCGAATCTTCAAATCACTTGAAGAAAAGGGATTTATAGACAAGAAAATTGAAGGCGGAATTCGCTTAGATAACGGACGGTTTACTCCGAAGGAAACATATTTCTTGCTATCCAATAAATCTATTGAATTACTCGACAAGAACTCTGTTATCCCAATGAAATCAACCGTTAGCCGACAACCGAATTCAGGTAACCAATCGTTGGTAACCAGAAACCCGCTATCGGCAACTAATAAGACTAACTATAATAATACTAACAACAACAATACAAAAGAAAATAAAACTAATTCTGTATCTGTATCTGTATCTAATTCTGACTTGTTAAGTCAAACAGAACTTATTGAACAGAAAAAAACAGATACAGATACAGCAACTGATTTTATTTTAGTTGAAGTAGAAAAGGAAACAGTTGAACTTTCAACTCCTGATTCAATTGTAGAAAATCGAGTTATTGAATCAATGAAAGAGGAGGAAGTGATTCAAGGAAATGAAAAAACTCAGTCTAATCATTTTGTCGAAAAGAGAACAGCCACTTCAATGACTACTTCAACAAATGTGGACGGAGCTACTCAAAGGGTGAAGGAACAAGCTACCAACAAGTATTTCTTCAATTATAGGGAACAGCCTTCTTTGGACAGAATAACTGCGTATGCAACAAAAAAAGGGTATTCAACAGAATCAGCCTATGAGGTATTCAATGTGCTTGTAGAGAACGACTATAGAGATTCAGATGGATACAAAATACAATCAATTGAGAAATACATTAACACGATGCTCAAGCAAAAGAAAAAAGAAATCAAACCTGATGAAATGAAAGAACTGAGAGCGATTTCTGATGCCTATGCCGAGTTGTACGCAAGTGAGTTAGTTGATGATAGATATGGGCTTACTACGCATAGATTGAATATGTGGGATTTCACTAAATTCTACCTTTCAACACATGACAATGACATTGAAAGAGCAAAAAAGATGTTTGGTGTATTAAGCTCCTTAAAGCCAAGCGAGAGACCATCAAGCTACAAGCTAACAGCAATGACCAAGGAAGCATTAAAAAAGAAGGCTTTGGTTTATGCTAAAAACGAATGAGCATGTTGATTTCAATTGAATCAATAGATGAACTCAAAAACTGGTCCTTTGCCATGGAAGAGTATGTTGCAGTTATATCCATCCACAGTCTTTGTGTTCAGAAAGCCAACCTTGCTCTTCAAGTACCTTTGATATTCATTCCATTGTTTACTTGTTTCCATTGATACTTCAAATTCACTCCTTGTGATTAATTTCACATCACGGATAAATCGCTCTTTTGAGAATTCTCGGTACTGATAGAACTTCGAGCAAAGAACAAAATGCTTGACTGGACAATGATTTTCAGATAAGTAATTCCCTGGCTTCAATTGGAGGTCCTCAAAGCCCTTAACGAGTTGATGCAGTTTGCTTGCTGTCAATGTTCCATCCTTGCTCAGAAGAGAGCTTGGGTAGCAGAATTGATGGCTTAGTGGAATCTCCGCAACTGACCGACCCAATGACTCAAGTATGTCCATCTTCCAATCTGATTCAATTCTCTTGGACTGCAATTCGAAAAGACCATAGATTTTCTCATTGGAGCTTTTCATTAGCTCTGTAGGAATTGAAGAAACCAATTTCTTTCGTTCAATTCCGAGTTCATCCTTGTATGCAAAATGAATTAGGTGAAAGAGTTCAACTCCTTGCGGATTAGTATGACGATAAATATCCATTTCTTTCAGTTAAGGAAAAACAATTCTGGGACACCGCCTTTGAGCTTTAACTTAATTACACCCTGGGGCATATTGCATCGAGTGATTGGGTCAAATACTTCTTCAATCAATTTTAATTGCTTTGCTTTAACTATGCTCTCGGTGCTGAATAGCTCGATTTGAATATCAAGCAAAATATTTTTCAAATCCGCACCTTCATTTTTCACTTCTGACATTAGATTAACTAAGCACTTGGTCATGCGAATTAGTTCAGTAAGTAGATGATTGTTTAGGTCGAATCTCATACATTAATAACGAATTAATTCAGAAAAGTTACGGCAACAGATGGAGCTTAAAAACAGACATCAAATCAATGGAAGTCGCCAAATATATCAGACTTATTGTCGCCAAGGTCATCTTGTAAATCAACTTCTGCAGAAGATAATTCGTCACTTAGCTCCACCAAAAGTTGCCACTCCGTTTTTCCAGTTGATTTTGCCGTTGAGAAAATCCTGTTCATGCATTTCGTCATGATAATTAAGCGGTCAAGTACTTTATCTTTTACCTCTTGTGTGTTCTCCATATAGTATGTTTTTAGTGATGAATTTGCATTGCTATTTTTATCCCTGATTAGACAAGCAAATAGGAGCAACCATATTATCAGAATAACGCTCAGAAATAATTGCCCCATTCTATATGCATATAACGAATCAAATCAGCAAAGTTACGGAGGTTCAGTGGTTTACGCCTAAATTTTCTAAAAAGGGAATGTTTAATTCGATTGATGCAACTGGAGAAAAAAAAATGATGCGAGTAGGACTTTATCGTTTATGGCGTATAAACGGCAATTACAACACTTAAAACACTGTTTATCAGTGAATAATTATTTCTATGCTACTTAATGACCGCCAATAGCAATCTGTTTTAGGGCTTTTTTGACGCTCAATATTTACCTTAAAAGTTTGGGATAAAAATTTGGTAGAAAAAATTTTCTGTATTGATGATTTCTGTTGGTTGAAGTATTTGTCACAAAAATGGATTTTCCATCTCGTTTGGTGCACCACCGACAAAAGGGCTACAGGGCATTTGAGGCTTATAAAGCGACCGAATATAGGGCCTCAATTTAGAACTCCAAATTAAGCTATCTAATGCCAATAAAGGGCTCCCCAGGGTTCAATACATCCAGAACAAGCTTGCAAGTATCATTCTCAACCTTAACATTCAACTGGATTGTTCTCTCAGTTGCATCAATGGTGGTTCTGTAAAACAGCGTTATTAGCCCGTTTTCCTCATTCTTAGAGATTAAATGAAGTGGGTAACTAAATTGCATGTTCTTGAAGAAATCAATCAACTCAGGGGCCGTAAATCGCTCTCTTGTCTCCTTGAAGGTGAATTGAAGCATAATTTGATAGTTGCCAAGCTTGTGATTCATCTGAATGAACTCTGCAAAATTTGAGCCCATGAATAGGCTGGGGTTATCGAGCATTAGCACTTCATCTCTCGTTTCTTTGGCAATTGCAACACTTTCCTTCTTAGAATCACTGCACCCGAAGAGTAACAAGGAAGACACGCATAAAATCACAGTTGCATTCATTGGGGCTCGATATACTTTTATAACGAAAAAAATCAGAAAGGTTACAAGCAACCTAACCTCTTTGACCGCTATCAGAGTATTACAAGCAAAAAAGGCTCTCAGAAATCGAGAGCCTTAATAGTATATAATTTTGTCAATCGCATCCCCTTTCAATCAACAATGCTAATTGAGTTCAGATAGTTATTTGAATCAACTTTGTCATATTTAATGTGAACCTTCTTACCAATCAAAGCCTTTGCAACATCCTCGTGGAACTCATACGATTCAATCAACACAAATTCTCCATAATCAGAGGCACTTTCCACTTTAATCAGAAGTGCATCATCAATCATTATCTCAGAATATTCATCCGCTCCAACCTTAGGAAGGGCAAAGGAGAATCTCTGAAATTGTCCGTTATTATCAATGTAGTCGATATAGGGAACTTGAGTTCCATGGTCGTCTACTACATCAAACGTCTTTATGGTTATTGTCAGTTCTGTTGTCTGTGTGTATGCTTTGCCAAACAAGCAAAGCGTAAAAATTAAAATTATTGTTCTCATCAGTTTTGTTTTAAATGTCAATTAATTTAATGTGATTTTATCATTAACCAAGTAGAGAATAAATCATTTATCCTTTACGCATCTCACGTAGGAGCTGTGGTTTATTGTGCCCCTAATCCAGTCACCATCGAGAGAGTATAGTTTGAAAGATTCGTCACTCGGAGTTAGAATTGCATGTCCTAGAACAGATAAATTCGCCTTATCAAACCACCATGATGCCCATGCCATTGCACCATCATGGCAAACCCCAGAATCAGTTCTCTTCCCGCCCGCTAATGCGCTAAATCCAGACATGTTAATCATGGCTTGCGCTTCTTCTGTATAATTATCCTGTTTTATCCACTCTCCCTTCTTCTGTATTGCGAATAAAGTATTCTCCTTATATTTCTTCTCAAGATTTTTCCATTCTTCTTCTGTCGCAATGTGCCAACCTTCAGGCGCAAGTCCTCTTGGGTCTGAAACTGCATACTTGTTGTATATTTTCCCGTAACGAGTGATAACATTTACCTTGGAAAGATTATTACCTTCCTCAGTATATATGTAACAGCAAGCTGGGATGTTATCGTAGTTGAGTGCATTTTGCCATTTAGTATTCATCATTCTATCTTTATCAAACATTGGCTTTATTTCAAGAATTGTATCTCCATTTCGAAATGTCGAAACGTCAAGATTCTCTGCCATCCAAATTGTTCCATCTATATCAGTTGTCTGATAGGTTTTGTTGTTTCTTTTGTCGGTAAATTCTCCATAAACGGGAGTTTCTACTTCTAAATTTGGATTCTCTGAAGTTTGATTGTCGTCAGTAATATTGGAACAGGCTAAAATAGTGAATGCTGAAACAGCAATATATCCAATTTTTTTTATGATTGAAGTTTTCATGTTTTGGGTTATTTAGTTATCAATAATTTAGTTCAAATATACTTAAATAAGGTTGTATTCAACCTGTTATTTTCAATTGGTTTATTTCAACGTCTTGTTTGCAGTTTTGAAATATGGCAAAAAGAAAGACTGAAATTCCAGATTTCGTAATTGAATTGGGCAAGAGAATTAGAGAGATTAGAAAAGAGAAAGAGATGAGTATCGAAGAAGTTGCTTATAAAGCCGAAATTGATGCACAAAATCTAAGAAAATATGAACTTGGCAGACAAGAGATGAAAGTCTCAATGTTAAAAAGAATTTCCGACTCAATGGGGGTGAATTTAAATGAATTACTGGCTAAAATTTAAAGTATGGAACAAGATTCAATAAAGCTTGATGTGATTAAAAAATTCACGAACTCGTTATCCGTTAAAGATGGAAAAACAATAACAACTCTTGACGAAGACGATTACTTTGAATTTAAAAAAGGTTTTAATTCTACTCAGAATGGTATGTCAAAAGCTTATTTAAAAACGATGGCGGGACTTGCGAATAATAAAGGAGGAATTATAATTTTTGGAATTGACCCAGACAATCAAGAGTTAGTTGGAATAAAAGATAAATACGAAAATCTGGACAATAAATATGTTAATATGGTCGTCTCAGAATTTTTAGATGGATTGAGTTCTTTTTTCTTTTTCACTCATAGACATGATGGGAAATTACTTGGTTTTTTGAATATTAACCAACCAACATTTAAACCTGTTATTGTAAGGTCAAATTTTAATGACGAAACGGATTCATATACTGCTGGAGATATATACTACAGATACCCTGGAGAAGTTTTAAAAATCAAACCAAGTGATTTGCGAGCTCTGATGTCCAAAGAAATCAATAGGCATGCTCAACACTTAATCCAACAAATTAATACTATTGTAGACATCGGTCCCGAAAATGTTGCAATTATAAATTCTAAAACAGGTGAGGTTAATGCAAATAATGCAAAACTTTCTTTAAGCCCTGAGATTTTAAGCAAACTAAACTTAATAATGGAAGGACATTTTGTAGAAAAAGAAGGAGCTCCAGCCTATGTAATAAAAGGAAACATAGAACTTGAAGGCGGTGGCTCCATTGCACATATCATTAAAGAGCCGACATCACTTCACAACAGAGACTACCATCTAAGTTTTTTAAATGATGCGTGTCCAAATCCGAAAAGCATGTTAAAAGATATTGTGTATCGAGACACTTTTTATCTACCAATACTAAATCTAATCAAAAAATCTGAACTCACAATTGAACAAGCCTGTCAAATCTTAAAGGAACAAAATGGTCCTGACGTAAAGAAAACAACAAAGAAAAATATTATCGAAAAGCTTAGTAACTTAGATTTATTCTTAGTCCTTAAAGAACAAGGAACAATACGCTATGAAGTTTCAGAAACTGGAATCACCGAGGAAACAGGCATTAGCGAGATAAAAGCAAAATATAACTTTAAAGGAAATGTAGACAAAACAATAATTCGTACCCTAATTTATAATCAACTTAAAAATGGACAGCATTCCAGTTTTAAAGAAACTCATTTGAAAGAATATATTGAAGCGTTTTCACATTTACCAAAGGAAGTAGTCAACCAGCATAAAGAATTTTGTCTTGGGGAGCTTAAATCAATTTTAGAAGAACATTCTGACAAACTTACAAATGAAGGTGCGGTTAAAACGGCATATAGGAAAACTATTTGTTTATTAGATTACTACCTGTTTAATTAAAGAAATACTATACGAAAATCAACAAATTAGATTAAAAGTAGAAACGTCTATGTTGTTCTCAAATTTTCCTTCGATTAAAAATAGTAAGAATTCCAAATTACTTCTGATAAAATTCATCATTTACATTTAGATGGGTGTGGACTATAGTCCGTTGTACAATTGTCAATGAATTGTGACCTTTGTCTCTATGGACATCTCTAAGCAAATTGGAATTAACCTAAAAAAGGCAAGGGAATCAAAAGGGATTTCACAAGAGACCTTAGCATCTTTAGCTGACCTAGACAGAACCTATATTTTCAGTATTGAAAAAGGGAGGAGGAATATTTCGGTTTCAGTGTTATTTAAAATATCTAGAGCCTTGGAATTAAGCATCCATGAAATCTTAAAAGATATTGAAAATGAACTTTAAGGTACATTCACATAGACATGCTGGGGTGATTCTTAACGAACCAGAATTTGTTGACCAATTTTCGGAGCTAATGCAAATTATTTCAGGAATCTCAGACCAAGATTTAATTGAAAAGCATAACGGATACGGAGTTAACAATATTGAAAGAACACCAATGAGTCTTTCTAAAGCCATCAATGATATACTAAAAGAAAGATTCGAAGAAAAAGGTTGGCAATCAGAATCAGGTATTTTTCAAGACACAATGTATCTTGGCGATACTTGGAGATTGGATTTTGCCAAAGACGACATTTCCATCGAAGTTGGTTTTAATCATGCTTCAGTTATTGCTTGGAACCTAACCAAACCCGTTCTTGCTAGCGAATTGAACCATGTGCAGAAAGCAATACAAACCAAAATAGGTGTCATAATCACTGCAACGGCTGAAATGAGACGTTTGGGAGGATTTGATGGAGCAATAGGGACTTATGAAAAGTATTTAGACTATCTACCTCCATTAATGAACGTATTAACGACTCCCTTATTAATTATTGGACTCGAACCACCTTCATCATTTCACATTAAACAACACCAGCTCGCTCCAAGAAAAAAAATTGGACATATTGTTATAAATCAATAGTGTGTCTCAATCTAGTTTTGATAATGACTTATTAAAAGAACAAATTTTAGGTTCTTCACTGGATGAATTTTACCAAAAATATTTTGAGCATTCTAGCTTTAAAACTACTAGAATTACTGACAAGAATCTGCAGAATAAGGGTGTAGACCTGATTCTTGAAAATGACTTTAGAAAATTTTTCGTTGATGAAAAAGCTCAATTAGACTATCTAAACGGTTCATTACCAACATTTGCTTTTGAGTTATCTTATTTAAAGTATGATGTTTGGCATCAAGGGTGGTTATTTGATGAAAATAAAATCACTACTGTTTACTACCTCATTACAGATATAATGGTCAATGATGTAACAGATATTTCTAAAGGTGTGTTAAGCTTTAAAATCACGGGAATTTATCGAGACAAACTACTTAGATTATTAGAAGATGCAGGATTGACTAGAGCTAGACTGTCTGAAATAGAAAAAGAAGTAAGAGCATCAAATAAAAACGGAAAAATCGAAATTGATGAATTAAATTCTCTTAGTCAAGGAAACGTATATTTTACGTCTGGAAAAAACGAAAAACCAATTAACCTTGTTTTAAAAATTAAATACTTAACAGACAACAATGTAGGTTCAACACTTATTTTAAGATAACCTCTTGTGCTAATACCTTGCCAATTCTTTCGACTACACCTACAACCAAAGCATTCCCCATAAAAAAAGCTCGTTTGGTATCTGTAATCCCCTCCAACTTAGTGTGGTTGTCAGGAAACATGTTTAACCTTTCTAATTCAATCGGGGTTAACCTCCTCATTCTGCCATTTACTTTGACAACATGTTTAAATCTAGATGCTGATTTACCACCTTCCCCAGTTATTATAGTTCTTGAAGCATTATCTAAAGCATCGGGAAAAATCATACCTCCTTCTGCATACTTGTAGTAAAAGTCATTGGCTTTATTGTAGCGTTCTTCGCTTTTAGAGCCTTTAAGATATTTCCATTTGTCAATTTCTTCGTCTTCGATATAATATTCATTTGGCACCTCACTTTCGGGAATTAATATATCACCAAGTACAGTATACTTTCCATTATATTTTGGAGTATACTTATGAGTCCAAAATTCACCCTGAAACATAACACCTGAATTCAAAAACGGGGATAATTTTTCACCCTTATTAAAATTGTCAGATACCTCAACTAAATCATCACTAATATTACCAGTAATTGTTTTACCTCCAGTTAATGTTCCAGGGAATGATTTTGCAGTAATGCTTTGGTTAAGTAACCAGTCTTCTTTTGACTTTATCTTCTTTAAATTCTTGTATATTTTAGTTGATTCGTGGTAACCAACAATAAAAACCCTTCTTCTTCTCTGAGGCATACCATAATCAGCCGCATTAATAACCTTCCATTCAACTGCATATCCAAGTTGATTTAGTGAGGATAATATCATTGCAAAATCTCTTCCTCGCTGAGAGGATGGTGACTTTAATAAGCGGTCAACGTTCTCTAAAACAAGATATTTAGGTTTTTTATCCTGTTTAAGTTCAAGAATTCGGTGTATTTGCCACCACAGAACTCCCTTTTTGCCAATTAATCCAGCGCTATTTTTGAGCGTAGTTGCAACTGAATAATCCTGACATGGAAATCCACCAACTAACAAATCGTGGTCTGGAATATCTTTAATTTCAACTGTCGAAATATCATGCCCACAGTGGTTTTCAGCACCCCATATTTGAGCATATACTAAATTCGCATGTTGAATTTTAGTTGATGGCTCCCATTGGTTGCTCCAAACGACCTTATACAGTGACTCTTTATGCTCTGGGTAGCCTTCAAGTCCTATCCTAAAACCACCTACACCAGCGAATAATTCTACTACTTTAATTTTGTTTTTTTTCATTCTTGAGTGCAAAAATATAAATTCATTCATAGGAAACTTAATCTTAAGTGTTCAAATTCTATTTTTTGTTTTTGGTAAAAGGAATTTGAACTTAAAACTGATTGTTTACTTCAATAATGACAGCCCTTTTTCAATTAAGAATTTTGCTTCATTAAGCTCTTCAATTGTAACATTGGACTCTTTTGTAGGAACAAACATTTCTCGAATATCAACATCCATAAATTCTGCGATAGCAATAAGTAACGAAAGAGAAGGTAAATTCTTCTCTGTACTTATGTTGCTAATCGTAGTAATAGATACATCTACTGCGGAGGCTAATTGCTCTCTGGACAGACCTTTATCCCTCATTATTTCCTTCAATCTCAGTACCGCCATTTTAAATTTATATAAAAAGTAAAGCTAAACTTTATTTTTTATATAAATTAATAAAGTTTTATTTGCTTTATTAATAAAGTATTACTTATCTTTATTGAGTAAATAATAAAGTATCACTTCATTTTTTTCAAGCATCAGAATTCAAAAATCAGCATTCGGAATTTCAAACAACTTGTGAAGCTCCTTATAAAGCCCTAGTCTATTGGGATTTACGTTCATAAATAGCAATTACAACTGTAGCTGATATTGTAAGAAGTTTCGGTTCAATAGACTAAAATTATTAAAAATGGAAAATTCAGAAAGAATGGCAATAGCGACAACAATTGTTAATCAAATAAATCATGGTGACCCATATGCATTAATGGCTTGGGGTGCAGAGCATTTTACAGCCTTGTGTCCAGATGATGAATTTCAAGGTGGTCTATCCTTTCTAGTTAACGGTCTAATTCACAAAGGATGGGTAAGAATTCAATTGCGTTGGGTGGATGATTACACAATATCTTTCATCAATAAAAATCATGAAGTAGTAAAAACATACGAAGGAATCTATTGTGACCAACTAGTACAGATTGTTGATTTTGTGGAAGGTAAGTAGTCCTAAACGTTTTATTTTCAGGAATTAATTAGCCTCCTAGAACGAATAATAAGGACTATCAATCAAATTTTCGTTAATTCCGCTAATGAAATCTTATAATCTCTAAAAATTAAAATACATTGATTGTCTAATTTTTTGATGGCAATGAATCCAAAACCTTCACAAATTTGGTCAACTGTTTCTCCCTCTTTCATTTGTTGAAAAATATGCAATACTGAAAAATCAGGTTGCCAATCAGCCCAGTTTTTTGAATCTAAAAACTCTTTAGAATACTCCGCCATTTTCTATTCACAAATGTCATGTAAAGTTGCCTCGATTTTTCTCTTTATTCCTCTTGGGATATATGCACTTTTATAAATGCAATAAATTAAATTGCTGAATTCTTCGTTAGTCAAACAATCCTTTACTTCACTAATGTTTGAATATTTTTGTTGAAGTAGTTGAGAATTAGCATCAAAAATTCCAGACGAATTAACATAAATAAAACTATCAAGTGGAAACTTGAATCCTGCTTCTCCAATAACCTCATTCTTCAGAAAGACATGGCAATGAATCCTGTTTTCGGGTTCAAGTATACAACCATGTTTAATCAAATAGTCAGGAATATGATTTTGAGATGTTACAACTGATAAAACCAACGATGATTCATTATCATTATCGATTACAATTAAATATCTAGGTTTGATTGGTTCGCCATTTCCAAAATCATAACGAAGAACATAAACGATATTCTTTTTAACGTACATCAGATTAGATAACTAGTTCCTCTCTGAACTTAATATTTTCAAGCATCTCATCAAACATTTCCTTCAAAAATGGGTCAGAAATTGCTTCTTTTAAGTCTATCGTATATGGAGATGTTGATTCTTCTTCAGAATCAAAAATTTGCTGTAGATTCTTTTCCACAACAACTTTATGCCATAAACTATCAGTTTCATGGAGCAATTCAATTAACTCATTAGAATTGAGACTACCATAATTTTTGATTACTCTATCTATTAATTCAATTTCATAATCAGAGAATTCAGAATCATCAAAAGTGTTATTTGACTCAATTTTCCGACCTCTAACCTCTTCAACATATTCCACATCAATATACTCAGAGAAAAAATCTCCTTGCTCGAACGTGATATTTGCATGAATTTTCCGTGGTACTGGTCCCATTTTCCAAACTTTATAACGAAGCCACGTAACTGGTGCACCAGTTTCTTTAACTGCAATCTCATCAATTATGTAGGTCAACTTTAATAACTTCGTAAGAAATAGATTTTCAATATTATCCGATAGATAAATGAAAAGATTTCCAATTTTATTACGATTGAAAATGGTTTTGTTTTCTGAATTTTCTGTCATAATTCAAAACAAATATAAAACAATTTTAGAATTCAATACTAATTGAAAAAATCATTGTAGAGTATGGCGTATTGAAAATGAACTTTTTAGTCCAAAATTATCGCACAATTTATTCTTAAGATTGTATCCATTTATTTGCCTTCAGTTCTATGAATTCGTATATACTAATTATACCTTTTAAGTCAGTCATAAGGTTAGATAATTCAACTGTGTAGTCTACCATTGAAAATGGGAAGTTAGAAATAGCTTCCCATTTTTGTTTTCTAGAAATTTGGTTTGACTTGTCCGTTCGAGTCTTCCGATACCTATCGGAACCGCTACCATTGAAAAAGGAGTTCAAAACTGATCTCCTTTTTTCTGTTTATTAACTTTGGTTTGCAAGGACAAAGTTCAAGAAATCGTTCGTTTGCAAAATTTACTTTGTTACTTTTGTTAGGAATTGTACTTATAGAATCAAAAATAGACCTATGCTGAACAAACTTTTCTTTCTCTCTATATTATTGATTGGCTTTTCTTGCCAAAATAGCCCGGATAATTCGCTGGTAGAAACGGACAAAAAAAATACACCTGGTAATCAATTAACGAACGAAATTCAAGCCAAGGTGGATAAAATCAATGCGGAAGCAGAGAGTTTAACCGTGGCGAACAGTTTGTCTTATCAGCACAACGATGGATCTTCAGAGGAAGTTTTTGCTTACCTCGACAAAGACCAGCATATCATGAAAATAGAAGAGAAATTCAAAAACGGAAAAACAGGTGATGCCGGAATTCGCCTTTTCTATTTTGAAAATGGAAAACGGATCATGAGTGTAGAACGGTTTATTGATGCTGAAAAAGCACAAGGTCAATTCAGAGAGCGTATCAGTTTTTATAAAAAAACAGGGGAAGTAACTTCCACTATGGAACGAAAGGCCGTTTATGAGGAAGATTTAGAAAAAGTAGAATTCAAATCGGTTGAAACGTATGATTGTTCAATGGAAATTGCCGAAAACGTTTTAAATCAGAAAGGAGTTTTTGCAACGACTTTTCAAGGATTTGCTTCGGATGGCCCAGTGGATTATTTAATTGTTGGTGGACCTGGCGAAAGTGGCTACGCGTCAGCCCTCGCTGTTCAGTATGCGGACAACATCTTCAAACAGTTAAAAACGAATGAGGCTAAAATGATCAACACACCCCTTTCCATTGAATTTGAAAAAATGATGGATGAACGAAAATTGGAATTTCAGGTGCTAACGGGCTTAAAAATTGTCGCAAAATAAAATTCTTGAAGCGCCCTTTGTCATTGACCCTCCATTAAATACCGTTTACCTAATTATTTAACCTTTAACTTTTTTTAGTGTTGGAAAAAGTTTATTTTCACCTATTATTGTGCATCTCAAAATTGAATTAATGTTAAAATTGAAGTCTACTCTACTCATAGTTTTCCTTCTTTTCGTTTCAAATGCGTTTTCCCAAGAAATGATTATTCAGGGAACCGTGCACGATACAACCGGAATTAAGCCCCTTAAAAATGCTGTAGCCATGGCTGTGCGTGTGCGCGACTCGCTTTTACTCGGTTTTGTTAGAACGGATTCTGAAGGTAAATTTACCTTGCGGAATTTTGATATCGATACCTTTGCTTTGACAATCAGTCATCCTGAATTTGATGATAAAACCTATTATATATTTGGGCACAAAGACAATTTCGAAATAAACATTCCATCCATCAACATGCCTTCAAAAGCGCAAGAATTGGAAGAAGTCATTATATATGCCAACAAAAATCCAATCTACTACAACGGAGATACTTTGGTGTATGCTGCGGATTCCTTTCATGTGGCCGAAAATGCGGTCGTGGAGGATTTATTGAAAAAATTGCCTGGCTTGGAAATTGACAAGGACGGAAAAATAAAATCGCAGGGAAAAGCCATTGATCAAGTACTCGTTGACGGTGATGAGTTTTTCGGATCCGACCCGACCATTGCTACTAAAAACTTGGGCGCTTCTGGTGTTGAAACGGTGCAAGTTTATGAGAAAAAACAAGAAAATGCGGCGGATGGTGAAGAAACTATCCAAGTGCTCGATTTACGACTGAAGGACGAAGCCAAAAAGGGCTATTTTGGGCGAGTCTCGGCCGCATCCGACTTCAATCAGTTTTATGAAGGCGAGTTATTGATGAACAAGTTTAACAAAACACAGAAAATATCTATTTTCTTACTTTCCGCTAATACGCCAAAAAGTGATTTTGGTTTTGGTGATAAAGATAAATTTGGCTTGGACAATGAATTCAGTAATATTTCTTTTGGAGATGATGGAGATGTCATGTATTACGACAACGGTAATACTGCAGGAATTCCCAAAACCTTGAAAGCAGGAATTTATTATTCAGACAAATTTGGAAAGAAAAAACAAACCGATTTTGGATTTAATTATTCTTACTACAACTCCAAGAACAATGCCGTTAGCCGAAGTCGGTCGCAATACTTTGTTCAGGACACCTCTTATTTCTCAGATGATTCCACTCGGGTAATTACCGATAATCAGTCGCACAACATCAATTTGCGATTTAAAAGCAAACTGGATTCTTTGACCACTTTGGAAATTCGACCAAGTTTGAAAATAACCGATGTTACCCAAAAAAGCCTGGACTATTCTTCTTGGCGCGATATAGACAATGTTTTTTCGCGTTCAAACGATGTTCTTAACAACAACAAATCAAAAGGAATTACCTTGTCTAACCAACTCAAATTCAACCGGAAATTTATGAAGGAAAGGCGAGAATTTTCGGCAAATTACGATATCTCCTTGAGTGATAATAAAATCAATGGAAACTTGAACTCCACCAATATTTTCGCAGATACTTCGTTTTCAACATTGGGTTATGATCAGAATAAAATCAACAATCGTAATTCAGTCGACAATTCGATACGCGTGAGTTATTTCGAACCCTTGGGGAAAAAATTCAAAGTTCAAACCGAATACAGTTTGGATTTAGGTAATTCTGCTCAGATTAAAGAAACCAAAGACTTTAACGCATCCACAGGGTTGTACGACATGGTCAACAACAAATTCTCCAACAGTTTTGACAATGTAAAAACACAACACCGTGTCGGTGCACAATTGTGGTACGAAACCAAAAAATATACGATTCATGGTGGTGTTCGCGTTCGGAATATCAATATTGACAATCAAAATCGGGTAACAGACACGTTGGTTCACCAAAATTTCACCAATTTCCTTCCATTGTTTTCAATGCGCTTCAACCCTAATCGAAGTACCCACATCCGTTTGAATTACCAAACTAACTCCAGACAACCGGCGATTTCCGATTTGGTGCCTGTACCTGACAATACGAATCCAAACCGCGTTCAGACAGGGAATCCGAATCTACGCCCTGATTATTCTCACCAAGTCAATTTAAATTTCAATACCTGGAATGCCTTGAGTGGTCGCTACATATACATGGGCGTGAATGGTAACTTAACACAAAATGCTTTTGGTGATTCGACATCCTTCAATTCAATTGGTCAACAAGTGAGTCGAAGAGTGAATGTGAAAAATGCCTCGAATGGATCGTTTTGGATTGGAGCAGGGATTCCACTTTGGGGTCGAAAAATCATGATCTCACCGAACGTTTCAGGGTCCGTTTCTCAATATACGAGCTACTTGAATAGCGACAAAAACATTGCAACGAACATTTATTTCGGTCCCTCCATGAATGTTAATTACCGAGCAGACTCTTTGGAGTTTGAGGCACGAGCTGATTTCACCTATAACCAACCGAGAAATACATTAGCAAATTTCAGCACGAAAGCTTATACTTCGCAAGATTATTTCTTTGGTGCAACTTGGCGTTTGAAACATGGCTTTAAATTGCAAGCGAATTGCAATTATACGAAGAATGGCCAGCGAGCTGCTGGATACAACAACAATTTTTTCATTGTAAACGCTGCTGTGACCAAATCTTTCTTAAAAACACGAAATCTGGAATTGTCCTTGTTAGCCAATGACATTTTGAATCAAAATATTTCGGCTTCTCGAAATGTTAGTCAAAATGTGGTGACCGACAACAATACAAAAATTATTTCTCGGTATTTCTTGGCAAAATTGACTTACCGATTTAACAATAACAAAACGACTGAAAACGATGCAGAAGATGGCTGGCACTAAAACGATACTCTTATTAGGGTTTTTATTGAATCTATTCTTTTCGCAGGCTCAAATTATTACCTCGGGAAGAATTGTATTTGAACGAAAAACCAATCTTGAAAAAAAATTCTCAGACGACCGCATGGCTGACTGGTTGGATGGAAAGAAATTTAAAGTAGAAGAATTCGAATTGTTCTTCAACGACACCATTTCTATCTTTCGTCCTATTGAATCAGATGCAGTAGACCGGATGAGTTGGATGACATCAAAAAGCACGGTGATGCAAAACTTTACAGAAAATGAAAAATTGACCGTACTCGATGTGGGTGGTCAACAAGTAATTTTGAAAGATTCAAACGCCCTACGTCAATGGAAAATAACAGACAACAAACGAACCATTGACAAGTACCGATGCCAAAAAGCTGTATACGAGAAAAATGATTCAACACGTATCTATGCTTGGTTCACCATTGACATTGTTCCATCTGTTGGGCCTGAAGGTTTTTTTGGATTACCCGGTGCCATTCTAGGTTTGGCTACTGAGGACGGTGGAATTATCTATTTTGCTAAAAAAGTAGAATTCAACGAGCCGAAAGCAGAAATTTTTGCCGTGAACACGAAGAAAAAGGACATTTTTACGCCAGAAGAATTCAAAGCAAAAATGCAAAAAGATTTCGGTTCAGACGAGTGGTCACAACGCTGGATGAACGATTTGTTTAGATGGCTGTAATTAATTGCGAATTACGAATGATTGAATTACGAATGATTGAATTACGAATTAGTGTCAAAAATTCGTAATTCGTAATTCTTAATTCTTAATTCTTCCATTCGTAATTGATTAAGCTTCTTCCGCTACCACTTCTTTTACTTCAGGTAAATGAGATTTTAATAGCGTTTCAATTCCACCTTTCAAGGTTGCTGTTGAGGAGGGACATCCTGAACAAGCTCCGCGCAAAACAACCGTTACCGTTCCATCTTCGAAACTTCTGAAATCGATTGCACCTCCATCATTTTCTACTGCTGGACGTACATATTCATCCAATAAATCACGAATAGCATCATCGTACTCAGAGGGCGCGTATACTTTGCCTTCCGACGCATTTTTGCTTTCTACTGGTTTTGGTTGTGGCATTTGAATCAACACTTCCTTGGCATCTTGCAACCAATCTTTGATGAATTCACGCAATTCCATTAAAACAAAATCCCACGATAAATCATCCGAAATGGTTATCGTAACAAAATTCGCCGCGATGAACACCCCTTTCACAAACGGAAAATTGAACATAGCTTCAGCCAAAGGGGAAAATCCTTTTGCTTCGGCCATCGATGTGAATTCAGCCGAATCGCCTGGAACCAACAAATATTTATTGGCCACGAACTTCATCGTTCTTGGATTGGGCGTCATTTCGGCGTAAACAGTAACTGGAACTTTCATCGTGTTTTGAATTTTGAACTACAAATTTACGTTAAACTTCCAAGAATGGGCAAGGATTAAATTTTTCCTTCCGTTAATAAGCCTTAAATTTGTCGTATGCGATTTTTACGCCAAACGCTTTTATTGATTCTAGTGATTTTCACTTTTGTGGGAAGCATTGGTATGGGCGTGTATTCTCATTTTTGTTCCAAGGATGGAATAGAACAAAGTTATTTCATCCAACAAGAGCATCATTGTGAAGCAATCACCAAAAATCTTCCGGCGTGTTGCCAAAAGGAAAGCGTTGAAATCGAAAAGGAGTGCTGTTCGGATGAAGTTCATTTCATTCAAACCGACTTTGACTATTTTCAGCAACATTCGGTATTTAGTTTTATGCTATTTGCCCTTCCTACTGCTGAATACGAGCATACCATCGAGCCTATTGTTGTAGCTGAAATTTCTACGGACAATTTAGCGAACCCGCCACCCAAGCTGAGTGGCAAAGAAATTCTCATCAAAAATCAAGTATTCCGGATTTAGAAATTAGGTGTAATCCAATAGATTATTTACCTCATTTTCAAAAATCATGAAACAAAGACTTATTGTAAGTTTTTTGCTTTTCACCTTTAATGGATTCTCCCAAGTACATGGAATTGTGTACGGAAGCGATACCCTACAAAAAAGCAAGATTTTTGGTGCAAAAATTGTTTTGCTCCAAAGTCAAATTAAAAAAATAACCGACGAAGACGGAAAATTTGAATTCGATCTTCCTAAGGAATTACCCGATACGATGGTGATTACGGCTAGGGGGTTTTATCCCGAAACGCTGATTCTTGCCAAAAACGACCGGTTTTCAAGTTTTCAAATCGTCCTATATTCGGTTCAGTTAATTCCTGAAATCGTTGTGGCGTACAAAAAAGGAAGTAAAAGTATCTCCAAATTGAAAACGCTTTTGGTGGAAGAAATTTCATCCGACGAACTGAAAAAAGCAGCCTGCTGCAATTTATCCGAATCTTTCGAAACGAATGCTTCCGTGGATGTCAGTATCTCAGATGCCGTTTCGGGCGCGAAACAAATCCAAATGATGGGTCTTTCTGGAGTTTACACCCAAATTCAAATGGAAAATGTTCCTTATTTGCGCGGCTTGGAAAGTGCATTTGGTTTGAATAGCATTCCTGGAACGTGGGTCAATTCCATTCAAATTACAAAAGGAACTGGAACCGTTGTAAATGGATACGAATCTATGGCCGGCTTGATTAACCTCGAGTTGAAAAAACCCGACCAAATGGAAAAGCTGTTCGTGAATGGATATGGGAATATTTTTGGTCGCGGAGAATTGAATGTTCACTCCGGTATTCGACTAAATAAAAAATGGAGTACGGGGATTTTTGCCCACGGTTCTTCACTTCAAACAACAATTGATCAAAATAAGGATGGTTTCAGAGATATTCCGACGGGCTACAACGCTGCCTTTCTTAACCGTTGGGCGTATCACGGCGACCGCTTTGAATCGCAGTTTGGAGTGAATGCCTATTTGGATGAAAAAGTTGGAGGTCAAAATTTTTACGACCCAAACTACAAAGGAATTCCTCAAGTGTTTCCATATGGCGTTCTCAACAATACCAAACACGTGGATGTTTTCGCCAAAACGGGCTTCCTCTTTCAAGGAAAACCGTATCGATCTATCGGTGTAGTGTACAACTTAAAGTACCAAGAAACGGATGCTCAATTTGGCGTTCGGAATTTTTCTGGTGTCGAAAAACGTGGGTATGTCAACGCCATTTATGACGATATATTTGGATCGACGATTCACAAAACAAGAATGGGAATCAGTTCGGTTGTAGCCGACTTTTCGCAAAATCAAGATAGTATCAGCGATAATCGTCTGGAGCTTGTGCCAGGTGTGTTTGGCGAATATACCTACACGGGTATTCGATTGGTGAATGTTTTGGGGGCACGTTTGGATTACCACAATTTATACGGCCCCATCTTTTCTCCTCGATTGCACACCAAGTATACGTTGACGGAAAAAACAGATCTGCGCTTTACGGCGGGCCGCGGCTGGCGCGTTCCCAATTACATGATTGACAATTTATCCTTGTTGGCGACTGGACGAACGTGGGTAGCACCGAAAGAAATCAAACCCGAAATCTCTTGGAATGTAGGTGGATCGGTTGTCCAAGAATTCAAGTTGTTCAAGCAAAAAGCTTCATTGGTTTTGGATTATTATTACACTTTTTTCGAAAATCAATTAGTGGTGGACCGTGATGTTTCCAAAACCCAAATTGTGTTTTACAATTTGTCTGACAAATCATATTCACACAGTTTTCAAGCAGAATTTTCTTTTGCCATTGGGAAAACAATTGATGTGCGAACGGCTTACAAATATTTGGATGTGAAATCCATTTACAATGGAAAACTACAGGAAAAAGTGATGGTACCGAATCACCGTGGTTTTGTCAATATTAGCTACCGCAGCAGAAACAAACGTTGGTTGGTTGACGCCACCACTTCCGTATTCGGGAAATCTCGTTTACCGGAAACCTTGCTTTCCGACGGCAGTTTGACCACCCAAAACGAAAGTTCAGTTTTCCCGATGATCAGCGGACAAATTACCCATGTTTACAAACGATGGGAGTTCTACATTGGTGGTGAAAACTTAGGAAATTACAAACAAACAAATCCCATTTTGGGTGCGCAGAATCCATTTAGCACGACTTTTGATGCTACCCGCGTATGGGCACCTGTGATGGGAACTATGATTTATGGCGGATTTCGATTTGCCCTTGTATACAAAGAAGAAAAAATTTAAAATTAGAAAAGATGAAAAATGTACTTGTAATGGTTTTTGCCCTTTTAACCTTGACTGCTTTTGGCCAGAAAAAAGTGGGAGAAATTGTGATTCATACCACAGCGGAATGTGAATCTTGTAAAGAACGTTTGGAAGGGAAATTGAATTATACGGTAGGAATTAAATTTGCAGACTTGGATATCCCTACAAAAAATTTAACGGTGAAATATACCACTGCCAAGATTTCGTTGGAAGAGATAAAAAAAATCATTTCCGACCTAGGATATGACGCAGACGATGTAAAAGCAAACCCAGAAGCTTATGAAGCTTTGCCAACTTGCTGCAAGGTAAATGGCATGGAACACTCCGAACAGGAATAATTTGGAATTCTAGAGGATTGAAAGTTCTTGAATATTTTGGTAGTATTTTAAGCTTAATATATTGATTTTCAATTTCAAGACTAAACTTTTAGCCTTTGCGAATTTTAAAAATTTCATGCATTTTTTTCGCTTGAAATGAGAATTGATTTTGTCCCTTTATTCTTTGGTCTCAATTCTCTTTTTTTTCCTTAATTTTGTAATTCGTTTTTAACAACTAAAGTAAAAAGAATGTCATATTTGTTTACCTCAGAATCAGTTTCTGAAGGACACCCAGATAAAGTTGCCGATCAAATTTCGGATGCATTAATCGATAATTTCATGGCTTTTGACCCAACGTCGAAAGTGGCTTGCGAAACCTTGGTAACAACGGGTCAAGTAATCTTGGCAGGTGAAGTAAATACCAAAACGTATTTGGATGTACAATCCATTGCTCGCGAGGTAATTCGTAAAATTGGGTACACAAAATCAGAATACATGTTCGAAGCGAATTCTTGCGGGATCTTGTCTGCGATTCACGAACAATCCTCTGATATCAATCAAGGTGTTGACCGTTCGAATCCAGAAGAGCAAGGTGCGGGTGACCAAGGGATGATGTTTGGTTACGCAACCAAAGAAACCGAAAATTACATGCCATTGGCCTTGGATTTGTCGCATACTATTTTGCAAGAAATGGCGGCTATTCGTCACAACGAGCCAGAAGTGATTGCTTATTTGCGTCCAGATGCTAAATCGCAAGTTACGATTGAATATTCGGATGACAATGTTCCGCAAAGAATTGATACCATCGTTGTTTCTACACAACACGATGATTTCGCTTCGGAGCCAGAAATGTTAGCGAAAATCAAAAAAGATATTATTGAAATCGTTATTCCACGTGTGAAAGCAAAATTGCCTGCTAGTATTCAAGCTTTGTTCACCAATGAGATTCAATACCACATCAACCCAACAGGTAAATTCGTGATCGGCGGGCCGCATGGAGACACAGGTTTGACAGGTCGTAAAATCATCGTGGATACCTACGGTGGAAAAGGTGCACACGGTGGTGGTGCTTTCTCTGGAAAAGATCCAAGCAAAGTGGACCGTTCTGCAGCCTACGCTACGCGTCACATTGCAAAAAACATGGTGGCAGCTGGATTGTGTGACGAAGTATTGGTACAAGTTTCTTACGCCATCGGTGTAGCGAAGCCTTGTGGTGTTTTCGTTAATACATACGGAACCGCGAAAGTGGACATGACAGACGGAGAAATCGCACGTAAAATTGAATCCATTTTTGATTTGCGTCCGTACTTTATCGAACAACGTTTGAAATTGCGTAACCCGATTTATTCTGAAACAGCGGCTTATGGTCACATGGGAAGAAAGAATGAAGTGGTTACAAAGGTATTTACAGCTCCTGACGGAACAAAAGTTTCAAAAGAAGTAGAATTGTTTACGTGGGAGAAATTAGACTACGTAGATCAAGTGAAAAGCGCTTTTGGGTTGTAAGAAACTCAAATTTAAATAATTCAGAAACGCTTCTCCAAAAGAGAGGCGTTTTTTTATGTAAGTAGGATTTGAATTCTTCCCTTTTGCAAGGAGAATCCGGAGAGGCGTTTTCAAAAAAGTCATAAAATACATATGTTTATTATGGAGATTAATACAAACAGGCTCATCTTACGCCGACTTCAAGAAGTCGACCGAGAAGGATATTTTGATATGATGAGCAATCCAAATGTTATGAACCCAGTGCCGGTTCCTGTGATGTCTCGCGAAGAAAGTGATGCCAATTTTGATGAACACAGCTCGGCAGATTTTCTCCATACAGACAAAATCATTTTGGCGGCTGTTGAACAACATTCCAATGAATTGATTGGAGTGGCGGCATATCTGTCCAACGAGGACGACGATCCTGAAATTGGCTATCGTTTGCGCGAAAAATTCTGGAAAAAAGGATACGGTACAGAAATCGCTTTTGCCCTTTTGGATTACGGATTCAACCAAATGAATTTTGAAATCATCACGGCGGATGTCTCCATTGACAATGTTCCTTCTGTAAAAATCCTAGAAAAATTTATGCGCGTTTCCCACGAGTTTTGGAGTGAGAAATATAAAAGTTTTGACCGACGATATGTTGTGAGCTTTGCGGAGTGGGAGTCCAGAAAAGTAAATCCTACCCAACTGCACTAATTTGCTCATTTCTTCCTAAGTTTTTCAAATGACGAAGGTGAGAACGTAGCGCACTACCCAAGGTTTTGTTGACATGATACGGAATACCAAATTGTTTGGCCGTAGCCTCCACAATCGGTGCCAATTTGCTATAATGCACGTGGCAAATGGATGGAAACAAATGGTGTTCTACTTGAAAATTCAAACCGCCCAAATACCAACCTAAAAATTTGCTGTTGCGGGCAAAATTCGCAGTAGTTTTCAATTGGTGAACGTGCCAGTCATTTGGAATTGTTTCTGTTTCAACACTCAACTCGGGTCCATCGACTACATGCGCCAATTGGAAAATAAAACTCAAAATAACGCTTGCCACCCAGTGCGATAAGAAGAAACCGAACAAGACTTGGTACCAGGTGTAATCCGTGATTAAAATCGGTAAAACGATGGCTACGAAAATGTACAGCAATTTGCGAACGATCATTTTCGTGAGTTCGGATTTTATCTTTTTATTTTGACTCACCAACAAACCTTCTTTGTTGTAGTGGTACAATTTCTCGAAATCTTTGAAAAGCATGCTCAAAGTCATCAACCCATACAGGAAAAATACGTAATAATGCTGGTAGCGGTGTACTTTTTTCAAAGGTGTGGTTTCAGACATTCGGATCAATCCTTTTACATCGATGTCTTCATCCATTCCGGCAATATTGGTGAAAGAATGATGCAGAACATTGTGTTGCAAGACCCAATTTAAAGCGTTTGAACCCAACAAATAATTGGTTCCACCCAAAACATCATTCACCCATTTTCGTTTGGAATACGCTCCATGACAAGCATCGTGCATCACGCCCATGCCAATGCCAGCAACGCCCAATCCAGAAAGAATAACCAAAACAATCGCGAACCAACCTGGCACGGAAGCAAACAATAAGATGAAAAATGGTGCAAGGTAAAGTGAAATTAAAATCACGGTCTTCACCACCATTTTAAAATTGGCTTTGGTCGAAATTCCTTGCTCGGCAAAATATTTCTTGACGTTTTTCTTTAACTCGCTTACAAATTCTTTTTGTTCGGCTGTTTCTGGGATAAAGTTGATGGATTTCATACTGTTTTTCGTGCGCTAAAGGTAGGAACAAAATTGTATTAATCGCTTAATTCCGTTTTAATGTGAAAATGGAGAAATTCCGTTGCCGCTAAAGTGCTTTGAACTTAATGATCTTCACTGGGCAGTTTCTTGCTGCGAGATGCAAGTCGTCCCACTCATCGTCGTCGACTGCTGCAATGTAGAATCCTTTGTTTTCCTTCCCGCCTACAAGTGTGCATTTTCCATCTTTCTTGGAAACCCGCCACCGGTAGGCTGCCGCTTCCACGCACGCGTTGCAACCGATACATTTGTCGCGCTGTTGTGAGATTTGAATCATTTTTCCTCCGGAATCAACTTGTACAATTTGTCACTTGGACGAACCTTTTCATCGGTTTTGATGGAAAACACATCTCCTTTGACCACTTTTTCGACCGGTTGATTGTCGATGCGTAACTCTTCAATTTTCAAGTTGAGATAACCCGTTGTGGGTCCCGAAATCATGACTTCATCGCCAATGGAAAGCGAATGCGATTCACATTTGAATTCACCAACGCCCACATGATCGTAATGTTTCAAGGCTTTGGCTACATATATTTTTCGTTTGGAAGATTTGGAACCATTTTCATTGCTCCACTCCCCCATTTTCCGTCCTAAATAGTAACCATCCCAAAAACCACGATTGAAAACGGTCGCCAATTCTTCTCGCCAATGTTCAATTTTTTCTTGCGTGTACGTTCCTTCCAAATACGCGTCAATGGCTTCACTATAGCATTTGGTAGCAACATAAACATAGTCCACGGCTCGTCCGCGTCCTTCAATTTTCAAAACATTCACCCCGGCGTCGAGGATTTTATCAATGAAATCAATGGTGCACAAATCTTGAGCAGACATGATAAATTCGTTGTCGACCTCAAATTCAATTCCCTCTTCTTTGTCTTGGACAATATAAGATCGACGGCAATTTTGAACGCAAGCGCCTCGATTTGCCGATGCAAAATTCGTATGCAAACTCAGGTAACATTTACCCGAAACCGCCATGCAAAGTGCGCCGTGAGCGAAAATCTCTAATTCCACCAATTTACCAGATGGTCCCAAAATATTTCTTCGTTTTATTTCTCGGCTGATTTCGCTCACCTGCATCAAGCTCAATTCGCGGGCTAACACAATAACATCCGCAAAATTGGCGTAAAACTCTACAGTGTCAATATTGGAAACATTGGCTTGCGTAGAAATGTGTATTTCCATTCCAACTTTTTTCGCGTAATTCATCGCGGCATGATCGGCTGCAATAATGGCGGTTATTCCATTTTCTTTGGCGGCATCCACGATTGTTTTCATCAAGTTGATGTCGTGGTCATACAGAATAGTATTGAGGGTTAAATAGGTTTTGACGTTGTTTTCCTTTCCGATTTGGGCTATTTTCTTCAAATCTTCTAAGGTAAAATTGTTGCTCGAACGCGCGCGCATGTTCAATTGTTCAATTCCGAAATAAACGGAGTTACAACCTGCTTTTATTGCTCCCATCAAGGCTTCATATGAACCTGCTGGCGCCATTAATTCAATGGAACGTTTCATTTTATTCGTGCTATTTCTTGTTGTTGAATGCGAACCGACTCTTCGTGTATTTTGGAAAAAAGATCTTCCACAAACGCAGCGCGTAAACCCAAACTTTCTGCTTGTGTGCCCCTTGTTTTCACAGTGGCTTTCCACACATCGGGCTGTTCTATTGCTAGTTGCAAATCCAATTTGATCTTTGCTATTTCTTTCGCTATCGCCTCTCGTTGCCGCAACGTTGCAAGTAAGGTTTCATCCAAGACTTTCAACCGATCGCGTAAACTCGTTAATTCTTTTTTTTTGTCAGACGTTTTCACCCCAATTGGCCAATTCATCCGCAGACCAAAGTCCTGGAAAGAAAATTCTACGTTGGTATTTAGGGTGCATGTATTTTCGCCAATCGCTGCCGCCGGTTGCATCTGCTTCTCCCAAATATTTCGCCGCTGCATGGTAATGCGCCATCACCCAAGTAACATTCACCGTGTAATCATAATGCCGCATTGCCGCAATTAAATCCGCATCCTGGCGCACATTTTCTGGCAACTGTTGGAATTTTGTCCACAGATTGGTGGTGTTGTAAGCATCCATTTTTTCGAGAAATTCTCCTTTGTAGCGTTTCTCAAAATTCTTCAAGAGAATCGATTTTTCTCCGGTTGCATGGTCTTTCCCGGCAGCTTGCCAATACAAATGTTCGAAAGCATGTTCGATCGGTGTATTTCGGTCAATAGTAGCGCGAAAGCGATTGTCAATCAGATTGATAATTTCCGTAGAGGCAAATTCTATCAAACGGTAATTGGCGCTTTGGAAACCACTTGCTGGCGTCAAGGTATTCCTAAATTTCATGTATTGATCAACACCCATTCCCTCGCCCATGATATCGAATGAGGTAGAAAGCATGTCGAAATACCGACTTACTCGACGCAATTTTTCTGTAAAAAAAGTGGCTTCTACTTCTTTCGCTTCGCTCACTTGATCGATTTCCCAAAGAATCATTTTGAACAACAACTCATTGATTTGGTGATACATAATGAAAACCATTTCATCCGGCAATGTTGTGCGTTGAACTTGTAGACTCAATAGCGCGTCTGGCATAATGTAATCCCAATACGTAATTGGGTTCGCGTGCACAAGACCTTCCAAGTGAACATTTGGATTTTGGCCAATTGCCGCGTATTTCGCATCGATTAGATCGAGGATTTCATTTCTATCTTTTGTCATACTTTTATTTGATACCGTAACTAATTCGTTCGTTGCTGCCCAAATCTTTCAAATGACGAAGATGAGAGAAAAATGCACTGCCAAAACTTTTGTTGACGTGGTAAGGAATGCCGTATTCTTTCGCGGTTGCTTCCACAATCGGTGCAATTTTTGGGTAATGAATGTGACAAATAGAAGGGAAAAGGTGGTGTTCCACCTGAAAGTTCAAACCGCCAACATACCAGCTTAAAATCTTATTTTTCCGCGCAAAATCTGCTGTTGTACGCAATTGGTGCACATGCCAGTCGCTGTGAATGAGATTGGTCATTTCATTTTGCTCCGGTCCTTCCACCACGTGTGCCATTTGGAATACAAAACTCAAAATGATGCTGGCCACCCAATGTGACAACAAGAAACCTGCTAACACTTGATACCAAGTAAAATCTGTTAACCAAAGCGGCAAACCAAAAACAACCAATAGGTAAGCTCCTTTTCGGAACAACATTTTGATGAACTCGGTTTTTAAGGTTTTATCCTGTCCTTCCAATAGTCCTTTTTCATTGTATTCTCGCAATTTTGAAAAATCTTTGATCAACATGGCCAAAGTCATCAATCCATATAAGAAGAAAGCATACACATGTTGGTATTTGTGGTACTTTCTTAACGGTGTATTTTCCGAAAGACGGATGATTCCTTTTTCGTCAATGTCTTCGTCCATGCCCGAAATATTCGTGTAGGAATGGTGTAAAACATTGTGTTGCAATTTCCAATTCAACTCATTGGAACCCAAAAGATAATTGGTGCCGCCAAATAGATTGTTGACCCATTGACGTTTTGAATACGCTCCATGGCTTCCGTCGTGCATGACGCTCATGCCTACACCTGCAATTCCAATTCCCGCTACCACAACCAGCACCAAGGCTAGCCAAATCGGAACGGGAACGACTAACAAAACAACGAAAGGCACCACATAAAGTGATAACATTACTATGGTTTTGATCACCATTCTCACATTTGCTTTTGTCGAAATATTATTGGTCGTGAAATAATCTTTTACATTTTTCTTTAACGCTTTTACGAAGTCTGTTTCGTTGTTGTCGTCTGCCACAAAATTGACTGTAGTCATGATTTTCTATATTAAATTTTTAAATTTTTCATGGATGATTCCATCAATTTCTGATGCATCATTCAAATGATTTTCTTCTATCATTTTCAAGATCAAATCACCTTGAGCGGTTCCTTTTTGCAAAGCTTTCGCGTATGCAATATCGCTAAAAGAAACCATTGAATATAGTGGAAAATATTGTTTTGGGTATAAATCGTGTATTCTTCGTTCAATTTTTTGTTGCAATTGGTACATGGGATCCATCACTTTATCACGCATCACCAAGTAGTTTTTCAACGACAAATCCTGCATGGCATCGCCATTTGGTTTTCTGCTTTTTTCATATTCTTTGAAAACTAATGGCCAATCTTCATTGTGCTTTTCCATCAATTCCCACATCACGGTGCAATCTTCAAAACCGGCATTCATTCCTTGTCCGAAGAAAGGAACCGTTGCATGCGCCGCGTCTCCCATCAAGGCTAATTTCTCGTGCGTCCAAGGGAAACAGCGAATCAAAGCCAAAGACGATAGTGGATGATCTTCCCAAGCGTCCGCCACATGTGGCATCATGGCGTAAAAATCAGGGAATACCTCACTGAAGAAGTGATTTACTTTTTCTTTGGAATCCAAGTTCTTGAAGCAATATTCATGGTTTTCAAACGGCATGAAAAGCGTGCATGTAAATGAACCGTCAAAGTTGGGCAAGGCAATGAGCATGAATCGTCCTCTCGGCCAAATGTGCAAAGAATCTGTACCTAGTTTTGATGTGCCGTCTTCGTTGGCTGGCAACAAAATTTCGCGGTAACCATCTTCAATGTAGGTTTGAGAGAAGGTGAAGCGATCCACTTTTTGTAAAGCGGAATATCGTGCCGCGGAAAAAGCACCGTCACTGGCAAAAACAACATCCGCAGTTGCTTTGGAAATTTCGCCGGTAGTCGTGTTTTTAAAACTGGCTGTTCCTGCTTTTAAATCGACGTGTATGCATTCTTCGTTGAAATGGAACTTCGTTTGACTTTCCTTTTCAGCCAAGGTCATTAATTTGGCATTCAATTCCCCACGAGAAACGGAATAAATCGCCTGTTCGCTGCTTCCGTAAGGTTGATACGCTAAATCTCCATTCAGATTGTGCAATGTTCGACCAAACATGGGCAACGCAATGGCGCGAATTTCATCACCCACTCCTACTGTATCCAATGCTTTCCAACCTCGATAAGAAGTGGCTAAATTGATTGATTTTCCTGCCGAAATGGTATTCAATCGCATGTCTGAACGTCGTTCATATACATCGACTTTGTAGCCTGCTTGCTTCAGGTAAATCGACCACAAGGAACCAACCAATCCGGCTCCAATGATTATTGCTGTTTTGTCCGTAGAGTTCATTTTTAGTATTACTTAAATTGGATTTGAACTAAACTTTTTTCAAAGATGGGATTTCCATTACAGTCCCGCAACTTTTACACGTTCGTAAATTCAAATCATCATAAAAAGATTGCATTAAAACCGGCAATTGTCCGACGATATCATCGCAATGAAATTCTCCTCGATAGAGCACCTCATCACAATTTTCACAATACCAAGAACAGGCATCCATTTCATCGATTTCACGCACCCTCTCTACGACGAGTCCAACGGTATTAGGGAACCGTTGTGGAGAATGTTCGACACCCGCTGGCAACAAGAATATCTCTCCCTCTTTGATGTCAATGACGCTTGTTTTACCATTCTCACGGATGGGCAATTGCATATCGCCTTCCAATTGGTAGAAAAATTCTTCTCCTTGGTTATAGTGAAATTCTTTCCGAGCATTGGGACCTCCCACTACCATGATCATAAATTCACTGTCTTTGTAAACGACTTGATTTCCAACCGGCGGTTTTAATAAATGTCGGTTTTCATCAATCCATTTTTTGAAATTGATTGGAGGTAAAATTGCCATTGTAAACTAATTTATTCGATGGTTGCCAGTTTCGCCGTAAAGTGTCGAAGCAATTCCGACTCTTCCGTGATGCGTAAACCTTTGCTATTTTCTCTGTTGTTGAAGACGTCAATAATGACTTCGGCCACATAATCGATGTGACTTTGTGTATACACACGTCGCGGAATGGCCAAACGCACCAACTCGTGTTGTCCAGGAATTAAAGCGCCATTTTCATCGTATTTGCCGAACATAAATGATCCGATTTCTACGCTGCGAATGCCGCCTTCCACGTACAACGCGCACACCAAAGCTTGACCTGGATAGTGGGATACCGGAATGTGTGACATGAATTTTTTTGCATCCAAATAAACCGCATGTCCGCCGGCAGGTTGCATCACGGGAACGCCCGCTTCAATTAATTTGTTGATCAAATATTCTTGGCTCGTGATTCGGTAATGCAAGTAATTTTCATCCAAAACTTCTTCCAATCCCGTTGCAATCGCTTCCAAATCTCTTCCTGCCAATCCTCCATAGGTTGGAAAACCTTCGGTAATGACCAATAAATTTCTGCATTTCACGGCCAATTCTTCGTTCCGCAAGGCCAAAAATCCACCAATGTTGGCGAAGGCATCTTTTTTTGCACTCATGGTGCATCCTTCCGCGTAGGAAAACATTTCCGCTACGATTTCAGGCACTGGTTTTTCGGCGTATCCTGCTTCTCTTCTTTTGATGAAATAAGCATTCTCGGCAAATCGACAAGCGTCTAAGTAAAATGGAACGTCGTGGGATTTGCAAATGGCGGAAGCTTCGCGAATATTTTGCATACTTACCGGCTGGCCGCCGCCCGAATTGTTCGTTACCGTCATGATGACCATGGCAATGTTTTCGCGACCTTTGATTTTGATGGTCGATTCCAACGCCACCAAATCCATGTTTCCTTTGAATGGGGCAGGAACACCAGTTTGTTTGCCTTCTTCGCAAATCAAGTCAATTCCTTCTGCTCCTGAAAATTCGATATTGGCTCTCGTGGTATCAAAAAGCGTATTGCTAATGAATACTTTTCCGGGACCGCCTGTTATGCTGTAAAGAATTTTCTCTGCTGCACGACCTTGGTGTGTCGGAATGACAATGGGTAAACCCATGATACTTTGAATGGTACTTTCGAAGCGGAAAAAACTTGGACTTCCTGCATACGATTCATCGCCCAACATAATTCCGGCCCATTGATTGCTGCTCATGGCACCTGTTCCACTATCCGTCAAAAGATCAATGATAACATCCTTTGATTTAAGCAAAAATGCGTTGTAATGCGCTTCTTTTAGTAATTCAACTCGTTCTTCTTTGGTTGTAAATTGTATGGGTTCAACTGATTTTATTCTAAATGGCTCTATGATCGTGCGCATAATTTTGTTTGTTTTTTAGATGTTGTCGGATAGATGCCATTCGGCATACGACGTAGGTGTTTCGTCCAAACGGACGCGTATCAGTTGCGTTGAACTTGGAAACTCATCTCGAATTTTTTCTACAAAATAAATGACAAGATTTTCACAAGTGGGTTGAAACGGAACCGATACTACTTTTTCAAATTCTTGGGTAAAAATGCCTGATTTGGCATAACCCGCATTTTTATTTAAGACCAAAGCGTGGTCATACGGCTCCAAAATGTGCTTTTTGATGACCGCTTTTAAATCGCCAAAATCAAGTACCATCCCTTGTTTTGGATTGGCTTCTTCCACGTTCGGCCAACCCATCAGCGTGACTTCCAAATAGTAGGTATGACCGTGAATATTTTTACACGGGCCATCGTAACCAAACAGCGCATGCGCCATATCGAACTGAAACTTTTTGGTAACGCGTACCTTTTGGCTGCTCATGATTTTTTTGGTCTATTAAAGTGTTCCGCGACGTTCTTGTTCCGCTTCGATACTTTCAAACAAGGCTTGGAAATTTCCTTTTCCAAACGATTTCGCTCCTTTTCGTTGAATAATTTCGAAGAACAAAGTCGGACGATCTTCTACTGGTTTGGTGAAAATTTGCAACAAATACCCTTCTTCGTCCCGGTCCACCATGATGCCCAAAGATTTCAGAATCGCCATGTCTTCAGCAATTTCTCCCACACGATTGGAAACGGTATCGTAATACGCGCCTGGAACATGCAGGAATTCAACACCTGATTTCCGCATTTCGGAAACGGTGAAAACGATGTCATCCGTCGCGACAGCAATGTGCTGACAACCTGCTCCACCATAAAAATCCAAGTATTCTTCCACTTGCGATTTTTTCAAACCTTTTGCTGGTTCGTTGATCGGGAATTTGATTCGACCATTTCCGTTGGTCATCACTTTCGACATCAAAGCAGTATATTGCGTGGAAATGTCTTTGTCGTCAAATGTTACCAAGTTGGCAAATCCCATGGTATTGGCGTAAAATTCAGCCCATTTGTTCATGTCGCCCAATTCTACATTTCCCACCATGTGATCAATGAATTTCAATCCTTTTGTTCCTGGGTTGTATTCACTTTCCCATTTTTCGAAACCGGGAAGGAATACGCCGTGGTAGTTTTTACGTTCAACAAAGGTGTGAATGGTGTCGCCATAGGTTTGAATGGAAGCTTTCACGACTTCTCCGTTTTCATCTGAAAAAACGGTTGGTTCCATCACGCTTACGGCACCTCTTTTTACGGTTTCTGCGTAGGCTGAACGCGCATCTTCTACCCAAAGTGCAATCACTTTTACGCCATCACCGTGTCTGCGAATGTGATCCGAAATTTCACTTTCTGGATTGAAAGGTGTCGTTAATATCAACTTGATTTTGTCTTGCTTCACCACATACGAGCAACTTTCACGACTTCCTGTCTCCAGTCCTGCGTAGGCGTAACTTTCGAAACCGAATGCAGTTTTGTAATAATGGGCTGCTTGTTTGGCGTTGCCGACATACAATTCCACGTAGTCCGTTCCGTTGATGGGCAAAAAATCTTGTGCTTCTTCAAATATTTTTTCGATTCCGTAGTTGAAATTCTCTACGTTTTTTAAATCTGCTGTTGACATATTCTATTTTTTTAAACTGCTTATTTCTAATACTATTTACTCTTCCAACCAAGATTTGTAATAATCTTTTACATCAATTTTCATGGCTTCTTCCGTAATCATCACGGGAGCAAATGGATCAATCATGACCGCTAATTCTTTGGTTTCTTTTTTGCCAATGCTCCGCTCAATCGCGCCTGGATGTGGTCCGTGTGGCAAACCGCCTGGGTGCAACGTAATTTGACCTTTCTCGATGTTGTTTCTACTCATGAAATCTCCGTCGACGTAATACAAGAGTTCGTCGCTATCGATGTTGCTGTGGTGATAGGGCGCTGGAATGGCATCTGGATGATAATCGTACATTCTCGGCACAAAAGAACAGATGACGAAATTCGCATTTTCAAAAGTTTGGTGAATCGGCGGTGGCAAGTGAATGCGTCCCGTTATCGGTTCGAAATTGAAAATGGAGAAGATGTAAGGATAATGATAACCATCCCAACCTGCTACATCAAACGGATGACTTGCATACGTATACGGGAAAATCATTCCTTTTTTCTTGATTAATACATCAAATTCTCCTTGCTCATCGTAGGTTTTCAAGTTGCTTGGACGAACAATATCTCTTTCACAAAATGGTGAATGCTCCAACAATTGACCGAATTGATTTCGGTAACGGCTTGGAGTGAAAATCGGTGTAAAACTCTCTACGTAAAGCAATCTGTTTTTGTCGGATTTGAATTCGATTTTGTACACCGTTCCACGGGGAATAATAATGTAATCACCGTATTTGAAATTCAATTTACCGTACATCGTGTGCACCGTTCCTTCGCCTTCGTGAACAAAAATCATTTCATCCGCATCCGCATTTTTGAAAAAGTACGGTGTGCCTTCCGTTGGTCGTGCCAAACCGATGTGCATCGCCGCATTCACAAACAGCGTTTTACGGCTTTTGATATAATCTTTCTCGGGTTGAATGTCAAATCCTTGAAAACTCATGCAGTCCAAACTGGTTTCTACGACCACTTTTGGTGCGATAGAATACGCTTTCTCTTTTTGTTTCACGCGTGTGGGCGGATACAAGTGATAAACCAAGGAGGACATTCCGGCAAATCCTTGCGTTCCCACCAATTCTTCTTGGTACAAATTGCCGTTGGGTTGGCGACACACGGTGTGACGTTTTTCTGGAATCGTTCCTAATGTATGATAAATAGGCATTTTAATTGTTTTTTATGTATGAAAGCGTCGAATCAGTGACACTTGAAATAATCGAACGGCTCCAAGCAATCTTGACAAGCATACAAGGCTTTGCAAGCCGTCGATCCGAATTTTGAAATCAATTGGGTGTGTTGAGAATTGCACCGCGGACAAGTAACATGTTCTGCAGCTGTCATCCATGTGGAACAAGCGGAATGCATCGGTGCGGCGATGCCGTAATTTTTCAATTTTTCTTTCGTCGCTTCCGTCATCAAATCGGTTGTCCACGCAGGCGAATAAACCAAGGTCACTGTTACATTTTCAACACCGTTTTCCCGCAAAACCGATTGGATATCGTCTTCGATAATACCCATGGCTGGACAAGCGGTATACGTTGGGGTAATAATTACTTCGCACGCATTTTCAGTGATTACCACATCGCGCAACATGCCCATTTCCTCAATGGTCACCACTGGGATTTCTGGATCAACGATTTGCGACAACAGTTGAAAAATCGCTTCTTTGCTCTGCAGATCTTTTACCATTTTGCGTCGGGATAAGCGCGTTGTAAATATTGCATTTCAGACAAAAGATGTCCCAAATGTTCTGTGTGGATTCCGTTTTGACTTCCAGATTGCATCCAGCCAGCTGTGGGCGGTGTGATCGAAGAAATTGTAAAAATCTCGTTTATCATATCGTTCCATTTGGCTTCGAAATTTTTGGTTGTTGCCGCCACTTTTGATGGAGCTAACACTTTTTCTTCTTCCGTTGTTTCGAAAAATTCACCTGTGTAACTCCAAAGTTCGTCGTAGGCTTTCTGCAAACGTGCTTTGCTTTCTTCCGTTCCGTTGCCCAATCGCTCGCTCCAATCTTTGGCATGCGCCAAATGATAGCGCACTTCTTTGATGGCTTTTTGGGAAATTCCAGCGATGATTTCGTCGGTAGAATTAGACAATTCCGTGTACAAGAAATATTCGTAAGCAGAAATTAAAACTTGTTTTGCAACCGTATAGGCAAAATCACCGATGGGCAATTCCGTCATCAACAAGTTGTAAAATTCGCGTTCGCCACGTTTGAAAGCCAAATCGTCTTCTGTTTTTTGTTTTCCTTCTACTTCTCCGGCATATTTCAAAAAGGCTTGTGCCCGCCCGATATTGTCCAAAGCCAAGTTGGTAATCGCCAAATCTTCTTCCAAAATTGGACCGCGACTGCACCATTCTGAAAGGCGCTGACCCTGAATCAAGCCATTGTCGCCCAAACGAAGTGTGTATTTAAAAAGTGCTTCTTGTGTTGTCATGCTGCGCTGAAATTAAATTTGTTGTGCGCCTTCTGGCATCACATAAAACGTAGGATGACGGTAAATTTTGTCTTCCGCTGGATCAAACAACATGTCAGCATCTTCTGACAAGGAAGCCACTACATATTTGGAAGGAATGACCCAAATGCTGCTACCTTCGTTTCTCCGTGTGTAAATATCTCGTGCATTTTGAAGCGCCATTTTACCATCCGAAGCATGTACGCTTCCTGCATGTTTGTGATCGCCGCCTGCTTTGCCTTGGATGAAAACTTCCCAAAGGTCCAATTGTGTATCTTGTGTCATATTCGTTTGTTTTTTGACTAGAATTATTTCGCTTGTTTTTGTTGAAAAGCCAAGGCCGCTTCGCGCACCCATTTGCCTTCGTTGTGGTATTTGATGTGGTGATCCATGCGTTGTTTGTTGCATGGTCCGTCGCCATTGATGACGCGTTTGAATTCATCCCAATTGATTTCGCCGTGGTCATAGGATTGTTTTTCCTCGTTCCATTTTAAATCTTTATCGGGAATGGTTAAACCAATTACTTCCGCTTGCTGAACCGTTTTGTCAATGAAGCGTTGACGTAAAATATCGTTGCTTTGACGTTTGATTTTCCAGGTAAAAGCATTGCCCGACCGTGGACTGTCGCCATCGTGTGGGCCGAACATCATCAAGGAAGGCCACCACCAACGATTCATCGCATCTTGCGCCATTTCACGTTGTTCTTTCGTGCCTTTCATCATGTTCGCCATGATTTCATATCCTTGGCGTTGGTGAAAAGATTCTTCTTTGCAAATGCGCACCATGGCACGAGCATAGGGTCCGTAGGAAGTTCGTTGCAAGGAAACTTGATTCACAATGGCGGCACCATCTACCAGCCAACCAATGGCGCCCATATCGGCCCAAGTCACTGCTGGATAATTGAAAATATTGGAATATTTCGCAGCGCCTGTTTGCAATTGATCAATCAATTCTTCTCTTGAAATGCCCAACGTTTCACAAGCACTGTACAAATACAAACCGTGACCACCTTCGTCTTGAATTTTGGCTAAGAGAATTTGTTTGGCGCGCAAACTCGGTGCACGAGAAATCCAATTTCCTTCCGGCTGCATACCGATTACTTCGGAGTGTGCGTGTTGGGAAATTTGTCGAATCAAATGCTTCCGATAATCTTCCGGCATCGCATCTTTTGGTTCGATTTTTAAATCCTTGTCAATTTTTTCTTGAAATGAAGTATGAAGATCTACCGCTGTGCTCATAAATAATTTTTGAGCAAATTAACGTCCTTTTTGTGATGAAAAATGTGATGGGCATCACACTAACTGGCGTCTTAACCTTCTTTGGATAAAGTTGTTAATTTATTGTAATCCAGTATTTTAATTTTTTTTCCGATGATATCTATGAGGCCGTCTTTTTTCAATTTGTAGAGATACCGCGTCACCGTTTCCCGCGTGCTTCCCACCATGTTGGCGAAATCGTCGCGTTTCATTTCTATGTTCAACGTTGCTTCATCCGCCAAGAATCCATACTGCTTTTGCAAAACGATCAACATTTTGGCAACGCGCTCCATCACGGGTTGTTGTGCCGTACTGGTGATGATTTCTTCGGCTTCTTTGAGTTCATGCGCCAGCAATTGCGCAATTTTGAACGTCAATTTACCATCTTTGGAAATCATGTCGTAAAATTTCGATTTCGGTAGAAAACAGACTTTGCATTCTTCCAGCGCAATGGCGGAACAGGAATAGGTATCGTCACCAAAAAGCGCCCGATGTCCCATGATGTTGCCCGCAGAAATCAAATGAACAATTTGTTCCTTCCCGTCAAAACCTTTTTGGTAGACTTTGATTTTCCCGCTGATCACACAAAAAATTCCTTTGGGGTGATGCCCCATTTGAAACAATTCCTCGCCTTTTTGGTAGACTTGACAGGTTTTCATTTCATCCAAATTCGCCAAAACTTCGAAACTGCAACTGGAAAAAATAGATTTGCTCCGTGCTTTGCACGTCAGACAGGCGGTATTTTCGACAGGTTTCATTTTCCGCTAAGGTACAAATTTTGAGTAGGACTCACTTCAAAAAAACCAGTAACCATACCTACCAATCAACTGAAAAGTTGTTTTTCATTCCTATATGAATCGCCTGAAGTCTATTTACTCCACTTTAAAAACCTTCTCCCGAGAACCATCACTATAGATGTAAATCAAAGTTGAATTGGGTTGGTATTCCGTTTCTCTACCCATGAGGTCTACAATTTTTAGAAGTGTGCGGTTGGGGTTGAGTTTGTTTTCTTCAAGGCCAATTGGGTATGTTATTCCAATCGAAATATTATCAAACATCAATCCGTCTTTATTTGTCTGAACGGCATCGCTTATAAAGCTAAATCGCCATGTTAGTGTATCACAAGCCTGAAGACCAAAAGAGATTGGGATTGCATGCATACCATATGTAATTGCATGATACCATTCTCCAGAGGAACCAGATAAAATTGGTCGTGGATATTGAGTTGCCCCACTTTGACTCCAAGTGTCCCAACTTATTAATCCTGAATAAAACGGATCATTAATTACATCTATCCAAGAAAATCCATTATCCGGTGAAAATTCAATTTTTCCAAAATCCGTTAAAGTATCTGAATCGACATAAAAATCGAATGAAAAATCGATAGATAAATATTGCCAATCACAAATGAAGCTATCATTTAAAAATTTGATAATGAACGAAGAGGTATCATTGATTGGGTAAGAATTCACCGTATCCGTTATAATCACATTAGGCGAACTGTACGCGCTGTTTAGAACCAGTTTTTGAGGCGCCCCAATTTGCCAAATATTAGATGGATTTGAATTCGTGTCAATAGTTAGTGAAGAAAAATGGGGGGGCGGAATAATAAAGTATACAATTACTTGTCAGTGAATCGAAACAATATTTTACATCACTTTGACCAAATACAAAACGTGGACTTAAGAGTAAAAAAAAGATTGACAAAAGTAAAAGGTGCCATTTTTTGTTCAGTGCTCTCAATCGAAATTGATGATTAGATTGTTGTGGATTGTTTTTCATGATTTTTCTCCATTTACTTTAGCACAATTAGCTTTTCGGTTGTTTTACCTTGCTCACTATTAATTTGCACATAATAAACTCCTGCTTGAATTGTAGGTACATTTATTTCAAACGAATTGTTTCCCATATCCAACCAATCAAAACGATCCATTTGTCTACCCATTTCATCAAAAATGGAAATGTTCTCTTTTTGCAAATCGAATTTGGTTTGAATTGTGAATTTTTCTCCAACCAATGGATTGGGCGAAAGTAAAAATTCAAACTGAAGTTTTTCTTCTAGTTGGGCAGTGCATCCATTTGGAAACACGGAGTAATGTATGAAACTTGTACCTGAATTGCCTTGATATACCCCATTCACACATTGAACGGAATTACCTGACTCAAATGGAACCATTCTTCTAAAGAAATACTGTGTTAACGGGTTATTTACACTTCCTATTCCCTTTATCCAGCAGTCTTCAATACCGCCGGTGTTATTTTGTGAGAAAATTCTTTTTCTGGCAATTCCATTTATTAGTATCGTATCTATTGCCGATACTAAAATATGACTTCCTATTCCACTTTGATTTGTATCTCCAAAAAAAATGGAAATTGTATCTCCAACCTCTACTGCATAATCATATAGCAGTATTTCATGGTTCATCGCATACATCACTGCAGAATCATTGTGTAATAAACTCGACATAATAATTGAATTCTGAAAATAAATAGAATCCGCGGTAAAATATACCTTATCTCCGTCAAGCCTCATAAAGCCCATGTAATCATTGTAGAATGAGTCAAACATGAGTAGCGTGTCTTCCGATGGGTTGGTATTTATAAAATTAAAAGTAAAATTCATCACCCCGTAATCATCAGCATAATTACAATAATAATCAGCATGGTGATTGGGCATCAAACTGTCATTTTGAGAAAGTCCAAAAAACCGGAGGCTCAAAATTAAAATGATTAGATATTTTTTCATGATTTCAGCGCTTTAATTCAGTACATTAGGTTACTAATTGCTAAACTATGACTTATTTTATGAATCTCAAAATCACTTTCGCCCATTTCAATAAAATTCGTTAAACCTTGGGGCTCAATTTTCAATTTGTGCAAAGATTCAATAGCTTTGTTGGATGAAATTCCTTTTGTTGAGCTTCTTGACTTTTACACTTTCAGCTTGTTTTTCGCAAGAAAAGGAACTTTCGCTTGAAACAAATTCCCCTAAAAAAATGAAAATAGAAATATGGAGTGATGTGGCTTGCCCGTTTTGCTATGTTGGTAAACGAAAATTTGAAGAAGCGCTCGCGAAATTTGAACACAACGATTGGGTAGAAATTGAATGGAAAAGTTTTCAATTGGATTCTACGATTCCAAAAGATATGGATCAATCCATTGGCATGTACCAGTATTTGGCCGACAACAAGGGAATTAGCTTGAAAGAATCGAAACGAATGCACGACAATGTTGCCAAAATGGCGAAAGAAGTGGGTTTGATTTACGATTTTGATCGTGCAAAAATCTCCAACACCTTCGATGCTTCTCGCTTGATCCATTTCGCGAAAGAAAAAGGTTTGCAAGGTTTGGCGAAAGAAAAATTATTGGCGGCGCATTTTACCCTTGGTTTGGATGTAGCCGATTTGGAAACCTTGGTGACAATCGGAACGGAAATTGGCTTGGATGCCGAAGAAGTTCGAGGTATTTTGACCAGTGACGCCTACAGCGCAGTGGTTCGGGCCGATATTCAAGAGGCTCGAAACTTGGGTATTTCGGGCGTTCCTTTTTTCGTTTTTGACCGAAAATACGGCGTTTCAGGCGCACAAGATCCTTCCGTATTTTTGGAAACCTTGGAGAAAGCCTATCAAGAATTGAGCGCTAATTAATCGCTCTTTCACGCGAAAAATTTGTATCCTTGTGGTATTGATTAATAGACCAATGGAATCAAGGAAGTTCATCTATTTTGTATTTTATCTTCTTTCATCTTTTTTATTGTTTACACCAATAGAAACGGTTGCGCAGTGTACCATACCGCCGATCAATTTAGGTCCTGATACTACGCTTTGTTCAACGCAAACACTGTCGCTCAATGCTGGAGCGGCTGGAGCGTATACGTCCTATTTGTGGAATAACAACTCTACCAATCCTCTTCGCACCATTTCGACACCCGGAACGTACAGCGTCATCGGGACTTTTTTGGGTCCAAATACCGTGGTAAATGGTGATTTTGAAAGTGGCAACACGGGTTTTACCACCAATTATATTTTAGGAACTGGTGGGTCTTGGGGTTTGGTTTCCAATGCTGGAACCTATGCGATCGCCACATCGCCCAATTTAGCCCACAGTAACTTTTCTTCTTGCAATGATCATACACCAACGCCTGGCGTAAACATGATGGTTGTCAACGGCGCATCGACGGCGAATACCACTGTTTGGTGTCAAACGGTAACCGTTCAACCAAACACCAACTATCAATTGAGCACCTGGGTTTCCAACGCTTTGAACGATATCAATGCAGCGCAACTTCAATTTTCGATCAATGGAAATCCAACAGGACCCGTTTTTACAACATCGACAAGTGGTTGTGTTTGGCAGCAATTTTTCCAAATTTGGAATTCAGGTGCCAATTCAACGATAGACATTTGTATCTTGAATCAAAATACGGGAGGAAGTGGGAATGATTTTCTTTTGGACGATATTGCTTTTCGACCGGTTTGTGTTTCGAATGATACGATTGTCGTTACCTATTCCACAAATCCTGTTGTGAATTTAGGTCCCGACCAATTTGAATGTGTCGGCGCGACGGTTGTTTTGGATGCGCAAAATCCAGGTTTGACTTATTCTTGGACAGGCGGTTCTACGGGCCAAACACTTGCTGTTGACACAACGGGAAATTATCAAGTGACGGTAACAAACGCCAACTTTTGCTCCAGCAGCGACCAAATCAATGTAACTTTTGAAACGCAAAAATCCGCTGGTAACGACAGTTTAGCAACCTGGTGTGAAACCAATGGAATACAAGATTTGAATGCCTATTTGAGTGCAAATGCGAATGCGGGAGGCACTTGGTGGGACAATGGCAGCGCACTTGGCGGAAATCTTTCAGCTTCGGGTCAACTCACGTTGGCTGGAATTCTCGGCAATCAGGAAGCGATGTACGTTGTTTACGGCACGTATTGCCCCAACGATACGAGTCTTTTCGACTTTACAGTGCACAAGCAACCCATTCACGTTGGACCAACGACCTTGAATTGGTGCAACACCGTTGGTGTAACCGAATTATTACTCCCCTATGCGACAGCTTCGGTTGTTGATTTACCTCCTTTTTGGATAGAAAATTCGGTTGTCCCTTCCAATCAATTCAATACCGCTTTCAGTGCGCTGGACTTGTCGAATTTGAATGCCGGCACATATGAATTCGATTACGTTCTTTCGGCACAATCACCTTGCGTCAATGATACAACAAAAGTTTTTGTTGAAATTACAGAAAACCCGATTGTTCAGTTTTCATCTGATCTCATCAAAGGCTGTGTTCCTTTGGAAGTAAATTTCATCAACCAAAGCACCTTTGAACCTTCATCTACAGTGATTTGGACTTTGGAAGACGGCACCATTGAAACCAATTCTGTTGGCATCAATCACATTTTTGAAAGTCCGACTTGTTTTGATGTCACTTTGGGGATTTTAACGGGAAATTCCTTGTGTTACACCGAACTCACGATTCCCGATATGATCTGCGTGGATCCTTTGCCTGTGGCAGAATTCACGAGTGATTTATCAACCGCATACTCAGACGATCCAACCGTCAATTTCACGAACATTTCCACCAACAACGCTTACAATTATTGGAGTTTTGGGGATTCGACCTACAGCTACGAAATCAATCCCGAGCATCAATTCCCGATTGGCGAAGTGGGAAATTATCAAGTCATTTTGCTGGTTACCTCATCAGAAGGATGTCAGGATACGACTTCCAAAATCATTCGCGTGCAAGACCAATTGTTGCTCTATGTTCCCAATTCTTTCACCCCAGACAATGATGAGTTCAACAATGTTTTCCAACCCATCATCACCGCCGGAATCGATCCCGGTAGTTTCAAAATGAGCATTTACGACCGCTGGGGACATTTAATTTTTGAAACCAACGATTTATCCATTGGCTGGGATGGCACCTTTAATCAACATCCTGCTCAGGCTGGAATTTACAGCTGGAGAATTGATTTCAAGGATGAAAAAACCGATGAACGGAAATTGGTGAATGGCCATGTCAATTTGATGCGGTAAACTTCTGCAAATTTCCATTAAACGTAATCGAACCTCATTCCAAAATACTGTGCACAAAAAAACGTCCTCCCAAAATTGGTAGGACGTTTTTTGTATCTACTAAATTTTCTATTCTGCTAAGTGCAAATAGCTTTCAACACTTGGGCAAGAACAAATTAAATTTCTATCACCGTAGGCATTGTCTACTCGACGTACCGGCACCCAATATTTGAACTCTCTCAAATAGTCAACTGGATACGCTGCTTCTTGCGGAGAATACGGGTAGTTCCAATCTTTGTTGATAATACAATCCGCTGTGTGCGGTGCATTTTTCAATAAGTTGTTCACTTTGTCTGCATGACCGTTTTCAATTTCGCGAATTTCTTCTCGAATTTTAATCATGGCTTCAATGAAACGATCCAATTCTTCTTTGTCTTCACTCTCCGTTGGTTCAACCATCAAAGTACTGGCAACTGGGAAAGAAACCGTTGGTGCGTGGAATCCGTAATCAATCAAACGTTTTGCCATATCGGCTACTTCCACATCGGATGTTTTTTTGAAATCTCGGCAATCCAAAATCATTTCGTGCGCGACAGTACCATTTTTACCTGCGTAAAGAATGTCGTAATGTCCTTTCAAACTTGCAGCAATGTAATTGGCGTTCAAAATGGCTATTTCCGTTGATTCTCTCAATCCTTTTGCTCCCAACATTTTGATGTAAGCATAGGAGATCAATAAAATCAAGGCACTTCCGTACGGTGCGCCAGAAATCGCTTCGATTGCTTTTTCGCCACCGGCTTTGATTACTGGATTTCCTGGAAGGAACGGAACCAAATGTGCCGCAACACCAATGGGTCCAACGCCTGGTCCACCACCACCGTGAGGAATGGCAAATGTTTTGTGCAAATTCAAGTGACAAACGTCTGCTCCAATGTTTCCTGGATTCGTCAAACCAACTTGTGCATTCATGTTGGCGCCATCCATGTATACTTGGCCACCATTTTGGTGAATGATGCTGGTAATTTCCTTGATTCCTTCTTCGTAAACACCGTGCGTCGATGGATACGTCACCATGATACCGGCCAAATTCGTCCCGATTTCGTCGGCTACCGTTTTCAATTGGTCGATATCAATGTTTCCATTTTCATCACAACCTGTCACAACAACCTCGAATCCAGCCATCACTGCTGAGGCAGGATTGGTTCCGTGTGCCGATGAAGGAATAATCATTTTTGTTCGTTGTGTATCGCCGTTGGACAAATGGAAGGCTTTGATCACCATCAATCCTGCGTATTCACCTTGCGCACCTGAATTCGGTTGCAAAGAAACACCAGCAAAACCAGTACATTCTGACAAATCTTTTTCCAATTGTCGGAACATTTCGTGGTAACCCTCTGCTTGATGAACCGGAGCAAATGGGTGCATATTCGCAAATTGTGGATTGGTGATTGGCATCAATTCCGCAGCGGCGTTCAATTTCATTGTACAAGATCCCAAAGGAATCATGGAATGAACCAAAGAAAGATCTTTGTTTTCCAAACGCTTCAAATAACGCATCATTTTTGATTCTGAATGGTATTTGCTGAAGGTTGGATGTGTGAAAACTCCGTCATGACGCAACAAATTGGGTGCTAAATGTACCGTGCTATCGTTTGATACTGCCATTGAATCTTTCGCCAAAACCTGAGCAAAAATGCCTAGAATCGTTTCAACATCGGCAACCGTGTGGGGTTCACCGAAAGAGATGCTCAATTCATTTTTATTGATCAATCGGAAATTCATTCCGGCTGCCTCGGCTGCTGATTGAATTTCAAAAGCCGGTACTCCTTTTACCCAAAGGGTATCAAAGTAAGTGCTTCCGCCCAATTCAACGCCTAATTTTTCTAATCCTTCTGCTGTTTTGCTCGCCAAACCGTGAACATGTAACGCGATCTCACGCATTCCATCTGGTCCGTGGTAAACAGCATACATACTTGCCATCACCGCTAACAAAGCTTGGGCAGTACAAATATTCGAAGTGGCTTTGTCTCTTTTAATGTGTTGCTCACGTGTTTGCAAGGCCATACGCAAAGCCATGTTGCCATCCTCATCTTTAGAAACTCCAATGATTCGTCCTGGCATGTTGCGCTTGTATTCATCTTTCACTGCGAAGTAAGCCGCGTGAGGTCCACCATACCCCATTGGAACGCCAAATCGTTGTGTAGAACCCAAAACAACATCCGCCCCCATGTGACCTGGCGCTTTCAAAAGAACCAAGGATAAAATATCCGCCGCTACCGCTACACGAATTCCATTGGTCTTCATTTTTGTGATAAATCCTTCAATATCTTTTACTCGACCCAATGCGTCTGGGTATTGAATCAATGCACCAAAGTAAGTAGCATCTCCTTCAAATGTTTCCGGATTCGCTACCACCAATTCAATTCCTAAATTTTTAGCGCGACCTGCAATAACTTCAATCGTTTGTGGGAAGGCAAATTCAGAAACGAAAAATTTGTTTCTTCCTGCTTTCACCTCGTCTCTTGAACGAGAATTCCAGAACATCAACATGGCTTCTGAACCAGCTGTGGACTCATCCAAAAGGGATGCATTGGCAATTTCCATTCCGGTCAATTCCAAAACCATGGTTTGGAAATTCAACAAGGCTTCCAATCTTCCTTGCGAAATTTCGGCTTGGTAGGGTGTGTAAGCTGTGTACCATCCTGGATTTTCTAGAACGTTGCGCTGTACAACCGGAGGAACAATTGTTTCATTGTAACCCAAACCGATAAAAGATTTGTTTACAACATTTTTATTGCCCAATTCCGTAATGTGGTTCAAATATTCCTGCTCCGTCATGGCCGAATCAACGTTCAATTCGCGACCTAAGCGGATGTGCGCGGGAATGGTTTTGTCGATCAACTCGGCAACAGATGCTACGCCAATTTTGGCCAACATCTCTGATTTTTCAGCCTCATTTGGGCCAATGTGTCGTTTGGAAAATTTGTTCATTTGACGTGTGTTTTTTATGGGTGCAAATATACGTGATTTTTCACTTTGATTGAACGGTTGAAAGGGCGTTTTGTTCGGTAGGATGAATATTTTTCTTGAAAAATTCAACAATCTTGATTTAAAAAAATACATAATAATAAATTGATTATCAATTATTTAAGTTGATATATTGTAAAACGTATTTTTAAAAATACGTTTTATTAATGCTTTTATATTTTTAAAAATATATTTTAATCATATAAAAATATTTTATTTAATACATAAAATAATACATTCGTATTTTAAAATATACATTTATTAATTATCTTTGTATGTTAAAAAATACAATATGAACAAATTATTTCATCAATTCAGAGAAAAAATTTCCAAAATGGAAGTGAGATACGTGCGGTATTTGTACAATGATATTGTGTGGACAGATCGTTTGATTGCCCTGAAAGGTGCCAGAGGTGTAGGAAAAACTACACTTTTGTATCAACACATAAAGCTAAATCGAGCGTTGAATGATGAAACCTTATACGTGAGTCTAGACGACTTGTATTTTCAAGCCAACACCTTAGTGGACATGGCTGAAGAATTTCATTTGAACGGTGGAAAATATCTTTATTTGGATGAAGTACACAAATACCCAAACTGGTCGATAGAAATTAAAAATTTATACGATCGGTATGACGACTTACACATTGTTTTCACGAGCTCTTCCTTGCTCGAAATCTACAAAGGAGACGCCGATTTGAGTCGTAGAGCTGTCACGTATAATTTGCAAGGATTGTCTTTTCGAGAGTATCTTGCTTTGCAGGATGTGTTAGATATTCCTTCTTTTCGATTGCCAGACCTTTTGGAAAATCATCTCGCAATTGCTGAAAAAATATGTTCAGAAACGAAAATCATCCCACACTTTAGAAAATACTTAGAATCAGGATATTACCCTTTTTATTTGGAGGGAGAAACCTCGTATTATGGGAAAATAAAAAGCGTCATCAATCTTACTATAGAATCCGACATTCCATCGGTTTTTAGCACAGAATTTCGCACCTTGCAAAAAATCAAAAAATTGCTGTACGTGGTAGCCACATCTTTGCCCTATATTCCCAATATTGCCAAATTGTCGGAAAGTCTAGAAACTACCTCGCGCAATTCTACCTTGCAATATTTGGACTATTTGGAAAAAGCAAGCATGACCAAAAGTTTAAAAACCAACGCAAAAGGAAATAACTATTTGGCAAAACCAGATAAAATTTACCTAGAAAACACCAACATGGTTTATGCCATAGGTGATGATAGAGGAAATGAAGGAAATATTCGCGAAACGTTTTTTTTCAACCAATTGGCCGCCAAAAACGAGGTGAAAACAAGTAAAGTCAGCGACTTTTTAGTAAATGAAAAATACACTTTTGAGGTAGGAGGAAAAGGAAAAACCACCACTCAAATAAAAGAAATTGACAATGCTTATATAGCAGCTGATAACATTGAAATTGGCTTCCGAAATAAAATCCCGTTGTGGCTATTTGGTTTTTTATATTAAAAAATGGGCCTGAAATCATCCAAGCCCATGTGTTTATTCAATGCATACAATTCTATTCCACATAGCTCAATTTCAACATGTTTGATTTTCCGCTTTCTTCCAGTGGAATGGAAGCAATATTGATCACCAAATCTCCCAATTTCAACAAACCTTGTTTTTTCATCAAGTATTTGATATCGGCAATGGTGTGATCGGTAGAAACCGTTTTGTCGTAGAAAAATGCGTGCACACCCCAAATCAAATTGAGTTGTGTTAAAATGTCTCGGTTGCTGGTGAAAACAAAAACAGGTGCTTTCGGTCGTTGTGAAGCAATTTTATACGCCGTATAACCCGAAAATGACATCGTAATGATCGCATTGGTGTCCGTTCGTTGCGCCAATCGAACCGCATTGAAACAAATAGAGTCCGTAATGAAACGTTCTTGGTTTTTTTCTGGCAACTCTTCTTTGTTGTAGATTCCATCAAACGTTTCCATTTCAGAAACAATATTCGCCATGGTTCTTATGACTTCAATTGGGTGTTTCCCAACAGAGGTTTCTCCAGAAAGCATCACCGCATCCGCACCGTCCAAAACAGCGTTGGCAACATCATTCACCTCCGCTCTGGACGGTGTGATGTTTTCAATCATACTTTCCATCATTTGCGTTGCCACAATAATTGGTTTCGCATTCAAACGACATTTGTTGATGAGCATTTTTTGAATCAAAGGCACATTTTGGTAGGGAATCTCCACACCCAAATCACCTCGCGCTACCATCACAGCATCGCTTTGGTCTATGATATCATCAATGTCTTTTAACGCTTCTGGTTTTTCAATTTTTGAAATCACTTTGGCTTTCGCTTTTGCTTGAGAAATCAAATGTTTCAATTCAATAATATCTCTTGCCGAACGCACAAATGAAAGCGCAATCCAATCGACATCCTGCTCCAAAGCAAATTTCAAATCCTCTTTGTCTTTTTCTGTTAAAGAAGGCATGGAAATTTTCGTATTCGGCAAATTCACTCCTTTTTTTGAAGAAAGTATTCCTCCATTTATGACTTTCGCCTTAATTGTTATGCCATCCGTTGAAATTGCTTCCAAAATGATTTTACCATCGTCTAACAAAATACGCTCTTTCGGACGAATGTCTTTGGGCAATCGCTCATAGCTAATGGAAAACAAATCTTTTGTCCCCAAAACTCGCTCTGAAACGATGCTCACTTCTGCATCCTCCACTAATTCAACACCATTGTTTTCAATTTCGTGTGTTCGAATTTTTGGACCTTGTAAATCCGCAAGAATGGCAACATTCAAGCCTGTTTCTTGGTTCAATTTTCGGATTAACTGAATATTCGCCAAATGATCTTCATGCGAACCGTGTGAAAAATTCAAACGACAAACATTGACTCCTTGAAGGAACATTTCTTTTAATACGGCTGGTTGATTACTGGCTGGACCTAGTGTCGCAACGATTTTTGTCTTTTTAGATAACATATACTTTTTAAATACTTATAAACTGATGGATTGCATGGATTCGAATTCTTCTGGGTCAAAATCATAGGCTGCTAAAACACTTGAAATCGCATTTAGTTTTTTTACCCAGTGATCCGCGTCCACGGTATTTGGTTCCTTTATAAAAAGGAAATAATCTATTTTCGGTTGCTCCGCCACTAAAAAACGTGGGCCAGAGGCATTTTTAATTAAAAAATAAGAACACATATTTTCTTCGTCATAATATTCATAAAAACTATGGTACGAACTGCTGTGTTTTTTTGCCTTGTCAGTAGCAAACTCTTCTTCGGCTTTGGACAAATGCAACCCCATCGCTTCGTTGATTCCCCACGCTAAACGATAATCACTGTGATGCGAACAAATTCCAATCATGTCGAAATCAAATTCGGGTTCCAGCGTTAGATTGTATTTTTTGACCTTTGCCATTTCAGGCAAATTTACTCATTTTGCTTGCATATCAAGCGGGTAAGAAATTTTATCGACTTCTTTGGATAAAATTTAACCTTATCGTAACACAAAGCGAATCGCACCTTTATTTCCAAAATATTCCCCGTATTTTTGCGCCATGAAATCCGAAACGAAAAGTTGGTTTATTTTGGTGCTCCTGGCCTGTGTTTGGGGTTCTTCCTTTATCTTGATGAAACGAGGCATGCACACCGTTAGTGGTGAACCAATTTTCTCTGATATGCAAGTTGGCGCGTTGCGCATGTTTTTCGCTGGAACCGTTCTTATTCCTTTCGCGTTTCGAGCTTTAAAAAAAATCAAAAAAGCATCGGATGTATTATTCCTTTTTATTGTAGGCACCTGTGGCAATTTTGTTCCTGCCTTTTTATTCACCTATGCTGAAACGTCCATTTCATCCGGTTATGCTGGCATGCTCAACAGTTTTACGCCCATTTTCACCGTGTTGATCGGCTTTTTTATTTTCAAAGTTCATTTGACGGCCGTTCAAATCATTGGTTTGGTCATCGGCACCGTTGGAATGATTCTTTTAATGTATGCGGGAAAATTAGAACCCAACAATGGTGGCCTGATCCATGTGTTAGCCATTGTTTTTGCTACACTACTTTATGGTATTAGTTTGAACACCATCAAACACAAACTGCAACATTTCAAAGCGGTGGAAATTACTTCCATAGCGCTACTTTTAGTTTTGATTCCAGCACTTATTGCCAATGGACTATTCGGAACCCTTGACACTTTAAAAACAAATCCACATGCGTGGGAAGGCATTGGTTACATTGCCATTTTAGGTGTGTTCGGAACAGCTTTTGCTGTGATCTTATTCAATCAATTGATTTCAACGCGCGATGCTCTTTTTGCTAGTAGTGTCACGTATTTCATTCCCATTGTAGCTGTTTTCATTGGTTTCTACTTCAAAGAAAGCATCAATTTAGGACAAATCGTTTCCATGTTTGTGGTTTTACTCGGGGTGTTTTTCGTGAATTATTGGCCCCAATTGCAAGTCAAACGAAAAGCGAGAGCATTGCGAAGGTCGATGAAAATTTGACATGCTGCTTATTGAACGTGGATTGCTGAGCTATTTGAATCTTTCGGCATTGGATGCAGTTGGTTTCGTTATTTGGAGCCTGCGGCATTGGACGTATACAACGCTTAAATTTGAAGTGCTTCGCACATTTTATTTTCGAAAATGTGCGAAGCACTTCAAATAACTGGTACACAGCACATCCAATGTGCGAAGCACTTCAAATAACCGGTACAAAGCACGTCCAATGTGCCAAGCACCCTAAATAATCAGTACAATACACATCCCAATGCCGCAAGCTTCAAATAACCGCACAAAAAAAAATAGAACATTATTTGCTGTCTCAAAAGAAAAATGTATCTTTGCCGTCCAAATTAAGAACACAATTTAATTAAAAACAGCTATATGTACGCAATTGTAGAGATAGCAGGGCAGCAGTTTAAAGTGCAAAAAGACCAAAAGTTGTATGTTCATCGTTTGAAAGAAGAAGCAGGAGCTAAAATCGAATTCGATAAAGTTTTGCTTGTAGACAACGATGGAAAAATTACACTTGGCGCCCCGGCTATAGAAGGAGCTAAAGTTACCGCAGAGGTACTTGGCCACGTTAAAGGAGACAAAGTAATCGTTTTCCGCAAGAAGAGAAGAAAAGGGTACCGCAAGAAAAATGGTCACCGTCAATCTTTTACTTCTATTGCAATTAAAAGCATTAATGCTTAATTAAAACAGAGTTAAAAACGCCCATCTCGGTGGGATAAAAAGATAAGACAATGGCACATAAAAAAGGAGCAGGTAGTTCAAGAAATGGTCGTGAATCAGCAAGTAAACGTCTAGGGGTGAAAATCTTTGGAGGTCAAGCAGCTATCGCTGGAAACATTATCATTCGCCAAAGAGGAACACAACATCACCCAGGAACAAACGTTGGAATTGGAAAAGACCATACGTTGTTTGCTTTGACTGATGGTTTGGTAGAATTCCGTAAGAAAAAAGATAATCGTTCGTTTGTATCGGTTGTTCCATTTGAAACAGCTGAAGCATAACAAACTTCGATAGAAATTAAGAAGCGTGTTGGTTCAGCCGACACGCTTTTTTTTATGTTATTGATTTTTAAATCAAAACCAACAAGAGTATAATAATTCACGTGCAAATTTGTAAATTCGCGCTCGAAAAGAAATGAATCACCATGCTTGAAATTACCAGAATTCGGAACGAGAAAAATGCCATCATCGATGGATTAAAAAAACGAAACATGGATGCCACTGCTACCTTGGATGAAATCCTGGCAGCTGACATGCAATGGCGCTCAAAAAAAACGGACCTGGAATCGATCGCGGCCGAATTGAATGGTTTAGCCAAAGAAATTGGTGTTCTTTTCAAACAAGGAAAAGCGGAGGAAGCGAATGCTGCCAAAGCAAAAACGACAGATTTAAAAGAGCAAGAATCTGCTTTAAAGTTGGAGGTAGATGCCTTGGAAAATCAAATTCAGACATTGTTATACACATTGCCAAATGTACCCAACGAATTGGTGAAAGCAGGCAAAAGTGAATTGGACAATGAAACCGTTTACGAGGCTGGAGACGAACCGAAATTTGGATTTGAACCTTTGCCTCATTGGGAATTGACCAAAAAATATGACCTAATTGATTTTGAATTGGGTGTAAAAATCACCGGAGCTGGTTTCCCTGTATACAAAGGCAAAGTAGCCAAATTGCAACGAGCATTGATCAACTTCTTCTTGCTAGAAGCCGGTAAAGCGGGTTACGAAGAATACCAAGTTCCTCACATGGTGAATGAAGCATCTGGAATTGGAACCGGTCAATTACCCGACAAAGAAGGTCAAATGTACCATTCTACTATCGATGATTTGTATTTGATTCCGACGGCGGAAGTTCCGCTGACAAACATTTACCGAGATGTCATTTTGCCCGATTCAAAATTTTCCATTAAAATGACGGGTTACACGCCTTGTTTCCGAAGAGAAGCGGGTTCTTATGGAAAAGATGTGCGTGGCTTGAATCGTTTGCACCAATTTGACAAGGTGGAAATTGTTCGAATCGAACACCCGGATAATTCTGCCGCCGCTTTGGAAGAAATGATGGAGCATGTGAAAGGTTTGTTAACCAAATTAGGCCTGCAATTCCGCATCTTGCGTCTTTGTGGTGGTGATACAGGTTTCGCTTCTGCGATGACGTATGATTTTGAAGTGTATTCTGCCGCACAGAAAAAATGGTTGGAAGTAAGTTCCGTTTCTCGTTTCGACACTTTCCAATCCACTCGATTGAAATTGCGTTTCAAAGGGGAAGACAAAAAAACCCAATTGTGTCATACCTTGAATGGTTCTGCTTTGGCGTTGCCTAGAATTGTGGCGGCTTTGTTGGAGAATTTCCAAACAGAAAATGACATCAAATTGCCGGAAGTTTTGCACCCTTTCCTAGGATTTGATTCCATTTCCTAAGGGTTCTTAATTATTCTTAAAATCGCGGCTTAGCTGAGTTTTTACTTTATATTTACGTAAAAAAGTGAAGACACTATCCATTCTTTTATTCTCCTTTTTGGTCTTAGCATCGTGTTCCGATGTAAATAAATCCAACCAATTGGCTACCATTGACAAACTAAACACCAGCTTGGATAGTTTGAAAAATGAGCTATTAACCAATAAATTAGATTCAGCTCAACAGTATTCCATTGAAGCGATTGACAACGAAACGCGCATTAAAAACTACTACATTGAAGATACCATTGACATGGTTTTTGCAGAAAAAATGACGCGCTACAAAAATATGCGCAGAGCTTTTAAGCACATGTTTTTGGAATTCGATAAAATCGTTCTCGGTTGCGATGAAGTAAAAGAAACCTTGCGTCAATTGAAGCATGATATTGAAAACGGCGATGGTGACCGTGCAAAATATGGTGAATATTTGAACTATGAAAAATCGAAATTCGATAAATTGGTCGTTTTGGCGAAAGGCTATTTTGACTCAAAAAAGACCAATGTTGCTACATATAAAGAGTTAAATGCTGAAATTCATGATTTTTCGATGAAAATGCAGGCAAAAAATCAAAAGCTTTAGTCTTTAACACATATCTCTTCGAATGAAATTTCTCTTGGGTTTCTTGCTTGTATGGTTTTCATTTCCCGCTTTTTCGCAAGGGAATGATGCTCAATTGGCCGAAGCTTATTACGAACGAGGAGATTACGTAAAAGCGATTCCTTACTGTGAAAAGGTTTTTGATCAAGATCCATCGAAGTTCAACTTTTTAAGATTGTATGATTGCTACAAGCAAACAAACGAACTGAAGGACGCCGAAAAACTGCTCAAAAAGCAAGTGAGTAACCAGCGTTTTGATTATGACTATCCTGTTCTATTGGGTCAATTTTACGAAGATAACGGGGAACAAAACAAAGCGAACAAGGTTTACGAAAACCTCATCGACGATCTGCCCAACAATGCCAATTCCATCGTAAACGTCTACAATGCATTTCGTGCGAACAACAAGAACGATTTCGCACTTCAAACCTTGGAAAGAGGTGAGAAATTGCTAAAATCAACCTACCCTTTGCAAATTCAATTTGCGGATTTGTACGGAGCCACGGGGCAATCTGAAAAAATGATTGAAGCGTACATGGATTTACTGGACAAATATCCGTCCTACGCTTCCTATGTTCAAAACGTTTTGGCACGCAAAATCGATTTTTCGGAAGACGACAACAAAGAATACACTTTATTGCGCACCAATCTTTTAGAGAAAGTTCAAAAAAATCCCGACAACGGAACATACAGCAACATGCTGATATGGCTGTATATCCAAAAACGAAATTTCAATGCGGCATTGCTTCAAACGCAAGCCATGGACCGACGCGAAGAAGGCCAAGGCATGCGCGTTTTTGATTTGGGGAAAATGTGTTTGGAAAACAAAGAATATACTGTCGCACGAAAAGCCTTTCAATATGTTCGTGATTTGGGTCCTGGAAAACGACTTTTCTACCCTGCCGAAATCGCTTTGCTCAACACCCGTTATGTAGAAGTAACAACAGACAAGAATTATTCTCAGGAAGATGTAGCCGAAACAATTGCCGAATACGAATCGACGTTGAATCGTTTGGGTAAAAAAAACACAACCCTCGACTTGATTGTAGAATTGGCACACATTGAAGCTTTTTATGGAAATAAACCAGCTTCCGGTATCCAACGATTAACTGAAGCGTTGACCTTTCCGGGACTGACGGATATGCAAAAGGCCGAAACGAAAATGCAATTGGCCGATATTGATGTGTTGAATGCCGATATTTGGGAGGCGTCTATTTATTACATGCAAATTGACAAAGATTTCAAATACGAACCGATTGGTCAAGAAGCCAAATTTAAAAATGCCCGCATTTATTATTACGATGGTGAGTTCGATTTTGCTCAATCGCAGTTGGATGTTTTGAAACAATCAACGACCAAACTAATCGCCAACGATGCCATGCAATTGTCCTTGTTGATCACCGAGAATTATGGGTTGGACAGCAATTACGAAGCCATGTACTGGTTTTCAAAAGGTGATTTATTGATCGAACAGCACAAATACGACGAAGCATTTACCTATTTCGATAGCATTCAGACGGTCTACAACTACCATTCCTTGGGCGATGATATCCTTTTGAAAAAATCGTATGCCATGCAAGTGCAAGGAAAGTGGACCGAAGCCGTCCAATACTTGGAAGAGTTGTTGAAATACTATCAATTCGACATTTTAGCGGACGATGCCGTTTTTCAATTGGGTGATATTTATCAGCATCATTTGAACGACGACGAGAAAGCTGCCGAGTATTACCGCAAAATTCTATTCGATTACAAAGGAAGTTTGTACACCATCGAAGCGCGCAAGCGTTTTAGACAATTGCGCGGTGATAAAATAGGCGATGACGAATTGTAGGTTTTAAAAACCAAACACATCGTTCAAACGTTTATATTTTATGAAAGCAATTATTTTATCCCTCCTTGTATTTGGCGCTATGGCGTGTCAAAATTCATCCGCAACTGTAGCTGGAGATGTTCAAGAAATTCAACAAAAAAAATCTGGAAAACCTATCAAAACAAATGCTGTGGGTTATTTTGCCAGTGGCTGCTTTTGGTGCGTAGAAGCCGTTTTTGAATCTGTGAAAGGCGTCGGTGAAGTAGAATCTGGTTATGCAGGCGGTACAGAAAAAAACCCAACGTATGAAATGGTTGGTTCGGGAAGAACGCACCATGCTGAAAGTGTGAAAGTCTATTATGATTCCACAATTGTATCCTATTCTACCCTGGTAAAAGTTTTCTTCGGGTCGCACGATCCAACCACTTTAAACCAACAAGGTCCAGATCGCGGACCGCAATATCGTTCCATTATTTTTTACCAAAACGATAGCGAAAAACAATTGGCCGATGCTTATATAATGGAATTGTTGAAAAACAAGATCTTTACGCGAATTACAACCGAAGTGGTGCCGTTTGAAAAATTCTATATAGCTGAAGGATATCATCAAAATTATGAAAAGCTACACCCAGACCAAAGTTATGTTCGCGCGGTTTCGATTCCACGGTTGAATGCTTTTAAAGCGAAATATCCGGAATTGTTGAAATAAATTGGACGTGCTTGATTATTGTCATTTGAAGCCTTCGGCATTGGTCATGTACGACGCTTAAATTTGAAGTGCTTCGCATTGGACGTGGATTGCTGAGCTATTTGAAGCCTTCGTCGGCATTGGACGTGTACGACGCTTAAATTTGAAGTGCTTCGCACATTTTCGAATATAAAATGTGCGAAGCACTTCAAATAACCGGTACAATAAACATCCAATGTGCGCAGCACCATAAATAACCGATACAAAGCACATCCAATGCACCAAGCTTCAAATAATTCATTAATTTTGCACCAAAAAAAATGGCAATTCCAGCAAAAACAGCCGCAGAAAGCAAAGCAGTAACAACCAAAGTCGTTTTGCCCAATGATACCAACACACACAACAATCTATTCGGTGGTCAACTATTGGCTTGGATGGACGTCATTGCGAGCATTGCTGCCCATCGGCATTGCAAACGCGTTGTGGTAACGGCTTCCGTCAACAATGTTTCGTTCAATCACCCGATTGCGCATTCCTCAATCGTTACCTTGGAAGCCAAAGTTTCGAGAGCGTTCAATACATCCATGGAGATTTTCATTGATGTTTTCGTAGAAGATTTTGTAACGGGCGAGCGCATCAAGTGCAACGAAGCCATCTATACGTTTGTGGCCGTGGATCAAAATGGTGGCAGCATTCATGTGCCAGAATTGATTCCTGAAACGGAAGAAGAAATTCAACGATACGAAGGAGCTTTACGGAGAAAACAGTTAAGTTTGATTCTTGCTGGGAAAATGAAACCATCCGAAGCGACCGAGTTGAAGGCTTTGTTTTTGGGAGCGTAGTCATTCCTTTGCCTCTCCTTTTGAATATAATAATGTATAGATGAGGATTAAGTTCAGATTGTTGTTAGCGTTTTTTTTCGTTGGGTCCTATTCTTTTTCCCAAACGTTTACGGGTAGTTCTGGACCTATTTTGGATAATCAGAGTATGGAGTTTCCCATCCTTGTTTCCTTACCACAATCACAAATTGATACCGCTAATTTTGGATTAGAATCCATATGTTTGAACCTGACGCACAACTATTTAGCTGATTTAACAATAAAGATTGTTGCGCCCGATGGAACGACAAAAGTTCTTTCATCTGGCATTGGAGAAGACGATGATGACATGATTAACACCTGTTTTAATCAAAATGCTAGCGCCCTTGTTTCAACTGGGTCGGCCCCGTTTACAGGTATTTACAAACCGATGGAGCAAATCGGTTTCGTAAATAATTTGCAAAACCCAAATGGGATTTGGAAACTAATCGTTACCGATAATTACACGTCAGACGAGGGTAATTTATTGGACTGGTCGATCACGTTTGGTAATGCTCCCTCCAGTTATTTTGTATTCGAAGAATCCAATTTGCCTATTGTTGTCATCTCTACAAATGGCAATTTCATCTTGGCCGATACAAAAGTGACCGCTGACATGGGAATGATTTTCAATGGTCCAGGAATGATCAATCATACCACTGACCCGTTCAACGAATACAACGGTAAAATCGGAATTGAATACCGAGGAAACTATTCGCTCATCTTGCCACAAAAACCATTTTCAATTGAGTTGAGAGATTCCGTTGGTAATTCCATTGATTCATCTTTATTGGGTATGCCTGCCGAAAATGACTGGCTTCTCATCGCCAACTACAACGACAAATCGTTTGCTAGAAATGCTTTGCCCTACACTTTATTTGACGAAATGGGACATTACAGTGTTCGTTATCGTCACGTAGATGTGATTTTGGACGGCGAATACAAAGGAATTTATCTGTTGACCGAAAAAATCAAACGAGATGCTGGTCGCGTGGATATTCCAAAATTGGATTCCAACGAAATTTCTGGCCTTGACGTTACCGGCGGATACATTATTAAAACAGATTATTGGAACAACTCCGACTCTTGGCAATCCAATTATTCGCCAAGTGGTTTTCCTGGTTTGGATGTGCATTTTGTTTATTACTATCCAAAACCTGACGAAATTGTTGCAGAACAAAAAACGTACATTCAAAATTTCATGAATGATTTCGAAACAGCTTTGTATTCCACCAGCTTTAAAGATTCGCTTGAAGGATATCGAAAATACATTCATGTCAATTCTTTTATCGATTACTTTATTATCAATGAGCTCGCAAGAAATGTAGATGGATTTAAAAAAAGCAGATTCTTTTACAAAACGAAAGACAATGCTGATGGAAGTTATGGAAAGTTGAAAGCGGGACCAGTATGGGATTTTGATTGGGCATTCAAAGATATGTGGGCGGGCTCCGAAGATGGATCTGGGTTTATGTACATGAACATTCCAGGAGGGGTAAATTGTCCGGGTTGGTACATTCGTTTAATGGAGGATTCTACCTTTGCAAATGAACTTCATTGCCGGTATGCTGAACTTCGAAATTCAATTTTAAGCGAAACGTATTTGTATCAATTTATCGATTCGATTTCATCTCAAATTGCACAAAGCCAAGATGCACATTTTCTAGTTTGGGGAAATTTAGGCGTTCCAACAGGAACATTTGAGGTTCAACCGCCTTCGTTGACCTACACAGAGGAAATTACGAAGCTAAAAAGCTGGCTAAACAGACGATTGACTTGGTTGGACTCAAATATGCCCGGAAACGCATACAATTGTGGTTATTTAGCAACTCCAGAACTTTCGCTCATCAATTTTGAAATCTATCCCAATCCATTCAATGAGCGTATCGAAATCGTATTTCACTCAACACTCAACGAAACGGTTCAAATTAAACTACTGGACGCGTCTGGAAGAATCGTTCTGGATGCAAATTACCCATCCGAAAACGGACTTCAAACCATTCAGTTGCAAAATTTATCGCACTTATCCAGCGGTGTCTATTTTCTTGAATTAACCGTTGGAAATGAAAAAGTAACCAAAAAAATTATTAAATAAATTCTCTCTGTTTATTGCTCGATTTCGATGACTTTATGTGTTTTTTCGTAATTGAAAAAAATATTCAACTAAAAAAACGGGCAACCCATTTGGATTGCCCGTTTGTATTTTCGAGAGATTTTACTTATTCTCCTGCTTCAGTTTCAGTAACTTCAGTAGTTGCTTCTACATCCATTTCATCCTCATCGTCGTCACCGTCATCCGCAACTGATGTACGAGAACGGGCAACGGAAACGATTACTGCGTTGGCAGCATCTAAGAATTTTACTTTGTCGTTTGCGATATCTTTGATACGAATCGCTTGACCGATACGCAATTTAGTAATATCAATTACGATTTCTTCTGGTAAATCCGCTGGCAAAGCTTGGATAGACAAACGACGGAAGATTTGCATCAAACGTCCACCTGCCAATACACCACGAGATGCACCTGTCAAACGAACTGGCAAACCAACTCTTACTTCTTTTTTGTCGTTCAACTCCAAGAAATCTACGTGTTGGATTGTACCTTTCACTGGATGTTGTTGCAACTCTTGGATGATACCTACCGCTTTTTTACCTTCGATGTCCAATTCTACTTGGTAAACATCTGGTGAATAAACGATTTTTTCGATGTCATTTGTGGTTACAGAAAAAGCTGTTTGTTCGCCTTGTCCATAAAGCACACAAGGAACTAACCCAGCGTCTCTAGTCGCTTTCGCTCCTTTTTTCCCTACGTTCGGACGAACCGAACCGCTCAATTGTACTTTTTTCATTATATATATTTAAGATATTACAAAGTGTGAACTGATAGATTGATTGTTGACCATTCTGCGAATCACATCCGCAAACAAGTCCGAAACAGTTACCACTCGTATTTTGTCGCTTTTTTGCTTCAAAGGAATGGTATCTGTAACAATCAATTCAGTTAATCTTGATTTTTCGATGCGCTCATACGCTGGTCCTGATAACACGGCGTGTGTGCAAAATGCACGCACACTCAAAGCGCCTTGCGACATAAACAAATCAGCGGCTGCTGTCAATGTTCCTGCCGTATCGCACATATCGTCTACCAAGATTACGTCTTTGCCTTTCACATCACCAATCACGGTCATTTCGGCAACTTCATTCGGTCTTGCTCTTTGTTTGTGACAAAGGGCCAAACCCAAATCCATTTTTTTCGCGTAGGAATTCGCCCGTTTCGCTCCACCAGCATCTGGCGCCGCGATGATTAGATTTCCTGTATTTAAATTTTTAATTTCTTCTAAAAAGATGGTTGAAGCAAACAAGTGATCCACTGGCACTTCAAAAAATCCTTGAATTTGATCGGCGTGTAAATCCATGGTCATTACACGATCCACTCCTGCAGACATCAGCATGTTGGCAACCAATTTGGCGCCGATGGCAACTCTTGGTTTGTCTTTACGGTCTTGACGAGCAAATCCAAAGTAAGGAATCACCGCGATGATTTTTCGAGCAGAAGCTCTGCGAGCCGCATCGATCATCAACAACAATTCAAATAAATTTTCAGTCGGCGGCATGGTGCTTTGAACGATGAAAACGTCTTGTCCACGAACGGTTTCCTCAAAAGATGGTTGAAATTCGCCATCGCTAAAATCCATTACTTTCACGTCTCCTAAAGAAACTCCGTACTTTCTAGCAATTTGTTCTGCTAACCCTTTCGATGCTCTTCCTGAAAATATTTTTACGCCTATTGACATGCCTTTCGCTTTTGAGGGGGCAAAGATAGGTTAAATCCCTGAATATATGAAATAAATTGGATTGATATTGTGACGGTTATTTGAAGCCTGCGGCATTGGACGTGCACGACGCTTAAATTGGACGTGGTTGCGTGAACTATTTGAAGCCTGCGGCATTGGACGTGCATGATGCTTAAATTTGAAGTGCTTCGCACATTTGTAATTTCAGCAATGTGCGAAGCACTTCAAATAACCGGTACACAGCTCGTCCAATGTGCGAAGCACCATTCAACGTTTGAATTTGTTTCCTCTGTGTTCACATTGCTTCAGATAGTTTGAAAAGTAGTTCAGCTGGGCAACAATATCAATACATTGCTTGCGCATTTTTTCAAAATCAGGGATAGAAATGATTTCCAAATCCATAGCTCGGTACAATTGTGATCTCAATTCGTCTGCACTACCGGTTGAATAGGATAAAAATAAGATGAATTCCTTTGTTCCTTGTCTGCCGTGCCCTTCAGCAATATTGTCCATCACGCTTCCAGCCGTTTTAAAAATGTGGTTGATTAAAAATCCAAATTTTCGATCATCCTTGTCCATGAATAATTGGAATAAATCTTTGTTCAAGATCCGAGATGTTTGCCAAACCTTCAGTTCTTCAAAAGTAGAGTAAGTTGCCATTTTTTAATTTTTAAACTTTAATTTAGTGAAAAATAGGATTAGAAAAAAGAATTGGATGTGCTTTGTACCATTTATTTGAAGCCTACGGCATTGGACGTATACGACGCTTAAATTTGAAGTGCTTCGCACATTTGTAATTTCAGCAATGTGCGAAGCACTTCAAATAACCGGTACAAAGCACGTCCAATGTGCAAAGCACTCCAAATAACGGGTACACAGCACATCCAATGTATGAAGCACTCCAAATAACTAAAAAATACGCATCCCATGTGTTACAGCAACTCCCTCACCTCCAAAAATGTAGACCTTTCTAAAAAATACAAGAGAGCAGTGCCCAGTGAAATAACAGAAGAACCGTTATTTCACGCCAGTGCATTTGCTTATCCCGCTTGGCGGATCGTTACGAAGGAGCCTGAAATTTCGGTGATGAACTGGGGATTGGTTCCCTATTGGTTTTCGGGTGGAAATCCATCGGAAATTGCCAGTAAAACCATCAATGCACGAAGCGAAACGGTTTTGGAAAAACCATCTTTCAAGCATTTGATTGGACGAAAACATTGCATCGTTCCGTCCACTGGGTTTTTCGAATACCAAACAAAAGGAAAAGAAAAAATTCCGTATTTCGTATACCCGAAAACGGATGCTTTGTTTTCGATGGCTGGACTCTACGACGAATATTTGGATCCGATTTCTCTGGAAAAAAAACACACCTTTACCATTTTGACATCCGAAGCCAATGAATTTATGGCAGAAATTCACAATTCTAAAAAACGGATGCCAATCATGCTTGCGGATGACCAATTGGAAGATTGGCTTCATGCTAAAGCCATTGATGTCAAAGATTTTTTTCAACTTACATCCAACGATTTGTTCGCTGCGCATGTCATTAACCCAAAATTGATGTCAAGCCCCAACCATAATTCTCCTGAAATCTTGTTGGATTATAAAATGGATCGCTACGAACAAGGAAGTTTATTCTGAAACCATTTCCGTCTCTAAAATTTCATCCACCGCGTCCAGATAAACTTCTACAGTGCGGGCTTTTTTGATTTTCTTGAGCGGTTTCTTGATATCGGGGAAAATGGTTTCAAAATATTCCCAATATGAATGCATTTTGGTCAAAATATTCGTGGAACCCGACAAAGCCGCGGAAAATTCATCGTACAATTCATCGTGGAAGGCTCTGAAAATTTGGTATTTATTGACGGGTAATTCGTTGGAATTGCTTTTGATTTTACTAGGCAAAAATGGATCCGAAATCAATCCGCGACCCATCATCCAATGATCGATGGTTGGAAATCGTTCGACCAATTCCTGGTAAGCTGCAACACTCGTAATATCACCGTTGTAATAGATTTTATGGCTGGTATTGTTCAAACATTTTTCAAAAGAATCCAAATCTACATCACCTTTGTAAAGCTGTTTCCCGATTCGTGCGTGAATAGCAATATTCTTGATGGGATATTTTTCTAAAAGGGGAAAAACATCCAAAATTTCCGTTGGATTTTCGTAACCCATGCGCATTTTCATCGAAACGATGATATCTGACTCGGCATGCACTCGTTCCAAAATTCGATCAATTCGTTGCGCATCCGCAATCAATCCTGAACCCATACAACGATTGGTCACCATCGGATACGGACAACCCAAATTCCAGTTGAGTTCTTTGTAGCCTAAAGATTGAACATACTTGGAAACAAATAAAAATTCATCGGCATCATTGGTCATGATTTGTGGAATGACTTCCAAGTCGCGGTTGTTTTCCGGTAAAATATCGCGCTGATAGGCCGGTTTAATTTCCAGTTTGCCATTCAACCGAATGTAAGGTGAATAATACGTGTCGATTCCGCCAAAATGCCGATTCAATGCGTTCCGAAAACGATAATCAGTAAATCCTTGTAAAGGCGAAGAAAGCAGTGTGTGACTCATCCAATCTTATTGCTTGGAACGATTGAAAATACCATCGTTTTCTTTTTTCTTCTGGTTTTTAGAAACCTTCCATTTGCTTTCATTGATGAAAACATAGCGCAGCGAAATAAACAATGAATTGGTCGGGAAACTATATTGCGGATCCGTGAGAAAATGAAAACCGGTTTGCAAATGAAACTGTTGCAATTTATAGCCAATGACTGGGGCAATGCCAAATCGATAATTGATAAAATCCGTTCGACAGACAATATTGGCGCCATAGGTTAAATCCAAACGACCCAATTTGAACCAATACGCCACGTCGTAACCAATGACATTTTTCAAGAAATTATAATTGGCTCCCAAACGAAAGGCGTGCGTTTTTGGCTTTTTCCAAGTCACTCGTTTCCATTGTTTTTCACCGCCAATTTCGAGTACCATAAATTGACCTCGTTGAACCCCAATGTACGGTCCAGATTTGGTAACATTCACTTTTTTAATGTTGAACAAATTGTCCAAGGGTTTCACCGAGGTAGAAAGCTGGATGGTGCTTTGCGATTGCGCAGCAAACACAATAAAGAAAAGGAAGACGGCAAGAAATTTATTCATGTTTTCTATAGATTTCGCGTAATTCCAACGCGTCTTTTGGTTCGATTCCTAAGCTATCCGCCAATTGTTTCGCTCGAAATACTTGTTGAACGCTCAACCCAGTGCTATCGGCTTCTGATTTTAACGCATTTTCGAGGAATATAGTGCTAGACCTCAATCCAGGAACTGTATACAATCCAATCGTTTGCACTGGGTGATACAAAACCGATGCTTCTTTTGTTTCTACAGAAATCAAGTTGTTTTTCTCGCTGTACGACTCCAATACCGATAAGAATACGCTAAGAATGAGCAACATCTTCAAACTACCAAAAACCAAACCACCCATTTTATTCATGGGGCTCAAGGCCGTTATTTTTACCACTTGTTCAATGGCTTTTCCAGCGAAGAAAACCAAGGCGCCAATGACCAAAAATGTAACTGTGAAAGCAGCAATCGGTAAATAATCGCTACTTAAATCCAATTTTTCTTTCAACCATTCGGCGGCGTAATCTGAAAAATGTATTCCCGCATAGATCCCAACAAAAAAGGCCATCAAAGTAAAAACCTCAATGATCAATCCTTTCTGAAACCCTTTCCAAGCGGCATAAACCAACGGGATAAGCAATAAAATATCAATAAAATTCATACACAAGATTACGAAATGTAGCGCACAAAAAAACGACTGAGATCAAAAGTTCTTCAGTCGTTTTTGTTAAAGAGATTCTGGTGTTAGTTGCATTCTTTGGTAAGCGTCGTGCTGAAAGTTAAATCTACTTCAGACCACAATTTCGATACTTTATCAGCACCTGTATGCAAATCTTTGCAAATGGTGTTCAACGCCGTAATTCCTGACATGGCATTCCAGTCCGCCACATCAATTTTTGTGCTAAAATCAAATTTTCCATCGACCAAGGTATAGTTTCCTTTCACGGGAAAAGAGACTCCATTCATGGTGATTTCAACTTTTAAATCTCCACCGTTAGCGTTAAAACCTCGTATTTTAGCCGTAATCTTTTCTGTGCCTATCGTACCAAAAAAATGTTTTACAATTTTTGCATCTCGCTCTTCATTTTGGGAAGAAATTGACGAAACTGGAATAGAAAAACTCAAACTTTTCAACAAATCCAATGGATCTTCCGCGGCTTCTTCACCGTCAACATTGATTTCGGTGAAGGTTCCTTTCACAGGTGTTTTTTCTGTGAATTTAAATGCCGTCCATTCCATCGTCGTTGATCCTGGATTGTAGGTGTACATACAAACTTCTGGTTGATCTTGTGTTTCTTCTTTTGGTTCTCCAGCACAGGAAGCCATCAACATGGCCGCCGAAAAAGCAATTCCTAAAATTTTACCGTTTATCATAGCTAATTTTTTTACTAAGGTAAAAAGTATAAACGAAAACATTAAATTCTTAAGAATATTTGTGATGAAATCAATCATAGGTAATGACCTAGACGCTTGGAATGCTTACTTTTGCTCCGTGGATTACGAAATAGAAATACGCTTTCAGAAATTAAAAACGCATCTCGAAGTACAATTTGGAGAAGGAATGGATGTACAAGCCATTTTATTCTTGATTGGCGTAGATGAATTTGGCTCCGGTCATCGCACGTTTACCAAACAAGAAAAGACAGATTTGCTTCACATTGCGATTTGCACTTTATTAGAACCTATGGGCTATTATGAATTCATCGAACGGGATGAAGATAATTGGCCACATTTTAAATTGATTAAACCACTGCCGCCTTTGCAAGACAGAGAACAACAACATCTTGTCAAAGAAGCCATGCTCGATTATTTCATCCGAAATGGAATTTATGAAGAGCAAATGAATTCAATTTGAAAAACTATCTTTACGACACTAATTTTTAACTAAAAGAATGGACATCCTTATTCAAGCCGCTCAGCTTCTATTATCACTTTCAATATTGGTAATTCTTCACGAGTTCGGTCACTATATTCCTGCGAAATTGTTCAAAACACGCGTGGAGAAATTTTACCTTTTCTTCGATCCGTGGTTTTCCATTGCTAAGAAAAAAATCGGTGATACAGAATGGGGAATTGGTTGGTTGCCGCTGGGTGGATATGTGAAAATATCTGGAATGGTGGATGAATCCATGGACAAAGAACAAATGGCACTTCCCGCTCAACCTTGGGAATTTCGCTCTAAACCAGCTTGGCAACGATTGATTATCATGCTCGGCGGAGTAACTGTGAATTTAATTTTGGGTTGTCTTATTTACATTTTGGTATTCTTTTCCTACGGCGAAGAGAAATTGAATCCAAACGATGTTGCAAGTGGTTTGGCCGTGGCGCCCATGTTGCATCAATACGGTTTTCAAACAGGCGATGTGGTGTTGAAAGCTGGAGATGTAATGATTACCAATGCAAGAGATGTCAACAAGGAAATTATGCTGCGCGGTGCCCGTAAATTTGTTGTAAAACATTTGGATGGAAAAACAGCCACGATTACTTTACCTGAAGATATAGATTTTCAACTTTTCAAATCAGGTGCTATGTCACCATTTGAATTTAGAATGAAAAGTAACGTGGTTGATTCCTTGTTGCCGAAGACCAAATCAACGGCACATGGCATTCTTAAGAAAAATGATAAATTGCTCGAAATTGGTGGACACCCAATTGAATATTTCGATCAAACTGTAGCTGCTTTGTACGAAAACAAAGGGGAAAAAGTATCCGTAACATTTGTTCGTGGAAAGGATACGTTGGTCAAACCAATATTGGTTTCTAAGGAAGGAACGATCGGTTTTTACCCGAAAAAAGCGGATGCAGAAGTGGATACGACCAAAGTTCAAGACATAAAATACACGTTTGGTGAAAGTATTTCCAAAGGTACCGCTTACGGATTTCAAACATTGAGCGATTATGGTTCTCAGTTGAAATACTTGTTCACGAAAAAAGGAGCCAGTTCAATCGGTGGTTTTGGATCGATCGGAAAATTATTCCCTCCTACCTGGGATTGGCAAATATTTTGGTTGAACACAGCTTTGATCTCTATCATTTTGGCATTCATGAATATTTTACCGATTCCGGCCCTGGATGGCGGACATGTTGTTTTCTTACTGTACGAAATCATTACAGGGAAAGAGGCTCCACAAAAAGTACTCGAATATGCACAATACGTTGGCTTTGGCATCTTGTTAACCTTGATGGTTTATGCCAATGGAAATGACATTTACAAAGCTATTTTCGGCGGATAATCAGCTATTTAATCGTTTCTTTTTGTTATTTGATTTACATATAGTACATTGTTTGTATATTTTGTAAAATTTTAAATCATGAACAAATTTAGCGTATTCATCCTGTTATATCTATCAGCATTCAATCTCTGTTTTTCGCAAGGTATTGAAGCTCACATAACGTACAAAGTTGAAATAAAACCCGATGAAGACAACCCGCAAACTCAAATGATGGCTGGGATGTTTGAAGGTTCCACCATGGAGGTTTTTTTCAATTCATCTTGCAGTCGATCCGAAATGCAAATGGGTACGATGATGAAAACGACCGTAATTACCGATCAGTATGCCAACCAATCTTTGACATTAATGGCGGGAATGTTTGGTAAAAAAGCCATCTTGCAAACACTAGACGATAAAAATAAAACAGCCAAAACAAGTGAACCGACTTTTTCAATCGAATTGACGAATGAAACTAAAACCATTTTAGGCTTTTCTTGCAAAAAAGCAATTTTAAAATCAGAAGAAGGTCTTGTCTTGACAGCCTGGTACACAGAAGACTTTATTGTCAATCGGAAAAACTTTCAATTTGCAAATGATCAAATTCCAGGAATGCCTTTGGAATTCGATACGTACTTAAATGGATTAACATTGAAAATGACGGCCTTAAATTTGGAAAAGTCATTGGGCAAAACAAGCCGCGAATTGTTTGATCTGACGGTTCCTGAAGCCTATGAAATTACCACCTTCGAGGATATGATGAAGGCAGGTGGCAGATAATATAATCGCATTAAAACACAAAAAAGTCGGCTCAAAGTATATTCGGTGCCGACTTTTTATTTCAAAAGTTCTGGTATTTATTTCACTTTGGAGAAATTTGCTTCCAAATTACCTGATTCTTTTAGCACTCGGATCAAATACTGACCCGTTGGAAAATCACTAATATTCAACGGAATATTGTGTTCTCCTGCGTCCAATTGATCATCAAAAAGAACGGCAATCCGCGAACCCCTCATGTCGTATGCTTCCACTTTCACCCACTCGCTGTTTACATTCAATCGAACTGTTGTTTGATTTACACTTGGGTTTGGATACAATACCAATTTGATTTTCTCATTCATAAACGTTTCGTCTACGCCTAAATTACAAGCGCCTAAAACATTGTAGAAGGTTACTGAATGTTCAAACATCGTTTGAACTTCCGTTGGGTCGACCAAAAACCAATCTTTTAATATAGAGGCGTAAATATCCCTAAAATCGATTTGCATGGGTACTCCTGCTTGTGAATTAATAACACTATCAATTACTGGATTTGGTCCGAGGATTCCAGAATTTACACAAGAACCAAACAAAAACATCGGAGCAGCATCACCGTGATCGGTTCCAAAACTGGCATTCGAAGCCACTTGACGACCAAATTCAGAGAATGTAATTCCCGCGACGCGCGTATTGAGTCCCATTAAATTTATATCATCTGAGAAAGCCGCAATGGCATCAGACACTTTTTTCATCAAATCGGCGTGATTTCCGGTAGCTGTTTGACCATCCACTACTTGTCCGTCATGCGTGTCAAAACCATCCAAATTAAGCACATAAACCTTTGTATTCAATCCGCCTGAAATCATTTGAGCCACATATTTCAATTGCACAGCTAAAGGGTTAGTAGGGTCATACATCGCAGAAAGACTCGTTCCTGCTGTTGCCGCAGCATTCACTTGGCTTCCATAAGCATTTGCTTGACCAATCATGGTAGAAATATATTCCATGTTGGATCCATAGTACGTTCCATCGTTAAGCGCGGCAGAGGTTTGGAGTGAGAAGGTGGCAAAAGGATCTTGCACACTCTGGGAAAAATTACCCATTAGTCCTTGGCAAGTAGCTGAAACATCGTACCCCATTGTGATTGCGAATGGATCTGGATACGATGCATTGGGATAATCGTCTGGGTAATTTGGGTAGTCGTTGTCAAAAGGTCTGCCTAACCAACCCGTCGTATTTGCTGGGTCCATCATTCCCGACGTCCAAATATCCATGGATCTGAAATGAGAACGATTTTGCTCTGGGTAACCCACATTTTGGATGATGGACAATTTTCCATTGTCAAACATGTTTTTCATTCCTGTCATTACAGGATGCAAACCAACCTCCGTTGTCAACGGCAAAACTTGGGTATTTGGAATTATAATATTGGGGCGTTGCAAAAGCAAATTCGCATATTGATCTCTCGGAATCACCGTATTCAATCCGTCGTTTCCGCCATTCAAACGGATGATAACCAAAACTCGGTCTTCTGCCATTTTTGCATAGCCAAACAGTTTTTGTGTTACGGCTTGCATTTTCATATTGTTCACTAAAAATGGGGTAGTTACTCCAGCTAGTGATACGTTTCTTACAAAATGTCTTCTTTTCATATCTATCGACTTTACTGGAATTAAATGGTTTGAAATTCCGCCATTTTAAACAATCTGGATAATACTAATTCTACTCGGAGACGAACAGGATCTGAGAATGCCGTGTTCGAACTATTGGCTGCATAATCGTTGTACTGAATCGTCCATTCAAAATCCGGAAGTCCATTCGTTAATATTGCTTTAAGCACCAATTTATCAGCAGCGGTTAATGATTTTGGGCAATACATATCCGCTAAATCATCAATTACACTAACCGCATCATTGGGTATGGACAAATCGTCTACCACATTCAATGCTTTTACTTTATAAAAGTTGCCTCCAACATCGATTCCATTGTATTGTGTCAACCAAGTTGCCAAGTCAAATCTCACTTTCAAATAAGTCGAATTCAACCACAATTTATAAAAAGAGGGTGCTTGGTAATAGGCCGACCAGCCACCTACATTGGGTGGTGACAAATAGGTTTGACCCAAAACGCCGGTGAACCAATACAAATTCAAGTACATTTCGTAATTAGTAGGAATGTTTACATTTGGAACAGATTGAGATGAACTAAACCAAGAAAAAACGGCTTCCATTGGACTTTTTATCAACGCTCCGCGCACGGCTATGTCATAAAAATGTTCACTTTTCAATAACTGTTCCATCACCGGCAAAATATTGAAATTATTGACAGTTAAGGTTTGCGCCATAATGGGAATAATGTCCGTCAAAACAGCTGGTGTCAAATCATAATTTACAAAATACCGGTATAATTTCGTGCAAATGAAGGTTGCGCAAGAAGGTTGTTGGAAAATAACATCTATGTAGTTGGAGTATTCAATTGCACCTGCACCAGCTACTGTTGCATTTCCAAAGTGATAAGACAATTGTTTTGTCGTGTTATCATGTAAACTTGAAAAGTAAATGGAAGAGGGTGAATTTGCGCTATCACTCCTTAAACCGTCCACCAAAAAGCCCGTAAATATTTTTGCGCCCGCAGCTATATCCGATTCTGTATAGGTTGAATAATCTCCTGGTCCTATTTGTGGACCTTTACCCAGCGTATACAATTCCAACAACTCGCGCGAGAAATTCTCATTGGGTGAATAAACATTGTTCGAAGCACCATTCAAAAACAAGAGCATGGCCGGATCAATGGTAATGTCTTTTATCATTTGTTTGAAATTCCCCAAAGCATGGGTGCGCAATATCATCAAATAATTATAAGTCGCTCGTGAATCAAAAGCCCCCGCAACAGCGAAATGATTTTGCCAAAATAAACACATTTTAGCTGAAATATCCATGGATGAACTGTTGTTCAATTCCATCGTCCAGGCCGCTAAGGATTTGTAACGAGCATCTTCAGTTGGTTGAGAATTTCCAGTATTGTAGGGACTATTCACCCAAGTGCTTCCTAGCGGAACAACCGCTTCGTTTGGGTCATACGTCAATGGTGGATTGATTGCCGGAATAGTCAATAAGGAGGTGACTGTAGCATTCATTCCTGCGGAAACGGCGTTTTGAATTTGAGAAAATGTTGGGCCAAACATACATCTTCTCAATAAATGCGCCGCTTCAGCTTTGGTCCATGAGCCTGTATAAGGACTCATGCTCATGGAAAGAGGCTGAGTAACAATTACATCTGTAGTCATATAGTTCAATTTAAACCGAAAAATACAACATTAAATTCTGAAAATGAAAAAATTATTTGTCTGATTATCAAAAGAATTCTGTGTAAAAGTCCAGTTCTATATGCGTCATTTGGTTTGAATTGACTACTTCAAACAACGCTTATTTACGGTCTTTGGCATGAGATAGAAAATCAATATTTCTTTTCAACCCTTCCATCTTGGTACGGTTCACGGCACTATTTTTAAACAAAGAATCAAATACTTCGTTCGTTAAATCCTGCCAATCATCGCGATTCATATGAAGTAGTTCAGCGCTTGGACGAAAGCGATTTTCTTGAGTAGGTTTTGAAAAACGATTCCATGGACACACATCTTGGCAGATATCACAACCAAACATCCAATTCTCCATCTTATCTTTGAATTCGCCAGGTAAAATTTGATCTTTTAATTCAATCGTCAAATACGAAATACATTTCGAACCATCCACAATATAAGGCTCCACAATTGCATCAGTTGGACATGCATCGATACACTTCGTGCACGTTCCGCAATAATCTTTTATGGGTCCATCGTAATCCAATTCGATATCTAAAATTAGTTCTGCAATAAAGAAAAATGAACCATTTTTAGGATGAATTAAATTGGTGTTTTTTCCAATCCAACCCATTCCGCTTTTCTTCGCCCACGCTTTGTCCATAACTGGAGCAGAATCCACAAAGACTCTTCCTGAAACTTCACCAATTTCATCTTGAATGGATTGCATGAATTCTTTTAATTTGTCTTTAATGACAAAGTGGTAATCCTCGCCAAAGGCATATTTTGAAATTTTTGGGGCCTCCGAGTTTTGATTTTCTTCAGGGAAATAATTCAATAAAAGTGAAACTACACTTTTTGCTCCATCCACCAAAAGTCTTGGGTCTAAACGTTTGTCAAAATGATTTTCCATGTAGGACATTTTGCCCTGGTAAGTCCGATTCAACCATTGTTCCAGCCGAGGTGCTTCTTCCTCAAGAAACTCTGCTTTGGATATGCCACAAAAGAAAAAGCCCAAATCTTGGGCCTTCTGCTTTACAAATCGTGTATTTTTTTCTCGGTTCAAAATTTCATTAAAATAATCCGCCTTGACTCCAACCTCGGTCAAATCCCAAATGACGATAAGCTTTTTCAGTCACCTTTCTTCCTCTTGGCGTTCGCATTAAGAAACCTTCTTGAATTAAAAAAGGCTCATACACTTCTTCCAAAGTTCCGGCGTTTTCTCCAATGGCTGTTGCAATCGTCGTCAAGCCAACCGGGCCACCCGCAAATTTTTCTATAATGGTTAGAAGCATTCGGTTGTCCATTTCATCCAAACCGTTTTTGTCAACATTCAAAGCCTCCAATCCGTATTCAGTGATATCCAAGGTAATCGTTCCATTTCCTTTTATCTGGGCAAAATCTCTTACACGTCTCAACAATGCATTTGCAATACGTGGCGTTCCTCTACTCCTACTGGCTATCTGATACGCTGCCGACTCTTCAATTTCGATATTTAACAAACCAGCAGAACGCTCCACAATATTTGTCAATGTTTTTGAATCGTAATAATTCAATCTAGAATTGATGCCAAAACGAGCGCGTAATGGCGAAGTTAATAAACCTGAACGCGTTGTGGCTCCAATTAGCGTGAATGGATTCAATCCGATTTGGACAGTTCTTGCATTCGGACCTGTATCGATCATGATGTCAATACAATAATCCTCCATGGCTGAATACAAATATTCCTCCACCACAGGCGAAAGTCGATGAATTTCGTCGATGAACAACACATCGCCTTTTTCTAAATTGGTCAACAATCCAGCCAAATCACCGGGTTTGTCCAAAACCGGACCACTCGTGACTTTAAATCCAACCCCCAACTCGTTGGCAATGATATTCGCTAAAGTGGTTTTACCCAATCCCGGGGGTCCATGCAACAAAACATGATCCAATGGCTCGTTTCTTAATGTAGCGGCTTTTACAAAAATCTCTAAATTCTCTACAATACTAGGTTGACCAGCAAAATCATTCAGCCGTTTCGGACGCAAGACTTTGTCGTAATCTTGATCTGCATTTTGTTCCGCTTCCTCGCGATAATCAAAGGATTCTTCCACTTAAATTGATTTACCCAAAAATACAAAAACCTTTCCACCCCGATTCAATTCGGAAGGAAAGGTCTTTGAAAATATTTATTACTAAATTCTAGTGTTCTTCTTCGCCTTCAGCCAAAGGAACGATTTGAGGAATAAAATCGTCTGCTGCACCTGGTTTAGAATAGTCATACGGCCATCTATAAACCGTTGGCAATTCACCTGGCCAGTTACCATGAACGTGTTCTACTGGTGTTGTCCATTCCAACGTATTCGATCTCCAAGGATTTTGAGGAGCTCTTGGCCCTCTAAAAATTGAATAGAAGAAATTGAACAAGAACAATATCTGACCCAATGCCGCTAAAATTGCAAAGAAAGTAATGATCACATTCAAGTCCATAATCATGTTAAATGATTCTGTGTCGAACTCTCCGTATACAGAATAATCATAATATCTTCTAGGCGCTCCTGCTAAACCAACAAAGTGCATCGGGAAGAAAACTCCATAAGCACCTACGATTGTAACCCAGAAGTGCGCATAACCCAATCTCAAGTTCATCATTCGTCCAAACATTTTTGGGAACCAGTGATAAACACCAGCAAACATACCAAACACGGCAGACATACCCATTACAATGTGGAAGTGAGCAATAACAAAGTACGTATCGTGAACAGCAATATCCAATGCTGAATCAGCCAAAATAATCCCTGTCACACCCCCGGTGATAAAGGTTGATACCAATCCGATAGCAAACATCATGGCTGTTGTCATATGCAAAGATCCTTTCCACAAAGTGGTGATGTAGTTAAACACTTTCACTGCAGAAGGAATCGCTATCAACAAGGTTGTAAATACGAATACGGAACCTAAGAAAGGACTCATACCCGTTACAAACATGTGGTGACCCCAAACAATAAAGGATAAGAAACCAATCGCCAAAATTGAACCAATCATCGCTCTGTAACCAAAGATAGGTTTACGAGCATTGGTAGATATAATTTCCGATGAAAGACCCAAAGCGGGTAACAATACAATGTATACCTCAGGGTGACCCAAGAACCAGAATAAATGTTGGTACAACAACGGTGAACCTCCATGATTGGTCAACATTTCACCACCAACGATGATATCCGATAAGTAGAAACTCGTTCCTGCCAATCTATCCATCATAAGTAATAACGCTGCAGACAACAATACAGGGAAAGAAAGTACCCCTAAAATTGCCGTTACAAAGAAAGCCCAAATCGTCAATGGCATTCTAGTCATGCTCATCCCTTTTGTTCTTAAATTCAATACGGTTACGATATAGTTCAATGAACCAATCAATGAAGAAGCGATGAAAATTGTCATGGCCACCAACCACAATGTCATACCTGTTCCAGAACCACTAACGGCTTGAGGTAGGGCTGAAAGCGGTGGATAAATTGTCCAACCTGCCATTGCTGGACCCGATTCAACAAATAAGGAAATTAACATGATCACGGAAGAGACCAAGAAAAACCAGTACGATAACATGTTCAGGAATCCTGAAGCCATATCACGCGCTCCCAATTGCAAGGGAATCAATAAATTTGAGAAAGTACCAGATAATCCACCTGTTAAAAGGAAGAACACCATGATTGTACCATGAATCGTTACCAAACCAAGGTACATATCTTCTTTCATTACTCCTCCTGGAGCCCATGTTTCACCTAAAAAGAATGAAACGAAGTCAGACGCTTCTCCTGGCCAAGCCAATTGAATTCTAAATAAAATGGACAATAGCATTGCTACTATTCCCATAAAGATCGCAGTCATCAAAAACTGCTTTCCAATCATTTTATGATCTTGACTAAAAATGTATTTCGAAACGAAACCTTCTTCGTGGTGTGCGTGGTCATCGTGATGTCCGTGTGAATCATGATGTCCGTGTGCTTCGTGCGCTACTGCCGCCATTTTCTTTCTATTTAATTGATAAATTCTATTTAAACTACTGGTGTTGTTGCTGTGGTATCAGCTGCCGGTGCTGATGCTGGAGCTGGCGCTTCAACAACTGGTTGGAAAATTGATTTAAACGTTCCAGTTACTTTTTTCGCATTCATCCAAGCATCGTATTCTCCTTTCGGCAAAACAACCACGATCATTTTCATTTTATAATGCGCGCCTCCACAAATTTTGTTGCACATCAAAACGTAATTAAATGCTGGGTTGTTTTTCTTCTCACGCATTGCTTTCGTAGTAATGTCTGGGGTAAATTTGAAACGAGTTACCAATCCCGGTACCGTATTCATCTGTGCTCTAAAATGTGGGAAATACGCCGAGTGAATTACGTCTTTCGCTCTGAAGGAGAATTCATACGGTTGGTTTTCACATAAATACAAAGTATCTTTTTGAATCACGTCATCATACGCCATCGCATCAATTTTACCATTGTGTTTCTCGCGCATTTGGTACAACAATCGAATTAAACGTTGTTTGCGACTTAAATCCTCTACCATTTTAGCTCTTTCATCCGGAATCATAATCAATTTATTGTCATTCAATTTTGACTCAATTGTTTTAATTCCATTTGGACCTGATTCCATATACAAAATTGCAGTATCTATCGTTGCGGTCGTCATCAACGCCAACTCATTCGCATCGGTTGTCAATTTGTAATCGAATTTTCCCAATTGATTATCATCACCCGCATAGCGAGCTGTCCAGTCAAACTGTTTGGAGAACAGCTCAACACGCAATGCTTCTTTACCGGAAGGCGCCGTGATATCTCCCCAAGTTCTTAAACCTAGAATGATGATTACAGCCAAAACAACCGCGGGAACAATCGTCCAGATCATCTCTAACTTGTTGTTGTGCGGGAAATAAAAGGCTTTAACGCCTGGTTTCTTAATATATTTCCAAGCAAAACCAAATAAAAGCGCATTTGTCAAGAAGAATACCAAAATGATAATCCAAAAATTCAAATTCAACAACCAATCGTATGCTCTACCGTGAACAGATGCAGCTTCACCACGTCCTGTCCATCCAAATCGCATCATCAACCAAATGAAACCCAAAAACAAGAATGCCATGAAAGCCAACATTAACTTTCCATTCAAATTGTTATCTTTTGAATTCACTTCAGACTCGTCTGACTTGCTCATTTTGATGGAAGCTTCATACAAGCGCATCAACTGTGCAATTGCAACCGCTCCAAGGACAAGTGCTATAATAACTATTAATTTCGTTCCCATTTCTATTCTTCTTTAACGCTAATCTACTTCTAAATTAAATTTCGTGGTGAATACTTTCGTCCAAGAACGGGTGATTCACCGGTGTAAGAGGTGCTTTCGATAAATTCGTCAATATCGTACGAATAAAGAAACCAGCAACCAACAAAACCATTCCAATTTCAATGAATCCAATTTTCGCTTTTGCTCCCATTGAACCTGCAGAAACCATGATCCAAACATCCAACCAGTGACCAGCCAAAATAACCAATCCAACAAAGGTTAGAATTCCATAATTCCGTTTTGCATCTCTGGACATCAAAATCAACATTGGGAATGCGAAATTAATGATGAACATGAAGAAGTAAATGAATTTAAAATCTTGTAGTCTAGCCAAATAATACGTTGTTTCTTCAGGAATATTCGCATACCAAATCAACATATATTGAGAAAAGAACAAATAAGACCATAAAAATGACGTTGCAAAAACCCATTTTCCTAAATCGTGAATATGACTTTCGTTTACTTTCGGCATGTAGCCCAATTTTTTCAAATACAAAGTGGTCAAAACCATTACTACCATAGCTGAACACCACATTCCAGAGAATACATACCAGCCAAACAAAGTAGAGAACCAGTGAACATCAATTGACATCAACCAATCCCATGCAGATGTAGAACTGAATACAGCAAAGAATACCAAAAAAACCGCACCTTTTCTATAGTTCGTAAAGTGAATTTCTGTTCCACCAACTTTGTCTTCTTCCAATGATCTTTTCTTGAATCCTCTTAAGAAGATGAAGTATGTCGCCATATAAGCGATTGTTCTAATCCAGAAAAAACCTTTGTTTAAGAAAGTAGATTTTTCTTTAATAATTTCATCTGAAGCTACTACTACTTGATCCATCCAGATATAGATATGTGCACCATCCATTAACGTGATGATTAACAAAACTATTGCTAAAAGTCCCATTCCGTAAGGTAAAAAACCGGCTTGCGCTTCAATGATACGTTTAATTGAGGCATACCATCCTGTTTCCGTAGCATATTGTAAAGCCAAGAAAAACAAAGCCCCCAATCCAAGAGCAAAGAAATAAAAACCATTCACCAAACCATTTGCCAGCAAACGCTGTGGCAAATTGTGCTCTCCCAAGTTTGCAATAACACCAATCAACAAGCTCAATAAGCCCATCGCCATCAGTATTAAAGTCACCATTTTTGCCTTATTTGCTATTTTGAATTCCATTTTTATAGAGTTAAAAGCGTTTTTGTTCTATTTAGTAATTGTTGTGTCAGCTACTACAGCTACTGCTGGTGCACCATCAGCGCCAAACGTACCATAAGTAGGATTCATGAACTTACGAACGTAATGAACCAACGTCCAAATTTCTCTTTTGTTCAAGATAGATGAATGACCACCCATTGCGTTCAATCCGTAATAAATGGAGTAAAAAATTTGACCATCACCAATGGCTGCACGGTCAACGTAATTTGGAACTCCTGCGTAGGCATTGCTTGCTACCATTGGACCGTTTCCATCTCCCTTTTCACCGTGACAATGCATACATTTAGAAGCATACAATTCTTTTCCTTTTTTGAACATTGCTTCTTGATTTTCAGCCGTCAATTTCAAAGGATTTACATCAGCCATTGCTTTTGCATATTCATTTTCAGTTGTCAGTTCGGCTCCATACATTCCGTGAGTTTCACGGAAAGAAATATTTGCTTTTCTTGCGTAAGGGAGCATCAATAAAATGTTTTCCTTGTCTGTTCCTACGTAAGGAATTGTATGGCTTGGTGGCACCAATGCTGAAATTTTCATTTTAATAGCTTCGTTCTCACGTCCACGAATCTCACCATAATCTACATACGGCTCAATCGCTGCTGAACGGTACATATCAGGCATATATTCTAACCCAGAACTATCCGGATTGCTAACACAAGAAGCCATCAACATCACGGTTGAAATACCCAACGCTCCTTTAATGATTGCCTTTACATTCATTTTCATCTGTCTTATCTTTTTACTTTGTCAGACGTACCTACCGAAATAGGTTCTTGGCAAATTAATTTAATTCTTTTTGATCTAGTTCTACAATTCCCGTTTCTTTCAACATGTTCTGTAAATCGTCTGCTGAAAATTTTGTGTTTTCAGATAAACGGATTTCCATAACAAATCGATCATCCGTTGTACGTGGATCTGGATTTTGCGGTGCAATACCTGGTAAAGTTCTGTTTCTCAACATATAGGTAATCGCCATACCGTGTGCAGCACACAAAACCGTAAACTCGAACGTGATTGGTATGAACGCCAAAATATTGTCCATATAGGTAAAATTTGGTTTACCACCAATGTTCATTGGCCAATCTACTACCATGAAATAACGCATTCCAATGGTTGCTAACAACAAACCTGTCAAACCATAAACGAAGGCCATGATGCCCAATCGTGTGTTTTTGATACCAATAATCGGATCAATTCCGTGGATCGGAAATGGAGAAAAAACTTCTGAAACTTTTACTCCTTTTGACACCAAATGTTTCGCCCCATCTTTGAGGATATCATCGTCGTCATACATTGCATAAAATACTCTCTCTGCCATGACTTGTCTTAATGTTCGTTATTATTTTCGATTGCTGAATGACCGTGTCCGTGGTGCGTATCCGGTGCATTTTTATAAGATTCTCCTGAACTTTTCAAAATTGATTTTACCTCATTTAAAGCCAATACTGGGAAGAAACGAGCAAACAATAAGAAAAACACAAAGAACAATCCGATGGTTCCAACATACACACCGATATCGATATGACTTGGGTAGTGCATACTCCAAGAAGAAGGAAGATAATCTCGGTGAAGAGATGTCACGATAATTACGTAACGCTCAAACCACATACCGATATTTACTACAATCGAAATGATAAAAGTAAATACTAAACTCGTTCTCAATTTTTTGAACCACATCAACTGTGGAGAAACAACGTTACAGGTCATCATACTCCAATAAGCCCACCAGTAAGGACCTGTTGCACGATTGATGAATGCATAGGCTTCGTATTCAACTCCTGAATACCATGAGATAAACAACTCTGTAATGTAGGCCGTTCCAACGATTGAACCCGTCACCATGATGACAATGTTCATGTATTCAACGTGTTTTGTATGGATATACGCCTCAAGACCCATTGCTTTACGCATCACCAACATCAACGTTTGTACCATGGCAAATCCTGAGAATACCGCTCCAGCAACGAAGTACGGAGGGAAAATCGTCGTATGCCATCCTGGGATAACTGATGTAGCAAAGTCAAAAGATACAATCGAGTGAACCGAGAATACCAATGGTGTTGCCAAACCAGCTAAAACCAACGATACCAATTCAAAACGATTCCAGTGTTTCGCTCTTCCAGACCAGCCAAAAGAAAGTATACCGTACATTTTTTTAGAAATTGGTTTTTTAGCTCTATCACGAATGGTTGCGAAATCAGGAATCAAACCGATGTACCAGAAAACCAAGGATACTGAAAGGTATGTTGAAATCGCGAATACATCCCACAACAAAGGTGAGTTAAAGTTTACCCACAAAGAACCGAATTGATTTGGCAAAGGCAATACCCAGTATCCTAACCACAAACGACCCATGTGAATCAATGGAAACAAACCTGCCATAAATACGGCAAAAATGGTCATCGCTTCAGCGGATCGATTGATCGCCATTCTCCATTTTTGACGGAACAATAACAATACGGCTGAGATTAAGGTTCCGGCGTGACCGATACCAACCCACCAAACGAAGTTGGTAATATCCCAAGCCCATCCAATGGTCTTATTCAATCCCCAAACTCCAACCCCTGTTCCCAAAAGGTAGAGGATACAACCTACTCCGTACAAACCAATGATGGCGGCGATTCCGAACAAGATATACCACATTTTTGGGGCTTTGTCTTCGATCGGACGGCATACATCCTCAGTAACATCATGGAAGGACTTGTGTCCTAAAATGAGGGGTTCTCTAATTGCTGCTTCCTTATGCATTACAGTCTAATTTATTTCTTAATTAATGATGTGCTTTTTCTTCGCTTCCTCCGTGGTGCGCAACAGGCGGTTCTACTTGAAGATGATCCAATTCCTTGTTTTCTTCATTTCGAACTTTGGTTTTGTACCACATATTTGGTTTCACGCCGACTTCTTCTAAGGCTTGATAAGCTCGTTTGTCATCTGAACTTGTGCGAACCAATGATTTCAAGTCATTCCAGTCACCAACGATGATTGCGTTTGCTGGACATGCATCTGCACAGGCAGTTGTAACATCTCCATCCATCACTGGACGCTCTTCTGTTTTGGCAACTAATTTACCTGCTTGAATTCTTTGAACACAGAAAGAACATTTCTCCATGACACCTCGCGTACGAACCGTAACATCTGGATTCAACACCATACGACCTAAATCGTCTTGTGCAGGGTTGATTTCTGTGAATTTTTTATAAGATGGGTAGTTGAACCAGTTGAAGCGACGCACTTTATATGGACAGTTGTTCGCACAATATCTAGTACCAATACATCTGTTGTAGGCCATTTGATTCAACCCTTCATTGCTATGATTGGTAGCTGCTACTGGACAAACTGTTTCACAAGGTGCGTGATTACAGTGGTGACACATCATTGGCATATGAACGACTTTCGGATTTTCTGCTGCAATTTCTGCTGCATCAAAAGAGAAAGTATCTTTATTTTTTCTAGTTCCTACAGCGGCTTCTTCATCCGAAGAGAAGTAACGGTCAATTCGCAACCAGTGCATTTCACGACCTCTTCTTACTTCGTCTTTTCCTACAACTGGAACGTTGTTTTCAGACTGACAAGCGATCAAACAAGAACCACAACCGTAGCAAGAGCTCAAGTCAATAGTCATTGCCCAACGGTGGCCAATTTTCTCAACTGGATGTGAATCCCACAAATCGAATTCGCTCATTGGCGCTTCCACGTGGTGACCGTTTGCATCCAATTTTTGTAAGGTATATGCTGGATTGTATGCTTCTTTTCCTTTAGAATTGTAAGTCGACAAGGTTGTTTCACGAACAATTGAATGACGAGCCATCACCGTATGGTGAATTTGAGTCGCCGCAATTGGATACATTCCTTCTTCTTTTTTAATAGAAGCCGAAGCCGAATAAACATTTGTTCCGTTTTCTTTGCCTACAAAAGCAAATACATTCGCCCCAATTGGCGTTGGATTTCCTTTTTCATTTTGGACGTAACCTCCATATTCTTTCGTTTGGAAAGCCGCGCGTCCAATGTTTTCTCCATTTGCTCCACGACCATAACCCAAAGCGATACCAACTGTTCCTGGTGCTTGACCTGGTGTTGGATAAACCGGTAAGGTAACGGATTTACCATTCACAGTAACCGTTGCCAAATTTAATCCGTGTTCTTGGTCAAAAGTTGTAGCATAGGTACCATTCATCTCAACAGGATTCATGGTAATGTAGTTGTCCCAAGTTACTTTTGTAATTGGATCTGGAAGCTCTTGCAACCAAGGGTTGTTCGCTTGATCTCCTAGACCAATTCCTGATTTTTGGTACAATTCAACTTCCAAAGCTGCTGTTGCTGGCAATTTTCCTGCTAAACCGCTCGTAGCTGCTTCATTGAATGAAACGGTTTCACCCATTGCTGGTGTATCTGTTCCAACACTGTTGTGTACGACAACACCCCAGTACGTGGCTAAATCAGTATATTCTGTTTGCATTTGGAATCCATAAGTATCCCAATTTCCCTCGATTACATTGTAAAATACTTTCGAATCTTTTCCACCTCTATCAGCCATTCCTGCCCATACCATCATCGACTCTTGCGCCTGTGCTGTATTGTGCAAAGGACGAATTGTCGGTTGAGCTACTGCGTAATGACTTGTTTTTGGGTTAAAATCATTCCAAGATTCCAATGCGTGGTGATCAGGGCAAATGTATTCGCAATTCGCTGCTGTTTCATCTGCGTATTGTGAAAACGAAATTGTATTTTTCATTTTCTTCAATGCCTCACCAAATTTCGCTCCGTCAGCATGTGTGTAAACTGGATTCACTCCGTAGAATAAAACCAAGTCAGCACCTTTGCCAGCAATCACATCGGCAACAAATGCATTCATTTTGTCATCTTGCGATTGGAACAAATTGATTTTATCTGCTGTGTTGATTGTGGAACCATACGATCCTAAAATCGAGTTCAATTTGTTGGCTAAGATTTGAACCGCAGCATTGTTTGAACCAGCAACAACCAAAGCGGCACCTTTTGATGCTTTCAATGATTTAACGGCTTCGTCGGCTACTTTTTTCGCTTGAGCTGACAATTCCGTGGAAACTCCGTTTACCGAAGCACCCATTGCATTCAATAGATAAGCCAACACATTTGCTTGTTGCGATGGTTTAATCATCCCTCGCTCGTCCGCATTTGATCCAGTAATGGACATATTTGTCTCAAACTGGTAGTGTTTCGTCATCCATTCCCCATCTGGGTTACGACGTGACATGTATTGACCTATGAATTGCGTTGGCAACAACCAAGAATTCATGAAGTCCGCTCCAACACTGACAACTGTTTTCGCTTTTGAAAAATCGTAATCAGGAATAAATGCTTCTCCGAACGATTCCAAGTTCGCTTTACGAATTCCCGCATAAGATTGCGCATCGTATTGAATGTGTTGGAATGTTTCGTTTTCAGGAGTTGACCCTAAAGAAGTTGCTAAACCCGCAATCGCCGTTCCAGTTGATGGACTAATAATTGAATTGGATACCAATACAACTTTTCCATTTTTGGCTTTCACTTTTGCAATAGCAGCTGTTATATCTTTATCAATAGCTGACCAAGTTGTTGCCTCACCTCCTTTTGTAGGATTGGTCAATCTTGCGCTATCATACAATCCCAAAACGGAAGCAATAATCTGAGGATTCGTTGCACCTTTTGTAATTCCGTGATCTTTATTTCCTTTAATGAAGATAGGTCGACCCTCACGCGTTTTCACTAAGATACTTGCGTAAGAATTACCATCATAATAAGTCGATGCATACCAAGTTGGCATACCCGGTGTTACGTTTTCTGGTTTGTTTACGTAAGGAATTGCCTTTACAACTGGCGCTTCACAAGCTGCCACAGTTGCCGCTGCAACACTAAAACCTAAGAATTTCAAGAAATCTCTTCTTGCTGTTGATGTTTCAGCAAGACTGTCATCACTTAAAAAATCTTCAACCGTAGTTTCTTTCGGAAACTCTTCGTCTCTGCTTTTGAGGAACTCTGGTGTCTCTTTCAATTCTTCGAGACCTTTCCAATATTTTCTAGTCATTCCCATAATCTATATTCGAGTACTTCGATTCTTAAATTCTTATTAATAGTGGCATTTAGCACATTCCCAGCCACCCAATTCTTTCACTGTTACTTTACCATCTTTCAAATATTCAGAGTAAAGTTTTTTGTCGTTGTTCAATAAACGTCTGTGGATTTCATTGTAGTAACCACTGTTTTTTGAATCCAATGACCCAGTCGAAATTTCTTTCACACCGTGACATTCGATACACCATCCCATTGTCATCGTTGGTCGTGTCAATTGAACATTTCCTTCGATTTTGTTCAATTCCTCCACCGGTTGAATTTTCACATTTTCAACTTGTTTCGTCATATCTCCGTGACATTGTTTACAATCAATTCCTGCTACAGCAACGTGTTGTGAATGCGGGAAATATACGTGATCCGGCAAAGCATGTACTTTGTTCCAAACGATTTCTTTTGTTACACCTGTGTATTTACCCGCTCCTGCTGGATCCCAGCCTGCTGCTTCGTAAATTTTTGCAATTTTTTCTTGCTGGGCTGGTGTAACACCATTAATTTGTTTGTGACAATTCATACAAACATTCACCGATGGCAATCCAGCTGTTTTGGATTTGTCTACAGAGTTGTGGCAATATTTACAATCAATCCCATTGACACCGGTATGAATAGCGTGCGGGAATTGAATCGGCTGAGAAGGTTGGTAACCTTGAACCACACCGATATTTCCTAAGCCTTGAATCCCCCATACCAATAAGGTAATGAAAACAATCAAAGTAGAAACTCCTACAATTGCTTTGTTGTGGTATGCCCAAGATTTGAACTCTCCCATGTAGCTAAGGGCTTCCTTAGGTGTTTCACCATTTGAAATTTCAGTGGCTTGTTTCAATTGTCGACGAACGCCACCTACTGCAGAGATTACAACAAAGAAAATCGTTGCCAACAATACCCATACCCACGTTTTACTAGGTTCTTCTTCTACCATACCTGGTTCCATTGCAACACCTGGAGTGGTTGCAGCGGCTGTAGCTGGGTCTGGTTGAGCATCTACCCAATCCATTATGGAAATAATGTCTGCCTCGTTCAATTCTGGGAATTGGTTCATCGCCGTAGGCGACCAAGCCGATACGCTTTTCGCGTATGGATCGTTCGCTGCTGCGGTTTGCCAATTATTTACCCATTGATAAATGGACCCTTCCTTCGCTCCTCCGTCTGCCCACTTTTTGCGGACTTCGAAAAGCTTTGGACCAGTTCCATTCTTATGAGGTTGGTGGCAACTTGCACATTTCGCTTTGAAAAGTGCCTCTCCTTGTGCCGAGGAATTGAAAGTAAAGGTCGTTAACGCAACGGTCAACAATCCTAAACACCATTTGTTAAAGTTTCTAAACATCTGACTGATAGATATTTTCATTTAAAAAACTGTAATTGGAATCCGAAATTGGTTTTTCCAACGCTTGCAAATTTAGTAGAATCAGTATACCTACTGACATTATTATGACAATTTTTAGAAACGTTTTGTCTAATTTAAAATGATTCTAAATAAGGAATGTTGTGGACGCGCATTGGATTAATTAATTTTTTTTAACAATCTCCCTGAAATAGAGTCGAATCAAATTTCTGGAATGATTATTGACCGAGAATTGCCTACCCGTGAAAAGGTTTTTAATTTTACTTTTGGATAACCCGAATTGTTTATTTTTGTAAAATCATATTTTTTGCACAACACCATGAAAAATGCTATTCATATACTGTTTGTTTTACTATCCTTAAATTCCTTTGGACAAACAGAAGGAATTGAAATCATAAAAGATCCACGTGTCGACGGTTTGGTTCGCAAACAAGCATTCCCACTTTCTGCTAGTGGCATTCCTCAAATTGCCGGTTACCGTGTTCAGTTGGCTTTTGATTCTGATAAGAAAAAAATAGATGCGCTTCGTTCTCGCTTCATTAGCATGAACCCGACGGTGGAGACCTATATTATATACAATGCACCTAATTATTTGTTAAAAGCTGGTGATTGTAGAAACTACAACGATGCCGAAAAAATTCGGGATGCTTCCAACAAAACTTTTCCTGCTTGTTTTATAGTAAGAGAAATGATTAACCTTCCTCGTCTCGATTAATTGCAGGTAAAATACGACTCAATTTTTTTCCATGGTTTCAGAAAATGAAAATGTGCTAATCAATCAGAAACTAGGCAAAAATTACAAATTGTGTAGCGAAAAAAAAATTGCTTCGCTGTTCAAAGAAGGGAAAAAAATGCACAAATTTCCTTTTACTGCGCACTATCTACTGTCCTCAGAAAGCCAACCAACCCCTTTTCAAGTTGTCATCGGAGTACCCAAACGGAATTTTAAAAAAGCGAAAGACCGAAATCACATTAAACGCAAAATCAAAGAGGCCATTCGAAAGAATAAATTAAATTTGGAAACGTTACTTGTCAAAAATGGACTTCATTTGTCTTTTTTCCTTTTGTACACAAACAAAGAGGACCTAAAATATGATGAACTCTTCAAAAAAACAGATCAATTTTTAGCGCTTCTCATAGAAAATATCAAACATGAACAACCAACAAAATCTTAGACATTTCTTCGCATCTATTTTATTACTTTTTGTTCTTCAGTCTCCTTTCACTGCTCAATCCAATGGATTTGAAGTGGTTAAAAATTTGGAATTGATTGACTTAATTTATCAAAACCTGGAAATGTATTACGTGGACGAACCACAACCGGGTAAGTTGTCAAAAGTCGGTATCGACGCGATGTTGAAGGAACTCGATCCGTACACCGTATATTATCACGAAAATGACATGGAGGATTACCGTTTGATGACCACAGGACAATATGGTGGTATCGGAGCGGTAATTCGAAAAATTAAAGGAAACACGTACATTATAGAACCCTACGAAGGAAGTCCATCTGTACAAGCAGGCCTAAGAGCGGGTGACAAAATACTTTCCATCGACGGGATTTCCATGGAAGACAAAAGCTCAGATGTCGTTTCTACAGCGTTAAAAGGGCCAAAAGGTACCACCATCAAAGTGGAGATCGAACGCGATGGGACAAAGCAAACTTTATCCGTAACACGGGACGAAATAAAATTACCCGACGTACCTTATTCTGGAATCATCAAAGACAACATCGGTTATATCAAATTAAACAGTTTCACACAAACGGCTGCTGCTGATGTTGAAAAAGCGTTCACAGATCTAAAAAGCCAAGGAATGACTGAACTGGTGCTTGACTTACGAGGAAATGGCGGTGGACTTCTCATAGAAGCTGTGAAGATTGTAAATTTGTTTGTAAAACGGGGTCAAACAGTCGTGACGACCAAAGGCCGAGTAGAAGAAGAAAATCGTGTGTACAAAACCTCCAATAATCCGCAAGATTTAGACATTCCAGTAATTGTATTAATCGACGAGAATAGTGCTTCGGCTAGTGAGATTGTTGCTGGAAGTTTACAAGATTTGGATCGCGCTGCAATTTTAGGCACCACTTCTTATGGAAAAGGATTGGTGCAACGTGTGTATGATTTGAAATATGGCTCCAAGATGAAATTGACCATTGCCAAATACTATACGCCATCTGGACGATGTGTGCAACGTCTTGAATATTACGACAAAGAAGATGGATCAAAACCAGCTGAAATTGCCGATTCTCTTTTGAAAAAATTCAAAACCGCCAACGGTCGAGAAGTAATTGATGGAAGAGGCATCGAACCGGATGTGAAGATTGACAAAGGAGAATTGAGTCGATTGACGGCAACACTTTACGTTGACAATATTATTTTCGATTGGTCGACCAATTACACCAAATCTCACCCGACTATTGCTGAGGCTAGCACCTATAAACTGACCGAGGCAGATTACGAAGATTTTAAAAAATATGCGTTAGCACAAGAATTCACCTATTCTACAGCCTCTGAGGAAATGTTGAAGAAAATGAAAGAAACGGCGGAAGAAGAAGGTTATTACAAGGATGCAAGCGCAGAATACGAATCGCTATTAGCCAAAGTTGTTCCATCCAAAGAGCGCGATTTGGAAAAATTCAAAAGTGAAATTGAAGAGTTATTGGAAAATGAAATCGTTTCTCGATACTATTTTCAAAAAGGTCGCGTTGTTAACTCATTCAAAACAGATGATTTTATCGAAAAAGCGGTTGAGATTTTGCAAGACAATGCTGCTTATAAAAAAATAGTAAATCCTTAATTCTTTGGAATGCTTGAACGTTGGTTTGGTGTAAAAATTCACCATCATCTTCATATTTTAGGTATGATGGTGCTGGCTTTTGGGTTGCCTATGAACAAAGTTTTGATGTCCATCGGTGCAATCTGGGGCGCAAGTAATTTAATCCTGGAAGGGAAGTTTTCAGATTACTGGAAAAACATCCAACAAAATCGCACCGTTCAATTTTTACTAGGCTTTTTTCTTTTGCACGTGGTCGCGATGGCTTGGTCCAGCAATTGGGAATATGGTCTGCACGATTTGCGCATAAAACTGCCTCTTTTAGCGGTTCCTTTGGCGTTGGTAGCTCATCCTATTTCCAAAAAAACAGAAATTCATACCATTCTCATCACATTTCTCATCAGTTTGCTCATTTGCACCGGTTACAATTTCAACTATTTTTTACATTTCATTTCTCAAAATTCACCCGAAAAATTCCGTGAAATGTCACAATTTGGCTCTCATATCCGATTTGGAATTTTGGTCGCAATTGGCTCTTTTATCAGTCTCTATTTTGCCTGGCATTACCGAAAATGGATTATCCCATTCATCCTAGTAGCCATTTGGCTGTTGATTTATACTTTTTATAGTCAAGTGGTATCCGGTCTTATATCAATCATCGCCGGAGTTGTGTTTGGCGGAATCTATTACTTATGGCAGCGAAAATGGCTCCGACTTACGATTATCTCCAGTGGATTTCTACTTTTCATTCTTGCCATTTTACTCTTGCAAAGCCTCAACAATCCCAAGGATCTTTCGGGCATAAAAGTGGAGCATTGGACCGCTAAAGGACATTATTACTACAACGATTTAGAAAACCCTCTATTCGAAAATGGAAAACCCATTTACCTGCACATAAGCCCGGAAGAGCTCATTGAGGATTGGCCAAAATATTTCAAAATACCGTACAAAGGCAAGGATAAAAAAGGGCGTGCCATTCAAGAAACCTTTTACCGTTATATGACGGCAAAGGATTTGAAAAAAGATGCAGAAGGTTTGAGTAAGTTATCTTCATCTGATATTCAAAATATTGAAAACGGTTTGGTTTCTCCTGAATTGTTGGAAAAAGGGATTTTTTCTCGCTTCAACGCGATTCGTTACCAACTAGAAAATTCGAGCAACCCCAACGGACAGTCTTTGCTACAGCGCATTGAATATTGGAAAACAGCGATTCATATTATTCAAGAAAATCCGATTCTAGGCGTGGGTACAGGTGATGTTCAGGATGCTTTCAATGCACAATACACCAAGCACAAAACCCAACTACTTCCCGAATATTGGTTTCGAGCACACAATATGTTTTTGACGGTACAGTTGTCCTTTGGTATTTTAGGATCGCTGCTTTTTTTAAGTTTCTTGTATTCCTTTCTTAAAATCAATTTTCAAGCGAGACAACTCATTGCTTTCTGCATTTTTGGGGCCATTTTCGCTTCTTTTTTCATGGAAGACACCCTTGAAACGCAAACGGGTGTTTCGCTTTTCGCTTTCTTTTTAGGACTCTTTCTCGTACCCAATGACGCGTTATCGAAAACAAAGTCGTGATACAAAAGGGATTCATTCGATTGCTTTGTACTATCTTTGCATCAAAATTTAGGCCATGCGTTTCGAATTGACCAAACAATTTCTCGATGAACTCAACGATGCAGTAGCGCGTGATGATCGTTCATGGATTAAGGTCAATATTCTTGAATTACACTACGCCGATATTGCAGAAATCATTGACCAGTTGGACCTTGATGCTGCAAAATACATTTATTACTGCCTGCCAGAAGACACCCAATCGGATGTCCTTATGGAATTGGAAGAAGACATTCGGGATCGATTTCTCGCTTCGCTTTCTTCTAAAGAAATGGCCGACCAGCTCGAAAATCTTGACTCAGATGATGCCGCCGATATCCTAGGAGATTTTTCCGAAGACAAAATTCAAGAGGTCATTTCTCATATGGAGGATGACGAAGCGGCAGAAGACATCGTTGACTTGTTGAACTACGATGAAGACACCGCCGGTGGTTTGATGCAGAAAGAATTCATTCAAGCGAGAATGGATTGGCCAGTCAATCGCTGTTTAGTCGAATTGCGCCGTCAGGCAGAAGATGTAGAACAAGTATTTACGATTTATGTTGTTGACGACTCCAATCGTTTGGTGGGTTTACTTTCCTTAAAACGATTATTATTTGCTGATCCGAAAAGCAAAATTCGTGAACTGTACACAGACAAAAATATCATATCCGTAAAAACCAATGACAGCGATGAGGAAGTTGCGAAAGTGATGGAGAAATATGATTTGGTTGCTGTACCCGTTGTCGATTTACAAGGCAAATTAGTTGGTCGGATTACCATTGATGACATCGTCGATTTCATCAAGGAAGAAGCTGACAAAGATTTCCAGTTAGCTTCCGGTATCTCTGAAAAAATTGAATCAAATTCAAGCGTTTGGCGCATTTCTCGTGCTCGACTTCCTTGGTTGCTGATTGGTATGCTGGGTGGAATCTTAGGCGCTCAAGTTATTTCCGGATTCGAAGGCGGTATCTCTGCGGTTCCAGCATTGGCCTTTTTCATTCCTTTGATTACAGCCATGGGCGGAAATGTCGGGGTACAATCTTCCGCCATTGTCGTTCAATCACTCGCCAAAGGCCAAGATTTGTTTGGGTCGATAGCAAAACGGATTGCCAAAGAAACCCTCGTTGGACTCGTCAATGGAAGTTTACTTTCTGTAATAATTTACGGAATTGCCTATGTATTTGGGAATGCGCAATTGGGGCTAGTAGTGAGTATCTCGCTTTTCACGGTCATCATTTTTGCTGGAATCTTCGGTACATTAATCCCGTTGATTTTAGACCGATACAATATCGACCCCGCTTTGGCTACGGGTCCTTTCGTTACAACCCTCAATGACGTACTCGGTCTATTTATTTATTTCAGCGTTGGCATGCTACTTTTTAAAATGTAAATGATCGTTTTATTTGTTGATACTGTACACCCCATTTTAAGTGAACGTCTTACCGCAGAAGGGATGACTTGTCTTCACGTTGAAAGTGAAAGCAACGAGGTCGTATTTGAAAAAATGAAGACCTGCGATGGATTGGTCATTCGCTCCCGTTTTCCTTTGGATGAAAAACGATTGAAAACCTGTGCCAATTTGAAATTCATTGCGCGCTCTGGAGCAGGTATGGAAAACATTGACCTTGCCTTTTGCGCGGAAAACAACATTGACTTATTCAACAGCCCAGAAGGAAATCGAAACGCCGTTGCAGAACATGCACTAGGCATGCTTTTGTCGGTCATGAATCATTTGCACACGGCGCACCAAGAAATAAAAAATAGCCTTTGGGATCGAGAAGGAAACCGAGGGGAAGAATTGGACGGGAAAACCGTTGGGATAATCGGTTATGGTAACAACGGGGCCGCTTTTGCGAAAAAATTGAGAGGCTTCGATGTGAAAGTTTTGGCTTATGATAAATACAAAAGCGGATACGGAGACCACTTCGTGATGGAAAGTACATTGGAAGCGATTCAAAATCAAGCGGAAGTCATCAGTTTTCATGTTCCACAAAATGAAGAAACGATTTCTTACTTCAATGCCGACTTTTTGGAAGCCTGCGAAAAACCATTTTACTTATTGAATTTATCTCGAGGAAAAGTAGTGGAAATTCAAACCGTTTTAAAAGGACTGAAAAATCACAAAATAAAAGGGGTTGGGTTGGATGTTTTGGAATATGAGGAAAGTAGCTTCGAAAACTTTTTTACGAAAAAATTTCCAGCGGAATTTCAAGACCTCGTCGATTCTAAAAATGTAATTCTATCGCCCCACGTAGGAGGCTGGACGAACGAATCCTATCTCTTATTGAGCAATGTTTTAGCGGATAAAATTTTATATGCAATGCATAATAACTAAAAACTAGTATGCATGCCTAGTAAGTTTTAGGAATCCAATTGTTAATTCACGATTAAAAGAAAATATGTTAAAAGTTATCATTGCAATTTGCATTTAATAAAGAAAAGTACATATATTTGTATGTAGAACAAACAGATTCACTTCTGACAGTTCCCAGAAAAAGACTCAAAATTTAGTTTTCATAAGTAGTAGTAGTTTAGGTTTAGGTACAAATAAAGGAGGACGCCCGTTCTCCTTTATTTTATTGTAGCAACTTTGATTTCAAATAATTAATGAATAACCACCTTTTTTCTGAATATTTCTCCTTTCTCTCCTTTTATTTCAACGAGAAAAACACCACTTGTTAAATTCAGTTCATCGTTGGATGAAAACCGATTTATTTCATTTCCTAAGAGATTAAAAAATGTGATTTCCTTGACTGAAAAATTCGATTCTACCTGCAATTCCCCATTACTTGGATTAGGAAAAATTCTTGCCCAATTTTCCTCCTTGGTTATTTCATTTGTACCCAACCACGCTGGCAAATTTCCGCCAATTTCTAGAACATGAAGCTCGGCACCATCAGCTACCCATAAATTTCCATTGGTATCCAATTCTATCGTTGATCTTTGAGCAAAAGCCACAGGGGAATTAGTTTGGTCATAAAACTGTAACCAAGTATGTGTACTGCGATCCAAATACCCAATGCGTTCGGGTTGTTGATCTGTTGCAGATGGTTGAGAAAAAACTGCCCAAATATTGCCTAAGGCATCAAATTCAAACTCTGTGATAGCCAAATCTGGCATGTTGATGGTATTGAATTTGGTAATTGTATCAATGAAAATCCCATGTAAAGCGATTGAAAATCCGCGGTCTCCAGATGTATACAAAGTATCCGAATTCGGCAAAAATTTAAAATCGTAATTTTTATAATCCAAGTAATACGGATCTACCAACGGGTCATAAAAATACGGTGTTGAATTAGTTAAATTCATGAATGCACCTTGGAAACTACCACCTGAGCCGTATAAGTAGCCATTTTTTGAAATCATTCGATCGGCCCCTAGATTTGAGCTAGGGTAAATATTTCCAGAATAATAAGATATAAAATTTCCCGAAGATCTGCTCATCCAAAGTGTGTCTAAATCCGTGCTCAAAAAATATCCATTATCCAAGCCACTCAACAAACCCCAATTCAAACCATCAAATTGAAATAGTCCAAATTCCTTTGAAACTAAAAAAGTATTTCCTCCAATAAAATTTATATCCGTATACCGGTAGGCATCAGGCAAAGTGGCTGCATTCGAATGATTCCAAATTTCAAAATTGCCCGCGTCGTCCAAACGAATTACATTTGCATGCGACACTCCCCACACGGAATTATCAAACGGATTTATTTTAAAATGTTGACGATGGCTCGTTAAAACATCCCCATAATCCCATCCCAAATAAGTTATAGCTGAATAATAATTTATCGGTAAAGTTTGCCAAACCTGACTCACTCCCATAAATTTTAAAAATAAAAATACCCAAAGTAATATTAACTTTTTCATAATTTAATTATTTTTTTAGTTAAACAAACTTCGTTTTTATTGCAAAACTCAATGAAATAAATCCCTTTTGATAGAGAATTCATATCAATTGATTTTTGGAATATCCATTTTTCCATTTTCTCTTCACAAACCACCGTTCCTCTAGAATCCCTGACCAAAATCGACCCACCAAAATTATTATTTTTCAATTTCAGTGTGACAAAATCATTTGTAGGGTTAGGATACAACTCCATTGTGTTTAGGTTCTGCTCCGAGATACCTGCGAATAAATCATAGGGTATATTCGATGAGTCACAAGGAAAATCATAACGAGATAATGCCAAAGAATCCTTAATATACAATGTGTAAGCGACCTGCGGAATTTCCAAATAAGGATTAATAGGATACCAAAAATTTAATGGCACTGGGTTTAACACTCCTGAGCCAATATCGTATTGATATTTTTTATCAAATTTGTAGAAATACCCCTTAAACTGGACAGTGTTGCCTGTTAAATTAACAATTTCTGCAATAGGCTCAATGCCAAATGTATCGGGTATTGGCTGCCAAAAAGGCTGATTTCCTGAAACTGTGGATACAAACATCCATGATGTATCATTCATTTTACGTAGAGTATTTGTTTGGCTATTTCGTACCCATAAATCTAATAGTTCTGAACTTGGGCTCATAAATGGTGAAAAATCATAGGTGAAATTCGCTTCATACCGTTCCACTTTATAGTCCTTGTTCAATTGTAAAGGAAAATTTGAACCCAATGGACCTAATTCATTGTCATAAAGAGGATAACCTAAATGCAGAGAAATTGTATCAATTGCTGTAATCTGAAAATTTGAAGGTGGCAATGATGGGTGAATGATTTGCAACGTTGGAAAATCAATCATGTCTAAAGCTGCTTTTGCATTGAGTCTCCCCCATCCAGTGGAATCATCATATCCTGGGGTTACCGCTACATGCGTAGCGGATTTTTCAAGGATATATTCAATATCCGCTGGATCTAAATTTAATAGTGAATAGCATATTTTATTGTATTTACTCATTAAAAGTGCAGCCACTCCTGCTGCATGTGGCGCTGATGCAGAAGTTCCTGCAAAAGTAGAATATTTATCAGAAGTATACGGCATCTCATTACCACTGCGGGTTGTAACAACATTTTCAAGCGATCCTGGAGCAATAATATCTATGCCGAACCCTGTAGGGGATTGCCAATGGGGAATACTTGAGCTTCCATTCACAACAGAATTTAATCTTTTTCCATCCGTACCAGATGCACCAACATTTAGAAACCATGAATCATGAAAGCCATTAATAGGCAAAAAATTACTTGGTCCTGAAAGTGGTTCAACACTTTCATCCCCAAAGTGATTTCCTCTACTAGCCACATTTAACATACCATTTTGCAAACTAAACAAATAAGCTTCCCTGCACAAATAACAATAGTCATTTAGTGATGGCCCACCTGGCCCATTTGATACACCCCCACCATTCCCGATTGTCTTTGGTGTTTCATGCTTTAAATTAGCAACGTCAATTCTGTAACTATGATTTGCGATATGTAATCCAAATCCTTCAGCATATTTCCAATTATTTGAATCATAGTTATTAGGAGGGTTTAGCAATGTATACCAATCTTGATAACTTCCTACATTTCTAGCACCATCTATTATTGCACGAGCAATGTTGTTCCAGGAATAGTCTCCTTCACTACCATCGCACATTACTTTCATACTAACAAGACTAACTCCCGTAGTGTCATTTTGGTCTCCTCCAGCGATTCCTGATACACCTAGGCCATTGTATCGTTTTGCACCAATAATACCAGCTACTTTTGTGCCATGTCCAAAAGCATCATACTTTGCATCATCGTAGGCTGAAATTGCGTTATTCGAGAAAATATAGGATTTTCCAGTTAAATATGGTGTGCTTAAATCTTCATGCCCTGCATCAATACCAGTGTCATATACTCCAACTTTTACAAATCGTTTTCCTGTTTCAATATTCCAAGCACTGTCTATGTTTATTCCGCTTTGGGGCATATTGAAATTGTACAATGATGTCTGATTCCCAAAATATTCATCATCTGGTATATCCAAAGGAATGACTTTCACAGGAGGGTCTACAAAAATCACTATTGGATATTGTTCTTTTAATATTTTACTAAACCTCCATAATTCAAAGCCTTCAGGAACCTTTATTTTAAATGTTGCCCAAAATGGAGGTACATTTACTTTTTCACCGGTTCTAGAAATTGAAATTGAATCTTTAGTAAAATAGTCTTGAAATAATTTATTCAATTGTAATTTTCCAAGATCGAATTCTGAAAAATTCAGGAATTCCAATTCCGATTTCCCCTGTGAATTTAGTATTTCCTTTAAACTAAAATTATCAAATTCCGGATTATCTATTTTTGACCAATCAAGCAATTTATAATTTAACCTTGTAACTAAATGGTCTGGCAACGATTCTTTAACCAAAGAATCTTGTGGTAAAGCCAAATTGCAACAAAAAAACTTAGGAAAAGGCAATAAATCCAGTTTTGAGATTTGAGATTTGAGTTCATAGCAAGTAATTTGAATTATAACAAATTTAATTTTTTTTGTACTAATTAAAAAATTTAAACTCTACTTTATTCAAAGCACAACTCAAATCAGTTTAGACTGACTTTCCATCATCATGCGTTAAATCTGAAATATTTACCGTAATTTTGTCGCCCAATTATGGGGAGTATCATTCTATGAAAAACATTCGAAATTTTTGTATCATCGCACACATTGACCATGGTAAAAGCACCTTGGCCGACCGTTTGTTGCAAACCACAGGAACCATCGCCGATCGCGATATGAAAGCGCAAGCTTTGGACGACATGGACATCGAACGTGAGCGAGGAATTACGATTAAAAGTCACGCCATTCAAATGAACTACATGTTTGAAGGCGAAGATTATATTTTGAATTTGATTGACACTCCAGGACACGTTGATTTTTCCTATGAAGTTTCTCGATCGATTGCTGCCTGCGAAGGAGCGTTGCTGATTGTAGATGCATCCCAAGGAATTGAAGCGCAAACGATTTCAAATTTGTATTTGGCCTTGGAACATGATTTAGAAATCATTCCTATTTTAAATAAAATGGACCTTCCTGGCGCAATGCCCGAGGAAGTTTCTGACCAAATCATTGATTTGATTGGTTGCAACATGGAAGACATTATCCAAGCCTCTGGTAAAACAGGGTTGGGTGTTGATGCGATACTAAAAGCCGTTATCGACAAAGTTCCGGCTCCAAAAGGCGATGAAAAAGCTCCTTTGCAAGCCATGATTTTTGATTCTGTTTTCAATCCTTTCCGTGGTATTATAGCTTACTACCGTGTGACAAATGGAACCATCAAAAAAGGCGAGAAAATCAAATTTTTCAATACAGGAAAAACCTACTTCGCAGATGAAATTGGTATCCTGAAAATGGATTTACAACCGAGAAATGAAGTGAAAGCCGGCGATGTTGGTTATCTAATTTCGGGAATCAAAGCCGCCAACGAAGTAAAAGTGGGCGATACGATTACCAATTTTATCGATCCATGTACGACCGCCATCAAAGGTTTTGAAGATGTGAAACCAATGGTATTTGCTGGTATTTATCCGGTCGACACGGAAGATTACGAAGAATTGCGTTACTCCATGGAGAAATTGCAATTGAACGATTCTTCGTTGGTTTTTGAACCAGAATCTTCTGCGGCTTTGGGCTTCGGTTTCCGTTGTGGTTTCTTGGGCATGTTGCACATGGAAATTATCCAAGAACGTTTGGAGCGTGAATTCAACATGACGGTGATTACAACCGTACCCAACGTATCGTATTATGCCTACATGCGCAAAAATCCAGCAGATCGATTAATCGTGAACAACCCTTCAGAATTGCCTGATCCATCTGGCATGGAGCGAATCGAAGAACCGTATATCAAAGCACAAGTCATCACCAAATCCGAATACGTTGGTCAAATCATGACTTTGTGTATTGAAAAACGCGGTGAATTGACCAACCAAGTTTATTTGACGCAAGATCGCGTTGAAATCACCTTTGAAATGCCATTGGCGGAAATTGTATTTGATTTCTATGATCGATTGAAAAGTGTTTCCCGTGGATATGCGTCTTTCGATTATCATCCAATTGGCTACCGCAATTCTGACCTCATCAAAATGGACTTGTTGTTGAACTCCGAACAAGTCGATGCACTTTCAGCGCTGGTTCACCGAAGCAATGCTTTTGATTTAGGAAAACGAATTTGTTTGAAATTGAAAGAATTGATTCCAAGACAACAATTTGAAATTCCAATTCAAGCGGCGATTGGTGCGAAAATCATTGCACGTGAAACCATCAAAGCTTTGCGAAAAGATGTAACAGCAAAATGTTACGGTGGAGATATTTCGCGTAAACGTAAGCTACTCGAAAAGCAAAAAGAAGGAAAAAAGCGTATGCGTCAAATTGGTCGCGTAGAAGTGCCTCAAGAGGCCTTTTTAGCGGTGTTGAAGTTGAACGACTAGTCAATTACGAATTCATTAATCAATGAATTACGAATTAGTTGATTTTGCACCTGTTTAAATGGTTGCTATTGACATCTATTTTGCCAAAAAATAAAATTTGCAAATTTTAATAGACACGGAAAAGCAGCGCCGTAGGTAAAAAGTTTAGTCCTAAATTTTGTTGCGCTTTTTTAATCCATTTTAAAATTAACTTTGGAACGAATTTTGTCTTACTTTGAAAAAACCAAGTCATGAAAAATTTCCACTCCCTACTCGCCCTTCTTTTAATTTCTGCTGCGACACTGTCGTGTAATAAAAAAGGTTGCTCCGATCCAACGGCTGATAACTACGTGAAAAACGTAAAAAAAGCACAAGATCAAAAATGTCAATACAACGGAGAAGGAATTTGTGGCGAAGGAATTTCATTTTGCTTTCAAATTGACAATGTGCAAAAGACCGGTACTGCGGTTGTTTATCAAACGGACCCACAGACTACCAGTGTTTTTTGGGCCAACGGCAATGACTCCAATGCGGCAGGTTACATGGATATTCAACTCAATTTTCCGACAGGCACCCAAGACAATTTAAACATTGGCCCAATAGGAAGTTCTAAAAAATTTCAAGCAGATTTTTACTCTCCAACTACCGGACTGATCGAAGCTACTTCTGGGAGTTTACTCATTAAAAAGAACAACACCACCGACGGAATCATTGCTACTTTCAATTTGACGCTCTCCTCGGGTACTCAAATCAAAAAAGGAAATATTTACAAAGCGAAATAAATAAAATTACAACAAAAGCAAAAACGCCCCTTCCATATGGAAAGGGCGTTTTTTCATTGCTTATGAATGAGAATTAATCCTCGTCGTCTTCTTCATCTACTTCCGGCTTGTCATACGATTCTTCGTCGTCGTCATCGTCAACGCTGTCATCATCGTCTTTGATGTCTTTGTCATCGATTTCATCTACCGCGTCGTCGTCATCGTCATCGTCGTCGTCTGTCACAATTGGTTTCATCACTTTCGGGAATTTCACCAAATAAATAGTTTCCTCCGTCTCCCAAATCAACGCATCCAAAATCTCTCCATTCGGTGTTTTGATTTGCGTCATGTGGTTAATGTATCCATCCGGAAATTCTTTCAGAATTCCTTTCTTCTGCTCGATATCGAGCTTGTCGTAGCTTACTATGGCACGCTTCTTTGTCATTACTGCTATTATATTTCTAATTTAATAATGCGGTGTATGGGCAACATGACGTTCTTTTTCAATAAGATTTCATGATCCGTCAATCCCCAAATTGTTGTTTCTACATATTTTTCACCTTGATCATCTGCAAAATAAATTCGCACTTTATGATGTTCAATGTTTCCCAAAGCAATTGCCTTATCCAAGCTTTTTTGGCGCAAGTGTTTATCACTTTCTTTCTTCAAAACTTCGTCGTCTGGAAAATGGAAGTCGGCTATGACTTCCTTTTCAACCAATGTGAATCCTTCCATTATCATATATTCGAAATTTAGAGCAAAATTAATTCAATTCATGATTCGTCGAGCTTCTTTTTAAAATATTTCTCAATTAAATCAACTGGACTAAAATATATAAAAATCGAAAAAGGGAAACCGAAGTCTCCCTTTTTTATTCTTTTTTTTTGTTTTATTTAGATTTTGGATGAAAATGGGTTTTTTAAATTGTCCCATTCTACCAAGTGCATTTTCACTACACCTACTGGAATTTTCGCTTTCACCAAAATCGGAATTTTATTGTCATCTGCTGTTACCCAAAAATTTACATCTTCTTCGCTTTTGAAATAGCGCCCAGTTTGCACTACGGGAACGAACTTATGACATTTGAATTTGCCCTTACGAATATGAATGGTTTCATCCCCCACGTATTTCACTTTCAACGGCCAAATTTCTCCGTCCATGAAACAATTGAAGGCAAAAACTTGATCAATTTTCATGTATTCCATCCGAATCGTGCGCGCATAATAGAAAGAAGAAATCATGTCTTGTATACCCATTGGTATTTTATATTCCTTTCCTTCTTCGTTTTCTACCTTGTATTGATCATGTTTGAAGGTATAATCTTGGTTGATTTTGTATCCTCCTTCGTCTACGCGCCGTTTGAAAAACCAGGGGAAAATTCCCTGTTTGTCCAAAAAGGTTTCGTACACATCCTCTACTTTGTAAAATGCATTGAATCCGCCCAGTGTGCGACCTGTTCCCGTTGCTTGAAACAATTCACGTCCATTTCCTTTTTTAGAAGTGCTTTTGATCTCTAAAACCGCTTCTCCAGCATCCATGAATCCATACGTAATTCGGTAACGCAGCTTTTCACCGACACCAAAGGCCGAATTGGCTCTTTCTGGGTATTTTACTTCGGTACCACTGACCAACATTCCCAATCCTACCAATGCCGTGCATAAATAAATTAACTTTTTCATCGTAAAAACTATTAGTTAATAAGTTACCTTCAAATGGTGTGCCAAAATCCGTTGACATAAACTAACCTATTCTGCAAGAACGTAGAAATTGATTCTTTTCGTATGATTTATTTCGGCAAGGCAAAATTATAGGGTAACTGAATCACTTCCGCAACCACTTGAAAAAGCGCTTGTGCAAAAAAGGCAAATAGAAATACACCATGATGGGCACAAGAATTAAACTCATGGTCAAAGGTCTTTGCCATGTTTTTAATGGCAACAAAACAGGTTGTAATAGAATTGGGACCACCGAAATAAACGGGAATATAAAAATCCAAATGAGTAGAGCGACTTTCCATCTTTTCGGATGCGCTTGATTATTATTTTCCATGCAATAAAAATTAAAATAAACTTGGGTACTACTGTTTACACCACAAAATTCACAATTCGCCCAGGAACAATGATCACCTTTTTCGGTTCCTTCCCTTCCAGATATTTCTGTGATTCCTCCATGGCCATCACGGCTTCTTGAATTTGAGGAACGGTTAAACTAAGGTCCAAATTGGCTTTAAACCGCAATTTTCCATTGAAAGATACGGGATATTCAAAACTGGATTCTACCAAGTGCTTTTCGTCAAACACCGGGAAGGTGGCTTTAGTAACCGTTTCCGTATTGCCCAATTGCCTCCACAATTCTTCGCAAATGTGCGGTGCAAAGGATGAAAGCAAGACCACCAATTCAGATAAAATAGCGCGGTTGTTGCACTTCTGATCCGTCAATTCGTTGACACAAATCATGAACGTAGAAACGCCTGTGTTGAACGAAAAACGCTCCAAATCTTCGCCTATCTTCTTGATGGTTTTGTGCAAAGTTTTCAGATTGTCTTTGCTCGGTTCGCCAACACTCAACGCAAAATTATTTTCTGCATCGTGAAACAAACGCCAAAACTTGCGCAGGAAATTGTGCACGCCGTTGATTCCTTTGGTATCCCACGGTTTGCTTTGTTCCAATGGACCTAAGAACATCTCATACATCCGCAAGGTATCTGCCCCAAATTTCTCTACGAGTTCGTCTGGGGTTTGTACGTTGTATTTGGACTTGGACATTTTTTCTACTTCGTGACCGCAGAGGTAGGTGCCGTCGTCTTCGCGGATGAACTCTGCATCTTTGAATTCTGGTCTCCATTTTTTGAAGGCTTCGACATCAAGTATGTCATTGTCTACCATTGAAATGTCCCCGTGAAGTGCCTGAAAATCAAGAATAAATTCTAATGTTTTATTATACTTATTGAGAATGTCTTGTACTTTTTTTCTAAGCAATAGATTAATTTTAAAGTCCTTTAAAAAAGTAGTACTTACAAAAATTAATGGGTCTGCATTTTCAATAGTCTGACCTGAAGGCACCGTAATATAATTAAGTCGATAAACAAAACTACTTCTCCCCAAAATCATCCCCTGATTGATCATTTTTTGGAAAGGTTCATCAAACGGAATGTAGCCTAAATCGTTTAAGAATTTCGTCCAGAAACGTGCATACAACAAGTGTCCGGTTGCGTGTTCTGCTCCTCCGATGTACAAATCTACGTTCTTCCAATAGTCTACTTTTTCTTTGGCAACGAATTCATTGTCGTTTTTTGGATCCATGTAGCGCAAGAAATACCACGAACTTCCGGCCCAACCTGGCATGGTGTTGTAATCCATGCGGTCGCCTTGGAATTGCTCTTTCCACGCTTCTTTCGTCGCGCGCGCCAAAGGTGGTTCACCTTCTTCGGTTGGCAAATATTTGTCTACTTCGGGCAAACGAATCGGCAATTGGTCATCGTTCACCAATTTTGGCAAGTCGTTTTCAAAATAAACCGGGAAAGGTTCTCCCCAATACCGCTGACGAGAGAAAATCGCATCGCGCAAACGGTAATTGATTTTTCCTTTTCCGATGCCTTGTTCTTCAATTTTATGAATGGCCAATTTCATGGCTTTTTTGATCGGCAATCCACTCAAGAAATCGGAATTTGCAATCACGCCTTCTTTTTCGGTATAAGCAGCTTCAGAAATATCTACATTATCAAAAATATTGAAGATTTCAATACCAAAATGCTTCGCAAAATCCCAATCACGCTGGTCACCACAGGGAACAGCCATTACAGCCCCCGTTCCGTAACTCGCCAACACGTAATCACCAATCCATATTTGAATTTTCTCGCCTGTAAAAGGATGAATCGCAAAAGCGCCCGTGTTGGCACCTGAAATGTTTTTCACGTCCGACTGTCGGTCGCGTTCTGATTTTAAAGAAGCTTCTTTTTTGTAATTTTCTACGGTTTCTTTTTGTTCTGGTGTGGTAATTACATTCACCAAAGGATGTTCTGGAGCGAGTACCATGAAGGAAACGCCGAAAATAGTGTCGGGGCGGGTGGTAAAGACTTCGATTGATAAATTAGACCGCTCCGCTGCTGGAAGCTGGACCGCTTCGCTGCTGGATGCTAAACTATCCACCTGGAAGAAAACGGAGCATCCTTCCGACTTTCCGATCCAGTTGCGTTGAATTTCTTTGATAGAATCCGTCCAATCCAGGGTTTCCAATCCGTCCAACAGGCGTTGAGCATACGCTTTTATTCGCATCGACCATTGGCGCATGAGTTTTTGTTCAACAGGGTGACCACCACGCTCAGAAACGCCGTTTACCACTTCATCGTTGGCCAAAACCGTTCCCAAAGCGGGACACCAGTTTACCCATGAATCCGCTAAAAAAGCCAGGCGGTATTCTTGCAATGTATTTTCTTTTTCGGCTTCGGAATAATTGTTCCATTCTGCTGCCGAGAAAGTTTTTTCAAAATCGCTACACGCGTTGATGCCCGTATTTCCTTTTGTTTCAAAATGCGTAATTAAGCTCGAAATATTTTCAGCTTTGTGAGTATCGTTGTTGAACCAAGCGTTGAACAATTGTTTGAAAATCCACTGCGTCCATTTGTAATAGTCTGGCGAAGAGGTGCGCACTTCACGGTCCCAATCGAAACTGAAACCCATTTTGTCCAATTGTTCTCGGTAGCGAGCGATATTGGTTTCAGTAGTAATTGCTGGATGCTGCCCGGTTTGAATGGCATATTGTTCCGCTGGCAATCCAAACGAATCATACCCCATTGGGTGTAGCACATTGAAACCTTTCAATTTTTTGTAGCGCGAAAAAATATCAGAAGCGATGTAGCCGAGTGGATGACCGACGTGCAAACCTGCTCCGGATGGATACGGAAACATATCCAAAACATAGAATTTTGGTTGATTGGGGTTTTCAACCACTTCGTTGGTTTTATTCTCGGCCCACTTTTTTTGCCATTCGGTTTCAATTTTCCTGAAATCGTACTCCATTTTTTGCTACTGTTTAATTTCGACACAAAGATAATGGCTTTCTATGGAAAGATGACTTGTCGCTAAAAAGTTCTATCTTTAATGCACTTAAAATGAAATTAATTTCTCCAGCACTCCGATTCATTTTACCCTTCTTCTTCATTTGGGGATGTTCCTCTTTGTCCTTTGCCCAATCGGAGAAACAGATGATTCGTGCTGTACGCGAAACCAAAGAAACAGACCTCAAAATCATCCGACTCATTGAATTGGGAGAATATTATTCTGACAAGAATTTAAAAAAAACGCAGGATATTCAGTCAAAAGTGAACTTTTTCGCCAAACAAGGTTCAACAAAAACGACAATAGATGTCGCTTTGTTCAATGCGTTGGTTTATCGATTGGAAAGAGATTTTAGTTCGCTTTATCGCTCTATCCAACCTTTCGAAGGTGTAAATTTATCGAACGAGTCCTTGCATAAACAACAAAAAATTCTACAAAATCTCGGATACTATTACACTGTAAAAATCCAACATCATCAAGCCGATTCTTGGTTGAAAAAAGCACTTATTCTTGGGATTAAACTGAATGACAATGCTGAAATTTGCCGAACATGCTGCTATATTTCGTACAATGAAACACTGAACAAAAACAAAGAGGCAGCTTTGCTTTATGCTGAGAAAGCTTTTGATGCTGCAAAAAAAACCCAGAACAAATCTGATTTGGCAATGAGTTATTATTTCCAATCGGCCGTTTACGATTTCTTTGGTCAACCTGATTTGGCTTTGTCAAAAGAATTGCTCTCATTATCCTATGCAAAAGGCGCTCAAAACTATTCATTGCTACCATTAATTGCAAAACGGGTTGGTGAAAAACAAATTGTTATTCAAAATTTGAAGGAAGCGCTTTATTACTTTGAAAATTCCTACAATTATGCGAAAGTCTATTCTGATTTCAGATTAAAGGGATTGGCGTTGGTATCACAATCGAATGTTAAACGTTTGCAGAAAAAATTTAGCGAAAGCTTTGAATTAAGCGCACGGGCAATTGTGGAATTAAAAATCGCCAAAAGCAACGGTGGATTGGGCATTGCTGAATTAAATTTGGCCAAAACCTATGTAGACAAAGAAGAATATGATGCCGCCATACAACATTTGGATGTTGCTTTGAACTATTTGAATCAAAGTTTGAATGAAGAAATTAAAGCTGAAGTATATGAATTAAAAGGTATCATAGCAAAAAAGCGAAAGAGTTATACTGAAGCTTTACATCATTTGAACCTATCGATTGAAGCACAAAACAAACTAGGTAATACGGAGAAAGCACACGAAATTTATCCTGTAATTGCCGAAATTTATGAAGCACAAGGCAATCAGTCAAAAGCGCTACAATATCTCGAGCGCTATGTCATGTTTTCCCAGAAAAACAATAAAAATGTTGCGGCTCGTCGGATCGCAGAACTGAATGAAATATACAGAAGTGAGCAACGTGATGAATTAATCGCGAAGCAAACAAGCATATTAGAAAAGCAGAAACGTGAAAAAGAGTTGACGAAGACCAAATTGGAAAACATTTCTTTACGGAACAATCTACAAACTTACATTATCTTGGGTTTTGTCATCATTGTATTCCTTGGAGTCGTCATTGTCATTTCCAGAAATCGTAGAATTTCTTTGCAGCAGAAACGGCGAGAAGCCGAAATGTCTCAAATATTGTTGCGCACACAAATGAATCCCCATTTCATTTTCAATGCGATGTCTGTTATTCAAAGTTATATTTTTGAAAATGACGTGAAAAACTCCAGCAAATTCCTCGTCAATTTTTCGAGGTTGATTCGTTTGATACTCGAAAATTCGCCAAAAGAATTTATCAGTCTAGAAACTGAAATAGAAATTCTTCAAAAATATTTGGAAACCCAAAAACTGAGATTTGAAGACCGCTTTGATTTTGAAATCATTTGTCCAGAAAAATTAATCTATGACAACGTCAAAATTCCACCCATGATTACCCAGCCTTTTGTAGAGAATTCAATTGAACATGGTCAATTGCACACCCTAGAGAATGGTCATATTTCTATTCGGTTCTCCAAAGAAAATGACATGTTGAAAATTGAAATTGAGGACAATGGAATAGGCAGAGAGGAATCAGAAAGGTTAAAAAAAAGCAAAGAACATACAAGTATGGCTCTTCAAATCACCCAGGACCGTATTAAAATTTTGAACGAAAAACACAATACCAACGGTTATTTAAAAATCTCAGATTTAGAGGGAAATAGTCAATCTGGAACAAGGGTTATAATTTCTTTGCCCTGCATAAATGAACTAATTTGAACTAATTTACGTACGTATCATATGATAAATGTTTTAATAATAGACGACGAAAAAAGAACAAGGGATTTGATTGCCAAAATCATTCAGTCATTTGATTATCCGTTGGCGATTAGCACCGAGGGAAGTAGTGTAGAGAGTGGCATTCAATCGATCGATCGTTTGAAACCTCAAATTGTCTTATTGGACATTCAATTGCCGGATGGAACCGGTTTTGAGGTCCTAAAAGCTACGCAACACAAAGATTTTTGCGTGATTTTCATTACTGCCCATGAAGAGTTTGCGATTAAAGCCATTAAATTTTCTGCGCTCGATTATATATTAAAACCAATTGATCCGGATGAATTGCATGCCGCTATCAACAAAGCGGTTGAAAATGTTCAACAAAAACAATCCAATTTGCAATTGGAAGCTTTGCAATACAATGTCTCCACACCTAAAAAGCGACGTTTGGTGCTCAAAACACTTGAAAGTGTTCATGTTGTAGAATTGGATTCCATCATTCGATGCGAAGCCGATCGTAACTACACCACTTTTTTCCTGGACAACGGCAATAAGATATTCGTTTCCAAAACATTAAAAGAATATGAAGTTCTTTTGTCCAATTATAATTTCCTCCGGGTCCAACAATCACACCTTATTAATATCGATTTTGTGGATCGCTACAACAAGGTAGACGGTGGCTCTGTGGTGATGAAAGACGGCTCTCATATTCCCCTTTCACCAACCAAACGAGATCTTTTCTTTAAAATTCTCGAAACAATTTAGGCTTGGTTAATTAACATACACGAAATATTCGATGGAAGGTGTGTTTTGATAAATAGTCTTATTCCGTTCGAAATAGACATTGTATATTCGTTATAGGAAATAAGGAGAAAAATTCTGGTTATTTTTAATGTTCTTTTTTTGCTTTGATGATGTAGCTGCTTGGAGAGGCGGTTTCATTTTTTAGTTTGATATAAGAGTTTATAGTTCTTCTCATTAAGCATTTAGAGACTTGTAAGAGTAACGACATTTACAAGTAACCAGAATTTTATTTACCCAAAAGAATTGTGCCTTAACTACGGGCAATGAAAACTTGGGTCTTCAGCCAATCTGAAGTAAAAAAAGGGTTATCAGTTTTGATAACCCTTTTTTATTTTACATAGATTTTATACAGGACAGGGCGACTAGGCGAAGCGTCATTCTCGAAAGGGGCAACCTGAAGATTTAAAAGATAATCACCATCGGTAATCGTATCGTTCACAAAAATGAATTCTGTTATTGTTCTATCTACTGCCGGATTCTCTGGTACTCCCCAGAACAAATGATGAAATGCCAGCACACCCTCATCTTCCTCACGATCCACCGATGGCAAATCGACCAAAAAATGGCGAATTCCTGCCTCAACGACTATTTCTGCGACCTCTCGTTCAAAATAACATGGATTCGTATGGCTATAGTCCCGATTCAATTTATTTGAATCATTTGGTAGTGTGCGCACAATCAATGCTTCATATTTATCGTGGCCCAATTCAAGGGATCGAAATTGCGCAGTGGTAATTACAAAGTCTACAGCCGACTTGTTTTTTATTTGTTCTGGAACAATGCTTACAACTTTCGCTTTGTAAAATAGAGGATGCAAAATGGTGTTAACGGAATGAACCTCTCGAGTAATATGACCCAAGCTTTCCGTATGCGTGCCATGGGCATGCGGATTGAATTGAATGTTTCTGAAATTTACAGCGGCGCCAGCTTCAACTGACCCTATAAATCCTTCCGCTTGAACTGGCTCTATTTTCGGATCATCCAAATACCAAGCTTTTACTTTTGGAAAATTTCCGCCAATGGGAATCGATAAATCGAGGCCACATTCCGTATCAATATAGGATGCTCCATCCTCCAGAAAAAATTTCATATCAAGTCTTTATTCAAAAATAACCAATATTACTTAGGCATGACTATTTTCAATAAATTTCCAATTTAGTTACCATGGTAATTAAATAATTTTTCATACATTTGAAAAAAAGATAAAATATGAAAACATTTAATTTATTTATCGCGGCAGGAGCTGCATTGGTATTAGCCTCTTGTGGAGGGTCTACCGAGAAAGAAGAAGTGAAGGTTGAAATGAAAACTCTTTCTGTCAACACGGAAAATTCAGAATTGCGCTGGGTTGGTAGTAAAACGGCCGATTATTTCCATACAGGAAGTGTAAAATTTGCTGGCGGGACAGCCGAGTTTGTAGATGGTTCATTGGTTAGTGGCACTTTTAACGTTGACATGACAACGATTGCTTCTATGGACGCTGAGTTGCCAGAAGAGAAAAAAGGTATGTTATTGGGTCATCTTTCATCCCCTGATTTCTTCGATGTAGCGCAAAATGCGAAAGTTGCCGTAACATGTGGTGCATATGCAAATGGCGTACTTCCAATTACCATTTCCATTTCTGGTAAAGAGATCAAACAAGACGTTGCAGTAAAAGTAGATTACACAGAAGCAGGAGCACGTATCAACGGGAAATTTGACATAGATTTCGCTGCTTTAAATGTGAAAGGTTTCCAACCGAATCCTGAAATGCCCAACGATCCAGCCGTTTCTTCTAAAATTGCTTTTGACTTGAATTTGGAATTGAAATAAACTATCTCAAATTAAATATATCATGAAGGGCGGAGTTTTCCGCCCTTTTTTTATTTCTTTGCATCATGATAAACAACCATGTGAAAGCCATTCTATTTGATCTTGGCGGAGTACTAATCAATCTGGATTATCAAAAAACGATTGCTGCGTTTGAATCTTTGGGAATTAACAACTTTCAGGAAATCTATTCCCAAGCACAACAAAACCATTTGTTTGATGATTTAGAAACGGGCAAAATTTCTTCCTTTCATTTTATCAATCGCTTATTGGATTTACTTCCCCAAGGTTGTAATCCCAACCAAGTTGTATTTGCATGGAACGCGATGATTTTAGATTTTCCAGCACACCGACTCGAATTCTTACAAAAGCTCTCTCAAAAATATGAACTATATCTATTGAGCAATACCAATGATTTACACATGGAAAAAGTGAGAAGAGAATTAAAAAAAAGTAGTGAAATGCCGCTGGAGCATTATTTCAAAACCGTCTTTCTCTCTCAAGAAATAAAAGACCGAAAACCCAATGCATCGATATTTGAGCACGTTTCCCGCACCATTGGATTTCCACCTGAGCAGATTCTGTTTGTAGACGATAGCATTCAACACATTGAATCAGCACAAAAATTAGGTTACCAAGTAATCCATTTGACTTCTGAATTGATCGAGCACCCTTACTTTTCTTGACAAAGTTCCACCAATAATCCATCGGTGCTTTTTGGGTGCAGAAAGGCAATCCTTTTGTTGTCTGCTCCGCTTTTCGCCTGCTCATGAATCAGTTGAAAGCCCATTCCTCTTAGTCGAGCAATTTCCATTTCAATATCCTCCACATCAAAAGCCACGTGATGAAACCCTGCTCCTCGCTTGTCTAAAAATCTAGCAATTGCTGAATTCGGGTCACTGGCTTCTAGTAATTCTATTTTCGAATCTCCCAGCTGAAAAAACGCCGTACGTACAGCTTCCGATTCAACAATTTCCGTTTTATAGCAGGCTACCCCAAGCAACTGCTCATACATTGAGATGGATTCTTCTAAATTTTTAACGGCAATGCCCAAGTGTTCAATTTTTCGCAACATAGTCTTTTCATGAAAAAGCCCCAAAGCAACGCTTCAGGGCAATTAATTTATTGTCAATCAATATGGATTAATTCTTGATAAATTTCTCGTTGATGTTATCGTAATTTATATAGTAAACACCTTTCACTAAATTCGTACAGTTCACAAGACTCCCAACTCCTTTTTTCACAATGTTACCATATGCATCGTAAATTTCATAACGGGTTTCAACGGGTTTCTCATCTGCAAAAAATTCAATTTTATCTTTTACAATCGCTGGTTTTTTGGAAACAACCGCCACATTGGATTTAAATTTCACTTCTGAAGAATAACGCCCCGTGCCAGTGTGGTCAAATTGGGCAATTCGGATTGTGTTTTCTCCTGAATGAGGAGTAACTAAAAATTCGTATTGATTGTTTCCTTCCGTACCCTTTCCTTGTACCTCACCAATTGCAACCCATTTATTCCAGCGGTATTGCTCAATGACGAATGGAAGTTTTCCCTTTTCCATGCTCGATTCCCATACCAATTTCCCCTCATCCGAAATTGAAATGGAGTTTACTTTAAAGGTACTTTTTGGCAATAATACTTCCGGGTTTAAAATTTTAGGTTTGCATCCATCATTGTGTTCAATGACAATAAAAACCGACTCTCCAATGGATATGTTGAATTGAGAAAAATCGATTGAAAAAGCAGCCACATTAGTGCCTCCAGGCATAACATCACCGTTAACAGTTACCTTCGTTGCACAAAAACCAAAGCCATCTGCATCCATCGGGTTTTGAACATACAAATTTTTTCCTTGATACACTCCCTCTATGGACAGAGTTGCCAAGACATTTGATGCAAAACCTATTGCTACAAGCGCCAAAAAAGCAATATTCTTTATCATTTTCACAGTATTCATTGATATCAAGAACTTACTAGTATCTTGATTAAGCTAGACAATATTAACTTCTATTTTCATAATATGCAAACAATCATCGTGCCTTTTTCGAATTTCACTCTTTTAAACAAATAATATTTGAAAGTTTTTAAGCCAATTCGAACATACGTTTGTATCATTCCTTATCTTTCAACTTTATTTTGGGGTGGAAAACAATTTATTCTTATCCTTGCATTGAAACAATTTGTTTTTTATGATGGTTAGATGGTACGCCAGTTTTTTAATTCTGATTGCTGTAGGATGCACAAGCACTAAAAAAGAGGCCAGTTTTGCTGGCGGAAAAATAAGTCTTTGTGTTGAATCTGCGGATTTGACTCAAGAACCCGAATACCTTGTCGATTACGATTCTCAAATGATATTAAGTCAAGTTTTCGAAGGCTTAGTATCATTGGATACCAAAGACTTAACTGTCCGCCCTCAACTCGCTAAAAAGATTGATATCAAGGGTGACGGGAAAATTTACGAATTTACTTTACGAGAAAATGTTTATTTCCATGATTTTGGCGACAGTGAGCAAGATCGTTTGTTGACAACTCAAGATGTGATTTACAGCATTGAAAAAGCTTGTACTCAAAAATCAAACAAATCTTCAAGTAATGCTTATTCTTTGGTGTATCAGAATACGCTGAAAGGAGCGGATGATTTTTTCAATGGAAAAAGCGCCAAAATTGAAGGACTAAAAACGCAAGGCAAAAAGGTAATTTTGGAACTTGAGAGAAAGGACAATAACTTCTTGCAAAAATTAAGTTTGGTTTGTTGTGCTATACAATCGAGTAAGCTTACAGACAATAGTGATCAAGTAATTGGTACAGGACCTTTCTGTTTAATGCCTGAAAATATAGAAGATGAGCGCATCTCACTGGTAAAGAATCAGGAGTATTATTTGTTTGACAAAAAAGGGTTTGCACTTCCTTATTTGGATTCCATTGATTTCATTATTAATCCGAAGAAATTGCAACAATTGGATTTATTTGAGAATCATAAAATAGATTTGATTTTAAGTTTGCCTACGAGCCGAATTACCAAATTGTTGGAGGGCAGATTGAATGATTTTAATTCCAAACCGCCAATTTTCGTTTTGTACAATAACCCGCAATTGGTAACCAATTTTTATTTCTTTGATATGACAGATCCTCGTTTCTCAGATAAACGAGTGCGTCAAGCTTTCAATTACGCAGTTAACAAAGATAAAATTGGACAAAATATTCTTCGGAATCAATATTATGAATTAGGCAATTTCGGGATTGTGCCACCCGTGGGTAATATTTTTCGGGGATACGACTTTCAAGGTGTCGCAAAACATTCATATACCTTTAATCCAGAAAAAGCAAAAGCACTTTTAGCGGAAGCGGGCTATCCGAATGGGGCAGGATTCGGCTCTATCAGTTTGCGTTTTAATCTGAATGACGTTCATTCGGCCGTTGCTGATGAATTTGCCAAGCAAATTGCTCAAGTATTAAACATTAATGTCAACATAGACGGCTCTAGCTTTGATCAACTGATGAAAGATGGAGCTAGTGGTAATGGCGATATTTTTAGACGAGCGTGGGCAGCGGATTATCCAAGTGTTGAATCTTTTCTGACGAATTTTTATGGCAAACTTGTTCCTAAAAAATCAAGTGTGGCCTCCGCAATTAACCAATCAAGATATCAAAATTCCAGTTTTGATCAATTTTTTGAAAAAGCACGGCGCGAAACAAAAATATCCAAACGCAGCGAATACTTTAGTCGAGCGGAAATGGAATTGATGAAAGATCCACCGATTATCCCTCTTTGGTACAACGGTGAATTGGAAATCGTCTATTCTTACGTACGGAATTTAAACGTTAACTCCCTGGATCTCTTTAACTTTAAAGAAGTCTATTTGAAAGAATGGACTACGGAAGAATACCGTGAATTCATGAAGAAGAAATCTTAAATTACAACCATGAAGAAACTTTTATTCACATTTATAGTGCTATTTTCTGTTTTTACCACGTTTGCTCAACTTTCACAGAATGTAAGAGGAAAGGTAGTTGACTTAGAAACAAATCATCCTTTGTATGGAGTAAAGGTTAAAATTACCACCCCTGACTCACTTCGAAAATTTGTTACGCTTACGAATGCGGATGGAAATTTCTCTATTTTGAATGTTCCCATTGGCAAACATGATTTGAGTGTTGTCATGCTCACATACGATACCAAAGTCGTTACCATCGAAGTCAATTCCGGCAAGGAAACCATTGTAAATATCGGTATGCAACAAAGTTTCACGGATATAGAAGAAGTGGTTGTATCCGCTCGTAAAAAAGGGGAAATTATCAATGAATTAGCTACTGTATCTGCTCAGCAGTTTAGCGTTGAAGAGACCAATCGATATCCTGGTTCCAGATCTGACCCCGCTCGTATGGCCTCCAATTTTGCTGGTGTTCAGGGTGCAGATGATTCACGAAACGACATTATAATCCGTGGAAATTCACCATTGGGCGTAGTTTGGAAAGTGGAAGGGATTGACATTCCAAACCCAAGTCATTTCGCGACAGCTGGGAGTTCAGGTGGACCTGTGTCTGCATTGAATAATAAAATTTTAGGAAATTCCGATTTCTTTATGTCGGCATTTCCTGCCGAATATGGAAACAGTGTTTCGGGAATATTTGACTTGAAACTGCGAAATGGGAACAACGAAAATCATGAATTTACGGGTCAATTTGGTTTATTGGGTACTGAAATTGCGGCAGAAGGTCCATTGAGTAAATCGCACAAATCAAGTTATTTGGTGATGGGCCGTTATTCCACCTTGAGTATGTTTCAAAGTTTAGGCATTCAAATAGGAACATCGGCAGTACCCGTTTATGGGGATGGTGCATTAAAATTAAATTGGGCTTTGAAAAAAGGCGGAACTCTGGCCCTTTTCGCTATTGGGGGAAAAAGTAACATCGATATTACAGTATCCAACCAAACCGAAGTAACGGATGAACTATACGGCGAAGGAGATCGCGATCAATATTTTGGAACCTCTATGCTTACAAGCGGTCTGGTTTATAAAAAATCCTTGAACGAAAAAACGTACCTTACTTCTACCTTAGGCTACAGTCATGATGAATCCAATTCACACCATAATTTTTTAATCCGCAGTGTATACGATGAAAATGGCGTTCAAAAAATAAAAGTGGATTCTTTGTTCCCATTGATGGGTTACTATTTTAAAACGTCTAAAATATCTTATTACTTGGCCGTAACGCACAAATTTACACGTCGTTCCCTGATCAAAGCGGGTATTAACTTTGATGGCTACTATTTGAATCAAAAAGATTCCGTTCTCAACCAAGATTCTCTTAACATGGGAAATTATAGTACTTTCAACAACCGCTGGGACTACAAAGGGACTTCCATGTTGATCCAGCCCTTTGTGCAATGGAAATACAGAATTAACGAAAACATGGATTTTACAGCAGGTTTGCATGCACAATATTTCTCTTTGAGCAATAGCATTAGCCCATTGGAACCGAGATTAGGTTGGAAATACCGCATGAAAAAAGCCCAATCCATTTCTTTGGGAGCGGGATTACATAGTCAAATGCAACCTTTGTATTCGTATAATTACCATTTACTTTCAGAATCCCCAGCTAATCCCCACAACCAAAAAATGGATTTTACGAAGAGTTTGCATTCTGCTTTGGGGTATGAAAAATCCTTCTCAAAAAGCTTCAATGTACGTTCAGAAGTCTACTATCAATATTTGTACAACATTCCTGTGGAAATTCATCCAAGCGCTTTCTCCATGGTCAACATGGGAAGCGGTTTCCAACGATTTTTTCCAGATACTTTAACGAATTCAGGGACGGGATACAATTACGGTTTGGAAGTAACGGTTCAAAAATTCTTCGATAAAAGCTTCTTCTTCTTGTTCTCAGGCACCTTGTATGATTCTAAATACCTAGGAAGCGATAAAGTACTTCGAAATACCAGTTACAATGGAAATTACGTAACGAACTTGTTGGCAGGGAAAGAATTCAAATTGAACCAGAAAAATAGCATTTCACTTGGTTTAAAAGTAACGTATGCTGGCGGGAAACGCTATGGTTATGTTGATTTAGCCAGCACGAAAACTGCCAACGAATTAATTTATATGGACTCTGCTTTCAATACACGTCAATTCAAGGATTACTTCAGAGTGGATATGAAAATCAATTGGAAAAAGAACGCACAACGCGTGACACACGAAATTGGTTTGGATTTGGTGAATGTCCTTGGAACGAAAAATCTACTTTCTTTGACGTACGCACCCAATGTTTCTGACCCGTCTGCAGAACCAATTGCACAGCGCTACCAGTTAGGGTTTTTACCAATCTTCTATTATAAAATCGACTTTAGAGGAAGGCCAAAAGTGACAGTTACCAACTAGGACAATCGTCGCATTTTTTCTTCGGTTTGATATAAAACAAACCACCTAGAACACAATTGTATTCTAAAAAACCGAGTTTTTGTTTTGCATACGAAGAAGGGTCGTTCGGTCGTGTACGTACATGCATTTGATTCACAAAACCTGTGTTCAAATTGCCTTGTAAAAAGAGGTGTTTGAAAAATTCCAAACGAAGACCTGAACTGGCTGAAACACCAAAGCCAGAAATTGAATAGGTAACTCTGTCAAATGTGCCAGCAAAGTTAAAATCGTTCACGCTCATAATTATACCTGTACTCAAACCTAGATTTCCCGTGACTTTAAATTTCCCTTCTCGTCCTCCTTTGTATAGATTAAAAGAACGCATTAATTCCGCTCGAATGTAATTCATACCGTTGGTGTTCTCGTAATGAAAATTCTTGTAATCTGTAATTACTGGCGTTCCATTGTAGGTGCCACTCCAATTGGAAAGGGTATCCACTCCTGGATCAATGTGCCCAGAAAGTGATACGTGATTTTGGTCATTGAACACATATTTGAAATGGTCATAACCTATTGACCAAGCCCAATTTTTCTTGAAATAATACCCAATGCGGAGGTTGAATTGGGGAACCGTAATATGATCCAAACTCAAATACATTTTGGCCGATAATGGTTCTGGTCTATCAATGGCTTTGGCGCCTGCAAGAGTGAAATCGTAACCCGGTCCAACACAACGTAAATTCGATTTTGTATAATGAGTTCGGTTGTAACCCCAATAAACAAAAATTGTCCCTTTGGCCGTTGATTCCTTTTTCTTGCCACTTTGAGCTTGTCCAATAAAACTGATGCTAAGTGCAACAATTGCTAGTCCTAAAAAACGCATATTTTATTTAATTAATTGAATCCAATCTTCTTCCGAAATTATTTTCTTTAATTGAAAATCAGATTTGCTTTCGTTATCTCGCCATCGAACCAATCCGATACCCTTCACAAAGTATGAATAATTACGTCCGTTTATTTCGGCCTCGTCGTGTGTAATTGGATTGAATATCGTCGTTCTGAAATTGTCTTCAAATACCAACGCTTCCCTCTTTTTTCCCATAACCGATATAAACTCTTTTGGTTTCGTTGGATTTACACGTCGTTCTATTTCATGCAAAATCAGTGTAGAATCGCGAATTCCGGGGAAACGCGAAGCGAAATAGGTTTGATCTTGCATGTCCATTGGGAACAAACGGTTTTTGAACAACTCTGCTTGGCGTTTTTTAGCATCACGATCAACGATCATGTGATCATCCAAGTTCAAACTATCAACACCATAATTGTACGCTTCAATAATGCGACCATCCTCGGTATAAATTTCCACAATTATGTGCTTTCCTTTGGAATCTACCAAACGATAAATCCGATGAAATCTTTCGGCTAAACCATTGTGAATGTCTTGGTAAAGATAGACTTTGCCTTCACCTTCCAACGGATAAAAATACTCCGCCAATTCATTTTTGCTTCCTTTGTCGTTGCAAGCAGAAGCTACTACTAGTATGAATAATAAACCTGCTAAACGTCTCATGACATCTTTAAAAAATTCACTTCTTTTTCTGATAAAACTCGGTAATGCCCACGTGGCAAATCTTTCTTCGTCAAACCAGCATATTGCACGCGATCTACTTTTAAGACAACATAACCCATACTTTCGAAAGCACGACGTGCCACACTGTTCTTTCCGGATGTTAACTCGACGCCCACTTCACGTGAATCGCCTTTAACATATTCCGCTTTGTCAAAATAGGTTTTACCATCTTCCAAGTTGATTCCCGCCATCAATTTTTCCAAATCTTCCATTTTAACTGGTTTGTCCAGCTCCAAATGATAGATTTTTTTCGCTTTGTATTGTGGATGCGTCAATTTTTTCATCATATCGCCATCGTTGGTGAAAAATAGTAAGCCGGTGGCTTCTTTTTCCATTCTCCCAACAGGATACAATTGTTCTTTTGTCGCTTTACGCACCAAACTCATAACGGTTTTTCTACCTGTGGTATCATCCATGGCTGTTATAAAACCTTTCGGTTTGTTCAGTATAACATAGCGTTTTGTTGCTGAACGAATTGAGTCATCACCGTATTTCACGATATCAGTTGATTTCACTCGGTACCCCATTTCCGTAATGATTTCACCATTTACGGATACGATACCATTGGCGATGTAGATATCGGCCTCTCTTCGAGAGCAAACACCTGCATTCGATAAGTATTTATTCAAACGTATCGCGTCATCGTCAAATTTAGGCATAGGATCACCCTTTTTCTGCTTCTGTTTGAAATCGATGTACTTGCGTTTGTCTCTTGCATTGACCGCTTTTTTGTCAGGATCTTGTCCTGCAGCTTGTCTTGATTGTGCGCCGGCTGTTTTAGGGCGCGTAGTCGTTTTGGATGTTTTGCCAGCAGGGCCGGACTTACGGGAAGGTTTATCACCACCCACTCTTTTTTTGTTCATCTCGAGCATTATTTATTTCCGCAAAGATAATTCGGATAATTGAATAAACGAAATATAAATAGTAGACCTCTCTGTTGAACGATTCTAGACGAAAGGTGTAAATGCATCATCGATATATTCAAGGTCTGTACGGAAGCCGTTGTGGACGATGGAGACGATGTCAAACTGAGTTTCCAAAGCAATGTCTTTGGATTGGATATAATGATCTGCCACCTTGATTATTTGTCGTTGCTTGCTTCTCGTCACTGCGCGCCATGGTTCCCCAATTTCCGCCGTTTGACGGGTTTTTACTTCAACCACGTGAATTTTATTGTCAAATTGGGTGACAATATCAATTTCTAAATGTTGTAAGCGATAATTGCGGACCAGTATTTCGTGACCATTTTTCTTTAAATAGGCTGCGGCAAGATCTTCGCCGAATTGACCCAATTCTTGATTCGTCATAGTAGATGTCTTGATTTCTACTTGAAAATACAAATAAATAAGAAAATAAAAAAGGGAATTTCAGGTTTACAAAACACCGATCAGCTCCAATGTTTCTTTGGAGGCAGCTTGCTCCGCCATTTTTTTGGAACTTCCGGTTCCCATACCGTATTTTTTGTTGTTGACATTTACGACCATTGTGTATTTCCAAAATCCGCCTTGATTTTCTTCCGAAACAGTATCAAAACGCAATTCCATTTTCCCTTTTTGACACCAAATAAAAAGTTTGGATTTGAAGTCAATTTCTTCGGCCAATACTTTTGAAATATCCGTGTATTTGGGTAAAATATGATCCTGAATAGCCGAACTAGCCGATTTAAAGCCACCGTCCAAAAATATAGCCCCTATAATTGCTTCGTATGCATTTCCTTCAATCGTGCTCATATTGATGGATCGACCCTTTTGAAAACGGATGACTTGACTGATTCCAATACTTTCTGCGATATCTGAATGATTCTTTCGACTGACAATTTTTGACTTCACTTTTGTCAAATATCCTTCGTCCTCATTTGGAAACTTTACGAAAAGATATTCAGCGATAACGGTATCAATGACAGCGTCGCCTAAAAATTCGAGACGTTCGTTGGAAACCAATGTATCGTTCTCAAATAACAGAGATTTGTGCGTAACGGCGCGAATGAATAAATCCACGTCCTTGATGCGGTAACCAAATTTCGAACGAATGAATTTGGAAAGATATTTTTCTTCGTTTGTTTTTCCTTTATCAAAGAGTGATAAGGCCATAAAACAGAGTTTATCCTACGAATTTCTTCACTATGACACTGGTATTGTGTCCGCCGAAACCAAACGTGTTTGAAATCGCAACATTGACAACACGTTTTTGAGCTTTGTGAAAAGTGAAATTCAATTTATTGTCCAAAGCTGGGTCATCGGTGAAATGATTGATTGTCGGCGGTACTAGGTCGTTTTTCACAGCCATAATACATGCAATTGCCTCAATAGCGCCAGCTGCACCCAATAAGTGTCCTGTCATCGATTTCGTTGAAGAAATATTCAAATTGTAAGCGTGTTCGCCAAAAACTTGTTGGATAGCTTTTACTTCCGCGACATCCCCCAAAGGAGTCGACGTACCATGAACATTGACATAATCAATCGCCGTTGCATCAATTTCAGCATCCTCCAAAGCACGAAGCATCACATTTCTTGCGCCAATTCCTTCCGGATGTGGAGCCGTCATGTGGTACGCATCGCCAGACATTCCACCGCCAATAACTTCCGCATAAATTTTTGCGCCACGTTTTACCGCGTGTTCGTATTCTTCTAGAATCAAAGCACCAGCACCTTCGCCTAAAACAAAACCATCACGGTCCAAATCAAAAGGACGTGAAGCTGTTGTTGGGCTATCATTGCGGGTAGACAAAGCTTTCAACGCATTAAAACCACCCATTCCCATAACATTTACCGCTGCTTCCGAGCCACCTGTTACGATTGCATGTGCTTTTCCTAAACGAATCAAATTGAAAGAATCAATGATGGCATTTGTGGCAGAAGCGCAAGCTGAAACAGTAACGTAATTGGGTCCACGCAAGCCATATTTAATTGAAATATGTCCCGCTGCGATATCCGAAATCATTTTGGGGATAAAGAAAGGGTTGAATCTTGGTGTTCCATCTCCTTCAAAGAAATTTTGCGCCTCGTCTTGGAATGTTTTTAAACCTCCAATTCCCGAACCCCAAATCACACCGATGTAATCTAAATCTGGATCTGATTCCATTAATCCAGAATCAGCCATGGCTTCAGAAGCTGAAACCATGGCATACTGGGAAAATTGATCCATTTTTCTTGCTTCTTTTCGGTCAATAAAATCTTCAACATTGAAGTTTTTAACCTCACAAGCAAATTGTGTTTTAAATAATGAAGCATCAAATTGTTGGATAGGTGCGCACCCGCTTTTTCCATTTATCAAACCTTCCCAAAATTCAGGAAGAGTATTACCAATAGGGGTAAGTGCGCCTAAGCCCGTTACAACAACTCTCTTTAACTCCATAAAAATTCAATTTTTTTTTAAACCAAAAAGGCCTTCTTAGTTTGCGTGCTCTTCAATGTAAGAAACTGCAGCACCAACTGTTTGAATGTTTTCAGCTTGATCATCTGGAATAGCGATGTTGAATTCTTTTTCGAATTCCATAATCAATTCAACTGTATCTAGAGAGTCAGCCCCTAGATCGTTAGTGAAGCTTGCCTCTTGCGTTACTTCGCTTTCTTCAACTCCCAATTTATCTACGATAATAGATACTACTCTTGTTTTAATGTCAGACATTGTTCTCGTTTTAAAATTAATTCAGCTTGCAAAGAAAAAAACATATAATCAATAAACAAAATAAAACGCTTTTATTTTATCATGCCTTGCATAAGTTTCTCCCTTTTTCGGACTATTTTACTCTATTTTAATTACCAATATAAGGTTATTTTTTTATTCCCAAGAAAATCCTTTCTACCTTTGTGGCATGATCAAAAAAAGATTGGCCATTTTTGCATCAGGCTCAGGAAGCAATGCCTTGAATTTAGTGGATTTTTTCGCAAATCATGCGGAGATTGAAATTGGAATTTTAATCAGCAATAAAAAAGAGGCTCCGGTGGTGGAAGCCTGTGAAAGACTAGGATTGGATGTTTTTGTTTTGGACAACGAAAAGGTAAGTCAAGCGAATGTTTTGTCCAGTATCTGTCAAAACCAAGGTATTGATTTCGTTATTCTAGCCGGCTATCTCCGTAAAATACCGGATGAATTTATCGCAGAATACCCTAACCGAATTATCAATATTCATCCTTCTTTATTGCCAAATTTTGGCGGTCCAGGGATGTATGGCATGCGTGTTCACCAAGCTGTAAAAGAGTCTGGAAAAAATAATACCGGCATCAGCATACATTTGGTGAATCAAGAATACGACAAAGGACAATTGATTGCACAATTCTATTGTTCTGTCGATAATGCGGACACTTCAGAAATGATTGCGAAAAAAGTGCAAATCTTGGAACATACTTATTTTCCGACTGTTGTGGAAAATTACATAAAACTACTTTAGATGAATTTCTTTACTACCTTCTCTTGGGCAGAGATTTTCAAAGCAACGATGGTTCTTTTTGCCGTAATTGATATCGTTGGCTCCATTCCCATCATATTAAAATTGAAACAATCTACTGGAGATATTCATGAGCTCCGGGCCAGCCTCGTTTCATTAGGAATTATGATTGGCTTTTTAATTTTAGGAGAAAATATCCTTTCACTTTTTGGTGTTGACATCGGTAGTTTTGCCGTTGCGGGTTCTATAATTCTTTTTATTATGGCCTTGGAAATGATTTTAGGCGTCCAATTGTTTCGTGATACCGCGACGGGAAAAACGGCTAGTATTGTTCCGCTCGCCTTCCCTATTATTGCAGGCGCTGGAACAATGACTTCTATCATTACCTTGCGCGCAGAATTTGACACGATTAACATCGTATTGGCGATACTCATCAATGTTTTCTTTGTGTATTTGGTATTGCGCTCTACAAAACCGTTGGAAAAATTCTTAGGAGAAGGCGGTATCGCCATCTTGAAAAAAGTATTTGGAATTATCCTTCTGGCGATTGCTGTGAAGTTGTTTACATCGAATCTTCCTGGTTTATTTAATGGAGTTTAGTGAAGTACGCAATTTTACAATTGCGAATTACGAAATTGCAATTTTTGAAATTTTGTAATTCAAATTGCCGTTCAAAAACTACCCATTCTAAATTGAAAAATTCGTATTTTACTACAAACCAAACCCAGTGCCCGAGGCGCTACCTTCTATCACTTCTAAGCCATCTTTGTACTTCTTTTCAATGATTACCTTGCCTTTTTTATCATAGCCTCGGTACATTCCGTCGCGGAGTCCGTTTTTGTAATCGAGTTCGGAAACAATCAATCCTTTTCGATCAAATTGTTTTTGTACACCATCCAATTGACCTTTTTTGTAATGAGAAATTACCGCGGGCATTTTCCCGCCAGGATGATACGCAATCCATTCTCCATCCTTTTCGCCTTTGGAATAATTGCCCTCTTCCATTAATTTAAAGTCTTTTTGAGAGAAAGAATAGTATTTTCCATGACGCTCGCTATCTGTCCTTTCAAAATCTTTCATTACACTATAATCCATGACAGATTTGGTCGTCACAACTTTGTAATTGATGATTTCTTTTGGCATACCATTGTCATAGAAAGATGTCCATTCACCCGTTTTAATGTTCTCTTTGTAGGTTCCTTTTAAACTTGGTCGACCCGACTGATGGAAAGATTCCCAAGCGCCCTCCAACATCCCTGCTTTGAACGTTGTTTTGTTTTTCAAGGTGCCGTTTTCCCAGTAGTTCTTCCATTCACCTTCTTCTTTGCCTTTGACGTATTTTCCTGTCATCAAAAGGTTTCCGTTTTCGTACCACGTTTTCCAGTCGCCTTCTTTTTGGTCGTCAGCAAAACTTCCTTCTTTGAAGTGGGTTCCATCTTTGTAGAAATAAGACCAAAAGCCATGTGCTTTTCCTTTCTTGTATTCAGCATTGTAAGAAAGTTCTCCCGTCGGGAAAAAATAGGTCCATTTTCCATCTTGCTCATCTTCTAGGAAAAATCCTTCTTGGTCTTTTTGACCTTGGTTGTTGTACCAGGTCCATTTTCCAAATTTTTTCCCGTCTTGGTACTGACCTTCCACATTTACTTTGCCATTGTCATAGAAATACTTGTAGTCGCCTTCCAGCGCACCATTTTTGTAGTGGCTGATTTTTTCCAATTGGCCCGTGTAATAAGCATATTGCCATTCACCCTCTTTGATGCCTTCTTTGAATGCACCCGTCAGCATCAAGTAGCCCATTGGACTGTATTCTTCAAAACTTCCGTTTTTCAAACCATTTTTGTAACTGTAAATTTCCTTCAAAGATCCTGAGGTGAAAAAGGTTCTTAATTCCCCATTTCCATCCTTCAAAATCTGTGTATGCATGGAATCCGGTAAGTAAAAAAACTGCAAATAATTCACTCCATCCAATACTTCTTCAACGGATTTCAAGCGACCATCACGGTAAAAATATTCCCATTTTCCAACCGGTTGATCGAGTTGATAATCGCCTTGAACGGCTAAATTTCCATTTTCATACCATTCACGGTAGACAGAATCTTGCTTTTCAAATTTAAAATAACCCTCGCTACGCGGTTTTTTATTGGGAAAATACATTTGCACCCTACCGTTCAAGGCGTCTCGGTAATAATCGCGTTCTTCTTCGAGATTTCCCGCTCGATCAAAGTACTTCCAGTGACCGTGTTTCTCATTGGTCTCGCCCAATTCGTCTTTGTAGTAATATCCGGAAGCTTGGGTTTGGGTTTTGTTGTAATCGTAATAAAGATTGACTTTTTTACTCAAATTTTCCTTCAAGATTTCTTGCGAAAAAACGATTACAGGAAAAAAGAAAAGGATCAAGAAAAGTTTGTGATTCATTGTTGTTTTATATCTAATTACTTAGAACGGATTTGCACCCGAACGGTTACATTCTTCCTAAAAATCCTTGAATCAGCAGGAATATACCGAATCCTGCAAATACAATACCAATCAATTGGTTGAGCGCTTTTAACAATTTGTCAGTCATCAAAGGACGCAACTGTTTAGCGCCAACGATTTTCAGGATATCGAAACTAAAAAAAGTAGCCAAAATAATTCCCAAAAAGAAAATTACCGGCGCCGTTGAGTCTCCCTCTGTTTTTTCTGCCAAAGTCATCACTGAAAACCAATAAAAAATAACCAATGGATTTGCCAAATTCAGTAAAAACCCTTTCAAAACCAACATGGGGTAACTCGCGCTGTTCGGAACAATGTTACCCTTGCTGTCTTTTTTAGAATCTTTTGTTTTCTTAAAAAACGTAGCAACTCCATAAATGATGAACAACGAACCTCCAATAATCTTTAGCAAATGTTGATTTTCTCCTTCTGTCAGGTGTTGTACTTCAAAATAAAAATTCAACGCAATCAAAATATAGATCACATCGCTTAGCAATACGCCAATGTCAAACGCAATGGCCGCTCGAATTCCTTTTTTGATGCTTGTTTCTAACAATACAAAAAATACTGGCCCAATCAAGATGCTGAGCAAGAAACCGGTAATGATAGCTTTTGTAATGAGTTGTAACAATTCCGAAGAGGGTTTTTACAAAAATAAACTTTCATTCCTTTTTTAGCTTGTAAATCCTAAATAAAGATGAAACATTTGTTAACCAAAAATTGTGAATGGCAACTTTTTTTAGCAAAGTGTCCAGAAATGAATCGGAATTCTGACCAATTGTTTACATTTGTGCTCAAATTAAGCCAACTTTTGGCTTTTGTAATGTGAATAGATGAAAACCGGACTTGGTAATACAAAAATAGAAGCCATCATCAAAAAGGTAGAGAAAGAAGGAATTCTTGCCAAAGGATTGATCGATGATTTGAAAGACTTGCGTGAATTAGCAAAAAAAGAACAAGACCCTTTGGTGGTGAAAGTTTTGCGATTGACGTATGAATATTTGACTGAAAACGAAGCATTTGATGTAGAAGGTCAATACGATGAGGACGAAGAAGGGAACGAATACCCGTTGGAAGGAATCGAAGATCAAGAAAATCTATTGTATTTGTTAAACTTGTTGATCAACGCTGAACACAAGATTAATAGAGAAGAAATTAAAGATTACAGAAGTGCCTTAAAACGAGCGCTTTACTAAGTTATCAAAAATAAATTGTAAAAAACTTTCGATTTCGAGCAACCAATTCAACTTTTTGTTCGTTATTGCAGTAAGGTTTTATTTAAGCAAAATCCTGACATGCCTTTGCTCCTCTTTGAATGCATGTCAGGATTTTTTTTGTGCCCAACTTTTTAATCCCTGATTTTAAGGCGATTAACCCCTTTTCAATTCCCTAACAATATTGACAATACGATACAAATTGATCTGAATTGTGCACAAACGGAATCGTTGGGTCGTACATTTCCTCGAAAATTTCTGTCAAAACCGTGGGCAAAGCATCCACAAATTCTTCCAAAGTCATTTCTCCAGTTTGAAGACTCAATGGCGCTTCTGGATAATTGATGAAGGAGATAATTGTCACTTCATCAGGTAAATATCCGTAGGTTTCGCGAAATAAATACGCATAGATCCAAAGTTGAAGCACTTTTCCTTTGGCAGCGGCCTTCAATAAATTTTCGGCCACGTTATTTTTATTTGTATTTACCTCTTCTTGGTTGACCCTTCCACTCTTGTAATCGATGATGCGAGTTTTATCTCCAAAACCATCCACGCGATCAATAAAGCCTTTTAGATTGACCGTTTTCTCTACTCCGTGAATAATCAATTTCAAAGTCGTTTCCAGTTTCTGTTCCAAAGAATGAATCATCAACGGTTGATTCAATTTCATCAACCATTTTTTCTCTTCTTGGAAAAAGCGTTGAAGCAAAGAAATGGCCATTTGGTAACTCAGATGATTCTTGCCCGTGGCAAACGAATTTTCGTCGTCATCATAGTTCTTTTTGAATTCTTTTTTTACCAATTCAGGAAATTCCTTTTCCATTCTAGCAATGTCCACCGGCGACAATGATTTTGGATTTGGCTTGTCCCTTCCTTCGGAATCTTTGTGTGCGAAAGGTTCGTACAATATCTCCAACACTGCGTGAATGATCGTTCCCAAGGTATTGTTGTTCATTTCTTCTTCTACTTCTTCCTCCTCGCCGTACTCTAAAATGTAGCGGTAATAGAAATCCATTGGACAACTCAAATATTTGTTGAGCGCGCTAGCAGAGATCGAATTCTCCAAAATTCGATCCATTTTTGCGAAAATCTCGGGTGTTTTCAGAATTGAATTGAGTTGAGTTTTGGCCGCAGATGCTTCCAATGCGTATGTTTTTTCCGTTAGTGAAACGTTGGGTGCTAATCGTTCCCATTCCATACGCATTTGCTGGATGTACCGACTTGGTTCACCACTGTTCAAACTTTCTTGCGCTTCAGTGTAGGTGATGGTCATGTTCTCCATTTTGTGCAACAAGCGGTAAAAGTGGTGCGCAAAAAGTCCTTGTTTGTCACGTGTGCCTGGCATTCCGAAATAATGTCTCAAATCCATCGGAATCAAGGTTTGGATTGGATTTCCAGGAGGCATGGTTCCTTCGTTCAATCCCAAGCAAATAATGTTCTTAAAATCCAACATCCGCGTTTCGAGCAAGCCCATCATTTGCAATCCTTCCGTGGGCGTTCCTTCGTAAGCGATACGTTGTTTACTCCAATTTTGATGGAAAAGCAACTTAAAGGTACGCAAACTCATCTCAGGAAAATCTTCTCCTAACGTATTTTGAAAAGTCAAAACGGCTTTGTCAAACGTCCGAAGAATTGCCTTTTCAAATTCATTTTCTTTTTGAAGAACCGGGTAAATCAATTGATTCAATTGCCGCATATGTTGCAAGGCTTTTCCGAAATCGTTGTTCCAAGGTTGCAAGAGGGTTTGAATCAGCTTTTCGATGATCGAATTGTCCAAGGAAACGTGGTTGGGCGAAAGGAATATTCGATTTTTAGAAATAATATAGTTCTCCAAAGAACGCTGTTTGCCTATGATTTCCTTGGTCGTAAAAGCTTGATAAAAAGGATGCTGCCACAATTTGAACAAATCTTTGTGGTACAAACTTTTGGTTTTGAATCGGGTGAAATTCTCTTGAATGGAGAAGAGTAAATCCACCCACAATTTTACCGAGGTATCGCGCAATTGCAAACCCATTGTGATGTTGGCACGACCGATGTTCAACGGTAAATTCTTCATCATCGGTCCAGCCAATGTTTCATCCGCAAGCAAAAGCACGGTTTCATTGAGTTCATTTTCATTCATTTTCGACAAAATACTGGCCGCCGCTTTTACTTGTGCAATGCTCTGTGCACAGGAAATTAATTCGATATTTTTGGTTTCGGTAAGCATGTCGTTTTCCATGAAATTCTCCGGTTTTCGACCCAAAAAGTCATTGAAAGTTCGTTGAAAATGTCCTGCTTCGTGGTGTTTTGCCTTGTAGTAAAATTCGTCGATGTTTTGCAAAATATGAGCTTTTCCTCGCACATGTAGCTTCCGAATTATCGTCATTTCTGACAGAGAAAGCGCATTGAATCCTGCAAAGATGAAGATGCGCTTGTCTTCTGGCGGTGAAACCAATTCGTTGTTTTCTGCTACTTCCCGAAACGCCATTCCGCCGTACGCCCAATTGTTTTTCTTCAAGCGTTCACGAAGACCTTCATAATAGTGAGGCAAGCGTTCCCAAAAAGCCAAAAATTTCAATTGTGTCTCGCTTAATTCTTCTGAATTGAAACTCCAATTTTCAATGTCTTTGACATCTTTTAGATTTTTGAAAAGTTGTTTGGGATCGACCAAATACTTGTCTATTTCCTCAAAATCGGCCAAAAGAATTGTCGCCCAGTTGTAAAACGCATCAAAACTCCGATCGGCGGTATCTTCTTCAATTTCTAAATGAACGCGGTACAATTCAAATAAAATATTGAGTTTATCCACCACTTTATAGGTCGAAGCATTTTTGATCCAACTGTCGATTGTCAGCATTTCGGGAGCAAAAATGGGCCGCTCAAATTTGGATGCCAATTCCGTTTCCAAATATTTTCGGGCACGGATCGAAGGAAGAATAATGACCAAATCTTCCAGTGGCCATTCATTTTCAAGAATGAAATCTGCTATTCGGGTGATGAATTTTTTTCCTTGCATTATTTTTTAGAGGATAAAAAGCCCCAATAGGTACTTTTGTTGAGTTGAAAAGTTTCAGCATTTGGGTAATATTTTAAAAATCCAGCTGGGAAACGAACGGTTTTCTTTTTCGTCCATGAAGTTTGATAGGCGCGCATTCGACCATTTTCAATTTCGATGCAATCCACATTTTGTTTGGTATGGGTTTTCCAGGTGTAATAATCCACGGTCTTGCCCAAATTTTGGTTCCATTTGATTTTCTCCACCAGCAACCAATTTCGCCAAAGCTGAGTGGCATCGTTTCGCCATTCCATGGAATTGAAGTTGTTGATCAATGCATTGCGCAGGCCGTTATCGGCAAAATAAACAGACGTTCCTTTTTTCATTTCGTACTTGTTTCCACCGTAATAAGAAGGAATTCGGTACAATAAAAAGGCTTTTTCAAACAATTCCACGTAGCGCTCAACCGTTTCATTGTCCAAGTCGCAACGTGTGCCGATATCATTGTAAGAAAGGACTTCTCCCATTTGGAAAGCGAGCGTTTTTAATACAGCAATCATCTGTTTCTTCTTGTTGATTCGATCGTTGGCGCCGAGCTGCGTGACTAAAATCTGCTCGAGCAATTCATTGATTATCTCCTCTGCCTTTTCAGGATTTTCAATCACCGCGGGATACGAGCCAAATACCAAGCGATCTTCCAATTCCTTTTCCAAACTGCCCATTCCTTTGGTTTGCGCCAATTCGTAAAATGCAAAAGGAGTCAACTCTACGACCAAGTCATTCGCCTTTAAAGCTTCGAAAAGAAGTTCGTCAATGGGAGCTTGAAAGGAGCTCAATAAGATAACCTTTGCTAGGTGATCCTCGGCTAAAATCATTTCCAACAGAAATTGCAATTGACCAAAATGCTCAGCATCTTTCAATACCACTATTTCAGCATTCCCTATTTTCGTAGAAAGGAAATCGTAAATCTCTGTTTCTGTATCCAAGCCTTTGTAATCCTTTTTGGATAAGATTTGATGCGACCAGTCCAAATCCGACAAAATGTCCAAAATGAATTCGGTTTTACCAATCCCTTTTGGTCCTTGCACCAAGAGTACTTTCGCCTCTTTCATTTGTTCTATAACGCGACTTTTCTTCAAGCGCACGATTTTTGATTCCACCGTTGTTTCTTCCATAGAATAGAATAAATCCATTTAATTTTGCGGAAAAATAAGGTTTTTTGGCAATTGGTTAAACCTATTGATGGCTTAAAGTTATTCACACTTATTGTACGGTTGAGAAATGAAAATTAAAGACCTAAGCGTTAAACCGTTTGTGAATTGCTTCGTTCAATTTCCGTACATTCGATTTTTAAATAAAGTTACAAATGCAAGAAATTGAATTCATTTTGTACGTTGCAAACCAGTCGATGAGCAAGCATTTTTATGAGCAAGTATTGAATCTTACACCTACTATTGATGTGCCCGGAATGACCGAATTTCAGGTACTTGAAAATGTCAAACTAGGATTGATGCCCAATGATGGAATCGCTAAAATACTTGAAGATAAAACCGTCCATCCTTCAAGTGGTATAGGAATCCCTCGCTGCGAGTTATACCTAAAAGTGAAAAATCCACAAGATTTCATGGATCGATCGATCCGACTTGGCGGTAGGCTAATCAGTCCTTTGCAAACAAGGGATTGGGGCGATCGAGTTGGCTACATTGCCGATTTGGATGGACATATTTTAGCTTTCGCTGAAAAAATATAGCGCCACTTTAGCTTGTTTCTCAAAAGATCAATTCACGATCAATCGTTCCACATGCGAATCACCGAAAGCATAAGGAATATAGGCCAGTGAAGGAATTTCCTTCGTCAAAATCAATGGCGTTTTTTTACCCAAGGCAATGGATCCGTGTGTTTCAGAAAGTCCCATCGCGTAGGCCGCATTGATGGTTAACGCGTTGATGGCTTCTTCCGGCGTCATTTTCATTTTCACACAGGCTAAGGACCAAACGAATTGAAGATTTCCACTTGGTGTGGATCCTGGATTGAAATCACTGGCTAAGGAAATGGGTAATCCAGCGTCGATCATTCTTCTGGCTTGACTATAAGGAATACTCAGAAAATGAGAACAACTTGGCAATAGTGTTGGCATGGTCGTTGAGTTTTTCAATGCTTCAATGTCTTCATCCGAAATTTCTTCCAAATGATCTACTGACAGCGCATTGAATTCGATCGCTTTTTGAATACCGCCCATCACGGAAAATTGATTGACATGCACTTTTGGACGAAGTCCATATTTCGCTCCTGCCTCCAAAATTCGATGCATTTCTTCCACTGAATAGTAATTTCTTTCACAGAAAATATCAATATAGTCGGCCAAACCGTCAGCTTCAATACGCGGCAGCATTTCATTGATTATTAAATCAATGTAGCCCTGGTGATTGTCCTTGAATTCCTTTGGAAAAGCATGAGCACCTAAGAAATTTGCTTTGATCGCAATATCGGAAGTTTCTTTCAAACGCTTGATTACACGAAGCATCTTTAATTCTGCTTCGACTGAAAGTCCGTAACCTGATTTAATTTCCACTGCGCCTGTCCCATAGGATTTTATTCGCTCTAAGCGCGTTTTCGCTAGGTCAAACAATTCGTCTTCACTCATTTCAGCCAAACGTTTGGCAGAGTTGAGAATCCCGCCTCCTTTTAGTGCAATTTCTTCGTACGAAAGCCCGTTGATTCGATCGACAAATTCTTCTTCCCGACTTTTAGCGAAAACCAGGTGAGTATGCGAATCACAAAAAGCAGGTAGGACATATTTTCCTTCGGCATCAATTACTTCGATATCCCGCCAATCGGTAATCCCACCCCATTCGCTCATACTACCATAATCAACAATTACGCCATCCTCTTGCGCCAAATAAGCGTTTTCAAGGATGGGCAATTCTTTCATATCAGCTCCTTTGCGCATCAAAGGCAAATTTTCGCCAACTTGAACCAATCCTTTGATGTTTTTAATCAACCGTTTTCCCATGTTGCAATTTTACGGAAAAATGAATGGACTTTACGTTGAAAATGTAAGCAATCACTTTAGAAACATGAAGAAAGTAAAAAAGTGGTTAGGTCATTTTTTAGTAATAAGTAGGCAGTCTATTTAAAGAATACCCTTTTTTCAGTGTGAAGTCAAAAGTACTTTATTCCATTCGAAAAAAGTGTAAAACTGTGTATATCCACAGGTAAAAACTCTTCCAACTTACCTGTTACTATTACAATCCTACTTAATTTTAACACCTTACGTTTTTATTCAACTTTTACATCCTTCTTTTTGCAAATGATAAGAGCACTATTTACCCCTAGTATTTCTTCAGGAGATATTTTTCGTCAGATTAAAGCGGATGCTATCGGCAAGGACTCTCATCGCGGTGTCACCTTAACTTATTCCTGGTTGGCCAATCAAGTTGGTCATTTTTCGTTGGGCTTTATTCCAGTAATTTTGTTGTACTCTTGGATAAAACACTTCAATTATTTCAGTTCATCCGCCTTTATGACAGGGCTTTTGGTTTCCATATTTTGGCTTGTTTTTGAGTTATATAATTTTTTAGGCCCCTTACTAGCTGGAAAAAAAACAGCCGCCAAATTAATTTATATTCCTTCCGCCGAAAAAACAATTTTTGAACCAGCATGGGGAAATATTGCCTTTGATACCTTTACAGATTTGTGCTTTTTCTGGCTTGGGGCATTTTCGGCTAGTCAAGTTTTGTCTCATAATGATAGTACCATCCTTATTCTCTCGGCACTTTTTTTAATCATTTTGCTACCCGCTAGGTATTGGTTTTTAACGAAAATGTACTTGCAAAATACGTATTACCCTTTTCAGTTTCGTTTGAGTCAGTGGACCTTTGGTATACTACCACAAGATCGTCAACGTGTTTTCGATTTTATGGATAAAAACAATCCGACCAATCACTTGTTGATTTTTGGCGCCAAAAACAAAGGAAAAACCAGTTTGAGTGTTGGAATTGCCACCGAACTGTCTGTTCAACATATTCCTTGTTTGTATACGACTGCCACCAAATTGTACAGCTCTTTTTGCGATGAAAGTGATGATAAAATTAGAGATACCGACCTTTGGACCTGGCGTGATTGCTCAGTACTCATCATTGATGACATTAATCCCGGTCAGCCTATCGACGATTTAATTACACCCAAAAAATTTAAATCACTTTTAGATGCCAATCCATCGAACCAATCCATTATTCAATCCAAAAAGATTATTTGGGTGTTGGGTGAAGTCGAGTCAGACATTAAATTGGTCAATCAATGGTCTAAAATGCTAGAAGAAATCGGTATTCCTAAGGAATCCGTTCAAAGCATACAATTATAAGCTATCGCTTTTTTTAAAAAGGTAATATGTGATTTTCGTAGGCAAAACTGATCAAATGAGCTGTACTTCTTACTTTGAATCTTTTTACTAATGGCTGTACTCTTTTTTCTACGGCCGACTGCGAAATATTCAGAATTTCTGCGATTTCTTTGTAAGCAAAACCCTTTGCGACCAGGGACAAAGCTTCTTTTTCCTTTTTTGAAATGGCGAAATGATGAAAAAGCTGCTTATTCAACTCGTCCTCGAATTTCGATTTTTTAGGACCATACGCTGCATATTGCATGACTTTCCCTAGGTTAATGCTTTTGTTGATCTGGGAACGACCAATGATACTTGTCATTACACCATCCCTGGATTCAAACACGCTTACTTTTGTGATCAAAGGAATTTCATGGCCGTTTTTGTGCGTTTTTTTTAATTCGATGGTGAAACTGTATTGCTCCAAATCTTGCCTTTGTTTCAAAATGAAATCCAAAGCTTTGTCATTCAGTTCATTTGCGAACGGAGCGTATTCAGGAGTGGTTAATAACACAATTTGCATCATCGTTATCTCTGCATCAGGATAACCTAGAATGTTTTCCCAACCACGGGCATAAATCATTCTATTTTCTTCAAAAGAATAAATGTATATCGCCTCATCCGGAAAGGCAGGGAGCATATTATCAAAATGTGCTACCCTTTCACTTTCAAAATTAACAGGGGTCTCAGATATTTTTGATTTAGAGAATTCACCTGAAATACTACCTTTATCCATTGTACCCAATTGCATTTTACGAATTCAAATGTAGGGTAAACAGAACAGTTTTCCTACCAACTATACCCCCTATCTTTTCACTATTTTTGTTAAAATCCTTACTCACTGTTTATGAATCTTTTGATCCGGCAAGGTTCCGAAAACTCGATCCCAAAATCGCGAAGAAACGCCGTAGGCTTTATCCGAATGCCTGAAGTGATGTATATCGTGATGCAAACTGAGTGGTATTAAAAACCGGAACTTCATTTTCGTGTGAACGGCATAATGGACCAATGAATAAAGCAAATAACCTATTTCAAATCCTGGCGTAAAATACCACGCCTTTGGACCTAAGAAAATGTAAAAAAGTCCGAAAAAAAGGCTCAATAGAAGGATTGCTGGAACTGGCGGCATAAACAATCGGTTGTAATCTGTAGGATGATCATGATGGTAACCGTGCATGGCATAATGGAATGCTTTACCCGCCTTCGATTTACCTACCCAATGAAAAACATACCGATGCATGACATACTCGGTGAATGTCCAAACCAAAATGCCACTGAAAAAAAGCAAAAATTGGCGGCCAATTGGAAAACCATACATTATTTTATTTCCAAACAGGATCGATAACGTGGCGACTATCAAATGAAAAACGATCATCATTTTTGGACCACTTAGGGACAAAAGTTCCAAAATGGGATTTTCATACATCCTTTGTTTTTGTTGCTTTCTCATGACCTTTTTGTTTCGGTTGAAATCAAAAATATTGAATATTGTTACCCAGAATTCCGAAACCGGCTCGTTTTAGGTTTTTTTAAACAAAAAAATCACAAAAAAATTCAATCTTCATTCCCAGGATCTCTTTTAAAATTCGTGCCTTTTATGCTGAATTTTTGCAATTAAAAGATTGAAAAACAGAGGTTAAATTTATAAAACAAAAAAGCCTCAACTTTCGTTGAGGCTTTGTACCCGAGGCCGGAATCGAACCGGCACGCCCGAAGGCACAGGATTTTGAATCCAGCGCGTCTACCAGTTCCGCCACCCGGGCATTTCGTTTGAAGGGGACACCTTCATTCTTTGGTGGGTGCAAAGATATTCATTTTTTGTAAATCACAATTGAATCTTCAGAAAAAAATGCATTTTTTTTAAATGAACGACTTTTTATTCTCCTTGAAATAAAGATAAGGTGCTTCTTCTTTTTTCTAGTGCAATAAAAATGGCTGCCAGTCCCCATATTGGAACGCAGGCTTTATCCGTGTCGAGATAGTTGTTCAAAAAGCCATGGATGAAATAGGTGGTAATCGCTAAAATCATAAATGCAATTAGAGTCCTCATTTCTTTGTCTTCAACCGGCCATTTATTGTACAAATTGATTCCTGTATAATACACAAAAAATAAGATCAACAAAAAGAAAAACAAGCCTGGTGCTCCTGTTTCTGCCAAAGCGCCTAAATATTCGCTATGCGCATTTCCTCCATCGCCAAAATTGGTGGAGATAATGGTAATATTTTCCGGATGCTGAAAACGAGCGTACTCAAAAGCATATGTTCCCGGCCCAAATCCCAAAATCGGTCTTTCTTGAAACATATCCAAAGCACACGTCCATCGATTGAGTCTTTCCAAATTGGAAGCATCTGTTGTCACGTTGGTGGCGCTTTGTAATCGTTTCCCAAAGTCTTCGGTGGTATGTTCCTCTTTGTTTCGAGCCATTTCCATTTGGATCGCATCCCAGGTAAAAAATAAAAATGTTCCTAGGAAAACGGCCGTTCCTAACAAATAAGAAAACTTCACACGTAACTTAATCAAAAGTCCGATTCCAAGAGCACCTACCACACTCAGCCATGCGGCCCGTGTATAAGAAAAGTAGAGCCCAATCAATACGATAAGAATCATAATAATCAAAATCGCTTGGGTGAGTGGTGGGTGTTTTTTACTGAAATACAATCCAAAACCCAACATCAAAGTAAGCGCTACAATCGCACCATAAATCGTGTGATCTTTAAAAAACGGAAACATGACCCAATGCCCTTCTTTTTCTCCAAACGAAAATTGCATATGGTGAATTACTGTGTAGGAAATCACTATGGACATACCGATTAAGAAGAGCCATAAAAATGTCTGGATATTCTTCTTTTTGCCAAATACAATGGGTCCTAATAACAAAAGTGGGCCAAAATACCACACTTTCACGAGTAGGAATTTGACGGATGCAGCTACATTGGAGGAACCAATTGTACTCATGAACAACCAAACCAAATAGAGGGCAACTGCCAAAACAATTGGGTGATGCCAGACATATTTAGGTATTAATGGGTTCTTGATTTCTTGCAATAAAATGAGTAAAATCATCCCAAAAAGCAGTGGCTCTGTGGGAATAAATAACCCAAAACTATCCGTGAATTCTTCAATGTTGATGCTCAACGGAGTTAGAAATGCCAAAGCTAAAAAACTATTCTCTACATGATAAATCGCAAAATAAATCACGAGCAATCCTATGGATGCCAAGGCAAAATAAGCTTGATTTTGCACGATGAAATAAGACGAGAAGACAATGTAAAGTAGCCCAATCAGTCCCAATGTAATATGGGATTTCCAGGTTGTCAAGCTGCTTTTTTCAAGTCGTTCAAACGATCACGCACTAACAAGGCGAAAATCATAAAGAAGAAGGCACCCATTGTGGTAAGAATTACAATAATTGCTCGTTTGGGTTGATCTTTTTTATCCGCTACAACTGCCGACTCTACAATGAATTTATGATTGAACAATGTATTGGCATCTGATTCTGCTTGATCATAAGAATCTTCAAACTTCGCCAATTTCACAATTTCTTCGTCGCGCAACATTTGCAACCCGTCGTATTTTGCACCATCTTTCAAATTGACATCGATTTGCGCTTTGAAAAACACTCTATCCGCAGGGCTTTTTGATTCATTGTAAGCTTGAAACAAGTTTGCTCTGGATTCAATCGGCACAACGCCCAAATTGGAAAGTGAATCCATTTGATGCTGTAATTTGCGCATTTCTGCATCCAACATGTCTTTCTTTCTTTTGTTGATTTCGTACGCTGGCATAGTACGTTCTTGCACCATTTCGTTTTTTACCGTATCGATCAACTCTACGATTGTATTTGCAATGGTGGCAGCCAATTTTGGGTCTTTGTCCAAAACATCAATTTCAATTGAACCATAACGAGTTCGATTGAACTGAATGTGCTTTTCGTATTGTTTGTTGAGTTTGAAATTTTTGTTCACATCATCCATATCTATGTCGTAGTTTTTGAACAAATCAAATTTACTCACCAGACGATTTCGGATTTTAGAGGATTTTAGAATTTGAACCAATTGCTCGGCTTGCTCTTCTTCACCAAAATCCATAGAAGAAGCTTTTGCATTTCGCTGTTCAGAGAAAGAAACCGTACTCGTCGCGGCTGGAAAAACCACCGCTTGAGACAAGTAAAGTGGTGTTAAAAACAAAGAGACAACCAATGAAATTACTGCGGCTGCTGCAGTAACTATTAAAATCAATTTTCTGTTTTTCCAGATAAAAACCAACAAATTTTGTCGTTCTTCTTCCAGATGTATTTCGTTTTGTTCCATATTTTAGTTTCGCTTAAACGCTATAAAGTTAAAAATTCAATCTTATTCTACTATTTCTCCAATTTGGTTGCGTTTGAGGACCAATTCTATAATTTCTTTTGGATTCCATAGTCCGCTTACCATCAATAAAATTATTCCCACTATCAATTCTACGAGCAAAGGGAAAGGTAAATATGGGTGTAAAATTTGTACACCTATCCACAAACCCGCAATGTAAACGCTAAATTGTACAATGTATTTTTTAAAATCAGAAAAACCGAAATTTCGAATCACGAATGCAGCTTGAAAAATAGCAATGGTACTTTGCGTAAGCAAAGCTGTCCAAGCAGCTCCTTCTGCTCCGTAAATTGGAATCCAATAAAAATTAAACCCAAAGTTGATGACAATTCCAGCAAAAGCTAACCGATTTAAAAACCGCATCTCATGTGCAGCGGTAAGATAGGTGCCAAATATGAGTGAAATACCCATAGCAATGAATGAAATCATTAACCAACGAAACGCAGGAATCGTAGATTGAATATCATTTTTGTAAATAGCAGACAAGATGATTTCTGCATTGAAATAACACAAGAATCCAACGAGTATCGCTCCGCCCACAAGCAACTGACTCGCCAATTGAAGCAGTTTTAAATTCTCAACACGGTCTTTCATTTGGTAAGTAAATAGCGGTAAAAGTAAACCCGTGAAAATCATCCCAAACATAAAGAAGGCATCCAACAAACGAAAACCTTGCGCATAAATCCCTGTTTCGTGTGCTCCATTCAGATGCAAGCGTTCAAGCATTATCGAATCCATTCGAGTATACAACATCATGAACAAAATAAGCAAGGCGTACGGTAAACTTTTACGCAAAATTGCCATGGAAAAAACCCAATCAAATTTAATTTTCGGTCGACCGATTTTGCGATTCAACACCCAATAAGCGAAAACCAACGAAAGGCCATAACTCAAGGTTTGAAGCCAAACAAACCATTCAATTTGAAACGGATGTCCATAGTTGCTCCACACGAAGACACTTCCACACAAAAAGATGAGTAACAAGCGGTCCAAAACGGAAAAAATGGCATCCAATCGAAAATACAGCCAACCCGCAAAATGACTTCGGATGTAAGCAATCAAAATAGCAATGAATTGGTTGACCACTAAAAGAAACAGCATGCCCATATTGGTTTTTTCGAAACCCAAGAAAAAGGCAGCTAAAAAAGTCACAAGGGCATAAACAGCAAAGAGAATAAATCTGAAACTTAACATTTTTCCCATGTACCGGGAAACGATGTGTGGATATTGCGCGACATTTTTGGTCGTGAAATTGTTGATTCCCACATCCAAAAGGATATTGAAAAGAAAGGACAGATTCAGCAAAGTAAAATACAAACCATACGCCTCCGAACCCACTCGGTTTTGAACACCGGTATCAATACCAAATATGGAAATTGGCTTGACCAACAGGTTCAAGACCAACATCAAAAGAAGGTTTGAGAAAAACTTTTTCTGCATGTTATCTGCTTAACGCCGTTTTGATCATTTAATTGGGGAGAAAAATGAAATTTTGATTGCTGTGAATCATTCGATCAAAATCAACCAAGTTCTTGCCCACAACCACTTTTGTGCAATAATTCAATTGTGCCATTAATTCCATGCACTTTGTTCGGTTTTCATTGTCCCAAAGTTCGGTGTAAACAATCGGTCGTTGCTCTTCCAATATCTTTATCGCTCCAGTCAATGCATGAAATTCATAATTCTCCACATCCATTTTGATACCTTGAATCTTTTCACTTGAAAAAAGTTCATCTAAGGTTTTCACCTCCACTTCGAATTCTTGACCCTCATTCCATTCTTCAATTTCGTCACATTTCACATGGCTTAAACCTTGCATTTTTGTTTTGCCATTTTGTGGTAAAATCATTTGCAATTTGCCTGCTTGAGCACCCACTGCAAAAGGAACAATTTTAACGTTCTTCAACTGTTCTTTGTCTACGATTTTATTCAGTACCGATAAATTATCCGGCATGGGTTCGATGGCAAAAATCCGATTTAAAGGAAAATTTTTACTCAAGTGGGCGGTCATTATACCAATGTTCGCACCCACATCGAGAATGGCACCATTCTGTTTTTTTAATAAGGAAAGAAACAAGAAAAAATCCCCTTCTTTTTTATCCCAACGGAGCGTGGCGATTTTGAATTTTGAAAACACATACAAATACCTTGAAAACCCAAGTACTGATTGCAAGAAATATTTAACGCTGTTTTTCACGATTCGCCAGAATGAAGGCGCAAAAGTACGATTTTTTTAGAAATCTATGAAGTAGGAAATTCCGCTCACGTCTTTGTTCGTTTCTGGCTAAAATATGATACAAAAGGTTGATTGACAAAATGCTTAGTGGCTTTTAAATTTGATTCTTAAGAGTACCAAACTTTAAACGAAAAAATATGAGAACAAAAAGTCAAATTTTACTTGTCTTTCTTCCTCTGCTTTTTGGTGGAAATCTGATTGCGCAGAGCAACACCGTTTCAGCAGGAGGTGAAGCAAGTGGAGGCGGAGGAACGGTTAGTTTCACCGTCGGCCAAATCGATTATACTTCCCAATCTGGAAGTTCAGGATCTGTTCACCAAGGTGTTCAACAACCGTTGGAATTTTTCAACTTAACTATTGCCGAAAACGAACTAGATTTCACGGTTCAATTGTTTCCAAATCCAGTGGTGGCGCAACTTCATGTTGATCTATCTGGAGCCTCCTTGGATAGGTTGAGTTACAATTTAACAGATGCAACAGGTCGATTAGTTGCTGCTCAAAAAATTGAAACGGAACAAATCAACATCGATATGACGGAGTTGAGTCGCGCAAATTATTTTTTGAATTTCACGAAAAATGGGAAAATAGTGGGCTCTTATCAAATTATTAAAAACTAAAATTTTATACTATGAAAACAAAATTACTTTTATTCGGAATGATCTTTATGGGCACTACGCTGTTTGCACAAGCTCCTCAAAAAATGAGTTATCAAGCCGTTGTCAGAAATTCCTCTGGAGCATTGGTTGCTAATTCACCTGTAGGCGTTCGAATCAGTCTGCTTCAAGGTTCTTCAACTGGATCTGCAGTGTATATTGAAACACAAAATATTTCCACCAACGCGAATGGTTTGCTATCGCTTTCAATCGGGTCAGGAGCCACTGTTTCTGGATCCATGACGGGAATTGACTGGAGCGCTGGACCCTATTTCATTAAAACAGAAACGGATCCTACTGGTGGATCTTCTTATACTATTTCTGGAACCTCAGAAATGTTAAGTGTACCGTATGCTTTGTATGCTGAAACAAGCGGAACACCCGGCACACCAGGTCCGGCAGGACCAGCTGGACCAATAGGCCCAATGGGACCAGCAGGTAACGACGGAGCAACCGGAGCAACTGGACCAGTGGGGCCAGCGGGTGCGGTAGGTCCTGCGGGTGCGACTGGTGCGACAGGACCGGCGGGGGCAACAGGAGCGACTGGTGCGACAGGAGCGACTGGTGCGACAGGACCGGCGGGGGCAACAGGTCCCGCAGGAGCCCAAGGAATTACTAACATTGTAAACATTAATGGTTATTTAGGATCACCCATTGCTGGTAGTGCTGTTGCTTATGTTTTTGCTGGACCAACTCAAACTTTGACAATAACGGCTGGACAAAAAATCTGTGGATGCGCCAGCGCACCCTTGGCAACAACGACAGGGACTGCAACAAGCGTTCGAACTGGTTTGGGATACCAACTAGGAACAGGTACAATAACAAATTTTGTCGGTGGAGCCTATAGTATTATTGAAATCGGAACCGAGAGAAAACCAGTTGCTGCATCCGCTTGTATATCCGGTTTAGCAGCTGGAACGTATACCGTTGGCTTTGTTATTCAGAATGGTGGATCAGTTGCTATTGATGACAATGATTATTTAAATGGTTGGTTCATGGTTACCAATTAAAAAAAAATAAACGTGATAAGAACCTGAACTTTCGTTCAGGTTTTTTTATGCCCAAATATTCTCATTACATATCACAAATCTTCTTTTCCATCCTTCAACTCTACCTTTTTTTTCATTTTCTTCTGAATCACACCAAAGTGATGCTCCTCTTCAGGAGAAACGAACGAAATGGCCATTCCTGGAGATTCAGCTCTTCCCGTTCGGCCAATTCGATGAATGTAATCTTTCGGCGAACGCGGCAACTCGTAATTGATGACAAAAGGAAGGAATTCGATGTCGATTCCTCTGGCAAGCAAATCCGTTGCAACCAAAACTCTCAATTTTCCTGATTTAAATCGGTTCAATGCTTCCTGCCTTGCACCTTGACTTTTTTTACTGTGAATGGCTCTGGCGTCAATTCCGTTTCCTAATAATTTATGGGTAATGGCATCACATTTGAAAACTGAAGAGGCAAAAATCAAAACTTGATTCATTTCTTTTTCAATGATTAATTTTCGCAACAAAGGTCCTTTTTCACTCTCAGGAACGAGATACGCAACTTGATTGATCAACTCAATATCTGTTTCCTTCTCTTCAATTTTAATGACAATAGGGTCGTGTAAAATCAATTGATTGATGGCTTCCAAATCACTATTCAAGGTGGCGGAGAACAATAAATTCTGTCGTTTTTTAGGCAATAATGCTAAAATTCGGTCCATTTCCTCTTTGAAACCAAGGTCCAACATTTTGTCTGCCTCGTCCATTACCAAAGTCACGACTTCCGACAATTGAACCGCTTTGGATTCTACCAATTCCAATAATCGACCGGGTGTCGCCACCAAAACTTGCACTTTGTTCATGGCGATCATTTGAGGATTGATCGAAGCGCCACCAAAAACCGCCATTGTTTTAATTGGCTCTTCCAACCAACTGCTGAACAATTGGAATACTTCTCCCACTTGCACTGCCAACTCACGTGTCGGCACAACCACCAAAACCGGCACAAATCGGTTGTTAAACGATTTCAATTTTTTCAAATTCATCAAAATCGGCAAAACATAACTCGCCGTCTTTCCTGAACCGGTTTTAGCTATGCCCAATACATCCTTTTTTTCCAATATAGCAGGAATTGCAGCTTGTTGAATCGGCGTAGGCTGCGTGTAATTTTGTTCTTTGAGAACCGTTAAAATGGAGGGTGGAAAACCAAAAGAAGAAAAGGGCATAAACTACAAGTATTAATGAATTGAAATCTTGGTCGAAGTTACAGGAAATATTCTATTGGCTTGTTTCACGGTATTTCTCAAGCCCAAACTTTTGTCCCTTCCGTACAATTCTTACAAATATCAATGTCCTGACGTTTGGTGAAAACAGATTTTCGGAAAGAAACATACTCTTTTGATTGCCAGACTTCTTGAAAAGAATGGGTGTTCAAATCTCCCAACCGATGCACCGCGTCTTTGTCAAAACAACACGGAACTGCTTTTCCATCCCAGGTAATGACTGAGCCTGACCACATGCGCCAACATTCGTTTTTGAGTTTATTTTTCAATCGGTATTTGCCATCCGCACCTAGTGTATATCGACTGTACCTTTCGTTTTTTGGCATGAGTGGATTACCGTTTTCGAAGGAGTAAAACTGAGCCGTTTTTATGCGGACCTCATCGACTTTCAGCTCTTTTGCTTTATTGAACAATTGAGGAATATCTTGCTCATTGGCAGAAACAGCGAGAAATTGAAAAATCAAATGGGGCGTGTTGCTTTTAAGTTTAGACTTCGCTAAGACTAAAAGTTTAGTCGCTTCGAGCACTTTGTTCAAATTTCCGTTTATTCTATATTGTTCGTAGCTTTTTTGCGTCAAGCCATCCAAGGAAATAATCAAGCGATCCAAACCCGAAGCCACAATTTCCTCCGCCTTTTTTTCATCGATGAAATGGGCATTGGTGGAAGTGGCTGTATAAATTTTGCGCTTTTTAGCCGCGCCGATCAATTCCAAAAAATCGGGGTGCAGAAACGGTTCACCTTGGAAATAATAATTGATGTAGAAAACCGAACTTTTCACCTCATCCAGAATCTTTTCATGCAAATCATGCGCCAATTTCCCTGTTGGGCGTGAGAATTGTTTCAACCCACTTGGACATTCTGGACAACCCAAATTGCAAGCTGTTGTAGGTTCAATTGACAAAGACAAAGGCAAGGCTTTGGCTTTCCCATTTTTTGACAATTTTTGCCATTGAAAACTCAATCCCAATTTCAAAACGTTGCACACACGCTGAAACGTGAGGTGTTTTGCTAAATTGAACTGATCATGGGAAATGGACATTTTTCAAAGATAACCAAAAGAAAGTTTGTTATATTTATAATATGAAAACTACTATTACTACATTCGTTATACTTCTATTCTGCTGCCATGTCTACGGTCAACGACAATTTTCGGTCAAGGATGAAACCTCTTTGGATGTCATTCCTTTTGTGAAAGTTTTCCCGAATGTCGGCAATGCTTTTTTGTGTGACCTCGATGGCCGATTTTCTTTGACCAATGAAAACATCACCTCTGTACGATTGGTTTACTCTGGCTACAAAGACACCACCTATCAGCTTGCCAATGTCCGTGGAAACGAATTGCTCATCCGTTTAAGAACACAGGAAATTCAAGAAGTTACGGTCGTTCCAGGTGTTAATCCTGCTCATCGCATTATGGATTTGGTGATTGCAAATCGCAAAAAAAACAATCCCATGGATCACGATGCATTTCGCTACAAAAGCTATAGCAAAGTGATTGCCGATGGTGATTCGACAGGACTTAGTCGAGCCATCGATTCCTTGAAAAAAGATACCCTGAATTCAGATTCGATTCAGCCACCGAATGATGAATTAGAAATCAATGATTTCTTGACAAAAAGTCATTTATTCATGATTGAGTCTACTTCCATTCGAACTTTTGTTCCACCCGCAAGGGACCACGAAGAAATCATCGCTTACAAAGCGTCAGGTGTTTCCGATCCCTTTTTCGCCACTTTTGCCAAAAGTTTGCAAAGCTTTAGTTTCTACGATAATCAGTTTAATATTGGCAAACGAACTTTCATCAATCCGATAGCACTCGGTGGAACGAAACGATATCTTTTCATTTTAGAAGACACGACTTACGTTGGCAGGGACACCGTTTTCCACATTGCTTTTCGTCCAAGGAAAGACAAAAATTTTGATGGAATGGAAGGAACGCTTTACATCAACACAGACGGCTATGCTGTGGAAAAAGTAATTGCTACGCCGAAAGATCCTGGCAGTGTTTTTCGCGTTACGATTATTCAGGAATACCAGAAATTAGAAGGCAAGAAATGGTTTCCTAGTAAATTGAGTTCAGAATTTCAATTTCCGTTCATTTCTTTCGTGGTGGGAAATCAGCCGGTACACGTCGTTGGAAAATCCAATACTTATATTGAAGAAGTGGAAATAAATCCCGAAAAAGTCAAACGTTCCTTGTTTACAAATGCGGAAGTAGAAATAGCGGAAGGAGCTGAAAAAAAAGAAGACAATGACTGGAGCCCACTTCGAAAATATGAGTTGACCGAAAAAGAAAAAAACACATACGAAATTTGGGATACACTTGTTAAAGAATCGGATTTAGACAAAAAATTGTACTTGGCAAAAGTCGTTCTGGACGGCAAAATACCGATGAAATATTTCAATACGGATATCAATCGTATTGTCAAATTCAACCATTACGAAGCCTTTCGAGTTGGATTGGGGGCAGAGACCTCCAAACTGCTATTTAAACCGGCAACACTCAGTGGTTATTTCGCTTATGGAACCCGTGATAGAGCATGGAAATACGGTGGTTTTTTAGACATCCATATTCTGCCGAAAAAGCAATTTGATCTCTCTTTGGTGTACCAGCAAGATGTCATTGAACGCGGAGGTAGAAGTTATTTAAAGGATTTGTATTCCATGTACACTTCCAACAACGCACGAAATCTCTATGCCAATCAAATGGACAGTGAACGATTGGCCAAAGCAACACTTTCTGCTTATCTAACTGGAAATTTTAAAATGGGAATTTTTGCTTCCTATAGTAGGATCGGTTTTAACAATGGATACAACTACTTAGAATCCCCTTTGTCGAGTAAAATTTCAGGAATGGATGTTGCCCTGTTTGGAGCCGAAATCAGCTGGCGCATGCGCGAAAAAATCATGATTGTCGGTGAAAAATATGTCGCCATTTCACCAACCAAATTTCCCATCTTGTATGTTAAAGCGGAACAAGCCTTGTCAGGAATTTATTCGAGTTCCTCCACTTTTTCGCGAATTTATACAGAGATCAAACAAAATATTACGGTTCGAGGCGTCGGTGAATTCGTCTACAGAATAAGTGCTGGTAAAACATTTGGCGATGCACTTTTGACTTATGCGCAAACCATGCTTAATTCTGCTGCCAAGCGAGTTGCCTTTTCTGTGTCCGTTCCAAACACATTTGAAACACTGCTCTCAAGTTCTGTTTATTTACAGGAACAAGTAAGTCTATTCACCCGATTCAATTTCAACAAATGGAAAAGTTTGAGTAAAAGATTCCAACCTCAAATTTCCTTGCATCACGCCGTTGGATTTGGTAATGTGGTGGATCAATCCAACCATTTTTACACAGCACCGTTCACCGGTTTAGAAAAAGGATATTACGAAGCTGGACTTTTGATTAATGATATAATCGGGATGAATCGCTTTTCAATGGGATTGGGTGGTTTCTACAATTATGGACCATATAGTCAACCCAAAGTGGATAAAAACATTTTTGTGAAACTAACCTTGGGATTGATCATTGAATAAGCAATTTACCCATTCATTGGAAAATTTAGAACTTTCCAATGTACCTGTCCAAAGCTGGTGTTCTTTGATTTGGCCGATTAATTCTTCGTTTTGAAATTCTTCATCCATAGGAAAAATGTATCGAATCGAAACTTGGCAATTCTCTTCTTTACCAATATCCAATAACGTAACACGTCGATTTTGAAGTTTTATACCTTCCGAATGCAGCGCTGGCAGAGTTAAATGGTATTCTGGTATAGAGACCAGTTTTTTCCAATCGATAACCAAACCGCCTATCTTATGACTATATGCCTTGTTTAGAATATTTAAGCCCTTAATTTGTAAAACAGTCTCATTTAGGAAAGGCGGAACAAAAAGTTTAATTGGGTGACATGTGTTATTTCTGAAGTTTAAGACCAATTCCTCGTTAAATTGCGATACGGACAATGAAATTTCTAAGTTGGTATTCTCTCTTTTTAAAAAAGGTCCCATCTTTTATGACTTTTATTTACAAATCAAAGGTCGATGGAAATCAATATTAAAAAAGTAAATCTTATAGAGAAAAATGTAAAGATTTTATAAAAATCAACGGCATTCAAAAAAACCGACTCGGAAACATACTACCGTAACAAAGAGAAATGTCCCATTAACGTTTCGTACTTGTCCTCTTTTGCACACGAGGTTACGTCGACTTTGTAATTGTAAATTCCTTGTGGGGCTTTTTCATTTCCATAAAAACCATCCCAGCCGACAGACTGATCATAACTTTCCCAGATTTTTTCGCCCCAACGATCAAAGATTTGCAGATGCCAATCCGTCGCTTGCAAAGCAACTTCGGGTTTCCATTCATTGTTGAATTGGTCTCCATCCGGTGTGAAGGCGTTGGGAATAAAAATAGTGAAAGGTTCGATGTATAATTTATAGGTGCTACTATCTTCACAACCGTATTCGTTTGCAACGATTTGAAGTACATTTTTATACCCCGAACTTTGATACAAATAAGGGAAAATCGCTGGTACTCCGCTTGCGAAAATACCATTGTCATCTGGATAATAAGAAATATGGGATGCCCCAATGGAATGATCGATGAAAACGACTTCGGAATTGCAAATATCTGTAACATCCGTAGAGGTCGTGAACCCAGCCGTTGGTCGCGGACGAACGTTGACCAAATCATTTTTCGTAAGTGTTAAATCCGCAAGGCATCCCGTCGTGGTCTGAATATTCAAGGTAATTGGATAAATACCCGGATTCGCAAAAAGGTGCGTAGGGTTTTGAAGTGTAGAGGTCGTTCCGTCACCAAAACTCCACAAATAATCGATAGGCGTATCTGAAACACTCATGTCGAGGAAATGTGCCATGAACGGAGCACATTGCAGACCTGGCTCAATTCCAAAGGCTATGATTGGCTCTCCATAAACAAAAACGTTTGATGAAACAGACTCCGAACATTGCAAATACGAACCCGTTAAAATTGCTGTATGATTTCCTTGAGTATTATAAACAACATTGTTTACCGTTGTTCCTGTGCCGGTTGAAGGGGTGGCTGCATTGCCAAAATTCCACGAATAGGTAGCAATACTAGGTCCGCTCACGGTTCCCACAAAATCAAAACTGTTACCCGTAATACACAAGGAATCTTGGTGTGTAAAGGACAGGATTAAATCCTGGTAAATCTCATAATTAAATTGGACGGTATCGAAACAATTCCCCGTGGAACCCGCAATTAATTGAATGGTATAATTTCCTGGGCCGGCATACGTATAACTTGGGTTGGCTTGATGACTGGTATCTGCCAACGTTGTTGGGTCTCCAAAATTCCAATAATAAATAAACGAGTTGGTCGACGTACTGGTGAATGAGATGGTTTGTCCGTCGCACTCATAATCACTTGGCATTGAAAAATTAGAAACAGGCGCGCCATAAATTACGACATCTTTCGTAATCTCTGCATGACATTGATTTCGATCGGCCGTTAATGTCACCGGAAAACTACCCCATTGATTGAAAATGACGTTGTTAACATTTTGCGTTGAGGCGTTATTTATCGAAGCGTTCGGACCAAAATTCCAAGAATAAGTGGTGGTGGTTGGTACAACCGGTACACTGGCAATACCCATAAAATCTACACTGTTGTTTTCAAAACAGACTGAATCGGTTGCGGTAAAGTCTATGGTAAAAGTATTGTCCAACACAACCGTCATATAAGCCGTATCAGAACAAGGCCATCCCGGATTTACAACCAATCGAGCGACATACGTTCCCGGTAACGGATAGGTATAAGAAGGTGCAAATGCCGAACTAACGTCGGTTGTGATCCCTGGAACTCCAAAATCCCATTCATAATTTGTGCCTCCGTAACTGTTGTTGACAAAGTCAACATTCAAACCATTACAATAACCCTGAAAAGTCGGTAAATCCGTTTGCAAGGGCAAAATTGCTTGAAGAGTAATGACACAATTGATTACGTGAAAAAGAAAATCACGCGTATTGCCTCCCAAATAAACTCCGTTGCGGTATTCATCGACCCGAATTCCAACCACAAAAAGCCCCGTCAAGTTAGGGCTCGCTGTTAATATTCCCGTGACTGGATTGATTTGCAAACTCGAACCTGGCCCCAATTGTTGGGTAACGCTATGACCTACTTCCCATTGAACAAAAGGATAATTCGGTGGCGGAATAGGATTGGGTGCTGGAGCGCCACCCGTTGCTCCCGCATAAGGTGTAACCAAGGAGTAGGTCAACTGGTCTCCATCTGGATCCGTTGCAGAATGATTGAAAATTAAATCATCGTTGTTGCAAATAACCAAAGGTGGATAATTGGTAAAACGCGGGCTAGAATTCGCCCACATATTGGTTTCGGATCCTGGAATATGTGTTACGATGGTGAGTCCTGTATTGGTAGCGTCGATAATGTTGATGATGGCTGGTTGACGACAGCAACGCTGGTAAGCAACGGTGTATCCGCCAGGAATGGGTGGCAGTGTCACTGCATTCGATACGTAGACGGCTCTTTCGGTGCAAATTCCTGAAGGCGCTACAACACAAGGATTGTTGAAAATAATTGGCAAAATGGTACTTCCTGGAAAGGAAATGTTCACGTTCATGACACGGACATTCGAAGAATTAAAAATGCCTAATGGAAGAGGATTGTCATAAACCGCACCGTTTATCGTATTGCAATCTCGGTACAAGGAAACATAAAATTTGTATTGATTGTTGCCCAAATAGTCGTAGTAGATATCTCCACCGACAATATGTGTCGCCATGGCATTGAATTGTTGCAACAAAACAATGACCATCAGAACCAAACTATTTCGAAATCGATATTTCATTTCATTTCATTAGACGACCATTTTCTCAAAAAGATGCGTCATATTCCTGCTTTTTTTAGAGCGATTCGAATGAAGAATACCCTAAATCATAAATCAATTTATGGCAATTTACAATTTTATTGTCTTCATCCTTAGACGCTTCAACAAATTTAGGCAATCTTAAGGCAAATAACTTAGCTTTCGCCGTGTAATACGATTTTCTGCTCGGGTGATCTGGATGACAGACATTGAGAATTTCTCCCCAAAAATCACGTTCAATTATCCGATCAATAATTTGAATGATATCTTTTCTGTGAATGAGATTCACTTTTCCTTCAGGGTTTTCATTCACCTCCTTTTTCACCAAATAATGAACTGGGTGCCGATCTTCTCCTATTAGACCAGCCAAGCGTAAAATAGTGAGTCGTTTTCCACAGGCCTGTCGCAAAGCCAATTCCGCTTCTAACAATCGATTCATATCGCCGTTGGCAAATTCGTAATCTTCTCGGGCGTCAGTTATATTGGATGGATAAACACCCGTGGAACTGGTAAAAATAACGTTGGCTTTGCTGGAAATAAATGGCAGAAATTGCAACAAACCCGCAGCATAATTTCCATTTTGGAAAACACTCGGTGGCAAATTTAAAATGAGCAAATCAACTGCTCTCAATTTAACTTGCAAATCAGATGAGAGTCCTTCCTCTTGGTTCCAATAAACAACTTCAACAGCTCTATCGAGTGACTGCTCGGTCATTTTTTCACTATCCCGAGACGTTCCCCAAACTTGCGCACCGCGTTGACTCAAATGTTCCGCCAAACGTGAGCCCAACCAACCCAAAGAAATAACTCCAATTTTTGTCCCTTTCAAATCCATCTAACGAAGATAAGCTTTGGTCTTGTGAAATTTCGTTAATGCAACATTTAATCTGTTTTTCTCGATCTTTTTTCCTGATTTCTCAAAAGGCAATTCGTAAATTTAGCCCATGGAATTTGCAAAAAGTTATACGCGCTGGCATTGGGTTTCTTTGGTCCTAATTTACTTGGTAATTGTGGCGGGAAGCATCGTTCGAACCTCAGGAAGTGGCATGGGTTGTCCGGATTGGCCGAAATGTTTTGGTCAATGGGTTCCCCCGACTCAAGAATCTCAATTGCCCGATAATTATCGTGAACCTTTGTTGGATAAACGGTTGAAAAAAGCGGAAAAATTCACCCGATTCTTATCCGCTATTGGCATGCGTGATGTGGCAGAAAAATTAAAAAACGACCCTTACCTATTGGGGGAAGAACCTTTCAATGCGCGACGAACTTGGACGGAATATGGAAATCGCTTGGTTGGATTTTTGGCCGGCAACTTGGTTTTGTCCCTGTTTATTTGGACGATTGTACGCTACCGAAAAAATAGAACCTTACTAATTTTAACGGGAATAAATGCGCTTTTAATGGCTTTTCAAGGTTGGTTTGGGTCCATCGTTGTTGCTTCCAACTTGGTGCCTTGGACAATAACCGTTCACTTATTAGCTGCATTACTCATTCTCGGCATCGAATTGTACATCATTCACAAAGTGAGCAAAAAGCAAAGCCGTGAAATCGCAATAAATCGCAATTTAAAAATTGTACTTGTGATTAGTTTAATCATCACCGTTGGTCAAATGTTTTTAGGAACCCAAGTGCGGGAATCGATTGATGCCTTGTATCGTCAAGGATTTGGACGTGAAACTTGGTCTGAAAAATTAGGTTTAACTTTCCTCGTTCACCGAAGTTTCTCATGGTTGGTGTTGATCATGTTGGCTGTTTTGGCTTACATCAATGAAAAATCGGAAAAGGAAAGAATTTTTCGTTGGGCATTTGGCATTCTGGCTATTGAATTGACTTCTGGCGTCGTATTGGCTTATTTCGATTTACCAAGTTGGGTTCAAGTTTCGCATTTGTTATTTGCGTCGATCATTCTTGGAATTTTGTACATCGCCTATCTTCGCAGTCGGGTAAAAGGATAATCCAAAGAAAGAGTTCCAAAAATTTGCGGAATTCAACTCGAGAACACTATATTTGCACCCACAAATACAGAAAATTCTGTGTTTTGGTCCTATAGCTCATTCGGTTAGAGCAACTGACTCATAATCAGTAGGTGCTTGGTTCGATTCCAAGTGGGACCACGTTTAAATATAAAAGCCTCCAAGTTGGGGGCTTTTGTTGTTTTGGGAGGTCCTACAAATACTGCAACAAATCGTGCTTCAGGACAAAAAGCACCATCCCGGTTTTGGATTTCACCGCCAATTTATCGAAAAGTGACTCGCGGTATCCATCCACCGTTCTCGCCGTAACACTCATGATGTCGGCGATTTGATCGTAAGTAAATTCTTGTTGATCACAGACCAATTTCAAAAATTCTTGCTCCCGATCGGTCAAGTCTTCTAAAATAATTTCTTGCTGTGTTTTGGTTTTTTGCGTCACGTCGTTGGTCAGCGACAAGGTCAAGAATTCATTGTGATAATAACCGCCGTTCAAAATCGATTCAATAGCTGTTTTTAAAACCACTGCACTGCAATTTTTCATTAAAAACCCACGAACTCCTTGGCGAAACAAACGGATAATGCTCTCCTCGTCACTATTCAGTGTTAAGATCAGAATAGGGGAATCGAAATCAGTATTTTGCAATTTCTCCACCAATTCTTCTCCACTCATTTCTGGCATATTCAAGTCCATCAATACAAGATCTGGTCGAGCCATCGTTGGTATTGCCTCCCAAAAAGATAAGCCTGACTCGTATTCGCCAACGACAGAGTATGGACCCAATTTCTCGATCAACACTTTTAAACCACTTCTTACAATGGTGTGATCGTCAATTAAAACAATTGCTTTTTTTTCCATGCTCAACGAAATCTTGTATTTACAACTTTGGTTTCTCAAAAAAATAACGTGTTCCCTGTCCAACATTCGAAGTAATCAAACAGTCTAAATTCGCCAATTTGGCTCTTTTCACAATGTTCCTCAAACCGGAGGCTTTTTTATGGGTTACAATCCTTTCATAATCAAAGCCTGCTCCATCGTCTTTGACTTCCAATGAGAAGTCAGTTAGATTTAAATGAACGAAAAGATTTTTTGCTTTGGCGTGTTTCAATGCATTTTGAGTTATCTCTTGAAAAATACGAAAAACTATGAGTTCTTGGTCCTTTTCCAAATTTGATTTTTCACCCTGTACGGTCAATTGAATGGCAAAACGGCGAAGCGAATTCAAACGTTCTATTTCGATTTGAATGGCAGCCAATAATCCACTGTCACCAATAAAATCAGTATTCAATGACTTGCCCAAGAGTCGCAATTGATGCGTTATTTCCGCAAGATAGCTTTCCAATGAATTGAAGTTGGACCCATTGTCGGGTAAATCAAATTTCTGGTTTTCAATTTCAATGTGCATCGCCGTCAACAACTGTCCAACATTGTCATGCAGTTCGTTCGCAAATTGGGCCATTAAATTTTCGCTTACCTCTGACTCCATTTGTCGGATTTCCTTTTCAAAACTCAACTGAGCCTCCGCGAGATTTTTTTCTTGTTGAATGCGCTGTCGATTGGCATAAAAAAATGTAATGACAATTCCAGCTACCAAAAGTAGAATGAGCAATGTTCCGGCTACAATACTTATTAAAATTGGATTCATACTTCGTATTAACTTTCAATCAAATTTAACCAAGAATAATTGTTCATTCTGCTCACTTTTCGTCTGGAATCTGCTTTCTAAAGCCGAAATACAGAATTATAAACGAAATGAGTAAAAACGCATATTTCATTAAACCCAATGTGACAGCGATGTAATGGTAAACAAAAGACCAGATTTCGAAATAATTGGTTCGTAAATAATTATTCATCGAGATAAATGGCACACTGCCAGCAAAGTAGATAAGCAAGCCCAAGGTGGCCCAAATTTCAGGTGACTTCCACCATGCCGTTACGGATTCAAATGAAAATTTATAAAATGCAATTGTGGCAAGCACAGTAAAGAAAATACAAGCCGTGAGATCTGCCCAATTTACATATTCGTTTAAACCTTGGTAAGACAATTGCCAAAAATAAACAGTCAGGAACAGTACATTTGCGATGATTACGAGTACTCTAATCTTTCTCGCAATCAGCACTTGCCAAAACGCTAGAAAGGTAATTTCCATCTCCAACAACAATTGCCCATTCATTATCCAGGTATTAATTACTTTTTGTCCTCTGGACAGGTAGTAGTAATGATGCGACAAGGCAGCCAAAATGAAAAATAAAGCAATTGAACTTTGAATTAAAAGCAATTTGAAAAAAGTACTTAGTTTGGAGTAATAAACGTACCCCAATACATTCACCATTAAGCAAAAGATGAGAATGAATGTATCGATTAAGCTTAAATGCATAGTACTTTTAGATGGATACGAATATAGTTAAATCCGCTTAAAAAAACTTGGTGGTTTACAACAGATCAAATCCATAGTACATCGTTCCAGATGGATTCCAGATGGATCTATTTGCGAATTTTCCTGCAAACTGGCCCCGAGCATTGATTTCCGTTGAAAAGAATAAAATGATTTGTTTCACAGAAAACGCAGCCACATTTTTTAGCACGGTTACACCATTTTTAAGTACCAATTCTGTGTTGTCATTGTCATTTAATTCTGCAAAAATCGTTTGAAAGGGTATGCTGATTCCTGCTACGTCCTCTCCTTCTACAAAGCCGGTGAAATTGGCAGCTTCAGGAGTGTGTTTGGCCGTAAAATTCGCCTTAAACAAGTCCATCGCATTTTTCATATCCACTGAATTGGTTTGCACAAATACATCATTCTCAAAATAATAAAGCGAACCTGCTTGTGTTTCATTGTATAGATACGAATAGGTGCTTACATCAAATGAACTGAAGGAAAGAAAAATCGGTTGGTAATACAATTTCATCACGATATCCGCTCCGATCATTTCAGCACCATAATTTATCCGTAATGCGGTTAGACATTTTTTGTCGGCAGTCGCGTATCCAGCTACCTCATCGTACAAGAGTTCTAGCTCACTTTTTGAAATAGTTTGCACATCCACATCAAATGAGGCATTGTTCAATCGAACTAAATTTTGTCCGTCAGTAACTGCTCTGGCAGCTTCAGAAACCGTCACAACCGATAAAACCAAATTCAATTCGTCTTCATTTGGCAATGGGGAATTCACACCTGACATAAGTACTTTTGTTTAGTTCAATACAAAACTGCAAGAAAAAAAGCATAAAATAACTATTAACGAACGGGAAAAATACCCGCATTTTTGGGGGAATTCCCCTAAATTAACTAGGTTTCCCCCTTGTGTAAGGGGAATGGATTTTCTTCCTTTGTACCACGCATCTGCAATGCTTGCAACACAGATTTTTCTACGGAAAATTCAGAAGACATTCAACCAAGGCACATTAAGACTGAGAAAGAGTTTACTATTGTTAAAACCTCACCAACTTTGGTGAGGTTTTTTTGTGTCCAAAATTTCTTTATTCTTTCACAATCAGCTAAATTTCACTCTATCTTTGCACTTGTGAAGAATCTACTTTTTTTTGCTTTTCTTTTTGCGTCGACTTACTTGAAAGCGCAAGATTCTTTGATTTGGGTTTCTTTTCACCCGTCTGTGAAGCAAAATAAAGGCTTTGACGTTGCCAAACCTACTCTCTATCAAAATTATTATCCCACTTTTCAGGTTCCCAACGGACAGAAAATTCATTCCTCCTATAAAATTTTAGCCAAAGGTAAATCCGATGTTGTGCGCGTTCAATTGCATGGAGATACCACGCTCGACTGGTCGCAAGTAACCTTTTATTTTGGGCAAGAAGAGTTAATTCCTCGGAGAATCGACAAGACCACTGCCATTCTAATACTATCCAAACCCACTGTCTCTAATGATGTTTTAGCCGTCTACAATGGGATGCTGATAGGGAAACTCAAAACGATGGTTTACCCCGAAAAGAAAAAATCCGTGGTCGTGGTTCCTCTGTCGAATAAACCGCTAAAAGAAAAGATATTAAAAGAACAACTCCAGCAAATTTACAGTCAAGCCAACATTGCTTTGGCTGTTGAAATTGCACCGCCCTTTCAAACCGCTGTTTTTACACCCCAAACTATTTTTAGTTCAACCGATTCCTTGCACAATCGGTATTCTGGTCAGATGCGCTTGTTGCGGGATCAATATTTCACGGAGCATCCAGGTGCCGATCGTAATGCATTTTATCTTTTTATCATCCCTGGGTTTTTGGAGGCTCGTTTGACGGGATTCATGGTGCCGGACAAGGCGATTGGTTTTGTTCCGTATCAAACGAGTCAAAACCGTTTGGCCATTCAATTGGCACGCACTTTAGCACAAGGGATGGGTGCGCTAGACGACGATTGGATTCATGCTTCTCATCTGGTTACGGAGAACCTAATGGATACCACTCATGGTACAAAATTGACCCATTTCCAAATCACGAAATTGCAGCGAGACATCTCGATTTACTCGCGACTCGATGCGTATGAAAATGTAAAAACCAACAACGGTACGATCGCCTATTATTTTTGGGAAGAAGATGAAAATGGAGCTATTATTTTGGACGGGAAGAGTTACTCAAATGGACTTCGGCAACCCTTCAAAATGAATTTTTTGGCGTATCGTTTCGACGTTAAATATGCCATTATGCGGCCTTTCTTTCGTTTCGGAAAATACTATATTTCGATACTCAACTTTCTTTTTCTTTTTGGATTACTTTTCCTGCTTTTTTGGCAGCGGAGAAAAATAAAAGAACTTTGGGAACGCAAACATTGGAGAAATAGTTGGCGGCGGATGCTCTTTTGGCTGAGTTTGGTCATTGCCTTTTTTCCATTAAAATACAGTTTTGGCTGGGGAAATGATTTCTTAGATATTTTCAAAAAAGTTTCAGGCCCTATTCCAGAATTGCAAGATTTGACCTACCGCGAAGCCAAGCAAAAATTGTTCAGTATTGCTGAAATTCGCAAACAAGGTGAAGCCAATTTGTGTTCCGAAATTCTCGTCCGAAAAAAGGGGACGTGGGAAATGAAGAAAAGAGGTCAAGTTTTGTATTTTGAATTGCAGGAAAAACCCAATGGGGAAGAACCAAGTTTGCATTTGGTTGCCACCAACGACAGCCTGATTTTGGAAAATGAAAATTTCCAAGGATTTGCGCGGACGCATTACTTGGTCTACACACGAAAATCTGTTGACGGGGAAACCATTGGTCAAGAAGTTTTTACGTACAATCGTGAAAAAATTGAAAGCCTGAAGAATCAAGTCAATCCTCCACGGCGGATTTTGGTTTTTGCCAATGGCTATCGACCTACGTCAACGGGGCAAAATTTTGGCGAAAGTTTTAAAGGAATTCAGTCGAAAGGACTGGAATATCCAAATTCCAGCAATTACATTTACAAATTTGACCGCTACGATTATTGGCAACCGTGGAACGAAATCAATTTGCAATTTCAAAACCGTATCAATCCATCTTTTACGTTTTACGCGGATGGACATCATTCCGTTTCAACATCTGATTACAAATCACTTATCAATTTTACACGCATTTCTCAAGCCTACCCTTTACGTTGTAAAAATCCAAAAAAACATACCTGTTGGCGCGTGAAAAATGATGAATTCACTCGTTTCATTTTACCCACGACTCAAACCGAAAAACTGCTCAAAATGTCTGCCAATCATGCCGGCTTTGCTTACCGTAAAAAGAAAGGAAGAATCGCAGGAATGAACCTACTTCAAGAGTTAAATCCATTTCCCAATCAGTCTGAAAATGATACGTTGTTTATCGTAGCCCACAGCATGGGTTACGCCTATTCGTTAGGGATGATTGAAGTATTGCGTGGCAAAATCAACTTTGGCGGTTTTTACATCCTCGCTCCTGAAAATGCAAAAAGTGGCTATGTGAATCCTGACGAATGGCAACAAGTTTGGCAATACGGAAGTCGCTTCAATCTTACAAATTCAGATGCTCCTTGCCTACAAGACGGCATAGCGCCTCAAACCGGTGCCAAGGGTTTATCGTTTGAAAATCGTGTTTTCATTCCAGAAAATCTTTACTTACGAAAGGGATTCTTCGATTCTCATTTTGTGGGTTACTACGACTGGATTCTAAAGATTCCAGCCACCGAAAAAGGCTACATGAAGCAGCGGTAACTTTCTGGTTCCGTCTCTTCAATTACAGCATTTTTTTGAAATCACCACTCAACAACCACAAGTCCAAAATAGAGGTTTGCAAAGCCAGAGTAGCCGACAACTGTCTGTTTTTGGTCTGAATGACAGAAAACTGAATTTCACGCAATTCCAAATCTGTGATTGCTCCATTTACGTAGGATTTCCGGGCAATGACATAGATTTCTTCCGCGTCAAGTAACGAGTTTTGGTCCAATTCATACAATTGTTTTGCGTAGTCGTAATTGTCAAAGGCAGCCTGCAATTCATTTGCAATCATCTGCGATTTTTTCTCGACATACAACGCTGCTACTTCTTGTTGTAAACTGTTGTTTTTTAATTCAGTAAAGGTTGATAAGCGGTCTAAAATATTCCATTTTAAACTTATCCCAAAGCTAGGGCCCAAACTTCGATTAGAAACCAAAAATCCCGCTTGACTCTGTGACGTTCCAAAGGCATATTGGCCGTATAAGTTCAACTGGGGGAAATAACGTCCTTGGAGTTCTTTGCGCTGCATATCTCGGATGGCGACATTCGATTTTTCAATCAAAAGTGTCGTGTTTTGGTCCAAAGCTTGTTTTGAAATGGATGCTCGATTAATTTCAACTTGTGGCGTGGAAGCAGTTGAAAGATTAAAATTAATTTCTCGTGCATTGCCCATCAACAAAGCCAAATTTAATTTCATTTCGCGAATCGACTTTTGTTGGGCAATCAAATTAGCACTGTCAGAAGCGAGATCCATTTTGGCCTGTAACAAAGCTAGCTCACTCGCCGCCCCATTTTTTCGTTTGAGCGTCAATAACTGAAACCTTTGGCGGGTCAATTCCAATGCTTCTTCAAATACTGCGGTCATTTGACTTTGCAATTGAATAGAGTGATATAAAACGGAAACTTGGTACAACGTCATTTCTACTTGGGCACTCACATTAAGTGTAGCCGCATCCTCCTGCAATTGCAAGCGTTTGTCCGCCGCAAACATGGTGAAACCATCAAAAAAGGTCCAGTCCAAGCGCATATTTGCACTCAAAGCCTGACTTTTCGCTCCGTTCACGTCATTAACTTGACCCGAAATAAATTCTTGCCGCGTATTTGCTACCCCAAAATTCTGGTCTGCATTCACCGAAACTTTTGGCAGATAACCCGCGTTGCCAATGTTGTTTAAATTGGCAATTTGTTCCGCTGAATTTCGAACAATTCGGATATCGAAATTGTATTCCAATGTTTTTTGAATCACTTCTTCAAAAGTCAAAACGCCCTGCGAAAAACTGAGTGACGAGATGAATAATACTATAATTAATGCGACTGCTTTCATTTTTTCTTTTTTGAAGTAACGTAAATGTATAGTCCAGGAATCACGTACAAGGTCAACAACAAGGAAAATGCTAATCCCCCAACGATGGAAATCCCCATTGGAACACGACTGGTGGACGCTTCTCCCAAGGCCAACGCGATTGGCAAAGCACCAAGTATGGTCGCCAAGGTTGTCATTAAAATCGGTCTAAATCGAGTTGCGGCGGCATCAATAATAGCGGCTTTAATGGCCAATCCCTCGTCCTTTCTTTGATTCGCAAACTCAACGATTAAAATTCCATTTTTCGTCACCAATCCAACCAAAACGATAATACCAATTTCAGAGAAAATATTCAAGGTTTGATCCGTTAGCCACAAAGAAAGCATCGCTCCAGCAAGTGCTAAAGGTACTGTGAACATGATAATTAATGGATCTCGAAAGCTCTCAAACTGGGCTGCTAAGACCAAATACACCAAGATTAATGCCAACAAGAAAGCAAAGACCAAACTGCCTCCACTTTCGGCAAATTCTTTTGACGTTCCGGCTAAACTATGCGAAAAACTTTCAGGCAACACTTTCGATGAAATTTGATCCATCGCCTCGATCCCATCGCCAATGGTCAATCCTTCGCTCGGTTGGGCAGAAATGGTCGCAGAAACATATCGATTGTATCGGAAAAGCTGAGGCGGACTGGACTCATTTCGTACGGTGACCAAATTGTCCAAAGGCACCATTTGTCCCGTTTCGCTTCGCACCTGAATTCCTTTCAAATCGGAAGGCTCGTCGCGTTTTTCTTTCATGGCTTGTCCAATTACTTGGTATTGTTTTCCATTTTTAATGAAATACCCAAATCGTTGTCCGGAAAAGTAGAGTTGCAAAGTTTGCGCAATATCTTGAACGGAAATTCCTAAACTCGCAGCTTTGTCTCTATTGATATCCACTTGCAGTTCTGGTTTGTTAAATTTCAAATCCACATCTACAATGGAAAAAGCAGGATCCGTGCTCGCTGCCTGCATAAATTTTGGAAGCACCTCTTTCATTGCCTCAAAACTTGGAGCTTGGAGAACATATTGCACCGGCAGTCCAGACTGACGACCACCACCAATGGTTTGTTCTTGAATAATAAAGGAACGGGCAAAATTGTAAGCCGCAATTTTCGGGGAGAGGTCAGCGACTATTTCGGCTTGGGATCTTTTCCGATCTTTCGCCGGAACTAAATTGATGCGGACAAAACCTTTGTTGACAGAAATCGAAGCACCAAATCCTGGTGAGGTGACGGCCAATAAATTGTCTTTCTCAGCCATGGTATCCACCAAATTGATCAATTGCAATTGGTGCTCATCCATCCGCTCGAACGAAGTTCCTTCCGGTGTATTCGACATGATCAAAAAGCGACTTTTGTCCTCCATGGGAGCCAATTCTGTTTGTAGACTTCTTCCGCTCAAAAAAATCGTTGCGATACAAACGACCATCAAAATAAGTGCTATCCACGGACGTTTCATGAAAGATGTCAAAGAGTTGCGGTAACCATTCAACAATCCATCCAGTACTTTTTGTGACATCCGATAAAAATGAGAATGTTTTTCCTTCTTTTTCAAAATACGTGAACTCATCATTGGTGTCAAAGTCAAGGAAATAAAGGCCGAAATCACCACGGAACCAGCAACGACTACCCCAAACTCACGGAACAACCGACCTGTCAAACCTTGAAGAAAAATAACGGGTAAAAAAACTGCAATTAGCGTAATCGTCGTAGAAATAATGGCAAATAAAATCTCTTTTGAGCCTTTGTGCGCTGCTTCTTTTGGATCTTCCCCTTTTTCAACACGGGCAAAGATGTTTTCCATTACCACAATAGCGTCATCGACGACCAGACCAGTAGCCAAAACAATACCCAATAAAGTCAATAGATTAATCGAGAAATCCGACAGATACATGATGAAAAATGTACCAATCAAGGAGATTGGAATCGCAATAATCGGAATCAAAGTCGTTCGCCAATCGCGCAAGAAAAGGAAAATAACCAGCACAACCAATCCAAAAGCAATTAGAATGGTTTCCTCAACTTCCGAAATGGATTTACGAATGTTTTGAGTGGCATCCAAGGCAATTCCTAAGGTGACATCCTTGGGTAATTCCTTTTTAATTTGGTCCACTTTTTTGTAAATTTCATCGACAATTTCAATGTAATTGGCGCCCGGTTGAGGATTCACAGCAATACCAATCATCGGTGTTCCATGATTCCCGCGCAAAAGCGTCCGTTCATTCTCAGGCGACAAAACCGCACGACCGATGTCTTTTAAGCGAATGATTTCAATGCCTTTTTTGGCAACAATCAAGTTGTTAAATTCCTCTTCTGTAGTCAATCGACCAAAAGTTCGAATGGTCAATTCTACCGTATTTCCTTCAATTCGTCCGGAGGGCAACTCTACATTTTGGGCCAACAAAGCTTGGTTGACTTCCACAACCGTCAGATTATAACCCGCCATTTTTTCGGGATCCAAATTGAATTTCATGGCAAATTTCTTCTCGCCCCAAATTCGGATTTCACTCACCCCTTTGATGGTTTGCAAACGCTCTTTGAAGACGTTGTTCCCCAATTCCGTTAATTCCAATAAGGTTTTGCGATCGGATTGTACCGTCAAAGAAAAGATAGCATCTGAATTGGCATCTGATTTGGCTACGATGGGCGGATCGGCGTCTTCAGGAAGTTTCCGAACGGCTGCTGATACTTTATCTCGGACATCGTTGGCAGCAGCATCCAAATCCACACTCAAGTCAAATTCAACCGTCACCGTACTTCGTCCATCTGAGCTAATTGAACTCATGGTTTGAATACCCGCTACTCCATTGATGGATTCTTCCAGCGGTTCTGTAATTTGCGATTCGATGACATCGGGATTGGCTCCCGTGTAATTGGTCGTTACGGTTATAATTGGTGGATCGACTGAAGGAAATTCTCGAATTCCCAAATAGGTAAAACCGATAAAACCGAAAATGACGACAACAATGGACATCACCGTTGCCAGAACAGGTCGATTGATACTTAATGACGCTATATTCATTTTTTTACGATTTTTACGTTGACAGGTGTGCCAGCTCTAACGGCTAACAATCCGGTTATTAGTACTTTTTCACTCGCTTTTACATCTCCAATTATCTGTACTTTTTCAGCGGTTCGTATCCCAATTTCCACTGGTACTTCAACCACCTCACCGTTTCGTACAACGAAGATTTTCTGTCCTTTCAAAACTGGAATAATGCTTTCGGAAGGCACCATAAAGGCGTTTTGTTCCTTCCCTAAATCATAGTCAACTGAAACAAATGTTCCAACCATCAATTTGCCGTGATTCTGTGCTTTTGCGCGCAGCGTGAGCATTCTTGTTTCGGCATCAATCAGCGGTTCGTAGGCATATACTGCGGCCGAAAAATCATCTTGCGAATGGTCTGTCTTGAAAGTAATGGTCTGCCCGATTTTCACGATGCTGGCATAACTTTCAGAAATCGCAAACTCAATTTTTATCGGATTTTCCTGAATGATGGTTGTAATAGCCGTACTTGGAGAAATGAAAGCGCCTTCACTCACTCTTCTCAATCCGATACGACCCGAAAATGGTGCGCGAAGCGTGGCTTTTGAAATTTGCACATTGACCAAATCAATTTGAGATTGGATGTTCGCCAGTTGAGAAGCCGATTTTTCATATTCTTCCAAACTAATTCCTTTTGCGTCCAACAAAACCTTTTTGCGTGCTTCGTCTTTCCGCGCCAAATCGGCTTCTACGTGCAAACTGGCTCGTTGCGCTTTTAAAATATCCGTATCCACGACCAACAAAACCGCTCCTTTATTGATGGTTTGTCCTTCCTGAAAATTAATTGATTGGATACGACCCGATACTTCACTGAACAATTGAACTTCCTCATTGGGAAGAATGGTGCCGGGAATAGAAATGACGCGCGCGACATCTCCTGGTTCAATTTCAACCACCTCAACGGTAGATTTCATTCCCGCATTGGGAGCAGATTTAATTTCCTTGTTATCACTGCCGCAAGAAAACAGCATCCATACTAGACCTAAAACGGTCAAAATCACTTTACTTTTCATGCTTATTTTTGATTTGGTCGATTGTAAAAAATTTCAATATCTTCGATTGGTAAATTTTTCGATTTACACACCATGAGGGACAACATTTCTTTGAATTCTGTACGCTTTTCTTCTGGAATAAAGTCGAGAAAATATGTATTGGTTTCCCGCAATCCATCTTCAATTTCTTGAATCCAAGGTTTTGCTTTTTCCGTTACACACAATAAATGCTGTCTACGATCTGCCGGATTTACCAAACGCTCCACCCAGCCATCTTCGGTGAGTATATCCAATACGCGAACCAAACTCACTTTGTCCGTAAGTACTTGGTCTGCCAATTCCTGTTGACTTATTTTGCCTGAATTTTTGCCGATAATATACAATGGGAAATAATAACGCTCGATCGGTGTTCCGGCCATGCGCAAAGCCAATTGTCCAATGTATTGCTTCGTTAAAATCGCAAAAATCCTACTCAGCGGCCACTCTGTTTGAATCATAATTTATCAATAGTATACAATGTTAACTATTAACACGGTAAATTGTTTTTGTTTTAACTTAAATTGGTTAACGTAACCTGTAAAAAGGTAGTCGAACAATTATTTAGTCGCATTTCTTCCTTTCTAAACAATGAATAAAATGATCTTAGTATCTTTAAAGTATAATATTCTATAAGAACCCAATATGAACCTTACCTCTTTACACCAAAACGAAAAACCTGTCTCTGCCAACCTTCTTTTCAAAAGTGAAAATGCAGGAACGGCGATTTCCATTCAAATTTTAAAAAGTGAGCGATTAGCCGAACATAGCACAAAAACATCTGCTGTAGCCGTCTGTGTTTCTGGTAAAGCTATTTTCGAAAATGAAAACGGTGAAAAACACGAATTATCGAACGGTGATTATGTCCTAATCGAACCGCACGTGAAACATTGGATTGACGCCATTGAAACTACTCAAATCCTATTGGTGAAGTAGTAAGCTTTAAAAGTCAATTTCCTGCCTTTTTAAACGGAAGAAATTGAATGACAGAGAAAAAATTAAGAAACGAAAAATAGCATCACGCTGGTAAAAATCCAACTGAAAATAAAGAGGTACACGGCTATTTGGAAACGCATGGAAACTCGTTTGGAGAAGACTGTCATATTCGAACGTTTTTTGATAATTCAACCTTTGGATTACTATTCTCAAATATCCTAATTCAATCTAAATCAAATAGAATGCCACAATTAAGTTTGTGTTAAAAAAAAGCCGCGAATGGACGAATAATAACAAATGTGTTGCTAGTCTCTCTGGTTCCTCTAGGGTATAACAAATCTGATTTGTATCATTCAGCAATGTAACCCAAGTCACAAATCATTCGAAATGAAGTCTCTACTTTTGTCTGACTCTTGATAAAAGAGGGATATAGAAAGAAACACATTTATTAGCAAAAAGATATGAAGTTAGAACAAATTTACACCGGATGTTTGGCTGAAGCGGCTTACTACATTGAATCAAAAGGCGAAATTGCGATTATTGACCCCATGCGTGATACGGCTCCTTATTTGGAAAGAGCGCAAAATGACAATGGTAAAATAAAATACATTTTTGAAACGCATTTTCACGCAGATTTCGTGTCGGGTCACATTGATTTGGCAAAACAAACGGGCGCTTCCATTGTGTACGGCCCAACAACCATGGAAACTGGTTTTGAGAAAATTGTTGCCACCGACGGACAAATTTTCAAAGTAGGCGACATTACCATTGAAGTATTGCATACGCCAGGACATACCATGGAAAGTTCTTGCTACTTATTGCGCGACGAAAACGGTAAAGAAACAGCTTTGTTTTCTGGCGACACCTTGTTTATCGGCGATGTAGGTCGACCTGACTTGGCTCAAAAAGTAATTGCTGAATTAACGCAAGACATGTTAGCAGGGCATTTGTTTGATTCATTGCGCAACAAAATTATGCCGTTGAACAACGATATTATCGTTTACCCGAATCACGGACAAGGCAGTGCATGCGGAAAAAACATGAGCAGCGAACGATTTGATACCTTGGGCAACCAAAAAGCAACCAATTATGCTTTGCGTCCCGACATGACCAAAGAAGAATTCAAAAAAGAAGTATTGACGGGTTTGATGCCGCCTCCATCCTATTTCCCACAAAATGTTTTGATCAACATTCAAGGATATGAATCGTTGGATAGCGTGCTAAACCAAGGAACAAGAGGATTGAATCCAACTGAATTTGAAGTGGTTGCATCCGAAACCAATGCCTTGGTGATTGATACGCGTTCGGAAAAAGAATTCGTCAAAGGATTTATTCCTGGATCCGTTTTCATTGGCATCGACGGTAGTTTCGCGACTTGGTTGGGAACACTCGTACCGGATGTGAAACAAGAAATTTTGATCGTCGCAGAAGAAGGTCGTGAGGAAGAAGTAATTACGCGAATGGCACGTGTTGGATACGACAATGCACAAGGTTTCTTGAAAGGTGGTATTGCCGCTTGGTCTGCCGCTGGAATGCCCGTTGAGTCTATCAATTCGATTGCGCCAGAAGATTTGGCAAAAATGAAACATGCGAAAATTGTCGATGTACGCAAAGCCAGCGAATACCAAAGTGAGCACGTGGTAAATGCGACCAATGCACCTTTGGATTATATCAATGAAAGCATGAAAGATATCTCCAACACAGAAAAAAGTTACATCCATTGTGCTGGCGGTTACCGCTCTGTGATTTTCATCTCCATCTTGCAAGCAAGAGGCTACAAAAATTTAGTGAATGTTTTGGGCGGATTTAGTGCTATCAAAGCTTCCAACGAATATGAATTGACGGAATATGTTTGTCCATCAACTTTGTTATAGTTCTAATTTTACAAGTAAAACAATCAAAAAGGTTCCACAAGTTGGAGCCTTTTTTTATGTTCAATTCAAACTTGTAACAATTGTTACAGAGATTGTTATCGATAAATTTGATATTTAGCCCGCTAAAACAATTTATATGAAACGAATTTTAATTGTCGGTGGAGGAACCGGTGGTATCATGACAGCTGCACAATTCCTTAAAAAAGGAAATGTTAAAGTGACGCTATTGGAGCCAGCTGAATTTCACTATTACCAACCCGCTTGGACTCTTGTAGGGGCAAATACCTACAACTTTGAAAAAACCAAACGCACCATGGCATCCGTTATGCCCAAAGGAGTGGAATGGGTAAAAGAATATGCTGATACATTCGATCCAGAAAAAAATACAGTCACAACTAAAGACGGAAACGTTTTTGAATACGACTATTTGGTCGTGTCTCCAGGAATAAAAATCGATACCACATTGGTAAAAGGATTAACCGAAGCGATTGACAAAGGAGTAGTCTGCAGTAATTATACTGATCCAAAATTTACTTGGAAAGTTTTACAAAACTTCAAGGGAGGAACGGCCTTATTCACGTTGCCGGCAACGCCCATAAAATGCGGGGGAGCTCCTCAAAAAATCATGTATTTGGCGGAAGAGCACTTCAAAAAAGCAGGTGTTCGATCGAAAACAGATATCGTTTTTGCTTTACCAGGTGGCGTTATTTTTGGCGTAGCACCCATTGCGAAAACCTTGATGGAAGTGGTGAAAAAGAAAGACATCAACCTTCGATATCATCATACTTTGGTAGAAGTAGATGCCGAAAAACAAATTGCTTGGTACAAAGTAACGAAAGATCCAGCGGCGGGTGGTTGTGTAATCATGCAAGACCACTCGGAAGGAACTGTTATTGATGAAACCATTAATTTCAATAACAAGGATGTAGAAATCAGTCGGGCGGATGGATTGTTTGGAATCCACTTCGACATGATGCACTTGGCACCACCGCAAACCGCTCCAGATTTTATTAAAAACTCCGCACTCGCAAACGAAGGAGGGTGGATTGATGTAAACATTAACACTTTACAACACAACAAATACCCCAATATTTTCGGAATTGGAGATGCCGCGGCTTTGCCAACAGCAAAAACAGGTGCCGCCATTCGAAAACAAGTACCGGTGGTCGTAGGGAACATTTCTGCCTTAATGCAGTCTGAAAAATTAGGAATTAAAACCTACAACGGTTACTCCTCTTGTCCGTTGGTGACCGGTTATGGGAAAATGGTCTTGGCAGAATTTGATTATGAATCGAAATTCACACCCGATCCAAAATTGAAGCAAATGTTCATCAAAGATTCTTCCAAAGAACATCGCCGTTTGTGGTACTTAAAAAAATATATTTTACCTCATTTGTATTGGAACAAGATGCTCAAAGGCATTGATGTCTGAGAATAGAGATTGAACAAATCATTTTAGCAGGAGCGACAAAAAAGGTCCGATTATTTTCAATTGCTTTTCTATCTTTAGGAAAAAGTTGAACCGATGCGCATACCTTTTTCGTTGCTCCTGATTATTGGTGGCTGTTTGATCAGTCTACTTTCCTTTGGTCAGCAATTTTCAAAAAGTGATTTGTTGGCGGATTTGCAATTCATGGATTCCGCGTTTCGGTACGGTCATCCCATGAATTTGATTGAAAACCCTAAGATAGAATTCGCCCCCAGTATTGCGCGGGTGACGAAAAATTTACCCGATTCCATTTCTAAAATTCAATATGAAAATGTGGTTCGAGAAGTTCTCATGGAAGTGCACTGTTCGCACACCAATGTAGATTCTTGGAGCAAAGTCACGCCTAAAAAGAATGTTCCAACTAAATTTTTTCCCTTTTATGTTTTCACGGATGGACACAAAATTTGGATTCTTGAAAAAATGAACGACAGTGTTCAATCGACCTTGCAACGCGGGGACGAAGTCCTTTCCATCAACGGGCACAAAACTGATAGTGTTTTAACTATTCTAAAAAATTATCATCCGCAAGATGGCGTAGGCTTCGACCTTTCTGCCCAAATGATCAATGAATTGTTTCCTCCTCTTTTTGCAAAATGCATCGATCGAGATTCTGTTTTTCACGTCCAAAGTCGGAACCACGAAGGCAAGCTAGTTTCAACGACAGAAAGCGGTTGGGTTTTCAAAAAGAAGGAAGAAATCGACAAAGAAATTGATGTTTTGGGCAACCAAGCGTACTTTTCCTTGTTAAAAGACACCATTGGCTATCTCCGAATTTCCAGCATCGAATCGCGAGAACAAGAATTTTACGACCGCGTTTTTCAGCGCATTGCCGACCGAAAACTGAATTATCTTGTACTAGATTTGCGCAACAACACGGGAGGTTCCCTGTTTAGTTCAGCTGATTTAATCAGTTATTTTGCCGCCGATACCTGCGCTTTTTCCATTACGTTTCCCAAGCAAAATATGCGCCCTTTCATCAGTGCCCACTACCGTCGTAAAAGTCGATGGAACAATTTTCGGTGGAAGCTATTTAAAAAATTCACCTACGAAAAAACCCAAGCAGGAACTCGTTTTACGAGCGTAATTTACCCAAAAGAACGTTTGCACTTTGGTGGCAAAATTTTCGTTTTAACCAATGGATATACGGCTTCCGGTTCCAGTTTCATTACGGCATATGCCAAACATCATGCAAAAGCTGTTGTGATTGGACAAAAAACGGGTGGTGGAGAATTTTGGAACAGTGCTGGTATCTACGCCATGATTCAGTTGCCCAAATCTGGCTTGCGAATTCAAACGGCGACTACTCATATGCAAAGCGACTTCCCGATGAAGCATTTCAACGGCATCGAACCGGATTTTCCCATTCTTTATGACCCTCAAACCTATGGAATTCGAGATCTAGAACTGGAAACCGTTTTTGAGTTGATAGGAACGAAATGATCACTTACTTCAGAAAAAAACAATCAATGAAATACTTCCAATTGCGTTTCCTATCCGTGCCTTTTTTATTCATTTCTTTGTTTGGATTTGGGCAAAACTTATCCAAAACTCAGTTATTAATCGACTTACGCTACATGGATTCTGCATTTCGAGTGGGACATCCATCGAATTTAGCCTTCGATCAAAAATTGGATTTTCGACTAAAAATCAAAGAAGTAACGGCTAAATTACCCGAAACACTATCAGCTGTAGACTATGAAAATGCCGTTCGTGAGGTATTGATGGAGGTGAAATGTTTGCACACCTCGTATTCTGCATGGAGCGGGAAAATCACAACTTCAACCAAAAAAGACAGTGTATTCCCCTATTTCATTTTTACCAATGGTGAGAAAATCTGGGTCAACCAAAAAGTACAGGATAGTTTGCCGTCTTCGCTGGAAATCGGCGATGAAATTATTTCCATAAACGGGCACCGTGCTGATAGTGTTTTAGCAATTTTAATGAATTGCCACCCGGATGATGGCACCGGTCGGCAAATAAGCAAGTACATCGTGAACAATTTGTTTCCGGAGTTCTTAACGAAATACATTCCTGTTGATTCGGTTTACACAGTTGTTGCTAAAAATGAATTAGGAACTGTTCATACATCTGTGGTACAAGCATGTGCTTACCGACAAAAAGTAGAAGTCGACAAAAAAGTGTTGGTTCAAGGCAATCAAGCCTACTATTCTGTTTTGCATGACTCGTTGGGTTATTTACGCATCAAATCTATCCAAGGAAAAGAGAATTCCTTTTATGAAAAAGTGTTTCGAATGATTGCAGATAGCAATGTAAAGACACTAATTCTCGATTTACGCAACAATCCTGGCGGAAATTTATTCACGTGTATGGATTTTCTCTCCTACTTGTTACCCGACACTTCGTATTTTACGTTTACGTATCCTACTCAGAATCTCCGGCCTTATTTTTCCTGGAAGGATCGACAAAAGTTAACGATAGGAAATGCCATGCTTCGACTTTTAAAATCGGATTCGTTTGAAAAAACGGATGAAGGAAAAGTAAATACCTTTTTCATTTACCCCAATCCCACCTTAGGTTTCAATGGGAAATTGTTTGTTTTGACCAATGAATTGACCGCATCAGGCGCTAGTCTTATTTCGTCTTTCGCTCGTCATCGGCGTGAATCTACTTTAATTGGGCAAACAACAGGTGGTGGCGAATATTGGCTCAACGCAAGCGTAGGAAAATACCCCTTGCTCGAACTTCCACAATCCGGAATTTTAATACAAACTTCCACCCACATCATTCGATATGACACGCCTGCTCTTCATTTCAACGGCATCACACCTGACATTTTATTGGAGTATGATGCAACCACATTTGGTAAACGGGACTTGGAACTCGAAAAAATCTACGAATTGATTGGTCAATAGATTTACTTCATTTTCTCTTCAAAAGCGTTCACCCATTTTTGTGCTTCCTCTTCTTTTTCAGCAGGCACATAAATTTGCGCAAAACCCGAAGAAGCAAAGCCTGCAAGCAATCCAGCATCTTTGTCACTTCTTACGTATACTGCAATGCCAGCATCTTCCAACTCAACTTTCAAAAGGGATGTCGTAAAATCATCCCCTGTATAAACGCGTACCCATCCTTCTTCAATCATGTAGGTAAGTTACGGATTAAATCCCACTTAAGATGGATCTATCTTCCTGCATTCATGCGAATTTCTGAATTTTTAACCTTGTATTGACCCATTCGATACAGGTACATTCCTCTTTCCAACTTCAAGGTTTCTAGCAATTTTTTCTGTTCTTCGATGGCCGTTGCTTGATAAGGGTCGGATTTGCTTTTTTCACTCGCTTGGTCAAATTCTTTCTGCATCTTTTCCAAAACTTTCGTCTCTTTTTTCTCCACCTTATTGACAACCTGTATTGCCTGATTCAAGTGGCGGATGTTCTCTTCGTAATATTCCAAAAAGTTCATCTGCGAAAAGCGTTCGACATAGGTTTTTAAAAGCGCATATTCTTCTGGAAAATTTTCTTTGTTAACGGACACATTATAGCCCAATTTGAAGATGACGGTCATTTTCACCAAGCCATTTTCTTTTTGAAAAATCGTAATCAAATCTCCCATTCGGTGCGTTACGTTTGACAAATAGACATCTGAGGCTTTGTAATAAGGAATGCTTTTTCGGTTGAACCAACTCTTCGCTTTTTTCGATTTCAAATTGATGTGGTTCGTTTTATACAAATAGGATTTCCACGCTTTGTGAGCCGATTTGGACTGTCCGCCTAAAAAAACCGAAACGCCCTGATGCGGATAATTTTCAATCACCAGCGTGCCCAAAATGGATTCGGATTCATTCAAATACTGTTGGGTCCGGGATTCTAGCATTTGCCAATCCAAATTTTCAAAATCCTTCCGATGCGAACCATCAAATGCTTTTCTTTCTTTGGAATTGCGGTCCGGTTCTTTTTTTTGAATTTCGTCCAGATCCCAACTGTATATAACCACGGTTGTGTCGGAGTTGTTTTCTTTTGCGCCAAAAAATAGTAAGGTAGAATCGGCAATTCTCAATTCATTGAGATCCATAATCACTTCTTCATTCTCTGCTTTTTCAAGCGGAATTTTGGAAGTGGATTCTGTTCCAACGGGAGGAAATAGCCATTCTACTTCGTTCAGCGAATGAATGACTTTCGTCGTGTCAGGAACCTGTGCGTACCCCATGGAGAATAGGATTACGACAAATACTGTGGTAATTTTTTTTTTCATTAATATGGAAATAAGAGAGACCTAAGGGCTGAAAGGTACAAAAAGGAATTTAAAACATCAAAAGATTTGTTCTGACAAAAAATAGCGGATTTTTCGAAAATTTGGAACACTCTAATTTCAAATTGGATTCCCGGCGCCGGAAGAATCGAAAATAAGAATTGTCCCCTTCCTTGATTTCGCGTGAATCCCTTTTACAATTCACTTCCTTCTTCCACAACATTTTACTAAATTTGCACCCTCAAACAAACAGAAATACAATGCAAAAATATCCTGAATACAAAGGTCTTGACCTACCCAACGTCGCGCAAAAGATGCTAGAAAAATGGAAAGCAAATTCTATTTTCGAGCAATCTATTGCCATTCGTGAAGGAAAAGAAAGTTTTGTTTTCTACGAAGGACCGCCATCCGCGAATGGATTGCCGGGAATTCACCACGTGATGGGAAGAACCATCAAGGATATATTTTGCCGTTACAAAACGTTGCAAGGTTTTCAAGTAAAACGAAAAGCTGGCTGGGATACACACGGCCTTCCAGTAGAATTGAGCGTAGAAAAAGAACTCGGTATCACCAAGGAAGACATCGGAACGAAAATCTCGGTGGAAGACTACAACAAAGCCTGTCGTGAAACCGTCATGCGGTACACCGATGTCTGGAACAATTTGACACAAGAAATGGGGTACTGGGTCGACATGAAAGATCCGTATGTAACCTACGATTCAAAATACATGGAATCCGTTTGGTGGTTGCTGAAACAGATTTATGATAAAAACTTAATCTACAAAGGCTACACCATCCAACCGTATTCCCCGAAAGCTGGAACGGGTTTGTCATCGCATGAAGTGAACCAACCCGGAAGCTACAGAGATGTAACAGACACAACCGTTGTGGCTCAATTTAAAATCGTGCCCGGAACTATTTCGCCCTTTGGCACTGCTGATGAAAATACGTTTTTACTCGCTTGGACAACCACTCCTTGGACATTGCCGTCCAACACAGCCTTAACGGTTGGTCCAAAAATCGATTACGTTTTGGTGGAAACGTTCAACCAATATACTTTCCGACCAATGAAAGTGATTTTGGCGAAAAATTTGGTGAGCAAACAATTCGGAAAAAATTACTTCGAAACCTCGGAATCCGCTGATTTTGAAAATTTCAAAGAAGGTGACAAAAAATTTCCTTTCCAAATTTTGGGCGAATGCAAAGGAGCTGATTTGGTGGGAATTCGTTACGAGCAATTGATGCCTTTGGCTTTGCCGTATCAAAACCCAGAAAACGCATTCCGCGTAATTTCAGGAGATTTTGTGACCATCGAGGATGGAACTGGAATTGTACACACCGCTCCGACCTTTGGTGCAGACGATGCCAAAGTGGCCAAAGAAGCAACGCCTGAAGTGCCGCCAATGTTGGTTTTGGACGAAAACGGAAATGCCGTTCCATTGGTTGATTTGCAAGGGAAATTCATTCAAGGTTTGGGTGATTATTCGGGCAAATATGTCAAAAATGAATATTACAACGAAGGCGAAGCACCTGAACGCTCCGCTGACGTGGAAATAGCCATTCAATTAAAAGAAGAAAACAAAGCCTTTAAGGTGGAAAAATATGTCCACAGTTACCCGCATTGCTGGAGAACGGACAAACCGATTTTGTATTACCCACTGGATTCTTGGTTCATCAAAGTAACGGAGGTAAAAGACCGCATGTTTGAATTGAACGAAACCATCAATTGGAAACCAGCGGCCACAGGTGAAGGACGTTTTGGAAATTGGTTGAAAAATGCCAACGACTGGAACTTGTCACGCTCTCGTTACTGGGGAATTCCGTTGCCAATTTGGCGAACAGAAGATGGAACGGAAGAAACTTTTATCGGTTCGGTAGAAGAATTGAAAGCAGCTGCTGACAAAGCAGTTGCAGCTGGAATCATGAGCATAAATCCATTGGCGGATTTCATGCCTGGCGACATGTCAACTGAGAATTATGCGCAAGTGGATTTGCACAAAAATTATGTTGACCAAATTGTGTTGGTTTCTTCGAAAGGAGAACCCATGCGTCGCGAAGCGGATTTGATTGACGTTTGGTTCGATTCGGGTTCGATGCCGTATGCACAATGGCATTATCCGTTTGAAAACAAAGGTTTGATCGACCAAGAAGGAGCCTACCCAGCTGATTTCATTGCAGAAGGCGTGGACCAAACCCGTGGTTGGTTCTATACGTTGCATGCCATTTCAACAATGGTTTTCGATAAGATCGCCTACAAAAATGTAGTTTCAAATGGTTTGGTGTTGGACAAAAACGGACAGAAAATGTCAAAACGTTTGGGCAACGCCGTGGATCCATTTGTGACGTTGCCAACCTACGGTCCAGATGCGACACGTTGGTACATGATTACGAATGCACAACCGTGGGACAACTTGAAATTTGACCAAGACGGTATCACTGAAATTCAACGTAAATTCTTCGGAACACTTTACAATACCTATTCTTTCTTCGCTTTGTACGCGAACATCGATGGATTCAATTATTCAGAAGCCAATTTGGCATTAGAAGACCGACCGGAAATCGATCGTTGGATTTTGTCGCAATTGAATTCTTTGGTAAAAGAAGTGCAAGATGCCTTTGAAAATTACGAACCGACACGCGCAGGTCGTGCCATACAAGATTTCACCACCGACCATTTGTCCAACTGGTTTGTCCGTTTGTCACGCCGCCGATTCTGGAAACAAGGAAACGAAGGCACGGACAAGTTATCGGCATACCAAACCTTGTATACCTGCTTGGAAACGATAGCTATCTTAGGATCGCCGATTGCGCCGTTCTACATGGATCAATTGTACTCCGATTTGCAAGTTATCAAAGGAGATGCTGCACTAAAATCAGTTCACCTAGCGGATTTCCCGAAAGTGAACGAAAACTATATCAACCCAGCCTTGGAAAAACAAATGGAGATTGCTCAAAAAGTGTCTTCTTTGGTTCTGGGCTTGCGTAAAAAAGAGAAAATTCGTGTTCGCCAACCCTTGCAAAAAATTCTAGTCCCAGCATTGGACCAAGATTTCGTGAGCAATATTTTGCACGTACAAGATTTGATTCTTTCCGAAGTGAACGTCAAAGAATTGGAAATATTGGAAGAAGGCAACACCGTTTTGGTGAAAGGTATCAAACCGAATTTCAAAACCATCGGACCGAAATACGGGAAACAAATGAAAGCCATAGCGCAATTGGTACAGGCTTTCACCCAAGAAGATATCGCCAACATCGAAAAAACCAATGAATGGAACGGAGAAATTGACGGAGAATCCATCCAATTGATCCGCGAAGATTTTGAAATTTCTGCACAAGAAATTCCAGGCATGTTGGTCGCTTCCGAAGGAAGTTACACCGTTGCCATGGACATCACCATTTCGCCTGCTTTGAAACAAGAAGGGCTGGCACGTGAATTTGTCAACCGTATTCAAAATTTCAGAAAAGAATCGGGGTTTGAAGTAACGGATCGGATTTCCATCCAATTAGAAAGTACCCCTGAAATCACAGAAGCTATCCAAGCCAACAACGATTTCATCTGTAACGAGGTCCTAGCTGATAGCATTGTATTTGCCACACTCAGCGGCGATGCATTGGTAACGGATATTGAGGTAGAAGGGGATACGAAGGTGGTTTTGGTGAAGAGCTAGAATCTCAAAAAAGAGCATGAAACCTTCTTTCGAAAGAGAGAAGGTTTTTTTATTTACCCTAGTGTACTTTAAACTTCTTGTTCCCCAACCGCTTAAAATTCAAACTCCGTTCCCCAAAATTGATGAGCAAACCGACTTCTAAATTTTAGGCTTCCAGATAATTGATGGCTTGTGCAAAATGGACATCCTCCAATTTTGTCGTGGCTTTGATTTCGACAGACAAAATGCCGTCTACCAAAAAATCCACTCGGCGTGTTCCAATTTGTTCGTTGCGATAGTAGATGGGCATTTCAAACTCGCGCGTAAAAGGTATTTCCGCCAAGGAAAATTCAATCTCCAATGCCCGTTGATAAATGATTTCTTGAAATCCGTTGCCCAAAGCTGAATGGACTGTCATAGCACATCCAATTACTTTAGCCGTTAATTCTGAATATTTATATTGTTCGTTTATCATGTAAAGTAATATTTCAATTCTACTCCCCTTTGTCAGCACTGTGATTCATTTGATTTTTTTGATGCCGATGCTTTAAATCCTATTTAAGTTAATAATAATTTTCAAAGTTTTGATTCAATCTATCTTCACAATACTCCCAATAATCACATGAATCATAAAAATCATAGTGCTGACAAGTTTCTCAATTCCCACCAAAAACCATTCTCTTACACATCTTTTCAAACAGAAATCCCAAGAAAAAGCCTACATTGTAAAAAATGGAAAGGTTGACCTAAATAGTCGTATTCGTGAATTGCACAATAAACCCCAACAATGAATAACCTGTATGCTATTTTACGACTGAAATGTCCCAAATGTAGAAAAGGAAATTTGTTTGTCCGGCCGGGACTCTTTCAATACAAAAAGATCCTGGACATGCCTGAAAGCTGTCCCAGTTGTGGTCAAATATTTGAAATAGAACCCGGTTTCTGGATTGGCGCGCTGTGGACTTCTTACCCGATTATCGTTGCTCTTGAATTGCCTTTTTTACTTGTGGCCGTCTACGTACGAGATATTTCTATTTATCTCATCCTATTGGGCATGGTTGGCGTGTTGCTTTTTTTTTATCCTTTGATTTTACGTTTAGGGCGAGCATTTTGGATTTACATTTTTATTTCTAAGAAGAAATAGGGACTCGTTGACGCTTTCAGAAAGCATCGTCAGCCTTCACTGCATGAAAAAAGGTTGGACTTTTCCTTCAATGCACCGCAGAGCAAGATCGCTATCGGGTTCGAACCCAAGAAGAAGTCAACAAAAAAGAGCGCAATTTCTTACGCTCCTCCTTATCTATCTCCGAAAAATAGATATATCAAGGTTAATGTACTTTCTTGTATTTTCTTTCGGAACCAAACATTTCCGAAAAATTAAGGTTGGCGAAATCATGACGTTGTGGTTTTAAAATCACGGTTTCCATTGAATTCAAGTCGTCTTTCTTGCTTTGCGGCACGTGTGCAAAAACTTCGGTATCAGTAGCGTAATCAAAATATTGAATGGCCAAATCTCCATCTACAATAGAGAATAAGCAAGGTTGGTACGCACCGTCCTCGAAGAAATTCAATAAATACGATTGTTTCGACACACGAATTAAAACATTTTTAGAATTAGGCCCTACCACTTCTTCCCGGTGACGAATGCCGAAATAATAACGATTGTCTTGCAATACTACAGGAATAGAATCAATACCTTCGATGCCGAATAAAAAATTATTGCGGACTTGGTAATTGGAGGATTCATAAACGGAATCGCGTGAAACAAAATTGATGGTGGTACTCAGCGTAAAAACACCATTTTCTGATAATTCAAAAACAATATCACTACGATCTGATTTGTATTCCCCGTAATGCTCAGGAAACGGTGCAAAAATAGCATCCCCTCCTGGAGGCAGTGGCGTGGAAAATTCGTACGATGTTTGTGCCAAGCCTAAAAAAGGAAGTGCTACGAAACAAATGATGACAAAATTTTTCATATCTTAACTATAAAATAAAACACTATGCAAAAACGTTGGCTAATTGCTGAATCCATTCCCGAAGTAGAAGTGAATCGTCTCAGCGACGTTCTGAAAGTTGATACGGTCGTGGCGGAAGTTTTGTTACAACGCAACGTTGAAAACTTTCAGGATGCTCAGAATTTCTTTCGTCCAGACCTACAAAAACTGCACAATCCCTTCCTTATGAAGAACATGGATTTAGCTGTCGAACGTTTGAATCTGGCCATAAAGCAAAATGATATAGTACAATTATACGGAGATTATGATGTAGATGGCACAAGTTCCGTAGCGCTATTATACAATTATTTTTCCAAAAAATTAACAAATCTAACTTTTTATATTCCAGACCGTTACGCAGAAGGCTATGGCGTTTCGCAGAAGGGAATGGAAACAGCAGTGAAAAATGGGGTGCAATTGATTATTACCCTGGATTGTGGCATCAAAAACAAAAAAGAACTGGATTGGGCACGGACACAAGGAATCGATGTCATTGTTTGCGACCACCATGAGCCAGGAGAAGACTTGCCAGATGCTATTATTCTCAACCCTAAACAAGTAGATTGCGAATATCCGTTCAAAGAATTGTGCGGCTGCGGTGTTGGTTTTAAACTTATTCAAGGTTTTCATCAAAAAAATAAGGGAGACTTGGATGAAATCTATGGACTATTAGATTTTGTTGCGATCGCTACGGGTGCGGACATTGTGTCCGTTCTTGGTGAAAACCGTATTCTGACCTACCATGGATTGAAATTGTTGAACGAAAATACGCGCCCCAACTTTCAAAAACTACTCGATATTGCCGGGAAAAAGAAACCCTTGACTTTAACGGATGTCGTTTTTACCCTTGCACCGCGCATCAACGCCGCTGGACGAATCAACGTGGGCTCCGACTCGGTAGAATTGATGATTTCATCCGAAGAAGCCAAAATTCAGCAATTTGCCGAAAATATCAATGCGCACAACACCGAACGCAGAGATTTGGACGAAGTCATCACCAAAGAAGCCCTGGAAATGGTAGAAGAATTCTCGCTAGCGGGTGGCGCAGATGCTCGACGAACAACAGTTGTTTACAAAGATGGCTGGAGTAAAGGCGTGGTAGGCATCGTTGCTTCTCGTTTAATTGAAAAACATTTCCGCCCCACCATTGTCTTTTCCGAAAACGACGGAATGCTCACTGGTTCTGCCCGTACGGTGAATGATTTCGATATTTACAAAAGTTTACTGGCCTGCGAAGATTTGTTGGAAAAATTCGGCGGTCATACCCACGCGGCTGGTCTTACCTTGAAAAAAGAAAATATACAAGCTTTTCAAAACCGTTTTGAAGAAATCGTTCGGGCGAATATTCTGCTTGAAGATTTGTCGCCTACCGAACACGTGGACTTGGCAATTGATTTCAACACTATTTTTAAATCCGGTGAATCTTTGCAGAAATTGCCCCGTTTGAAACGTGTCTTGGATCAGTTGGAACCGCACGGTCCAGGCAACATGAAACCCGTATTTCTCAGCACAAATGTCTATGCGGTCGCGACAAAAGTTTTGAAAGAAAAGCACTTGAAGCTCAGCTTAACCCAACCCGATTGCGCATTTTCCTTGGAAGCCATCGGATTCAATTTGGCAGACAAAATTGATTTGCTGGCAGCTGGTCTGCCGGTGGATGTTTTGTATACCTTAGAAAGCAATGTGTGGAACGATAAAACGACTTTGCAGTTGAATATTAAAGATATTCGGGAAACGGTTTGATGTAAAATTTGTGCACACCTCCCTCGGTCCATCCTCGTAGGAGGGAAGCCAGTTCTCAAATCAATTAAATTTGATTTCAATGGTTTTAGAATGTCTAATCCAATGTGGGAAATTAAAAATAAGTTGAAATTTCAGCCTCCCTCCTACGAGGAGGGATTGAGGGAGGTGTGAAAAATTAATTCCAAAAAAAGGGACGAAATAATTTTCATCCCTTTTTTTACAAATTATGTTGTAGAATTTACAAATTCGGCATTTCTCTTGTAAAGGCTGGAATGCCAGTAATGTCCATTCCGGTAATCAACAAGTGAATATCGTGTGTACCTTCGTACGTTACCACCGATTCCAAGTTGGCCATGTGGCGCATAATAGAGTATTCGTTGGTAATTCCCATCGCACCGTGAATTTGTCTTGCTTCGCGGGCAATGTTCAACGCGATTTCCACATTGTTACGTTTCGCCATGGAAATTTGAGCAGAGGTAGCGCGACCTTCATTTCTCAATTGACCCAAACGGAAGGTTAACAATTGTGCTTTTGTGATTTCCGTAATCATTTCTGCCAATTTCTTTTGAATCAACTGAAAACCTCCGATCGGCACGCCAAACTGTGTTCTTTCTTTTGAATATCGTAATGCCAAATCATAGCAATCCATGGCAGCGCCCAAAGCACCCCAAGCGATTCCAAATCGAGCTGAATCCAAGCAACCAAGTGGTGCGCCTAATCCCGATTTATTCGGTAAAATATTTGTTTTCGGTACTTTCACGTTGACGAAAATCAACTCACCTGTTGCCGAAGCACGTAGCGATAATTTTCCATGCATTTCTGGCGTTGAGAAACCTTCCATACCTCTTTCTACTACTAATCCGTGAATACGTCCTGTTTCGTCCTTTGCCCAAACCACGGCAATATCTGCAAATGGCGCATTGGAAATCCACATTTTCGCACCATTCAAAATAACGTGGTCGCCCGCATCTTTGAAATTTGTCGTCATTCCTCCTGGATTCGATCCATGATCTGGTTCCGTCAAACCAAAACAACCCATCATTTCACCTGTTGCCAATTTTGGCAAGTATTTCATGCGTTGTTCTTCGTTTCCGTATTTCCAAATTGGGTACATAACCAAGGAACTTTGAACGGATGCCGTTGAACGCAAACCAGAATCACAACGTTCCAATTCTTGCATAATCAACCCATAGGAGATTTGATCCAAACCCGGTCCGCCATATTCCTCTGGAATATACGGTCCAAAAGCACCAATCTCGCCCAACCCTTTTAGTAGGTGTTTTGGGAAAGTACAGTTTTCGTAATTTTCCTCGATGATCGGAGAAACCTCTTTTTTCACCCAAGCTCTTGCCGAATCACGAACCAATTTTTGTTCGTCGGTAAGCAAATCATCCATGTTATAATAATCCGGATGTACATATTGATCAGTTGCCATTCAAATATATCTTTGTAATTTCGGCAAATTTAGGAATAATTTACTCCTAAAAAAGAACTGAAATTCGTTCACGTGTTAAAATAACAACAGATAGAAAGGAATGTTTTCGCAAATCGGATTGAACTTTTTTGGGAACACCACAGAACAGTGGGTAAATATGACTTTGCACCCAAAAACAAGTTTGTTCGGTTCGTACTCATTTTTCTTTTTGATTCTTTCCTTGTTATTGATCGTGTTGGCTAAAAATGCCAATACCCGAAGTTTTGAGGTCGTGTTTCAATTGTTTTTTCGTTCGCGGAAAATTGAATCGAGAATTCGGGAAAACTGGCCGGTTTTTGGAACGGCTTCGTGGTTTTTGACGTTGAATTTCATTATCACCTTAGCACATAGTCTATTTCTTTTATTGCAAAAACAGGGAATTACTGAAAATGTCTATTTGATTCTCATTTCAATGACAATTTCCTTTGGTTTTTTCTTCTTGGCTTTTATCTCCATGTTTATAATCGGCACCTTGACGGGGCTTTCAAAAATTTACCAAATACCGATGCAATTGACGTGGGTTTTGCCTCAATTTGTGGGACTGGTCTTTTTCTTAATCAACTTAATTTGGGTTTTGAATCCCTTGTTCTCCGACAACCTGATATACCTTTTCCTTTTATTTTTTATTTTATTGAGCCTTCAACGCATCGTTCGATCCAGCTTTTATTTGTTAAGCAGTCGAGTGGAGTGGTATTATATTTTATTGTATCTTTGCACGCTGGAAATCATGCCTCTCGCCATATTGGTATGGTTTCTATATGAATGGATTGTATAAGAATTGTTGAATATTTTAAAGAGGAATTTAGTGATCAAAACTATACTAGTCTCGCAACCGAAGCCTGAAGGAGAGAAATCTCCTTATTACGATTTGGCCGAAAAATATAAGTTAAAAATAGACTTTCGCCCGTTTATTCACGTGGAAGGAATTGGTGCGCAAGAGTTTCGTTCTCAAAAAATTAATATTCCGGATCACACAGCGGTTATTTTAACATCTAAAATTGCTGTAGACCATTTCTTTCGCATTGCCACTGAAACTCGATTTGAAGTGCCGGATACCATGAAATATTTCTGTATTTCAGAAGCGGTTGCCTATTATCTACAAAAATATGTCACTTACCGTAAACGGAAAATTTTCTTTGGTAAACAAACCATAGAGGATTTGATGGATGTGATGAAAAAACACAAAAACGAAAAGTTTTTGTTGCCCTGCACCGATATTTTGCGTGACAAAATTCCAGAAACCTTAGAGGCTCACAACATGAATTTTTCGAAAGCCGTTTTGTATAGAACGGTGGCTTCCGATTTGTCGGATTTGGAAAATATTTTTTACGACATGTTGGTTTTCTTCAGTCCAGGAGGAATTGAGTCTTTGATGAAAAACTTCCCGAATTTCAAGCAAAACAATACGCTCATTGCTGCTTTTGGACCGACAACGGCCAATGCTGTAACGAAAAACAATTTGCGTTTGGATTTGTGTGCACCCATGCCTAATTCACCTTCGATGACAGCTGCCATTGAAAATTACGTGAAAGAATCGTTGAAAGGGAAAAAGAAGTAATTCTTTCGTCTACTCATTTTCTTTAATCCATCTTTTTAAGCCAGTACTGGCTATTTCCTTGATTGCGTAAAAATCGCTTGGAAGGTTCAGCGTGTCCACATGGGGGTCAATGATAATTTTTTGACAATGCTTTGGCGCTGCATGAATCAATCCTGCGGCAGGATAAACATTTAAGGAAGTTCCAATTACAATCAAATAATCCGCAGTCTGGATGATTTCTGCTGCTCTTTCTAACATGGGTACTTCTTCACCAAACCAAACCACATGCGGACGCAGAGGATAACCTTCATCGCATCGATCTTCTGTGGTTATTTCCCATCCTTTCAATCGATAATATTTTTTCTCTGGATTAGGACCTGAACTTTTACCGTACCGAATGTTGCCATGCAAATGTACAACTGAACTCGAGCCCGCTCTTTCATGCAGATCGTCAATATTTTGAGTAATCACGGTTACGGAAAATTTCGATTCTAAATCGGCAATCAATACATGTGCAGAATTGGGTTCTGTTTCAATAATTTGTTTTCTACGATCGTTGTAGAAACGCTGCACCAAAACTGGATTTTGCCGAAAAGCGTTGGGGGTTGCAACCTCTTCAATACGGTAATTTTCCCATAAACCCCCGGCATCACGAAAGGTGCTAATTCCACTTTCCGCACTCATACCCGCACCCGAAAATATTACAACTTTTAACATTTGCTTCACACGTAATTTCTATTTAGGATTACAAGAGTTACTATAAAAAATGACAATATCGATTCCGATTTTTTGATATTCGATTCGCAATCCCGTATATTCGCAAACTATATTCATCTATAAGAATAACGAAAATATACAAATTATGAAAAAAAGATTACTTATTTTGTTTGCTTTGGCAGGAGCAACAAGCGTGAATGCGCAAGTTCCAAAAGTGCCATTGGTAGAGCATTTTACACAAGCTTCTTGCGGACCATGTGCTAGTCAAAATCCAGCGTTGAAAGCAACACTTGATGCTTTTGGGACAGCCAATTATGTTCGTGTTTCTCACCAAGTTTCTTGGCCAGGATTCGACCCAATGCACAATGATTTTCCTGCTGGTCCAGATGATCGTGTAACTTACTATGGTATCACAGGTGTTCCTAACACTTCGTTGAACGGTGGGGCGCCGGGTGCACCGAACACAATCGTTACATCTTCTACACTTTCTGCTGCAGCAGCTTTGACTACACCTTACAATATCATTGCAACACAAAGCTGGAATTCAACTAGTTCTGTTACAGTGAATATTACAGTTCAAAATGTAACAAGTAGCGCAGTTTCTTTGGCTGACAAAATTTATGTTACCATGGTTGAAAACACTGTTATCTGGCCAACACCTCCAGGTAGCAACGGAGAAACCCAATTTGAATTTGTAATGCGTGAAATGTACAATGCAACTACAGGTGCTGCTGGCGCTACTACAGGTGCTGCATTGGCTTCCATTCCTGCAAACGGATCTCTAAACTTTAGCATTACAATTTCAAGTCTTCCTAGTTACATCAGAGACAAATCAGAAGTTGCATTTGCTGTTTACTTGCAAAACAACGCCACAAAAACAATTCATCAAGCTGGAAAAACAGCGATTGTTCCTATTGCAGGACTTATCGATGTAGCAGCTGTTTCAGCCTCTGCTGCAGGAGCTGGATATTGTGATTACTCTTTTAATCCGGTTGTTAATTTTGTAAATAACGATGCGACTGCTACCGTTACTTCGGTAGTTGCTAATTACGCAATCAACGGTGGAACACCTGTTCAACAAACATTCAGTGGTAGCCTTGCACCAGGACAATCTACAAACATTTCTTTCCCTGCGACAACTTTAACGCCAGGTCTTAGCTCTGTTTCTTATACTGTTCTATCTGTAAACGGTGGACAAGATTGGTCTAGCCCTGCGGCTATTTCTATCGCTACTGAAAATTTCAACAAATTGAACGCTTCAGGAGTTCCTGCTCCAGTAGTTGAAGGGATGGAGTCAGCTCCACTTATTCCAAGCACAGGTTACTCTCGTGAATTGACAACTGCAATTTTCGAAGCTCCAGCTGCAATGGGACCAAACTTGTTTAGTATTGTTGATGGACCAACTTACTCTTACGGTAATATTGGTGGATTCGCAGGTTCTAGCAGAAGTATTCGCGCGAGATTCTACGATATCGCTGCAGGAAATTCAATGAAATTGATTTTGCAAAAAGTGGATTTGGGGTCATCTCCAGCGTTGAAATTTAGCCATGCTTACCGTCAGTATTCTTCAGAAAATGACAAATTGGAAGTATTTGTTTCTACAGACTGTGGTACAACTTGGACTTCTGTTTACAACAAATCAGGAGCTACATTGTCTACACTTGCTCCATCGACTACAAGCTTTATTCCAAGTGCAAGTACTGATTGGGTACTTGACAATGTAAACTTGTCAGCTTACGCAAACATGACAGGTGTGGTTGTTAAATTCCAATTCACTTCAGATTACGGTAACAACTTGTGGTTGGATGATATCAACTTATTAGGAACTACCGCATCCGTTGAAACATTGACTACAGAAGGTTTCAAAATTTACCCTAATCCAGCAACGGATAAAGTAAATGTTTCTTTCGAAGCTCAAAATGGTTCTTACGTAATTTCAATTGTTGATTTGACAGGTCGTACGTTGGCTACTCAAACTTTGACAAATGTAAATGGTGCGCAAGTAGTTGAAATGCCAGTGAATAACTTGGCAACTGGAAATTACATCGTTTCTATCGTAAATGATGGTGTGAAATTCACACAAAAAATTTCAGTTCAATAATTTGACATAATAATAAAAATTTAAAAAGGGAGTCAAGCAATTGGCTCCCTTTTTTATTGACTTAGATTCTTAAGATTTTCTTATCTTTAGCCCTCCAAAAAAGGGACATGCCAAAAATAAAAAAACAAGATGCATTAGATTATCATTCTTCTGGTAAGCCAGGTAAGATTGAAGTTATTCCAACCAAACCCTATTCTACCCAGCGCGATTTGTCATTAGCCTATTCGCCTGGTGTTGCAGAACCCTGCTTAAAAATTGCTGACAACAAGGAGGATGTATACAAATATACCGCAAAAGGTAATCTCGTGGCGGTTATTTCCAATGGGACGGCCGTACTTGGATTGGGGAATATCGGCCCCGAGGCATCCAAACCGGTGATGGAAGGAAAAGGCTTGTTATTCAAAATTTTTGCTGATATCGACGTTTTTGATATTGAGGTAGATGCCTCCGATCCAGAATTGTTCATCCAAACGGTTAAAGCCATAGCACCAACTTTTGGGGGGATTAATTTAGAAGATATCAAGGCTCCCGAAGCCTTTGAAATTGAAGAAAGATTGAAAGCAGAGTTGGATATTCCGATTATGCACGATGATCAACACGGTACGGCCATCATTTCGTCGGCTGCTTTGTTGAATGCTCTGGAACTTGCCAAAAAGAAAATTGATCGTGTAAAAATTGTTTTTTCGGGCGCCGGAGCAGCGGCCATGTCTTGCGCCAAATTGTACGTTGCACTTGGAGCAAAAAATGAAAATATCTACATGTACGATTCCAAAGGATTGATTTGGAGCGGACGTGAAGATTTGGATGCGAGCAAATTGCCTTATGCCAAACACAAAATGGATATTGACTTTGAATCTGCTTTCAAAAAAGCAGATGTTTTTGTTGGACTTTCCAAAGGTGGTATTGTTTCGAAAGATATGATCAAATCTATGGCGAAGGACCCAATTGTATTTGCATTGGCCAATCCTGAACCTGAAATTTCTTACAAAGACGCTACTTCCGCCCGGAAAGATATCATTCTTGCAACAGGTCGATCCGACCATCCTAATCAAGTAAACAACGTACTTGGTTTCCCGTATATTTTTCGCGGCGCATTGGATGTGAGAGCCACTTGTATCAACGAAGAAATGAAATTGGCGGCAGTAAAAGCGTTGGCCTCTCTTGCCAAAGAGACCATTCCAGAAGAAGTAATTGAAGCCTACGGTGAAAAAAACATTCTTTTTGGTCGTGAGCAAATTATTCCAAAACCATTGGACCCACGCTTGATTTACTACATCGCACCGGCCGTGGCCAAGGCCGCTATCGCTTCGGGTGTAGCCAAAAATCCAATCACCAATTGGGAAGAGTACGAAGGTATTCTGAAAAATCGATTGGGCTTGGATAACAAAATTGTTCGAACGATTACGGAAAAAGCTCAAAGCAACCCAAAACGAGTTGTTTTTGCCGAAGCTGATAATATCAAGATTTTGAAAGCGGCTCAAACAGCTCAAGAAGAAGGATTTGCCGTTCCAATTTTACTTGGAAAACGACCGATAATTGAACGTTTAATTGAAGAATATTCCTTGGATTTTCTCAATGTGGAAATCGTCGATCCTAAATCCGAAGAGGAAGAAGAAAAAAGAATTCAATACGGAAAAGCCTTTTTTGAAAAACGAAAACGAAAAGGAATTACAGAGTATGAAGCCATACAAATCATGCGCGAACGAAATCATTTCGGCGCCATGATGGTAGAACAAGGCCACGCAGATGCGGTCATTTCAGGTTTGACACGAAATTACCGCGAGGTAGTTCGTCCGTTTATTCAAACCATTGGTTTGCAAAAAGATGTGACAACCATTGCTGGGATGTATATCTTGGTAACGAAAAAAGGACCGCTTTTCTTAGCCGATACAACGGTGAACGTGAATCCGAATGCTGAACAAATCGCTGAAATTACAAGCAATGTGGCCAAAATGGTTCGGAAATTCAAAGTGACACCAAGAATTGCGCTCTTGAGTTATTCCAACTTTGGATCCTCTCCTGGTGTGGATGCTGATAAAATGGGTAAAGCAGTAAAACTATTGCATGAAAACTACCCAACTTTGGTCGTAGATGGAGAATTACAAGCCAATTTTGCCTTGAACAACGAACTGATGTTAGAAAAATTCTCTTTTTCTCACTTGACTAATAAAACGGTTAATACCTTGATTTTCCCTAATTTGTCTTCCGGAAATATTTCTTACAAATTGTTGCAAGAAGTGACCGATGGTGATGCAATTGGCCCAATTCTGGTTGGATTGAAAAAATCTGCACACGTTTTGCAATTGGGTGCCAGTGTGAGAGAAATCATTAACATGGTGAAGGTGGCGGTTGTTGATGCTCAAAACAAATAATCGAGTACATGATTGCACAGTTATCCGGTCGATTGATTGAAAAAAATCCTACCAGCCTTATCATAGATTGTGGCGGCGTTGGATACGAAGTGAAAATTAGTTTGTATTCTTTCTCCTTGATTGGGTCGAACGAAAATATTCGGATTTACACCAAATTGATCGTGCGCGAAGATGCGCATATACTCTATGGTTTTATGGAATTGGAAGAACGTGAAATGTTCAACCAATTGATCAGTGTTTCAGGCATCGGACCCAATACAGCCATGATTATGCTTTCCTCTCTTCAAACGACAGAAATTGCCCACGCGATTCAATCCGATGACGTCCGTACAATTCAAGGAATCAAAGGAATAGGTGTTAAAACAGCTCAACGAGTTATCATCGATTTGAAGGATAAAATGTTAAAATTTAACTTTTCTTCTGAAAATGTCACTTCAACAAACAATACAACCCGCTTTGAAGCGTTAGGTGCATTGGTTTCACTTGGTTTCGACAAAAGGTCGGCCGAAAAAGCGTTGGATAAAGTTGCTGACCCAACTGCTACGGTTGAAAGATTAATCAAAGAAGCCCTGAAAATTTTATAAATATTGACTTTGCTATACTTGTATAAAAATAAAGTGTTAAGACTATTCTGGCTGAATATCGCAGCGATTTTGGTAGGTGTATCTGTCTTCGCTCAAGGTGGCGATACGACTTTGCGTTTCCCTATCCAGAATGTCAACGACCCAACACTTACGCAACCACAAAGTTTTGACTTGGGTGATCCTTCTTCCATGGAGCAAACCATTGTGTATGACCCAATCAGTGGGAAATATGTATTTCAAGAAACGTTAGGAAAAGGAAAAGTAAATTTCCGAAACCCTTCCATGATGACTTTGGAAGAATATTTGGAATACGAAAGAAAGAAAGCCCTATCGGACAATTGGAAGGAGAAAATCGACGAACAAACCGAGCAAGGTCAACCGCTTGAGTATCCTATCAAAATTAAATCCAAAGCCTTTGAAAATTTCTTCGGTTCGGATGAAATAACCATTCGTCCGCAAGGGTCAGTAGAATTGTCGTTTGGTGTTAATTCTTCTCGCTACGACAATCCAATTTTACCCGTGAAACAAAGGAGAGTAACTCGATTCGACTTCCAACAGCAAATCCAATTGAATTTGGTTGGACAAATCGGAACCAAATTAAAAATTGGTGCTAGTTACAATACACAAGCCGCTTTTGATTTTGACAATGTTACGAAACTTGAGTACACAGGGAAAGAAGATCAAATCATGCAGAAAATTGCATTGGGAAATGTCTCAATGCCCTTGCCTACCACTTTGATTCAGGGTTCCCAAACTTTGTTTGGTGCGTACACTCAAATGAAATTTGGTCGGGCTACAGTTGATTTAATTGCCGCCTCTTCCAAAGGAAAACGTCAAGAAATCAACATTTCAGGAAAGGCACAAGTACAACCTTTTTCCATTACTGCTGACAATTATGAGGTAAACCGACATTACTTCTTGAACATGTATCATCATGATCATTACGATGAAGCCATGTCGACCGCCCCGATTGTTCAGTCAACTGTCAACATTACCCGAATTGAAGTGTGGTTAACCAATCGAACCAACAACATCGAAAACACCCGAAACATTTTAGCCTTTGCTGATTTAGGGGAAGGAAAATCTGCAAATTTAGAAGGAAATCCTGGCGGTGCAACGGAAAATGAATTTCCAGCCAATAGCGCCAACGGACTGTACGATTGGGCTTCCAATCAACCCTTGATACGGGGTTTCAATAATGCCGTAACGGCTTTGTCCGCGCAAACTGCTTCACCTGGCCCTTTTCAGCAAGCCGTTCACTACGAGAAAGTTGAGAATGCGAAAAAGTTGACAGAACAAGAATACAGTTACAATGCTCAATTGGGATATATCTCTTTGAACATTCCATTGAACAACGATGAAGTTTTAGGGGTTGCTTACGAATACACCTACCGTGGGCAAACGTACAAAGTTGGGGAACTTTCCACAGACGGTATCGACGGAAAAAATGCCTTGATTGTCAAATTGTTGAAACCAACCATCACCAATCCGAAAAACAAAATTTGGGATTTGATGATGAAAAATGTATATTCCATTGGCGCCTATCAAGTGGATCAGCAAGGTTTCCGATTGAATGTCTACTACAACAATCCTGAAACTTCTTTGCTTGTTCCTTTTTTCCCTTACACCGGATTGGATGACCGACAATTGGTGACTTTGTTGGAGATGGACCGCATCAATTTGAACCAACAACCTTTCCAAGATGGGGTTTTCGATTTTGTGCCAATCACATTCAATGGCAACCGTCAAGAGAATGGTGGGACAATTAACACGCGGAATGGACGCGTTTACTTCTCGACAATCGAACCTTTTGGCAAAACGCTGAAGACCAAGTTGCAAGAGGCAAACATGCCCAACGTTTTCGTGGATCGAATTGCATTTACCGAATTGTATGATTCCACCAAAACGGCAGCACAACAAATTCCGAGTAAAAATCGATTTACCTTGCAAGGTGAATTTCAATCGTCCGTAACTTCTGACATTCCACTAAATGCCTTGAATGTGCCGGAAGGTGCTGTGAGTGTTACCGCTGGAGGAATTAAATTGACAGAAGGTGTTGACTACACTGTCGACTACAATTTAGGTCGTGTAAAGATTTTGAATTCTGGAATTTTGGAATCCAATACGCCTATCAAAGTATCCGTAGAAAGTAATTCGGTGTTCGGTTTTCAAGCTCGATCCCTCGTTGGAGGTCGCTACAATTATCGCTTTAATCCGAACTTTAACGTCGGTGCTACTTGGATGCGTATGCTCGAAAGACCAGTCACCCAAAAAGTGGATATTGGAAGCGAACCCTTCAAAAACAATATCATTGGTGTGGATGTCGCTTTCAAAACAGAATTGCCCTTTTTGACAAAATTAGTCGATCTATTGCCGGTTATTTCTACCCGAGAAAAATCATTCCTTTCCTTTACAGGAGAATTTGCTCACCTAATTCCTGGATCTCCTCGTGCCATTAATAAAGCAGGAATATCCTACGTAGATGATTTTGAAGGATCCCAATCCACGATTGATTTGAAATCTGCGTCTGCATGGCATTTGGCTTCTATTCCACAAGGGCAATCGGATTTATTCCCTGAAGCCGCCGTGAAAACCTTGAGTGCTGGATTCAACCGCGCAAAATTGGCTTGGTACCACATTGATCCGGTATTTTTCCAAAACAACCAATACACGCCTAAACACATTCAGGATGACCAAGTCATGAAAGACGATAGCCGAATGCGTTTGGTACAACAAAAGGACATTTTCCCGAATTTGCAGCAAACCTATGGTAGTATCACCAACATTCAAACGTTGGATTTGGCGTATTATCCAAAAGATAGAGGTCAATTCAATTACGATACAACAAATAACATCAACCCAGACGGAACTTTTTCCAATCCTCAAGCCCGCTGGGCTGGAATTTCTCGTGCGTTAACAACGAATAACTTTGAGCAAAACAATATTGAATTCATTCAGTTCTGGGTATTGGATCCTTTCAACGAAGATGCAGAAAATGTAGACCCAACGACGAACCACAGCGGTGGAGATTTGTACTTCAATTTAGGAAACGTCTCCGAAGATGTTTTGCCTGATTCTCGTAAAAGTTTCGAAAATGGACTGCCACCGACCGGTACTTCATTGAATGATGATTTGGATACTACTATTTGGTCGAAAGTTTCTACACAACAAGTGGTCGTAAATGCTTTTGACAACAACACAGATTCACGTAGCAACCAAGATGTTGGTTTGGATGGATGGAAAAGTGCTGAAGAACAAATTGCCTTTTCGAATTACGTGACTTGGGTGCAAAGTAGTACCATTTTGTCAGCAGAAGCGAAAACAGCCCTTTTGGCCGATATTTCAACGGATGATTACAATTACTATTTGGACGACAATTACGACACGAATTTGAAGAACATTCTGGAACGGTATAAGCGATACAACGGAACAGAGGGTAATTCGCCGACGACAGAGATGTCTTCTGCCTTGAATGGTGGGAAATACAGCAATACAATGGCGACTGTTTCGCCAGACAACGAAGACATCAACCAGGACAATAATTTGGGTGAATCCGAGAGCTACTTTCAGTACAAAGTTAGTATGCGTAAAAATGACTTAGTAGAAGGTAAAAATTACATTACCAATATTCAAGAATTCAAAAACGGAACAAAAACAGAACGTTGGATTCAATTTAAAGTGCCTGTTCAAGAATACCAACGTCGCGTAAACGGCATCAATGATTTTAGATCAATTCGTTTTATGCGCATGTATCTGAAAGATTTCAATGAAGAAGTGGTACTCCGTTTCGCACGATTGGAATTTGTGCGTGGCGAATGGCGTAAATATCTTTTGGATTTAACAGAGCCCGGAGAAACGCAACAAACAGACCCCAATCTTACCACTTTCAACATTGCTGCGGTTAACATTGAGGAGAACAACGAAAGAGAACCAATCGCTTATGTGATTCCGCCAGGAATTTTAAGAGAAATTGACCCTTCTCAAACCAACCAACGTCAGTTGAATGAACAATCACTTTCCTTGGAAGTTTGTAATTTAAAAGATGGCGACGCAAGAGCGGCATATAGAAATGTGCAATTTGATGTGCGCACGTACAAGAAGTTGAAGATGTTTGTTCACGCGGAAGAAAAAACAAAATCTCAACCCTTGAAAGATGATGACTTAACGGTATTTATTCGCTTGGGTACTGATTTCGTCGACAACTATTACGAATATGAAATTCCATTAAAAACCACCGCTTGGGGCGCCACCGTGGATACCGACGTTTGGCCTACCTTAAATGACATAGAAATTGTATTTGATGATCTCTTGAATCTAAAAAAAGAGCGAAACAAGGCTGTTGAAAACGGAAACGTTGCTATCACCTATACGACCGAATATACTGGTGTTGATCCGCAAAATGCCAAACGACGTATCAAAGTAAAAGGGAGTCCAAACTTACAAGGAATTCGTACCATGATGATTGGTATTCGCAACCCAGACAAAGACTTGAACAAAACATGGACAGATGACGGTCAAAGTAAATGTGCGGTAATCTGGGTAAACGAACTTCGTTTGACCGATTTCGTTACCGATGGAGGATCTGCCGCTGTGGCTCAGGCACAGGTGCAATTAGCTGATTTTGCCAATGTTGCCATGTCTGCTAATTACTCTGGCACCAATTGGGGAGCAGTAGAAAGCCGAGTGCAAGAGCGTCAACGAAATCAAAAATTTGGATTTGATGTAAATACTAACATTCAGCTAGGCCAATTTTTCGGGAAACGTGCAAGAGTTTCTATGCCATTCTTCTTCGGATATTCTCGTGGAATTATAAACCCAGAATACGACCCATTCAATCCAGATGTAAAATTGTCGGGGTACGACCGCTCCATTCGAAAAGAGAAAGCGCGTCAAGGACAAAATTTAACGGAACGCAAATCCTATAATTTCACCAATGTGCGCAAAGAACTTCGCCCAGGAGCAACGGCCAACCTATTGAGTATTTCCAACTGGTCAGCCAGTTATTCTTACAGTGAATTGTTGCTCAAAGATTTCAATTTGAATTATGATCGAACCAAAACTTGGGCTGGAAATTTGAATTATGCCTACTCGTTCAAAGCGAAACCAATTGAACCTTTCAAAAAAGTAAAATTCATGACCAAATCCAAATATTGGAAAATTGTTCAAGACATGAATTTGTACTTAACTCCTAAAAATATTGGTTTCTCAAATGATGTTACAAGAATGTACAACGAACGTCAGATTCGAAACAATCTCGTGCCTGATTTTGAATTTGCACCTGTTTATGCGAAGCAATTTTTCTGGAATCGAAAATACAGTTTGGGTTATGACATTACGAAAAACCTAAAAGCGACATTTGACGCTTCGAATAAAGCCTTGTTTGACGAAGCCAATGGCCAAGTGGACCGCAAAGCTGACCCCGAAGGGTACCAACAATTCAAAGATTCTATCCGCACTCAGATGAGCACCTTTGGAAAAACGACGGATTATTCGCATAATTACAATTTGACATATAACGTGCCGTTTGACAAAATTCCTTTCTTGGATTTCATGACGGCCAACTTGAAATATGGTGGTTCGTACAATTGGCAACGGTCTCCATTGGGCCAATCTGCTTATGGTAACGTGATGCAAAACAATCGAAATGTGAGTGTTACCGGTCAAATGAACATGACCAATTTGTACAACAAAGTTCCTTACCTGAAACGGGTGAATGGGGGCGTTACCAATACACGAGTTCGTGCAGGACAGGACAATACGAAAGGTCGAGCAGCCGCTGCACCACCAAAAGCCTTAGTCGATACTACGAACATGACCAAACGTGAGCTCCGTAAATACCATCGTGAACTTCGAAGAGAAGAACGAAAAGCTCGTCAAGAAAAGAATAAAAATAAACCTGTCAATGTAATTGCAGGATTTGGATTGCGCATGTTGATGTCTGTTCGCAACGTATCCGGGACCTATACTCAAAATGATGGTACGCTTTTACCTGGTTATAAAAACACGGCTAACGTGCTCGGGTTTGATAATAATTTCAACAATACGCTGGGCGGATTTATTTTTGGGAAGCAGGGGTATACCATATTTGGGAAACAGAATGGTTACGATATTGCCAATTCCAGTGCGGAACGAGGATGGTTGGTAAAAAACCAAGATTTGAACAAACAACATACCATTGCCCACAGCACTAACTTCTCTGGACGTGCAAGTTTGGAACCGATCAAGGACATTACGATTGAGTTAACGATGAACCGAACGTACAACATCAACTCCAACGATTTCTTCCGTTGGGATGAAACCAACCAACGATACGAGGCGCAAAGTAAGGTTGAGATTTCAACTTTGACATACACCAACATTACATTGGGCTCTGCGTTTACTAAAATGGATACCAAAACATATTCTTCTGCTGTGTTTGACCAAATGCGGGCTAATTTGAAAGATGTTTCCAAAAACGTGGGCGGACGAAATGCCAATTCTTCCCTGCAAACAAATGGATTCTACGAAGGTTATGGCCAGTCGCAACAAGAAGTTGTGTTAGGTGCATTCTTAACAGCGTATGGAGACAAATCTGTGAAGGACAAAACAATCAATCCTTTGACAAACATTCCATTGCCGAATTGGACCATTAACTACAACGGACTGTCAAAATACAAGTTCATGAAAAAATATGTGAAGAACTTTGTCATCCGTCACGGTTATTCATCCACTACAAGTGTTTCAGGTATTCAAACCAATTTGAATGCTACTTTCGATGCCAATAACTTGCCAACAGCGCGCGATTTGAATGACAATTACATTGCTCAAAATCAAATTCAAAACGTAACCATGGCGGAACGTTTCTCTCCATTAATTGGTTTGGATGCCACTTGGATTATTAAAAGTAAAGGGAAAGAACAAGGCTTATTGACCAAATTCGAAATCAAAAAAGACAGATCCGTTACCTTGTCACTCAACAACAATCAAGTTACAGAAATTCTCGGAAATGAAATTGTCGTTGGTTCAGGTTATAAATTCACCCAGGTGAAATTACCAATCAAGGACGTGAAACCGAGTGATGTCAACCTTCGTTTTGATTTCTCTTTCCGGGATAATTTGACCGTTATTCGTAAGGTGGTAGAAAACACCAATCAAGCCACAGCTGGGCAACGAGTCGTTTCCATCAAATTTACGGCGGATTACAGTTTGGGTAAAAACTTAACAGTCTTGTATTACTACGATCAAGTGATCAATACGCCAAAAATTGCCAGCTCTTATAAAACTGGGAATTTGAGCACTGGTATTCGTTTACGATTCAATTTGGGAGGTATTCAATAATGGAAATTCGGTCCGCGGAACAAAAAGATGTTGTCGCCATTTTTGGTTTGATTCGTGAATTAGCGCTATACGAAAAGGCACCCGAGCAAGTCACAAATACGGTTGAAAATTTACACAAGGATCTTTTCATAGAACCCATCTGTGAGGCCATTGTGGCGGAAGAAAATAACGTGGTTATAGGATTCGCTCTCTTTTATACTTCGTATTCCACTTGGAAAGGCAAATCCCTCTATTTGGAAGACTTTTATGTTAGTGAAGAGCATCGTCGAAAAGGAGTTGGGCAACTTTTGTTTGAGCGAGTCCTGCAAATTGCAAAAGACCGAAAAATGGCTCGAATGGACTGGCAAGTGTTGGAATGGAACCAAATGGCAATTGATTTTTATAAAAAGAACAATGCACTTTTGGATCCAGAATGGATCAACGGACGTCTCTTTTTCCATTCTTGAACATTCCGCCCCTTTCAACTGTTCTATAGAATATGGCAAAAATCATCATTGCGGGTGGATCCGGTTTAATTGGAAAAGCATTGGAAAAGATACTCACGGAGAATCATCACGACGTTTTTATTTTTACGCGAACGCCGAAAAAATCGAATCATATTTCCTGGGATCCAGCAAATGGCCAACTGGATTCTAGCAAAATAAACGGCACCGAAATACTCATCAATCTTTGTGGTGAAAATGTGGGTGCTCAACGCTGGACCAATGTCAGAAAGCAAGTTTTATCCTCTTCACGAATAGGAACCACCCAATTGTTGCACCAGCATTTTCAAAATGTAAGCACGCTACAACAGTATCTTTCGGCATCTGGCATCAATTGTTATCCATTGGAATCTACAAAAAAAATGCAAGAGAATGATGCCTACGGATCCGATTATCTCTCCCAATTGGTGAAAGAATGGGAGTTTGCCGCCGACCTTTTTGAAACCCAAGTGCCTGTTTGCAAACTGCGTATTTCAATGGTTTTAGACAAAAATGACGGTGCATTGCAAAAATTGTTGCCATTGGTGAAACTTGGTTTGGCTTCTCCTCTGGGTTCAGGGAATCAATGGATGAGTTGGGTGCACATCGACGACGTTGTAGGTGCTTTCGTTTTTGCTATCGACCAGAAACTGAACGGCGCATTCAACTTGACTGGAAAACAAGTCTCCAATACTGAGTTTACGCGTGAGTTGATGCAAAGCAATGGCAAAACGATGCGCTTTCCAAAGATTCCAGCGTTCGTCATGAAATTGGTTTTAGGCGAACAAGCTACAATCGTTTTAGATGGCACGCACAATGATAATTCTCTATTGAAAGAAAAAGGGTTTCACTATCAATTTGAAGAATTATCTGTCGCTTTGAAAACTTTGTTTGGCAAATAGTTACAACAAATCATTGGCCAAATTTGCCAATTCCGAACGTTCTCCTTTTTCCAATTTTATGTGGGCAAACAATTGCTGTCCTTTCAAACGATCAATTAAATAAGATAATCCATTACTGTTTTCATCCAGGTACGGTGTATCAATTTGATGGCAGTCACCTGTAAACACAATTTTGGTTCCTTCACCCGCTCGTGTAATGATGGTTTTCACTTCGTGCGGCGTTAAATTCTGCGCTTCATCGATGATGAACATGATGTTGGACAAACTTCTACCACGGATAAATGCCAAAGGCGTAATGATGATTTTTCCTTGTTGCTCCATGTCCAAAATGGCTTTGTGCTTTTTCTCATTTTCACCGAACTGCGATTTGATGAATTTCAAATTATCCCACAAAGGTTCCATGTACGGACCAATTTTATCATTGGCATCACCCGGTAGAAATCCAATTTCCTTGTTGGAGAGAGGCACGATGGGTCGTGCTAAAATAACTTGCTGAAACAATTTGGCTTGTTCCAAGGCTGCAGCCAACGCCAACAAGGTTTTTCCTGTACCCGCAACACCTTGCAAAGCAACAAGCTTGATGTCTGGATTCATCAATGCATTCAAGGCAAACGCTTGTTCCGCATTCTTCGGTTTAATTCCGTAAATAAACTCTTTTTCGATGCGTTCAATTTGGTCCAACCAAGGATTGTAAACCGCCAAAGAAGAGGATTTGCCGTTCTTTAAAATATAATAGCCATTCGGTGTTTTGCGATCGCCTAATAAACCATCTTCATCGATTCGACCACGGGTGAAAATTTCACGAATTACATCCGAATCAATGTTTTCAAGCGTCATCGTAGAAGCATCTTCCAGTTCATTGATGGATACTTTACCCGTTTCATAATCTTCTGCTGCAATGCCAAGAGCTTTGGCTTTGATCCGCAAATTAATATCCTTGGTAATGAGAATAACGTCTTTCAATTTCTCGACTTCCTTCAAATACAAGGCCGAATTAATGATTTTATGGTCATTCTTTCCTTGGGCATAAATGTCTTCTGCATTGATACCCGTGGGATTGGTCTCCAAGATAACCTTGAAATTCCCTTTGCCCTTCCCTAAACTAATCCACTCCTTCAAACTGGTGGTTACCGACATTTTATCAATGAAACGGATGACCTCGCGCGCCGAAAAATTCTTCGAATCATTTCCTACTTTGAACTTATCCAGTTCCTCCAAAACGGTAATCGGAATGGCGACATGGTTGTTCTCAAAATTAGTGATTGCCTGATGGTCATGAATCAATACGGATGTGTCGAGCACATAAATCTTCTCTCTTTTTTTCGGCATAGGAAGTGCTATTAATTTCAGAAAAGGTAATCCTTCTTCCGCAAAAACGTCAAAAAAAATTCAAAAGGTTTTCTACAGTTTTTTGTTGAAAGAATTTAAAAAATTAACAGGTGGTTCACACAATAAAAAAAGCCTTGCAATAGCAAGGCTTTCCATATTAAATTCATGTTGTTTAGCCTATTTCACCACAAATTGAATGGTTTTTTGAAAACTTCCTGCATGCAAATTCATGAAATACATACCGGCAGATAAGTCATTGGTATTCATTAAAACCAAATTGTCTCCAGCCGTTGCTTGGATGTTTTCATGACGAATTTGTTTCCCTGTTATATCTAGAAAATCAATTGAAACATTCGTATTTGCACTAGTTGAAAACCGCACATTGAGTTCCTCGTCCGCTGGATTTGGGAAAAGCGTTACGTTCTGTAAATCACCCAATTCACCTACACTTAAATTTTGCGGGCCTCCTTGGTATAAATTGATCTCATCCAAGTATATATTGTTTCCTCCACCACTGGAAAATGTGAATTTCGTAAGTAGGTTGGAAACGAAATACGTTGAAGTTATCCCAGTAACGTGCACTTGAACCCAATCAGATGGGCTTGGTGTCCAATCATTTGTAGCCGTTACAGACGACAAATTCGCGCCAATAATTGATTTACGAATCACCCAAGAATCTCCGCAATCTTTCGAAATACTCAATCTCAAATATTCAAAATCACTAGTTGTTTTTTTACGGTAAGCATATTTGAAACTCATGGTGACAGCATCAGAAGTGCCAAATGCAGACAAATCGAATGGATTCGAATTCAATTCACTTATGGTTCCTGCCGGTAATGTGTAATTGTGCAATTTGACAGATTTAGAGCCTAAAGAGGCTGCTGTAGAGGTAATTTCAAAAGAGTTCGCATTCACCCCTGTTGGTCGCCAAAAAGACGATCCATTGTTGAGTGTTGTGTAACCTTCAAAACTTTCTTGGTAAGGTAAAACAACTCCAGCAGGGTAAACAGTCATGTAATTCGTTTTTGTCGAAGTCATGCTCGTTGTTCCGTCGGTTACCGTTAATATCACTGTATAAGTCCCAGCAGTAGGATAAGAAACTACTGGATTTGGATCTGTGGATGTGGATGGAATTGCACCTGGCAATGACCAGCTCCAGCTTACAACATTGTTAAAAGAAAGGTCCTCAAAATTAACCGGCTCATCTGCACAAACAAATTGCGCGGATGATCTAAAGTCTGCGCTGCAAAGATAGGCGTTACCGGCAGCACCCGTTGCAGCAAGATTGGTTGCGGAACGTATGTAATTTCTTCCTCCTACTGATGAGTTTAACGCGTTGCGCATTCTTGTTGCTTGACCCGGTGTAAACATTTTTGAACAATAGGAATAATTCATGTAATTTTCTACTGGATCAATTTGATCAAATCCCCAATAAGCATTATCCAAGCTACACGTATTGGCATTCAATAAACATGAAGTATTACCAATGGTTTCGGGCGTATCGGCTACACCATCGTCTGAACCAGGACTGCAATTTGAAGCCAATCCAGGATTGTTGGTGCCTCCCCAAACGTGAGGTAGATTCAACCAATGTCCTACTTCGTGCGTCAAAGTTCGACTGCGATTCTCATCCCCTGTACCAATTGAACCCACATAATCTTGTAACACCCAAATACCATTTTTCATACTGGTTCCCAGCCAATTGTTTGGCGTGTATGTATAACCGGCTGCACCGCCGATGCTTTTACAAACGAAAATATTCAAGTATTTATTCCCGGCCCATTCACCGTTGTACACGTCATTCCCTGCCACAATCGCATCTACTTGATTATTACCGTCGGTTCCATTAGACGTAATGGCGTTTTCTGTTCGCGTAATACCATTGAAACAAGCACCATTAGGCGCAATTGTCGCGAAGACAAACTCCACCTCAATATCTGCTGGATTTCCAATAAAAGCTGGAGCTACATCGTTTGCATCCGCATTTAATCTTCGGTAATCACGGTTCAAAATGCGGAGTGCATCTACTATTTGTTCTCTTGAAATATTCTCTACGCCATTGTTATGCAAAACATGAAATACGACTGGAATTCTGTAGACAATTCCTTTGGACGGAATTCCTTCTTTTCCTTCTTTTGATTTTGCAAACGCTGAAGACTCTGCAGCAATTTGTGCTTGGTCCTTATCCCATTGTTTTTTAAACGCAGGGTTTTTCATCATTTCGTTTAATATGGTATGTTGACGACAATATTCTATAGACTCGCCTACTCGGCAATTTTGAGGGTCAACTGTTTGTTGTCCTACGGCTAGAGAAACAAAAAATACGGAAACAATAAGGGACTTTAAGATGTTTTGAATCATTTTACTTTATAACTAAAAATAGTAACTACTTAAGGCGATAATTTTATATTGGAGAATCTTCCTTAAACTTAAACGGCGCAAGTTAAGTATTCGTTGGAATATGATTCTGAAAAATGGGTACTTAAAATTGTCAAAAAATGGAAACCTACCGTTTTAAAAACAATCAAGTCCTATTAAAGTTCATTGATGTCCATAAACCGTTGTACATTGTTGGAGGTTCCAAATACCACTAGCGTATCCTCTGCAATTATTTTTGTGTCGCTCGACGGAACACCCAAAACATGTTGTTCCTTGCATTCCTCACCATTTTTATTCACGCAAAAAGCCCGTTTAATAGTGACCAAAGTCAATTCGTATTGATTTCGAAATTCGATATTATCAATCGTTCGGCCAATCGCTCCTTTGGGTGCCAATATCTCTGCAATTTCATAATCATCCGGCAATTGCAAAAATGACAAGATACTGGGATTAATCAATTTTTCGCGCACGACAAAAGCGACCTCATCCTCTGGTGTTAAAATTTCAGGTACTCCAATTTTCTCCAAAATCAATTTCTGGTGTTCCCCGCTCGCTCGCGCAATGATGCGACTCACACCCAAATCCATCAAATGCACACACGTCAAAATAGTCGCTTCAAAATTTTCTCCGATGGCAACTACAACCGCATCCATGTCATTGATCTTCTGTGATTGCAATGCTTTTTTGTCAGTTGCATCCAATGCTACGGCAAAAGCCACATCATCTTTGATTGATTCGATGCGCTCTTCACTCGGGTCAAAGGCAAATACCTGTGCCCCTTTTTCGGCCAATCGTTTCGCTATGTTCATTCCATAACGACCTACACCAATTACCGCAAATTTGTTGTGTTTCATATTTTCTTTTTTAAGCCAGTGCTTGCTCTAAATCTGCTATTAAATCATCAGCATCCTCAATGCCAACGCTCAGTCGAATCAACGAATCCACTACACCCGTTTTTTCTCGTTCTTCTTTTGGAATAGACGCATGAGTCATCGTGGCAGGGTGACCAATCAACGATTCAACTCCTCCCAATGATTCTGCCAAAGCAAATACTTCTACTCGTTTGACTACTTCGTGTGCGTCTTCTAATTTATTGCCTTTCAAGGTAAAAGAAAGCATCCCGCCGAATCCGCTCATTTGTTTTTTCGCAACGGCATGATTGGGGTGTGTTTCAAAACCAGGCCAATATACTTTGTCAATTTTGGGATGAGCCGCTAAATAACGAGCTATTCTCTCCCCGTTTTCGCAATGTCTTAGTACACGCAAATGCAAGGTTTTTATTCCTCTTAAAACCAAAAAACAATCCATCGGTGCAGTTACAGCGCCCGAGGAGTTTTGAATTCGGTACATTTCTTTGGCGATTGCCTCGTCGGAAGTAACCAAAGCACCCATCACGACATCTGAATGGCCACCCAAATATTTAGTTGCCGAATGCATCACCACGTCAGCCCCCAGATCTAAGGGGTTTTGCAAATACGGCGTGGCAAAAGTATTGTCAACACAAAGCATGGCGTTCGCTTCTTTTGCGATGGAAACCATGAGTTCGATATCGATGATATTCATCATGGGATTGGTCGGTGTTTCCACCCAAATTAATTTTGTGTTTTTGTTGATTTTTGCTCGAACTTCTGGGGCATACGCCATGCTCACGTAATGAAATTTAATCCCATATTTCGCAAAAATCGTATTAAAAAGGCGATAAGTGCCTCCGTACAAATCATTGGTAGAAATTACCTCATCCCCTGGATTCAACATTTTGATGAGGCAATCAATCGCTGCCAAACCGGAACCAAAACAAGCGCCATACTTACCATTTTCAATGGCCGCGATATTTTTTTCCAAGGCATGGCGCGTTGGATTCAATGTTCTCGAATATTCATACCCTTTGTGATTACCAACGCCGTCCTGAACATACGTGGATGTTTGGTAAATTGGCGTCATGATAGCACCCGTTGCTGGATCCGGTTGAACCCCAGCGTGAATCGCTTTTGTGCCGAATTTCATTTTACTTTCATCCATAAGGCAAATTTAATAGAATTTAAGGAATCTAAAAGGAAACCAACCAAGGCTTTCATGCTCTTTTCTAGCACTTTTTATACCGCTCAAAAGGATTCCTTCTCAAGACTTTGTGTAAATTCGCTACAGAAATTTTGGAATCAATCGAAACCGTCATCTTTGGTAAAAAACGCACAACATAGTATCTCGGACTTGGTCAACGAATTGAAGGTTTTCAACCGAAACGATGTTTTGGTCAACCTCAAAGAATCGGAATGTTTGTTGACTTCAGTTACAGAAAGTGCATTTTCTTTGCCCAAAACACATGAATTAGATCGGATCTTTAAAAAATCTCAACTGATTTTCAAGGAAAGTGGCGCTGCTGTTTTTTGTATTTCCAATGGTGTTTTGGAATGGGAATGGAAAGGAACAACCTGCCAAAGTCCTGTTATTTTATGTCCTGCTCAAATTCGTTTGGACAAAATCAAACAGATCTATCATATTTCTTTCGACCCAGAGGAAGCTTTTCTGAATCCTTTTTTAAAAATTTCTTTTCAAAAAGAATTTGACTTCGAATGGTCAGACCTTCTTTTTTTTCAAGCCAATTGGGAAGAATTAGACACTCAATTCAAACAAAAAGGTTTTGCTTTCTCCTTTCATGCGCTTTTTCACGTGGGCAATTTTCACCACCACCGGTACCATGTCTTGCGCGATGTGGAAAGTTTAGAAACCAAACACGATTTTTCTCCGGCTTTAGCTGAATTATTGCACCTACAAGCACCCAATTCATGCGAAAATATTCAATTAACAAACCAATTGCTATTTGCCGCTGACAACGATCAGCAACGAGTATTCTCCAAAGGGTCTGAAGCCAATTTGGTGGTCCAAGGTCCTCCTGGAACAGGCAAATCTCAAGTGCTGAGTAATTTTATTGCCAAGTTGCTTCACCATCAAAAAAAGACCTTGGTCGTTTCGGAGAAACGGGTCGCTTTGGAGGTATTAGAAAAGAAACTAGCTCAATTTCAACTCGGTCAATTTGCATTTTTGCCTGGAACCGACAGCCCGTCTTCATCTTTTTTAGACCAATTAAAAAAAACATGGCTATTCTTGGAAAGCTATGCGAAAAAGCAACCCTTTCAATTGCAACTTTCCAAACAGAAATTGGACAATTTGCAATTCAAATTGAATTTGCTTTCCAAAAAGGATTTGATCGGCGGACTTTCTTTTTCAAACTATCAAGCACGCGTAAAAGGATTAAACCTTTTAGAAACAGCGTACAATAGCGCTTCAGCTTCTATTGCGGCATTCGATGAGAACGCTGATTTTCTCCAATTAATCTATCAAAAGAACCTCAATCCATCCTTGGCTTTGCTCCCAAAATCAATGATTGCCAACGATTCGTTTTTATCTTTGGATGCTTCTATTTTAGGTTTGGAAAAAAGTTTTCTAGGACTGCGTGCTGCAATCGAATTGGATACGCCATCGGAATTAAGCGAATGGATGAAGAAAGCCTCTTTCGCACAATTGCTCGCCAACGAAGTAGAAAAAGATTATTTCAAAACACTGCGCCCCAATTCTGTGGAACAGAAAAAATTCAAAAAGCTAAGCAAGGTTTATTTTCTATTAAAAAAAGAGCTGGACTTGCTTTCCGACGAAAAGAAAAATTGGAAAGAGGAACCTTCAAAAACGGAAACGAATGCATTGCTGAAATCCTTCGAAAAAAGAAATTTCTTCGAGAAAATAAAACTCAAACGTCGGATGAGTCAGCTTTTGCAAAGTTCATTTGTGCCCGCAAAAGATGCTTTGGTTCAGTGGTTAAAATTACTCGAAAGGCAAGAAGAATTAGGTGGAATTGAAAAACAGCTTTTGGAAATTGGTATTTCCGATGAAACAGAAATAGTTTGGGTAAAAGACCTTTCTAGACGAATTGAGGCGGAAGAATTTAAAATTTGGGAAAAAGAAAGCAAGGAAGCCAATCGACGACTTGCTAATTGCAACCAAGAAATCTATGCATTTTATCATGCGGTACGCGCGATACTGCAAATAGAAGAAAATGGGTCGATTTCAGCCGCAATCGCTCAATTAAAAAATGATTTTCCCGCCTTGATTGTTCATCAAAAAGCCCTGCAAAAATTACCGGAAGCGTTGCACAAACAAATGAGCCGACACGCATTCATCGATTCCCTGGAGAAGGAAATCTTGAAAAGTGCCTGGTACTCTTTCATTGGACACTTTCCCGCTTTTGCGGATTTCGATGCAGACAAATTAAATGTGGATTTGGACGAAATTATTCGCTTGCAAGAACAAGAAGCGAGCGATTTTGCTGAAGAAATTACACTTCGCATCAAAGCCAATTTCGATGCGCATTTTGCATTGTTGAATACCACCAGTCGTAAATTATCTCCCGAGGAAAAGGAACGCAAGGCACGTTTGAAAAAGGGTCGATCACTGCTCGTGAAAGAATTTTCGAAAACACGCAGTCATCCTTCGTTGCGCGAATTACTGAATTCCGAAGCGGCCGAGTGGATTTATACCTTGATTCCAATTTGGATGGTCAGTCCGGCTCAAGTCGCTGATTTTTTTCCATTGGAAAAAGAAACCTTCGAATATGCTCTTTTCGATGAAGCAACACAAATACCTTTGGTGAATAGTCTCGGTGCGCTGTACCGCTCCAAAAGAACCATTGTGGTCGGTGATGAACAACAAATGACACCTACCCACTTTTTTCAATCTGGCGAATCTGAACCGCTTGATCTATTGCACCAAGCACGCTTTACATGGGAAAAAGTGCGGTTAAAACATCATTACCGAAGCGAACATCCTGCTCTCATCGCTTTTTCCAATGAACACTTCTACGAGAACCAACTGATTGCTTATCCAAGCGCTAACGGACATAACTCTGCGATACAAACCCACTTTGTTCCGGATGGAAAATTCGTTGAGCGCGAAAATGTAAAAGAAGCACAAGCACTAGCAAAATTGTTAGAGAAACAGCTTTTACAAACTGATTCCTTGGGTGTAGTGGCTTTCAGCGAGACCCAATTGTCTTGCATTTTCAAATCTCTCTCATCAAAAAGTCAAGTAATTTTGGAGGAAAGAATCGAACAAAATACGTGTTTCTTCCGTGCATTGGAGAACATTCAAGGCGACGAATGTGGCCATTTGCTGATTAGTTTAGGTTACGCGCCTAACGAAGAAGATAAATTATTGCTGAATTTTGGTCCTTTGAACAGAAAAAGTGGTCGTAGGCGATTGAACGTGTTGCTTACCCGTGCAAAGAAAAAGATCGATTTTTTCACTTCTATCCAGGCCGAAGATTTGGCATTGAGCGACAATGATTCTTTGAATTTACTGCGCCAGTTTTTGCAGTCAGCTGAAAATCAAGCATCCAATCCAGCTGTCGTCTTTCCTCATCAATTGGATTTCAAAATAGAAGCCGCTGCGAACCGAGAAAAGCAAGCGGTTATTTTCGAAAATTTCGCGCAAGAAATTGCCAATGCGAATGAATTTTTAACTTTACACCGCGTACTAACGGCGCGAAATTGGGAACCTAAATATTCCTAAAAATGACCTTTTTGTGGTAGTACATTTCAATAAGAAGCGTGTAACTTTGTTTCGGTAAAATGAACAAAACATTAACAGACTTAAAAGTTGGCGAAAGCGCGACAATCAGAGGATTACAATCTGGTGATTGTCAAAATGCACTTTTGGCGCTTGGTTTTCTGCAAGGAAAATCAGTCGAAGTTACGCTTCGCGCTCCATTTCGTGGGCCGATGGCTGTTCGCATTGGTCAAACATTGATTTCCTTGCGTTTGGAGGAAGCCTTGCAAGTTTTGATTGATATACCTTCTCGTAAATGAAAAAAATCGCCCTTTTTGGCAATCCAAATACCGGTAAAAGTTCCTTGTTCAACCTGCTAACAGGCTTGAATCAAAAGGTAGGAAATTTTAGTGGGGTTACGGTGGAGGTAAAAACGGGTGAAATAAAAGGTGCCAAACACAAATTATTGGCCTACGATTTCCCAGGTACTTACAGCGTTTTTCCTCGAAGTTCAGAAGAAAAAATTGTTTTCGATGTACTTTCGAATCCGGATAATGAAGCCTTTCCAGATGTATTTGTTGTGGTGGTGGATGCCTCCAATTTGGAACGAAATCTCTTGCTTTTCGACCAGTTGTACGTCATGAACCTGCCAACCGTTTTGGTGCTGAACATGTCCGATGTATCGGCACGAGCAGGATTGACGACGGATGTTGAAAAACTTCGTTTGCATTACCCGAACGCTAAAATCATTGAATCCAATGCGCGAGTTGGTTTGGGAAAAGATCGACTCATACAAGCGGTTGACTCCATTGTCGATTCCAATTTAGAATTCAATTATCAATTCCCGTATGGTCAAGCGAATTTCTCTGAAAATGAAGACACCTTAAAACGACGCACGAAAATTCAAGCGTTGGTAGGCGAAGTTCAGACAAAAAATATCGACAGCAAGCAAAACTACTTTCTCGACAAATGGTTGGCCCACCCCATTTTTGGGTATTTCTTTTTTGTGCTTTCTCTATTTGTCATTTTTCAAACCATCTTCAATTTGGCCAGTTACCCCATGGATTGGATTGAAATTGGCATTTCAAGTTTGAGTTCTTGGTTTGATGCTAACTTGCCTGCGGGCATCGCAACCGATTTACTTGTGGAAGGAATCATTCCGGGCATTGGCGGGGTTCTGGTTTTTATCCCACAAATTGCCTTGTTGTTTTTCTTTTTGGGGATTTTAGAAGAAACGGGCTATTTCGCCCGGGTTATCTTTTTAATGGATCGTTTGATGCGACCCCTTGGATTGAACGGAAGAAGTGTGGTACCACTAATTTCTAGTCTGGCCTGTGCCATTCCCGGCATTATGGCAGCGCGAACGATTTCCAATTGGAAAGAACGTTTAATTACCATTTTTGTTTCTCCATTGATGAGCTGTAGCGCACGCATTCCGGTTTATACCATCTTGATTGCTTTGGTCATTCCCGATACGAAATTGCTCGGATTCATCAGCGTTCAAGGTTTGGTTTTATTGGGCTTGTACTTACTTGGCTTGTTTTCGGCCTTGATTGTGGCATTTGTCATGTCACGCTTGATCAACAGCAACGAAAAAAGTTTCTTGATGTTGGAATTGCCTCCTTATCGTGGCCCGCGCTGGATGAATGTGGTCACTATGATGTGGGAGAAAACACGTCGGTTCGTTTTTGATGCCGGTAAAATCATCGTTGCGCTTTCCATTCTTCTCTGGTTTGCGGCTTCCTACGGACCAAAAGGCCATGTTTCCAAACTGGCGGCAGCGGATTTCGGTTTGACAGAATCTACTAGCAACAATGAATTGGGCGCCATTCGACTAGAAAATTCGTTCATCGGTATCATGGGGCAAAAAATTGAACCCGTGATTCGCCCCTTGGGCTATGATTGGAAAGTGGGTATTGCTTTGATCACCTCTTTTGCGGCGAGAGAAGTATTTGTCGGAACCTTGGCGACCATTTATTCCGTCAACGATGCAGAAGAAAACGAAGTGAAATTACTCGACCGAATGCGGGCTCAAACCTTTAGCGATGGAACGCCTGTCTTTACGTTGGCCTCTGGTTTGTCCTTGATGGTGTTTTATGTGTACGCTTTGCAATGCATGGCAACCGTGGCCGTGGTCAAACGAGAAACCGGTTCTTGGAAATGGCCAATCCTGCAATTAGTTGTTATGGGTGCCATTGCGTACCTTGGAGCATTCATCGTATTTAATCTATTTGCTTAATGCAAGAAATCATTGTCCTTCTATCCATTTTAGGCGCTTTGTCTTACTTATTTTTCCGCTTGCGCAGCAAGAAGAAGAAAAAAGGGTGCGAAGATTGTCACTAAACAATTGCGAATCATTGCATTGGTAATTGCGAATCGGGGCGATTAATTTTTTAGGTTGAAACTTTCTTTTTTAAAATAATGGCAAAAAAAAACCGCGGAAATCCTTAAATCCGCGGCTTCACTATTATTCGTTTTCAACGAGCTGGAATCATTAATGTCCGCCGCTTATTTTTTTATCGAAGTTGATTCCTTGACTGTTCAAAATTCCTTTCACTTTCCAAGCATAAAATGCCAAGTAAGCAAAACAAGCGATTCCGACGATGTAGCTAAATTGAATGTTGCTCATATCTGCTACATAACCTTGGAACCAACTGACAATTCCTCCGCCCATAATCATCATGATTAAGAAACTGCTGCCTTGGCTTGTGTGTTTCCCCAAACCGCTAATCGCCAAGGTGAAAATACACGGCCACAGCGTACTGCAGAACAAACCAACACTTGTGAAGGCATACACGCTGACCATTCCAGTGGTTGCCATTCCGGTAGATAAAGCTACGATGCCCAAAACAGAAAAGATCAACAACATGCGAGCGGGATTGCCTTTGCTGGCCATATCCGCAACGATCAAGACTAATATGATCAATCCATAGACATAAAATGGGGTTAAATCATGATTCATGAAGCGATTCACCCCTAAAAAGACACCAAAAGCCAAATAAGGTGCAAGGAATCTTAAAATTCGTTGTGTATTCATTTTATCCGTAAACGCCTCAACTGCACCTGTCCAACGACCTATCATCAAACTCGCCCAATACAAAGAGATAAACGGTGCAACATCTTTGGTTAAAAAACCCATGCTTTTTTCCATATAAGCAGGCAAATTACTCGCGGTAGAAACCTCTACTCCCACGTACACAAATATCCCTATCATACCCAAAACCAACTGCGGGAAATGCAAGGCGGATGTCTTTGAAGATTTAGCCTCCTTTTCTTCCTCAATCACCGCTGCCGGTTTATCTGGCAAGGAAGAAAATTTTAAGAACAAAGCAACCAGCAAAAAGGCACAACCAAGCACTAAATAGGGAACTTTTACACTTTCAATATTCATTTCTGCCGTAGCAGAAGAAGCGGCACCGAAAATAGCAAAGCTCACAATGAGTGGACCAATCGTAGTACCCAAATTATTAATTCCACCTGCTAAAGTCAATCGCTGAGAACCTGTCGTTACCGGTCCTAATGCAATGGCCAGCGGATTCGCTACTGTTTGTTGCAAGGAAAAACCGAGCGCCACTGTAAACAATCCCGAAAGCATCAAAGGGAAAGAATGCATATTCGCAGCTGGATAGAATAACAAGGTTCCCAAAGCTGAAATAACCAATCCCAATGCCAATGAATTCTTATAGCCCAATCGGTTGATTAAATCACCTTTCGTCAAATAAGAAATGATCATATAAATAATAGAACCAACAGTATAAGCCACATAAAAAGCCACCGAAACCAGTTGACTTTCTCCTTGGGTCAAATCAAACGCTTTTTTGAAAACCGGAATTAAAATATCGTTACTGGCGGCAACAAATCCCCAAAAAAAGAAAACGGTAACCAATGGAACGAATTGCCCCCAATTGGTAGCGGTTGATTTTTCAGTGGATGCTTGCCCAAAATCCTCGGTTGAATTGGTCGCTTGACCTCCAGAATTATTCATAATTTGCTTTATAGTTGAAACGAAAATAGGATTTTTTTTTGATTCACCATGAATTCACTCATTTACTTTTGGTAGTATGTACAATAATTCGATGTTTGTTATTACCGCATCCGTTTTAAAAAAGGAATCTTTTTATCCTGTTAAAAGGAATCCATCTTGTTTTTTGAAGGGAAAGCACTATTTTTAATTCGCACTTATTGTACATCCAAATGGCAGAAATTTTTGTTCTTGAAAACCAACAGTATCATTTAAAGATCCATTCGCTCGGAGCTGAATTAATACATTTCAGCAAAAGAGAGAAGGAAAACTTGTTGTGGGAAAAAACCACAGCGCATTGGAACCGAGTAGCGCCCCTTCTTTTTCCCATTGTAGGGAAATTAAAAGACAATGCCTATTCGTTGCAGGAGGATGGTTTTGCACTGGGCCAACATGGGTTTCTGCGCGACCAAGAATTTACTTTGCTGGAACAAAACAAACATTCTCTGACGCTTACTTTTTCAAGTGATTCAGCAACCAAAAAAGTCTATCCTTTTGACTTCACCTTTGAAATCTGTTACGCCTTCGATTCCTCCGGATTGAGAATTGAAGCAACGATAAAAAATCGAAGCGAATCAAAAATGTATTTTTCGTACGGTGGACACCCGGCTTTTCATTTAGAAGAAAAATTAGAAAATTATTTCCTTCGCTTAGAAAAGGATTTTGTCGCCGAACGTCAATTGATTGAAAACGGTTTGTATTCAGGAGCAACTGAAAAAATGTCAATCTCTGGTGATTTACAGTTGAATGATGACCTTTTTCACGCCGATGCCCTTGTTTTCAAACAGCCGCCTTTTCAAACCATCGAATTGTTGCACAATACCAAAGGTTCCATTTTAAAAATGACATGTGAATCGTGGACGGCCATTGGTATTTGGACCAAAGCGGGAGCGCCATTTCTTTGTTTGGAACCTTGGTGGGGCTGGGCGGATTCAACCGATTCAACTGGTGATTTGACGCAAAAAGCAGGAATTCGCGTGTTAGAAAGTAATGTAGAAGAAACTTTGGTGTATCGCATTGAACCCGCGATTTGATTCATTTCAAAAATGGATTGTACATCATGATGGCGTGATTTTCCACCAATAATTTTTCTGAGATTTCGTTTTCCCTTTTACTGATTTGAACAATCTGGTTGTGTCGCGAGTAGCCACCCCAAATCTGTTGTTTCATCAAATGATTTCGTTCCTCAACACGGTATTCCTCTTCCACGGGAGATTCACAAAAAAGTTCGCCGTGCAAATGCGTTTCATCCATCCACAAACGGATTTGAAATATTTTATCCGTATCATTTTTTACTTGCAGATCGATGTGGTTGTAAGACAAGGTTGCACCGGCACCAAAAGGAACTTTTCGGTTGATATCCGGGAAAACATCAAAGCCATGTCGGTAACGTTCCGTAATCGTCAACGGACTGTGGGCGAAAATCCAGAAAAGCAAATTTCCAAGTTGACACAATCCACCGCCGGTATCTTTCGCTGTTTTGCCTTGTTTCAGCACCAAACCTTCTAAATACCCTTTTCGTTGCGTTGGGCGACCGACCAATTTCCAAATGGAAAAGGTTTCTCCCGGTTGAATCAATATGGCATCCAAGTGTTGAATCGCTAAACGGAGATTGGTTCGCTTGTTTTCTTGCAAGTACATGTCCACATCCTTCAGCGGACGCAAAATCATGGATTGGTGGTGAAAAACGCCGTGGGATTCGAAGTTGCTTTTACGAGCTTGTGCCCATTTTTTGGAGCCAAAATACCAATCTTTTTTACGCTTTAAAATGTAATATTCTTTCCCGAGAATTTGTCGAATTTGACTGCGCTTCTGGGGTTTTTCAATTTCATTCATGCGTTAAACTTTGCAACCACGCTCTTGCTTTTTGGTCATCTACAAAGGATCGCATTGGAATGGGCGGTCTGCTGAAACGAAATAAAATATTCATGATATACTGCGACAAACCTGGTTTGGAAACCATGGCCATGGCAGAATACACCTTCGACAAGTTTTGCGTGGAATACGTTCGTGCTGCTTTGTCTGGAACGGGCGAATTGCATAAATAGATCAGCAATGGAACGGGCTTTTCGCCAACAATGGATTGGACCAATTTTATATTTTCTTGAATCAAATGAACCGTTCGTTTTGTTTTTTTGGAATACGAATACAATATGCCATCAGTCGAGTCAAAAAAGTAATCTGCAATTTCTCCCTTGACGCGTTCCTCTGTTGAATGTTTGATCATAACGCTGGTGTTCTTTTCACTCAAATGTATGTATTTATTCATCAAGTGCGACAAATAATAGCGATAAACGGCTTCGTTCCATTTATTTTTTTGACTGCTGTAACTTTTTAAGCATCAAGTAGTCTTACCTACAAATTAGCTAATAAAAAGATTTTTAACGCTTCGATCGATCAGCGGTAACAAAAAAAGAAAAACAAAAATTGTTGAACCAAAAACAAAGAACGATGAAAAAAGCAGCCTTTATTTTAGCCCTTGGGTTTTTCATGAGTAACCTCGCTTTCGCAGGCACCAACCCAAATTTAAAAAAATTATTGAACCGAAAAGTAAACATCGATTTGAGCCACATTGAGCTCAATCCATACCAACCGGATTTTGTAGATGTGCGTTTTAAAATTGTGGAGGGCGAAATCCAAATTGAAAGCATCCACGCTACGCAAAGCGATTTGAAAAAAGAAATTATCAAAGCATTGAACAAACTGGAAGTAACGTGTGATTACGTAGAGGGCGAAACCTACGAATACAAATTTACTTTCGAGAAAATCTAGAAGAAGCAAGATGTAACAACAAATCCGTAAAAGCATCGTGTTGTAGCAGCACGGTGCTTTTTGGTTTTTAGGTATTTCTACGCGACAACATAGACGCGAATCTCGGATGTACTAATCTTAATTCCTAAATCCTTACCCGACCTTTTCTGAACTCGTAACGCCAATTTGGTAATTCAACAACTCCTTCGCTTTTGCTACGATGGCATTTTTGTCAAATCCGCATTGGGCCCATTGTTCTTTTTGGGTTCCGTGATGAATGTATTCATCTGGAATGCCCAAACGAACCACTTGCGCTGCATAATTTTGGTCGGCCATGAATTCGATGACTGCCGAACCAAATCCGCCCATCAAACAACCATCTTCTACCGTGATTACTTTTTTGAATTTGGAGAATACTTCGTGCAACATGATTTCATCGATGGGTTTCACGAAACGCATGTCGTAATGCGCTACGGACAATCCCGCTTCTTTCAATTCAGCAATCGCTTCCACGGCAAAATTTCCCGGGTGACCAATCGTCAAAATCGCCAAATCTTCTCCGTTGGAAACTTTTCGTCCGGTTCCGATTTTAATTTCTTTCAAAGGTGTTTTCCATTCCAATAAAACGCCGTTTCCTCTTGGGTAACGAATGGAGAAAGGTCCTTTGTTTTCCAATTGGGAAGTGTACATGAGATTTCTCAATTCTTCTTCGTTCATCGGCGCAGAAACAATCATGTTAGGCATGCTTCGCATGTAAGACAAATCATACGCACCGTGATGCGTCGCTCCGTCAGCTCCCACCAAACCGCCACGATCCAAACAGAAAACAACGTTCAAATTTTGTAGCGCCACATCGTGCAATACTTGGTCGTAGGCACGTTGCATAAACGAGGAATAAATGTTGCAAAACGGCACCATTCCTTGTGTTGCCAAACCAGCGGAGAAAGTAACAGCATGTTGTTCTGCAATTCCCACATCGAACGCTCGTTTTGGCATCGCCGCCATCATGATGTTCAACGAACAACCCGAAGGCATCGCTGGCGTAACACCCATGATTTTGTCATTTTTTTCTGCCAATTCAACGATCGTGTGACCGAAAACATCTTGGTATTTGGGCGGTTCCGGTTGTTTCGGAACGATTTTTACAATTTCACCCGTTTCTTTATTGAAAACGCCTGGCGCATGCCATTTGGTTGGGTTTCCTTCTTCAGAATATTTGTATCCAGCTCCTTTTCGTGTGATGCAATGCAACAACTTTGGACCCGGAATGTCTTTCAAATCTTCCATGATTTTCGCCAAACCGATCACATCGTGTCCATCTACTGGACCGAAATAACGGAAGTTCAAGGACTCAAACAAGTTGCTATTTTTGAGCAAGCCTGTTTTCATTGCACTGGATATTTTCGACGCGATGGTTTGTGCATCGGGTCCAAACTTGGAGATTTTACCCAACAATTTCCAAACGTCGTCTTTTACTTTGTTGTAGGTATGTGAGGTTGTAATATCGGTCAAATACTGATTCAACGCACCCACATTTGGGTCGATGGACATGCAATTGTCGTTCAAAATCACCAACAAATTGGCATCTTTTTCAAAACCTGCATGGTTCATCCCTTCGAATGCCAAACCAGCCGTCATGGCGCCATCACCAATCACAGCAATGTGTTGACGTTCTTTTTCGCCTTTGTAATTGTTGGCAACAGCCATGCCCAAAGCGGCGGAAATGGAAGTAGAACTGTGACCAACTCCAAAGGTATCGTATTCACTTTCCGAACGCTTTGGGAAACCCGAAATACCCCCTTTGATTCGGTTCGTATGAAAAACTTCTCGTCTTCCTGTTAATATTTTATGTCCGTAAGCTTGGTGACCCACATCCCAAACCAATTGGTCGTAAGGCGTGTTGAACACGTAATGCAAGGCAACCGTCATTTCCACAACGCCCAAACTAGCCCCAAAATGCGAATTGCCAATTTCTGAAATTACATCCACAATGTATTGACGCAATTCATCCGAAACTTGGGGTAAATCGTCAATAGTGAAGTTCTTCCGAAGATCTTCTGGAAGCTTAATTTTATCAAGAAATGGTCCTGCTTGGTATGTCATGCTTACTGTAATTAGGCAAATTTATGGCTAAACGTGCTATAAAGCAACAAGTGAGTGTTTTATTTTGTTCGGAGTGTTAATTATTGAGAATTTTCAATCCCAAAAAATAAAAAAATAAAATACCTTTGTTTTTGAAAATACTTGACCCTTACCCGTATGAAATTCACTATAGCGCTTCTCTTTGTTTCATTGGCAATCTCTACCTTCTCGCAATCGAGTGAACAAAAAATCCCAAGAAAAACAGCAAAAGATGTGACCCTTTTGGCCAATTACCTGACGAGAAACATTCGATCGAAAGATAAAAAAGTAGAAGCGATTTACGAATGGATTACCCATAATATCGCATACGATTACGCAGCGCTTGAAAAAGGAACCTACAGCATTTTGTCGGATCCGAACCAAACCTTGAAATCAAAAAAAGCGATGAATGCCGGTTACGCCGAGTTGATGAAAGCCATGCTCGACGCTATCAAAATTGAAAACGAAACCATTTCAGGATACATGCATGATATGCACTGGTTTCCAGGTAAATTGGTGACAGAGGAAGGTCATACTTGGATTGCCGTGAAATTAAACGGCGAATGGCAATTGGCAGATCCAACTTGGGATGCTGGATACATTGGTCGAATACCAAAAAATATCAAACCGTATCAACCCAAAAAACACCTGAAAAACCAGTGGAAAAAGCCTGAAAAGGCCCTGAAAAAAGAAGAAAAGCGCGAAAAAAATGAGTTGGCAAGGAAAAAAAAGTACGATGAAAAACCTGCCTATTCCAATAAAATAGGATTTGTCGCTGACCCAACCAAGGATTTTTTATTTCTTCACAAGGATAGTTTTTTGCTTCGTCATGCCCCCACGCTACCTATGTGGCAATTGCGGCGAAACGTAATCTCACTGGAGTCGTACTCGCAATCACGTGATACTTTGAGGATGGACATTCAAGCCAACAAAGGAGAAAGAATAGATCCTGATAAAGAAATTGAAAACTTCAAAGAATTGGATTTTTTACAGCAACTACTCTATCACGGTGAGGCAGGTTACCGCTACAATCCACACAATCCTTGGATTAAAGCATTGTACTACTACGATTTCATGGCCATTATCCACAGCAAATCACTTCAAAAATTGGCGCGAGGAAGTATTTATGAAATTGACGAAAGTAAATATTGGGCACTTGCCTCCTTTTCCGACACGATATTGAACTATTGTAAATTGTTCAAAGGGAGCGAAAAAGAAGGCAATACCGCCAACAAGTTATTTGACAAAGAACAATACAAGTTATCTGCTGAAAGAGACAAGGTAAATGCCAAATTGACAAAACAGGTGACCAATGAATTCGATAAATTGGAAGACAAGTTAAAAAGTAATTCTGCACTCCTTGAAAAAAATCTCGATCGTTTGAAAACAGTGAAAGAGAAAATTAGAATGGACTATGCAAAAGCAATCGATTATAGTGTACCTGAGGATATGGATACCAATGTTATTGAACCTACCCTTCATTTGATTCGGGAACGAACCAACAAAATAAATATGCGAATTGCGGATCTGAACACGAGACGAGCCCAGTCCAGTTTCAACGGTCTTTTTCAAGCGGCGAATTACATCGAACAATTGCTATTAGAAAATGAGCATTACATTCGTGTGAATAGCTATTCAACGGTAGAATGGGTCACAGAAATCGATTCCTTGGTGAAAAAAGAAGCCAATCGTTATCTCGCCATAACCAAAGACTCCATTCCTTTTGAACTGTTGGAGAAAGAATTATTGGATGAACTGCGGGTAATTGAAGAAATTTGCAAAGTGGCTAAAGCGGATTTGAATCAGCTGAAAGAGGAAAATAAAATTAAATATCCCTATAAATATGAACTGTATTTGCAAGCCAAATTAGTAGAAGCCATACAAGAGGTTGAACAAGCACACTATCAAAGTTTAAATTTCAATCAAGTAGTGGCAAAAGCAATCAAAAGTGAGAAAAGCAATGTTAGCCAAATTGATAGTCGGATGAAAAAACAACCCGATTTGAAAAAGAAAAACCATGAATACATTGCGAAAATGACCGAAAAAGAGCACGAAAGAAAAGTAAACTATACCGAAATGATGGTGAAATCAGCTAAAAGCTGGAAACAAAAATATTCGAAGAAATAGTGTTCTAAAATTGTTGAAGACGCTCAACAATCGCCCCCAAATCCAGCTCCATCATACACTTAAAATGCTTTTTGGGGCAAGCTTGAAAACCAATTTTGGAACACGGTCGACAGGAAAGATTTTTCACTTCATGGATGGAATACAATTCCGGTTTTTGAGGATAATATGGATACATGCCCAATTCAGGAACGGTATTTCCCCAAACGGAAACCACCGGCACTTCAAAACAGGAAGCCATGTGCATCAATCCAGTATCGTGCGTGAGAAGTACGTTCGCCTGTTGCACCACGGAAGCACTTTGCTGTAAATTCAATTTTCCACACAAATTTTGAATTTTTTTCTCTTCCAATCCAGCGATAATCTCGGTTGCTTTTTTATCGTCTTCGGGTCCGCCGAGCAGAACTATGGGTTGGTTGATTTCCGCTAAAATCTTCGCCAACTGACTCGTTGGTAAGGTTTTGGTGGCAAATTGTGCCCCGATGGCAACCGCCAAATAATTTTTCGGCTCCAATGAAAATTGTTGCGCAACATCGATTTTATTTTCCTCCGCAATATAAAACTCACAAGGCAACTGGTCGTTTTTTACGCCCAAACTTTTCACCGTATCAAGGTAGCGTTCCACAATGTGAACGTTCGGCATTCGGTTCACTTTGAAATTGACCAACAGCCATTTTTGCACGTTCAATTTGTTGAAGCTATCGTTTGGTTTGCCCAATTTCCGTTTCAACGCCAAGGTGCGCACGTTGTTGTGTAAATCGATAACGCGGTCGTAATTTTCGCTTTTCAACTCCGACAAAACTTCGTCGATGGATTTGTCAATGGTGATGACCTTGTCAATATTCGGGTTGTTTTCGACCAAGGATTTGAATTTGCTTTTGGTTAAATAATGAATTTCCACGTCTTCCAATTGATTTTTCAGGCAACGCAAAACAGGCGTGGTGAGCACGATGTCGCCGATGGAGCTGAAACGGATAACGAGAATTTTCATGAAACAAAAGTATTATTAAATGTCGAAAGATGTTTCGTTCCCCCGCCAAGTTGCCGATTTTTAGAATGACGAAAAAAACTTGGCGCCCGAAACTTCCAAACTTGTAACTTTCTATTTAACTTTGCCTTTCAAAAAAAACAAGAAATGGGAAGAGCGTTTGAATACCGTAGAGCAACAAAAGAGAAGCGTTGGGACAAAATGTCGAAATTATTTCCGCGATTGGGGAAAGCAATTACGATGGCTGCCAAAGAAGGTGGTGATGATCCATCGATGAACGGAAAGTTGCGTTCGGCGATTCAAAATGCGAAAGCCCAAAACATGCCAAAGGACAACATTGATGCTGCGATTAAACGCGCTACGGCAAAAGATGTAGAGTCTTTCAACGAAATTATTTACGAAGGAAAAGGTCCGCACGGTGTTTTGGTCTTCATGGAATGTGCCACCGACAACCCCACGCGTACGGTTGCCAATGTGAAATCTTATTTCAACAAAGCAAATGGCCAGATCGTTGCGACCGGTTCTTTGGAATTTATGTTCAACCGCAAATGTGTTTTTGAAATTGAGAAAACCGACGGATTGGATCCAGAAGAATTGGAGTTTGAATTGATTGACGCTGGTTTGGATGAAATTGAAATCTTGGACGACAAATTGGTGTTGTACGGCGATTATACTTCTTTTGGAACCTTGTCGTCTGCTTTGGAAGAAAAAGGCATTGAACCCACCAAATCCACTTTGGAAAGAATTCCCACTTCACCCGTCGAATATACAGAAGAGCAATTGGTGGACATTGAAAAATTGTTGGACAAAATCGAAGACGATGATGATATCCAGCAGGTTTTCACCAATATCGCATAGAAATATCGTTTCGAATTCATAAATTTAGCCTCCGAATACAATATCTACGGTGAATTGCGTTGTATAGGAAACGAGAAAAAAAGAATGAAATATAGTACGAATGTTGTTTTGGGAGCGATTGCTCTCCTTTTTTTCCTTTGGGGGTGTAATCCCGCGAAAAATACTACAATCAATCGATTCTATCATTCCACCACCGCTCAATACAACGGTTATTTCAACGCCAACTTACTTTTAGACCAAGCGCTATTAAGTTACCGGAAAAACGTCAAAGAAGATTATTACAGCCAAATTCCCTTGGAATTGTATCCTGGCGAAGAAGAAGTGAAAAATATGTACGCGGACATTGACACAGCCATTGTGAAATGTACCAAAGTCATCTCGGATCACTCCATGCCCGGCAGTTCTAAACCGTCGACCAAAAAAGAAGAAAACAACTCCTTCATTGATGAGAACTGGACGACCATCGGAATTGCCAGTTACATCCGCCGCGATTACAGTGCTGCAATGAAAAACTTCTTGTTCATCAAGAAATTTTACAAAAACGATCCTTCCAATTACATTGGCGAATTGTGGATGGCCAAAACCAATATTGCGCTTAAAAAATACACCGAAGCCGGTTTCAATTTAGAAACCCTTCAAAACGCTTTGGATGCAGAAAAAGAAGCCGCCAAAAAGAAAGATGTAAAATCGTTTTTCAAAAAAATCACCTTCAACAAACGGAAACGAAAGAAGAATAAAAAATTAGCCGAACTAGAAGCGGTGGCCAAGTTTCCCAAAAAAATTCTGTTTGATTATTACATAACTCGTGCGGAATTGTCTTTGATCAAAGGAGAAAAAGACAAAGGCATTGAAAACCTCGAATTGGCGTTGAAAGAAACGCGAAAAAAACCAAAAAAAGCACGTATTTATTACATTCTTGGACAACTTTACCAAGGCATGGGGAACATTGAAGAGGCAAAAAACAATTACTCCAAAGTGCTGAAAAACAATGCGCCGTTTCCCATGGAATTCAGTGCGCGCATGAAGCGAGCCTTTTTGAGTGCAGATGCCAAATTGGAAAAAGAATTGAACAAAATGTTGCGCGATGCGAAAAATGCAGAGTTCAAAGATCAAATTTACTATGCACTCGCTCAAATTTCTCTTCAAAATGGAGACGAACCAAAAGTTTTTGAGCGTTTAACAGCTTCTGCTTTTTATTCCACAAGCAACAACCGCCAAAAAGCGATGTCGTATGAACAAATGGGCGATTTGAAGTTTAAAAAACGGGATTACATTCCTGCCCAAAAATATTACGATTCTTGCGCCACTGTAATGCCGGATACCTATCCGAATTACGAAGGCATCAAAAACAAAGCAACAAAATTGCGGGATTTGGTTTTGGCTGTTGAAATCGCGAATTTTGAAGACAGCGTGCAACGCATCTCGGCTATGGACGAAGACGACCGTTTGGCCTATCTCGACAAAGTTTCCAAACAATTAAAAGACAGAGAAGCGGAACGGAAAAAGATGGAAGCTGAAAAACTAGCGGCACTTCAAAAAAACGACAACGCCTTCAATCAAAATCAATCGGGTAACAAATGGTATTTCAGAAATGCCAAAACAAGAGCCGATGGATTCAATGAATTTAAAAAACTGTGGGGAACACGCGAAAATGAAGACAACTGGCGACGAAGCGAAAAAATTCCAGTCGCCAATTTCGATAATCCAGACTTGGATTCCGCCGCTGTTGATTCTTTATTACTCACGGCTGATATTCCTGAGCCGAAAGATCCTTTCAGTCAGGAAACTTTATTGGCGGATATTCCTTTTGGTGATTCAGCATTGAATGCTTCCAAGGAGCGCATGGTGAAAGCCCTTTATACGGCTGGTCTGATTTACAAAGATCAATTGAAAGAAGATCAATTGGCAACGACACAGTTTCAAAAAGTGGTGGACACCGATTATGAAACCGATTACAAATTGATGTCGGCGTATCAGTTGTACAAAATCAACGAAACCGCCAACCCAACACAAGCGGAAATCCACAAAAATTACATCTTAAATTATTACCCAAATTCAGATTACGCCAATTATTTGCGCGACCCGAACTACTTTATTAATAAAAAAGAGTTGGATGCTCGTTCAGAACGAGAATACGTGGAAGCTTTGAATCGTTACCAAAATGGCTTATATTATCCGGCCTTGTCTCGTGCGGAAAGTGTCTTGACAAATGAGCCGACCAATGAACTTCGCTCCAAATATTTGTTGCTGAAAGCGATGTGTCAAGGTAAACTGAACGAAGATAAAAACACCTTGATTCCCACTTTAAATCAGGTCGTAACGGAGTTCCCAGGAAGCCCAGAAGCAGTGCGAGCGCAAGAGATGTTGGGCATAATCAAAAATGGTTATTCCAAAAATGAAGTCGTTGACTTCTCCTCCAAGTCCATTTATTCGTACGACGACAAAGCTCGATTGTACGTGCTTGTCTTTTTGGAAAAAGATGAGAATTCCAGTTTAGCCAAAACAAAGGTTGTTGATTTCAACAAGGAATTCTTTTCAAGAGATCGTTTGAAAGTGTCGTCCAAAATATACGGTGACGATCAAAGTATTGTCTTCGTGGATGATTTTGAAACGGAAATGGAAGCGTCAAAATATGTGCGGATATTCAAAAGTACTCGCAAACATTTACTAGATTTACAGAACGCTAAACTGGTGATTATTTCCCAGGACAATTTAAAAATACTCTTTCAAACTTTAAAACTGCAGGAGTACGATGATTTTTACGACGAATATTATTAATCCCCAAATTTCAATTACATGATGGGTAAAAAAAACAAACCGAATTTTGAAGCACCTGATCGATTGAATCGATTTGTTGAAGGTACAAAACTCGTGGGTGAATTAATTACCGAATCCAGTATTCGCATCGATGGTGAAATTGAAGGAAATATCAATTGTGCCGGAAAGGTATTAATAGGCGAAAACGGCATCATCAAAGGAAATTTAATTTGCGCAGAAGCCGATATAGAAGGAAACGTAACTGGTGATATCAACGTAGATGCTCTTTTGGTTTTAAGAGAGAAATCGCGCATTGTAGGCAATATCAAAACCGGAAAAATCGAAATTCACCAAGGCGCTATCTTCACCGGAAACTGTGCCATGGCTGGAATGAAAGTAGATGCTAGAAATGTTCATTCCGTAGGAGCTGCCGCAAAACAACCCGAAGATCTCGTTTATTAATGACCAAAAAAGACGAAGGATTTTCCAAATACGCCAAATATTCAAGTTTGGGCATTCAAATGGGAATTACCATCGCGGGACTTACGTGGCTCGGTACATTTTTGGATACCAAATATGCTACCAAACCACTTTGGACGGTTATTTTATCTCTGAGTGGAGTCGCCATTGCTTTGTACTTGGTCATCAAGGAAGTTATACAAATGGGTAAAGACGACAAAAATGAAAACTAGTTTTTTATCCTTTGCAGGAATCCTATTAATTCACGTGTTGGCTTATTTTGTCATTGACACATTCCAACCAAAAATCAATCACTCCTTTTTAATCAAAGAAATTGGCTACAGTACTTTTGTGCTTTGCGCTGGTTTAGCCATCATGTTTGTCAAATTCAAAAAAGGTGAATTCGTTGCTCGATTCATGATCATCACCGTCTTTCAAATGCTGGCCATTTTATCCTTTCTTTTGGCCTTGGTTTACTTGAAAATTAAACCATTGCAGTCGTCAGCACTCAATTTAATCGCTATCTACGCAGCGGGAATGGTGCTTCAAACCCTTATTTTCCTTCGCTTTTCTAAAAAGACTTCTTGAAATTTTGAACAAATACAAGGGAATGTTTGTTGATTAGAAAATAAACAGTAACTTTGATTATATTTTCGTCAAAACATGAAGCATTTGAAAATAGGAGACCCGGCTCCTACTTGGTCGGGAAAAAATGAGCTAGGTAATATGCTCGAATCAAAAGATTTTCTGGGGAAGAAAACCGTCATTTATTTTTATCCAAAAGACAGTACACCTGCTTGCACCAACCAAGCGTGTAATTTGCGAGATCATTATACTGAATTGCTCAAAAATGGCATTCAAGTCATCGGTGTAAGTGCAGATTCAGAAAAAATGCACCAAAAATTCATCGAAAAGCAAAGTTTGCCTTTTCCTTTGATTGCGGATGAAGAAAAAAACATGATTCAGACATTTGGTGTTTGGGGCGAGAAAAAATTCATGGGTAAAATTTACGATGGCATCCACCGAACTACTTTTCTCATTGACGAAAAAGGAATCATCCTTGATATCCTCGAAAAGCCCAATACCAAAGCGCACGCCGAAGAAATTTTAGAAAGTTTTGCAAAAAAATAGGGCAACGTAAATAGCTTACGTTCTCGCTCCTCAACTTTGTACTATAAATAAACATCCTGAACAACTCAGGAAACTAAACATAAACCGATATGTCAGTTAAAGAAGTAAACACAGAAAAATTAAAAGCACTCCAATTAACGATGGAGAAGCTTGACAAAACCTACGGTAAAGGAACCGTAATGAAATTAGGCGACAATCCCGTTGTCAATGTTGAAGTGATTCCAACCGGATCATTGACACTCGATTTGGCTTTGGGTATCAATGGTTATCCAAAAGGAAGAATTGTTGAAATCTACGGACCTGAATCATCGGGTAAAACCACCTTGGCTATTCACGCCATTGCTGAATGTCAAAAAGCTGGCGGAATTGCAGCCTTTATTGATGCGGAACATGCTTTCGATCAATTTTACGCAAAAAAATTAGGCGTTGATGTTGACAATTTAATTGTTTCGCAACCGGATAACGGTGAACAAGCGTTGGAAATTGCCGACAATTTGATTCGCTCTGGAGCAGTCGATATCGTTGTAATTGACTCCGTTGCCGCTTTAACGCCAAAAGCCGAAATTGAAGGGGAAATGGGTGATTCTCAAATGGGTCTTCAAGCTCGTTTGATGTCCAAAGCCTTGCGTAAACTGACAGGATCCATCAACAAAGCTGGAACGTGTTGTATTTTTATCAATCAATTGCGTGAAAAAATTGGTGTAATGTTCGGTAACCCGGAAACCACAACAGGAGGAAATGCATTGAAGTTTTATGCTTCCGTTCGTTTGGATATTCGTCGATCAACACAAATCAAAGATGGTGAAGAGGCTACTGGAAACCGAGTGAAAGTTAAAGTGGTAAAAAACAAAGTAGCACCTCCCTTCCGCAAAGCAGAATTCGACATCATGTATGGAGAAGGAATTTCAAAAGTTGGTGAAATCATTGACTTGGGTGTTGAATTGAACATCGTGAAGAAAAGCGGATCTTGGTTCTCTTATGGTGAAACCAAATTAGGACAAGGTAGAGATGCTGTAAAACAATTGGTTTTGGATAACCCAGAATTGATGGAAGAATTAGAGAAAAAAATTAAAGAAGCTCTTAGTCCTACTGAAACGCCACTATTGGCAGAGTAAGATTAGCTGCATATCGGAAGATGGCATTCGTTGATTCGGATGCCATTTTTTTATAGTAGAAATTCCGCACAACCGTTAAATTCATATCTTTACCTGCTTTAATTTTCGATACTATGAAATTATTCTATTCCCTTGTCTTGGTTATATTGGCCAATCAGTTGACGGCGCAATTTGCTTTTCAGACCTATAGGCCCAGTGAATCTGAGTTGAACAATGCCGATATTCATGCCACAAAAGCAACGTATTATCAAGTAAATTTACAGTCGATCGAAGCTTCGGTCCACAACATACCTTATCGTGAAGATGCCGACATTCTTCACTCACATTTCACCCTTTCTATTCCTGATTTGGCCGGAAATATACAGACCTACAAAATCTTGCGCAATCAAACCATGCACCCCAACCTGAACAGTTTGTTTCCTCAAATTATCTCATTTGACGGGGTGAATGTGAACAACAGTGCCGAAAAGGCCAAATTCGATATCACACCTCAAGGTTTTCATGCGATGATTATGAATCCTGCTTTCTCCACTGTGTTTATCGATCCAATTAGCCGCAGCACACCAAATAAAGTCATGGTGTATGCCAAAAAAGATTTTACTACCAACAAAGTCAGAAGTTGTAACCTAGAAACCGAAACTGAGCGGATTGAAAAATTAATTCATTCAGAAGCGCCACTTAAGACACTTTTAGGAAGTTGTGAATTGCGCACTTATCGTTTGGCTTTGGCTGCCACCGTTGAATACACAACTTTTCAAGGCGGAACTGTCGCACTGGCAGCTGCGGCACAAGTTACGACTATGAATCGTGTAAACGGCGTTTATGAAAAAGATATGGCCATTACGATGGTAATTATTCCCAATAACAACTTACTAATATACACGACTACCGATCCTTACACAAACGGTACGCCCAACTCCATGATTACAGAAAATCAAACCAATGTAACGAACGTAATCGGCAGCGCCAATTACGATATTGGACATGTTTTTGGAACCAACTCCGGAGGACTTGCGGGTCTGGGCGTTGTCTGCAGTAGCAGTAACAAAGCACGAGGCGTAACGGGAAGTGCTGCTCCGGTGGGCGATCCTTTTGATATTGATTATGTCGCTCACGAAATGGGTCATCAATTCAAAGCCAATCACACCCAAAACAACAATTGTAACCGTAACAATGCCACAGCTATTGAACCTGGTAGTGCGAGCACAATTATGGGTTATGCTGGCATTTGTTCACCGAACGTTCAAAGTAACAGTGATGATCATTTTCACGGTATCAATCTTGGTGAAATATCCAATTTTATTACTGCAGCCAATCACACTTGTCCAGTGGTTACCGCACTCAACAATTTGCCACCAGTAATTAACTCCACCAACGGAAATATTTCGATTCCAGCCAACACTCCATTTGCATTAACGGCACTCGCATCAGATCCCGACATGGATTTGCTTACGTACAACTGGGAACAAACCGACAATCAAGTGAGTACACAACCGCCGGTCGCTTCGTCTATTAGCGGACCGAACTTTCGAAGCAATCCTTCTTCTCCAAGTCCAACTAGGTATTTTCCAAATTTAACGTCTCTTTCTACGGGTGGTCCTTACACTTGGGAAGTCGTGCCTTCTGTATCCAGAACATTGCATTTTAGATGCACCGTAAGAGACAATGCGATGGGCGGCGGATGCGCTGATTATTCCAATGTCACGGTTTCAACCGTTGCTACAGCTGGACCTTTTATTGTTACCTATCCTACGGCAACAGGAATTAGCTGGGTAGGCAATTCATTACAAACAGTCACTTGGGATGTAGCCAACACAACCGCTGCGCCTATTTCTGCCACAAACGTTTCCATTTATTTGTCCATTGATGGTGGATTAACGTATCCCACCTTGCTTGTAGCCAACACACCAAATGATGGGACACAAAGTATAACTGTACCAAATACTCCATCAACGACAGCAAGAATCATGGTCATTTCCGCTGCTGGAACTTTCTTTGATATCTCGAACAACAACTTCACGATTACATTTGGTTCACCCTGCAATCAACCCGTTATCACAGCCGTTTCCTCCGACACGACAGTCTGTGATGGAACTCCGGCCGTTGTTAGTTTGTCGGGTACATTAAATGATGCGACTACTTGGCAATGGTATTCAGGTTCTTGCGGAGGATCAACTGTTGGAACAGGCACTTCTTTGAATGTATTGCCGAGTTCAACGACGACGTACTACGTTCGCGGAATTGGCGGATGTGTTACCTCCGGTCCATGTATTCCTGTTACCGTAACCGTAACGCAATTGAATCTAAACGTAAATCCAGTGGGTACGACTTTGTATTCCTTGCAGCCACCTGCTGGGACAAACTACCAATGGTTGATTTGCTCAAATGGGTTTTCTCCAATAGTGGGCGCAAACAATTCATCGTTTACACCTACGCTAAACCTAGGTTCTTATGCCGTTGAAATTACAAAAGATGGCTGTATCGATACTTCTGCTTGTTTCACCATCAATCAAACAGGATTAGAAAATATCACCCATTCAAATTTCACTTTATCACCCAATCCTACAAATGGATCTGCGGTTTTGACTTGGGACAAGACTTTAGAACTTGAGTCAGTTGAATTAGTTGATTTGAAAGGAAGAACTATTTCTCGTTATGAAATTTTTGAGAATTCATCCGTTCTTGTATCTCTCGAAGATCTGGAAGCTGCGCTTTACATTCTTCGCATTCATCATTTAAATGGTGTCGAAAACGTAAAATTGGTGAAAAAATAACAGATTAATTCCTGTTTCTATTTTTTAGAACAAGATGAAAAGGGTGGGTTTGATAGAATAATCTTTACTTTTGTGCCTCAAATGGTTCAAGCGAAAAAAATTGCAGTGATTGGCGGAGGGAGTTGGGCCACCGCATTGGTTAAAATTCTGTGCAACAATGCCGATTCAGTAAATTGGTGGATGCGCAGTGATGAGTCCGTTCAGCACATTCTGAAATTCAGGAAAAATCCAAAGTACCTGCAATCCGTTGAATTCAATTTGAATAAAATCAATGTCAGCACAGATTTACGGGAAATTATTGAACCAGCCGACATTGTTATCATTGCCACGCCATCCGCCTTTTTAACCGAAATTTTTTCCTCAATACCCAATACAATTTTCAAAAATAAAATCATTTTTTCGGCGGTTAAAGGAATCGTCCCTGAATTCAATGCCATTCCAGCTCGTTTCATTCACAAAACATTTGGAACGCCCTATGATAAAATTGGAATCATTTGCGGTCCTTGTCATGCGGAGGAAGTTGCGTTGGAACGCCTTTCTTATCTGACAATCGCTTGTCAAAATGACAATTATGCACAAATGATGGCAGACGCTTTGAGCTGCCGGTACATCAAGACAACGATTTCAGACGATTTATTCGGTACTGAAATTTCAGCCGTTTTAAAAAATGTGTACTCCTTGGCTTCTGGAATTTGTTCCGGTTTGGGTTATGGCGATAATTTTCAAGCGGTTTTGATTGCCAATGCCATCATTGAAATTGAGAATTTTATTGATGTCGTGAGCCCAATTCACCGCGATGTTAAATCGAGCGCGTATTTGGGCGATTTGCTGGTAACGGCCTATTCCAAATTTTCTCGAAACCGTACGTTTGGTTTTATGATTGGGAAAGGCTATTCCGTGAAAACGGCCCAATTGGAAATGGACATGATTGCGGAAGGCTACTACGCGACTAAAAGTGTAGTAGAAATGAACAAAAAATTTCAAGTAGACATGCCCATCGTAGAGGCCGTTTACAATATTCTTTACGAGAAAATTTCACCGCTCATTGAAATGCGAATTTTATCCGATAAGTTGAGTTAATCTTTTACAAATGAAAGTATTCAAATTTGGAGGAGCCTCTGTAAAAGACGCTTCTGCTGTCCGAAACGTTTCCGACATATTAAAGCGTTTTGAAAATGAAAAAATAATCGTGGTGGTTTCCGCCATGGGAAAAACGACGAATGCATTAGAGGAAGTGGCGAACCATTTTTGGAAACGAGATGAAGCAGCTTTTGAAGGTAAATTGCAAGAAATTGAAGCGTTTCATTTTGCATTGATCGATGAACTTTACACAAGTGACTCCAGTGGAATCAAAACAACAATCACGACTATTTTAGGAAAATTACGCCGTCAATTCAAAGATGAAGAAAGAAAATCTTTCGACTTTGAATACGCTCAAATCGTTTCACTTGGCGAGGTCATCTCCACGCATATCGTCAATCAATTTTTGGTTTCAGACGGCCATGCATCCGTTTTTGCCGATGCTCGAACCTTGGTCCGTACCAATCACAATTACAGAGAAGCTGAAATCAACTGGGCAATGACGGAGGAATTGGTCAACAGAAATTTCTTGCCTGCCTTCGAAAATTGTTCCATACAAGTTACGCAAGGTTTTATTGGCCATACATCGGATGGATTTACAACCACGCTCGGTCGAGAAGGATCTGATTTCACCGCAGGTATTTTTGCTTATTGCACCCAGGCGGAAAGTGTAACGATTTGGAAAGACGTTCCTGGGATGTTGAACGCGGATCCCAAATTTTTTGAAAACACCATTAAATTGGACAAAATTTCGTTTCGCGAAGCCATCGAATTGTCTTATTACGGTGCTTCCGTGATCCATCCAAAAACAATCAAACCGCTTCAAAACAAAGGAATTCCTTTGTATGTGAAATCTTTTATTCATCCTGAAGCAGCAGGAACCATTATTCAAGCTGACTTAGATCAAGATCATCTGATTCCGTCGTTTATATTTAAGCACCAACAAATCTTGATGTCCTTTTCCCCCAAAGATTTTTCTTTCATCGCGGAGGAAAATTTGAGTGATATCTTTAATCGTTTATCCCGTGGAAATGCGAAAATCAATCTAATGCAAAATTCAGCGTTGAGTTTCTCGGTTCTTTTGGATGAAGAAAAAATTGATTTACAAAATTTGTTGGGCCTTTTCGAAAATCAATACACCATCAAGTTTAATCAAAACTTAGAATTGGTAACGATTCGACATTACGACCAAAAAACAATTGATTTGGTGACAAAAAACAAGGAAATTATTCTAGAACAAAAAACCCGTCAAACGGCACGACTGGTGCTTAAATCGATTTCTTAGCAAATCGCTCATAAATAAAGGGGAGCGCAACTGCACTCAATACCCAAACCAGCTCATTCCGACCCATCCAAAAGGTAATCGGAAATCCAATGCCTACAACGGCAAGAACAAACCATCGGTAGTGCAAGTGCTCATTCCACAAGTGAGATATTTTTAGTTTCAAATGCTCATTCAATTTGATGAATTTCATTTTGTAATTGAGCCAAACACTCAAGGCAACAAATGGGATTAGAATATAACCTTGAGCAACACCCAATTCTTTGTGGCCTAAAAACTCTTTCAATTCCGTTGAAAAACTAAAATTGGGTTGAAGATTGATTTGCATCAGGTGCAGCAAAACCAAAACAAACAAATGGATGACCAAACTCTTGAACGATGCCTTTATCCAAATGGATTTTGACTGTTCGCCACCTTGCGTTTTGTAAATTTTTGCGGATTGAAAATTCAATAAAATTTCTTTGGCCAAACCATCCAAAATATAGAACAACAGGATAAAATACCAGCTCCAATCCCAATAAAAAAACCCCAACAAAGGAAAGATGCCCTCAGCAATAGACTGTGAATATTTTTGCATTAACGGAGTCTGTTTACAGCCTCTCTGGACTTCTCAAACTGAGGATTGTATTTCAGCGCTTTCGAGTAGGCTTGCAGCGCTTGACTCCGGTCTTTTCTGTCCTCATAGCAAAGCCCCAAATTGTGCCATGCTTCCACAAATTGAGGTTCTTGCACCAAGGTACGGTCATAAAATACAATTGCACTGTCCAAATCGTTTTGATAAAACTGTTTGATGAATCCTTGCTGGAATTGTGCCATGGCAAACGAGTCATCTTTTTTGTACATTTCTCGGTACTTCTGCAAAGCTTCCACTTCCCGATTGTAGGTTTGCAGCGCAAAGGCTTCCAGATACAAAATATCCATGTTTTTCGGTTCAAGATTGGCTGCGGTTGTATAATACTCGATGCAAATCGGATTGTCCTCTTTTTGGTACAAGGTTCCCAAAGCCACATACGCTTCATAGAATTTTGGATCCTGCTGAACCGCCGTTTCATAAGAAGATTTCGCCAAATCTACTTTGTTCAATTGCAAGTAGTTTGTTCCTTTAAGAATATACGCATCTCGGTATTTCGAATCGATTCGCAGGGCTTCATTGATGTACTGAAATGATTTCTCAAAATCCTGCATCAAACTAAAAGTGGATGCCAATCCCACCAATGCCTTTGTGTTTTTCGGCTGTTTCTTTAAAATGTACCCGAAATGTCGTTGAGCAGCCACCACGTCTTCGATGGTTCTGTCTGGCTTATTGTTTAAAACATCGGCGAATAGAATACGTGTTTCCAAATTCATTGAATCCAAACGAAATGCTTTGGTGGCAGATGGTACTGCTTTATCGAATCGGTATTTTTTAAAATAATACGTTCCGTGTTTCAACAAAATCGGCAGACTATCTGGATACATCATCAATAGACTATCGATGTTATTCGTTTGTTTTATTTCCGAATTTTTCTTTGTATTACAGCTCGTGTTTAAAAGTGCGAACAAGAGAAAACTTAAAAAAAGAAGTGACTTTATTTTCATAAGACAAATTTAACAGAAAATAGGTCTTTTTTAGAATCCTTTTTGCACGAAAATAAACCAGTCTAAAGCCAAAAGAAAAATTCTCATTCAATAGAAAAGGTTTACTTTTGTAGTATGAACAAAAAAGGAATTTTTCTAACGTTGGTTTTTATTGTAATCGTTGGTTACGATCTATACGCACAAGGTTGTTCTCAATGCAAAATGTTGGCGGAACAAGGCTCAGAATTGGACGAGGCATCGTTTGGTAGCAATATCAATATGGGTATATTGTATTTGATGGCCATCCCGTATGTTTTGCTTTTTTTGCTTTTTAGAAAACGTATTTTTTCTTTTTTCAAAAGCTTGAAAAGTCACTAGTCTGGCTTATCTTCTGTATTTTCTTCGCTGTTTGAACAGCGCATCCTTAAAATTGGTGTAAGACATTGATAATTCGAATGATCCACCACCCTGTGCTTTTCGCAAAGCAGAAATCGTGAAATCATACGAGAGCGCAAAGCGAAAACCCTTCATTAAAATCAATACCGAAGGTACCATGGCATCGAAGGTACGCATGTGCAATCCAGCGCCAATTTGAGATTGCCCTCCCAAGTAATTTCCATTTTCACGTATCTTGTATTTCAGCATTGCGCCAAAAATCGTTTCCGTTTGCTTGCCTTGGATAAACTGTGCTGCATCCAATTCCAATTGAACTTTCGTGTCGGCGATATCTTTCGTGTACATCGTGTGGAAAACGAATTTTCGATTCAAAACACCCGTTCCTCCTGCAGCAAATTTTAAACTGGGTCGGTTAACATGATAAACCGACGCCCCCAATTGAAATTTGCTGTGGTTTTTTCCGAAAAAAGAGGAAGTTCCACCATCCAATTGATAAAGAACTCCGGCGCCAACATCTGCGTACGTGAAATGGTTGTTCAGATTTTCTCCTGACAATACGGTTGGATCAAACTCTGTACCGTTCCACTGTGATTCAAAGACCAAGGCATTTGGGTTTAACGTCGAACTTCCGAATCCAGCTTGTAAACCTGCCGAAAGCGAATGCCCGTTGCGACCCATCGGAAGAATCCCGCTCAAAGACAAGCTCCCAGACTGCCGTCCAATTTTTCCATCGCCGGCAACATCGTTGAAGAAGAAACCGCCTATCCCGATGTACCCACGATTATTCATTTCCGATTTTAATACGTTAAAATCAAAAGATGCCATGGTATTATTGTATTTTCCGTTGGAACCCACCCATTGATTTCGGTGTTGCAGACTCACTCTTTCCCAACCGTCCATTACACCTGTAGCCGCTGGATTTAACAACAAGGGCATTTGTGAAATTTGCGAGAAATGTAAATCTTGTGCATTTACAATGGATACAATCATCCAACATACTGCGGTTAATTGTAATTTTCTCATCGAATTATGGTTAAGTTGCCCGATAAATTTTCTGTTGTTCCGTTTGTATAGTTGACTTCCAACATGTATACGTATACGCCTGCTTCCACCTCTTTTCCTTTGTAGATTCCATCCCAAGAAAAAGTGGGCTCGGAGGTTTGGATAATGGCATTTCCCCATCGATCAAACAAGTACATCGTAAATGATTTAACATCTTTTCCAACCACAAATCGGAACAATTCATTTTTACCATCGCCATTGGGTGAAAAAGCCGTTGGCATGTGAAAGCCCTTGCCATTTCCGGTGGGAGGAGGAACACTTCCATCTACCGCTTTAAATACTGCTTTTATAGTGCCTGGTCCTGTTATTGAAACAGAATTTGTTGCATTCGTTGAAAGACTGTCCAAGGGCCCATTGTCGGCTTCCCAATGATCAAAAACATAACCGGAGTTGGCATTTTGATCCAATAAAGTAACGATACCTCCAAAATAACTTGTCGACCATGGGTCGCTCGGTGCCCAAGTGGAATTGACTTTTATTTGACCTGCTCCATTGGGAACCACATCAAAGTTGGTTACGAATGGACCTGTTAAATCGTAACAGTCGATAAGGCCAGCTTGCAAAGCGGTGCAGCGCAAGTCAATGAAATCCTTCAAGTCTTGAACCGCTGTTTGCCATCCGGCATACGTTCCGCCCCATTTGTTCACTTGGCCTTGCATTTCGGGTTGGATTTCGCCTATCATACTATCCAACAAGGTGTTCATGTATGAACATGAAAAATACGTGTTGACCAAATCAATATAGCGTGTTATGTAAAACTGCTCAACTATCGGATTTTCATTGATTAATTTTTGTAAAATCGCCGTATGTCCTTGTCCGCCGGGATTGGGCAGGTTTTCTACATTACATGGATCTGCATTAGCAGATGGATCTGGAATACCCGTATAATTGATGTAATGTCCAAAAGTAGCATCCATATCCCAAAGGGTATAGCGCCATTTCTTTTTGTCGCCTGAAGGTTTCATGCCACGCCACCAGGCAGTATTCCAATTCAACCAATCTTGCGTAACCACGTATGAATTGTAAACAAAATAATCTACCAATGATTTCCAGTTCAACAGGCTATCCACATAATTAAAATTCGCAGGAACACCCATGTTGTTGGCTCCAATGTAGGCCGTCAAACTGCTCCAAGCGGGTGCAGCATTTGGTGTGCCATATTCTTCCCAAGTACCACCCCAGGTTTTTAAATATTGTAAATTGAATTTGTCCTGGTTGTCATAATAATCGGTGTAATCTGCATCGTCTGCTTTTTCTCGAATATCATACACGCCCCAATAGGCTCCATTCAAATAAAGAATACAAGGGCGCCATGTTCGGACGTCCAAACGCAAATCCGCACGCAGCGAAAGAGTATGCGTGAAAGCATCACGAATGTGTGCCCCGTTTGAATACGGATAATTGTCGTTGGCAGCCGCTTTTATAATCAAACGCTGAAATTTATCACGCGTTTTCTCTGGGAAAATTTGATGGTGAATTTCATTGTTGTAACCCATTTCATCGCGCATAATAAAATCAAATCCTCTTTGAGCGTAGGCCCAAGAATCGTTTCCGTGTTTGTTGTAGTCTCCTTGCCCTTCATCTACAAAGGACTTGTCTTGTTCGAAAAATTCAAAATGGCCTACTTTATTTGATCCCCAACCATTTCCGTTTGCCACCAAATCAAATACGTCCTGGCTGCAAATAGAGATAACTGGTACACTATGATTCACGTTAATGAAATAGGTATTGGTTTCCAAGAAACTCGGCAAGTCTGTGCTAAATGCCGCGGCTCTCAAAACCGTAGTTGCAGGAATTGATATCGGGCCAGAATAAATCGTTGAAGACGCTGTAACGTCTGAACCATCCGTCGTATAACGAATAGTTGCACTCCCATTGGGACAAGAAATGGACACACTTTGTGCAGAAGCATAAAATCCCGGTGCTAAAGAAAAAACGGGTTTAGCGGTATAATAATTAACGCCTCCTGCATTATTTGCATTGGGTGTTGGTGTGGGAAATAAACTCCAAGTGCTGGATCCATTGGTGGTTCTTCCATAGGAATTGTCTGCTTTTGTCAGTTTGGTGATTTTCAACGAATCCACAACATTTCCCAACGCATCTGATAAAATAATCCATTCGTTTTGGGTTTGACTCAAGGCAAAATTGGGATGTAATTCATTGCCTGACACTAAATTTCGTTTTGAAAAATACACAATTAAAAAACCGTTTGCAGGTACGTTGCCACTAGGTACAGTCCATTTTAAAGTATTCGAACTATTATCGGAAAGGTAAAAACCCGCCATATTTACAGCAGAACCAGATGGATTGTAAATTTCTAACCAATCTTCGCGTTCTCCAAATGCATCTAGCGGACCATTTAAATTAGAACAAGAATATTCATTGATGACCAATTGGCCATATAAATTCAAAGTAGACAACAAGAGCAATCCAAAAAGGAATGATTTCATAGGAAATAGTTTTGTGCAATTTTAACGGAAAGTTACTGTTTTGTTCGCTAAATATAAACACGCTGAATATTTTATTCTTGCAATGCTTTTGCACATCCACTAACTCTCCCAGAAATAGACGAAATTTTCAATAAAAAGTTGGCTTATCATTCATTTTACTTTTTAACAAAACAGAATCCTATATTTGCAAGTCGTAAATTTGTTCATTTTCATTTAACATTCAATCTTTTATCATGACAAAATTTTTCTTTTTTGTGGCTTTGCTTTCCTCCACTGTATTTTTTTCTGCTTGCAAAAAGGTGGAAGGAACGGGTGGATCTTCCAGTATTCGTGGCAAAATTTCAGCGTTGAATTACAACTCTGCCGGGATTTATCAAAACAATAGTTACGACGCTGCGGATGTGGATGTGTTTATCATTTACGGCGATAGCAAAACCATTCAAGACGACAAAGTGGCCACGAGTTACGATGGATCGTTTGAATTTAAATACCTCGAAAAAGGAAACTACACCTTGTATGTGTATGAAAAATGTTTTGGTGCCGACTGCCCAACCGGGAAAACAGTTGTGCTAAAATCCGCTACGATTTCGAAGTCAAAAGAAACAGTAGATGTTGGCACCATCGAAATCAAAGATTAAATGAAATTTAGACTCATTTTTCTGGCCTTTTTGATTTCCAATGGGGTATTTGCCCAAATGGATCAGCAACTTTGGGTGACCGGTGGCGCAAAATATGCTTATACCAAAAAATTGGATTTTGCTGCTCATTTGAACCTTCGTATTGAACCAATCATTTTGAATACTTTTTTCACCGAGCTAACCGCAAAGTATGAAGTGACAAAATGGTTTAAACCTTCCTTGGATTATCGATTGGTTTCCGATCGGAACGATTTTGGCAATTATCATTGGACACAACGTGTTAACTTGAATGCCAATTTTGAAAAAAAATGGAATCGTTTTGAATTTGGTGCACGGGTTCGTTTGCAAAGTACCTTGTCCCGAGTGCGGTCTCCAGAAAGTTCATTTTCAGATATTGCTCCCGGAGTACGGATTAAACCCGAAATTCTCTATGATTTCGACAACAGCGCCCTTTCACCGAATGTTTCCTGCGAATGGTTCTTTGGGAATGATGCTTATTCAGGAATATACGTGTCCAAAGTCAGAGCAGCAATCGGATTGGATTTTGAAATGATTGGGCCTTACAATGTATCGCTCAAATACATGTATGGCCAATCTTTGTTGAAGACAAAAAGTGAACACATTGTTTCCTTTTCTTTCACCCAAAAATACAAGCGAAAATCAAAAGAGAAGAAGAATTAATGCGGAACGGCAATTACACGTAGACCAATATCCAATACTTCGTATACGGCTTGATCGGTGATACCTTGTTCGACAACAAATTTGAATTTCCCTTTGTCTGGAAATTTACGTCGTTTGAATAATAACTGATTTTCGACAATGGTTCCCGTTTTGGAGCCAATCCACGTTCCATCCTCATTGGCCATCCGGATTTGAAAAGGCTCACGCGCTTTGATTCCTTTGGGCGTAGTGGTATTTAAAAACAACCAAAGGTTGTTGTATTTATAATCTGTCGTCGTGCGAATCGTTAGAATAAAATCATACAACTGATTCGTATCCTGAATGTTGACCTCAAACTTCGGCATTACGCGTTGTTCCCATTTTTTTCCTTCAAATGAAAACGTTTTGTCGTAATACGGCTTGGAATCACAGGACGTAAATCCCATGATTGCCAATACCCATATTATAATTCGTTTATTCTTCACTTTTATTTGCTTCTGGACCCGCTGGTCGTGGGTTGGGTTTGCGTCTTTTTTTCGGTCTGCGTTTTGCCGCTTGTCCTTCCGCTGTTGCCTGTCCCGGAACTGCATTGTTCACCGTTTCGTTCGTGCCTTGTGGAGCATTCGGTTTCGGTTTGGCTGCCGCATTGGGATTTGGCCGAGGATTTGGCTTGGCATTCGGGTTTTGATTCGGATTCGGTTTCCGGTTTTGATTCGGGTTCGGACGCTGATTCGGATTGGGCTTATTTTCGCCTTGCGGACGAGGAGTTTGCGCCGTGTTTTGATCCGGTCTTGGTCCGGTTCCAACTGGTTTTTTCTTGCGTTTTTTCTTCTTTTTCGCATTCAAACCATCAAAACGATTCAAATCATCTTGACCTACCACGTTGGAATAATCCGGTTCTTTCACCACAATTTTTTCCACGTAATCGTTCAAATCATTCGGTTTTTTCTTGTCTTTGTTCAAGGCAATAATTTCCCGCACTCGATCTGGACTCAAAGCAATCAATCCACCACCAACGCCTGGTTCGTAAGCAAACCACATTTGTTTTTTGAATACATCCGTTTTGATGTGGTAGGCCATTCCTTTTTCCGTGTACAATTTTGTATCAGCTTTCGGAAACGATTTGATCGCATCCAAATACATATCCAATTCGTAATTCAAACAGCATTTTAATTTCCCACATTGACCCGCCAATTTTTGCGGATTCAAGGACAATTGTTGATACCGTGCTGCCGATGTAGAAACTGTTCTGAAATCGGTCAACCAAGTAGAACAGCACAATTCACGACCGCAAGAACCAATTCCACCCAAACGCGACGCTTCTTGGCGTGAACCAATTTGACGCATTTCGATACGGATTTTGAAGTTATCCGCCATGTCTTTGATCAACTGACGGAAATCTACTCTAGCTTCCGCCGTGTAGTAAAATGTTGCTTTCGATAAATCGCCTTGGTATTCCACATCCGAAATTTTCATTTCCAAGTTGATTTTCAAGGCTAAGGTTCTCGCTTGGAACATCACATCTTTTTCCAAAGCACGCGCCGATACCCATTTGTCGATATCTTCTTGTTCCGCAACGCGGTATATTTTTTTGATCTCCATGGGTTTCAAACCCGGAGCTTTTTTCGCTACTTGTATTCTAGCCAATTCGCCTGTAGCCGAAACCACTCCTACATCATAACCTGGACTCGCTTCCACGGCTATCACGTCGCCTACTTGTAGGGACAAATTTTTTGCATTTCTGAAGAAGTTCTTTCTACTATTCTTGAATCGAACTTCTACTATATCGTAAGGTGTTTGACCTGCTGGCAAAGACATATTCGCCAACCAATCGTACACTTCTAATTTATTGCAACCGCCAGAACTACAGGTACCGTTGTTTTTACATCCGCGGGGCGTTCCGCCACCACTTCCACAACTTGAACAACCCATATTTCTATTTAATTAAGATGTAAAAATACAAAAAATTGAGGAGGAGAATTTTTAGGAAAGAAGAATGTTCGTTAAAATTCAAATTTTTGAAAATAGAAAATGGAATTCGTAAAACAATTTGACTAATTACTCAAATATTCCACCAACTCCTCTTTCTGCCCTGTTTCCAACACATATTCTGGGAAAAAATCACGGTCCATCAAGGCTTTTTCGGTAACCAAACCCCACGCGATGATACGCGCATCTTCAGGAATGGTGTTTTCTTTGAAAAATCCTTCCACATTGCTTGGACTGGAGAAAATATACAAGTCGGCAGGGGCAATTTTTTGCGCTTCCAATTTCGTTTCGTAGATGGAAGCAATGGTTTTTTGCGAGTCGGGCAACAAGTTGGCAATGGTGTGTAAACTGGCATTGCTAGTGGGAAAAAAGACGTGTTTTTCGCCCGAAAATTTCACAAAATCTTTGCCAACGGAAACCGGGTCACCACTGTTTTCGCCAATAAAATCAGGTTCAATGTTACTTTTTCGTAAAACCCGAGCCGTTTCTTTTCCAACACAAGCCGTTTGCGCATTGGCAGGAATTTCTGCTTGCTCTAGAAAATAACGAACGCCATTTTTGGAACTAAAAAAGATAATTTCCGCCGCTTTAGGAACTTCAAAGGGAATGACTGAAAAATCTATTAAGGATTTTGACTCCAAGGTCCATTTCCGCTCGTCGCAAAAGGATTGTAACCACAAACTGTCTTCTGGCGATTTGGAAATGAAAAGTTTCATATTAACCGACTATTTAAGTGTTGCCACGATTTTCTCGGCAATATCAAAAGCGCCATTGTGTTCAAAATGGGTGATTTTTGCTGCGTCATTGGAGGTTTTTGCGTGAGAAACATGAATTTTTCCGTCGATATCACAAAAAACACCCAAAGGCAATTGACAACCGCCTTCCATTAAATTCAATACTTTTCGTTCGATGCGAATGCGGTTGGAAACTTCTTGGTTGTGCAAATTTTTCATGATGTCTGCCATGCGTTCATCTCCTTCGCGAATTTGCAATCCCAAAACGCCTTGTGCTGGCGCAGGAACAAATTCGCTCGTGTCCATCACATGCACGTGAAACGCGGATAAATCCAATTTCAAACGATCGACTCCAGCTTTTGCCAAAATGATTGCATCGTATAAGTCGTCGGCCAATTTGCCAATTCGCGTGGGAACATTGCCTCGCAAATCTTCGGTTGTACAATCCGGTCGCAAGGCTTTTACCAAAGATTTTCGTCTGGCAGAAGAAGTTCCAATAACGCCATTGGCTTTCAAGCCCCATTTTTCTGATTTATCGACGGATGATTTTCGAACCAACAACAAATCCGCTGGATTTTCTCGTTCCGAAACGGCTGCAATTACCAATCCTGCAGGTGGATTTGTTTCCAGGTCTTTGTGGGAGTGAACAGCCAAATCAATCGTTCCGGCTAACAATTCTGTTTCGATTTCTTTGGTGAAAAATCCTTTTCCTTCCAATTTGTCGAAACTCAAGTTTTGAATCGCATCTCCTTGCGTAACGATGATTTTGATTTCCACTTCGTGGTTCAAATCTTCCAATTGTTTTTTGACGTGGTGAGCTTGCCAAAGAGCTAAGTCGCTACCTCTGGAACCAATAATTACTTTTGACATGAATTAATTTGATTTTAAAAGAATTTCTTTGGCCATAATCATGGGCATGCTCATGTATTTTTTCTCCATGTAGCCCATAATTTTTTCCAATACTTCTTTTGAATTTTCATCCAACCCTGCGATTTCGTCTTTGAAAACTTCGTTCATCGCGGTGGACTTGATATTTTTAACTTGTTGTGGAACGGCGCGCATGGCCAATTCTACATTTCTTTCTCGGTTCAAATGTTCGAATTCCAACAAAGAAAAATCAATGATTTCTTCTACGTGGGAAATTTCAGACGACCGTTCTTTCAAATTGGCTTCTGATATTTTTTGCAATGAAGAAACGGAAATATGAAAAACGTTGTGGTCGACCAAAACAGTTGGGTGCAAATCTTGCGGAATGGCAATGTCAATCACCAATTTTTTATCGGTTTCGCCCTGCAACAAACTGCGGTAAATTTCAGGTGTAACCAAATGCGTATCCGTTCCTGTACAAGAAATCAATACATCAAAACCTTCTTTGTAGTCGGTAAGTGTGTTAAAAGCCAAAGCTTTTCCGTGTAAATCGTCGGCTAGTTTCTGTGATTTTGAGAAAGTTCGGTTGAAAACAACGAAGTTTGTGTAACCGTGTTTTTTCAAGAAACGACTCAAATTCGTATTCGTAACACCTGCACCAATGATGATAATTCGAGCGTCCAATGGGATGTTCAAGTCGCGCATTCTGTGGTAAGCCAAGGAAACGACAGATACCGGTTTGCGCGAAATAGATGTTTCGGTGTATACTTTTTTCGCTGTTTCAATGGTTTGTTTGATCGCCAAGCGAAGAAAATCACCCGAAAGATTCATTTTGCGACTTTGCTCAAAAGCGTTGCGCACTTGGGTGATGATTTCTCTTTCGCCCACCACCATAGAATCGATCGATGAAGCAACACGCAACAAATGATCCATGGCTTTTTTTCCTTCGAAATAGGCGGCTGATTGAACAAATTTTTCTACTTGGTCAGCTGAAAAAGTTGGATATAAATTTTGAAAAAGTTCGGTTAATTCTGCTGAAGTTTGTGTCGATTTTCCCGAAAAAAGAAACTCAACACGGTTGCAGGTAGATAGAAAAATAAGCTCCTCCCAGCCCATTAAGGCTTTGATGGCTGTCAAACGCTCTTCTCTGTGCTCCTCTTCGATGTGAAGCAAACCGATTTCAGACACGTCTATATTGCTGTGTGTGAAGGCGATAACTTGAAACTGGCTGTATCTGCTCATAATTCTTACACAAATGTACGTTTGTAGCTTTCGAAAATTGTCATGGTATTGTCATAATGCGGGTTTCGGTGTAATTTAGAAACGTTTTAAATAGAGCTGGTGAACCCCATGAATGCAAGAAAAACGAAAAACGAATCAAGCTTCCTCAACTAGGCATGTGAAACGCTCAAAATCAACTTTTGTAATTAAATTCATCCTTTAAATTACTTTGCTGATTAAAACTTTACCTTTCAGTATATTTGTCTCATGGCTCATTTGATTTTAGTTCCTACACCCATCGGTAACCTTGAAGATATTACGTTGCGTGCCATCCGGATTTTGAAAGAAGCAGACATCATTTTTGCTGAAGATACGCGCACATCGAAACGATTGCTCGATCACCTCGACATTCACAAACCGTTGGCTCCGTTTCACATGCACAATGAACACAAGGCATTGGAAAGCACCATCACGAGAATAAAAAGTGTTACCACGGCAGTTTTAGTTTCCGACGCAGGAACACCGGGTATTTCCGATCCAGGATTTTTATTGGTTCGTGCCTGTATTGATGCCGGTATAAAAGTAGAATGTTTGCCGGGTCCTACCGCTATTATTCCTGCTTTGGTAGGAAGTGGAATGGCCTCTGATCGTTTTTGTTTTGAAGGGTTTTTGCCCCACAAAAAAGGTCGACAAACCAAATTCATGGAATTAGCAGAAGAGGATCGAACGGTTATTTTGTACGAATCACCGCATCGTTTGGTCAAATGTTTGGAACAAATTGAAGAATTCATGGGCGCTGACCGAAAAGTTTGCGTGGTACGAGAAATTTCAAAACTATTCGAAACGTTTCACCGTGGAACCGCCGAAGAATTGAAAAAGTACTTCACAGAAACTCAACCCAAAGGAGAAATTGTCGTTTTAATCGAAGGGATTTCCAAGGAAGAAGTGAAGTTGAAGAAAAAGTTAGAAAAGAAGAACAAGGACCGTCCTGCGGACTGATGGAACATGGACCGTTCCTATGGAACTGATGGATAAAAGTTTAATCCATCAGTTAAGCGGTCCAAAATCCAACAACGAAGTGGTCCAATATCCAAAAAAAATGAAAACCGAAGCAATTGTTTTAGTAAAAAAAGGAAAACCCAATCAAGCTTTTGAACAAAGAGAATGGACGATTCCAGCCATCAAGCCGGATCAAGTCATTATTGAAAGTGAAGCATTTGGGTTGAACTACGCGGATGTAATGGCAAGTCAAGGTTTGTACCGAGAAGCGCCTCCCATGCCTTGTGTTATAGGCTACGAAGTCGTAGGAAAAATTGTAGAAGTTGGCGCTGAAATAGACGCTGCTTGGATTGGGAAACGTGTTTTGGCCTTTTGTCGATTTGGTGGCTATTCCAAACACGTCATTACTGAAAATTTTGCCTTTGTCGCGATTGATGATATGCCCGCAGGAGACGCTTTGTCGCTTTGCACCCAAGGTGTAACGGCTTACTACATGTCGCATTATTTGTCTCCCGTTCGAAAAGGAGAACGCGTCTTGATTCACGCAGCGGCTGGCGGTGTTGGCACTTTGTTGATTCAATTGTGCAAAATGAAGGGTGCAGAAGTTTTTGCTAAAATTGGTTCGTCAAAAAAGGCTAATTTGGTGAAAAGTTTGGGTGCTGACCACGTTATCGATTATTCTCAATCGGATTATGCGAATCAAATTCACGCTATTCTAGGAAATGACCGTTTGGATGTTTCTTTTAATCCAGTGGCGGGCGATACCTTCAAAAAAGATTTTAAACTCATTGGATCCGGTGGCCGATTAATGCTTTTCGGTGGATCTCAGTTAAGTAGCGGAAAATACGGCATTTTTTCTGCCCTGAATTTCATGCGAAAAATGGGATTTCTTTTGCCCATCGGTTTCATGATGCGCTCCAAAAATTTGTTGGGTATCAACATGCTGAAAATCGCTGACAACAAACCCATGACCTTATTTCATTGTCTAGAAAACGTACTGGATTTGTACAAAGAAGGAAAATTGAAACCAGAAATTGGTGGGTCATTTCCCGTAGCAGAATTTACGACGGCAATCGAAAGTTTAGCTTCTGGAAAAAGTACCGGTAAAATTGGGGTATACTGGTAAAATTCAGAACTGCGAATCCAAGTTTTTGACTCCAATTCGCAATTCATGAACCCTATTTCAACTATGAATTTTTTAACTTTTCTTTGGCCGCTTTGATGCTGTCAATTGCCTCTTGATCAGGCGAATTGTGCTTTGGTGCTTCTTGCCTTCTTCGCTTGTTTTTCTTTTTTACCGCAACACTGTCGTCCGTTGGTGTGGTCAATAAATTTTCCAACGTATCCTGCAATTTAACCGATTTTGGTTGCTCTTCAACAATTGGTTGGGTTGAACTTTGTCGATTTCCACACGAAAAAAGCAAGAGTAATAAGCTAGTTGAGAACACTAATTTTTTCATTCTTGAAAGTTTTTGTTGCAGAATAAATCGTCACAAAATAAGTCCCAGGTGCCAAAGCACCTCGGTTGAATATCAATTTGTTTTCACCGACTTTGGGCGTGTCTTTGTACAGTAATTTCACTATTTTACCATTTACATCTTTCAATTCGATGGTTAACGGTTCAGCTGTTTCGGTTGTAAAACGAATATTGATGAAGTCATACGTTGGAACTGGGTAAACAACAAAATCACTTTCTTGCTCTTCCTCTAATTCAGCCGGTACATTTTGACCATAGATTTCTGCCACCCATGTTTTGAAGGTATTGGTTGCTCCAGCCGCTGGAATATCTCCACCGTAACAACCCGCCAACCAAATTTTAGGACTAGCACTGTTGTGTCGTCTGCTGATTCCTGTATAATCACCCCAGCGCTCATTACCATTTAGAAAATTGATGGCACTTTCACCTGATTTTACAAGTGTTGAAGTAGACCACGTCATGTTGTTATCACAATTCACCACACGAACTTCAGGATAAATTGAAGGCGAAGAACGTAAAAAGGCAACCATGACAGAATGATCGGAGGAACTTGTTGAAAACGAGGCCACCGCTGGATAGGAAAGATCATAATTGCCAGGTTGACCAAAAATAGAAGAAACATTGGTCCCATTACCCACATTCAAACGGTTGTAATTGAGCCCATTCCATCCACTTCCAGCGTCGGAATGAAAGGTAAAATGAATGATACCATTCAAATAAAATGCCGACTGAATTCGACAATCGCCGTTCGACAATGTTTCTGTTGAACCCAATTGATTGGCGTCTGCAGAGGGTGAATAAGCCGTCGTATTGATGGAATAGCTGTTCATTTGCGGACTACCTGCAATATTGCTTGTTATATCCCACAACATGATTTTATTATTTCCCGATGATTGAGAACTAACAAAATACATCCCCGGTCCATAATTTCCTTGCTGACCATTTCCAGCCGGTACAACCGTTGTTGCCGTGAAAGGTACGTTGTCCAAACCATTCCAATATTGCCAGTTTAAACTGGCTCCGGCAAATCCAGGATTTTTTGGGATTTGGTACACAACCGCTTCCGAAAATGTTCCGCTCGTAGTAAATAAATTTCCTGAAACGAAAACCTCATCCGTAGAAACAGCCAGACTGGGGTAATCAAACCAACAATCGTTGTTCAATGGATTCCCTGTTAGTTTATAAATCCACCAACCGTCCATCGGATTGTTGGTTTGCGAAAAGCAAACGACTACTTGCGAAGTATTTCCAGTGCTCCCATGCAAAACAATCATGACAAAGCGATCCATTTGACTATCGTATATAATTTTTGGGTCATAGAGCATGGCTGTCAAACTAGGATCATTGAAAACGTCGTACCAGTATTGGGAATACAGCAAAGTTCCTGACGAATTGTAGTATTCCGCTCCATCATTGTTGCAAGATACAACATAGCCGCCATTTGATACCGCCATGGAATTGTCTGGAGGACAAGCTTGTAATGACCAATTTGCTTCATAATTTTGACCAACGACTGGCAACGAAACTGATTTTGGTTCAATAAGCGGTGCCTTAGAATATGAGGCCTTTTTTTCTTCTTTTTTGCCGTCCTTGATGGCTTGAATTTCTGAAGAAGTATGGTTTCTACTAAAAGTTGGACGGACCGAAATCGCCCACTTTTCTCCATCTGTCGAATGTTCCAATTGTTTGAACAAAGGCGTCTGTTGTAAAACTGAACGTTGCGCCGCGTTTTCTTTAAAATTGGACCCTTTTTCCGTGGGTGTTACTTTTTCTATTTGCCCCATCAAGGAGTTGCAAATAATAATGAAAAGAACCGGTAGATAAATTTTAATTGATTTCATACTCTTTTTTTAATTCATTGCATACAAAATATTCGCGCCTTGCACCCATGCAGAGGTTGACCAATTGTAATAGCCATACCACTCACCGCCTGAAGGACTCGTTGCCGCACCGTCACCATTTGTGTCTCCACCGTGTGCATCATCTTTTAATGAAGTGAGGAAAGCGCTAGGACTCAAGTTCAAAGTGGCTATATTCAAACCGTAGGTATTTCCTGATGGAAATTTCACCACTACGTTGGAACCGACTGTCATGGAACCCGTGCTTTTTTGAAGGTATCCATCCATCACATATGGAACTTCTGTTTCGTTCAATGATACGGCCACATTGCTGCCAGCATCCGGATACATCCAAATGCAATTTTTGGCGTTGGTTTGATTTGAATTCGCTGGATTACTATAAGAATTATTGGCATTTATTGAATAGGTAGCGCTCAAATAAATCGGCATATTGTTGTCGTAGAATACATTGTTCGTGAACACAGAAACCGATGGATCACTCATATAGCTACCTGCATAAAAAGCAAACTGTCCTGTAAAATTGGTGCTGGATAAGGTGTGTGCAAAAACACAATTGTCAAAAGTAAAAACGGCTCCCGCAACCGATACGATAACCGTGGCATGGTATCCGCCATCGTTGGCGCCAGCATACAAGAAATCGCAATATTGGAAAGTATTTCCATTGCCCCCATTCAGGTAAATATTCAACCAATCGCCTTTTTGAGGGCTTGTTAATGTTCCGTCACCATTTGTATCTCCGCAATAGGAATCATCCGCAATAGAAGTAAATACAATTCGATTGGCACTGTTTCCTAGTGCCATGATTTTGCCCGAACTTTGTGTGGTAATTACGCCATTGATACCCAATTTAATAATCACGCCTGGTTCAATCGTAAGAATCGATGTTACAGTAACATTGGAAGTGATGATATAAATATTTCCAGCAGTCCAAGTCGTTGGTGTAGAAATGGACACTGCACTTCCGCCTGGATTGACATCCACTGTTGGGCAAAGCGGCACCGGAGTTGGAGTTAAACTATCATACGTACAAGAACCATCATTGTCGGTAGCATTGGAATCATAATTGTTAGCCAAAGGGTCTGTACATCCTTCCTGAACACAAGAAGCAATAAAGAACATTCCTACAAAAGCAAAAAGGATAAGGTAAAATCGAGATAAGGTTGTTTTGTTTTTCATTTTAGGTTGTTTAAGAACGATATATAAGGCAAAATTAGACCCAATAACTCGTTTCAACAATCCACCTTTTGTATCATAATGATCTTCTGTTCCTGAATTGGAGGTTACTCTTTTCCGTAGAGTTTATTCACGGCTTCTGTTTTGTTTTGAACTTGCAATTTTTCGTAGATGTGATTGAGATGTCGCTTTACGGTGCTCAAGGTAATCTCTAATTTGTCTGCGATTTCTTTGTACAAAAATCCTTTGCTAAGCAATTCCAACACTTCTCTTTCACGCTTGGTTATTAGGTCAAAAATTGGATTTATATCACGCGTGGTAAAGGACAAGAGTACTTTTCGTGCAATTTTGGGTGACATGGGGCTTCCTCCCTCATCGAGTTCAATAATGGCTTCTTTAATTTTTTCCGCGGAGGTGTTTTTTAAAATATAGCCACTTGCCCCCGCTTTCAAAGCATCGAAAACTTGATCATTGTCTTCATAAATGGTAAACATGATGAATTGAATTTCCGGGTGTTTGGATTTGATTTCCGTCACACAATCAATGCCGCTTTTTCGAGGCAAATTGATATCTGTAATCACTACATCCGGAATCAATTTTGGTAATTCTCGAATGGCATCCTCCGCATTGTCAAAACTTTCCAACAATAGAAATCGATTGTCACTTTCTAGAATAGATCGTAAACCTTGTTGGATGTCAAGAATATCTTCAATGATGCAAATTTTAATCACGCGCTAATTTTATATCACAAAGTAAGCAGTTTTGACCCTTGTTTTCAATAGTACAAAAGGTTGATTTTAGATCAACTTTTCAAAAGGGAAACGGAATATCAATTGTGTCCCGCCCAGGCTAACTATTTCCCAAGTTCCGTTTAATTTCTGAACTCTTTTCTCAATATTTCTCAAGCCATTTCCACGACTTCGTTCCTTTTCATCTCGATTGAAACCTACACCATTGTCATGAATTATCATGCAAAATTCAGTTTGTAATTCGAAAATAATGGTGGCTTTTTTGGCTCCTGCATGTTTTACTATGTTGTGTAAGGATTCCTTAAACAACAAAAACAAATGGCGCCGCGCTTCGCCTGAAATGGGTTTTTCTTCAAAATTTTCGGGCATATCAACTCTTAGTTCAATTGAATTAAACTCAAGATATTCTACGGCATACAATTTCAAATAGGTAATCAAATCCTGCAGGGAGTCGTTTTCCACTTTCATTGCCCAAATTAACTCACTCATGTTTTCTACCAACTCCACGGATGTTTTGTTGATTTTGGACAATTCTTCTATTTTGTCGGGCTTGTCCATTGCCATTTGACTGAGGTACGAAATTTTAGTCAGTCCACTTCCTAGATCATCGTGCATATCATAAGCAATTCGATCGCGTTCATTTTGCACCGCCTTTTGCCTTTCCAAACTTGCCTTTTGTTGTTCAATTTCGCGAACGAAATACGAACGAATAAGAACATATAAAAACAAGACAGAAACAATAAAAATCAAGAGTAAAAACCACCACGACTTATACCATGGCGTTTCGATCGTGAACGACATAGGGGTTTTTAGATAGGTCCAATGTTTGTCGCCCAATAATTTTGCACGTAACCTGAAAGTATACTCGCCATCCCGTAAGTTGATCAAACTGGTACTTTTATTATTTCCCGCCAACCGCCATTTGTTTTCTCCTCCTTGAAGCTGATAGCTGTAAATCACATCGTTGTTTCCTGAAAAATTCAAGGTGCAAAAACTGATTTGAAGATTGTTCTCTTCCGGTTTTAGATGAAAGTTAATTGTGCTTTCTTTGTACCTGTTTTTGTTGTTTACGATAAACTCATCGATGAATATGTCTATTTTTCTTCGCTTGGACAATAGGATTTGATCTGGGTTGAATCGCAAAAGCAAATCTGTGGAGGCAAACCAAAGGTGGTTGGTTTTTTCATCAAATTGCGCGCAATTGGTTTCAAAAGACTCAGAAGGGAATCCATTTTGAAGATTAAAATTGTAAATATGACCTTCATCCGCCGACAAGCATCCCAATCCCTTCCCAGTACCAATCCAAAGTCTATTTTTCCCATCCAAAAGAAGCGAAAAAATAAAATTATCCAGTAATCCTTGACGGTTCGTATGTAAGGTCATTTCATTCGTTTCCAAGTTGTATTTTACCAAACCTGTTCCGTCAAATCCAAGCCAGATAATTTTGCTTTCCTGTATGGTCATGCAATTGATACCGCTCAAGTAATAGCCGGCTTTTTCAAATTTAGGGGCAAAATTAATTTCTTCAAATTGTTGTTTCTCATGAATCCAATGCAAAAGTGCCAGTGATTTATTGGATCCAAACCATAAATCCCCGTTTTTCGATTCTGTACAACAGGTGAAATAAGAACCCGAAAAAGAATTGATTTTACTTGAAAAATGATGCTTTTTTCCTGTTTTTTGCTCAAGCCGAACCAATCCTCCACCCGCATTGCCACTATACCAAATGTCCCCATTTTTGGCCTTATGACCCATTACAATTAGGTTCGAATTTGGGAAGTAGGGTGCTAAATAATTTTGTTGCGTAACTTCTTTCGTACGCAAATTATACTGTTTAATCGTTTTCCCCGCACCACCTTGAACTATCGTTTTGTTGTCCTCAAAAAGAAACCAGGTACCGTCCAATTCGGACGGTTTAATTTGTTCGTATTCCGATTTTTCTTTCAATCTAAAAACACCCCCAAAATAAACAGAGGCAAACATATCTCCCGTGGAGGTGTGCAGTAAATTCATGAACGGATAATTCTTGTCCGTCTGTAAATTCCAAGTGTCAATCCAAATTGGGAATTTATTTTGCCGACTCACACCGTTCGAAGAGCTCACCCATAGCCGTTTTTGATTGTCCACAAACAAGTTGCAGGAATAGTCGCTGGGCAAGGAGAAAGGATTGTTTGTCTCCGGCGTAAAATTCTGGGATTTGTTTGTGTTGATATTCAGGAGTGAAATCCCGACGTCGCCGCTCAACCAAAATAGGCCCTGTTCTTTTGAGGCGGCAATCATTTTATTCGGATTTGATGTAACCACCTCACGGGTGACTCCATTTTGCCAATGACACAATTGATTTCCTTGCAGGTCCACCCGAAAGAATCCTCTAAAAAAATTATTTATAAAAAATGTTTTACTGCGCGGGTCAACATACAACACTGAATAGCCGGATTGATGAGCTTCCTCCAATTTTATTTTTGGAACAATTCGTCTGTATTTCTTGTCGGTGATAGAATATTCGAAAAATTCATTCCCTGAAAAAACAAAATACGAGTTAGCTGAAAGTTTTCTTACGCTAACGAATACATCTTTTTTCAACAACGGAGGAACAATTTTTTCGAGCAGGTGAAAATTGGCATCCATTACCCAGGCGCAATTATTCAACGAAACAACAAATTGATTGGCATTCAGCTTATTAATTTCTCCACATTTCAAGTTTTTTAAAATGGCAACACTTTTTAATTCCTGAGAAATTGTATTGAAAGTATACAGTTTTTGATCCCCTAGTTTGGTCAAAATTACATTGGGCTTCACCTCAAAATAAAAGAGCGTTTTATCGGTCATTTCCCAATTACCTATCAAATCCGTCGGGAAGAATTTTTTAAACCCCAATCCATCAAATCGGTTGAATCCACTTTGCGTTCCGATCCAAATAAAACCGCGCGAATCTTGGGTGACCGAATTAACGGCGTTTTCGCACAAACCATCCTTTACGGAGTAATTAATGAAGGACGATTTTTCAGTTTGAGAAAGTGACAAAGCACTCACAAAGAAAAAGGCTGAAAAGAGAAGGTTTTTCACAAAATTAATTCCAGTTCAACAAAGTATCCCCCTTCAGTGATTCGTTGAAGGCATCCCGAAGTGTTTCTAATTTTAATTTAGCTTGAATATCGCCGGCCAACGCTTTTGCTTTAATCTGATAATATTGGTCGATGGAATGACCAAACAAATCGTGCTCCAACATACTTTTAATCTCGGAAATTTTTGCGTTGATTTCGATTAGAAAATGTTCTATTTCACCTAATTCATGAACCTCTTCTTGGGTTATGTTGGCCTTTTTTAGCAGTTTGGAATATTTGGGCAATATGGCATTCAAGGTTTCAATAAATTGCTCCAATTTTTTGTTTAGGTCATCCTTGTTTTTGTAAAATTCTTCCATTTTACTGCCCATTAAGTAGTTGCAAGTTAGACAATTTTTAATTCTGACAAAATCTTTTTTACCTTTTCGTTGGGTTGTTTGTAATATTGCAACATGGCAGGCATTTATCTACACATTCCTTTTTGTAAACAAAAATGTACTTATTGTGATTTCCATTTTTCTACAACGTTTGAATCGTATCGTGAAAAAATGCTAGAATCCTTGTCAAAAGAAATTGAATTGCGTGCGCCTGAATTTCAAAAAGATTTGGTGGAAACAATTTATTTCGGAGGAGGAACACCGAGTTTACTCACTCACCAAGAATTGGCAAATCTCTTTACTGTTCTCCAAGAAAATCACATCGTTTCACCCACCGCCGAAATTACCTTGGAGGCGAATCCGGATGATATATCGATAGATTCCCTTTCTGCTTGGAAGAAATTAGGCATCAATCGATTAAGCATTGGGCTACAATCCTTTCGGGAAGAGGATTTACTTTGGATGAATCGAGCGCATTCGGCAGAAGAAGCGAAAACATGTGTGCAATTAGCACAAGCGGAGGGGTTCGATAACATTTCTGTCGACCTTATCTACGGTTTGCCCGATTTGAGCAAAACTACTTGGATCAACCACATTCAAACCGTCATTGATTTCGGAGTACCGCATGTTTCGGCCTACTGTTTAACGGTAGAAAAGAAAACCGCGCTGGAAAAAAAAGTAAAAGAAGGGAGCCTTGTTCCATCAGATGAAGACCAACAATCCGACCAGTTTTTGCTCTTGGTAGAAACGCTTCGCAATGCCGGGTATGAACAATATGAAATTTCCAACTTTTGTCTTCCCGGAAATGAATCCCGCCACAATTCAGCCTATTGGAAAGGAAATAAATATATGGGTATTGGTCCATCCGCTCACAGTTTTGACGGTGTCAACCGCAGATTCAACGTGGCAAACAATCCGCAATACATGCAATTGCTTCTCGCCGGCAAACCCTATTTTGAAACAGAATACTTAACTCCTGTGATGCGCTTTAATGAAGTTATTCTAACCGGCCTTCGTACGAAATGGGGTGTGCAATTAAATGATTTGACGGCCATTTTGCCTTTATCGAAAAATTTCACTAATCAGGTGGCTCAATTCGAAAAGAAAGGATGGCTGCGTGCTACAAACGAGACGATTTTATTAGAAAATGATGGCTGGTTAATGGCTGATTACATGGCCTCCGAACTATTTGAAAGTGCCGAATAACTGTAAAAGCCTAAAGAATTGTTATTTTCCAACTTTTCAACTGTTGCCCTTCCGCTTCGATATTTAGAAAATAAATTCCTGGTTTCAAATCGGGTAAAGCAATACTTTCCGGTAAACCAGTCGTTGAAATTTTCAGGTTATTCGACCCCAACCCATCGTACAATGAAATTGTCAAATTCTCTAGAATAAGCTGATCAGAAGTGAATTTTAAGTAACCATTTCCAGACAATGGATTCGGATAAATTGAAATCAATTCACTGGATAATTCATCCAATTGGAGGTTGCTATAATTATAAACACTAGACATTCCTTCACAATTAGATGAATTTGTGACCGTAACCGTATATTGTCCATTCCCATTTGTTGGTGCAATGTTCTGAGAATTTAAACCAGAAATAGGAACTCCGTTAAAACTCCATTGGTAGGTTGTAAAAGATCCTGTCCCCAACAATCCACCTGAATACGTGATTGTGGGTGTTGGAAGCGCTATGACAGATACTGCTTGCTGTAAAACGACAGAACAACCTGCAGTAGCATTTTGGACCGTTACAGTGTAGGTGCCCGCCGTTGAAACCGTGATGGAAGAATCCAACTCTCCATTCGACCAAACATACGCCGTTCCGCCAGAAACATTCAATGTTACCGACTCACCAAAACAAAAACTAGTAGGACCAGTTGTGTTTAAGGCAGCGGGAGAAAAACAATACGTATCAGTTCCGAAGCAACCACCTGTATTGTAAACATCTATTGAATACACACCGTAACCTTCCAACGGAACATGTGAACTTCCTGTTGCCCCCAAAATCGGTGAACCATTGAAGAACCACTGATAGCTTGCAAACGTTCCTGCATTTAAACTTCCTCCTGAAAACACAATATTTGGAGACGGATTTGCACTGCTTGTAACGATTGCCTGCAATGCCCCTCGACAACCAGCTGTGTCCTCAAAAACAACCGAATAATTTCCGGCGGAAGTAACGTTAATGGATGAATTGGTAGAACCGCTTGACCACATATAATCTACCGCTCCTGCCACGGACAAAGTTATTGGTGATCCGTTGCATATTGTATAGGGTGCAGCGGGTGATAAAGTTAATGACGAAGTACAGAAGTTGGATTCAAAAGCACCTAGATCAACCGTAGTGTTTTGAATTCGTGAATTTCCATCCAAATCCGTGGCACCAATTACGCTGGCGTTTAAACCGAAGTTTATTCCGGGTGAAATGGCTTTCAAACGATAGTCGTAACCGATCGTGTCAAAAGGAGCAACGTTAAAAGAAGCTGGAGCGATAAAATTCGGATTAGTGGATAGGACATTTGTTCCGGAGGCGCTGCTCGTTCCGGATTGCATAATACAATTGCTCATGCTAACCCCGGTTCCAAGAACTTGGGATAACGAGTTATTCCCGTAAATAATAGAATTCTCAATCGAACTTTCATTATTCAAAGCAACACTTGTGTTGGCCGAACCGGATGATATACCTTGATTATTATGAGCTATAGTACAATTGACTATTTTGTTAGCCTTTGAACTACTTGCCGTTTCGGTTCTAATAATTCCAGTTGTTGTAGAAAAATTTCCTACAATCAAACAGTTATTAAGAGTTACTAAACTGCCCGAATTGAAATAAATACCGCTGCTATTTGATGTGTTATTTGCCATCACAGTATTGCTTACAGTCAGCGCTGCCGATGACGAAGAAGCAACACAAAGAATTCCTCCAATCCCATTGCTTTGATTTGAAATAATTGAACAATTCGTAATGGTATTGTTTGTTCCAACATACAGGTTAATTGCTCCGCCTTGAGTTGCAGAAATATTTCCTTCAAAAACACAATTGTGTATGGTAATATTACCTGAACTTCCGTGAGAAAGTCCACCGCCAATGTCCGCGTAATTACCAACAATTCTACAATGACCAACAGTCGGGCTAGAATTCGCTGAGCGAATTCCTGCGCCTGAACCCGCGCTCGTATAACCCGCCAAAATTGTAAATCCATCTATTTCTGTTTGAATTCCAACATTTGAAAAATAAACGACGTTGTACGTATTATCACTCGTGGATCCGGTTCCAATTTCTCCACTTAAAATGGTGCCATTCAAAACACTATTTCTTTGACTTTCTTGTGTTTCTGTTCCATTAAATCCACCGTACACTTTTGTGCCATTTTTAATCAAAAACGAAATGGACCTTGTAGTTGTAGTGGTCGGTTTGTACGTACCAGCCGCAACCCATATCTCATCACCAAAGTTGGACGCACTAATAGCATTTTGAAGATCCGCAAAAGCATTTACCCAAGATGTGCCGGAATTCGCTCCGGTAGCATTCAAATTTACATACCAAATTGCAGCCCTCGTTTTGAATGTAAAAAACAACGCTATCAAGAATAAAAGCAATAATCGAATCATGGTGGATATAGTTAATCGTAAAAAAGCAAAATTAATGTTTTTCTGACCTTTAAGTATCGGTTTTAGTTTGACTAAGATTTTTTTAGACCGATTTATCAAGTATTGGGAAATCTTTTTTGAAAAATAGACCGCTTTTTGACTATCAATGCAAACAATCTAAAAGAAAAAATTAAACCAGTACAAGATTTTTGATTTCAAAAAATACCCTATTCAAATCTCCGATTCTCATCCGATATTGAAAGAAACAAAAACTTAAATTCACTTTTTTCATTACTTATTGTACAAGAGTCACTATTTTTAGTAAATTTTTGAAATAAATTTGGTGATAATATAATTTTTTATGAAAATCCGCAGCTTTCTTGCCTTTTCAATACTACTGCTGAATAGTGCTGTTTTTGCTCAATTGAGTGAAGATGAGGTTCGGGAATTAATAAAAACCGCATCCGAAAAAGATTTGGTAGCCATGAATTCCAACTTTTTAATGGACGGTTATTTTTACCGCGCGGATCTCGTAGCTGACAAATTACTTGAACTAAATTCTGAGAGTTCCAATTATAATTACCGAAAAGGATACTCCACCATCCTCTTGTCGGAAGACTTTGCGGAAGCTTTGCCTCACCTCGAAAAAGCCGTAAAACACGTTCATAAGAAATTTGACATGTTTTCTACCAATGACAATGGGTGCCCTTATGACGCTTACTTTTACATGGGGCAATGCTATCACCAAAATGAAAATATAGACAAAGCAGAGGAATATTTCAATAAATTCTTAAAGTATTCCAACAAAGAATCCGATTTGGTGCCCAGAGCTCAATTGCATTTAATTCAATGTGCTGAAGCAAGAGTGCAAATGAAGAATCCTGTCAATGTATTTTTGAAAAACATTGGACCAGCTATCAACACACAATATCCTGAATATTCGCCAGTTGTTTCATTGGATGGTTCTGCGCTTTATTTCACTTCGCGCAGACCTTGGTACAAAAAAATTTCGGAGGAATTCAAAGACCCATTGTTGAATATGTACACCGAGGATATTTATGTAAGTTACCAAGATTTCGATCAAGAATGGTCAGAACCCATTCGTTTAGATTTCTGTGAGCCCAATCGAAACGAAGCAACGTCAGCAGTGAGTTCGGATGAAAGAAAAATTTATCTTTACTTGGACTCTACTGGAGGCGGTGACATTTACTACGCCGACTTTTATTCAGCGCGGTTTTCAGATATTCAGTTTCTTACTATCGACGGTGTGAATACCGAATATTGGGAAACCCATTGCATGATGAGCAATGACCTAAAACGAATTTATTTTGTTTCCAATAGACCCGGCGGATTTGGTGGGCGTGACATTTATTATTGTGAAAATTTAGGGGAAAATAAATGGTCTGGACCGATCAATATGGGGCCAAATATCAATTCACCATATGATGAAGACGCACCGTTTATTAGTGCTGACAACAAAACTTTGCATTATTCCACCAACGGTGAAAAAAGTATCGGTGGCTTTGATATCATGCGTTCAGAATTACAAGCGGACAAAACATGGTCGGAAGGCAAAAATTTGGGCTATCCATTCAATTCGACAAGTGACGACATCTTTTATACAACAACCATCGATGGCTTGAAGGGCTACATGACTTCTTATCGTAAAAATGGCAACGGTGACAAAGATATTTATGAAATCTACAATGAATCTTTTGGAAGACAGAATATATCCGTGCTGAAAGGATTCTTTACTTCCGAAGATGGAAAACCACTGGAGGATAATTTGGTGGTGATGGTGAACGTAAAATGTTTGGATTGTGATGTGGATTTGGATCGCGTTATCTACCCACGGCCAAGAGATGGATTTTTTATCACCGGATTGGAGCCTTGTAAAAACTACCAAATCAATTACCAAAATATAACCGATAGCCTTACCTTAAAAACCGATTCGTTCAAAACATCTTGCGATTCTATACACTTGACCGTTACACGGAATTTGGTTTTAAATATGGCCAGAAATGCTTTGGTCGACAACTTTGAAGATTTGACTTTGAAAGAATTCTTCGATTTCAATAAAACAAAATTGTCCACTGAAGAAGGTGATCTGCATGATTTCTTGGAAACAATTAACAGTCAACTAACAGCCGGTCGTAAGAAAATTACCATCAACGTCTATTCATCTGCCTCTAAAGTACCAACGAAAACGTTTAAAACCAATGATTTGCTTACGGTAAAACGTGCGGAAGATGCTGTAAACAACATGCAAGCCTACTTCGATGCGAAACCCGAAATAAAAGACCGCGTAAATATCGTCGTCGTAACAACACTCGTTCAAGGTCCAGAGTATGCTGGTGACCCTTCGAATGTTGAGAAATATCGTCCGTTTCAATACATCAATTTAACAACGGAATAAATTCGTTTTCAACCCCAGGCGTTTGAGTCTGCGAGAAAAATGGTAATTTGGCTTTTCTAAATTCAACTCATGAAAAGCTGTATTGCATTTGTTCTCGTTTTAATTGGATTCACAAGTTTCGCACAGAAAAAAACACTGGATCATACGGTTTACAACGATTGGAAATCGTTAAAAAATTCAATAGTTTCTGATAATGGTCGTTACATTTCTTATGAAATAACACCGCATCGTGGTGATGGCTATTTATACTTGTATGACAATGAAAGCAGCACATTGGATTCTTTTTTTCGCGCCAAAGACGCACAATTTTCAAAAGAAAGCGACTTTTTTGCTTTTAAACGATCAGCTGGTTTTGATACACTGCGCACGTGCGAATTAAAAAAAATAGACAAGAAAAAATGGCCAAAAGATACACTGGTTATTTTTCGTTTGAGTGACCGAGATCAAAAATCCATCCCCCTTTTAAAGAACTTTTCCATCAGTGAAAAAACCAATTGGTTGGCGTATTCCATTGACAGTAATTTCGTAGAAAAGAAAGAAAAAGCAGCCGTTAAAAAGAAAAAATTCTCGCTTTTCAAAAAAAAGAAAAAAGAAACGCCGAAAGAAAAAGAAGTGAAAATTACGTCCGATGGAAACTTGGTGTATTTGTATCAACCAGCTACCGATACAAAACTTGAATTCAAAGATGTTTCCGAATTTAAATTTTCACCCAACGGGGAATTTTTCCTCTACAAACAACAGAAAAAAGTAGACAAAGCAGAACAATTCCGTTTATTCGTCTATGATTTTGCGAAAAAAGAATCGTTTCAAATTGATACCACGCACTCTTCCATCACCAATTTTACGGTGAGCAAAAGCGATAAATTTCTGGCGTACCTCGCTTCCAACGATACTACAAAGGTGAAAAATAGCAAGTTTCAATTGTACGATTTAAAAGACCGCAAAAACTACATTGCGCTTGACAGTTCCAACATCACCGTTGACTCCAACCAAATGGTCAGCGACCAACAAGATTTCATTTTTACCGACAATGAAAAATATCTTTTTCTAGGTGTTGACGACTTGGCCAAAGATGAACCGGAAGACAGTTTGTTGCCAACGGAAAAAGCCAAATTGGATCTGTGGCATTACCAAGATCAACGCTTGCAGCCGCAACAATTGAAAGAATTGAAAAAGGACCAAGCCATAACCAAATTGCAAGTCTTGCATCTCGACAATTTTGAATTGATTGCCGTTGGGAACGATAGTTTGTCTGCTCGACCAAGCGCACATTTGGAAGGCGACTATTTGCTCCTCACCAACGTTGATCCGTACCAAGGCACTTACAATTGGACGTATCCGAATCAAGAAGATCACTACCGTGTTTCACTCATCGATGGATCCATTGAACTTTTGAGAAAAGGCGTTTCCATGGGCGGTGAACTTTCTCCTTCTGGAAAATACTATACCTATTTTGACGACAATCTGCGACAACATTTTGCGGTCGATTTGTCTACAAAAACAAGCACTTGTTTAACCTGCGGTGCCAAAAAAATGAACTGGCAAGAGGATGTAAACGGAATGCCTTACACACCTTACGCACTTGGGTTGTTGGGTTGGAAAAGAGGCGAAAACCAGGTTTTTATGCAATCTGAATTCGACATTTGGAAATACTCTTTCGACGATAAAAAACTCACCTCCATCACCAATGGGGAAGGGTATCTCGAAAAAATAGAATTCAATTTGCGCCAATGGAACCGAGATAGTGTATACATTTCTGCAGAAAATAGCTATTTGACGGCCCAAAACAAAAAAACCAAAGACCAGGCGATTTACCAATGGATTGACCATGGCAACCACAACGATTTGATCAATTTGTACCAATCACCGCATGCGTTGACTTCCATTGTGCGTAGCGAAAACAAAGAGACCGTTCTACTGCGAAAAAGCAATTTGCAAGACTACGCAGATGTTTCCGTTTTGGACAAAAATTTCAAAAATGCCAAACGCATCAGCAACACCAATCCACAACAAAGCGAATACAATTGGGCAACAGTGGAGCTCATCGATTACAAAAGTTACGATGGACAAAATTTACAAGCCTTGTTGTACAAACCAGAAGATTTCGATGCTTCTAAATCGTATCCTCTGTTGGTGTATTATTATGAATTGTACACCGATAACATCCACAACCATTATGCGCCAAAACCAACGGCTTCTATAATTTTCCCGACGGAATATGCTTCGGCTGGTTATGTCGTTTTGATTCCAGACATTCGCTACAAAGAAGGTCATCCAGGGAAATCGGCTTACAATTGTATAATGGGTTCAACGGACGCTGCCTTGAAAAAATACACCAACATCGACTCAACCAGAATGGGCTTGCAAGGGCAAAGTTGGGGTGGATACCAAACCGCACAAATGGTGACGATGACCACTCGCTACAAAGCTGCGATGGCTGGAGCGCCTGTTTCCAATATGTTTAGCGCGTATGGCGGTATTCGTTGGGGAAGCGGGTATAACCGACAATTTCAGTACGAACATACACAAAGTAGAATTGGAAAAACAATATGGGAAGCCCCAGAATTGTACGTGGAAAATTCCCCACTCTTTCATTTGCCTAAAGTGAAAACGCCGTTGCTGATTATGCACAACGATGAAGACGGCGCCGTTCCCTGGTACCAAGGAATTGAATTGTTTACGGGCATGAAACGTTTGGGCAAACCTTGTTGGTTGCTCAATTACAATGGCGACGATCACAACCTAATGAAAAATGCCAACCGCATTGATTTGAGTATCCGAATGCGTCAATTTTTCGACTATTATTTGCTGAATGCTCCTGCACCGAAATGGTTGATTGATGGCATACCGGCAACGGAAAAAGGGAAAGAATATCGGTTGGAATTGGTTGGGGAATAGTATTGGTTGAGACATGGGATATTCATACATTAATTCCAGGTAAAATCGGTTGATTGAATCTCATACATTTGGAATTGCAAAATGTAAGTTGGAAGTTGGAGGTTGCCATTTAGAATCGTGGCGAAAATTCAAATTTTTCGAATGAAACTTCGCAAATTTGGGAATTTGGGAATTCCCAAATTTACGAACATTTAATGCTCTGATTTTGTGAATATTAAATCATTTCTCATCACTTTAAGTCGACAATTAATCTATTTTATCTTGTTTCAACCTCTTCACAAGCGATTTGCACGGAAAGGTATTTAAACTACCATAAAGATTCTTCGTTATTCCTTCACCCATTTTTTTGTGGTGGAAGAACCATCTGTAGCAACAACACGAACCAAATACGTTCCTGATTTTAAATGCGCTAAATCCAATTCCGTAGTTTGTGATTCATGGCATATTTTGCCTTGCAGGTCTAGAATTTCTATGGATTTTATTGACGCTTGGTTGATGTTGGATATGTTCAAGTTTCCAGTTGAAGGGTTGGGGGATAGTGTGTAATTTAAATTAGCTGTTTCTTCAATTCCAACATAGCCATTCAGGACGATTAAATGATTTTTATTTTGAGTTGTGCTAAACTGATTCTTTGTAAAAATTCCACCGAAATAATATTTGTCATTAAAAAAAGCAATTGTATTAACGGTAGTATCCAAATCCGCATAAGGTGTGAGAACAGAGTTCGAATAATCATAGGTAAAAATACCTCGCCCGTATGTTCCCCAATTTGTAGAAATATTCAAATCCCCACCAATTATTAAATTTGAGTTGGAAGCTTGTGCAATATCTCGAACCGTTTTTGGGTCAGAATATGGATAATTGGTGTTTGTAATTAAAGGTTGGGTAACTCCGTTTACATACCTTGTCAAAGCTGTGCCATTTGGGTTAATTCCCGCATATCCGCCTAAGTATATTGTGTTACCTTGCGTTAAAATCGAAAAAATTGTGTCGGGCACCCAATCAGAAGAACTAATCCAATTACCAGAATTGTCAACAACAAAATTCTTCGCTTGAAACCAACTAGGATTTAAACCTGAATTTTGGATTTGAATAGAATCAAATTGTCCGGCGAAAATAACGGAATTTCCTAGAGCCATATCGTAAATAACACCTGGTACGTATGCGAATTCAAACCATCCTCCTTGAAAAAACCATACTTCCTGGCCATTAGGAATGGAAGGTGCTGAAACGGAAACTGCCATTTCTGGCCCAATTAAAGGACCTGATAAGAAATCTGTAAAACAGGTTGCCCTCGCATTTGGAACATTCGGTATTTCAATATAAGTCCAAGTGTTTCCATCGAATTTTGCCAAAGGATAAATCACTCCATTTGATTCAAATTCTCCACCAACAATGACGCCATTAACACCAAACTCCCTGATTCCTATTACTTTTCCTGCTATTCCATTTCCAAAACAACTTAAGTGATTATCACTATAATATCCAACGTTTAAACATGGTAAACTATCTAACTCGGTAAAATCACCGCCAACAAGTAATCGATTTCCAGATGATTTTGAACAAGTTACATTTCCATTTGTTCCGCCACCTACTTGCGAATATGTCTGCGTTGGCGCATACCCAGGCTGAATCCACGCCAATTCCTCCAACGTAAAACCATATTCCACGCTCCACTTCACCAATTCTGGTGAAACAATTTCTTTCACGTAAGCAAAATTCTGCGTTTCGGAGATGGCTTTGGAAATTTCGGGAAAACCCGTTTCTTTTACCAAAAAACCAACGGCACAATGTGTTCCAAAATTGTCAATAAAATAGGGTTGACGTGTTTTGTGTCCGGTATTGATGGGGAATTTTCCCGCCAATGCATACGTGTGTAAAATGTCTAAACTGGTTGCTCTGTTTTGATTTTGTTGATCGGTTCGTTTTCCTGAATGTGTATTTCGAAGACTTTTTTCCACCAAGAGCAAATGCATTTGTATCCGCTCACGATCCGAATGGAAAGAAATCAGTTCGTTGGGAACCTCGTTTTGGTGGAGCTGCCAATTTTTATTGATTTCGAATAAATGGTTGTATAATTTGGAGTTTACCCGATAATCCAATCCAAAAGTATTGGATACAAGGAAAAATGACAACATAAGGCAAACAAAAGAAGTGTAAATGGTTTTCATGGTTTTGAAATCTAGTCAGTTAAACGAAGTTAAGACCGATTTTTCATTTTTCCAAAACGGAAATCAAGCAAAATGAACAAGTCTAATGTCTTTGATTCACAAATCTTGGCACCCAAAAAACTATTTCAACTCTTTCAAAATCTTGCTCACATCTTCTTCCGTGGGCAACGAATATTTTGTCCTGCTAAATAAACGTGAAAATTTAACGTTCTTAAGGCAAATTTTAACCCTATGAGATTTGCTGTTCTTTTATTATTTTTTGTTTTCATCCTTGATGGATATTCTCAATTAAGCCTAGAATCCAGCTACAACGCTGTTTACAACGGCCGAAACGTGAACCTTTCCGTTAAACAGAATTTCAAAAATCTTGCTTTGTCGGTGGGTTTAAAATACCACATCAATCGCCCTGAAATGGTACCGTATGGCTCATTTTTCAAAAATTCGGCAACGGCAACTAATTTTGCTGAACACATTGGTTTTCAAATAGGAGTTGACTATTTTTTCTACAGAAGCGATTTCTGTAAAATTGGTGCGTATTACAACAATCAGTTTTCGAGAATGTCTGAAACTTTTATATTTTATTCTGCTCTAGATCAGCTCGTTCCCGTTCCACAGTCCGAATTTGATTATTCTTTCACAAAATTTGAAAAATTATACGGACCAGTAATCGCCTTCGACAACACCATCGGTTTGGCCATGGAGGTTAATCTTTCGAAACGGATTTATACTATGCTTCGAGGCGGTTTTGGAATGATGTTTTGGAAAAATACCGATTCCAGTTTTATAATTGCAGCAAATACTTTTTTCCAACATGGCTACAATTTCACAAGTTTTGGCAGCGTTGGTTTTGGGTACAAATTTGCTAAGCGGGAGAAAAAAGAGAAGGGTAAATCGTGAGACTTCTCACTTCAACCCTTTCAAAATCTTGCTCACGTCTTCTTCCGTGGAACTTAATTTTTCTTTGCAGATTTTGATCAATTCGGAGGCGCGTTTTACTTTTACGGAAAGTTCGTCTACACCAATTTCACCTTCTTCCATGTCGGAAACGATTTGTTGCAATTCGTCAAACGCTTTGTCGTAGGAAATTTCTGTGCTCATTTTTCGGTATTTTTCAATTGGGTGATTTCACTTTCTAGTTCAAAATCATGGGTGAAGGTAACAATTTTGTCGCCTTTTTTCACTTGATTTCCTTTGGAAATAACTTTTCCGTTGACCCTCGTAATGGAGTAACCTCGTTTCAAAACCATTTGCGGACTCAGTAATTCTACGTTGTGCGCCAAGCGAATCAATTGGTCGCCCAATCCTTTCAAAGTTCGGTCGGCGCTGGGTTTGAGTTTCTCCCCTGCCACGGTCAATTTTTGTTGGTGGTTGCGAATTAAAAATTGGGCTTCGCGCACCATTCGTTCGCTTTGGTAACTGATTTCTTTTTCCTTTTTTGTATTCCAATCGCGGAACGAACGAACCAAATTGCGTTCGGTTTCTTTCAACGCTACTTGCTGTTTGGAAAACTCGCTGCTCACCAAGGTCACAAACAATTTTTGGGCGTAATTCAACTGTTGATTGGCTTGCAGCAAAATATTTTCCGCCGTTCGGATCACTACTTTTTGCGCCTCTTCCAAAGGAACGGCAAACTCATGAAAACTGCGAATGATCATTTCGGCCAATTCTGTTGGGGTAATTCCATTTTGGTAAGCCACCATTTCAGCTACGGTCAAGTTGGTGCTGTGACCAATTCCTGTCAAAACAGGCAACGGAAACGTTACGATGGCGCGACACAATTCATAATGGTTGTAACACGTCATACTCACTTCACCGCCGCCGCCGCGCACAATCACCACAATGTCGAAATACTCCTTGACTTGGGCAATTCTCCGCAATTGGTTTTGTATGGATTCGGGAGCCAAATCGCCTTGCAAAGCCGCTGGGAACAAATGCGTATAAAATCGATAACCGTATTCGTTGTTGACCAAAACATTCATAAAATCCGACAACCCTTTGCTGGTATCAGCGGAAATAATGGCAATTCGTTTGGGCAAAAGTGGAAATATAAGTTGTTGGTTGTTGTTCAGAATGCCTTCTTTGGTCAAGCGTTTGAGTGTTTCTTCGCGCTCGCGCTGCAATTCGCCCAAAACAAAGGTTGGGTCGATGTCCAAAATTTGCAGACTCAAACCATAGGTTTCGCTGAAAGTTACTTTCACGAATAACAACAAATTGGAACCTTCTTTCAGGGGTTCTTTCAGCACTTCAATGAATTGCTTGTTGACTTTTTCCATCACCGTTCGCCACATGGTTCCTGACAATTGCGCCACAATTTTTCCGTCTTCCTTTTGCACCAATTCTGGAAAACAATGTCCGCTTGGAAAACGGTTCAATTTGTGCATTTCCGCCTTCACCCAATACGCCATTTTGTAGCGCTCGTCGATTGTTTTCTTGATGGAAGAAACAACTTGTTTGAGGGTGAAGATTTGTTTTTCGGACATGGGAGATTAAAGATACACTTTTTGTTTTTTTCCAGGGTACAACAAAACTTAGAATCGCACCAATCATTGAAAAAGTATTTGTGTTACCTTTGCACAACAAGAAAAACGAAACATCATGGCCAATATCAGCACCTACAATTTTGAAGGAAAACGAGCATTAATTCGAGTAGACTTTAATGTTCCTTTGGACAAAACTACGCTTGAAGTAACGGATGACACGCGGATTCGCGCGGCGAAAAAAACCATCGATTGGGTGTTGAGTCATGGCGGAAGTGTGGTGTTGATGTCGCACTTAGGAAGACCAAAGTCAGCTGCTGACACGCAGTATTCCTTGAAACACATCATTGGTCATACACAACATGTTCTAGGTCATCCAGTAAAATTTGGTGGTGACTGTATTGGCGACGATGCCTTTGCGATGAGCGATTCTTTGGAAAATGGCGAGATCATGCTACTCGAAAATTTGCGTTTCTACGAAGAAGAAACCAAAGGTGACCGCGACTTTGCGCAGAAATTGGCCAAACACGGCGATTGTTATATCAACGATGCTTTCGGAACCGCGCACCGCGCACATGCAAGTACCGCCATCATTGCCGATTTTTTCCCGAACGATAAAATGTTTGGTTTCTTGATTGAGGCAGAAATTATTAGTGTTGACAAAGTATTGAACAGCACGGAAAAACCCTTGACGGCCATCGTGGGAGGAGCGAAAGTTTCATCGAAAATTACCATCATCGAAATGTTGATGGACAAGGTAGACAACCTCATCGTGGGTGGTGGAATGGCGTTTACTTTTGTGAAAGCCCAAGGCGGAAAAGTAGGTTCTTCTTTGGTAGAAGACGATTACTTGGAAACCGCCAATCGAATTATTTCGCTCGCCAAAGAAAAAGGAGTGAACTTGTACATTCCGGTGGACACGGTCATTGCAGACGCTTTTTCAAACGAAGCCCATACCCAAATCGTGAATATTCGTGAAATTCCTGATGGTTGGATGGGATTGGACGCAGGTCCTCAATCGCGGAAAGAATGTGCTGAAATCATTGAAAAATCGAAACTCATTTTGTGGAACGGGCCGATGGGTGTTTTTGAAATGTCCAACTTCCAAGCCGGCACAAAATCAGCAGCCGATGCGATTGTAAAAGCGACTGCAAAAGGTGCTTTCTCGCTTATTGGCGGTGGAGATTCTGTTGCAGCGATCAACCTCTTCAATTATGCTGACAAGGTTTCTTACGTTTCTACCGGAGGCGGTGCGATGTTAGAATATTTGGAAGGAATTGAATTGCCGGGTATTGCTGCTATTAAGCATTAAACTATATCGTTAAATATTTTGTTTCCTGTTGTATTAAATTGGTGCGCTTTGGTTTTTTACCTATCTTTCGCTTACTAAATATATAATTTCTACAACATGAATATAAAACTACTTTGGGTGGCTTTTGCGTCGCTACTTTTTTCTCAAACGATATTTTCCCAATTGGCCGGCTCTGGAAAAGCTTTCGACTTTGCAAGCACCTACATCAATGTACCCAATTCAACGAGTTTGAACCCTTCCACTTCCATTACACTTGAAGCCTGGATTAAAGCCGATACTTATGCTGGAAATTCATGGGAAAACGTAATTATTTCAAAAGATGGCTGGGGGACAGGAAACCAAGGTTATACTTTGCGAACAGGGGCGGGAGGAATTTTATCCTTTAACTTTTCGAGTGCTGGGGTTTGGAAAGAAGTAACCACCTCTGCGGTTATGACGATTGGAAACTGGTACCACGTGGCGGCAAGTTATGATGGAACCACCTTGCGTATTTATGTAAACGGTGTTGAACTAAATACATTGGCTTTCTCAGGTCCAATCACCAACGGAGCCTACGATGTAACTATTGGTAAAATGGCATACTTGGCCGGTGGAACACGTTATTTTGATGGACAAATTGACGAAGTGAAAATTTGGTCAACCGCTTTAACAAATACACAAATCAAAGATTACATGTGCAAGAAAGTAACGTCCTCGCATCCTTCTTTTGCGAGTTTGGCAGGTTACTGGAATTTGGATCAAAGTGGCGTGTTGACGGATCAATCCATGAATGGAAACGACGCAGTGAACGTTGGAGCGACACAAATAAATTCGGGCGCTCCGATTGGTGATGTGAGTGTTTATTCATATTTAAGCCCTGTCAATTTATCTTTATCGTACCCAATGACAGATACAGCTGTGGTATCGAGCTCATCCATTTTGCCTTTGGTGCATTTGTACCGAGTAGACGCAACACCGTTGGTTACCACTGCTGCACCCGTTGTTGATTCCATAGATCAAACGCATTATTACGGTGTTTACACAACGCCAACTCCAGCATCAAGCTATCAGTTTGTGTACAAATATGGTGCTAATCCTTTGTTGATTGGCAACGAGAATTACGGTCAAGTTTCAGCCAGAGCAACTGGTTCTACTACACCGTGGGCACCTGTTGTTTCTGCGCAAAACCAATCTTTGAATACCTTCACCTATGCCGCCACTGGCCGAAAAGAATACATTCTTTCCATTGCTTGCCCTTTGTTAACGATTTCACCTTCCACCACGCAAAATGTGTGTGAAGGAGACACAGTTCATTTTAGCATAACTGGAAATCCAACCAATGTTCAATGGTTTGAAGGATCCACTGCTTTAGTGGGTGAAACAGCGGCTACTTTGAACGTTACTACTTCCGGTGTATACTACATTACTGGAAACGCTGGTATTTGTGCAGATGCAGGTAACAGCGTAACGGTCAATGTGCATCCAATACCAACCGTTTATTTTGGAGATTTGGATACCGTTTTTTGTAAAACAGAAGGATTACAAACCATTACCAACAAAATTCCTGCCGTTGGTGGTACCTACAGTGGACCTGGAATTTTTGGTAGCACCTTCACCCCCAATATGACCTCGGTTGGAACCCACACATTGTATTTCAATTATACAGATGGATTTGGATGCCACAATTCTGATTCAGTTGTGGTAACAATAGGCGACGTGCCTCCAGCTCCTGTGATCACGCAATCCGCTGGATTTGTACTTTGCACACCAGCTTGTGGAACTTTCACGTGGGCCTTGGATGGTGTTGTTATTCCCGGTGAAACTGGAAATTGTTACACGGCTACGGCGAATGGAAACTACACAGTCTTTTGCACAACTCCCGAAGGATGTGAATCGACCATAGCGAGTTATGCAGTAGCAGGTGTTGGCATCGAAGAACTTTCTTGGGGCAATTTGATTGAAATTTCTCCTAATCCAACAAACGGTGCATTAAAAATTTCTTTGCCGATTGTCGCAAATGAAAACTTACCGTATGAAGTTATGACGGCTAATGGTCAAATTGTTTCTTCTGCCCATTTTTCAGGTTTGCAAGCGGAACTTAATTTGCAAAATTTAAGTGAGGGCGTTTATTTCATCGTTATAACTGGAAATGAAGGAACAATCGTTCGTCGCATAGTAAAAAATTAAACAGTTTTTTATCAATTAAATACAAGGGCTAGTGCATTCTAGCCCTTTTTTTATTGGGTTTTGACACTTCGTAAATTAACGAACGTACGAGTGTTAAAAACATACTGATCCGAGATGAACTGAATTTCATCTTTTTATCTACTTTTAAAAAACCAAAACATCTAAATTATGAAAAAACAATACCTTTTTCTAGCGCTATTGGCTAGTGGTTTACTTTTGAATAGCTGTGCGACAATTTTACGGAAAGACAAATCCCAAGTAGTGAATTTTGCTCCAAAACAAGACAATACCTTGGTTTTCGTAAATGGAGAATACATTGGTCAATCCCCCGTTTCCATGGAGGTAGATGCCACACAAAACTACAACGTGAAATACGTCAACCAATCCTATATGACAGAATCTTTTCAAATGAGAAAAGGCGTTTTGCGCAAATGGTTGTTAGCGGATTTGGCTTGTTTGCCTGTGACAGCAATTGTACCGATGTTGGTAGACAATTATACAGGTGCTTGGAGTGGTGTTAAAACGAGTGCTATGCCAAAATCCATGCGTCATTGGTCTGAAATTGCCGATCCAAAAACCTATTTGAACACATTGTTCCAAATAGAAAATCTATACTTTGAATCAGGAAGTGATGTGATTAAATCCGAAGCTTATCCCAACTTGGACAAATTGGCTAATATTCTAAAAATGAATCCGGATGTGAAAATCGCCGTGCACGGACATACTGACATTACTGGCAACCGAGAAGCGAACGTAACACTTTCTCAAAAACGTGCTGCAGCTGTGAAAAAGTATTTAACTGACAAAGGTGTAAATGGAAGTAACGTTACTTCCGAAGGTCACGGTCCTGATATTCCATTGATGAAAGGCGATACGCAAGAAGCATATGCATTCAACCGTCGCGTTGAGTTTGCTTACTTCTTGTAATAAAAGACAATAAAACCCCAAAGAAACCCTTTGTTGCTTCGGCAATGGAGGGTTTTTTTATTTTATTTCTATTCCAATGAGCAAAACGTCGTCCACTTGATCATGGCTGCCTTGCCAAGCTTTCAATTTATCTAGAAAATAGATCTTTTGTTCTGTAATCGGTATTGATTTAAGTTCTCCGAGTAATTCTTTGAATCTTTTTTTCATGAATTTTTTCCCTTTTTCGCCACCAAATTGCGAATAATAGCCGTCTGAGCAAAGGTAAAATCGTTGATTGGGCTCATACGTATGGGTTTTGGTTTCAAATAACTTCTTCGCTAATTCGACTCCGCCTCCTATACTATTCCGATTACCCGTAATTTCAAGGATTTTCCCGTCATTCGTCACTAAAAAAACGGGGCGCAAGGCACCTGAAAAATGCATTAATTGATCTTGTGTGTCCAGCCGACAAATGGCAATGTCCATTCCATCTCTTACCATTTGTCTCGTATCTCCACCAAGTGCCGTGGCTAACTTTTGATCCAATCGATACAAAATATCGGCAGGATTTTCAATGCCTTCTTCCACAATGACTTGGTTCAACAGATTGTTGCCAATTATCGACATCAAAGCACCTGGCACGCCATGACCGGTACAGTCCGCTACGGCAATGAATTTGGATTTTGCCGTCTCGAGGCACCAGAAAAAATCACCACTCACGATATTACTGGGTCTAGAAAGCATAAACGACTTTTCAAATACTTCTTTCAACGTGCTGGGGGCAGTTAACAAGCCTAGTTGAATTCGTTTTGCATAATTAATACTGTCCGTGATATTTCTGTTTTTATCTTCTAATTCACTTGTTCTTCGTTGCACCCGATCTTCCAATTCTGCAAGGGTTTCCTCTAACTCCCTTTCCGCCATAATTTGAGAAGTAACATCCTGTGTCACGCCATACATTCTAATTGGTTGGTTTTTTTCGTCCAATTGGAATTTTGAATACGAGGTTACATATTTTAGACTTCCATCCTTGGATACTATTCTAAAATTGTCTTGCTTCTCAGTAAAATGCTTCAAACTGTCTTGAAAATTCGTATATGTCTCTTCTCGATCAAATGGATGAACATGAGAAAAGAATAATTCAGGTGAAGGAACGACTTCATTAGGTAAATAGCCCAAAATGCGAAAAAGCTCATCCGACCAAGTTTCTAGTTTTTTGTCAAAATCAATTTCAAAACTACCTATGTGCGCCATGGCTTGGGCATGATTCAAATTCGATTCACTTTTTGCTATTTGCTTTTGGGTCTCTAACTGTTGGTTTTCTTTTTCTAATAACTCCAGAGCAAAAGAAATATCTTCGCTGGCTTCCGTCAAAAGGTCTATTTCGTTTTGAACAAAATGATTGATTTCAGACGAATACAATCCAAAAACACCTATGACCTCTCCAAATTTCTTGAGCGGATAAACGATTACAGAATTTAGTCCGTTTTTCTGAAAAATATCGTGAAATACTTCCATATTTTCGTCGTTCAGCAAATCTTGAATAATAGCATGCTCACCTGTGCTTAGCGCAGTTCCCGTGGGTGTAATTCGTGGGCCTCTCAACGACTTATCCAAATCTGGGATTGATTTTATGAATTCTAAAATCTCCTTAGAACCGAAATAATTGTCCAGCACCAATTTTCCTTCTGCATTGAGTAAACCTATCCATGCCAATTTGTACCCACCAACATCCAGCGCGACTTGACAAGCATTTTCAACTAGTTCCTTTTCACTTTTTATGTGAACAATACTTTGGTTGATCCCACTCAAAAAAGCATACAGTCGATTGGAATTGGCAAGTTCCTTCTGCGTCTTTTTCATATTGCTAATATCTCGGTAGATGGCAGATGCTCCGATGATTTTCCCGCGCAAATCTACTATAGGTGAGACCGAAACGGAAACATGCACCAAGGTTCCTGAACCAGTAACCCGTGTGGTTTCATAATTTTCTATTCGTTCGCCTTTTTTTATTTTGCTTACTTTCTTGTGGAAATCCAATTCCAGATTCCTCGGAACCAAAACAATCGACTCTTTTCCGATCACTTCTTCCGCTCGGTACTCAAATATTCTTTCTGCCCCTTTATTCCAACTGGTGATTTGCCCTTCAAGATCAAGGCTAACGATTGCGTCATGCGTAGAATTGATAATCGATTCATATAAATCACGCTGCTCCTCTTCCTTTTTTTGTTTTGAAATGTCAGAATAAAAAATTGACAAACCATCGCTGGTTGGGTATACTTTTAAGTGAAACCATCGTTCCATCGGTTCATAAAACCCTTCTGTTTCAATATATTTTCGAGATTCCATGGCCTGAGTGTAGGTATCCCAAAAAATGGTACCCCTTAAGTCCGGATGCACTTCCCAAAGCACCTTGCCCAAAATATCCTCTTTTGAGCCTTCATGATTTCTCATGGCGGCATCATTGAGAAAAGTGTACACCCAATTCCTGTTAATAGAAAAAACTGAAAATTCAATATGGTTGAGAATACTGTTGCTTTCTTCCAACAACTTTTTTAGCCTTGATTCTTTCTCTACTTTTTCAGTAATATCAGTTGCTATAGCAATATAATGGTGCTCGCTTGAATTATTTACTATGTGTGGATACACCGTTGATTCTATCCAATAAATGTCTCCGTTTTTAGCCTTGTTTTGAAACTGGCCTTTCCAAATTTCTTCTTGGGTAATCGTTTTCCAGAATTCTTGCATGTATTTTTCGTCGTGGAACCCAGATTTGATCACATCATGTTTCCGACCGATTAACTCCTCTCGACTGTATTTTGAAACTTTACAAAAATTCTCGTTGACATATTGAATTTCTCCGGCATAGTTGGTAACCCCTACAATAGAATTTTTTTTGAAGGCCTTTCGAAAATGTGGCGCTTTATTTAGCTCACTTTCCCAATCAATCGATTCATTGGATTTTTCCATTTCTATTTAGCAAGCAAATCAGGTAGGGTGTCGTTCGTAGTTTTTGTTTTCTGCTGACAAGCTCTAAAGCTAATTTAAGTCTTATTAAGACTAGTTCCAAATTTAAATCGTTGCAATCCACTCAAACTATGTATTTCCACAGTCTCAAAAAAAAGTTTGCTACAACGTTTTTCTACATTTAAAAATCTTCCGAAAGCCTGTAAAATATTTGTTATCAATAGATTGCGTTTTTGGCCGTTTTTAAAAAATGAAGATTAGAAAACAAGATTAAACCGATAAATTATTTTCACAAATTGTTAAATCACTTTTCCATCTTTGTCGCTTGAACAGATAATTACTGCTTTTCGGCCGTTACTATTTGTAAAATGATGGTGCCGTTAGTGGACAGATTCAACAGAGGAAGCTCCACTTACATCTTGTCGTATGCGAGGATTTCCCTTGTAACGCACTTCACTTGCGCCGCTCACATCAATATTCAACTGATGAGTGGCAAAAACTTCGCACGAACTTGCTCCTGAAAGATCCAAATCGATGGTTTTGCTTTTCAATTTAAAAGCACTCAATTCTCCCGCGCCACTGATGTCCACAATCAAATGATCGATGTTGGAATCTTCACCCAATGCCACAAAACTACTCGCGCCACTAAAATCAAATTCTAGCTCGTTCAGGTGATCAAAATGCTGCAATTCTATTTCAGAAGCACCGCTCGCCCCAATGTATTGAATAGTAGGTACAGTAATATAAATACTCAAATCCAAATTGTTGTAGTTCCCGCGATCGAGATCAAATTCCAAGCGACCACTTCTTACTTTGGCATCCAAGTGCTTTAAAACATTGTCATGACTTTTTACGACTACAGATTGTTTGTCCCCTTGGCGAACAAACAACTTCATGGCACCAGAAACTTCCACCTCTTGAAAAGTACCAACGTTCAAAGTTCGTTTGACCAAAGGTCCTTTTCCTTCAAAATTTTCATTTAAAAATTCATCACAAGAACCAAAAGTGAAAAGGCCGATGCCCAAAAGAAGAATACCCATTGCTTTCATATCGTTTTATTTTTTCGTTACAAAAGCCAAAGTATACATTTTCTTCAACCAAGTTCAACGATAATCGGTCGACGGTAAAAACTTGTCGGTAAGTGGGCGTTTTTAATTCCCCAAAAAAGATCCATACATCCAAACCAATTTTTCCTGTTCACGGATGTAATCACTCATCAACGCATTCGTTCCCTCATCATCCGCCTCTGCACTCAATACTAAAAGTGCGCGTTGTTTTACCAAAAGAATCTGAAAACTATGCAAAATGCTCTTTATATTGGTTTCGCCATCGTGTCCCAATTTTACTTCCAAAATTTCCGACAACTGCAAGTAATCACTAAAAGCATGCGTTGGCGTATGTCCTAAAGTCAGCACCCTTTCTGCTAATTCATCGACTTTCAATAGCAAATCATTGTACAATTCTTCGAATTTCAAATGCAACTCGAAAAATTTAGGTCCTTTTATGTTCCAGTGAAATCCACGTACGTTCATATATAAAATCTGATAATTGGCCAATAAATCATTCAATTGTGTTGCTAACTCGTTGGCTTTTTCGTTGTTCAATCCTATTGCGTTCATGTTGTTTTTGTTTTGTTTCTACAAATTTACAGCCTCTTAACTCATCAATCAAATTGATAATAACTATATTTGTATAGTAATAATTGATAGGTTTATGACGCTTCAACAATTGGAATACCTGATTGCACTGGACGATTATCGTCACTTCGTGAAAGCCGCGGAAAGTTGTTTTGTAACGCAACCAACGCTCACCATGCAATTGAAAAAAATGGAAGACGAAATTGGGCTACAATTGTTTGATCGACAAAAAAAACCGTTGCGACCAACGGAAGCGGGTGAACAAATTATCCGCAAAGCGCGATTAATCTTGGGAGAAGTAGCCGATTTAAAGGCGTTTGTCAGTCATGAGACAGACGAATTTGAAGGCGAGTTCACGTTGGCCGTTATTCCAACGCTTGCTCCGTATATTTTGCCACTGTTTTTGCCCAATTTCATCAAAAAATTTCCTTCTACAAAATTGATCATCCAAGAGATGCAAACGGCTCAAATTCTCGATGCCTTGCAGAAAGGAAGTTTGGATATGGGATTGCTGGTTACGCCACTGGAAGAAAAACACATCCGGGAAATTCCGCTTTTTCACGAACCCTTTTGTTTGTTTTTACCGAAAGAACATCCCTTGCAAAAATTTGGAAAAATCGACCCAAAACAACTCGATTCGGAGGCCATGCTTTTTTTGGAGGAAGGCCATTGTTTTCGCGATCAAGCCCTTTCCATTTGTTCCAGCCGCAGCTCCAAAGACAACCCGGCATTTGAATACCGAAGTGGCTCTATTGAAACGTTAAAATCCTTGGTGCGCGAAAATTTAGGATACACCTTGGTGCCAAAGCTGTCTGTTTTGAATAGCATTCGTGATGCGCATGTCAAAGAATTTATCGAGCCAGTTCCGGTGAGAGAAGTGAGCATAGCTGTACACAAAAGTTTTAGCAAAGAAGCATTGATCGAAGCGATTCGTGATAGCATTTTGCGAAACTTACCCAAAGACTTTGATCAAGCACGAACTTTTACCCGCGTGAAATGGAGATAAGAAAAGCCACCGTCCAAGACCTTCCGGGTATTCTGGAAATTCTCAATTACGAAATTCAACATTCAACAGCTGTTTACGATGAAAATATCCGCAGTTTAGACCAACTTAATGCTTGGTTTTTAGAAAAAAATAAAGCAGGATTTCCTGTATTTGTGGCAGCAGAAAACCAGCAAATTTTGGGCTACGCGACGTTTGGTACATTCCGACCTCACGACGGTTTCCGACGCACGGTTGAGCATTCTATCTACATTTCAAAAGATATTCGTGGAAGGGGAATTGGCCATTTGTTGATGGAGCAAATTATAAATGCTGGTCGCGAATTGGGTTATCATGTTATGGTCGCAGGCATAGACGCGAACAATGTAAAAAGCATTCAATTTCACCTTGGGTTTGACTTTGTAGAAGTAGGTAGAATGACGGAAGTAGGCCAGAAATTTGGCGCTTGGTTGGACTTGGTTTTTCTGCAAAAAATGCTGTAAATCCATTACTTATATTTCACGCTAACTATTATTTTCTCTCATATTTTCCATTTCGATTGAACCCTTTTCAGACTTTCATGTACTGCTGATTATAAAAATTGGTCTCATGAAAATATTACTTTCTTCTATCGTTATCTTACTCATCGTTCAAACTTCCTCGGCCACAACCCTTTTCCAGCAACTCTGCACGTTCAATTACAACTGGGAAAACTATGAAAGCAGGGTTCCTGAAAAAAAAGCTAAAAATTTCAAGTCAGAAACGGAATACATTCAAGAGCATTTAAAAAATGTTTTGGTGATTCTTCGCACCAATCCCGTTGACCAATTTTCGTCCCGACAATTGGCATCTCGACACATACTCATGAAAGTATTGAGCGACTACCGTTCGGAAGGTCGATTCCCGGTAAACTATTACCACGAAGAACGCATTCCCGTTTTCATCGATGAGCACCAGACGCATTGCGCTGTCGGGTTCTTGATGCAACAAACAGGTGACGAAGCGTTGGCTGTTGCAACGGCGCGAAATGATAATTACATATGGGTAAAAGACATCAAAGACCCAAAAGTAATCGCTTGGCAAAAGAAATCTGGATTCACTTTGGAAGAATTGAAGTTGATTCAAGGTGCGTACGATTTCTATATGGAGCGGGCGTTTACGGCTCCCAACAAATATGAAATTCCGCAGAAACCAGAAGTGAAAACCGCCTATTTCGAAGATGAATTGACCGAAAAAGAATTAAAACACAAAGAAAAAAATGTTTGGTTCCTTGGAGAAGGAAAAAATCAAGTTTTGCACGGAAAATGGATTCAAAATTATGCCATTGGCATGCCTTGGATTGAAGGTTATTTCATCCATGGAAAACGTTCCGGACAGTGGAAAGAATATTACCAAGGCACGACCATTTTGTGCCGAACGGAAAACTGGCAAAACGATAAATTGAACGGTATTCGACGACGCTTTGATCGAAATTCGGGCGAAATTGTTGAGGAAATTCTTTTCAAAAATGGCGTTGCGGTAACCAAAACAAACCTAGACCAATCACGTGGCATCAAATGGATTCGAAAACCATTGGATTCGGTTTCGGTTTACACGGAAGCGTATACATTGGAAGGCGCACTGTTAGCGTCTGGGAAAGAAAAAGTATTCAATCCAGGTAATTTGTTGTGGTTTCAAAACATCGAGTTAACGGCCTTGAATTCAGCTGCCATAACGGCACGTGAAGCATCTATTCAACAAAGCGATCTAAGCCCATTCCACAGAAGAGCCAATCTTTACAATTCTCCTCCTTTGGTAGAATACAAAAAAGACGGGGATTGGATTTTTTACAGAAACAGCATACAATCGACAATACAATACACCGAACCAACCACTTTGTCCAATCGGCTGAGTCTTGACTTCCGAATTTTTGGCCCTGAACTCTACACGCAAATTCATACCATGGGCGAAGTGCCGCTTCAAAATGGGTATGACTCCATTGTTGCGAAATATGAAAACAACTCCATTCACGATTTTTACGGCTATGGAACCACTGATTTCACGCACATAAAATTGAATTATTACGAAGTAAACAATCTTGTAAAGATCGTTGAAATAAATCCATACTATCTAGGTTCTTCTGGCTATCAACGGTCAAATGATTTTGGATTTCCGCGGCGCATCGCGAATCCAGTGCTCAAAGAAATTGGTCAATACAACCAGCAAGGCTTGCGCATTGGCACCTGGAAACACTTCAATACGCAACGACAATTGTTTAAAACAGAAGAATACATTCTCCCAAGTAAAGATGAAACGGCTAGCAATGAAAACTAGTTCCATTTTAGTATCACACGATTACTAACCAATCGTTTATTTACGCTACAAGTGAGACCTGTTTGCTTTTTTGCAAGTAGGTCCTTGCTTTTTATGTAGGTCACTCAACAAAATTCTCACGGGTCAATTTTGTTGAGTGACCGGGTTTTGCACATTGGCAATTTGTGTTTAACTTGCTGGGTATATTCTGGAAATGAAATACTTTTTTATCTTCTTTTCATTCTTCGTGTTTTCAGGGCTTATGGCCCAAGAAAAGTCTCCTTTTATTCTGGAAGGAAAACTGCTGGATGCTACATCAAAAAGTCCCATTCCTTTTGCCAAAATCGTCAACAAAACTTTCCGAACTAGCACCATTTCGAATGAAACGGGCTATTTTAAACTGGAGGTCAGCGGTGCGAATGACGAAATCATTGTTTCGCAAATTGGATATACAACCCAAAACGTAATGTACGATGTATCCATTCCCTTCCAACTCGTTTACCTGGAAGCGCATATCCAACTCATCCAGGAAATGATTGCGATGCCGCGTGATATTTCTTATTTGTGCCATTTAATTCAAAAATGCAGATTGTCCGCTGGTACCGAAAAAAACAATGGAAAAGCCTATTACGAACTCAAAACGTATATCGACTCCAGCCAAATAGAACTGATAGAAGGATTTTACAATTATGCTTCTGTCGGTTACGATGTCCGGCAGCTTGATTTGAAAGCGGGACGGTTGGCCATTCAGCCTGAAAATGGAAAAATGTTTATGTCTTTTGAAAGTTCCAAAGCCATTAGCCAAATGAAATTGTTTCAGCACAACGACTATTTTCCGATGGGACCCTTTGAAATGAAAGCACGTGAAATCCAAAAGAAATATTATTTGAATTTGACGAATAAATATGTGTTGGACAACCGTGACTCGGTTTATGTAATCGAATACCGACCAAAAGATACAACGGGTGCTTTTTTTACTGGAACCATTTGGCTGAATAAATCTCGATTTCAAATTTTGAAAGTAACGACGAACTGTACCGACTGCGCCAATTATCCTTTTGTACCCATTTTTCCTGTTGACAAAATCCTAAAACTGGATCTTCACATCACCAAAACTTTTCAGGAAAACAAGGGCAAAATGTGTTTCAATCATGTGGATTTTCAATACAACTTGGACTACAAAAGCATCCGACGAGATTCGACCTTTTTTTACCATCAACCCATTACAGATTCCACTCCCGATTCACTTCTTGAAATTTTTCAGATCAAAACCAATGCTGTTTTGTACAGCTGCGATTTCCATTCGCAATTCAATTTACCGAAATTCAAGTTTGGTGAAAATGTGAGCGATTATCGAAAAATCAATGGTCTTCCTTACGATTCTTTCTTTTGGGAAAACAATACCGAAAACCGTGTGAATGCACAAAAAAAAAGCAACCAATTGTTTTTTACGGACAGCAGTTCCGTTCGCGACAAGGAATTATTCAATTTTTACTTTTACGGCAAACACAAGCTTGCTTTCATTTATTGGTACCGGGAATGGTCCAACAATCGAATCCGTTTTCGGAATGTGTCTGAAACAGAAATGGAGCCAGATTTGAATCCTTCTGCGGCAAAACCAATGGCCCCGATTTTAAATGTGGACAAGTACGATTTGGTCGTTCAATTGTTTGCGGATCGCAGCACCTACAACGATTCTACGCATGTAATCACAGCTACCATTTTCGATCCATTTGAAAGCTACTATAATCTACCCATGGACATGGCAACCCATTGCTTTATCAACATGTATTTCGATTTGCACGAAATTGCACGACGTGAATTGCAACAAGCATTGGAAAAAGATCTAGAACATTTCGATGAAATTTACAACCAGTTCATGAAAAAATTCGAAAAAACAAAACGCCAATTTTTGAATGATGTGGAACGCGGCACCAAGGAAGAAAAGATGATAACTTGGAACCATTTTATTTGTGCGCAATTGGGCATAGACAACCTTGATTTATTCAACCCTTTTCCGAAAGAGTAACTTATTTTTCGCGTTTAAACAAGTGCTTTATTTTCCAAAAAATGCGTTTATGCCAAGGTGGCCTTGTAAAGTCTTCTGTCGAAATCATTGGCACTCCAGCGGTATGCCATTCTTCTTGCACAATCGTTCCGTGCAGAGATTCACGAACGACTCGTGTTTCTTGAATCTCCATCGTTTTCATATTGTTTTCAGACGTGACCAACGTTTCCATCTTTGTTGGCTTTTGCTGGCTTGGTATTTCCTTTTTGGTCGTGTTTTCCACCACTATTTTTCCAATAGCGAATTGAGTGGAATCTACTTCAATCGTTGGTTTACGTGGCTCAACAACTTGTTCCAAGGTTTTTGGTGAATCTGTATTAACTGTGCTTCCATCCGACGAACAAGCAGCCGTCAACAATACCGTTGCCAAAATAGGGCGCAAAAAGTTGTGCTGGTTTTGAGCAATTGGTTGCGTTAAATTTTCATTCAATCTATCCAACTGTCCAAAGCGAAAACGTCCACAAGCTTTTCCATTTTCAGGTTTTTCATAAAAAGAAATAATCTGTTTGTCGGTAAATCCCGAAAAATCCGTCACCTTTTTTTGACAAACCGCACAATGGCGACCTTGCTCTACAGGGGTCATTTTACCCCAATCTTCATGGCAAGGTGTCGGGATTTCAATTTTTGTTATTCGGGCCATTTTTGCGCTTTTCTTTTAGATGCACAACAGTTTATTTTTCCATAAATGAAAAATCAGCTGAACTCTACAAATGGATTGTGACCAACCCTCCTATAATAGGATGAATAAAACCTCAGACCAATTGTCTTGCAGAAGTTTTAGCGTGACCCAAAACTTTGTGTTGTTCCAAACCTACGATATTGAAATTTCCTCCTTTGTCATTGTAGTCATGTTGAAATTCGTGCAAGGCTTCCATGGTAGTATTGTCAATATAATTGGATGCTGCCAAATTTAATACCACCATTTTCCCTGGTTGAATAGCTAGAATTTTTTTCTTCAATCCAATCAAATTGGTAAATACCAAACTTCCTTGGGTATTCATTTGGGTGGTTTCGGCATCTTCGACAACAATTGCTTTTGCCTTGAAAAGTTCATTGGGTTTAGCTCCTCGCAAGAAGGTGAGAATTAGTTTCAGCAAAATCCCTGCTCCAATTCCAATTAATAAATCGGTTGCCAACGTTATAATGAGGGTAACTACGAAAACAAAAAAAGGCTCTTTCCCCAATTTCCACATGTGCATAAACTCCTTTGGATGCGCCAATTTGAAGCCAACGTATATCAACATCGCCGCCAACGCTGCATTCGGTATCATTTCAATAAAAGGCACCATGAACAATACAGCAATCAACAAAAATAGTCCGTGAAAAAAATTGGCCCAACGAGTTTGTGCACCGTTGATGACATTCGCGGAGCTACGCGCTACTTCGCTAATCATCGGCATTCCACCTAACATTCCAGCCAACATATTGCCTCCTCCGACGGCCATCAAATCTTTGTTAAACGCTGACTTTCGTTTGTATGGGTCCATCCCGTCAATCGCTTTTGATGTCAACAACGATTCAATACTGCCTATTAAAGAGAACAAAATTACATATTGAACAAAGACGCCCATTTTCTTAATCCCAGCAAAATCCACTTGAATCAATCCGTCTTTGTAGACATCAAAAATACTTCCGATTTTCACCAACGAAAAATTGGCTATGGCACCTTCAGTATGGATATGCAGTGCTTGACCTAGCGGAATGGCGACAATCAAGACCATCAGCGGAGCCGGAATTTTTTTAATCTTCGCATTTTTGATATATCCAAAACCAAAAAGCAACACCAAACAAGCAATACCAATTTCTGTAATGTGTGCATTTTCGTGCACCAAGCTGCGGGGTATCCTAGCCAACAATTCGAGCGGTTCTAAACCATTCAAAGTCGCTGGGTCTATACCGAGTAGAATATGAATTTGTTTGGCCATGATAATTACTCCAATAGCTGCCAACATGCCGTGAATAGCTGAAGCGGGGAAAAAATCAGCCAATCCTCCCAATTTAAATAGGCCAAAAAGAACCTGAATAAAACCTGCAACGACAACCGCTCCCAAGGCCAAATGCCAACCAATCAATCCACCACCATACGCGCCAACTGCGCCACTCGCGATGACAATTAATCCGGCTGCAGGACCTTTGATGGACAGCAAGGTGCCTGAAAAGAAACTTACGAAAACGCCCCCAATAATCGCCGTTACCAAACCAAAGATTGCCGGGAAGTCAGATGCTTTGGCAATCCCCAAACTCAAGGGCAACGCCAATAAGAAAACCAGAAAACCAGAAAGTGCATCTTTGGTAAAGTTTTGTTTTAATCCCACGAAACCATCAGCTGGGATTTTTTTAATTTTTTTTGCATTCATACTTTTAATTTTTTAAGACGCTTTTAGCGCCGTTGAATGATACGTTTTACAATGTGGTCCGAAGTACAATCGTGCATAAATTCGCACGACACTGATTCCTCCAATGATGTAGGATAGTGCATTGAAAACGGCCAGAAATATTTGATTTTCTTGAATATGACTGAAGAGCAAATCTTCTCCAATAAACGTGGGAGTTATTGGGAAACCCATAACGCCCAAACAGGTGATAAAAAATACAAATGCCAACCGAGGGTGTTGATAAACATGTCCGTAGTAGGTATTCAAACTGAAATATCTTTTCTCTTTTGATCTCAAATAAAGCAGCAAACCATAACCCGCTGCTCCCATCAAAATCACACCACTCAAGTAAAAGGCAACTTCCTTCACCGTCAAAGCGCCCGCAAAAGAGGTTGCCAAGATGGACCAGAAGTTGTTGGTCATCAAAAGTATCCAGGCCAAAAGAGGAGATTTTCGTTCACCAAAAGCACGAAACACCATCATCAAACCGATGAAAGCAAAAATCTCTGGCAAATATTCTAAGAATTTTGGATCAATGATCGATTTGTTGAAATACAACGCCACACCCAAAAGGTAGATCGGTCCAAAAACAAAAACGCCATTTTTCAGTGTGATAAATGACAGATTCTGTCCGATTTTTTTGATGTTTCGAAAAACAAATTTGTTCAAAATGTGATCCAATTTGAATTCACGCAAACTCAATTGGTAAATCGTGTATTCCCATTTTTTCCAGTACGTACTAACAATGGGTTGCGTTCTTTTTTCAAAATGATAAAACTGCTCCCGAATTCGGTAAGCCACAACCGAAGGCGAAACCAACAGTTGATAGGTCCGCATGAAGGCATTTCCCGCGAAGTGTACCAAGGCCAAAGCTTCCAGTCCTAAAGCAATTTCAATGAAAATAATACCAATTTGCACAATCGAGGCATAGGCTACTTTCGATTTGATTGATGACTGAATTCTGGCGATTGGTGAAGCAACAAGTGCCGTAACTAAGCCCAACAAAACAATCAATATTCGGATGTAAATTTGCTCCGACCAAAACGGATACGTTCGCATCAAAAGGAAGGCGCCAAAATGCACAGAAAGGGATCCGTAAAAAATAGCGCTAGACGGTGTTGGACCTTCCATCGCTCGTGCTAACCAAGAGGAAAAAGGCAACTGTGCTGATTTGACAGCTGCTGCCAACAAAATCATCAAAGAAATGAAAATGGCTGCTGCGCTATGATCTGCCACGTGTCGGTGCACCGCAGCATGGTTTTCCAGTTGTGAAAAAGTAATGTTGGCTTCCCACAAGTGGTGACTTCCCCACATGGCTAATAATACGCCCACATCCCCTATTCGATAAATTGAAAAGACACGCATCGCATTCCGCACGGGCAAATAACGCTCTCGATAGAAAGCCACCAACAAAAAGGACGAAATTCCCAGTATTTCCCAACCTACAAAAAGGGTTTCAAAATTTCCAGAAAAAATCGTGAGGTTGTAGCCCAAGAAAAAGAACAAAATCGTGTTGAAAAATCGCTTGAACCCTTTTTCACGGTGAATGTAAAACCGACTAAAAGCCGTAATCATGAACGTTAAAAAAGCACCGACCAACAAATAAACAGCGGTTACACGATCAAAATACAAATCAATTAAAAAAGAGTAATCAACCGATTTGTAAAGGGTAATTTCCTTCAAATTGATGGATTGAAAACCTTGTGCTGCCCAAAAGCCAATAAACACGAAGGCAGCAACCAACGTACCCAACGAAGTAATGAAGGCTGTTGTTGAAATTGCAAATTCATGTTTCTCTGGAATCAACAGTGAAATAAAAAATCCCAAAGCAGGTATCCCGATGAAAAGATTGCAAAAAATAGGCAAATGTTGAATGATATATTCCATTTTCTTTAGGATTTAAGGATGTAAACAGGTAAATTTTCTGTCGAAGATTCGATGAGATGATTTATATCTGACGTTTCTTTTACCTCACTATTCAACGGGTGATATTCAACAAATTTTCCCTCCACATATCGATGCAACAATTTACTTTCAGGATGCAAAACCACCAGGTGTATCCACTCATCTTGAAACCATTGCTGCGCTTCTGGATTATTTTCCAAAGTAGTCATCACCACTTCTGGAAATTGCTCAATGTACATGAGCAAACGCATCGGATCATGAATTTCCACCATTTGAAAAGGCAAGCCTGTGCGCAAATCGCCATCGGAACCATTGGCAACACCAATTAATCCCATCACGTTGTGTGGCAATTTCGACCCAGCTCCCAAGCGGTCCTTATCTACTCTGGAAAAATAATATTCCAAATTAATCCCACCACAAACCGGTGCTGCTGCCCCCAAAATTCCTGCTAAATATTCTCCTTTTGGATCCAATCGGTAATCGTACGAATTCATGAAAGCCCGACGGTCCAAAAACAAATTTTTAAACTTTTCTCTTCTGCCAATGATGCACAAGGTATTGGTTGCATGGTTGTATTCTGGTCGAGGTTCAAACAAGGAAACAGAACGAAGTTTTACCTTGTCATGAACTTCTTTTGCCGAACCGTGGGTAGACGAAAGCGCAAACCGTCGTGATCTTTCTTTCGCTTCTAAATCCAGTGCTTGTTCAAACACCTCTTGAATCGCTTGATGCTCTTTCTGATTGGCTTCTGTTAAAATTGATTCATCGAAATATTGAATTTCATCTCGGGTTGTATCTTGCAAAGCGCCGATGAACTGCGTTGTATCAGGAATGTTTACTCCTTGTTCTTTCAATTTTTCACGAACCCGTTGATCGTTCAACATGTGCGCAGCTACTCGTGCGTTTACAGATCCGGGGCGTCCCGAACAGGCGCCACAATCATACCCGGCATAATACGTGTTGTTCACGCTACTCGCTCCATGGCCCACCAAATAAATCAGCGAAGCATAATCTTTTACTAGACCAATGCTTATCAAAAGTCGGCCCATCGCATCTGCCATCTCTTCCACAGTAAAACCAACCAACAATCCTTCATCGGTGACCTCACCTTTGTGCTCAATCGTCAATTTTGCTTTTGCATCCATGTGTTGAAACGAGGAAACAGAACTGGCGGAGGAGGTCGGCCTGAAAATATTCGCAAACAACTTAAAACCAGACCACAATCCTACTGTTGCGGTGGTGATCCCTGATCGCCACAAAGAATGATCATGATTCGTAAAGTGGTATTCTTTGTTTGATTTCCGTTCCGTTTCTTCCTCACGAATCAAGTGAGTAGGAGTCAAAGGTGCCGGACAAATCTGCGTATGAAACGCACTGTATTCTGGCTGAAAATGTGCTACTATATTGAAATGTCCAGGTGTTCCATACGTACTACAATTCGCATCTACTTGCTCTACTGAACGACGGATCGAACATTCACGATCATCGATGCAAAACAAGGCTTGAAAACTAACTTGGGGGGCTACAGAATCGTCTTGACTTGTTTTTTCTAATCCGGCCAAAACACCGTCGTAATAAGACCATTCGTACGCTTCTTGCCATATTTCTAGAATCGTCGCCAATTCTGTTTTTTCGACAGGCCCAAATAAATCAACATTTTTGTTTTTTACTTTCAATCCAAGTGGAATCCACGTTTCACCAAATTTTCCGTCTAATGCGTCAATTTCCAACAACAACTCAATCGCAATAAAATCAGCTAATGAAATGTTTCTTTTGTCCAATAAACCTTTCGGATTCACTTCCAAAACGGCCACCATTCCAGACCAACCTGGATGCGCAAAACTCAAATCGAATAAATATTCTTCGTAATATTTTTCTTTGTAAATAAGAATATCCAACAATTCGGTCAACGTCAATTTCTCTTGATTGAGTAATTTTTTTGCCCGTTTGCTTTTGAAAAAACTGATGTAACTATTTTTCTCAATCTCGCGAAGCGAGGCCAAAAGTCCTTCTTCCGCCACTGGGAAATCCCATTTGGAAATTCCTTGGTCCAGGTAGTTACTGATCACCCGAAATAGAATCGGATGTGTGGTTTTGTCTAAATTAATTTTGTATTCTTTTTTCCACGTATCACGCAGTTTGCCAATTCTCGGTTTTTGACTGGTCTCAAAAGACTCGTCAATCATTTTTTGCTTCCATTTTTCAATGGAATCGGTCCCAAAACGCTCTGTTATAACGCGCGTTATAATTCCTTCGTTGATTTTATTTTCTTGGTACAATTGCCGAAAATCGTGCAATGACAAATACCCTTTAAAGCCAAAAATCTCGCCGGCATGTGCTAAAGCCGTGTGAAATTTTTCCTGCTGGAAAGCGTGCAAGGTATTGTGGTGAATAAAATCTTTTAGGGGTGCTTGCGCTGGCAAGTAATGCGCCAACTGGTGGATCGCATCCTTTTCATCAAACGTATTGGCATTATGAAAATGCTTAGTTTGCATATTACTACTTTTTTTCCTGCTCTTTTGAGCAGCAAACAATAAAACGTACGCTATTAATCTTGCTTCTGCGAAGAGAAGTCTGTCTAACTAGAAAAAGTTAGTTTGGATACACTCAAATTTAAGATCTCTTGAATGTCTTATAAATTCGAACAATGCAATTTCAATGTTCGGTATAAAATATACAGCTTAAAATGATGAAAGTGGATGACTTTTCCTGTGTAATCAGACTTCGTTTTTTGTAAAAGGAAAAAATCTACCGCCAACAAAGAAAAGGGAACCTGAGAAAAGTCGTCTTCGTCTTCTACTTCATTTTCAAATTCTTTGATATCATCAACAAAAACGGCATTAGATAGGTGATGCTCACCCATTTTTCGATTGAACGATGTTTTTTGACCAGATTCAACCGCAGAAAACACCGGATTCGACTTCAAGCACAGGGCAAAAAGCTGAGGTAGTACAAAAAATACTAATTTCAATCCTTGTTTCATTTCCGAGATGAAAAGATGTTCGCACAAATGTATATTGATTTTTAGAACCATCGTTTTTTTAACAGAAAAATAACCCTTCAATTACTTCAAAATGAAGTAAAAACCTTTTTTAGAAAAATTTCTAGATTTAATGTAACTTTTCGGATAGTTACAAGTCTAACAAGTGTACTAAACTAAATATGACGGTTAAAGAGTTCAATACGGCGGTGGACGAATTTTCGGATAATATTTTCCGATTTTCCATGAAGCATCTTAGAAATGAGATGTCCGCTAAAGATATTGTGCAAGAAACCTTTTTAAAAGTTTGGGCAAAACACGAAGAAATCAATGCAGAAAAAGTAAAAAGTTATTTGTTTACAACGGCATACAATGCAATTATGGATTTTGTAAAAAAAGAAAAAAGAAGTTATGAGTTACCCGCTGAAGAATTTCAAGGGACAACCCAGCCCAATAACACTTTTGATTTACAAGAAATTCTGAATCATGCGTTGAATCAATTGCCGGAAATTCAAAAAACGCTGGTTTTGTTGCGTGATTACGAAGGTTACTCCTATGAAGAAATTGGAGAAATCTGTGAACTAAAAGAATCTCAGGTAAAAGTCTATATCTTTAGAGCACGACAAGCCTTGAAGACTTCCCTGAAAAGTATAGAAATGATTGTTTAACAGGATGAGAAACAAAATTAATATCGACAATTACGAGGTGTTTTACCTGGATTACCTAGAAGGGAATCTAGATCAAGAAACGTCCTTGGATTTGTTTGCATTTTTGGCAAAACATCCAGACTTGCAAGTAGAGGATTTGGGCCCAACGTTAGCGGATTTTGACCTTCAATTGGGGGACGATTTCAAAACCAATTTGAAACAAGACCTTGGTTTCGAAAAAATCAATGTTGCTACGATTGAATATTTTCTTACGGCTGAAAAAGAAGGGCAACTGTCTGACAGCAAAATTTCAGAATTAGACGCTTTCTTAAAAACGCATCCAGCATTTGCCATCGACCGCAAATTGTATGCTTTGACAACACTTCAAGCCGAAAAGTCGTTGGTTTTTGAACCTAAAAAATCCCTAAAACACAGCGATACAATTGTTCTATGGCCTTATTTAACTGCTTTGGTCGCCGCTTCTGCCGCTTTGTTGATTTGGCTTTGGCCGAGTCCTGAATTCAATGGCTCCGTTCAGTCGGCTGCTGGAATTCCTGCTGTTAAATCGCCTCAAAATGCTTTGCCTTCTCCAAATGTCAATTCTTTGGCCCATGCAGATTTTCCGAAAAACATCGATTCGAAAAAACAGACAGAATGGGCGAAAGCATCATTACATCCAACGAGCCCAAGCGCATCCAAGGATTTAACGGCGAATTTGAAAATTCGAAAAGCGGCCGATTTATCTTATGATTCGGAGAACAATATTGCTTTCATTACGCTTGACGAACGAACGCCAACTTCGATTGCTTATCAAGCTTCGGCAACGATAAAAGAAGAAAACTCCAGCGCGTTGACGATGAATGAAGCCTTGAAACCCGTAACCAGTAGACTTTCTGATGTGATTAAAACGCAGGTAGACTACCAAACGGGTGTGAATGCGACTTCTCAACGAAAAGGATTTCATTTGAAAATTGGCCAATTTGAGATGTACCAAAACAAAAGTGTAAAATCGCAGCGCTAATACCTTGCACTTGCTACAATAAACCAAAGTATTTTTTGACAGAAAAAAAAATTGTAGTAGCTTCGCCTAATTAATATTGATTATATGAAGAACTTTCTCTTGCTTGCCACTGGATCCGCCTTATTGTTGATGTTCGCATTTACCTCTTGTAAAAAAGAAGGATGCACGGACGAATTGGCTATTAACTATTTTTCAAAAGTTAAAAAAGACGACGGTTCATGTTCCTACTCAACCACCAGAATAGCTGGAGTTTATGAATATACATGGAACGATACAATTGTTGACACTGCAACGGTCTATTCTTTAGAAAGATCACTTATAAAATTGGAGTTCCAAGGTTTTGATTACAGCACCATCAGCGCACCAGCATCAAACTTCATCTTTTTGGTGACTTGGTCAACAAAAACGATGAACGTACCGGATTCATTAGCGCCGATGAAAATATTCCCATCTGCTGGTTCAACCGTGCACAATGGTAGTTTGGAAGCCAAAATTAACTCCAAAGACAAATTTACTTTAACGTATACGCAAGAAATTCCAAAATGGAACAACACTTCTGTGAAAAAGGATACTGTACTTACGTATGAATTCACTAGAATTTAAGTAAGCCTACATCCTATTTCTTCGTTCGATTGAAAATCACGATATTTGCCAAAAAAATATCGGATGTCTAAATTGATTACCCTAAACGAGTTTATTCTCGATCGCCAACACGATTTTCCATTCGCTACGGGCGAATTGTCTCGAATTTTAAATGATATTGCCGTTGCTTCTAAAATTGTAACGCGGGATGTTCGTCGAGCTGGATTGATTGACAACATTCTTGGTGCGCAAGGAGAAATCAATATTCAAGGAGAAGAACAACAAAAATTGGATGTTATCGCTGACGAACAGTTCATCAAAATGTTCGAACAAGGTGGTGAAGTTTGCGGAATTGCTTCTGAAGAGAATGATGATTTCTTAGCCTTTGAGTCTGAAACAGCTAAAAACGGAAAATACGTCGTGCTTTTCGATCCTTTGGACGGTTCTTCCAACATTGATGTAAACGTTTCCATCGGTACTATTTTTTCTATTTATCGCAGAGTTTCTCCAGTTGGGACACTCGCTACATTAGAAGATATGCTGCAAAAAGGCCGAGAACAAGTAGCCGCTGGTTACGTACTTTACGGTTCTTCTACCATGTTGGTGTATACCACTGGAAAAGGTGTAAATGGCTTTACGTTGGATCCAAGCATTGGTGAATTCTGCCTATCTCATCCCAACATGAAAATGCCTGTTGATGGTCGTTTGTACGCCATGAACGAGGGAAATATTAAAATTTGTGAGCAAGGATTGTGTGATTACATTTCTTATTGTCAAGAAGTAGACACCACACCTTTGCACCCGTATTCCGGTCGATACATTGGTTCATTGGTTGCCGATTTCCACCGAAATATGATCAAAGGTGGGATCTACGTTTATCCTGACACGACTTTGAATCCGGAAGGAAAATTGCGCTTGTTGTACGAATGCAATCCATTGGCCTTCATCGCAGAACAAGCTGGAGGTTTAGCAACAACGGGGAGAATTCCAGTGATGGATATCAAACCAACGCGATTGCACCAACGTGTGCCGTACTACACAGGTTCCAAAAATATGATGGAAAAGTGTATGAGTTGTTTGAAAGATTAATATCTCATGGAATCTACATTTTTTCAAAGCGAAGCCAATCTAAATGAACTGCTTCAAAAAATTGAACGGGTTTTTAATTTGAAATCCATTCTCTCTGAAGAAATTAGTAAAACCAAGATTCAAAAATATTACCGCGACAGTAACCTGGGCTACAATTTGGTGCATTCCAAAGAAGGTTCGGTGCATATGGCCATCAACTATGACGGTGTTTTCAGTCCCGACGGCTATTACCAACAAGTGCGCGAAATTGCTGAACATTTGCAAGAAAAACGGAGCGATGTGCTGGAATTGGGTTGCGGAAAAGGTTTCAATTCGGCTTATTTGTCAAAAGAATTTCCGCTTTCTCATTTCTCTGGAATTGACATCACGGAGCGCCATTTGGATTACGCCAAAAAGAAAGCGGAACACGTTCAGAATTTGAGTTTCAAAACAGGTGATTTTCACCAATTGGAACACCCGAACGCTTCTTTTGATGTGGTTTTTGAATTGGAGGCCGTTTGTCACTCGGACCAACCTCAAACCGTTTTGAGTGAGGTATATCGCGTTTTAAAACCAGGTGGAAAATTTATTCTTTACGAAGGTTTCCGAACGGCTAATTTTGACCAATGTTCAGACATTCAAAAAGAGGCGGCTGTATTGATTGAAAAAACGATGGCGGTGAATCACGGTCATAACATTGAGATCTGGTTGGATATGGCGCGAAAAATCGGTTTCGAAATTCAACAAAACAATGATATTTCTGAGGCCATTCTTCCGAATTTGAAACGATTTCATCGTTTGGCTTTGAAATATTTCAAATACCGATTTTTAGCAAAATTGGCATTGGTATTCTTTTCCAAAAACCTCATCAAAAACACGATTGCAGGTTCGTTGATGCCTTTCTCCATCGTACAAAAAATACAAAGTTATAACCGAATTGTTTTGGTTAAAAAATAACGAATCCCATGAAAAATAGTCCTTCCAAACGTTTCCATCAGCTGGTCGTTGTTGGCTTGATGCTTTTCTTTTCTGCCTCCTGCAATTTGGTTCGACTCAACGAGCATCATGCTGCAAAAAAATTGAACAAATTGGAAGTATTCAATGCTCAATTCAAGGCCGATTCGATGGAAATCAATTATTGGAAAGGAGGAAAAGGTCCCGTTTTGGTATTTGTTCATGGTTTCGGAGGAAATGCACTCATGAATTGGCGTCAACAATTGGAGCATTACGCCAAAACAAATACAGTCATTGCCTGCGATTTACTTTGGTTTGGAAAAAGTCATTCCAACGCCCAACCCAATTTGAGTGCTCAAGTAAACGCGCTCAACCAAGTTTTGACCTATTTAAAAGTTGATTCTGCGGCCATCATTGGTCAAAGTTACGGTGGATTTGTTGCGCTTGATTTTACTTATCAATTTCCTGAAAAAGTAACCCGTTTGGTGATGGCGAATAGTCCCGGTTCTACCTTTGATGTGGCGATTTTGGACACCCTTTGTGCAAAATACCACGTGGCGCAAATGGCCGACTTATTTGTATTAGAAGAACCCAAAAACGTACAACGTTTGACCAATTTGTCCACCTACTCAGATCATCATATCCCCAATTTTCTGTTGAAACAAATGTATCAGCAATACTTCGTTCACTTTCATGAGGAACAGCGCTTATTGATGCAAACCCTTGCTGGGGAACAAAATCGATTGAGTAATCTATCCATTATTCAAAAAATCCCAACGCTTGTTTTGTGGGGTGATAAAGACGAGATTTTTCCCAAACGAGAAGGTGAAAAATTGGCGGAGGCTGTGCACGGTCAATTTGTTTCCATTCCCAATTGCGGTCACGCTCCTCAAGTGGATAATCCAAAGATGTTCTTGACAGCATTGGACGCGTTTCTTTTGCCGAAACCTTAAGGTTTATTCATTGAAAAAACCCCTTCATCCATTTTTATTATAAGTTCTGAACTGGCCTCTTCTTTCAAGGATTTTCCTTTTGTTTTGATTTGAGCTTCATTCAATTCGGGTAAGGGAATGGAGTTGGTCGCTTTCAGCATACGCGGTTGCTCGTAACTGACGGAACTTTCTTGATACATATAAACGGTGTCTGGTTTTTTACTGTTCACAGCCAAAAGCGGTGCTTGTTTTTCTCGAAAGATTGTGTCGTGTTTAATTTTCGTTCTGAAAACAGTATCCATTGGCTGATCATTTTTCACGTAAACAATTTTTTCCGTGTTTTCTCGGTTTGGCCACATGAAAAACACAAGCAAAGCTGCAGCCGCAGCACTAATCAAACTCTTGTAAAGCGGGATGGGCGCCAATAAAAACCCTGCTTTCTTTGCGGGAAGCGCCAATGGAAGCGGAACAATTTGCGGATACACCAATTGATCTGCAGCCACCAAGACTTTTTGCTGGGCGCGAAATTCTGCTTCCGTCAAATTCGAAAGGACAAACAAGCGGTCGTCCTCCGACAATGCTTCAAACGAATAGGTTTCAATTAAGTCGAACAATCGATTTTCAATGGATTCCATAATTATGATAATTTAAATACGGTTGATTCAAAACTGGGGTCAAATTCTTGTAATTGCTTCGCCACTTTTTGTGTGGCATAAAACAATCTTGATTTTACGGTTCCTACAGATGTTTCAGCGATTTCGGCAATTTCATTGAGCGAAAAATGTTCCAAAAATCGCAAAACAAAAGCTTGTTTTTGAACACTTTCCAGTTCGTCGATGCTGGTTTGCAAGGCGCGCAAAAAAAGTTCTTTTTCAGCCAAGTTATCACCATAGTGAGTTTGCAGGTGATCGTGTTTTTCGGTATCAAAGGTTTGAGACGTGCCGACTTTTCGGTAGGCTGTTTTGCACATGTTGGAGGCAATGGTAAACACCCAAGTATAAAACTTCTTTTTAGGATCGAACAGGTGATTTTTTTCTAAGATTTTCAAAAACAATTCTTGCACAAAATCTTGCGCCAAATCCACATCTTTGTTGAGCATTTTAATAAAATACCCCAACAATCGTCCACTGTAGCGAGCGTGCAACTCGACAATAGCCGAATGAGAATGATGATCCTGAATTTGAACCATCAATTCTTCATCGGTTTGATTTTTATGTGGGTTGGATTTCAATTATTTTCGTCCCAAAAGTTTGTTTACTTCTTCCGATTTACCTGTTTGTTCGGCAACGCGAAGCATTTGGATCTCTAGTTCCTTTTTGCGCAATTCGTCCTCGCTTTCCTCAAAGTGCTGGTACAATTTAATCATAGCAGGTAAATACATGCCGTTGAACCTTTTTCCAATTTCGTCAGAAATATTAGTGGAAAACACTTCTGTCAAATAATCCAATAAATATCGTTTTTCGAAATTGCGTTTGATAATGGCCAAGTTGTCGAAGGATGTTTCACTGTATTTTTGAGCTAAGCCTGTTAAATACAATTTATCTTCAATCGTTTTCATATAATCATTGGTGCTATTTACAAAATAAACGGGTCGTTCCCCTTTGAAAAAATGATTGTAAATCTTTGATTTGCCTGCTTCCATGTCCTCATCGGTTTGAGCATCTTTCAATTTTAATTCCAAGGGCGAATAACCCAATTTTTTGAAAAGCTTGTTTCGGTAATTGTCGTCTTGAATTAAGAACATATTCACTACTGTAACATCTTTTCTAAATTGTTTCGCTTCTTGAACGATCCAAGTTGCATAGGTATCGTTGTCTCCCAAAGTGAAAAGCACCGCGTTTTCATCCAATTCCGCAAGAATATTATAGGCCCAATTCAATTGTCCAACGGCCATTTGATTGGTTTCGAACATTTTTTTAGCGTAAATTCCTTTGTTTTTTTCATCCAATTGCAAATCGTAGTAAATCATTAATTCATCCAAAATCTCAGGATCAAACGGTCGAATTTCTGCGGCTTTTAACCAATTGTCAGCACTTTCCATCAAAGACTGTTCTGCTCCGGCTAAAACATAGGATTCAAAGCTTTTGGGTAGTGCTTTCGCCACATTTTGTGCTATTTCTTTACATTCTAACTGGTATTTATCAAAAAGGGCTTGATTCCATTCGTCACTCTCATTGGGTGCCATGTGTCGCAACGCGCGTGTAGCTCGATAATAATTGATCCAAGCCTCCCCATTTTTTGGGTTTTTGGTTGTTTCTGATTTCCAAATATCGTGTTGCACCTTGTACCAACTCAATTCTCGTGCTTCTTTGGCAAAGCTGTATACTTTTTCAGGTTTCTGTGCCGATATCGTCATCGATAATAACAAAACGAAGGCAAAAACTATTCTTTTCATATTTTTTAAAGTTAAAAAAATCGATGCATCAGATTCTTGTGTTTGAAAGGAATACTCACAAGTTGGGGAAAGGTTCATTTGGGAATGATGTTGGAACGGATTGACAGATTTAAAGGAGGTTTTTTTCTCCTCCCTTGAGGGAGAGGGCAGGGTGGGTGTAATCGGAAATGCTAAATGTTCGCTGCAAAAACGGTTGAATAGAAAAATTTTTGACGCTGCACACCCACCTTAATCCTCCCTCAAGGGAGGAAACACAAACGCAAAATCAGTGTCCCATCTCTTCAATCGAATTTTTCTGTATCTTCATATCATGAACATCGAAACCGATTTTAATTTTCAAACCCTACAGCTTGCCGACGATTACGAAGGCAAGGTTACGGCGACGCTTGTTTCTGCGAACGCCAATTCGGCGCGAAAAAAGGCGGTTCTTTATGTGCACGGATTTATCGATTACTTTTTTCAAGCGCACGTAGCGGAGAAATTTCTGACACAGGGTTTTGATTTCTATGCCTTGGATTTGCGCAAATACGGGCGTTCCATCCTGCCCCATCAACACCCTAATTTTTGTCAAGATATTTCTGAATATTTTGAGGAAATTTCCATTGCGCTCAGCCAAATTTACGGGGAACAAAAAACGGAAATTACCCTGTTGGGACATTCCACTGGCGGTTTGATTGCGGCGGCGTACATGAACAATGGAACGGAAAAAGAAAAGGTGAAAAATGTTGTGCTGAATTCTCCGTTTTTGGATTTTTACTTGTCGGAACCGTTAAAATTCATCGGGTGGAATGTTGCTCGGTTGGGTGCTAAAATTCTTCCGTATGGCAAACTGAACAATGGTTTGCCCCCATCGTACCCAGAAAGTATTCACCAAGATTATCAGGGTGAATGGGATTTCAATTTGAACTGGAAACCCATCCAAGGTTTTCCTACGTTGTTCAAATGGGTTTTGGCGATTTACAAGGCTCAACAAAATCTGAACCATTCTAAAATTACCGTGCCTGTTTTGCTTTTGCATTCGCACCGTTCGTTAAAGATGAAAAAATTCAAAGAAGCGGCTCACTCTGCTGACATAGTTTTAAATGTTGAACACATGAAAAAAATCGGTCCAAAGCTCGGCAAAAATGTCACCTTGATCGAAATTCAAAACGGGATGCACGATTTGTTTCTTTCAAAGAAAGCGGCAAGAGAAACTGCTTTTGAGGAAATGTTTCGTTGGTTGTCATTTCAAATGGAGTCGTGAAGAAATATTTTTCAGCACGAATCAACTTTCATCACGACGAATATTTTCGCATCTTTGCACCTCTAAAAATAGGCTGATTCCTTCATGGAACAAAAGGATTTGATTAAACGATTTAAGGAATTAAATCAAATAGACGAAACAGCGAATGCATTGCAATTTGCAGGCGCTCGCGTGCACTGGAAAGGAATAATCGGATCATCTAGAGCATTTTGCGCTTCTGCTTTGGCGAGTCAAGTTCCCGGTCATCATTTGTTTTTGCTGCACGACAAGGAAGAAGCGGCCTACTTTCTCAACGATTTAGAACATCTTCATCCCGATCAAAAAAATATCTTTTTCTATCCCGCTTCTTATCGGGTTCCCTACGACGTCGAAGAAACCGACAATGCCAATGTGGTGGCACGCGCGGAGGTTTTGGAAGCCTTGAACCACCAAAAAAATGTGTGGTTGGTAGCGTATCCTGAATCGCTTTTTGAAAAAGTTCCCACCCAACAAAAATTGGTGAAAAACACGATGCGGGTGGAAGTGGGGAAAACCTACTCCATCGAATTCATGAACGAATTGCTGTTGGAATATCATTTCGATCGGGTGGAATATGTCTACGAGCCTGGCCAATTTGCCATTCGTGGCGGAATTGTCGATATTTTCTCTTACGCCAATGATTTGCCTTTCCGAATTGAATTTTTTGGGGATGAAGTAGAAACCATTCGTGTTTTCGATCCTGTCGACCAATTGTCGGTGAAAACCCACCAACATTTCAACATCGTACCCAACATTCAAGACGAATTTTTAACGAGTGAAGGAACGGGAAGTTTATTGGCTTTTCTCGGGAAATCAACGAATTTGTGGCTTTCGAGCTATGAACAAACCGAAACCGTTCTCGACAAAGCCTTTGAAAAAGCGCAGGATGTCTTCAAAAATTTCGGCGAAGATACCCGTCGAACGAAACCCGATATTTTGTTTTATTCCGGGAAGGAATTTTCCAAAGAAATAGCCGATTTCTCTACCCTAGAATGGGGGCCTGATTATCATTTCAAAGCAGAAAAGACGTTTCAATTCAATTTTCAACCGCAACCGAGTTTCAACAAACGATTTGAATTGCTCCGGGAGAATTTGATGGAAAAAACTGCGCAGCACTTTGAAAATGTCATTTTTTCCAATCAACCGAAACAAATCGAGCGCCTGATTCAAATCATGGAGGATATTGGCGGTGAAGTTGATTTTTCGCCCATTCCGGTTGCCTTGCACGAAGGTTTCATTTCTGCCGAATTGAAATTGACACTGTACACCGATCACCAAATTTTTGAACGGTACCACCGCTTTCAATTGAAAGAAGGTTTCCGCCAAAACAAGCAAGCCTTGTTGTTGAAAGACCTGTACAACTTGCAGAAAGGCGATTACATTACACACATCGACCATGGTGTTGGCCAATTTTCGGGTTTGCAAACGATTGACGTAAATGGTAAACCACAAGAAGCGATTCGCCTGATCTACAAAGACGGCGATGTGTTGTATGTGGGAATTCACTCCTTGCATCGGATTTCAAAATTTACAGGAAAAGACGGCATTGCACCGAAAATGAACAAACTCGGTACGCAAGCTTGGAATACCCTAAAAAATAAAACCAAAAAGAAAATCAAGGAATTGGCTTTCGATTTGATTCAATTGTACGCCAAACGAAAAGCCCAAGAAGGTTTTGCTTTTTCGCCAGATAGTTACTTGCAAAATGAATTGGAAGTTTCATTCATGTACGAAGATACGCCCGACCAATTCAAAGCTACACAAGCCATCAAAGAAGACATGGAATCCAAAATGCCCATGGACCGCTTGGTGTGTGGAGACGTTGGTTTTGGTAAAACGGAAGTGGCCATTCGCGCTGCTTTTAAAGCCGTGGCCGATAGCAAACAAGTAGCGATTTTGGTGCCAACCACCATTCTTTCCATGCAACATTATCGCAGTTTTAAAGAAAGATTAGCGGATTTTCCGTGCCGGGTGGATTACATCAACCGTTTTAAATCCGCCAAAAAAGTGACAGAAACGTTGCAAGATTTGAAAGACGGAAAAATCGATATTTTGATCGGAACGCACGCCATCGTTGGCAGTCGTGTGAAATTCAAAGATTTGGGCTTGATGATCATCGACGAAGAACAAAAATTCGGCGTGTCAGTAAAAGACAAATTGAAAACATTGCGCGCTACCGTTGATACCTTGACCTTGACCGCAACACCGATTCCTCGAACCTTGCAGTTTTCTTTGATGGGCGCACGCGATTTGAGTATCATCAACACGCCACCGCCCAATCGACAACCGGTTTTGACGGAGATTATTTCCTTCAACGAAGAACAAATTCGCGATGCGATTGCTTATGAAACCAGTCGTGGAGGCCAAGTTTTCTTCGTGCACAACCGCCTTGAAAATATCAAAGAAGTGGCTGGAATGATTAGTCGCTTGTGTCCTGGCATCCGCATTGGCATTGGTCACGGACAAATGGATGGAGAAAAATTGGAGAAAATCATGTTCGATTTCATCAACCACGAATACGATGTGTTGATTGCTACGACCATTATTGAAAGTGGTATCGATATATCCAATGCCAACACGATTATCATCAACAATGCGCAGAACTTTGGTTTGAGCGATTTGCACCAATTGCGCGGTCGTGTCGGACGTTCCAATAAAAAAGCTTTTTGTTATTTGATTGCGCCTAAATTCTCCGTGCTTACTACAGAAGCGCGCAAACGTTTGGAAGCCTTGGTTCAATTCTCCGATTTGGGCGCTGGTTTCAACATTGCGATGAAAGATTTGGACATTCGCGGAGCCGGAAATATGCTCGGTGGCGAACAAAGCGGTTTCATTTCCGAAATCGGTTTTGAAATGTACCAGAAAATCTTGAACGAAGCGGTCGATGAATTGAAAGAACAAGAGTTCAAAGACCTGTTTTCCAAAAAAGGCGAAGGTCCGGCTACTTTTGTTCGTGATTGCATCTTGGAAACCGACTTGGAAGTCCGCATTCCAGATGATTACGTGAACGACGTCAACGAACGTTTGGCCTTGTACCAAGCCATGGACAATTTGAATACCGATGCCGAATTGAAAAAATTCTCTGAAGAATTAATCGATCGTTTCGGTCCTTTGCCTCATGAAGTAAGCGAATTGATACAATCGTTCCAACTCCGTTGGTTGGCGCAAGATTTGGGTGTTGAGAAATTGGTCATCAAAGGCGGCAAAATGGTTGGTTTCATGATTGCGGATCCACAGTCCAAATTCTATGAATCAGCCATTTTCCAAGTCTTGCTGAAACGCATCCAAACCGGACAATTGCCATGCTCCCTTTCCGAGAAAAACGATCGTCTGCGCATGGTTTTCAACGATGTGAAAGGTTTGAACAAAGCGTATGAGTTGTTCGCGTCGGTGACGGTGGCAGAAGAAGCGTAATTATTTGATTAACTTTGAATCATGACTCCCAAGCAAAAGATAATCGTACTGGTTTCCAATGATCTTTTTACGGATCAACGCGTACACAAAGTTTGTCTTTTCCTGCATGAAAATGCGTTTGAGGTTACTTTGTTGGGGCGAAAATTGGCCAATAGTCAAGCCATCGTGGGTCGACCGTATGTTTCCAAACGATTCAAATTGCCTTTTACCAAAGGACCGTTGTTTTATGCGTCTTTGAATCTTCGTTTGTTTTTTTACTTGTTGTTTCACAAATGTGATTTGATTTTAGCCAACGATTTGGATACCCTTTTTGCCGCGAATTGGGCGAAGAAATTCAAACGAAATTGCGAAATTGTCTACGATTCACACGAATATTATACAGGCGTTCCTGAATTGGTGGCGCGACCCAAAGTGCAAAAATTCTGGGAGCAAATTGAAGCCTCTATTTTTCCAAAACTGAACAAAATCTATACGGTAAATCAATCCATTGCGGATTTGTACGAAGCCAAATACCACAAAAAATTGCACGTCGTTCGAAACGTTTCGCCCAAATTAGGCGTGTTGAAATTGGTCGCATCGACCGATTATGGTATTTCTGCCGATAAAAAAATCATCCTCATGCAAGGCGCTGGCATCAATGTGGATCGCGGCGCGGAAGAAGCGGTGGAAGCAATGAAATTCATTGAAAAGGCCGTATTAGTTTTTATTGGAAGTGGCGATATCATTGGTGATTTGGAACAGTACGTGCAACAAAACAATTTACAAGAAAAAGTACTTTTCTTCGGCAAGAAACCGTATTTGGAAATGATGCAATTTACCCGTTTGGCCCACATTGGACTTTCGCTCGACAAAGGCAACAACATCAATTACCAAAACTCGTTACCCAATAAAGTTTTTGATTACATTCACGCTGGAACGCCTATTTTGGCCACCAACATCAAAGAAGTGCAACGCATTGTTTTGGACCATCAAGTTGGCGAAATAATCGAAGACCTAACTCCGATCGTTTTAGCGGAAAAACTGCAAAAAATGCTCGAAAACGAAGAAAAATTGGCATTTTATGCTCAAAATTGCTTGAAAACAGCCGAAACGTTGAATTGGGAAAACGAATGCAAAGTATTGGAAAAAATCTATTTGAACCGATGAGTAAACGCATCCATATCGTCAGTTTTGATATTCCTTTTCCAGCAAATTATGGCGGCATCATCGACGTACACAACCGTATAAAGTGGTTGCACGAAAATGGTTGGAAAGTGATTTTGCACTGTTTTGAATACGGTCGTCCAAGAGCCAACGAGTTGGAAAAAATGGCCGAAGTTCACTACTATCCTCGCCCCAAAACGTTGCGACATTGGTTCTCCAAAAAACCATTTATTGTAAAAACACGTATCAACGACGAAATTTCCAAAATCCTTGCCACTACTACCGATGAAGTTTTGTTGGAAGGGATTCATTGCGCGTTTTATTTGGATTTGCAACCGGGCAAATTCTGGGTGCGCGCGCACAACATAGAACAAAATTATTACGCCGATTTCGCCAAGTCAGCCAAAGGATTCAATCGACTCTTTTTCTATTCGGAAGCGAAAAAATTGGCCTGGTACGAACCCATCCTTAAAAAAGCCAAAGGTTTGTTGGTGGCGGCTGAAAGTGAATTGCCGTATTTTCAAAAACTGCATCCCAATTCGCATTTGTTTCCGCCGTTTGTGTACAAAGAAACTTCCTTTCAAACCACGAAACCGTATGTGCTGTTTCACGGAAATTTGTCCATTGAAGACAACCGAGATGCTTGCATTTGGATTGCCGAAAACATTTTGCCCGGCTTGCCCAACATCGACTTTCGTTTTGCGGGGAAAGAACCTTCCGATACATTAAAAGAAATCGTCACAAAAAAAGGGGGACAATTGATTGCCAATCCGTCGAACGAAGAAATGAATCAACTGATTGCAGAAGCGGGCGTGCACCTTTTGTGGACAGATCAACCTACGGGCGTGAAACTAAAATTTCTGGCCGCATTGACCAGTTCAGGTCATTTGGTATGTTCGCCCGAAATGACCAGCGGCAGTGGCATCAGCGACGGATTCCACGTGATTAATTCCGTACAAGAAACCATTGATTTAATTCCCAAATTATTGTCCACGCCGCTTTCAGAAACGGAATGGCAAAACCGCACGACGATTCTAAAGGAAAAATACGGTGATTTGAATTTGAAGAAGATTTTTGGGAAAGGTTGATTTTCTTTTCCTCTTTGACCAAATTTTTGTCCTCAAATCCCGCAATCCAATTCGTCAATTTAATTCAATCTTCAACGGATTTTTCACGAATAAGCCTACTAAAATTTTAAGCTCTATTAACAATTTACTTTTGGTTTAGTCATCTGACTTGCAGTACTTTTGTGCTCTGAAAGGATTTCGGAGATCGGTCTCTACGAATCACTTTCTGACGATATATGATTACATTATTCAACAAAATGGTAGGTTTACTTTTTCCTAAGCGGAAAAAAGTTGCTGCGCCGATTAAAAAAGAGACGGAAGAGTCTCGAACGCATTTGTTTATTTGATTGAGAAAAGTCCTATTCGGCTTTAGCTCAAAATGAACCATCCGTGACGATTTTAGGTTTTTACTCCACTATTTCCTCTTTCTGAGGAGCGTCCTCCAACGCATCAATAATATTCGTCAATTCAATAAAATCTTCAACGGATAAAACTTCTGGTCTAAGCGTAAAAACAGGTTGTTCCATTACGTTTCCTTTCAACATGCCTTTCAAGGAATTTCGCAAAGTTTTACGTCGTTGGTTGAAACCCATTTTCACCACTTGAATGAATAATTTTTCATTACATGGCAATTTTTCACGCGAATTTCGAGTGCAACGAATCACACCAGATTGAACTTTTGGGGGCGGGTTGAACAATTGAGCATCCACCGTGAAACAATATTCGATGTCGTAAAAAGCTTGGGTCAAAACAGAAATGATACCATACACTTTCGATCCTGGTTTTTCAGCAATCCGCATAGCCATTTCTTTTTGAAACATACCCATAATTTCAGGCACCAAGTCTCTGTATTCGATGCATTTGAAAACAATTTGCGAAGAAATGTTGTATGGGAAATTGCCGACAACCGCGAACTGTTCACCGTCAAAAATATCGTTCAAGTTGCTCTTCAAAAAGTCGGCTTCGATCACTCGGCCTTGTAGTTGCGGGTAATTGGCTTTCAAATACGCAACAGAATCCCAATCGATTTCCATCACTTTTACGTCCAAATCCTTCTTTTCAAGAATGTATTCGGTAATCGCGCCCATTCCTGGTCCGACTTCCAAAACGCGTTTGCAATCAAAATGCGATTGGTACGTATTGGCAATTTTCCGACACATATTTTTGTCGGTTAGGAAGTGTTGACCTAAGTGTTTTTTTGCTTTTACCGCTCCACTATCTGGTTTGCCGCCTTGATTTACTCCTCGGAAACTTTCTTTTTTTGAACTCATTTCGCTTTAAATTCTTCCACAAGGTCTAAAAAAGTACGAAACGAAGCGTGTTTTCCAGCCCATTTTGCATTGAATTCTTTTCTCAATTCGCCTGCATGGTGTTGCTCATAATGATCAAATAGTTCTTGACTTGCGCACAAATAGGTAGTCGCGTAGGTTTTTCCGCCTTCTTCTTCGCCGTTCACACGACACAATCTTGCTTCTAAAAAACACCCTGTTTCCAGTACTTCTGGGATGTGTTTTTCGCGCATATACGCCACCCACTCGTCACTCACCGCTGGGTCGATACTTACCGTTACGTTGTATAAAATCATATGCAAAACTAATCAAAAACGAGTTCTTTTCAGGCATTCCATGTGGTCGTTTGATTTTTATTTATCTTCGCAAGGATGTTAAAATGGTTTATTGGAAATCGCCCCATCGTGTTGCTGCTTTTGCCGCTCATCATCGTTCTGTTTGTTTTTTTAAACTTGTGGTCGAATTATTACGAATATTCCATTTACACCAATCTAGGATTTTGGGGTGATAAATTTCAATTTCCCAAGTGGTCGACCTTGATTTTAGGACCCGTTATCGTTTTAGTTAATGCCATTTTCTTGACTAATTTATTCAACCGAAACAGTTTCATCGATCGAAATACGTATGTCACCGCCCTGGTTTATGTAGCCTACTACAGCTTTTATCATGGTTTCTACCAAGTGGATGGATTGGCTATTTCTCACTTTTTGATGATTCTTACCCTCTTCGAGATCTTCAAATTGCAACCCAACGAAGACGGAAAGAAATCGACCTTTAATGCTGGTTTTTTTGCTGGACTAGCCATGACATTTCACCCTGCACTTTTGGTGATTTTTCCCTTTTTAGTAATCATGGTTTTGGTTTTGCGTCCCGTCATTTTGCGCGAATTTTTATTGCTCATTATAGGATTTTTTGTTCCGCTGATATACGCTTACTTATTTTACCGCTATTTCAATCAAGAAATCAGCATGCAATTGATCGCCACTTCCACTAATTTTGAAAAAGTACAAATTGATTTTTTGGTAACAGCCGTGCTATTCAGTTTCACGGTATTGTTGAGTCTTTTGGCTTTGAATCGTCAAAGTCAAAAAACCTCTATTCGTTCAAAAAAGCTCATGCGCGTCTTGTTCATTTTTTCCATTTGCTGCATCATTTTGGGGGGATTGGACTTTATTTTCTTTCGTCAAATTGAACGTTTTAGCTTATTGTTCGTACCCTTGAGTTTCTTTTTAACATTCGGTTTGCAAAATAAGACCTACCAATGGCTGAGTAGCGCACTTCTCTATTTGATTCTAGCCTACAGTGTTGGAAAACTTTTCCTTTGGATATAGCCCAAAACGTCGCCAAATTGACTAATTTTGCAGCTGAATTTAACAATAGATTAAAATGAAATTTGGAGTTGTAACTTTTCCTGGATCCAACTGTGACGAAGACATGGTTTACGTATTAGAAACACTTCTTCAGCAGAAAGTTGAAAGATTGTGGCACAAGGACACCGATTTGAAAGGCGTTGATTTTGTGGTTTTACCCGGTGGCTTTTCGTATGGAGACTATTTGCGCTCTGGCGCAATTGCAAAATTATCGCCTATCATGGGTTCGGTAATTGAGCATGCAAAAGCAGGAAAATACGTCATGGGGATTTGCAATGGTTTTCAAATTTTGACAGAATCGGGATTGTTAGATGGCGCACTTTTGCACAACGATACACAAAAATTCATCTGCAAAAATGTGCGTTTGAAACCAACTTCCAGTGATACTGGGATTACCAAAGGATTGGACAGCAGCAAAACATACCAAATTCCAATCGCACATGGTGAAGGTCGTTTTTACGCAGACGATGCTACTATCAAAAAATTAATTGACAACGACCAAGTCTTGTTTCAATACGTGGACGAAGCAGGCAATGCGACGCCAGAAGCGAATCCAAACGGTTCACTTCACAACATTGCAGGTATTTGCAACGAAGGAAGAAATGTATTCGGTATGATGCCGCATCCAGAGCGTGCAGCCGACAGAGATTTGGCAAACGAAGACGGTCGCGCATTTTTTGAATCAATTTTACACTATTGCTAAGGCAAACGATATGAGAGTTTTATTATTGGGATCAGGCGGACGAGAACACGCTTTGGCATGGAAAATAGCCCAAAGTTCTATTTTAGAAGCGCTGTTCATAGCTCCAGGAAATGCTGGAACACGCAACCACGGACAAAATGTTTCCATCCAGACGACCGATTTCAAAGCAATTGGCGAATTCGTATTGGCAGAAAAAATTGATATGGTCGTAGTTGGACCTGAAGATCCATTGGTTTTAGGTATCCACGATTATTTTTTGGCAGATGCACAACTTTCGAAAGTTGGCGTAATCGGACCACAGAAAGAAGGCGCACAATTGGAAGGTAGCAAGGATTTTGCCAAAGAATTCATGATGCGCCACAACATTCCTACAGCGAAATACGGCACCTTTACAAAAGATACCTTGGATGCCGGGCTTGCGTTTTTAGGCAAAATGAAAGCGCCATACGTTTTGAAAGCGGACGGTTTAGCCGCTGGAAAAGGCGTTTTGATTCTGAACGATTTAGCAGAAGCTAAAAAAGAATTGACCAACATGCTCAAAGGCAAATTTGGTCAAGCGAGTGAAAAAGTTGTCGTAGAACAGTTCTTGAAAGGAATTGAATGTTCCGTTTTTGTTATTACAGACGGTGACTCATATAAATTATTGCCGGAAGCAAAAGATTACAAGCGAATTGGCGAAGGCGATACTGGTTTGAATACCGGTGGAATGGGCGCTGTTTCTCCGGTTCCATTTGCGGATGCTGGTTTCATGGAAAAAGTGAAAAATCAGGTGATTATTCCGACTATCAAAGGTTTGAAATCAGAAGGTATTCCCTACAAAGGATTTGTATTCTTTGGTTTGATTAGTGTGAAAGGTGAACCATACGTGATTGAATACAATTGCCGCATGGGAGACCCTGAAACGGAAGTGGTAATTCCTCGTTTGAAATCCGATTTGTTGGATTTGTTTGAAGGCGTTCAATCCAATACACTTTCGGAAAGAGATGTTCAATTCGATGACCGTTGTGCAGCTACTGTGATGATGGTTTCTGGTGGATATCCTGACGAATATGAAAACGGGAAACAAATTTATGGTTTGAATGCTATTGCCAATTCCATGGTTTTCCACGCTGGAACGAAAGCGGATGGTCCCGCTGTAATTTCTGCTGGAGGTCGCGTTTTAGCGGTTACCTCTTTTGGGAAAAATTTGGAATCAGCACTTGAAAAATCATACGAATCAATTCAGCACATAGAATTTGACAAAGCCAATTATCGTAAAGATATTGGTTTTGATGTAGTTGAATAAACAAAATAGTGCTACCTTCGAAATAAGCTAATGGATACATCCTATCTGATTATTATTTTCACCTTGCTCTTTTCCGCCTTTTTTTCAGGCATGGAAATCGCTTTTATTTCTTCGAATCGATTAAAAGTTGAATTGGATCGCTCCAAAGGAACGCTGGTAGGCAAAGTATTGGGTAGTTTTTACCAAAATGAATCGCGCTTCATTGCGCTTTTACTCCTTGGAAATAATTTTGTACTTGTTCTTTTCGGTATTTACGCTGCCATTATTCTCAACCCGATTCTGGTCTATTGGGGATTGGAAAGCGAAAGTCTTATTCTACTTTGCCAAACAGTCATCTCTACCATGTTGGTGTTGATTACCGCAGAGTTTTTGCCCAAAGCTTTGGTGCAGATCAATCCCAACTCCTTTCTTCGGTACGCGGCACTTCCCATGAAATTGATTTATTGGATTTTGTTTTTGCCAACCGAAATAATTTTATTTTTGAGCAATTTGATTCTGAAATTACTCAAAACGGAAGGTGATACTACCGAAAAAGTATTTTCCAAAGTCGACTTGGCACATTACGTACAAGACATCAACGAGCGCATCAAAGAAGAAGAAGATTTTGGTAATGAAATGCAAATTTTGCAAAATGCCTTGGACTTTTCCAGCTTGAAAGCAAGAGATTGCATGATTCCTCGAACGGAAATTGTGGCCATCGACGTAGAAGAAGATATTTCCGTATTGTTGAACACATTTGTGCAAACTGGTTTGTCCAAAATATTGGTTTTCCGCGAAAATATTGACAACATAATCGGTTACGTTCACTCGTATGAGATGTTCAAAATGCCAAAAACCGTCAAACAAATTTTATTGCCGATTGCCTTTGTTCCTGAATCCATTCCTGGAAAAGAACTACTCGAAATGTTTACCAAACAATCTGGAAACGTGGCGGTCGTTGTGGATGAATACGGTGGAACAGCCGGAATTATCACCATTGAAGATGTGATCGAAGAAATTTTTGGCGATATTGAAGATGAACACGACACCGAAGAATGGATGGAAGAAGTCATCGGGCCCAAAGAATGGCGATTCTCTGCGCGTGCAGATATCGATTATTTGAATGATTCCTACGATATTAAAATCCCTGACTCCGATGAGTACGAAACATTGGGTGGCTTAATTATACACCATTTGGAATCGATTCCAGAAGCAGGCGCTATACTAGAAGTAGATTCTTTTACGTTTACAATAGAAGAAGTAAGCGACCGACGTATAGAAGTGGTCCGAATTGTAAAAAAATGAAAATAATCCTTCTTTCTCTATCTCTTTTTATTGGTTTTACTTCCTTCACGCAAACAGTTTTGGGTTCGCTTTCTAATAAATTAAAAGAAATTTCGGGGTTGGTTTTTGTGAACGATACTTTACTTGTTGGTCACAACGATGGCGGAAATGCCGCGGAAATTTTCTTCCTTGATTTATCCGGCAAAATCATCCGTGAAGTGAAAATTAAAAACGCCAAAAACAAGGACTGGGAAGACATCGCTTTTGATGGAAAAGATCGTCTTTTTATCGGCGATATTGGGAACAACAACAATGATCGTACGGATCTGTGTATCTATGAGATTTCATTGAAAGAAGCCCTGCGCTCTGATTCCGTGAACGCTAAAAAATTTGAATTCTCCTACTCCAACCAACATTCTTTTCCGCCACCACCCGAAGACAAACATTTTGACGCAGAAGCCTTGTGCTTTTTCAAAGATTCACTGTATATTTTTACCAAATGTAGAACGGAACCGTGGGATGGCAACAGTTACGTGTTCTCACTTGCAACGAACAAAAATGAACAAAAAGCAGCCTTCAGCAACAGTCTGTATGTTGGAAAATCCGGTTGGTGGCAAGATGCCATCACAGGTGTTGATATCCAAGGTTCGTATTGTTATCTGCTTACTTACAATCGTTTGATGGTGTATAAAATCGTCAAAGATGAACTGTTTTTCGACCATCGAATTTACTTGAAACCCATCACCCAAAAAGAATCCATTGCTGTCAATAGCAAAGGACAAATGGTGGTAGCGGACGAAAAACAAACTGCACTCGGTGGAGGTTATTTGTATGAAGTTCCTGCCTATGTTCCGGTTAAAAAAACCAAAGCAAAACACAAAAAACCATGATAGCACTCGACAAATTTGAGGCCGTAATTTTTGACATGGATGGCGTTCTGATTGATTCCGAACCCTTGTGGAAAATTGCCATGGAAGCCGTTTTTAAAGAAGTGGGTTGCCCATTAACGCGGAAAGATTTTCAAAAAACAGTGGGTTTGCGCTTGGATGAAGTAATTGCCTATTGGTTCTCCGTTGTGCCTTGGAAAGAATTTACGGTGCAACAAGTGGAAGAAAAAATTGTCTTGCGGATGGTCGATTTGATCCGCGAAAATGGTGTCCCATTGCCAGGTGTTGTGGAAACCATCGCCTATTTGAAGGCCAAAAATCTTAAAATTGGATTGGGTACTTCTTCCTACGAAATACTCATAAAAACGGTTCTTTCTGAGTTGAATATCGCTGACGAATTTGATTTCGTTCATTCTGCGGAAAACGAACAATACGGAAAACCTCATCCAGCGGTATATTTGACCGTTGCTAAAAATTTAGGTGTCGCACCAGTCCAATGTTTGGTCATCGAAGATTCCTTGACTGGAATTATTTCCGGAAAAGCCGCGCGAATGACAGTCGTTGCCATTCCTGAAAAAACCCATGACGTGAATCCAAAATTGATTCTTGCCGACTACGAATTTGAAAACATGCATCTCTTTTTGGACGCCGTTCGGTCATGAAACGTTTTTTTCTGCACCTTTCTTACGACGGTTCCAAATACCGGGGTTGGCAAACACAATTTGGCGTGGTTGGGGTGCAAGAAATCTTGGAGCAAGAACTTTCGAAAGTTTTAAAAACACCCACCACGGTTTACGGATGCGGACGTACCGATGCCCAAGTGCACGCGAGCCAATATTTCGCCCATTTTAAAGCAGATTTCAACGGAGAATATGACTTGCTTTTTCGCCTCAACAAAAATCTTCCCGACGACATCTCCATTCACGATGTTGTAGAAGTTTCAGAAAAAGAGCATGCGCGGTATCACGCCGTTTCAAGAAGTTATCAATACTTCCTTCACACCAAAAAAGTCGCCCATTTGGCAACACGCTCATCGCTTTATCAAAAGGAAATTTTGGATTTTTCAAAGATGAAAGCGGCCGTTCATTTGATTCCTCACTATAGCGATTTTGCTGCATTTTGTAAAACACCTGCGGTCCATGATTCTACACTTTGTAAAATTCAACATGCTGCGTTTTACCACAATGCTGATTTCTCGCAATTTTGTTTTGAAATAGCAGCCAATCGATTTTTGCGCGGTATGATTCGCAATTTGATGGCGCGCATTATTCAAGTTGGAAATGGAGAAATTTCACTGACCGAATTTGAAGCGTATTTAAGTCTTGAGAAAAACGAGCAACTGCCTATTGCGGCGCCTCCACAGGGGTTGTATTTGACAAAAATCATTTATCCCTTTTTGGATATTGAACCCGCTTTGGATCCAAAATCTTTGGTTTTGTTGAAGGAAAACGATACTTGGAAAGAATAAATCTAGCCTCTATTTATCCCAACACTTCTTCCACCCACGCTTTGCCCCACACTTCTAATTCTGCCGCGCTCCACAAATTCGGGTAAAATATCCGTTTTTGAAATCTTGGAGGAAGATATTGTTGCCAATTGGTTCCGCCGGTTGCGTTTACGTCACCACCTTTCGTTTGCAAGTAACGAACGGCTGATTTGTAATGCGATAAAGGCCAATTGACATTCACACACAAGTCCAAATTTCGCAGCACCTCTATAATTTCTGGTCGTTTTTGGTCTGCTTCGCTCAAATCCTTGTAGCGCATCCACAAATTGGTTTTCACCTTGTTTTTTGCGCAGTTCATCAATGTCTCGTCGTATTCTTCCTCAAATTGAACCAGGGTCAAGGTTTTGGTTTGTGTAATAATATCTTTCGCTCCTTCTTTCCAATAGATGTTTTCGTACAAAGTTTCGATAGCCGTTTCCTCGGCCAAGGCTTCGCGTCGATCCACACCCACCAAGTTTTTCATTTCCGTGGAACTAATTTCAATCATCCGGTATTGCGCGGATTGGAAACCACTAGCCGGCAACAAAGCCATTCTAAATTTCATGAATTCTTTGTTGTCCATTCCATCGACCATAATCTCAAAACTATTGATCAAAGCATTAAAATAGCGCACAATTCGTTTCGCCCTTTCCAGAAAAAAATCGCCGTCCAAGGCATGGTGATTGGCAATCATTTTAAATTCATTCAAGGCCAACTTGAAATACAGTTCGGTAATTTGGTGGTAGATGATAAAAATTTCTTCGTCCGGAAAATTGGTCCGAGGTTTTTGTAAACTTAAAAGCGTATTCAGCTCTATATAATCCCAGTATTTTACATAGTCCTGGTACAACAAACCATCCAAATACGCCATCAAATCTTGACCATTTGATGCATATTTTTCATTTAAAATTTTAATTTTTTCTATAATCTCTGGGGTAATTTCCATTGGTAGTCTTAATTGGACCACTAAAAATAATCATTCTAATTAGAACTCTAAGCCAGGTGTTAAAATTCTCACAACTAATTCGAAAAAGACAATCTTGAGTTGATTTGCTAGAAATGTTATATCTTGCAATGAGAATCTCCTAAAATATGCATATGAAAACTATTTTTATCTTGTCCTTATTCGCTATTTCCTTTCCCAGTTTCGGACAAACTTGGAGTGGTGAAATTGCTTCTATTTTCTATGAAAAATGCACGAAATGTCACAACTCGAATGGTATTGCACCGTTTTCCTTGACGACATTTGCTGAAGCTAGCCCAATGGCCGCTGCCATTTATGATGCCGTGAATGAAGATAGAATGCCACCCTGGCCTCCGAACAACAATTATCAACAATATGTTCACAATCGTGCGCTTAGTTCAACACAAAAAACCAGTATATTAAACTGGTTGACAGCTGGCGCACCTGAAGGTAATTCAAGTGCAACTCCTCCTCCACCCATTTATTCGAGTTCTGCCATTTTGGGCAATGGAGATTTAACACTTCAAATTCCAAACTACATGAGCAAGGCCTTAAGTGGACACGATGATTATGTTTGTTTTGTAGTTCCCTCTGGCCTTACTCAAAATCGTGTTATCAAAGCGATTGAAATTATCCCGGGTAATCGTCAAATTGTTCACCACGCATTAATCTACATCGATCCAGATAATTTAAGCGCCACCGATACGATTGGTGGAGATTGCGCAGCACCAGGTTCTGCCAATGCAACTTTGGTGACGGGTTACACTCCCGGTAGTACACCTATGACCTTGCCAACAATTAGTCCTATGAAATTGGGAATTCCATTTCCCGCAGGATCAGATATTGTGTTTGCCATGCATTATCCTGATGGTTCTTATGGAGAATGGGACAGTACAAAAGTCATCTTTCATTTCTATCCCGTTGGAGAAACCGGCATTCGGCAAGTCTATGCGGCACCTATGATTCAAAACTGGTCGTTTGGTCTACCTGCCAATCAATTTACGAATGTCACTGCCCAATACCCAGCAGGTACAGGAACCTTGACCAGCAATGTTTCTGTGTTAAGTGCTTTTCCCCATATGCATCTCATAGGCGAAAGCATAAAAAGTTACGGTATTGGACCCTTAGGCGATTCAATTCCTCTGATCGATATCCCTCATTGGGATTTCCACTGGCAAGATTTTTATTTCTTTAAACACATTCAAAAGTTGCCCATTGGTTCGAAAGTAAAGGCGGAAGGTCGTTACAACAATACCACATCCAACGTGCACAATCCAAATAATCCACCTGTGTATGTCGGAGCAGGACTCAATACTTCCGACGAAATGTTTTTGGTCTACTACCATTTTATGGCGTATCAAACTGGAGATGAATTGGTAGATATGGAGGCGTTGATGACAGCCGGTTTAACCGATTTACAAAAAGAGGAAAACGGCGCCATTTCTGTTTACCCGAATCCTTCGAATGATGAATTTCGGTTAAAATTACCGGATTATTTGGCCAACAAAGCCTCCAATTTACGCATCTACGATTACCAAGGTAAATTGGTGCGCAATTGGTCGAAAATCGACAATACCAATAACTGGATTTGGGATGGAAAAGACGAAAATGGTAACGCTGTGAAGAAAGGTATTTACATGCTTTCTGCCAACATTGATGGAACCTTCTATTCTTGCAGAATGATTAAGAATTAAACCTTTATGAATAAAAAGAAAGGCTGGTTCATTTAAAATGAACCAGCCTTTTTTATGGTAGATATCTTTTCTGATTTGCCCTTATTTCGATAAGTTTTTAACCGCCATTTGAACCTCTTTGTCCGTTTGATTCTGTACATTAAAATACCCTTCTTCTAGCCAAATTTGACGAGCCATTTCTGCTTTCAATGTTCGCTCAATGGCTTTTTGACTCAGATTCAATCCTTTGGTTGAAACGGGTACTTTGAAATTCGTTGATGCGAAATTTCCAAAACTTTGCAAGGTTCCTTTTGGAAAGGTAAATGTCGACGAAAACGCTTGAACCGTTGACCATTGATTTCTTTTTCCACTGATAAAATCAAAAACAAACGCTTGAAATGCGCCAGAAAAACGCAATTCATTGTAATACGGATTGCTATCCAAAGTATCAAATGGTATAAAAACATCTGGCATAATTCCACCGCCACCGTAAACGGTTCTTCCTCCACGAGTTTTGAATTTCAATGAATCAACAAACAACGTACTATCCGGCTTGAAAAGCTCACCATTGGAATAACGATCGTAGCCTTCTCCATAATAATCTTCCATGCTACCATTGTATTCTTTTTGAATGCAACGACCTGAAGGGGTATAATAACGAGCAACCGTCAAACGTAAATTACTGCCATCTCGCAAACGGAAGTCGCCTTGCACCAAGCCTTTTCCGAAACTTCTTCTACCATAAATCATCGCTCGGTCATTGTCTTGCAAAGCACCCGCTAAAATCTCACTGGCCGAAGCTGAATTTTGGTTGATCAATACATTGGTTTCTATTTTCTCCAACATTCCACCTCCAGTCGAGGAGTACTTTTCGGTCTTCGAATTTTCACCACGGGTTTCCAAAATCAGCATACCTTTGGGCAAAAACTCGTCGGCAATTTCTATCGCCGCCGAAAGCACACCTCCGCCATTGTTGCGCAAATCTAAAATCAGTTTCGTCATCCCTTGTTGCAAGAGCCGCATGGACGCTTTTTTAAATTCAAAAGCCGTCGTAACGGAAAAGGACTCGATGTGGATGAAACCCACTTTGTTGTTAATCATGTAAGCCGCCGTTACAGAAGGAATCGGAATCGTTCCGCGTGAAATTTTGAATGTCGGAGTTTCATCTCCTCTTTTCATTTTCACTTCTACCGATGTGCCCGCTTCTCCTTTGAGCATTTCCATCACTTGGTCATTGGTGATTTTCACCCCTGCCGCTTTTTTCCCGTTGACCGAAAGAATTTTATCCCCCGCTTTTACACCTACTTTCATGGACGGAGAACCTTCAATCACATTCGTAATGCAAACCGTATCACGTAAAATCATGAAACGAACACCAACGCCACCAAAATTTCCTTGGATGGATTCTTGCGCTTCTTGCATATCCCGCGCTGCGATGTAATTGCTGTGTGGATCCAACTTGTGCAACATGTCAGAAATCGTTTCTTCAAACAATTTTTCCCCGTTGACATCGTCCACATAGCGTTTGTCCAACACTTCCAATATATCTTGGATTTTTTGGTATTTCTCTCCTTTTTTCTCAGCGAAGGTATAATTGGTTTTGGGTGTTAAATAATACCCCAAGCCCAAACCGATAGCCATGGCACACGCTAAGCCCAATGGAATTAAATAATGATTTTTCGGATTACTCTCCATCTATTGTGGTATCAATTTGTTCAATTTCTATATTTGCTTCTTTCAAAAAATCAATTCCTGAACAGTCTTTGTAACTGTTGGCAAAAACCACTCTTTTTATGCCTGCTTGCAAAATCAATTTGCTGCAATCTTTGCAGGGAGATAAAGTTAAGTATAAGGTGGCACCTTTGCAATTGTTGGTAGATTTCGCTACTTTCAATATGGCATTCGCTTCTGCATGAAGCACATACCAATGCGTTTCGCCCAAATCATTTTCGCAACAATTGTTGAAACCAGCTGGTGTTCCGTTGTAACCATCAGAAATAATCATTTGGTCTTTTACGATGATTGCACCTACTTTTTTTCGGGAACAATGTGACAAATTTGCCCACTGTTCTGCCATGCGTAAATACGCCAAATCGTACCTTCTTTGCTTTGCTTCTTTCATGCTTCTCGCAAAATTAAAAGGTTTTGCATAGGTTGAAACCTTTTTGAACAGAATTGAACAATTTTTGTGATTTCCTATTCTTTGAAAAGGGTTTCAAACAGTTTGTATTTTTTTTCAGAATAGATATCATGCGCCACTTTGAATGCAATGACGGCCAAAATTAAAAATAGCGGGATGAGGAAGTAGAACCAATCACTCATCGTCATTAGTGACAAAACGCCAACTGCAATAAAGGAGGCAAAGGCTCCCCAGGGAGTGGTGCTTCCTTTTTTCGGAATGACCTGGTTGATGGGTTTCGGTAAAATTACTGACCACAAAAATGAAAAAGCAATCAAAAACAGGAGGTTCGTAAAATAAAATGAAAACAGAAACACATAATCCGACCATGCAAAAGGTACAATGGAAAATGTAATGATAATGTCAGCTAGTATTGGCAATAGCAAAGCTCTGAAAATGATCGGGACGATTTTATTAAACGGAGTAGATTGCAAGGCGAAATTCACCCACAAACTTCGCCAAAATCCCCATGTATTGTTGAAAACATAGGTGAAGATAATCGTTGGCGACACCAGCAACCAATAAATAAATTTTCCATCGAAGAGTTGTTTTCCTTCTAGTTTAACCATCACTAAATCTACACTGAGAATTATCAATTTCAAGGCAAAACCAACAATCAATGGCGTGCGAATTTTCTTGTTGTTCCATAGCATTTTCCAATAGATATTGGTTTGCTTCTTTTTTCGAACTACCTCTTGTCGGCGGTTTTCTATGATTTGTGTGTCGGCGAAAAAACCCGCGAAAAACAAAAATATCGGAGCCAGCACCAACAGTATATCGTGATTTTCAATGAACCAAAAGAGTAGAAAAATGATTAAAATACTTGATATGCTCGCCAATATTCCAGCCGACTTCAATTTGAAATCGATCAGATATTGGATCAGTCTTCGCAACAAATGCGCGCCAATTAAAGCGCCAAAAGCACTAGCTAAAAAGTAGAATTTATCGTTCTTCATTACTACGAATGCCGTCAATAGAAAGATGGACAAATAGAAAAAATAGCTTTTTTGAAAATCGGTTAAGACCGTTGCGACATATCTCGTGAACAAAGAAATGGGATAATACTTCAATAAAAAACGTCGCTGGGGAATGTACGTAGGTCGGAACATTCTCAAAAGTGTTATCAACGCAACAAAACTTATTATCAAAACAATAAAATAGTTGGCTTGACTGTTCGCTAATTTGTCGGTTTTTGAACTTTCGAATTCATTTAAAATATATCCTGCAAAAAACCCATAAAAACCAGCGACAAAGAACAACAAAATTTGCCCCAAAAGCTCCAGCGGTTTTTTCAAACTCTTGAAAAACCGCTTCAAATTGATCCAAAACAAACTGGCAATCATATCCAATCAATTTTGTCCAACTCCGCTTCGTTGGGGTGAAGTATTTTCAGCAAAGCAGCATCCAAGGCTTGTTCGCCTTCTTCAGTGAAATTTTGCAGGGAAGAATTGTACACCAATTTTGTTTCGTCCAAAACACCAATTTGCGTGGCGATTTTCTGCACATAACCCAAATCATGTGATGAAATAAAGATACTGCGTTGCTCGTTTTGATATTTCTTTAAAAACAACACCATTTGGTTCGCTACTAAAGGATCCAATCCAGAAAAAGGCTCGTCTAAAACCAATAAATCGGGTGTGTGAATCACCGCAGCGCAGAAGGCAATCTTCTTTTTCATTCCGGTGGAATATTTGCCAATGTTCTTGTCAATATCCGATTCGTTTTCGAAGAAATAACGAAACAAATCCGCTATTCGTTGTTCCAAAATCGCTTTGGGAACTTTGTACATTTTACCAACGAAGGTCAAATAATCATACCCTGAAATTTCTTCAATCAGCGCCAAATTTTCAATGGCAACACCGATTCGGTTTTTGTCCTCTGCCGACAAACTATCGTGCGCTTTGTCAAAAATGGATATTTCGCCTTCGGTTAATTCCACTAAATCCAAGATCAAACTAATCAAAGTGGTTTTTCCTGCTCCATTTTTCCCCAATAAACAGTAGACTTCATTCGGTTTCAATTCCAGATTGATGTCATCCAAGACTTTGGTTTTCCCGAAGATTTTCGAGAGGTGGTTGATTTTTATCATAGTGGGTTTGATTTCAAAGTTTTAAAACAAAACTGTTCAAAATGCCTTCGCCTTCTACTTTGTATTGTTCAAATTGATTCGCAACGGTTGTAAACGTTAAGATAAAAGCATCCTCTCCTACGACCCAAAAATATTGCTCAAATTTCAATTTTAATCCGTTTTGGGTCCCCGTGAAAATGAGTTTGTGAAAATCTCTTGTGTTGCCTGAAATACGTGAGCTTTCTAGAATTTTTCCATCTTCCAACAGATTTTCCACTTGACCCACCGTTAGTTTTGCGTATTCATCCAAATCCAAATAATACCCCGAAATATCTTGCTTTAGCAAATTTACATTTTCCCGAAATTTATCTTCTAAGGAAGACAACTCGCTGAACAGAAAAAACTCGGCTCCTACTTCTTTCTTCTGGTTCAATTCCCAATTTTCCGGGTACTCGATGTAGTATTTTTCGTTTGAAAGAGTGGTCCAGTTTTCGGGCAGTTCTTTGTCCGCTTTGGACACTATTTTTTCACTTTGTCCGAAAGAAACAGAAGTTAAAAGGAAAAAAGCGACGAGTAGGTTTTTTATTTTGTTTTTCATGGAGTAAACTTATAACCCACTCCGCGAATGGAATGGAAATATTGTGGGTTTTTAGGATCCTTTTCAAATAGTTTTCGAAAAGCCAGAATGTAATTGTCGATGGTGCGACTCGTCGGAAAAGCATCTTTGCCCCACAAACGATCCAAAATCTCGTCACGAGAAACGACTCGGCCCGCTTTTTCTTCAAACAGCAGCAACAAATCAATTTCTCGCTTGCTTATTTCGTGCGTTTCATTGGAAACGGCATTTTTCACCTCAAACGTATCGATATTGACCAACCATTCTCCGATTTCCAAAATCGATTTGTCTGATTTTTGGGGTAGCAAATTGTGAATGCGCAATAACAATTCTTCCAAATCAAAAGGTTTCGGCAAATAATCATTTGCGCCCAATTTTAACCCGTGAATACGGTCGCCGGTTGTTCCTTTTGCCGAGAGAATTAAGATTGGAACTTGTGAAGTTTTGCGCACTTCGGCACAAATTTCAAAACCAGATTTTTCGGGTAACATCACATCCAAAATCAACAAATCAGATGCCAACAATGTTTCAATCTGTCGAACAGCTTCTCCTCCGTGGTTGAATACATTTACTTCAAAATTTTCCAATTCCAAATTCAATTTCAACATTTCAGCAATACTGCTTTCGTCCTCTACGATCGTTATTCGTTGCATCTTTTTACCTTGTATAGCGTAAAATTGCAAAAAAATAACAGAAACTGTGAAAACTTGCTCGAATTCTCTTAGATTTCAACGGTTTTCTCAAAAAAACTCACTAATTTTGCAATCCAATTTGATAAGCGAATGAGTTCTCCAAAAAACATACAATCTGCCCTAATTTCAGTATTTGATAAAACCGGTTTAGCCCCTATCGTTCAGGAACTTGCTAAAAACAAGGTGCAAATTTTTTCTACTGGAGGGACACAAAAATTTATTGAAGAGTTAGGAATTGAAGTCGTGCCCGTTGAGGAGTTGACTTCTTTCCCTTCTATTTTGGGTGGCCGAGTAAAAACTTTGCATCCAAAAATCTTTGGTGGAATTTTGCACCGAAGAGCCCTCAACGAGGATTTGGCTCAAATTGACACCTACGAAATTCCACCTATTGATTTGGTGATTGTGGATTTGTATCCATTTGAAGCAACAGTTGCTTCCGGTGCAGGTCATGCCGACATTATTGAAAAAATCGATATCGGCGGAATTTCTTTGATTCGTGCCGCTGCAAAAAATTACCAAGATGTGGTGATTTTGCCATCGCAAAAAAGCTACGCTGAATTTTTGGCTATTTACGCTGACAAAGCAGGAACGACTTTGGACGAAAGAAAACGATTTGCGATGCAAGCGTTTCAAGTAAGTTCTCACTACGATACACATATTTTCAATTATTTCGACGACGGATCGGAAGACTTGTTCAAACAAAGCATTACCGAAGCATCGGTTTTGCGTTACGGAGAAAATCCGCACCAAAAAGGGGTTTTCTTTGGAGACATTGATGCCATTTTTGACAAATTGCACGGAAAGGAATTGTCTTACAATAATTTGTTGGACGTAGATGCTGCAGTAAACTTAATGGCTGATTTTCAAAATGACGCGCCGACTTTTGCTATTTTGAAACACAACAATGCGTGTGGTTTGGCAACGCGACCAACGCTGAAAGAAGCTTACGAAGCAGCGTTGGCAGCTGATCCTGTTTCTGCATTCGGTGGAATCTTGATTGCCAACACAACGTTGGATTTGGCAACTGCCGAATTGGTCAATTCGCTTTTCTGTGAAGTGGTGATTGCTCCAAAAATGGATGCAGATGCCTTAGAATTGTTGCAATCGAAAAAAAATCGGGTGATTTTGATTCAAAAATTATTTGATTTCCCAACCAAACAATTCCGCACCATTTTGAACGGCGTTTTACAACAAGACCGTGATATCATTTTGGAAACGACAGTAGATCTACAAACGATTACAACCAAAGCTCCAACGGCTGAAGAAATAGAAGATTTGTTGTTTGCCAATAAATTGGTGAAACACACGAAATCCAATACCATCGTGATTGCGAAAAACAAACAATTGTTGGCAAGCGGAACGGGTCAAACATCTCGAGTGGATGCCTTGAATCAAGCGATTCACAAAGCAAAATCATTTCACTTTGATTTGAAAGGTGCGGTGATGGCGTCGGATGCATTTTTTCCGTTTCCAGACTGTGTAGAAATTGCACACTTGGAAGGAATTGATACTGTCATTCAACCTGGTGGTTCCATCAAAGACGATTTGTCGATTGCTTATTGCAATGAAAATAACATGGCGATGGTAATGACTGGCAACCGTCATTTTAAACATTAGAAAAAAATTAATTGTTTGGATTTGAAACTATTTTGGCTCTTTTACGAACAAACTATAAAAAATTATACTCACCTTAGAGCGAACAAAAAACGAAATGGGATTATTTAGCTTTCTTACTCAGGAAATTGCCATCGATTTAGGTACGGCGAATACCTTGATTATCATGAACGACAAAGTGGTCGTTGATGAGCCTTCCATTGTTGCAAAAGATATTCAGAGCAATCGCGTGGTTGCTATCGGGAAAAAAGCACAACAAATGCATGGGAAAACGCACAAACTAATCGAAACGGTACGTCCGTTAAAGGATGGGGTGATTGCTGATTTCCAAAGTGCCGAACAAATGATTCGTGGTTTCATCAAAATGATCAACCCAGGGAAACGATTGTTCAACCCAACCCTGCGGATGGTGGTTTGTATTCCTTCCGGTATTACTGAAGTAGAAAAACGGGCTGTTCGTGACTCTTGTGAGCACGCAGGAGCGAAAGAAGTATATTTGATTCATGAGCCAATGGCGGCGGCGATTGGTATTGGTATCGACGTAGAAGAGCCGATGGGAAACATGATCATCGACATAGGCGGTGGTACAACTGAAATTGCCGTTATCGCCTTGGGCGGAATCGTTTGTGATAAATCGGTTCGTATTGCCGGGGATGATTTCTCTTCCGATATTGAAGAATACATGCGCCGTCAACACAATATTTTGGTGGGTGAACGTACAGCGGAACAAATTAAAATTGAAGTTGGTTCTGCCTTGACAGAATTGGATAATCCACCAGCAGATTTCGCGGTTCGCGGTCGAGATTTGATGACAGGTATTCCAAAAGAAATCATTGTATCTTATTCCGAAGTTGCACATGCCTTGGACAAAACCATTTCTAAAATTGAAGAAGCGATTCTTTCTGCACTGGAAATGACTCCACCAGAATTATCGGCCGATATCTACAAAACAGGGATTTATTTAGCCGGTGGTGGTTCTATGTTGCGTGGTTTGGACAAACGGATTTCTGCGAAAACGAAATTGCCTGTTCACATTGCTGAAGATCCATTGAGAGCCGTAGCACGTGGAACAAGTATCGCTTTGAAAAACATTCACCGATTCCAGTTCTTGATCAGAGACTAATCGAATTCGGTGAGCCAAGTGCGGTGTAAAACATGAGAAAATTATTTGCTTTTTTTAAACGATTTCAGATTTTCTTGCTGTTTGCTGCCTTACAGTTTTTTGCGCTTTCCAATTACTTTACCTTTTCATCTTTTCCCCGTTCGCAATATCTTTCGACTGTCAACGTCGTTTCTAGTTCACTCTGGAAAACCCAAAATGATATTACGAAATATATCAACTTAGGGAATACCAATCGAGAACTCAGCTTTGCTAACAAACGTTTACGCGAAAAATTGCCGCAGAACTTTGTGCGATTGGGTTATCAAACCATCAAAGTTGACGACACGGTTTATCAACAACAATTTACCTATACTCCAGCCAGAGTAATCAATTCAACGTACGACCAAGCGAACAATTATATCACCATTAACATTGGTAAAAAACACGGCGTTGAACGTGGAATGGGCGTCATTTCCGATCAGGGCATTGTCGGGACGGTTTTCCAGGTATCCGATCATTTTTCATTGGTTCGTTCCATTTTGTCCTCGAATCCCAATATCGATGTAATGATTGAAGAAGATGGTTCATTTGGCCTTTTGAAATGGGAAACCCACAATGCTCGTTTTGGAAATTTAACCGGAATTTCAAATGACCAACCGATAAAAAAATGGGGAAATATAATCACGCGAGGAGAGGCTGGTGTTTTTCCCGTGGGAATTGCCGTTGGTAAAGTGTACAAAGTCGTTCCAATCGAAGGGCGCGCTCAATGGGACATACAAATCTTACTTTCTACCAATTTCAAGAAAATTCAGAACGTTTACGTATTGAAAAACATCTTAAAAAAAGAACAAGATCGTCTAGAATCAACCATACCAATAGAAACCGACAATGAATAAAATCGTCAGTCATATTATTCGTTTTGTACTACTTGCCTTAGTTCAGATTTTTATATTGAATCAATTGCAAATCGGATTCGGCATATTGATTATGGCTTATCCCCTTTTTATTTTCTTGTTGCCGTATGATTTAAACATCTCGTTAACCATGCTGATTAGTTTTAGTTTAGGTTTTTGCATAGATATTATGAGCAATACTTTTGGTTTACACACCTCTTCTTTGTTGCTTTTCGCTTATCTGCGACCCTTCATTTTTAAACGATACGCTTCACAAGAAGATTATGAAATGAATCGAGAGGCCAACATCTACACCATGGGGACACGGTGGTTTATTTTTACATTTGGCACGCTTCTTCTTTTGCACCATTTGTGGTTTTTCCTTTTCGAAGTCGCCAATTTTGGTGAAATTCTCTACATTCTTCGAAAAACAATCTTAAGTACGGTTGTTTCCTTCTTGGTTTGTGTCGGCTTACAAATTATCTTTGTTCAAAAGCCAAAAATCCGATGAATTTCGATTCGAGAAAAATTGTCATCATAACTTTTATTATTGCCATTGGCATACTCTATGCTTTTCGGCTTTTTTACATGCAGGTAATCGACGATTCGTGGACCTTACGCGCACAAGAAATTGCGGAAAAACGAAAAGAAATTACACCGCCGAGAGGCGTGATATTTGATCGAAACGGGAAAAAAGTCGTGTCGAATCAAACCTATTACAACTTGATGATGGTGGAAGCAGACATTACGCATCTCGACACCAATGCTTTTGCTAAGCTGATTGGTTGGACACCTCAAAGAGTGAAAGATCGTTTCTACCAAATACGGGTTGGTGAAGGAACCTATTACAATCGGCATAGTGATAAGACGACCTCGAATTACCAAAAAGTACGTGCGTATCCATTTATTAAGGAACTTACTCTAGAGGAAGTGGCTGAAATTGCCCCGCATTTGGACCGCTTTCCTGGTTTTTACGAAGAAGTGACTAGTATGCGTAAGTATCCTTATCGCAGTGGAGCCAATATTTTAGGGTATTTAGCGGAAGCCAATCGAGAAGATATTGATCGAGAGCCCTACTATCGTCCCGGTGACAATATGGGACGCGCCGGTTTGGAAAGTTTTTACGAAAAAGAACTTCGAGGCCAAAAAGGCGTGAAATACATTGTTACTTCTGCCATGAACAATGCGTTGGAACCCTTCGCCAACGGAAAATACGATACTACGGCGATGCAAAGTCCACCGATGAAATTGGGCTTGGACATATTATTGCAAGCGTACGGGGAAGAATTGATGCACAATAAGAAAGGTTGTATCGTAGCCATCGAACCTTCAAGTGGAGAAATATTAACCATGGTTTCGGCACCTAGTTATGATCCAAATTTATTAGTGGGGAAACGAAATATCGGCTTGAACTATCCTGCGCTGATTCTTGACCCGAACAAACCGCTTTATCCTAGACCCGTCGCATCTGAATATCCTCCTGGTTCCATTTTTAAACTTTTACAGGCGTTAATTGCGATGCAGGAAGGTGTGATTGATATAGAAACTGGTTTTCCTTGTAACAAAAGTTTAGTCGGGTGTCACAATCACCCCTATCCAAGCGACGTCATGAAGGCGGTTCAATTTTCTTGTAACCCCTATTTTTATCAAACGACACGACGCGTAATCCAACAAGGTAAAAAGAAAAACATCTATGCCGATGCCGAAATTGGTTTAGGTATTTGGGCCAAATACATGCGCAGCTTTGGTTTGGGTGAAAAATTAGGAACGGATATTACAGGACAAAGTTCCGGTAGAATTCCAGATCCAGCCTATTACGATAAATGGTACGGACACAATCAATGGGCTTTTTCAACCATTCGATCCATTTCCATTGGTCAAGGAGAAGTTACGCTCAGCCCTCTTCAAATGTGTAATTTGGCCGCCATTATTGCGAACAAAGGTTGGTACTATACACCGCATTTTGTTAAATCTGTTGGGAAGGAGGGTGCTTTAGAGCAATACAAAGTAAAACACCAAACCTTGGTCAGTAAAAAATATTTTATTCCTGTGATTGAGGGCATGCGAAGAGTCGTGGCGGAAAGCGGCGGAACAGCAAGGTTAGCCAGACTACCGGACATTACCATTTGTGGGAAAACGGGAACTGTTGAAAATTACAAAGGCAAAGTGAAACAAAAAAATCACTCGGTTTTCATTGCTTTTGCCCCCCAAAACAATCCAAAAATTGCCATTGCCGTTTTCATTGAAAATGCAGGCGGTGGTGGAGGAACTTGGGCGGCTCCAATTGCTAGTTTGATGATTGAAAAATACTTAACCGGTAAAATTCAAGACAAAGCAAAAGAAACCAAATACATGGAAACCAAACTTTCCGATCTTCAATGAGACCAGACGACAAACTAACGCAAAATCTCGATTGGCCTTTGTTTGCCAGTTATCTCCTTCTGGTTACGATGGGATTGATGACGGTTTATTCCACCGCTTACAATCCTGAACATCCCAATTTCTTTGACTTTTCTCAAAAATATGGGAAACAAGTGATGTGGGTAGGCGTATCGCTGTTTTTAGGATTGCTGGTGTTTTTGATTGACTCTTCCATTTACCGGAAATTTGCGGTTCCAATCTATTTGTTCACGCTTTTTTTATTGGTCGTGGTGCTCTTTATGCCCGCCATCAATGGTGCGCATGCTTGGTTGGGGTTTGGTTCCTTTGGTATTCAACCCGCTGAATTCGCCAAAATTGGAACAGCACTGTTGCTTTCAAGTTACGTCAGCAATGTCAACCCCAATGCTCAATCAGTAAAAACAGTTTTGCTTTCCAATGCAATTATCTTGGTTCCAATGACCTTGGTTATTTTGCAACCCGATGCTGGAACCTTGGTCGTTTTTACTTCCTTCCTGTTTGTTTTGTATCGAGAAGGCATGAGTTATGACCCGATTATTTTAAAAATTACCAACTTAATTCCGGGTGTTCGCTTCAAACAAACATGGATTGGTACCCACTTTATTCCTATTTTATTTTATGTCGTTTTTCTCTGCGTAATTACCTTGTTGGTTTCGAATAATACTTTCCATTTGTTTTTCTTGCCGAGTATTCCCATTTCAGGGATTGTAGGCGTTATAGGTGTCTTGGTTATAATTGGTGTTTTGGTTTATTTCCTTTTGGCGCGAATGGCCTCCAAACGTGAAAGAAAACAAGCCTTGATTGTGGTGATCATTGCCTTGACCTTGTCTTCCATTATGGCGCTTTCTGTAGATTTCTTGTTCCAAGGAATGGCTCCTCACCAGAAAGACAGAATTGAATTGGTTTTGGGGTTGAACGAAGATCAAGACGGGGCGGATTACAATCGTAATAGAGCAATGGCCGCCGTTGGCTCAGGGGGATTTACCGGCAAAGGTTACCGGGAAGCATCACTCGCCAATGTGCGGAGTAATCACGTTCCCGAAAGCGAAACGGATTTTATCTTTTGCCCTTTCGCGGAAGAATGGGGATTTGCAGGCAGTATTTTCTTGGTAAGTGTATACATTTTTATGCTATTGCGCATTATCGTCATAGCCGAACGACAAAGAAGTCGGTACTACAGAATTTATGCCTACGCCGTGGGAATGATACTCTTCTACCACTTTGCCATCAACATTGGGATGAACATCGGTTTTGCGCCAGTTATTGGAATTCCATTGCCCTTTTTCAGCTACGGTGGTTCTTCCATGATGTCTTTTTCCATTTTGCTCTTCATTCTTTTAAAATTGGATAGTCAACGTCGCGACGTTCTCTACTAAGCAATTGTCAAAAATTCAGAATATTCTTTACTTTTACAGTATAATTATCGTTCAACTATGAGCACAGCAAATAATAAAGCAACCGAGAAAAAAGTCCCTCTTGATGCCCAAAAAATAAAAAAATATACCCGCTGGATTTGGGTGATTGGATTGTTTCCGCTCTTCCTTGTTTTGGCTTTGCTATTTTTCCAACCGGAAGACTCCATGCCATCTGTTGCGATGTTGGACAACCCACCAGAATTGTTGGCTTCTGTAATTTATGCGGATGATGCCGAAACAGAATTAGGGCGTTTTTGGAAAATCAATCGCACGAGTGTGAAATACCATGAAATTTCGCCGTACGTAACGGATGCTTTAATCGCCACCGAAGACGAGCGTTTTATGGAGCATTCGGGAGTAGATTTCAAAGCTATCGGCCGAGCAGTTGCCAAAGTTGGCGGCGGTGGTGGTGCATCAACGATTACCCAACAATTAGCAAAACTTTTGTTCACCCTTCAAAAAAGGGACCGTAAAAAAACAGAATGGAGCTTATCAGAATCTTCGTTTAGGATCTTCCGATTGATGGGCCGGGTGAATGAAAAAGCGCAAGAAAATATCATTGCTACTCGATTGGAAAAACGTTTCACCAAAGAGGAAATTATTACCATGTATTTGAATCAATTTGATTTCTTGTACAATGCAGTGGGCATCGAAAATGCTTCCAAAGTGTATTTCAACAAGGCGCCAATTGATTTGACAAAAGAAGAAGCAGCCATGTTGGTAGGTATGTGCAACAATCCAGGCTTGTTCAATCCATACACGTTCCAAATTAAAAACTACCGTCGTTCCATTGCTTTGAACAAAGGAATTTCTTTGGCGGAAGTTTCTAGTGCAGAAGTTCAAGAGCGTCGTTCATCGGATAGTCTACGTGCCGTTCAACGTAGAAATTTGGTTTTGTTCCAATGGTTGAAAAATTCCAATTCGAACAATCCCGGCATACGCAACAAACTAACGCGAGAAGAATACGATATTCTGAAAATGAAGCCCATCATAACCAGCTACCAACAAGTAGATCACAAAGATGGTGTTGCTCCTTACTTTCGAGAATCGCTTCGTGCCGAGTTAACAGACATTTTCAATGAAACCAAGCCCGACGGAACGTTAAAATACCAACGAGAGGATGGGGAGCCTTACAACATTTACAGTGACGGTTTAAAAATCTATACGACGATCAATGTGTCGATGCAAGAATATGCTGAAAAAGCCGTTGAAAAACACATTAAAACCTACCTTCAACCTGCCTTTGATCGCAACAACCGTGGTTTGAAAAACTTTCCTTTCTCCAATTCCATCCAACCAGAAATGGTAGAAAGTATCATGCGGAGCGCTAGAAGAAATTCCGAACGTTACCGAGCTGGAATTTCGAATGGGAAAACAGACGATCAAATCAAACAAGAATTTGACCAACCAACACCCATGAGCGTATTTTCGTGGAGTGGTGAAATCGATACGTTGATGACACCCAACGACTCCATTCGCTATTATAAATCCTTCTTGCATTGTGGATTAATGTCCATCGAGCCTCAAACGGGCTTTGTAAAAGCGTGGGTTGGTGGCGTCAATATGAAACACTTCGCCTACGACCATGTTCGAATGGGCGCTCGACAAGTGGGTTCAACCATCAAACCTTTTGTTTATGCAACCGCTTTATCCATGGGTACGGCAAAACCGTGCACGGTTTTCGAAGGAAACTATTGTGTGGGAGATTGGTGTCCAGCTGGAAAAGCTGCAGGAACCATGGCGAATGGATTGGCACAATCCTCGAATCCAACAACGGTTGCTGTTATGTCTAGTATGGGGCCAAAGGCCGGTTGTGTGAACATTGCGAAGTTTCTAGAAGATCTTGACATTAAATTAGAAGAACGGGACATCACACCGCCCATGTGTTTGGGAACCATGAGTTTGTCTTTGTACCGTTTGGTTGCTGCTGAAGCCATGTTCGTAAACCAAGGAATCTACAATACTCCCACAACCATCTACCGCATTGAAGATCGAAACGGAAATGTTATTTACAATGCAAAACCCGTTTCAAAAGAGGTGTTGAACGAAAATGTTGCCTACACCATGATTAAAATGTTAGAAGGCGTTATTGACCATGGAACCGGAAATCGTTTACGAAGAGCGGTGGATTACGGAAATATTCAAGTGCCGATGGCTGGAAAAACAGGAACCACTCAAAGTAACTCCGATGGCTGGTTTATTGGCTTTACGCCAGAATTAGTCACGGGTGTTTGGGTAGGTGCGGAAGACCGTGCTGTGCGATTCCGCTCTACCAATTTAGGCCAAGGTGCGAGTGTTGCCTTGCCGATTTACGGTTATTACATGAATCAAGTTTACAAGGATGCGAAAATCGGACTTTCCACCACTGAATTTGAACAACCACCAAATTATGACCCCGAGCAATTTTCCTGTGGAGGCGAGTTGTATGGTCCCAGTAACCCAGATAACGTTGATAATCCATTTTTCTAAATATGAACAAAGAAGTTAAAAACGTAGTAGATGCCCTGGAGGGTATTCAAGATGGAATGACACTGATGTTGGGTGGATTCGGACTTTGTGGTATCCCAGAAAACTCGATTGCTCAATTGGTCAAGTTGGGTGTGAAAAATTTGACTTGTATCTCCAACAATGCAGGTGTTGACGATTTTGGATTGGGTTTGCTGTTGCAAAACAAGCAAATTAAAAAAATGATCAGTTCCTATGTAGGTGAAAACGACGAATTTGAACGTCAAATGCTCTCTGGAGAATTGGAAGTAGATTTGATTCCACAAGGAAGTTTGGCGGAACGTTGTCGCGCAGGTGGCGCTGGAATTCCAGCTTTCTTCACGCCAGCAGGTTATGGCACCGAAGTAGCGGAAGGAAAAGAAGTGCGTGTTTTCAATGGAAAACCACATATTCTAGAATCGGCACTGACGGCAGATTATGCCATTGTAAAAGCTTGGAAAGGCGATACAGAAGGGAATTTGGTTTTCAAAGCAACAGCCCGAAATTTCAATCCCATGATGGCCATGGCGGGTAAAATCACCATTGCTGAAGTAGAAGAATTGGTGCCGGCAGGCGAATTGGATCCCAACTTCATTCATACACCCGGTATCTTCATTCAACGAATTTTCCAAGGTGAAAAATTTGAAAAACGAATTGAACAACGCACGGTAAGAGCAAGAAATTAAGTAAAATTATGGCACTCGATAAAAACGGCATTGCGCAACGCATCGCTCAAGAATTACAAAACGGTTGGTATGTAAATTTGGGAATTGGTATTCCTACGTTGGTCGCCAATTACATTCCTGAAGGAATCGAGGTGGAGTTTCAGTCGGAAAATGGCATTCTTGGTATGGGACCTTTTCCTTTTGAAGGAGACGAAGATGCGGATTTGATCAACGCTGGAAAGCAAACCATCACCGCACGCAAAGGCGCTTCTTTCTTTGATTCAGCCATGTCGTTCGCTATGATTCGTGGTCAACACGTGCAACTGACCGTTCTTGGCGCTATGGAAGTTTCACAAAATGGAGACATTGCCAATTGGAAAATTCCTGGCAAAATGGTGAAAGGAATGGGCGGTGCGATGGATTTGGTGGCTTCTGCCGACAACATCATTGTTGCGATGATGCACTCCAACCGCGCAGGCGAATCGAAAATTTTGAAAGAATGTACATTGCCTTTAACGGGCGTTGGTTGCGTTCGAAAAGTGGTCACCGAATTGGCCGTTTTGGAAATCAAAGACGGAAAATTTCACTTGATTGAACGAGCACCGGGCGTTTCCGTGGAAGAAATTATTTCCAAAACCGAAGGAGAATTGGTCGTTCCTGACAACGTACCTGAAATGAAACTCTAAGATGACCAAAACCAACTTCCTCTATTTTGCCGTCTTGGCATTTTCTCTGGGTTGGTTGTTTTTCAATTTTCTAGCACTTCCGGCTCCTCTCGATTGTGGAGATGGTTTGGTGCATTTCTTTATTTCTCAAGCCAGTTGGTACGAACACGAACTTTTTCTCGACCATTGGGGAAAACCTTTTTTCATATTGGTCAGCAGCCCGTTTGCGCAATTGGGTTTTGGTGGAATGATTTTGTTCAATACGCTCGTTTTTGCATTGACAATTTTTTTCTCTTGGTCCATTCTTCAAAAATTAAAAACGCCCCTCGCCTTTCAATTGGCCTTGCCTTTTTTGCTATTACTTACGCCAGAATATTCCAACACACTACTCGGTGGATTGACCGAACCGCTCTTTAGTTTGTTCATCGTATTGGCGGCTTGGGCCTGGATGAACGAGCGCTATTTCCTCTTTTCCATCGCGATTGGACTCTTGCCTTTCATGCGAAGTGAAGGTCAACTCGTCATTCTACTTGCCATTGTGCTACTTCTATTGGTGAAACAATGGAAATATCTGCTGGCTTTGGCCCTTCCGTTTTTGCTCTATTCCATTGTTGGGTTTTTTGCTTTGGATGATTTCTGGTGGTACTTCACGCAATCACCGTATTCCATGGACAGAAATGCGTACGGCATCGGTTCATATTTTCACTACATAAAAGAATACAAACAGTATCTCGGACTTCATGGTCTGCTCCTTTTTGGGCTGGGCATTTTTCTCGGATTTTACTTTTTCATTCGAAAACAATTAGAAATCAAAACCATCGGTTTGGCGTTGCTTTCCTACGGAACTTTTCTCGGCATTGTGGCGGCACACAGTTATTTCTATGGTTCCGGACAAAATAGTTCCATGGGGTTAACGCGCATCACGACGCAAGGTTTACCCAGTTTTCTCTTGATCAATCTGTTTTTTATTGGCAAACTGCTGGAGAATAAAAACAAATGGATCCAATACGGTTCATTGGTTCTTCCTGGATTTTTGGTCTTGCTGCTTTGCACCACACCGTATTTGAAAAAAGAAGAAAACCGCATGAACAATGCCGTTTTGGCCATGGGCGAATTCATCCAAAATGCACCCGAACTGCACAACAAGAAAATTTTCGCCTACCATCCTTTGATTGCGTATGCCTTGGAATCCAATCTTAAAATCAAACAAGATCGTGTACAACAATTTGCTGGCATTCAATTTCTGAATGAAAAAAACAAGTTGACCTATGGCGATGCCGTGATTTGGGACAGCCAATTTGGGGACCTGGAAATCACCATTTCGTTGGAACAAATGCTCAACGATTCTACCTTGATGCTTTGCCATTACGAGCCCGCACCTGGAAATCAACCTTCCAATGGTGTATATCTTTTTCAGTATGTGCCCGCGGAAGTCAAACGAAACGGAAAAACGCGTTTACTGGAAATGCCCATCGCCAAAAAAATGGACGTTTCTTCCAATAATGAATTTCACGACCTGCTGAAAATCGATTCATCCAACGACGCTCGGTCCATACAAGTAAAGTGCCGTGGTCCAAAAAATGTGCATTTTGTTTGTACCTCCTCCGATAATTCGGATTATCAAGGGACGGAATTGAATGGTGAAAAACAAACCTTTGAATTCGTTCTCGAAAAGGGCAAAAACTACAATTTGTACCTTTGGAATCCTTCTTTACTTCAGTACGATTTTAGTTTATTTGAACTGATAGAAAAGAAAAAGCAACTGCCGAAATTGTGGGGGAATTCAGCAAAACGATAGCTAGCAACTTATCAAAATCCTTTTTTATTTTATTTCGAAAGTTCCTTGGAATTCGTAAGGCCACGGATCTAAAGAATTATGTTTGTGCAGAAATGTACCTGTAATCATATATTTCATAGACCCTTTTTGACGGGCAATGTTGCCAACGATTGTGCTCGTTAACATTTTTCCTTGAACGATTGTTTTGGATGTTTTGAACAAGGTATCCACCTGCTCATGGTTGGAACCGCTATTAAAAATAATCCACTTTGCATTGCTTTCTACAATCCGGTATTGGATAATTGTATCGTTATAATAGGAATCTATAAAATGAAAAAGAGCCAAGTACTCTCCTTTTGACGGCTTATTTTTAATGCACCCAGCCAATATTATAAAACAGACCATTGATGTGAATATGAAAAATCTAGTTTTCATTTTTTCTTTATTTCAAATGTTCCCAAATAAGTAGATGTTCCCTGCGAAAGCGATTGCTTGTAGGATATAAACGAACCCACTATCTTAAAATGAGGAGAAAATCCATCACGAGAAATCGTTCCAATTACGTGACTTCCAGCTAATCTTCCTTTAATTTCATTTTTGGTTTTAAACAAGGTATCGTAACCGTAAATCACATCTTCAAATTGCCATACAATGAGTATCCAATCTTTGTTGCTTTCTCCGAGAGTAATAGTAGATTCCAATACTGGTTTATTGTATTTTTCGAGATAGGTGTATCTCACCTTGTACTCGCCTTTTGGCGGTCGACGCTTTTGACATTGCGGCAGAAGAAATAAACCAAGAAGGAGTATTAAGAAAGTTCGCATAGCTAGATCAATTCAAGCGGTTATTGGTTTCCAACGTTAAACCATCCTCTTTATTGTTGGAATCCACTAATTTACCGATAAAAATTCATCTCATCCACATACTGAAAAACTTTTTCCGTCAACAGGTAACGCGTCGAATTTCCGCTTTTTATCACCTCGCGAATGTAGCTTGCCGAAATTTTCATGACGGGCACGTCTTCGCAAAATACAATGGCTGGATGGTTTTTTAATTCGTGTTCCAATGGTTCGTGTTCCATTCTTGGGTAAACAAATACCGTGTGGTTCTCAAGGATTTTTTCGTAGTTTTTCCATTTGTGGAATCCTACTAAATTGTCTTCGCCCATCAATAAGCTAAAGTTAATCGTCGGGTGTTTTTCTCTTAGATAGGCCAAGGTGTCAATCGTATAACTCGGCTGCGGCATTTTGAATTCGATATCTTCTGCCTTGAAGTGTGGCTCGTCTTCGATGGCGATTTTCACGATGGCCAAACGATGGTAATCTTCCAGCAAAGTGCTTTTCTTTTTGAAAGGATTGTGCGGTGAAACGACAAACCAAACGGCATCAATCTCTTTTCGTTGAACCATGTATTGGGCAATGATCAAGTGGCCGACGTGTATCGGGTTGAAAGAGCCAAAATACAGTGCTACATTCATGTGGTAATAAAATGTTCTACGATTCCTTTGGCCGTCACAATCGCTTGTTGCAAATCGTCATTGATCAAAACGATGTCGAATTCGGTGGCTTTTTCCAATTCAGTTCTCGCTTTACTCATCCGTTGGTTGATTTTGTCTTCGGTTTCCGTGCTCCGGTGACGTAATCGTTTTTCCAACTCATCGTAACTCGGTGGTTGAACAAAAATCGCCAGCGCTTGGTCGCCAAACATTTTCTTCATGTTCAATCCGCCAATCACATCCACATCAAAAATGACCGTTTTACCTGCTGCCCAAATTTTTTCAATTTCCGACTTCAAGGTTCCGTAATAATTGTTGGTGTACACTTCTTCCCACTCAATCAATTCTTCATTCAAAATGGCTTGCTGAAAACCTTCCACGCCTAAAAAATGATAGTCTTTTCCATTCTCCTCATTCGGTCGAGGGTCGCGACTGCAGGCAGAAACAGAGAATGCTAGCGAAGGAATTTTATCCAATAAAGCATGCACAATTGTTGTTTTGCCCGCACCCGACGGGGCTGAAAAAATAACACATTTACCTTTTTGTTCCATTCTTACTCCTATAACGTATTGAGAACTTGCTCTTTCATTTTTTCTAAATTGTCTTTCATTTCTACCACCTTTTTCTGCATATCAGCTTGGTTGCTTTTACTTCCTAAGGTGTTAATTTCTCGACCAATTTCTTGTGTGATGAACCCCAATTTGCGACCGGAACGTTCCATCTGCATCGTTTCCATGAAATAATCCAAGTGATTACCCAGACGCATTTTTTCTTCCGAAACATCAAATTTCTCTACGTAAAAAATCAATTCTTGCTCCAAGCGATTGTTGTCGTAATTACCGGCTGAAATTTCTTCCAATTGTTTCTCCAACTTAGCTCTGACGGTTTCTACCCGAACATTTTCAAACGGTTCAATCTCCACCATCAAGCGACGAATATCTTCAATTCGCTCCGTAAATTCTGTTTGCAACGCAGCACCTTCTTGCGCGCGGAATTCGTTCAATCGCGCACAGGCTTCGTTCAACAAATCCAACACAAACGTTTTTTCTTCGGGAGAAATATCTTCCCGCTCATTGGTCAAAATATCGGGCATGCGCATGATCAGCGCCAAGTAATCGGTTCCTGATTCACCGATAGCGTCGTTCACCGATTTCAAATCTTGGTAATACGCTTTTGCCAACGATTTGTTCACGGTAACACTTTTGGTGTCGCCTGTATCGTCGATGTTGACGTTTACATCTATTTTTCCGCGCTCCATTTCCGTTTGCATCACTTTGCGCATATCGGCCTCAAAAGGTCGGTAATCGCTAGGAAAACGAACGTTCAAATCCAACGTTTTACTGTTCAGCGCTCGGACTTCAATGGTTACTTTTTTCCCTTTAAAATTTCCGGTGGCCTTCCCAAAGCCGGTCATGGATTGCAACATAGTTCTGTTTTTAGAGCAAATTTAGTGATTTTTTACCGCGGAGGGCGCAAAGGGTTTCGCAAAGAACGCAAAGGGACGGGAATTGTGGAGCAAATCGAAGATATATGCCACAGATTAATCGGATTCAAACCGATTTTGTTGAAGTAAGCTTCTGGATAATTTTTAGTCCCTTCATTTTCTTACTACCTTCATTTCTTCCTGTTCTCCAACTAGTGTTTGCAAAGATTACAAAACAGATGCCGCTGATTTGAAGAATTCAAACCGATTTTATGATAAGCGCAAAAAACACGCTCCCTGTTCTCCGCGGTTAAGCTCTCCGCTTTAAACTCGTAATATACACCCCAACAAAGATCAAGATCATGTAGAAAATTTTCTGGGCGGTAATCGTATCGGTATAATCCGCCGTAAAACCAATGTAGGCGAAGAAGATGGCAAAGAAAATCACCATAACAGGTTGCAAATAAATATAGGCGCTGGATACTGAAGGACTTACTTTGCTGAGAGAATACATCGTTAATAAATAGGCCAAGAAAGTAACACAAATTATTACGTAGAGTACCTTACCCAAAACAACTCCTGTGAGCAAGGAAAAATCAGTTTGAAGGACATCTCTAATCGTTGGTGGAAAAAGGAGAATTATTAAAAATCCAAACACAAACGTATACGTAATCACGGTCAAAGGTTTGTATTTCATCATAAGCGGTTTCGCGATGACCAAATAAATCGCATAACTGACGGCGTTGATGAGCAAAAACACATCGCCCAACGCCATTTTTGCATTGCTGGAACTGCTGGAAATCGTGAGTAAAATTGCACCCGTTGCACCCAACATAATTCCCGCCACGCGATACGTCGTGATGGCTTCTTTCAAAATAAAATACGAGAGAATCACAACGATAATCGGATTCAAGGTCATGATGATGCCTGAATTGATCGCCGACGAAAGGTTCAATCCATGAAAGAAAAACAATTGATTGATGGCAACGCCAAACAAACCGCAAGCCGCCAAACGAAGAAAATCTTTTCTTTCTATTTTTTCGCGTGTTTTAGAAAACAACCGGATCAACCAAAACAAAGCTGTTGCACCCGCCACCCGTAAAAAAATGAAAACGTTGGGTGTTAAAATCGTCGGCATAATTCCCTTCGCGATGACGTGATTGGCGCCATAAAAGGTGTTCACTAAAAACAAAGCGAGGTGTGCGCGAAGGTTTTGGATTTTCATCTATTCTTTACTTTTTGCCACGAATGCACGAATGTGCACCAATGCTTTTTAGTGATTTTATATAAACAACCTAAACAAATTTATTCGTGATAATTCGTGCATTCGTGGCCAAGTACATTCGCGCGGCAATAATCACGCATGAAAAGACGCCACCGCACCTTCCACCTCTTTCTTCGAATTGCCAATGAAAACGGCATCTCCGTTGATCATAAAAGGGCGCTTCAAAAAAGTATATTCTTCGAGCATGTATTTACGGTAATCGGCTTCCGTGAGGTTCATTTTGTCTAATCCCAAACCGCGGTATTTCATGGCTCGTTTGGAGAAAAGCGCTTCGTAGGAACCTACTTTTTCTTTCAACCAATCCAAGGTTTTTTCATCAATATTGTGCTCTTTGATATCTTGCAATTCAACGTCTTTTCCCGGATTGATTTCTTTCAAAATCTTCTGGTTGGTACTGCAAGAACTTAGGTGAAAAATCTTTTTCATGGATTATTTGTTTTGCATGTATTCTTTGTTCTTCTTACGATCTTCCTCGGAACCTGTATTGCAACCGTTGGATTTCTGTTTGAACAAGAAAATGAATTTCGCTTGGAAGGTAACAGGCCAATACGTAGATGAAAACCAGTGAAGCGTTGGACTTCCTTTGTCCCATTCGTACATTCCCAATATGGGCGCTTTGACGCCAGGAATAAAATAACTTCCTCGTTTTAGTCGGATACCAAAACCTAGTGAAGAATTCAGCTGCGCGACAAAAGGGTTTTGAAAACGTTCATTTATTGGAAAATGTATGCCCGTATACGTTCGATTTCCTCCGCCAAGTTGATAATCGAAGTTGGCGCCAATACCAAAGTCAATGAAATAGCGCAATTTGGAAGTCAAATAAAATAATTTGTGTACGGATATTTTCGCGCTTCCGTAGAAATTGTAAAAGGCTCCCGTTCCAGATTCAGTACTAAGAATGTTTGTCCCTGTCGCATCGGTGTAATTCACGGTTGTCTTCTCTTTTCCTCCGTATAAATTCATTCCTAGTCCCCAATCCCAATAAGACATGAGTCGATAGGGATTTCCAAACAAATTCACTTTCGGTGCTTTTAACGGAAAGTGCGCCATTCCCACTTGTGCTGAGAAACCAATTCGGCCGGTAGGATTCACATTGTAATTGAATCGCTGACCATTCATGCTAGAATCTGCTTGTAGCAAAGCGTCTGATTTTTTTGTAAAGGTATAATTCGGTCCGAAGGAAAATTGGATGCCGCGGGGTTGGAAATTGCTAAAATCTTGCGGCCCGCCAAACAAATCTTTGTGCTTTTTGCCACGAGGATTCAAATTCTTCTGAGCGAAAAATCCACCCGAAAAGGAGAGTATCAGGGAAATAAGAAGGAGTTTATGCATGAGCTTTTTCTTTGTCTAATAATTCTTTTATCTTTTCTATAACGAGTACATCGTCCCAAATGTTATGAATGTCCGGAATTTCCATGATTCGGTCCATAATAGCCCGTTGACGATTACCGTGTTCCAACGCTTCCGCATACGGTGTTTGAGAGAACGTAACACGAGAATACAACGGCAACCAAAGATTTGGGTACAGTTTCGTAAACTTCGATTCAATTTTTTTGCGCAACAAGAAATCTGGATCCGCTGTTTTGTCGCGCATTTCAATGTAGTTGTACAAAGCCAAATCAGCAATCGCTTGACCGTTTTTGTAATGTTTTTCTGAGAAATCCACCATCAAATTGGTCCAATTTCCTCCTCTTTCTTCATACATTTCGTTGAATACCGTACAATCCTGGAAACCTGCATTCATTCCTTGTCCGTAGAAAGGAACGATGGCATGCGCCGCATCGCCCAACAACAAAATATCGTCGTTGTACTGCCATGGATCACATTTCACGGTCATCAAGTGACCCACCGGATTTTCATTGAAATTTTTCAACAAATTTGGAATCAACGGCAAGGTATCTGGAAATACTTCTTGGAAGAACGCCATGATTTTTTCATCCGAATTCAAACTCTCGAATGAAACTTTTCCTTCGACCGTTAAAAACAAAGTACAGGTAAAACTGCCATCAATGTTTGGTAAAGCAATCATCATGAATTCGCCTCTTGGCCAAATGTGTAAACAATCGTTTTCAATTTTGTGGGTTCCATCTGCATTCGCAGGAATTTCCAACTCCTTGTAGCCATGACCCAAATAACTTTGTTGGTAATTGAATCCTGTTGTGCGTTGCATACGGCCACGAATCGCTGAGAACGCACCATCGCACGCGAAAAGTTTGTCAAACTGAAACGTTTCCACTTCTTTGTTCGCGTTTTGCATCACCACGGTATTGGTGCGCAAGTCTACGTCTTTGCATTTCAAGTCAAACAAATACTCGATGTTGGGGTAATGTTCCGCTTCGTTCATCAACGTTTGGTTCAACAAACCTCGTGAAACCGAATAAATGGCTTCATTGTCCAAACCATAAGGCTGGTACGTCAAATTTCCTTCCACATCGTGCATGCATCGACGGTACATCGGCAAGGCAATCGTTCTGATTTTGTCAGAAACACCTGCCAAATCCAAGGCTTTCCAACCTCGATCCGACAGCGCCAAATTGATGGATCGGCCGCCGATGAATTCTGACTTTCTTCTGTCCGGACGATTTTCCAATACTTGTACTTGGTAGCCTTTTTTCGCCATCAAAATGGCTTGTAAACTCCCAACCAAACCAGCACCTACGATTGCTATTTTTTTCATATTTATTCAATTACGAATTACGAATTGTTGAATTACGAATTTGGTAGACCATAATTCGTAATTCACACATTCGTAATTGTATACATTTATCTATTTTTCCAGTGCTCCGAAAAGCGGGTTTTAAAATGAGGTTGCTGCGCTCGTTGGTTCAGTTTTCGTTGATGAACCAGGTTGCTTACCCGCCACAAGACAATTCCGGCAATTAATACGGCGATGGTTTGTATCCCCAAATTGGAATACGTCATCGAATGATCCAATTCACCAGCGTATTTAGCTTGTATAAGGGTTTGCACATTCATTTTATTGTAAACCTGGAATTTCTACCATTTCGTTCGTATCTATTGAATAGTCAACACCTTCAACTTTGAAACCAAATAGGTTAAAGAAGTCCAAATCGTATCCTTTCAAATCTCCGATTGCTGGCAATGTTTCTGTTGTAGCTTGCGGCCACAAAGCCAAAACTTTTGCTTGCACGTCTGCACGCATTTCCCAATCATCGATTCGAATTCTTCCTTTGTCATCCAATTGCAGGTCATTGGCATACAATCGATCGTTGAATAAACGAACAATTTGTTCGATACAACCTTCGTGAATTCCTTCTTCTTTCATCACTTTGTACAGCAAAGAAATGTACAACGGAATAACCGGAATGGCTGAACTTGCTTGTGTAACCAAGGCTTTGTTTACGGAAACATACGCATTTCCACCAATGGATTTTAAACTATCGGTGATTTTAAATGCTGTTGCCTCTAAATGATCTTTCGCTGCACCAATGGTTCCTTTTCGATAAACTGCTTCTGTTAATGTTGGCCCGATATATGAATAGGCAACTGTTTTACAATCGTTGGACAAAAGGTCTTGGGCTTTCAATTCATTGATCCACATTTCCCAGTCTTCACCGCCCATTACCGCAATCGTGTTTTCGATGTCTTCTGGTGTACATGGTTCGATTGAAATATTTTTTACTTCACCAGTATGGAAATCTACCGTTTTGTCGGTAAATGTTTTTCCGATTGGTTTCAAAACCGATTTATGTAAAACTTCTGTTTTTGGGTGTTTTCTTACCGGCGATGCCAAACTGTAGATGACCAAGTCAATTTTCCCCAAGTCTTTTTTAATCAATTCCGCCGTTTGCGTTTTTATTTCGTCTGAAAACGCATCTCCGTTGATACTTTTTGCATACAAACCTGCCTTGTTTGCTTCCACTTCAAAAGCAGCAGAATTGTACCATCCTGGCGAAGCCGTTTTACCTTCAGCTGGTTCTTTTTCAAAGAAAACACCAATCGTTGCCGCTCCAGAGCCAAATGCGCTCGTGATTCTTGACGCTAAGCCAAATCCCGTGGAAGCTCCAATTACCAATACATTTTTCGGTCCGTTTGCTACGGGTTTTGATTTTGCATAATCAATTTGCGTCAATACATTTTTCTCGCACCCTGTTGGATGTGCTGTTAAACAAATAAATCCTCGTGTTCTTGGTTCTATGATCATCTTTATATTGTTTTTATTCTAAAATTATACTTTCTATTATTTGTCCAAATCGATAAGCGTCTTCAAATGAATTGTACAACGGTGCTGGCCCGATGCGAATCACGTTGGGTTCCCGCCAATCGGCAATGATTCCTGCTTCCCACATTTTATCAAAAAGTGCTTTTCCCATTCCTTGAACCAATATGGACAACTGGGCGCCACGTTTTGTTTGTTCGCGAGGTGTAATAATTTCAAAGGAACATTTTTCGCTGTGCTTCTCGGTAATTTCATCGATGATGAATTCAATGTAGGCTGTCATTAAATCTCGTTTGGCAAAAATTTTATCCATCCCTGCTTCTTCGAAAATATCCAAACTTGCTAAGTGAGCTGCCATTCCTAAAACCGGGGCATTGCTCAATTGCCAACCTTCGGCACCGCGCATCGGATCAAATTGAGGTTCCATCAAAAAACGTCGTTCTTTGTTGTGTCCCCACCAACCCGCAAATCGAGGCAATTCCGTGTTGTAGGCGTGTTTTTCGTGTACAAACATCCCTGAAACTCCTCCTGGAGAAGAATTCATGTATTTGTAGGTACACCAAGCAGCAAAATCTACTCCCCAATCGTGCAGTTTCAATTCTACGTTTCCAGCAGCATGTGCCAAATCCCAACCAACAACGGAACCAACCGCATGTCCAGCGGCAGTAATGGCTTGCATGTCGAATTTCTGACCGGTGTAATAATTCACGCCACCAATCATCACCAAAGCCAATGTGTCGCCTAGTTCGTTGATTTTGGCAATAATATCTTCTTCGTGCAACGTATATTCTCCTTCACGCGGAAACAATTCAATTAAGTTTTCTTTAAGATCCAACTCATGAAATTTCACTTGGGATTGCAAAGCATATTGATCGCTTGGGAAAGCTTTCCCTTCACAAAGTATTTTCGTTCGTTTTCCTTCCGGACGATAAAATGAAACCATAAGCAAGTGCAAATTGGTCGTCAACGAATGGGTGATTACCACCTCTTCATTTTTTGCGCCAACCACTTTCGCTGCCTTTTCAGTCAAAAATTCATGATAAGAAACCCATGGTTTTTTCGCTAGAAAATGACCTTCTACGCCATATTTTTGCCAAGCGTCTAGTTCTTCCTGAATATAGGAAGCTGTTGTTTTCGGTTGTAAACCCAAGGAGTTTCCCGTGTAATAAACCGGCTCAACCTTGGTAAAAGTTGGAAAATAAAATTTATCTCTGAAGGAACGCAACGGATCGTGTTGATCCATTTTTTGAGCGAATTCTAGAGAGTTTTCAAAGTTTTGCATTTTGCATTTATTTTGGTCAAAAGTACGGAAATCAACCCGTATTTGCGATGAAAAAACGAAATTTCACATGAGCTGGATTTCATCGATCCAATCTATTTTATCTGTGTTTTCCGCTCATCTCAAACACTATTTCACCACCATTTACAAGAGCGCTGTGCGGAAGATTGGTGCCTTTCAATTCTTTTCCGTTCACCAAGACTTTCTGCACATATACATTCGGTTTACTCTGGTTTTTCGCAATAATCGTTAGTTTTTTGCCGTTTTCGAGGTGAATTGTCGCTTTTTTGACCATTGGACTGCCCAACGCATATTCAGGAGAACCTGGCGTAACCGGATAAAAGCCCAAACTACTGAACAGGTACCAAGCACTCATTTGGCCCGCATCGTCGTTGCCGCAAAGTCCATCCACTTTTGGCAAATACATCGTTTCCATGATCATTCTGACGCGCGCCTGAGTTTTGTACGCATCGTTGGTCCAATTGTACAAATACGGAATGTGGTGACCCGGTTCGTTGCCGTGCACATAATTTCCAATCATGCCATCGCGGGTAATGTCTTCGTGATTTTCAATGTATTTGTCATCAATTTCCATGGTGAAAAGCGAATCCAAATGCGCACTAAAACGATCTTTTCCACCCATCATACCAATCATTTTATCCAATTTATGGGGAACATACAAACCGTAATTCCACGCATTTCCTTCAATAAAACCTTGTCCATACGTATCCAAGGGATCAAAATCTTTTCGGAACGATCCATCCGTCAATTTCGGCGCCATGAAGCCAATCGATTTGTCGTAGACATTGTTGTAATATTCGGAACGAAGCAAAAATTCTTGCTCAACTTTTTTGTTGTTGGCTTTGTTGGCAATTTGGGCGATACACCAATCGTCGTAGGCATATTCCAAGGTTTTGGAAACAGCAGAATGGCTCAAATCGTCCGGAATGTATTTCAATTTCATGTAATACTCCAAGCCGTCGAAATACGGAACTTTGGCCGTTTCTTCAGAAGCTTTTAATGCCCGTTGTGGATCAAAATCTCCCACTCCTTTTGCCATCGCATCGGCAATAACGGAAACGGCATGGTAACCAATCATGCACCAATTCTCATTGGCATAATGGCTCCAAATCGGTAACATATGATGAACACTTTGTTCTTGGTGAGCGAGCATGGATTTAATCATGTCGTTGTTGCGCGTGGGTTGTATGATGTTGTACCATGGATGCAATGCTCGATACGTATCCCAAAGCGAGAAAACCGTGTAATTGGTGAATCCATCGGATTCGTGTATGTTTTGATCCAAACCCAAGTATTTTCCGTCTACATCTTCGTACAAAATTGGACTTAAACTGGCATGATACATGGCTGTGTAGAAATTGATTTTATCCTCTTCCGTCAAGGTTTCTACTTCTACTTTGGACAATTCTCGGTTCCATTTTTCTTTTGTTTCAGCATGTGTTTTTTCAAAATCCCAATGAGGAATTTCAGTATTCAAGTTGTTCATCGCGCCTTCCGTACTCACCGAAGACAAGGCCATTTTTAGTTCAATGGTTTCTCCCTCTTTTGTGTCAAAATTGAAATAAGCACGTATGTCTCTTCCTGCCATTTCTGGAAAATTTTCCGCTTCGTTGAATCGACCGTAAAAGCCATTGTAGCGCGCATTGTCGTACTTTTTGTGGCCGTAACTCTTGAACGGTTTTGAGAATTTCAGGGCAAAATATTGTTTTCTCGTTCGCGCCCACCCTCTCGTTTGACGATACCCAACCACCGTTGAGTCATTTTCCACCCGAATGAAAGTCCAAACATTTTTGTCCTTGTGATGATACACGTTGTAAACCATGTCCAAAACGATGTGCGCTTCTTCCGATTTCGGGAAGGTATATCGATGATATCCTACTCGTTCGCTGGCTGTCATTTCGGCTTGAATCGCGTAGGTTTCTAAATCCACGGCGTAGTAACCTGGAGATGCTTTTTCTGTGTCGTGCGAAAATTTGGAATAAAATCCTTTGGAACCATCTTCGTTTTTCAACGGTTCCAAATTCAAAGCGCCAGTTGTGGGCATCACCAAAAAATCGCCTAAATCAGAATGACCGGTTCCGCTTAAATTGGTGTGCGCAAAACCCAAAATGGTAGAATCTTTGTTTTGATAACCAGCGCAGTATTCATATGTTTCGGGGTTGTAATTATTCTCCTCATCGAACATTACTTGCCAGTTGGTTTGCGGACTCAGTTGCACCATGCCAAACGGCGCTGTTGCTCCCGGAAAAACATGACCCATTTTGGCCGTGCCGATTAAAGGATGAACAAATTGTGTGTAATCGGTTGGTTTATCCATGGTTTCGATTTTGTTTTCTAGTTGACAAGCGCCTAATAGAAACGCCATTATCAAATACAATTGACTGTTTTTCATATCCTAAATGTAATATTTTACCTGTGTTTATCATGATAAGACACGCAATTTCGATAGAAAATGTTCGATGTGAAAATCTTTATGAACGCAGCGTTTCAAAACAAAAAGCGGCAACTGCTTCTAAACAATTGCCGCCTTCGCTATTCCTTTTTTCTGTTATCTACTTACAAGCAAGGAGTTGATTTTGCTTTCCCAATTGGCTAGAAGCTGCACTTCACCTTGCAAATCCGTCTGTTCATCGGCATTGTACAATTCCAATTTTTCGTGCACGCCTTTTTGGATTTTATCGGTGAAAATCAATTGCAATTTTTGAATTCTTGAAGAACCATCGTCTAATTGGTTCAACAAATGTTCTGCTTTGCAAGCGATCATTTTTGTCAAATCTACGGCTATGCGTCTTTCTTTGTGACTTCCTTTTTGGTAATAAAAAAGCTGTAAATTGCTTTCGTCCCATCCGATGATTGCGTCGCCACAAACTTCATAATTGGTGACGCTACTACTTTTGCCTTCTGCTATTTTCTTTAGTGAAAACAATAGTTGGTCTCTTCTTTTTTTACGGTTTTGTGCCATTAGAGCAAATGGTACAACGCAGGCAGCCAACATAACCATGCCCACAATAAAGGTTCCTAAATCCATTTTTGATTTTTTTTCTAAACTAATTCTTCGTTGAAATTCTCTCACATGGAGAACTTCCTTATTCAATGCTGTACTTTACAGCGAAAAGAAAAATAGATTACCAAAAATGGTGGTGCGGAAACAGTTGGTCGCTGTGACTTAATAAAATCAGTTGGTTTTGCCAATCAAAAGCATATTGATTGAAACGACAGAGCGCTGATTGAGCGCCGATTTTTTTCCGGTGACTGAACCCGTCCGTTGGATTCGGTGTTTTTTCGGGAAAATGGTTTTGACCTGTTCCATTTATTACCTCAATTTGCGCAACAACCGTTTCAATTGAAACCGATTGGATGCCCTTTGTGTAATTTTTCAAAGCCGTTTCCTTGTTCGGGCTGACATGAATTTCAGCATGAGCAGCAAAACCCAAGGCAACACTGTAGAGTGCGACAAAAAGGACGGTTACTAAAAGATACTGGAACTGTTTCACGGTGTAAATGTATGCAGTTAATTGACTCTTGTTTCCGTTTTAAGAAAAATTGTGTCTGAAATTGATGGATGTTAATTCTATAAGAAACAATGTCATATTTGAATCAAGACCCAAATTGCTCAATAAGTTGATCGCAAATCATTTTGCAGGCGGACTCTAACATATAAAATTCATGCTGTTGTGCAAAATGGATCTCGGGATAAATTTCCAATGCTTCAAACCATTCATCTTGCGGTCGATTTACATCTTGGTCGCCAAAATGCAAGGCTATTTCGCAAGTAGGTTTTTGGTATTCTTTCCTCAATCGCGTTGAAGAAACAGCAGTCAAACTAATTGTGGGTAAACCCTTCAAGGCTGCTTTCCAAGCAATCGTTCCGCCAATACTAAAAGCCAAAACGATTGTTTTCTTTTTTTCCAAATTCAACAAGGCCTGCACAGCTCGGTCAATTCCACCCTGTACAAAAGCGGCATGAATTTCGGCGGCGAATGAATCTTGGGTTGAAATTCCGGCCAAAGCAGCAACATCGTAGTAAACACAATTAAAATGCGGTTCCAATTGCTCCAAATACGACTGAATCCACTCGCTTTGCTGTTGGACCCACAAATCCGAAAGAAGCACCAAACGCTGCTTTTTCATTCATTTACTTTTTAGCGAAATTACGAAACCAATACGATGCATCAACGCTTGCAAAAAAAAAACAGCTCCTAAAAAGGAGCTGTTTTAAAGATTATTCCTTAATAAAACTATTGTTGAAAATCTGTTCTCCGCTTCCGTTCAGCACTTTTACAAAGTAATACCCTTTTTTAAGGGCATCCGTCGCAAAGACGAGTTGATTGCTGCTTGCATTGATTCTTTCAACGCTACTGGTAACATTTCTACCGTACAAATCCGTGAAAGTAATCGTCCAATCGTTTTCAATCGCATCGGCAAACTTCACTGTGATATCTCCGTTTGTTGGATTCGGATAGAGCTCCACCTTTCCTTCTCGAACAACACTAATCGTTTTAGAATATTCAAACGTACCGTCGAAATCAATTTGTTTCAAGCGATAATACGCCAAAGTATGATTCACCTCATAATCATCAAAAGAATACGTGTTTCCGGTTGTTGAATTACCCGCACCTTTCACGCTTCCAATCGTTGTAAAATTGATGCCATCTTCCGATTTTTGCACAACAATAACATCACTATTGATTTCAGAAGCCGTACGCCATTTGAGTCGGTTCATGCGGGTGTCTGCTACGCCGGTAAACTCAATTAATTTGATGGGTAGTACACCTGTAGCGGTCCACCCACTAATAGAAAAATAACAATTCGCACCCGCCCAGCCATCAATCATGAGATAATAAGTTTGACCAACGGTTAATCCAGTGGCTGTAATCGTTCCCAAAGTGTTGCTGTTTCCTGGATTATAGCAGTTCGATTTGGCAACAGGATCTAAACAACAGCCCGTAGATGTATTGAAGCTATAAACTTGGGCTTGTATTCCATCGTCGCAACCGGATACTGACGTAATTGGAAAAGTAGCGGTGGTTGATGATGCAACAAATTTATACCAAGAGTTGTTTTGAATTGTTCCACAAAAAACAGATTCTACGTTATCTGGATTATCATAGGTATACAAGGCCGCTGTAGCGCTTCCAAAAAATCCCGGACTTGATGTTAAGGTTGCTGCGCCTTCGCAATAATCATTGGTTGTATTGGCGGAGCAATCTGTAGCATAGACACAAATATCAAAAGTCATTGTCGAATTATTGTTTGTTCTCCACAAACGAATGAAAATTGTATCTCCTGGCGACCATCCTGTGGTAGTCATCGCCAGGTTATTATTTGAATTCGTACAACTGATAAAGGTTGGATTGTAGCATGGTCCGCTATAAATTGCCATTCCACCATTTTCAGACAAATCTGCCTCAGTTATCAAATCACCATTGCTTCCTGGTGGCACAACGGCGCTATACCATACATCATCATTGTTATTATAGGTTGCACACCCTGGAGAAGGTGCAGGGATTCCACTTGGGGTGGCAAATGACGTTGTCCCCGAAATAGGATTACAATTCGCACCAACTGTCAAGTTATAAGCGCTACAAGGATTGTCATTAGGTTCACGGACACATAAATCAAAAGTTATTGACGAATTGCTGCTTGATCTCCATACACGAATAAAAATAGTATCTCCAGGCGTTAATCCCGTAGGAAGAAGGGTTGCGGTATTAGATGAAGTTGTGCAGTTGATATACGTTAAATTTCCACACAATCCGCTATACAATGCGATACCAAGGGTATTATTAGTTGGTGTTCCTTCCACTATCAAAGCACCCCCAGCCGGCACCACGGCGTTGTACCAAACATCATCATAATTGTTATAACTGCAATTAGGAGATGGAACGCCGGTTGTTGCACTAGCATTCGCGGTCGATCCAGTGATAGGAAAACAACTCGTTCCTACTGGCAGGTTTATCGCGCTGCACGGTTCATCGTTAAAATTGCGCACACAAATTGTCCCATTTAGGCTATTACTGGTACTTCTTCTTATGATTTGTATATAATAGGTTCCTCCGATTGTCAAATTATTTACAGTAAATGAAGTTGAATTGTTATTTGTATAACTACAACCCACAGCATTCGTACCTGTGCAGTCAGGCCAAACAGTTATCCATCTATTACCAGTCCCCGTTTCATCAATAATAGCTGTTGTTGCAGTTGCGACAAAACTATACCAGCCATCGTATTGATAGTTCCCAGTCGATGTGCTACAACCTGGACCTATACCGGAAAAAGTATTATTTGCAGATGAAAAGAAATAATAGGTTGGATTACAGGCGGTTGTTACAGTTGACAAAGCAATTGCCGTTGCGCAGGTATTTCCCGGTGCAAAATTGTACACGCAAATTGTACCCGTCATCGTGGATGACGTGCTAATGATTTGAACATAGTACGTTTGGCCATTTGTCAAACCCGTTAACGTTAAACTGTTCGCTCCACTCGAAGTGTTACAGGCCAATTGACCCGATGTGCAAGCCGACCAAACCGCCAAAGTGTTATTTCCGCTGGCTGTAATGTCAACAATCGTGGTGTCGTTTGAAGCAACAAAACTATACCATTGGTCAAAAACATAGGCTCCACTTGTGCCCGTTGCACAAGTTGGTATTACACCTGAGAAATTAAAAGGTGGTGAAAGGGTGAAGTTGGTGGTATTGCAACTGGTGGTTACAGTTGGTACGGGTAAAGGCGACGAACAATAATTCCCTAAAGGAGGTTGTGCAATACAAATACTGCCTGAAAGAGTACTGTTGCTGGAATTGGGTTCTTGGTAAATTTGTACATAATAAGTATCCCCTGGCACTAAGACAGTCATCGTAATGTTGATTGGGACATTGGCCGCTGCATTTGAACAAAACAATTCAGTTCCATTCATGCAAAGAGTCCAGACCGAAACTACTCGGTTGTAATTGGCTAAATCACTTAGTTGCAACGTGTCGTTGTTGGCTACAAAACTATACCATCCATCCAACTCATTTATTCCTCCTGGAGGTGTGCCCGGAGTCCAAGGCGTACAACTCGGAACAATACCCGTAAAATCATAGGTACTAGCACTCATCGTATAACTGGTTGGGGTGCAGGAAGTGCCAACTGTCAGGTTGGCTGGTACTCCTGTGCAGCTGTTGCTGGGACCTGTGGGAGCAGGGGTGTTGTTTACTAGACAAATTGTGCCGGCTATATTTCCGCTCGAATTATTTCTTTGAATTCTGATGTAATAGGTTGTTGACAATGATAATCCACTTAAGATTTGATTAATTGTTCCACCACCGGGAGCATTAAAACAATACAAAGAGGTAGTTGCGGCACAACTTGCCCAAATAGAGACATTATGACTATTTGGTGCCGATTCATTTATGGAAATTGTTGTTGCAAACGACGGCGTAGTAAACTTATACCATCCTTCATAATAACCTTGTCCACCACAACCCGGCAATGAAGTTGGGGAATTATAAGTGGTTGAATTCATGCTGTAATTAGTCGTTGCACAAGTAGGATTTACATTAAGCGAAACCGCACCAGCACAGGTAACTCCAGGATTTTGAGCAATCCCTAAAAAACTCAAAAGCACGGCAAAAAACGAGAATAAAATTTTTGATTTCATAACGGGTAGAGATTAGTTTCTTACTTTGATTTGTCCGTATTCTTCTTTGAAAATATGCATAACCGTCAATTTGGTTATTTGAGCCGTGAATACAACCGTGAATTCGCTGGCTTCGTAATTGTACACCACACTGACAAATTTCGTAGAATCTGCTTCCAATGTTGAAACAAAGGCATGAAGTTGGGCATAGTTGTTTGCACTAGTAACTTCTGCGTAAATGATAACCGTATCATTCGCTTGTTGTTTTACCAAACAAATTGGTTCTTTTTCTGTGGGATGATTGCTTGCAAAAGCAACTGAAAAAAAAGTGAGAAATAAGAGGGAGAGAGTTGTGTTTTTCATGATATGCCGAGTTATATTGTATCAATATAATACAAATATACTACTGTTTCATGATTCTACAAAATTTACAGTATCAAACAGTTAACCCGCTTTGGGTACTCTCATTGATTTATTAAGGGACCATCTCCGTATTTTTCAGCTAAACCGTCCTGTTTTAATTCTTTTGAAATAGCCTTTTTTCCAATAAATACAAGCGTTTCAAAGGGTTTTTCAATCCAATTTCTGGCATTGCCGTCAACCATTTAGTGTGTTGTTTTGATATTAACAAGCAAAATAATCGAACCAAAAAAACTAAAAGCTACCTTATAATAGACGAAATTTCACCCATTTTGACCTTTAATTCAGCTTATAAAAGGACTATAACTCGATATGAATTATTTTCTTTTACTCTTTAATAAAACTCGAATTAAAAATCTGTTCTCCATTTCCGTTCATCACCTTCACAAAATAATAGCCTTTTTTCAACTCGTCCGTGGCAAATACCATTTGATCCTGACTAGCTTGCCTTTTTTCAATGGAATTCGTCACGTTTCTGCCATACAAATCGGTAAAAGAAATGGTCCAATCTACGGCAATCGGGTCCGCAAATTTCAGGGTGATATCCCCTTTTGTTGGGTTGGGAAACAATCCCATTTTTCCTTCTCGAATGACGCTAATGGTGTTGGAATACTCAAAAGTTCCGTCGAAGTCAATTTGCTTCAACCGATAATAGGCTACCGTTTGGTGGATGTCAAAATCTTCAAAAGCGTACTTGTTTTCTGTCGTTGAATTCCCCGCTCCTTTCACACTTCCAATCGCTGTAAAATTGATGCCATCTTCCGATTTTTGCACCACCATCACATCGCTGTTGATTTCAGAAGCCGTGCGCCATTTAAGCAGGTTCGTTCGACTTTCCGCTTCACCCGTAAATTCAATTAATTTGATTGGTAATACACCAATTGCCGACCAACCCGAAATCGAAAAGCTACATTGGTCATTGTTCCAACCATCAATCATTAGATAATAAGTCTCTCCTATGGTTAAGCCTGTTGCATTAATAATAAATGCATTGGTATTTGCATTACTCACACAATTTGACTTAGAAATTGGATTCGTGCAACATCCATTAACAAAATCAAACGAAAATACTCGCGCCTGAATACCATTTGAACAACCTTGTCCAAATGCAGCCGAAAAATTAAAATTATGATTCGCAGAAGTCGCTGTAAAAGAATACCAAGAATTGTTCTGAATTGTTCCACAAGAAAAAGGCACTTCCACATCGCCTGGGTTATCATTCGTATACAAGTTGGTGTTGCTTCCAAAATTAGCAGAAGCATTCTGTGTTAAGGTAGCTGCACCTTCACAAAAATCATTTGTCGTATTTGAAGAACAATTCGGCGTATGAACACATAGATCAAAAGTCATATTAAGTCCGCCGCTATTACTCGTTTTCCACAAACGAATAAAAATGGTGTCTCCAGGTGTCAGCGCCGCTCCTATATAATTGTAGTTGGATATTCCTGTACTAGCCGTATTCACATTACAAGCAATCTCGGTTACTGAACCACAAGTGCCACTATAAATTGCCATAGCCGTGCTTGCAGTTGACAAATTACTCGTTTCAAATATCAAATAACCCATCGCAGGTACCACCACTTTGTACCAGGCATCTTGACCAAAATAACCCGCACAAGAAGGAGCAGTAACACCACTGTTCGTTAAACCATTTGTTTGACCCGCAGTTGTTATACAGCTTGAATTAACAGTTAAACTTTTTGCAGTACATGGGGTGTCGTTTGGCGAAAAAAGACAAATTGTACCTGTTTGACTGTTAGAGCTAGTCCCTGAGCGTCTATGAATTTGCAAGAAATAAGTAACGCCTGGAGACAATGTGGTTACTGTTAAATTAAGTGTGCTTCCGGAAGCAGCATAAGCACAACCCTTTTGTGTCCCGCCACCACAACTCGTCCAAATAGATACTGCTCTATTTCGGTTAGCTGTTTCGGTAACCTTGACTGTTGATGAAGTGGCCACAAAACTATACCAACCATCTGTTAAATTTGAACCTGGAGTCGCGCAAGTTGCAGAAACAAGTCCTGTGGCCGTAAAGCCCCCAGACAATGTATATGAGTTTGTGATACAATTTGTATTTACCGTAAGTGCCGGCACGCCTGTACAAGCATCACTTGGATTGATTTGGGCAAAGCCGCCAAAACTCGTAATCACACAAAAAAACGCCGTTATGACAATTGATTTCAATGCGTGAGAGATTTCGTTTGCTGCTTTGTATTTACCCCTTTGCTTTCTTAGCAATTCAAATCTGGTCGCCATGGTAATGAGAGAGGTGTCGTGAATCGAATGTTCAGTTGCGTTTTCAATTTGCATTTTTTGATCACAAACAGGTGTGCTGTCACTCTTATTAATTCCGGAAAAACCTGCCACTTTCAAGCAAAGAAACAAAGGGGAGAGTATTGTTTTTATCATAAGATGTAGAATTCAAAGTGTAGTTAATTATTCAATAAAAACATACGTATATTTTCGGAAAGCGGTTTGCAACAAAGTAAAAATTAAATGCCGCCGCAATTTGCAAAAAAACTTGTGTTTTTTACAAAGCAGTTTGACACACAAACTGTATCAACAATCCAAAAAAACTATATTATTTCATAAAGTAGTTGAACACAAATAGAACATATACTTGTCTTCATTTCGAGGTAAAAGTAAAACTGTTTTTTAGTATTTCAAAATCTTTTTTTTAAATTGTTCTTTGCATTCTATTTGACAAAATTTACGACTTCTAATGTTGTACACTTTATGTTATAAACTCCTTCCTTGTTCCTTTCAAATTCTTACTTTTGTACTTGCTTTGAAGGTATTCCAAAATTGGAGTTTTGTCCTATTTCCTTCTCGGTAAAAAAGCGATTAACGATAGAAATTATGACAAGCAAAATCAAACGATCCAATTCAGAAGCTCTTTTTGAAACCGCCAAAACCTATTTTCCTGGAGGGGTGAACTCACCTGTTCGTGCCTTTAAATCGGTCGACGGTGCGCCTTTGTTTATGAAAAAAGGAGCTGGCGCGAGAGTTTGGGACGAAGACGACAACGAGTTTATTGATTTTTGTTGCTCGTGGGGGCCGTTGGTTTTGGGTCATCGAAATGAAGGCGTTTTTCAAGCGGTGGTACAGGCCATGGACAATGGTTCCAGTTTTGGCGCTCCTACGCGATTGGAAAGTGATTTGGCGGAATTGATTTTAAGCAATAACCGTTTCATTGAGAAAATTCGGTTTGTTTCATCGGGAACAGAAGCCGTGATGAGCGCTTTGCGTTTGGCGCGTGGTCACACGGGGAAAAATAAAATTTTAAAATTCGAAGGTTGCTACCACGGACACGTAGATGCCATGTTGGTGAGCGCAGGAAGTGGTTTGGCTACTTTTGGCACCTCGTCTTCGGCTGGAGTTCCTGAAGTCTTGGCCAACGAAACCTTGGTTTTGCCTTTGAATCACATCGATGCTTTGCGGGCTTGTTTTGAAGAACACGGTCACGATATAGCGAGTGCCATCATCGAACCGATTCCGGCGAACAATGGCCTTTTACTACAAGAAAAAACATTCCTTTTGGAGTTGCGCAAACTGTGCACAGAATACAAGGTTTTGCTTCACTTCGATGAAGTCATTTCGGGTTTCCGTGTTGGATTTGAGGGCGCGGCTGGTTTGTACGATATTGCACCGGACATTGTCACGTATGGAAAAATTATCGGTGGTGGTTTGCCCGTTGGTGCGTATGGCGCTAGCAAAGAAATCATGCGCATGGTTTCTCCGGATGGACCCGTTTATCAAGCTGGAACCTTGAGTGGAAATCCCGTTGCGATGGCTGCGGGAATCGCGCAATTGAAAGAATGCGTGAAACCTGGGTTTTACGAAGATCAACTGGAACGAACGCTCTACTTTGTTACGGCAATCAACGAACATGCAAAAGTGAAAGGTTTTGATTTTCAAATCGTAACGGTAGGTTCCATTTTCTGGTTATCCTTTGATGGCCAAACGACCATTCGTGAAAGTGCGCGAATCAACGCCGACATGACGGGTTTCCGAAAAATATTCAACGCATTGTTGGACAGAGGAATTTACATCGGCCCAAGCGGGTACGAAGTTGGTTTTATCTCACAAGCCCACACGAAAGAAGTTTTGGATATCGCCATCGCTGCTTTCTGTGATGCTTTGGACGAAGTGATGTAATCGTTTATAAAACCGGTTTTTCGAAACTTACTTCGAATAATTTGTTCCAATACTTCCCTGTTAGGTAGAACATTTTATTGGCTGGCGAATAGGCGATTCCGTTCAATACGTCTCCCCCATTCTGTCCCAAATTGGCCAATTCAGCGCAATTGATGGTGGCCAAAACTTTGCCGTTTTCCGGTTGAATGACAATGATTGCATTGGTCTGCCAAACATTCGCATAAATCAAACCGTCAACATATTCCAACTCGTTTAGATTGGCAATCGGTCCGTTGTTGTCATACACTTCAATGGTTTCAAGAATGGAAAAATCCGCTGGATTTCTTTTGGTCAATCGCTCCGAACCATTCGACATATATAAAAATTCACCATCGTTGCACAAACCCCAACCTTCTCCTTGGTAAATCATATCTTTTACTAGCGTCAACGAGTTTTTGTCGTACACAAAACATTTGCCTTCTGTATAAGTTAGTTGGTAGATTTTATCTTTCAAAATGGTAATTCCTTCACCGAAATAATTCGCGTCCAAGCCCATTTTTTTGGTGTAATTTCCAGAGGCTAAATCGATCATACCAACCAAGGTTTTTCCTTGTTTACCTGGATCGCCGGTTCCTTCGTACAGCGTTCCGTTGTTCCATTCCAAACCTTGAATAAAATGGGTGCTGTTGTGCGGAAAGGTTTTAGCAATTTTCACTTTCCACGATTCTGGCGAAATGTCTGAGACAATGCGCACCAAGCGATCGTCTGAAAACGTTTCACCATTTTTCAAGGTGGACAATAAACTGATGGATTTCGTGCCTAAACCATAAAAACCAGCGTTGAATTGGTAGGTTATTTTCCCTTTTGGATTCGTCCAAGTTTGAAAAATACTGTCGTTGTAGACCAAATCAATTTTAACCACCTCATCACTTTTCACTTCAAAGGTAATCGGAATCACATCGTTCCATTTCGTAGCCAAGTTTTCTTTAAAAGAAAAAAGTGCCGGAAATTCTTCGTCTTCTGAAACTGCATTTCCGCGATCGTTTCTCAGTATAGGAACAACCACCATCGAGGCAATCACCGCAATGATCAATCCGATAATCAGGTATTTTTTCATTTTTCTAGGCTCTTAAGGATTCGTCGGGCACTGATCTCACTATGAGAATCTTGGTATTTCACTTCGCCATCAACGAGCACGATGGCTTGCGGAGATTGGTGATAAATTCCTGTTTTTTCGGCAATCGCATTGGAAATGTCCCGGTGATTCAATAAATCCAGATACCAAACTTGGATATCCGTTTTGTCTGCAGGCCATTCGCTTTCCAATTGTCGTTTTGCCATGGCAGAAACAACACAACGTGTGCTGTGTTTAAACAACACGTGTTTTTCGCCCGTGCGGTCTTCCAAAATAGCATCTAGCTGATCCGTATCCGATAGATTTTTCCACAAAAGATTGGCTTTCACAACTGGTTTTTCGCTGTTTTCTTTGCCTTTTGAACTGAACCATCCCATAATTATCCTGCTGTAAATTGTTTTAAGAAACGAATGTCATTTTCACTGTACAAACGCAAATCGTTGACTTTGTATTTCAATTGGGTAATTCTTTCTATTCCCATTCCAAAAGCAAATCCACTGTATTCATTTGAATCAATGCCAGCAGCCTCCAAAACATTGGGGTCGACCATCCCGCAACCCAAGATTTCCAACCAACCTGTATATTTGCAAACGTTGCACCCTTTGCTATTGCAAATCGTACAGGAAACATCCACTTCGGCTGACGGTTCTGTAAATGGAAAATAGGATGGACGCAAACGAATTTGGGCTTTTTCCCCAAACATTTCTTTCGCGAAATACAACAAGGTTTGTTTCAAATCGGCGAAAGACACTTTTTTGTCGATGTACAAGCCTTCGATTTGATGGAAAAAACAATGTGCTCTGGCAGAAATGGCTTCGTTTCGGTACACTCTTCCTGGAGAAATGGTCCGAATAGGTGGTTTTGAATTTTCCATCACCCGCACTTGCACAGAAGACGTGTGCGTACGCAAAGCGATTTCTTCTTCTCCTTTTTCGATGAAGAAGGTATCTTGCATGTCTCGGGCAGGATGCTCGGGCGGAAAATTCAAGGCAGAGAAATTGTGCCAATCGTCTTCGATTTCCGGTCCTTCTGAAACACTGTAACCAATTCGAGCAAAAATTTCAATGATTTCACTGCGCACCAAAGAAAGCGGATGACGCGAACCGATGTTATGGTCCTCAGCCGGTCGACTCAAATCCAATTTAGAATCTGTATCTTCCGTTTGCGCTAAATTTTCTTTGTGCTTTTCATAAACGGCTTCCAAATCCATGCGCAATTGGTTCAACAATTGACCCACTTCTTTTTTCTCATCGTTGGCAACTTCCTTCAAATCTCCGAAAAGCTGCTTCATCACCCCTTTTGTTCCCAAATAGGCTATTCGAAAGGCTTCCAAAGTTTCAGCGCTTTTTACGGCTTCCGACTTCATTTTCTCCCGAATACTTGCAATTTTTTCTCTCATTTTCTTATTTGAACACCACTTGGTGTAATTTTCTTCGTTCTACGTGTAACTTTTCGTTTCACTTCTTTGTTTAAACCAACAAGAAGTAATAATTGCGAAGTTAAAGATTTTGAGGAAAATGGCATTCTTTAAAGGAATTTTAAAAAATAGTTTATCTTTGGTCGCACTGTTTTAATAAATAAAATGAAAAAATCACTTTATACAACTATGATGTTGGGCTTAATCGCCCTATCCATCGGCTTTTTGCAATCTTGTAAAAACAAAGATCCGTCGTTCGCGAAAATTTATGTTCGTAGTTCAAATGACCAATTGGTTGAAGGTGCAAAGGTTATTATCATCGGTGATATCGAAAATCAAACAAAAACATTTGCCTACGTTGATACGGTTTTGACCAACTCTTCTGGCTTTGCGCAATTCAACATGGAAAGTTATTTCGCTACGGCTACCGAAGACAATCCGGTGGGAGTTTTCGACGTTATTATCAAAAAAGGCGTTGATTACGGTGAAGCTGCTGGTTTTAGAGTTCGTATTCACAATACTTCTGTTAAAACAGTTTCATTCAATCCTTGATTCTGAATCTTATTTTCAACTGTCAATAAACAAATACCATGAAAAAATATTCTCTATTCTTTTTTATTCTTGCTTTCAGTGTCGCTACCATTTCGTTGATGGGGTGCAACAAGAAAAAAGATACCATTGCCAAAATTTATATCAGAAACTCTGCGAATGCTGTTGTTTCCGGAGCGAAAGTGATTCTTTACGGAGAATCTTCTGAGCCAGGACAACAAGGAAAAGTAAACGTGGGTGATACCACCATCAGCAATGCTGCCGGTGAAGCCATTTTCAACTTAAATGATTTGTATCAAAAAGGACAAGCTGGTGTGGCTGTTTTAAACATCTCTGCTAAAAAAAGCTTAGAAACCGGTAGTGGAATCATTAAAATTGTTGAAGAAGAAACCAACGAGGAAACGGTTTTTATTCAATAAAAAGCCATAACAAAATTATAAAGGCGGTCAATTGATCGCCTTTTTTTGTGTCCTTTATTTTAAAGCTGTGGTATCAAAACGCTTCACTTCAAAACGCACAAACAAATCTTCTTTGAACCATTCGCCATCTCGGGCATCTTTGATCGCCGTAGAGTGAAAATGTTGCTGGTAGGCAAAGTCTTTGGCGCTTTCCATGTTGTCCCAAACGCTAAACGTAATCGGATGCGAAAAATGCCATTCCCCCATGCCGGCAGAAAACAATCGTCCTTTGGCATTTTTTAAACTTTCATTCACCGGGTTGACGTGTTTCCAAAAACTGGGTATGTTTTTTAATTTAAGTTTTGCGCGTGTTAAAATGGCCACTTGCCCATTCGCTTCCACGTTCGGAGGTATCATTGGAAAGGGGTTTTTCCCGTCCCAAATTCCTCTGGACTGAAACGGAACCATTTCAAGTATGATTTCTTTGTAAGAAAGGGATTTTAATTTTCGGTGATAATAACTCTGGTTGACATAATTCGCCGCGTCTTCTTCGGTTTTCCAAATACTGAGCAAAGCGTATTGGCCCCAATTTGGTGTTCTAGAAAAACCAAGTCCAGCACCCGTTCCCAACAATTTTCCCACCAACATTCCTTTTCCTTTCAAGGGATTCATTTTTGAAAATCCCATGGTGCGAAAAGCAAAAAATTTATTCCAAAATCCGCGGATTTGGTAAAAATGGAGGGTGGTAAATGTGTTTTCAATCATGTTGAATAAACAACGTCTCCCTCATCCACCAAGTTTTCACCTTTCAATCGGAGGAAGAGTTGTATAAGAGCAACAACATCTTTTTCGCAATAAAGTTTAATTCGAGCCAAATCTTTTTCTTCATAATAGACGCGTGCTACATCTGCGCCAGAGATATCGTCTTTTGGCGTTGGGATTTTAAAAACATGGCAAAGCAAGGCCAGGGAAGTAAAGGCTTTGAAATCGCCGAATTTCCACAATTCCATGGTGTCTAAGTGCGGGATTTCCCACGGTTTTTTGCCTGCCAAATCCAAAATTTGTGGAATTCGAATGCCATTGATCAACATTCTTCGACAGATATAGGGAAAATCAAATTCTTTGGCGTTGTGTCCACACAATATCGGGAAACGCGAACCATTTTCTTCAATCAATTTGTTGAAGTTGTTTAACAAAGTTTCTTCGTCATCATGCGCGAAACTCTTCATGCGAATTTCTCGTCCGGTTCGGGTTTCATGCACAAAACCAACCGAAATACAGACAATTTTGCCAAATTCAGCAAATATTCCTCCTCTTTCGTCCCAAATGGTACTGTATTCTTTTTCGTCCGTTTTTTGAAAACGTGTTTTTTGTTCGAACAAATACTTTCCTTCTGGATCTAAATCCTCGTATTTGTATACTTGCGGTGCCGTCTCGATATCCAAAAATAAGATCTTCTCGACTGGTATTTTTTCTAGCATATTCGTTTAAGTTGTTACTTGAAGATAAGGAAAAATATCGTTTGTCTCCAAAAAAACACGATTTTTGTTCCCAGTATGGCAGAAGAACTTATCATTCGACAAGGAAACAAAGAAGCAATGTATCAATCGTTGCTGCCACAAATTGTGGCGCTCGTTTCGGGCGAACCGGATTTGATTGCCAACCTTTCCAACACGGTAGCCGCGTTGCGAGAGACGTTTGGTTTTTTCTGGGTAGGGTTTTATCTCGTAAAAGCCGATGAGTTGGTTTTGGGTCCTTTTCAAGGTCCAATTGCTTGTACCCGCATTGCTTTGGGAAAAGGTGTTTGTGGCGCTTCTTGGAAAGAAAAAACAACCTTTTTAGTTCCCGATGTAGATGCTTTTCCCGGCCACATTGCGTGCAGTTCGGCTTCGAAAAGCGAAATTGTAGTGCCTATTTTAAAAAATGGAACGGTAGTAGCCGTTTTGGATGTTGATAGTGATCAACTGAACGACTTTGATTCAGTAGACCAAAAATACCTTGAAGAATTAGCCTTATGCGTTTCGGACTTGTTTTAATTCTATTCTTATTGAGTGCTTGTGCTCAAGTGGGTGTGCTCAGTGGTGGCACAAAAGACGAAACTGCCCCTGCGCCCAATATGGAAAAAATGTCGCCAAAAAATGCGTCCACCAACTTCAACGGAAAAGAACTGGTTATTCCTTTTAACGAATTCATCAAATTGAACAATCCGAGTGAAACGATGGTGGTGGTTCCTCCCAACATCAAACCGATGGCCAAGGTGAAAAACAAAACCTTGTACCTTTCGTGGAACGACGATTTATCACCTAACACAACGTATGCTTTTTATTTGAATGGAACTGTTCAAGACACCAAAGAAAACAACGATTCTTTGATGACTTTTGTGTTTTCGACCGGTGAAACCATCGATAGTTTGACAGTTCAATACTTTGTTCGAGATGCTTTTACCAATGAGCCCGTAAAGGACGTTATTGTCGGGTTATATGAGTCTTTTTCAGACACTATTCGTCCTACTTATTTTGCTCAAACGGATGCAACTGGTGCCGCTCAATTGCGTTATTTAAAAACAGGAAAATACGATGTTGTGGCTTTCGAGGATAAAAACAAAGACTTGAAACACCAAATCAACGAACGAATGGGATTTAAAAAAGCGGCACTTGAATTGACCGGTATTTTTGTCGATTCTGTCCCGATTCGCCTATTTCCGCCGGAAGAAACGCCTCAAATTACCCGTTTCTCCTTCAATGCTCCAGGCAGTTTTGTCGTTGCGGCCAATCGAAATTTAGAAAAAACCCTCTTCTATATAAACGGCGAAAAAATAAGTGATAAAAATTTGCACGCTTTTGCATCCGATTCTTTGTTGTTGACTTTTTCCATCAGTGATACTAGTCAATATACGCTCATTGCCGAAAATGAAAATTGGACCGACACCACTTCTATCCGTATCACGCAAAAAGAAAAAAGTGGTTCACTTCGTTTGCAAGTTGATGGTGGAAACGAAATTCTGCCCAAAACACCCATTGTTTTAATCGCTTCTGCAGAACTCAAATCAGTAGTCGTGCCTTTGATTCACGTAATCAATGTACAAGACAGTTCGCAATTAACACTTGGCCAAACATCCCTGAACGGAAACCGTTTGGAAATGAATTTTGAACGAGAAAAAACAAGCAACGCAAATGTGCTTTTCTTGCCAGGTTCGCTAATTGACGCACATGGTCCAAATTCAGATACAATTCTATTGAAACTAACCTGCTTGCTTGAAAAAGAACTCGGAAGCATGGATATCGACGTGTCCGATTTCCAATCTCCATTGGTTTTAGAAATTTTGCTGGGGAAAAAATTGGTCGCTTCTATTCCGCTTGGAAAAGAACAACGAAAACACCACTTTTCCAATTTAAAACCTGGTGAATATTCTTTCCGACTTGTGCTGGACGAGAATGAAAATGGAAAATGGGACGTCGGGAACCGTGCACTCGGCCTACAACCCGAAATCATTCAAAAATTTCAAGAAACCAAAAAAGTTCGCGCCAATTGGGATTTGGAAGTAATTTTGAAACAACCCGAAAATGGAGGAAACTAATCCATTAGAAAAAGCGCTTTCTGGCTGGAAAATAATTCTTCCAATTGTCCTGGGTTTGTCCATTGCTGTTTGGATGATTTATCGAAGTGTGAACCAAACCACCTTCATTGCCGTAGAAAAAGGAACGGGAAATTATTCCTGGGTCGATGCCAATCAGAATCAGGTTGTTGACATGCATAATTGGAAGGAATTTCAAGCAACCGAGCACGGCGATTACATCTTGGAAACCGTCTCTTCCCTCATTAAAAACATTGATTTAGGTTTCCATGTTTGGCTTTGGTTGCTGGTGGCAGTGGTATTTATGATTGGACGCGATTTTTTCTACATGGTGCGCATTCGCGTACTCACGAAAAATGATCTTTCTTGGCGTAAATCGTTCATTGTTATTATGCTTTGGGAATTTGCCTCTGCCCTTTCTCCTGGAGTTGTGGGCGGTGCTGCCGTTGCGATGTTTATTTTGAACCGAGAAAAAATCGCTTTGGGTCGATCCACGGCAATTGTGGTGATTACAGCGTTTTTAGACAATCTATTTTACCTACTGATGATTCCCCTCGTATTTTTAATGGTGGACCAAAGTCACTTGTTTCCGGCAAATGTTTCTGGTTCAGGAAGTGTTCAAACCATTTTTTGGACAGGTTTCGCCGCAATTTTTGGTGTTTGTTCCTTTCTATTTGCCAGTATTTTTCTTTTCCCCAACTTGGCCAAAACCGTTTTGGGATTCCTATTCCGTTTCCCCTTGTTGAAGCGCTGGCGAGAAAAAGCCATGCAAACGGGCGAAGAAATTTACACCACTTCTCATGAATTAAAAGATGAACCGAAATCTTTTTGGATCAAAGCCTTTTTGAGTACGTGCGGTTCCTGGGTTTCTCGCTATTTGGTCATCAATGCGATTCTTCAGGCTTTCTTGCACTTATCAGTAACCGAACATTTTCTTTTACTTGGAAAACAATTGGTTTTGTGGCTTTTCATGCTCGTAAGCCCAACGCCAGGCGCTAGTGGAGTGGCAGAATACGCGTTTGGAGAGTTGCTTTCCACTTTTGCGGCTTCCAGTATGCTTTTAGTGGCGATGGCTGTTATATGGCGCTTAATCTCGTATTTTCCTTATTTGTTTATTGGGGCGTTTTTGTTGCCTCGGTGGTTGCGGAAATAAGTTGCTAGTTTCAAGTTCTTTTTCAACAAGTTGAAAAATTCAGAGTTGCAAGTTCTGTGTGCTATGGGATTGGTTGGCATTTTTAGGTGGAACGGCTTCCGAGAGGCGTTCTTTGGCATTCAAGATCTTTTATAACATAAGGCGAAGCACCTGTTTTTCAGGGCAAAGGAACTTAAGCACCCAGAACTTGCAACTCGCAACTTTTTAACTTGTAACTTAAAGAGGAATATTCCCGTGCTTCTTCCAAGGCAAACTTTCGTTTTTGTTTTCCAAGGATTTGAACGCTGCGATTAAGCGAGATCGGGTTTCTTCTGGTAAAATAACATCGTCCACAAAGCCGCGTTCTGCTGCTCGATATGGATTGGCAAATTTTTCAGCGTATTCGGCTTCCTTTTCCAATAATTTTGCAGCTGGATCGGCGGCTTCTGAAATTTCTCTTTTGAAAATAATTTCGGCGGCACCTTTCGCTCCCATTACGGCAATTTCGGCTGTTGGCCATGCATAGTTCAAGTCCGCTCCAATATTTTTGGAGTTCATCACGTCGAACGCGCCACCGTATGCTTTTCTTGTGATAACGGTAATTCTTGGAACCGTTGCTTCAGAAAACGCGTACAATAATTTGGCTCCGTGCGTGATAATCCCTCGCCATTCTTGATCGGTTCCCGGTAAGAATCCTGGAACGTCTTCGAATACCAAAAGTGGAATGTTGAAGGAGTCACAGAAGCGAACAAATCGGGCTCCTTTTCTCGAAGAGTCGATGTCCAACACACCCGCCATCGCTGCCGGTTGATTGGCAATTATTCCCAAGGTTCTGCCTTCCAAGCGAGCAAAGCCAATCACGATGTTTTTCGCAAATTCTTCTTGAACTTCGCGGAAACTTTCGTCATCTATCACACAATCGATTACTTTTCGGATATCGTAAGGAACATTGGCGTTGGTAGGAATGATGTTTTTTATCAGTTCATTTTTATTTTCGCTGAATTCAAATACACTTGGTTTGGGTGCCAATTCTTTTGCGTTTTGTGGCATGTAAGTAATCAAATCCCGCACTTTTTTCAAACATTCTACATCGTTGTGTGCCGTGAAATGATTTACGCCCGATTTCTCCGCATGCGATTTCGCGCCACCCAAATCTTCGGAAGAAACTTCTTCGTGGGTTACTGTTTTTACAACGTTCGGTCCGGTTACAAACATGTAGGATGTTTCTTCCACCATGAATATGAAATCCGTCAAAGCAGGCGAATAAACTGCGCCACCGGCACACGGTCCCATGATGACTGAAATTTGTGGGATCACGCCGGAAGCTCGAGTATTTCGGTAAAATATATCGGCATAACCCGCCAAGGAAACAACGCCTTCTTGAATTCGAGCGCCGCCGGAATCATTCAAACCAATCAACGGAGCGCCATTTTTCATGGCCAAATCCATCAATTTACAAATCTTATCGGCATGCGTTTCCGACAAAGAACCGCCTAAAACCGTGAAATCTTGCGAAAAAACATACACCAAACGTCCGTGAACTGTCCCGAAACCGGTTACAACTCCATCTCCTGGAAAGTGCACTTTGTCCAAACCAAAATAGGTGGATCGGTGCTCGATGAACATACCCGTTTCTTGAAATGAATTTTCGTCGAGTAGCAACGTGATACGTTCGCGTGCCGTCAGTTTTCCTCCACTGTGTTGTTTGGCAATTCTAGCTTCGCCGCCTCCCAAAACTGAATTTTCACGTCTTTTTAATAGTTCCTCGCGCTTTTGTTCCATGTCCAAATGATTTGTTGAAACAAAGATAATAGAAGCTTGGGGATTCAAGCCAGATGGACTTGTTTTTTCTGTTTTTACAAAAAGGGGGCCGAAGAATGGATATCAAGCAAAATGGATAAACCGCATGGCCCGAAAAGCCAAATGAGTAAACAATATTTTCGGGTTGGCATTGCGTTCAATCTCATAATGACTTTCACTGAAAATTTTCATGAAATCCACGATGTTGTTGCCCGTAATAAATTTGGCGAAGTTTTTTAGAAATGCGGCTTCTTCATTGGAAACTCGCGTCAATTGATCATCGGTGTAATTTTTTAGAATACTCTGTCGACACATGTGAACGGCGTATTCCAAAAAAATCTTTTGTTGTTCGCGACCGATGGTGGCTATTTTATCCGCCCAGTCCATCATTTCGATGACATTTTTTTTGAAGGCACTTCGCATCAATTCGATGAAAAGCTCACGGTTGCCATTTTCTGCTTCCACATTCCCAATGCTTGCTCGAACGGCGCAAATGTCGCCTTCCACCCTAGCGACCAAACTTACAATCTCGCCTTGCGGTAAGTCGCTGATCCGTTTTGTGTACTCTTCCACTTCGGAAAACTGCAACCGCGGAATTTTACGAATTTGCGTTCTTGACAAAATCGTGGGTAAAATAGCCGAACCGTTTTCTACAACTAAAATCAACAAGGTTTTGGCACTTGGTTCCTCCAAGGTTTTCAAAATTTTATTGGAGAAAGCTGTGTTCATTTCTTCCGCCATCCAAATCACAACAACTTTGAACCCGCCTTCATACGACATCAAAGAAAGCTTGTGCAGCAATTCTTTACTCTCATCGGTTCCAATAATGGGTCGTCGGCCTTTGTCATCTGTAAAATTAATCCAGTCGTTCAAGTCGAAATACGGTGATTTCTTTACCATGTCTCGCCATTCTTTCAACATGGGGTCGGCAGTTTTGGAAATTGCTTGAACGGTCGGGAAAACAAAATGCACATCTGGATGAGACAAATGATGGTTCTTTTGACAACTCGGACAAACACCACAAGCATCACTCTCTGTTCGGTTTTCGCAAAACAAATATTGAATATACGCCAATGCTAGGGCAAAACTGCCGTATCCTGTTTGTCCTAAAAAAAGTTGGGCATGGCTAATTTTCTCCGAATTGATTTCGTGAATCATTCTGGATTTTACTTCTTGTTGACCGACTACCTCTTTGAAAAGCATGGCTAAAATTAAGTATTTTCTTTTCCTAAGGCATCTCGCAGAAATCATTATTTTTACAAAAACCTTTTATCCTCTAAATTATGCGCGTCCTCGTACTCTTTTTATTTGGTTTCGTGATTTTACCTTCTTTCGCTCAAACTGTTCAAGTTGAAGAAGGTATGCAGTCGTTTCGTGCAGGCAGATTGAATGCCATGACGGTGAATGTTCCCTTTGTAGATGAAAAAACACTCGAAAAAGCACTGAAAAACGAATTAAAAGACTGGAACGGAAAATACAATTCCTCCAAAGGTGAAATGACAGTCGTGGGAGCATACCAAAATGCGATTGGCATCAAACCCTTCGATGCGACCATTAAAATCATTTACGGCAAGAACAATGATCTTTCTTTTGCTTTGGCAATTGACTTGGGTGGCGCCTATTTAAACCGCCAGGACCACAAAATGCAATACGAAACGATGGCTGAAAAGATGCGCTTGTTTGCCTTGAAACTTGCGAAAGAAACCATCAACGAAGAAAACAAAGACCAAACTAAAATTTTAACCGACCTTGAAAAAGATCAAACCAACTTGGTAAAAGACAAAGAAGATTTGGAAAAATCCATTGCCGATTACGAGCAGAAAATTCAAGACGCTAAAAAGAAAATTGAGCAAAACTTGAAAGACCAAGACGACAAAAAATTAGCTATCGACAAACAGAAAGTCGTCGTGGAAGGAATTGATAAAAAGCTAAAATCCATCAAATAAGACGCTTTTCATGTTTGAGAATTTTCGTTATCATATATTACTTCATTTTATCATTTTTATTTGGGGATTCACTGGGATTCTTGGAAAATTAATTCATTTGGATAGCCTTTCCATTGTTTGGTGGCGCGTCGTCATTGCATTTTTGGGATTGGGAATTTATTTGAAATTGAAACGCTGGGATTTTACCGTTCATTCCAAAAAACAATTATACTACATTTTGGGCGTTGGCGTTATTGTTTCGCTCCATTGGGTTCTATTTTACAAAAGTATACAAATGTCCACCGCTTCTTTGGGGATTTTGTGTTTGTCAACCACCACGTTGCACGTCACTTGGCTAGAGCCTTTGATTATGAAACGAAAGTTTTTGCTGTCAGAATTTATTTCGGGCCTTCTGATAATTGGTGCTTTGATTTACGTTTCGGGCGATTTCAGTGCCTCGGATTACACCGCTTTGTTTATTGGATTGGCCTCCGCGTTAATGGCGGCTTTGTTTTCCGTTTTCAACGCAAAGTTGGTACAAAAAACATCATCTGAAACCATTAGTTTTTATGAATTTGGCATCGCCGTTCTTTTCTTGTCCGTCTTGTTGGGGATGGAAGGCCGTTTAAATCCCGATTTGCTGATTATGACCACATCTGATTTACTTTGGTTGCTGTTTTTGGGATTGGTGTGCACTTCCTTCGCATTCTTAGTCGTGGTAAATTTAGTTAAGCGATTGGGCGCCTTCACCGTTTCGTTGAGTATCAACATGGAACCGGTTTACACCATTTTTCTTGCCATCGCCATTTTACACGAAAACACGCAGCTATCCAATAAGTTTTACGTGGGAGCAATTGCCATCGTGTGCATTGTTCTACTCAATGCCATCATCAAATACAGAATGAAAAGCAAGAATACAAACGCATTCATTTAATCTTCGAGATAGCCCTTTTGCTGTAAGAAAGAAAGCCACAATTTGGTTTGATCGGGATTCAAAACACGTGGAAATTTATTCTGTGCACCCAATTTGCCAATGGATTCCAAAAAGCCATAAAATGCCTTTGTGGGAATGAATTTCAACACAGGATCTTTCAAATTGTATTTGCGGCTGGAAGCATAATCGTCGTTCAATTCCGAAATGTTTTGATCGATTTTCTTCATGGCTGTCAAAGCATCCATCGGTTCATCTGAACCAATAAACCAGTAATGACGGAGTTCTTCTTCGTGCGCAAACAAACAAAATTCCATGAATTCCATCCCCAATTCTTTTCCTGCTGCATTTACCGAATGATTGATGTTGTCCAACGACAAATGCTCGCCCACCAAACTCACAAATTGTTTGATTCGACCAGTAATAATCAACTCAAATCGATCTTTGTCGATAAAACGAACCAAGTCGCCAATCATGTACCGCCACAATCCAGCATTGGTAGAAATCACCAAGGCATAATCCACGCCTTCTTGCACTTCGTTGAGCGCCAAAGCGGAATAATGATTTTGCAAGGTTCCATCTTCTTTGAAAAATTCTGAATTGAAAGGCACAAACTCAAAGAAAATACCGTTTTTCAACAGCAATTCCATTCCTTTTCTACCCGGTGCGACCTGATAAGCAAAATAACCCTCGCTGGACAAGTAAGTATCCAAACAATGTACATCCCGACCCAACACTTTGTTTAACCGCGCAAAATAAGGATCCATAAAAACGCCGCCGTGCATGTACACGTGAAAATTCGGCCAAATATCGTGGATGGTTTTCAAGTTGTAGCGCTCGATTACTCTTTCCATGAGCAAGATACACCAACTGGGTACACCTAAAACGGTACCGATGTTCCATTCCGGTGCTTTTTCCACCATCAGTTCCAACTTCTCGTTCCAATTCTTTAATCGGGTGATTTTTTCGCCTGGTTTTGTAAAAGGCGATACAACGGGAGATGTATATTTTTTTAGAATGCCACTCAAATCTCCCTCAATATGCGTCGGCATTTTTGTGAGTTTCGTGGAACCTCCTACGACCAATAAGCTGGCTTCATAAAAAGCTTCTGGCAGGTCTAGTTCATGGATATTTGTGAGTTGACTCATCGTCGTTTTTTGAAACGATCGAATCATTTGAATGGTTACTGGTATGCGTTTGCTGGGAGAACCAGTTGTTCCGGACGATAAAGCATAATGCCGAATTCTTCCTGGCCAAATGATATCTCTTTTACCATCAATGCAGTCTTTCAGCCAATTTTCATAATATTCATTGTATTCTGTAATGGGCACGCTGACTTGAAAATCGTCCACCACCTCATCACCAGCCAGCACATTCTTGTATTGATATTGCTTCCCAAATTTGGTGTTTTTTGCTTTTTCCAAGAGCTTCACAAGCGTTATCACTTGGTGATAATACTCCTTGTTTTTGTTCATCGATCGCTTGTAAGAAATCTCGGTTGTTTTTTTTATGAGCTTACCTATAATTGGCATTGTGGGTGCTTTTTTGGCTTTCTCAAAGTTAATGTATTTTCTTAAGTTGCCAACTTTCGACTCTTTTAAAAACAAATTCCAATTCAACGAACTTCAATTGTATTTTGTAACTTTGCACAAATTTTTCTTACCTGTATGAAAACATTCATTGTTCCCCACGATTTTTCACCGGTAGCGGATCGCGCGCTTCAACACGCTGTTGTCACTGCAAAATTCTTACACGCTCAAGTATATGTACTTCATGTTGTTGCTAAACAAAAAGACATTGCAAGCGCTGAAAAAAAACTAGCCAAACACATTGCTCCTTTTGGTGACGCAACCACCATTATTCCCCGCGTTCGCATAGGAAGTATTTTTGAAGACATTGGTGAATTCGCTGCGGAACACCATGCGGAACTTATATTTATGGGAACACATGGCGCTCACGGTTGGCAACATGTAACCGGTTCTCACGCGTTGAAAGTGGTAACTAGTTCTAGTGTTCCTTTTATCATCGTTCAGGAAAGAGAATTGAAAGAGGCTGGCTACCGTGACATTGTCGTTCCTTTGGATTTACAAAAAGAAACCAAGCAAAAATTGGCCATTGTTGCTGATTTAGCCACTTATTTCAACTCAAGAGTGCACGTTATTACACCCGAGGAAACGGATGATTTCTTACGTCACAAAGCCAACACCAATATTCAATTTGCGCGGAAATTTTTCACGGAAAGAAAAATAGAGATGGCCTTAAAAACAGTTGGTTCGCAAGATTTCAATGAAGAAATTGTCAAATATGCCGAAGAAACCAATGCGGATTTGATTGCCATCATGAATCTGAATAAAAACAGCTTGTTTGGCACTTTGCTAGCCAATCACGAACAATACATCATCAACAACGAAGCAAAAATTCCGACATTGATTGTCAATCCTTTGGACGTGCCTTACGGACAGAGCGTTTTGTTCTCTTAGTCTTTGTACTCGTTTTTTTCCAATCTTGCTTGAATCTCAGAGAGATTCTGTTTTTTCTTGGTATCCCGCAAGTTTTTAGATGTTGTGGTAAAATACTTGTGTAGTTTGAAAAAGTCCACTTGTACTTCGTCCCAATGACGGTGATTTCTGATTTTGCCACGCTCCATTAATTCACGACACAGACGTTCTGAAATTTGATGGAAATCACTTCGTCCCAAATAATCCAAATCGGCGTCACACATAATTTCCTCCAATAAATTTTTTGGCTTGTGGGGTATTCGAGTCACAAAAATCAAATCTTTCACGATCAATACTTGCTCCGGCGTATAGCCATATTCTGGTAAAATTTCTTCTGCCATTTGTGCCCCAACGACTTCATTGTCGTCATAAATTCGAACAAATCCAGCATCGTGATAAGTCGCCGCAGATTTTAATAAAAACAAGGCCTCGTCCGTTACGCCTTCTTGAATAGCAATGGACTCAGCCGCTCGAACCACATCGTTGGTGTGTTCTACGCAATGGTAATACAAATTCTTGTCCAGCTCTGTCTCCAATATTTTCATGATTTTACGTTCCGCTTTAAAGTAGTTAATGCTACTATAAACGTGTAAATTCAAAACTTTTAGGAATTTTTCATTGGGAAAGACTCCTTCTTCATTGATGGACAACTCTTCTTTGATCGAATCGACCGTGTACATTTCAATCAACCCTCGACTTTTTGATTGTACTTTTCCTTTGAAGGAAGTGTTGAAAAATGCGCTGATAAAGCGGTAGGTATTGCCCGTAATCGTCACTTTGCCCGGCTCGCCCAAAATTTCCATTCGTTGGGCTTTGTTCACCGAAGCGCCCCAAATGTCGTAGGCGAATTTTTTTGTGCCAATCACCCCAGCTGTAACTTCTCCTGTGTTGATTCCTAAACGTAAATCCCAACTGGCTTCACCTTTGGTAAGCGTTTCCAATTTGTGTTTTTTCACAAAATCTTGGATCTGAAGTCCCGCCAAACAAGCTTCAATAGGATTGGAATTGTTGCGCGCGGGCACGCCACCAGCTGCCATGTAGGCATCACCAATGGTTTTGATCTTTTCGAGGTTGTTTTTCTCGATTATTTCATCAAATTTGGTGAAGAAGAAATCCAATTTCTCCACCAATTCTGTTGGTTTCATGGTGTCAGAAATATTGGTAAAACCAACAAAATCAGAGAAAATAACACTCACTTTTTTGTAGGCGCGTGCTTTGGCTTTTCCTTTTCGTTTCAATTCCTCCAAGGTGTCACTTGGAATGATGTTCACCAATAATTTTTCCGACTTGTCTTTCTCAATTTGGAGCAAACGTTGTTTCTCGATTACCTTGTTTCGCTCCTCTTCAATTTGTCGTTTTTGTTTTTCAATTTTCTTGCTTTGTTCCCGAATTTCAGAGGTTCGTTCGTTGATTTTAATTTCCAATAAGACTTGTTCTCGTCTTTCTGAATCCAAACGAAAACGGATGTACAAAGCAATCAACAAACTAAAAACCAAAGCACAGGATAAAATAAACCACCAACTCAGCCAAAAAGGTGGTCGCAAAACCAATTTCATCGTCGCTGGATGCAACGACCATTCGCCGGTTCCTTTTCGCGCATACACTTTTAAAACATAACTGCCGTAGGCCAATGAGTTGAAATGAATTTCATTGTCGGTTCCCAAAAAGATTTCTCGCTCATCACTGCCTTCCAACATGTACTTGAAATTGATCAACTCCGGATTAGACATATCCGAAGCCTGAAAACGAATCGTGAAACTTCGCTGGTCGTGATCCAAGGAAATGTCTTTTATCAACGCCATCGTTTTGGGCAAAATTGGATTGTTGTCTTTTGGCGTAATCCAATCGCCATCGAGTTTGATTTTGGAGAAATACACTTGTATGTCCGGTGATTTATGCTCCAAGTTGATCGGGTCGAAATAATTGAATCCATAAATGCCGCCGAAATAAAGATTTTCTGAAATCGCATTCATGTATGCGCCCATGTTCATCTCGTTACTCATCAAACCTTCAACTTCGGTATAGTTTTGCGTCTTACGCGTGGTTGGATCCAAACAACTCAACCCTCGGTTGGTGCTCATCCAAATTCTGCCGTTTCGGTCCGATAAAACGCCGTAAATCAAATTGTTGGGCAAACCGTTGCTTTTGTCAAAAACTTCCGTTTTGCGCGAACGCATGTTGTGCAAAATCACACCAGAACCTACCGTTCCTATCCAATATTCATCAGACGAAGTGTGCAAAATACTGGTGAAATAATCCTTGCTGTATCGGGCCAAAATGTCGTTTCGTTCATAAGGAACGATTTTTAAAACATCGTCTTGTTCTTTTAAGTAGTTCAAACCACCACCACTGGTCGTAAACCACATTTTTCCATTGATGTCTTTGTACACAAAACGACACACTCCTGCAATAATTGAATTGGCTCGGTTGAGCGGATTATTGACGAAAACTTGTGCTTTCTTCGTGTTAATATCCAAAAGTACAACGCCTCCTTTGGTACCTAAAAATACTTTATCGTCACGCCAGTAAGCAATGGAATAAATCCAAGCCAAATTGGGCTGATTGTCGGTATTTACGAATAGCGGTATGAACTCATATTTTGTGGGTGATTTGATGCGCAATTCATACAATCCATCAACAAAGCCGACTAAAATTCGGTTTTGATTGATGACATACACCGAAAAAATGGACATTTCTTTGTTGTATCCTTGTTTCGCCGCTTGTTTGTTGCGGTAAAAATGATCGTAAACACCCGCCAGTCGGTCATAACGTGAAAGGGCATTGTCTGTTCCAACGAACAAAAATTCCCCCGTAGGATCTTCTCCAAAACACCAAACGCTGGCACTTGCCAATCCTTGACGCAAATTCGCGACGGGACCAACACTGTAAAATCCTTGGTTGTCGGAATCAAAATTACTCAAGCCGCGCTCAGTTCCTACCCAAAATGTACCCGATTGATCCCGGAAAATGGTGTTGATTTCGTTGAAAAGTAAGGCGTGTTTCTGGTAAATGTCTTGTGAACTATTGAAGATGCTTCCGTCATTTCGAATGGTAAAAAGACCTTCTTTTGCCGATGTAAAATACCAGGTTCCATTGTCGGTATACATGTCGGTTATGTCTACTTTACCAAACGTATTGGTCAATTCGGGAAAGCTTTCGCGCAATATTTCCATGCGCACATCGTATTGGAAAATACCTTCGCTGGTCGCCAGGAAAATTCGGTTTTTTCCCATGTCCATAATCCGATTGACCTGCGGAAAACCTTTGTTGATCGGGAAAGCTATATTTTTTAAGTTGTTTGTGTAGGGATTCCACAATTGAACACCGTAATCCGCTGTGTTGACCAACACTTTGTACTGAGTCAACACCAAAATTTGTTTTACATTTTGCAGTTCGTTGCGACGTTTTATTCCTTCAAATTTATGGGTGTCGGGATTGAAAATTTGAATACCGTGTGACGAACTGGCCAACCACAGCTTTCCATCCTCGTCAATGGAAATGTCTTCAATTTGCATGGGCAAGTTCGCCCCAAGCGCATAGGTTTTGAATTTTTCCGAATAGGGATTGTAAACCGTTAATCCATTGTTGGTGCCAAACCACAAACGGCCGTCTTTGGTTTTTTCGGAGCAGTTGATGAATTCATTTTCCAATCCTTCGGTGTCGTCGGAATTGAATACTTCAAATTCGTATCCGTCGAATTTATTCAAACCATCCTGGGTTCCGATCCAAAGTGCGTTCGTGAAATCTTGTTGAATCGTCGTAACGGAACTTTGTGATAATCCGTTGGTGATGGTAAAATTCCGAAAGCGGTAACCGGTTTGTGCCGAAACCGTTGCACAACCCAAAAGGAACAAAAACAAAAAAGTGCTACTTCGTATCATCCTTGAGTGGATTTTTTACAAAGTAACACATTTTTATGAATTGGTGTATTTTCCGTCTAATTTCCTGCTGGCGATGGCGCCGGACCACTGATGGCAGAGTTTTCCAAGTCGCGGTCAAACATATACATGCCGCCTTTGTCGCCTCCGATTAGACGTAATTTGTCTAAAACCGTTCGCGCCAAAGCCTCTTCTTCCAATTGTTCCGCAACATACCATTGCATAAAATTGTGGGTTGAATAATCTTTTTCTTGCAAGCAAATATCCACGACTTCGTTGATGCTTTCCGTCACCATGATTTCGTGTTCCAATAACAATTCAAACACTTTTTCCAAGTTATCAAATTCCACTGGTGGCTGCTCAATGGCTGGAACAACCGCTTTTCCGCCACGTTCATTTAAAAATTTAATGAGTTTCAACATGTGAAACCTTTCTTCGTCTGAATGTTGGTACATGAACTTCGCCGTTCCGTTCAATCCGTTGTTTTCGGACCAGGAAGCCATGGCTAAATAAAACTGCGAAGAAGAACTTTCTTTTACAATTTGTTCGTTGATTGCTTTTTCTACTCTTTTGTTCATGTTGTAAATTTTGTATTTTAACAAAGTTAATAAACACATAACCATTAACTCAGTATTACCCCATTAAATAATCTTAATTTAGCGGAATGTACTGAAAAGTAGTCTTTTCAATCAAAAATAAAGAATGTCAAAAAAGAAAAACAGTCAACCAAAAAAGTTCAAAAGAGGCTTAGAAAACCTAGTCCGAAGATTTTACGAAAAAAACAGCAACGGCGATTTTACGCATCAACAAATCTGCAATGCGCTGGATATTCGTGAAAATGCTTTGCGGAAATTGGCCTATGACATTCTACAAGAATTGAGCAAAGACGGCTACTTGAAAGCAACGGGACACGGAACTTTCCGTTTGAACAATTCCGGCAATTTCGTCGTGGGTTATTTGGATTTGACAACGCGTGGAGCGGGTTTTGTGAGCATCGAAGAAAATGACGGCGATGTGTACATTGCTCCACAAAATGTCAATCAATCTTTGGCGGGCGATTTGGTGAAAGTACAAGTCATCAAACAAGGCGCAGGTCGTTGGGAAGGCAAAGTCATTGAAGTTGTAGAAAGAGAACGAACGCAATTTGTTGGAACCCTGGAAATGCATGAAAAATTTGCGTTTTTGGTGCCCGACAATGCCCGTGTAGGCACCGATATTTACATTCCAAAAGAAAAATTGAAAGGCGCCAAAGACAAAGATCGTGCTTTGGTGAAAATAACCGTTTGGCCAAAATCGGCTGACAATCCGTACGGAGAAGTGCTCGAAGTGTTGAGCGGCGCCAACCCGAACGACAGCGAAATGGTGAGCATTTTGTGCAACTACGGCATCGATTACGTTTTCCCCAACGAAGTTCTGTCAGAATCGGAAGTGGTTTCCATGGAATTGGACGAAAAAGAAATCGCCAAACGAAGAGATTTTAGAAATATCACCACGTTCACCATTGATCCAGTAGATGCAAAAGATTTTGACGATGCACTTTCCATCCAAAAATTGCCGAACGGTCGCTGGGAAATTGGTGTGCACATTGCTGATGTGAGTCATTACGTTCGTCCTGGCATGGCGATGGATGTGGAAGCGTTGAAACGTTCCAACTCCACGTATTTGGTTGATCGGGTGATTCCGATGTTGCCCGAACAATTGTCGAATATGGCGTGTAGTTTGCGTCCAAACGAAGATAAATACACCTTCTCCGCTGTTTTTGAAATGGACGAAGAAGGAAAAGTATACACCGAATGGTTTGGAAAAACAGTCATTCATTCCAACAAACGTTTTGCCTACGAAGATGCGCAAGCGATCATTGAAGGAGCCGACGGAGAATTCAAAGACGAAATCCTTTTGTTTGATAAAATCGCCAAAATCCTACGTGGAAAACGCTTGAAAAAAGGCGCCATGGCCATTGAATCCGAAGAAGTTCGCTTCAAATTGGACGAGAAAGGTTTTCCAGAAAGTTTGGTCATCAAAGTATCGAAAGACGCCAACAAGTTGATTGAAGAATTCATGTTGTTGGCCAACCGAAAAGTGGCGGAATTCATCGGAAAACCGAAAAAAGGTCGTGATACCATTCCATTTGTGTACCGTGTACACGACAAACCGGATCCGGCAAAAATTCAATTGTTCAACCTCTTCATCAAGAAATTTGGTTACGAAATAGATTTCAATCACCCGGATGAAATTTCAAAGAAAATCAATGCTTTGCTCGACGATATTCGTTACAAAAACGAATACAATTTGATTCAAAACATGGCCATTCGCTCGATGGCGAAAGCAACCTACGAAGTGGAAAACATTGGTCACTACGGTTTGGCCTTTGAACAATACACCCACTTTACTTCGCCGATTCGTCGGTATGCGGATTTGGTGGTGCACCGCATTTTGCAAGAAGAATTGACCACACAAAAACACCGCTACGGAAAAGAGCTCAACGATATCTGCAAACGTATTTCGCGCATGGAGCGAAAATCTTCGGAAGCAGAACGAGAATCCACGAAATACTTCCAAGTTTTGTTTGTACAAGACAAAGTCGGCGAAGAATTTGTAGGAACCGTTTCTGGCATTGCCGAGCACGGTTTGTATGTGAAAATGGACGAAAACAAATGCGAAGGCATGGTGGCCATGATGGACATTCCGGGCGATCGCTTCTCCTTCGATGCCGACCGCTTCCAAATCATAGGCGGAAGAACCAAAAAAACCTACAACATTGGCGACAAAGTGACCGTGAAAATCTACGAAGTGCATTTGCGGAAAAGACAGATTGATTTGGAGTTGATTGCGGAGTAAATGCCTGTATTTTGTGTAACACGAAATTAGTATATTTACTGGTAAAAGACTCGACATGTTGCACATTTGTGGCGCATAGCGAGTTGTTATATCGAATTGTGCGGTTTCCGTTGCACAAAGCCATGCACTTTGAAGGCATTTCATAAAAAGGAATCACTACGATTTTAGAAGATTAAAG